>FWWL01000027.1_pt1 | contig 396254 bp, 382 predicted proteins | sample 2228331 | NCBI WGS metagenome assembly FWWL01 (sample SAMEA103939775, study PRJEB20133) | metagenome
AGCCTGATCCACGCGCTGCTCGAACGCCTGCCCGATGTGCCCGCCGCCGAGCGCGCCGCGGCGGCCGAGCGCTGGCTCGCGCGACAGGCACCCGACCTTGCCGAGGCGGCACGCGCCGAGATGCTTGCCGCCGCGCTGGCGGTGCTCGATCACCCCGATTTCGCCGCGCTGTTCTCCCCGCAGGCGCTCGCCGAGGTGCCGCTGGCGGCGACCGTCGATGGCGTCGTGGTCGCAGGCACCGCCGACCGCCTGCTGATCGAGGACGCCCGCATCACCGTGGTCGACTTCAAGACCACCCGCCGCCCGCCCGCCGGCATCGCCGACATTCCGCGCGCCACGCTGCGCCAGATGGCAGCCTATGTCGCCGCGCTGGAGGCGATCTATCCGGGCCGCGCGGTGCGCGCAGGCGTGCTCTACACCCATGCGCCGGTGCTGTTCGACCTCGACCCCGCCACATTGGCTGCGCACAAGATCGCGTTGCAGACCGCGCAGCAATCCTTGCCCTTGCCGGATATTGAGTGAGCCGCGCGCGTCACTAGATTGCAATTGAGCCCACCGCGCCTCTATGGTCGCGGACACAAGGAGATATGAAATGGCCACCGTCAACGTCACCGATGCCAGCTTTCAGAGCGATGTGCTCGACAGCGATACCCCCGTGCTGGTGGATTTCTGGGCCGACTGGTGCGGCCCCTGCAAGATGATCGCCCCCGCGCTCGAGGAAATCAGCGAGGAACTGGCCGGCAAGGTCACAATCGCCAAGATGGACATCATGGAGAACACCGACACCGCGACCCAGATCGGCGTGCAGTCGATCCCGCTGATGGTGCTCTACAAGAACGGCCAGCCGGTCGCACAGAAGCTGGGCGCGGCGCCCAAGGGTGCGCTCAAGGCGTGGCTCGAAAGCGAGCTGTGATTCGCTGACTGCGCTGCGGCCTCCGTCTCCGATCGCCCCGGTGTTGGAGACAGATGAGACACTGTCCAAGACAAGATTTCCTGTCCCCGGATCGGCATGGTTCGCGGGGACAGGAGAGAGGTCGCGCTGGGCCATGCGGGCGATGCTGGCAGCGCGGATGCGCGTAGGAAAGTGATTTCAGGCCAGCACGCGGGCCACGAATTCGTCCCAGATTGCTGGTGACGACGCGCCGATGAGGCCAGGCGCATCGTGCTGGTCGACCCGGTAGGCGCTGCCATCCAGCCGCGCGGCCTTGCCGCCCGCTTCATTGAGCCACAAGACGCCCGCCGCATGATCCCAGGCGAGCGTGCGCTTGAAGCTCGAAATGTCGTTCTCGCCCAGCGCGAGGCGGGGGTATTGTTCGGCGGCGCAGCGCGGGATGTCGACCAGCGTATAATGCGGCGCGAGTTTCGCATCGACCATTGCCGATTCTTCGGGCGTAAGGAAGATGCGGCTGACGGCGGTGATCGGCGGGGTTTGTCCGGTGGTGCGCGCCATGATCCGCTCGCCGTTCACGAAAGCCCCTTCGCCGCGCCGGGCATGGCAGAAGCGGTCCTTGTTGGGATCGTAGATCCACCCAGCCACAGCCTCTCCCGCGTCGGCCAGCGCGACGATGATACCGAAGGGTTCTTTCCCTTCCGCGAAGTTCGCCGTGCCGTCCAATGGGTCGATGATCCAGCACTGGCCGGCAAGGTGATCGAGCACCGCCTTGTCGGCGTGCACCGCCTCCTCGCCCACGACAGCGACGCCCGGCGCAAGCTTCGTCAGCGCTTCGGTGAGGAAGGCCTCCACCTCGCGGTCGACGATGGTGACGGGATCGTCCGCGCCCTTCATTTCGACCTCGCCCGAGGCGAGATTGCGGAAGCGCGGCAGCATCGAGCGCTGCGCGGCAAAGCGCATCAGGTCGCGGATTTCGGCGTCGAGGGCGGAGAGTTCGCTCACGACCGATAATCCGCATTGATCGCGATGTAGCCGTGGGTGAGATCGCAGGTCCACACGGTGGCGCGGCCGTCCCCAAGGCCGAGATCGACCGCAATGTCGATCTCCTCGCCCTTGAGATGCGCGGCGACGGGGTCCTCGTCGTAATCGTCCACCGGCAAGCCGTCGCGCGCGGCCCAGACACCGCCGAAGGCGATCGAGAGCCGGTCGCGGTCCGCCGGTTCGCCCGCCTTGCCCACCGCCATGACCACGCGGCCCCAATTGGCATCCTCGCCCGCGATCGCGGTCTTCACCAATGGCGAGTTGGCAATTGCAAGGCCAACCCGGCGGGCGCTGTCATCGCTCGCTGCACCGCTCACCCGGATCGTAATGAACTTCTGCGCGCCCTCTCCGTCGCGCACCACAAGCTGCGCGAGCTTGCGGCACACGTCCGTCAGCGCGGCGGCAAAGGCATCGGCGCCGGGACTGTGCCAGCTTTCGATCCGGGCATTGCTGGCCTTACCGGTGGCGAACACCATCACCGTGTCGCTGGTCGAGGTGTCGCCATCCACGGTGATGCAGCTGAAGGTTGCCGCATTGGCGCGCTCCAGCGCTTCCTGCAGGAAGGCCGGGGCGACCGCGGCGTCGGTGAAGATATAGCCGAGCATGGTCGCCATGTCCGGGGCGATCATGCCGGAGCCCTTGATGATCCCGGCAAGCTCGACGCGGATGTCTTCCACCATCGCCGATGCGCCCGCGCCCTTGGCGAAGGTGTCGGTGGTGCCGATCGCATGGGTCGCATCCTCCCAGCCGCAGGGTTCGGCTGCGAGCGCGGCGGCGATCCCGGCCTGCGCCTTGTCCTTGGGCAGCGGCACGCCGATCACGCCGGTCGAGGAGACGAACACCTCTTCGCGCGGGCAGGCCAGAGCGTCGGACACCTGCGCCATGATCGCCTCCACAGCCTCGCGCCCGCGAAAGCCGGTGAAAGCGTTGGAGTTGCCCGCATTGACCACCAGCGCCCGCGCGCGGCCCTGCGCCACATTCGCACGGCCCAGTTCGACCTCGGACGAGGCGCAGGCGCTCTTGGTGAAGACCCCCGCGACGGCTGTGCCCTCGGCAAATTCGGCAAAGGTCAGGTCGCAGCGGTCCCACGCCTTGTAACGCGCCCGCGCCACGCGCAGCGTCACACCCGCGATGGCAGGCAATTCGGGGAAGGGCCGGGCGAGGGGAGAGCGTGCGATATCCATAGGGCACCGCATCTAGGCGGGGGAGGGGGTCGCGTAAATCCGCAAATCGGGTGGACGAAAGGCCCGCGATTACCTATCTAGCACGTTCCATGACCCGGCGCTTTCTTGCCTTTCTGGCCCTCATCACGGGCCTTGTCGCCCTTGGCGGCCCGGCGAACGCGTCGCTGGTCGAAGCGCTGGCGTGCGGGACGAGCATCGCGGCCTCCGCTGGCGATGAGGCGCAAAGGGCAGAGCATGTCGCCGTGCAGCCCGTGCCTGCCACGGTCCACGAAAGCCGCGAGGTCGAAGCGCCCGAAAGCCGCCCGGCCATGCCGGATAGCTTGCGCCTGCCTGTCCTGATGGGGATCGAACGCGCCTTCGAATAGGCGCGCGCATCGCTTCTCACCCGTGCTTTCCGGCGCGCCTGGCCCCTTTGGCCGCGCGCAGTTCCCCAATTTGGTGTCAGGCCCGCGATCGGGCCGTCATGCCCAGCAAAGGTCTGATTTGCCATGTTCAATACCCTCGCCAAGTCGCTGTTCGGTTCCGCCAATGATCGCTACATCAAGTCCGCGCGCAAGGTCGTCGCCGAAATCAACGCGCTCGAGCCGCAGATTCAGGCGCTCACCGATGAAGAGCTGCAGGGCCAGACGAACAAGCTGCGCGGCCTGATCGACGGCGGCGCCAAGCTTGACGACATCCTCCCCGAAGCCTTCGCCACGGTGCGCGAAGCGTCTGTCCGCGTGTTCGGAATGCGCCATTTCGATGTGCAGCTGATCGGCGGCCTCGTGCTCCACCGCGGCGAAATCGCCGAAATGCGCACCGGTGAGGGCAAGACCCTGATGGCAACGCTGGCGGTCTATCTCAACGCGCTCGAAGGCAAGGGCGTCCACGTCGTCACGGTGAACGATTACCTCGCCCGGCGCGACGCGGCGGAGATGGGCCGGCTCTACAACTGGCTCGGCCTGACGGTGGGCGTGATCGTCCCCGGCATGCCCGAGGAGTTCAAGCGCGACGCCTATAATGCCGATATCACCTACGGCACCAACAACGAATTCGGCTTCGATTACCTGCGCGACAACATGAAGCACGAACGCTCGCAGATGGCGCAGCGGCCCTTCAATTTCGCGATCGTGGACGAGGTCGACTCGATCCTGATCGACGAAGCGCGCACCCCGCTGATCATCTCCGGCCCGACCGAGGACAAGAGCGAGCTCTACGTCCAGCTCGATCAGGTCGCGCGCGAGATCCCGCGCGATTGGCTCGACATCGACGAGAAGACCAAGCGCGTCCAGCTGACCGAAGAGGGCCTCGATCAGGTCGAGCGCATCCTCGCCGAAAAGGAGCTGCTGGCGACCGACAATCTCTACGATGTCGAGAACACGCAGGTCGTGCACCACCTGGATCAGGCGCTGGCCGCCAACTTCACCCGCAAGCGCGACACCGATTACATCGTCAAGGATGGCAAGGTCGTCATCATCGACGAGTTCACGGGGCGCATGATGGATGGCCGCCGCTGGTCGAACGGCTTGCACCAGGCGGTCGAGGCCAAGGAAGGCGTGCGGATCGAGCCGGAGAACCAGACGCTCGCCTCGATCACCTTCCAGAACTATTTCCGCATGTATCCCAAGCTTAGCGGCATGACCGGCACCGCCGCCACCGAAGCCGCGGAATTCTGGGACATCTACAAGGTCGGCGTGGTCGAGATCCCCACCAACCTGCCCGTCGCGCGGATCGACGAGGAAGACGAATTCTACAAGAACACCGCCGACAAGTTCGGCGCCATCGCCCGCGCGATCAAGGAAAAGCAGGCGATCGGCCAGCCGGTGCTGGTTGGCACGGTCTCGATCGAGAAGAGCGAATTGCTCAGCCAGTATCTCGACAAGGAAGGCGTGAAGCACGCGGTGCTCAACGCCCGCTTCCACGAGCAGGAAGCGCATATCGTGGCGCAGGCGGGCCGCTATGGCGCGGTCACCATCGCCACCAACATGGCTGGTCGCGGCACCGACATCCAGCTGGGCGGCAATGTCGAATACCGCATCCTCGATGAGCTGGGCGATATGCCCGAAGGCCCCGAGCGCGATGCCGCGGTGGCCCGCATCAAGGCCGAAGTCGCCGAGGAAAAGGAGCGCGTGAAGCAGGCGGGCGGCCTGTTCGTGCTCGGCACCGAACGCCACGAATCGCGCCGCATCGACAACCAGCTGCGCGGCCGCTCGGGCCGTCAGGGCGACCCCGGCCTGTCGCGCTTCTATCTGTGCCTCGAAGACGATCTGCTGCGCATCTTCGGGCCCGACACGCTGTTTTCCAAGATGATGAATTCGAACCTCGCCGATGGTGAGGCGATCGGGTCGAAGTGGCTCTCCAAGGCGATCGAGACCGCGCAGAAGAAGGTCGAGGCGCGCAATTACGACATGCGCAAGCAGGTCGTGCAATACGACGACGTGATGAACGACCAGCGCAAAGTGGTCTACGAACAGCGCGCCGAGATTATGGACAGCGAGGCCGTGGACGACGTGGTGGTCGACATGCGCCACGACACGATCAACACCATCGTCGGCGCGGCGTGCCCTCCGGGTTCATACCCCGAACAGTGGGACATCGCCGGGTTGAAGGCGCGATGCGATGACCTGTTCGGCTTCCAGCCGCCGATCGACGACTGGCTCGCCGAGGACGAGGTCGAGCCTGAACTGATCGAGGAACGCCTGCGGGCACTGACCGATGAAATGATGGACGCCAAGATGGGCGCGCAGGATGCCTCAATCTGGCGCATGATCGAAAAGGACGTGCTGCTGCGCCAGCTCGATCACCACTGGAAGGAACACCTCGCCACGCTCGATGCGCTGCGGCAGGTGATCTGGATGCGCGGCATCGCCCAGAAGCAGCCGATCAACGAATACAAGCAGGAGGCCTTCGCGCTGTTCGAGACGATGCTCGATACGCTGCGCGAGGAAGTGACCAAGTTCCTCGTCCGCGCCGAGCTGAGGATGGAACAGCCCCCGGTCGAAGCGCTGCCCGAATTGCCCGATTTCCTGACCGGCCATATCGACCCGCTGACCGGGCTCGACAATTCGGCCGATGGCGACGGGTCGGAACTGCGGCCGGAACTGTTCGGCTCGCTCGCCGGAAGCCCGCGCGCAGCCAGCGGGCCGGGCGGGGCCAACACCGACAACCCCTACGCCAATCTCGATATCAGCCGCAACGCGCCGTGCCCGTGCGGGAGCGGCAACAAGTATAAGCATTGCCACGGCGCCATCGCAGGCTCGCGCGCGGTCGTCTGACGCGGGCGCCGGGGGGGTAGGCGGCGATGATGATCGGGGCGGTGCCGGTGCTGCTCGCACTCGCCTTCGGGGTGACGGCGCTGCTCTATGCCAGCGTCGGTTTCGGCGGCGGGTCGACCTATTCGGCGCTGCTGGCGCTGTCGGGGCTGGATTACCGTCTGCTGCCGCTGGTCAGCCTTGCCTGCAATATCGTGGTGGTGACGGGCGGGAGCATCCGCTTCGCCCGCGCCGGCGTGACCCCGTGGAAGAAAGCGCTGCTGATCGTGGCGCTGGGCGCCCCGGCGAGCTTTGCCGGGGGCCTGACGCCGATCAGGGAGGCGACCTTTCTCACGCTGCTGGGTGCGAGCCTGGTGCTGACCGCGCTCACCATGCTGATCCCGGTGCGCGAGTCGCACGACGGCGCGCCGACAAGGGTCGCGCGCTGGATGCCGCTCGCCGCCGCGCCGCTGGGCTATTTCGCCGGGCTGGTGGGGATCGGGGGAGGGATCTTCCTTGCGCCGCTCCTGCATCTCGCCCGCTGGCACGAGCCGCGCGGGATTGCGGCGACGGCAAGCCTGTTCATCCTCGTCAATTCGCTGTTCGGCTTGGCCGGACAGATGCTCAAGAACGGCCCCGACCTGCTGGGCGCAGCGATCGGCGCGGCGCTGCCGCTGCTGGTGGCGGTGGTGATCGGCGGGCAGGTGGGGAGCCTGATGGCCGCGCGCCTGCTGCCCCCCAAATGGATCCGCTGGCTGACCGCGCTGCTGGTGCTGGTGGTGGGGATGCGGTTGCTGGCGGGCGTGTAAGCCCTGCTGTCACCAACTCGCTGGAAAGAAAATGGCTCCCCGAGTAGGATTCGAACCTACGGCCAAGTGATTAACAGTCACCTACTCTACCGCTGAGCTATCGGGGAGCAACTCTTCCAAGCGGTCTAAGGAAGAGCGGAAGCGCGCCTATATGGGGGCCGGTTTCGGATTGCAAGAGGGTTTCGACGCCCCTGTGCATCATCCTCAGACGGTCGCATGGCGACCGCAAGCGCGACCGCGCGCCCGCAGCGGGCGCGGCTTTGCTGCGCGTCTCGCGAGGACCGCGCGCCGGATGGGGTGCGGCAAAGACTAAGCCGTTACGAACTGCTCGGCCACGATCCGCTCCTCAAGGCTCTGGCCCGGGTCGAACAGCAGGGTGAGATCATTGTCGTGCGCGATCTGGAGGCGCACTTCGGCGATGTCGCGCAATTCCTTTTGGTCGGCAACCGCGGCAACCGGGCGCTTGGCCGGGTCGAGCACGCGCAGGATGATCTTCATCCGGTCGGGCAGAATCGCCCCGCGCCAGCGCCGCGGGCGGAAAGGGCTGATCGGGGTCAGCGCAAGCATCTTCGAATCGAGCGGCAGGATCGGGCCCTGCGCCGAAAGGTTGTAGGCGGTCGAGCCCGCAGGGGTCGCCACCAGCACCCCGTCGCACACCAGTTCGCGGATGCGCACGCGGTCGCCCACGGTGACTTCGATCTTGGCGGTCTGCCGCGTTTCGCGCAGCAGCGACAGCTCGTTGATCGCGTTCAGCACATGGGTCTCGCCATCCTGCGTAACGGCCTCGACCCGCAAGGGCGCAATCGTCCAGCGGCGCGCCTTGTTGACCTTGGCGGGAATCGCGGCGCGCTTGTCATAGCGGTTCATCAGGAAGCCGACCGTGCCGAGGTTCATCCCGTAGGCCGGAATCACGCGGCCCGCATCGAGCATCGCGTGCAGCACCTGGAGCATGTAGCCATCACCGCCCAGCACCACCACCGCGTCGGCTTCGGCCAGCGGCACCCAGTCCCTCTGACCCAGCAGCGCAGCGTGCGCTTCCTGCGCCCGCTCGGTGTCCGAGGCCAGCAGCGCGAGCCGCTCGTAAGTGATGCCATTGCTCGCCATTGGTTCCCCTCTGCCCGGCCAGCCGCCGCTTATCCCCGGCTCTGTGCTAAGCGGTTGCCCTGATGTGCCATATCGGCTCGGATTGCAATTGATGCGAGGCAGGCGCGGGTTCAAGAGTTAAGGGGACACGCAGAGGGAGCATGATGGAACAGGGTCGCACATCCTTGCGAGGGCCGATTGCGCGCGGACGCTTTCCGGGGGTGAGCCCCGGGGTGCTCGAAAGCGATCTGCTCAGCGCGCTCGACCGGCGCGAGATCGAGGTGCTGTTCCAGCCGCAATTCGCCTGTGTCAGCGGGGCGGTGACGGGGGCCGAGGCGCTGGCGCGCTGGCAGCATCCGACGCTCGGCGAGATCGGCGCGCGCGATCTGTTCGCGATTGCCGAGCGGGCGGCGCTGGTCGCACCGCTTTCGCGCCACGTGGTCGCCCGCGCGCTGGAGGATGCCGCGACCTGGCCCGAGGGGCTGACGCTGTCGCTCAACATCACCCCCGAAGAACTTGGTGACCCGCGCTTCGCCCATGATTTCGCCGCGCTGATCGGCCAGTCCGACATCGCGCCGCAGCGGCTGATGCTGGAGATCACAGAGGATCTGCTGCTGCGCAATCTCGCCCAGGCGGCAAGCGCGCTGAAGGCGCTGCGCGGCCTCGGCTTCCGAACCGCGCTCGATGATTTCGGCGCGGGGTTCTGCAATTTCCGCTACCTGCGCGAACTGCCGCTGGACGCTTTGAAGCTCGACAAGGCGATGGTTGAAGGCGTGCCCGCCGATGCCACCGCGCTCGCCGTGCTGCGCGCGATCGTCGCGCTGGCGAAGGCGCTCGGCCTTGCGGTCTATGCCGAGGGGATCGAGGACGAGATCCAGCGCGCCGCGATTACCGCCGAGGGCTGCGACTACTGGCAAGGCTTCCTGCGCGCCCAGCCGATGCCGAGCGCGCGCGTGGTCGCGCTGGCGCGGACCGCGCGGGGCATGGGGCACGGGTAGTGCGAAGCGCCGGGAGGGGGTTGAAACAATCGCGCCCGACATGACTTGTGCTGCCAGTGGCCGCACTTCCGCAAGGCCCTCTCATCCGACATTGGAACAACGCGCATGAATCTCGAAATTCAGGTGCAGCTCGATTACACCTTCGAGCAGCCTTGTGACGTGCTGGTGCAAATCGAAGCCGCACAGCTGCCCGGGCAGGCGGTGCTTGAAGCGCATATTGCTGCCCCTGCAGCATCCCATTTCTCCAGAGTGCCCGCGCAGGACGCGGTGGGTGAGCGGATCTGGCTGCGCGCCGAGGGCGATCTGATCGTCGATTACAGCGCGCAGGTGGCGCTTTCGCGCCAGACCGCCGATCTCGCCAGCCTGCCTATTATCGCGCCGCACCGGCTGCCGGGCGAGGCGGTGCCCTATCTGCTGCCGTCGCGCTATTGCCAGTCGAACCAGCTTGCGACCTTTGTCGGAGAGGAGTTCGGCACGATCGAAGGCGGGGCGAAGATCGCCGCGATGCGCGATTGGGTAGAGGAGCATCTGAGCTATGTTCCGGGCGCGAGCGATGCGAACACCACCGCGGTCGATACCTTCGTCGCACGGCAAGGCATCTGCCGCGATTACGCGCATCTCGTTATAACGCTCGCCCGCGCCGCCGACATCCCCGCGCGGATCGCCAGCGTCTATGCGCCGGGGGTCACGCCGCCCGATTTTCACGCAGTGGCCGAGGTGTTCCTCGGCGGGGCATGGCATCTGGTTGACGCGACCGAAATGGCGACCGCCGCAGACATTGCCATCATCGGCATCGGCCGCGACATTGGCGATGTCGCCTTCCTCACCGCCTTCGGCCCGCTGGAGATGAATGGGCAGAGCGTCATGGTGCGCGAAGTCTAGGCGACTTTCTTCGCCTTCGCCGCCTTGCGCACGATCCCGCTCAGCCCTTTGGTCAGCTGGAACAGCCCGTTGAGGCGGCTCAGCGGGTCGCTCCACGCGCGGTTGATGACCAGCTTCATGTCGGGGCGCAGCTTGGCGGTTTCCTTGCCGCCCTCGTTAAGGCGCGCGACATAGGCGATCAGCCCGGCGGGATCGGGGAAATCGTCATTGTGGAAGGTCACCAGCGTCCCGCGCGCGCCGACATCGATCTTGGCGATGCAGGCCTGCACCGCCTGATGCTTGATCTCGATCAGGCGGATCAGGTTTTTGGTCGGCTGCGGCAGGTCGCCGAAACGGTCGATCATCTCGGCGGCCATGCTCTCGATCTCGTTCTGCCCCTCGGCTTGGTTGAGACGGCGGTAGAGCGCCATGCGAACCGCAAGGTCGGGGACGTAGTCTTCCGGGATCATGATCGGCGCATCGACGGTGATCTGCGGGGTCAGCTTGTCGCGCGGGCGCTCAAGGCCCATGTCGCCCGCCTTGGCAGCAAGGATCGCCTCCTCCAGCATCGCCTGATAGAGCTCGAACCCGACCTCGCGGATATGGCCCGATTGTTCGTCGCCGAGCAGGTTGCCCGCGCCGCGAATGTCGAGATCGTGGCTGGCGAGCTGGAAGCCCGCGCCGAGGCTGTCGAGATCGCCCAGCACCTTCAGCCGTTTCTGTGCGACTTCCGACAGCGCCACGTCCTTCTCGTGCGTGAGATAGGCATAGGCGCGCAGCTTCGCCCGGCCCACGCGTCCGCGCAGCTGGTAGAGCTGGGCAAGGCCGAAGCGGTCGGCGCGGTGGATGATGATCGTGTTGGCGCTCGGTATGTCGAGCCCGCTTTCGACGATGGTGGTCGAGAGCAGCACGTCATACTTGCGGTCGTAGAAGGCGCCCATCCGCTCCTCGACCTCGGCGGGGCTCATCTGGCCGTGGGCGGAGACCGATTTGATCTCGGGCACGTTCTCGCGCAGCCATTCCTCCACGTCGGCCATGTCGGAGATGCGCGGCACGACGATGAAGCTCTGCCCGCCGCGGTGATGTTCGCGCAGCAACGCCTCGCGGATCACCATGTCGTCCCACTCCATCACGTAGGTGCGCACCGCCAAGCGGTCCACCGGCGGCGTCTGGATGGTGGAGAGCTCGCGCAGCCCGCTCATCGCCATTTGCAGCGTGCGCGGGATCGGCGTGGCGGTGAGAGTGAGGACGTGAACGTCCGCACGCAGCTGCTTCAGCTTTTCCTTGTGGGTCACACCGAAGCGCTGTTCCTCGTCGACGATGACGAGGCCGAGGTTCTTGAACTTGGTGGTTTTGGAGAGGATCGCGTGCGTGCCGACCACAAGGTCGATATCGCCGCTTTCCAGCCCTTCGCGCGTCTCGGCGGCTTCCTTGGACGAGACGAGGCGTGACAGGCGACCTACGTTCAGGGGGAAACCCGCGAAACGCTCGGCAAAGTTCTGGTAGTGCTGGCGCGCGAGCAACGTGGTGGGCGCGACGATCGCGACCTGCTGGCCGTTCATCGCCGCAACGAAGGCTGCGCGCAGGGCAACCTCGGTCTTGCCGAAGCCGACATCGCCGCACACGAGACGGTCCATCGGACGCCCGCTTTCGAGGTCCGATAGCACATCGGCGATGGCGCGTTCCTGATCCTCGGTCTCGGACCAGGGGAAGCGGTCGGTGAACTGGCCCAATGTCTGCGGATCGGCGGGCAGGGCAGGGGCCTGCTTGAGCGCGCGCGCGGCAGCGACCTGCATCAGCTCGCCCGCGATGGCGGTGATCCGCTCCTTCAACTTCGCGCGGCGGCGCTGCCATGCCTCACCGCCCAGCCGGTCGAGCGCGACCGCCTGTTCGGACGAGCCGTAGCGGGTGAGGACGTCGATATTCTCGACCGGGATGAACAGCTTGTCGCCGCCGGCATATTCCAGCGCGACGCAATCGTGCTGGCTCTTGCCCACCGGGATTGGTTCAAGCCCGAGATAGCGTCCGATCCCATGCTCGATATGCACCACCAGATCGCCGCGCGACAGGGCTTGCAGCTCGGCGAGGAAGGCGTCCGAATCCTTGCGCTTCTTCTTGCGCCGCACCAGCCGGTCGCCGAGGATGTCGGCCTCGGTCAGCAGCTCCATGCTGTCGCTGGCGAACCCGGTTTCGAGCGGGAGGACGACCACCGCGGTGGTCTTCTTCGCCGCGAGGCCCAGCGCCTGCTGCCAGCTGTCGGCGATGGCGGTCGGCGCGCCGGCCTCGTCGATAATCGCGGCGATGCGGCGCGCGCTGCCGTTGGAATAGGCCGCGACCAGCGATTTGCGCGACGACTTGGCGACCGTTTTCAGGTGCGCGGCGGCGGCCTCGTAAACGTTCTCGCCGCGACCGCGTTCGGGCGCGAAATCGCGGGCCGAGCGGAAGCCGAAGTCGATCACCCCTGCGCCTTCCTCCGAGACAAAGCCCGTGGCGCGGTGGGCGGGCTGGGCGGCCAGCGCCGCGTCGAACTCGCCCCGCGACAGATAGAGCGCATCGGGCGCAAGCGGGCGATAGCTGCCCTTCTTCTCGCCCGCGATCCGCCCGCGCTGTTCGTAGTAATCGGAAATGTCGGTCAGCCGCTCCTCGGCCGCGCCCAGCGCGCTTTGGTCGATGACGACGACATCGTCCTTGCCGAGGTGATCGAACAGGCTTGCCAGCTTGTCTTCGAACAGCGGGAGCCAGTGCTCCATGCCTGCCAGCCGGCGGCCCTCCGACACCGCCTCGTAGGGCGGGTCCTGCGTGGCGTTGGCGCCGAACAGCTCGCGGTAGCGGGTGCGGAAGCGCTTGATGCTGGCATCGTCGAGCAGCGCTTCGGAGGCGGGCAGCAGCAGGTGGCTGTCGATCCGCTCCACCGTGCGCTGGGTGGCGGGATCGAACAGCCGCAAGGATTCCAGCTCGTCACCGAAGAAATCGAGCCTGAGCCCGCTCTCGAGCGAGGAAGGGAAGATATCGACGATCGAACCGCGCACCGCGAATTCGCCATGGTCGATCACCGTATCGGTGCGCCCGTAGCCCTGCCGCACCAGCAGCGCGGCGAGGCTCTCGTGCCCGATCTGCGTGCCGACCCGGAATTCGCGCACGGATTCGCGCACCCGAAACGGGGTGAGCACGCGCTGCAGCACCGCGTTGACCGTCGTCACCAGCAATTGCTGCGCCGCGCCCGGTTGCTGCAATTTGTGGAGCGCGGCGAGCCGCTCGGCACTGATCGACAGGGCGGGGCTGGCGCGGTCGTAGGGCAGGCAGTCCCACGCGGGGAAGGCGATCACCTCCACCTCGGGCGCAAAGAAACGCGCGGCCTCGGCAGCGGCGCGCATCGCGGCATCGTCGGGCGCGATGAACACTGCGCGGCGTTTCGCGGCGCGGGCGAGATCGGCGAGCACCAGCGGCAGGCTCCCGCGCGGCAGCGAGGCGAGTGTGAGCGGATCGCGGGCCGCAAGGATGCGGTTCAAATCGGGCATCGGGTCACTTCACTTGTGCCGCAGGGGCAACGCAGGAATACCCCCACCTCGGATCGAGGAGGGGGTCGCATAGAGCGAGGGTGCCCATGCCAAACAGCAAGGGCACAGAATTTGTTCCGGGCCTTACGCCTGCCCGTGTCGCTTGTCGAACGGGCGTTCTTTCAGCGCGGAATATCGACGTAATCGAGCTTCTGCATCGCTGCCAGCAGATCGCCCGCCAGATGTTCGGGCGGTTGTTGCGAACCCAATGCGAGGGCCATCACGTCGACATCGTCTTCGTCCAGCAGTGCTTCGAACCACGCCAGCTCCCCCTCGCCCCAGGCGGCATGATAGCGATCGTAGAACCCGCCGATCATGTAATCGGCCTCGCGCGTGCCGCGGTGCCAGGCGCGGAACTTCGCGCGGGCGAGACGTTGTTCGAACGAAGGCGTGTCGGTCATGCCGCTCACCTAGCCACAGCTTCCCGCCGCTTCAACTCGCAAACACGCAAGGCCGGTGGTAGCGAAAGCAACATGCGCCCCGAGGCACTCAATCCGCTGTTCGCCGAAGTCCAGACGCTCGAAGGCGTCGGCCCAAAGCTGATGAAACCGCTCGAAAAGCTCGCCCTGACGCGGGTGAAGGACGTGGCCTACCACCTGCCCGAACGCTTCGTCAGCCGCCGCGCGGTGGCCGACCTCGATTCGGCGTCCGAGGGCGAGCAGGTGATCATCGCGCTCACCGCGATCGAGCACCGCGCGCCCCGCGCCGGAAGCCGCGGGCCTTACCGCGTGCTGGCGCAGGATTCGAAGGGCAATGTTTGCTCGCTCAACTGGTTCGGCAAGGCCGCCTACAGCGCGAAGAAGCTGTTGCCGGTGGGCGAAACGCGCTGGATCGCCGGGCGGCTCGACCGCTATGGCGATATACTCCAGATCGTCCATCCCGATCATATCGAGGAAGCCAGCGCCGCGCACATGGGCCATCTCAGCGAGCCGGTCTACCGTCTGTCCGAGGGGCTGACCCAGCCGCGCATCGCGGATTTCGTGGAGCAGGCGCTCGCCCGGCTGCCGGACCTCCCCGAATGGATCGAGCCGGGGCAATTGGAGCGGGCGGGGTGGCCAACATGGGCGGCAGCGCTGAAGCTGGCGCATGAAGGCACCGAACCCAAGGCGCGCGACCGCCTTGCCTATGACGAATTGCTGGCGAACAGCCTCGCGCTGCTGCTGGTCAAGGCCGAGGGGCGGCGACGGCGCGGCGCGGCGCTGGTGGGCAACGGCGCCCTGCGTGCGCGGCTGCAACTGCCTTTCGCGCTCACCGGCGCGCAGGCCCGCTCGATCGCCGAGATCGAGGGCGACATGGCGCAGGAAGCGCCGATGCTGCGCCTGCAGCAAGGCGATGTCGGCGCGGGCAAGACCGTGGTGGCCCTGAACGCCATGCTGATCGCGGTCGAGGCGGGCAAGCAGGCCGCGCTGCTCGCCCCGACCGAAATCCTCGCCCGCCAGCATTTCGAGACGCTACGCACAATGCTCTCCCCCACGGGGGTCGAGATCGCGCTGCTGACGGGGCGCGCCAAGGGGCGGGAGCGCGAATCGATCCTGATGGGGCTGCTCGATGGCTCGATCCAGCTGCTTGTCGGCACCCATGCGATCTTTCAGGACACGGTGAACTACCGCGATCTCGGGCTGGTTGTGATCGACGAACAGCACCGCTTCGGCGTCGCCCAGCGCCTGGCGCTTGCGGCAAAGGGCCGCCGTGCGCCGCATACGCTGGCGATGACCGCCACGCCGATCCCGCGCTCGCTGACGCTGGCGCAATATGGCGAGATGGATGTGAGCCGCCTCGACGAGTTGCCGCCCGGTCGGCAGGCGATCGAAACGCTGGTCTTCCCGCAGGCACGGATGGAGGAGATGGTCGCCGGGGTCGAACGGCATCTCGCGAGCGGGCAGCAGGCCTATTGGGTCTGCCCGATGGTGCGCGAAGTTGACGGCGTGCCCGACCTTGCCGACATCGCGGCGGCCGAGGCGCGCTATGCCGCGCTGAAGGAGCGGTTCGGCGATGCCGTCGTCCTCGTCCACGGCCAGCTGCGCCCCGAGATGAAGGACGCGGCAATGGAGCGCTTCGTAAGCGGCGCGGCGCGGTTGCTGATCGCGACCACGGTGATCGAAGTCGGGGTCGACGTGCCCAATGCGACGCTGATGGTGATCGAACAGGCCGAACGCTTCGGCCTTGCGCAATTGCACCAGCTGCGCGGGCGGGTGGGGCGCGGATCGCTCAAGAGCCGCTGCGTGCTGTTGCGCGGCGATGCGCTCTCGGAAACGGGCAAGGCGCGGCTCGCCCTGATGCGCGAAACGCAGGACGGCTTCCGGATCGCCGAGGAAGACCTCGCGCTGCGCGGCGGGGGCGAATTGCTCGGCACGCGGCAATCGGGCGAGGCGGGCTTCCGGATCGCCGATCTGGAACAGACCCAGCGCCTGCTTGAAACCGCCCATGCCGATGCGCGGCTGCTGATGGAGCGCGACGGCGGCCTCACCAGCCCGCGCGGCGAGGCGGCGCGGATTTTGCTCTACCTGTTCGAGCGCGACTGGGGGGTGCAGCTGCTGCGCGGTGGGTGAGGCATTCGGCGCGGTTAAGCAGATATTTGCAACTTTCGGCCTAGACTTCCCGGACATTGTCCAAGGGGGTCAGCAGCGTGTCGGATGTATATTTTTCGCGGGTGAGGCTCGGTTTCGGCCTGATAGGTAGCGCGGGCCTGTTCTGGCTCGGTATATGGCTGCTTACGCTGAACGGGTTCAAGGCCATGTTCGCGGGCGCTGTGGTTGCGGTCTGTTTCGCCTATATGCTGGTGTGGTTCGCGCGCTACCTGCTCGACAACAAGGTGCTGTCTGTCGGCGCGGGCGGGATCGAGTTCCACGGGATGATCTCGACCCGCCGCCTGCGCATGGATCAGATCGCCAACATCATGGTCGAGACCCAGACGGCCAACGGCGTCTCCACCCGCTCGCTGGTGATCGAACCGCATCACGGGGAGGGCGGCAAGATCAAGTTTGCCGAACGCTGGCTCGAGCGGCGCTTCGGCGGGTGCGAGGGCGTGGCCGATCTGATCGCCGATGGTGCATCCCGGCCTTCGTCCGAGCCGTTCCCGCTGCCGCGCCGCGCGCCGACGCCCCACGCAGGCGCCGCTCCGGCGGGCTGGCACGAGCGCGGCGCGTCTTCGCCGGCACCCGAGCGCGCGCGGGCTGGTGGTTTCGGGCGCAAGGGGCTGTAACGCCCCTTCGCACGCCGCATCTCAGGCTGACTGCTGGGCCGCCTCGCGCAGCAATTTCTCGACCCAGCCATCGACGCCGCGGTTGATGTGCTGCCACGCCGCCTCGAAGGCGGCATCGTCCCCGTAATAGGGATCGGCCACCGGCTGACCGCGCTCACCCTCGACCGCGTCCATCAGCATCGCGAGGCGCGCGGTTGCATCGCGCGGGACGCGGGTGCGCAGCTCTTCAAGATTGGCACGGTCCATCGCGATGATGTGGGAGAAGCGGTAGAAATCGTCCCGCTCCACCTGCCGCGCGGATTGGCCGGCAATGTCGATTCCATGGCGCTGGGCGACCGCAATCGCGCGCGGATCGGGCGGGCTGCCGCGATGATAGGAGGCTGTGCCGGCCGAATCTAGAGCAAAGGAAAGTCCGCGCGCCTGCGCGGCGGCGCGAAACGCGCCTTGGGCCATCGGTGACCGGCAAATATTGCCAAGACACACGAACAGCACCCCAATCCTGTGCTCAATCCCCCCATGCATGGGCGCGCGTTAGCTCAGAAGCCAAGGCCTGTCTACATTCTATCGCCTTGGTTTTTCGCGAAACATCTCCGCATCGAGGCAATATTGGTTAACCTGCGCATAAAGCCGCTGCGGCGAGCGCCCGGTGCGTGGCTCAGGCCGCCGCCAGCGGCATCGGAACCGTGCTTGCCAGCACCTCTTCGGTGATCCGCCGGATATTGACCTTCGCCTTCAATCGCGCGCCGAGGAGCGCCGTGCCCGACACCTTGCGCTGCACGAACAGCGTCTCGATCGGCGGGAAGGCCCAGGTGTCCTTGTCTTGCGCGATGGCATAGCCTTCCTCGCGCAGAAGCGGAATGAAGGCGCGGTCGCCGAAGTCGAAGGGGGCATCCTCGCGCATTTCGTTGATGACGATATTGATCATCCGGTTCACACGCTCGGGGTGCTTTTCGGCGACGATGGGCATCATGAAGCCCGCTTCGATCGTGGCCTTGAGAACCTCCTCGGCATTGCCCCTCAGCCCGGCCTCGAGCATCTTGCGATAGCCGTTTGACACCGCCGGATCGACCGGGCGGCAGGCCCCGAAATCGAGTAGCACGATCTCACCCGTCTCGCGGCGGTAGCGGAAATTGGCAAAGTTGGGGTCGGTCTGCATGACGCCGAATTCGAACAATTCGCGCGCCACCAGCCGAATCAGGTTGGCGAACACGGCGTCGCGGCGCTCGGGCGGCTCGTTGGCGAGTTCTTCGATGCTGACGCCTTCCTCGAAGCTCATCGCAAGGATCGAACCGCGGGTCAGGCCTTCGTGCAGGCGCGGGACGACGAAGCCGGGGGTGCCCGCCAGCCGCGCGCGATACATCGCCATTTGTGCGCCTTCGCGCTGGTAATCGGCCTCTTCGTGCAACTGCTGCTTGGCCGCCGCCATCAGCTTGTCCATCTCAAGCTCGGGCGGGGCGAAACCGGCGACCCGAAGCAGGGTCATCACATTGTCGACATCGCTGTCGATGCTCTTGGCGACGCCGGGATACTGCACCTTGATCGCCAGTTCCTCGCCATCGCGGGTCAGCGCCTTGTGCACCTGGCCGATGCTGGCGGCGGCGATGGGGCGGGGGTTGAACCAGCGGAACTGCTTGCGCCAGTCTGGGCCCCACTCGGCGCGCAGCACGGTATCGAGTTGCCTGGTCGGCATGAAATTGGCCTGATCGCGCAAGGTGGCGAGAATTTTCGACAGCTCCTCAGGCAGAAAATCGCCCGCGTCGAGGCTGATCATCTGCCCCATCTTCATCGCCGCGCCGCGCAGGTGGCTGAGCCGGTCGGTCATCCGCTGCACATTGCCGGGGGTGAGGATCAGGTCGCGCGCGGAAATGCCTTCCCCGCTGGCGAGCCGGCGTGCGCCCTCGGCCACCATGCCGCTGGCGACGCCACCCACCAGCCGCCCGAAGGTGCCGATCCGCGCGATTCGGCCCGCCGGCACGGCGCGTTGCCGGGCGCGGTCTTCGGGCAGGTCGATGAAGTCGGGGGTCTTGTCGTCGTCGGCCACGTAAGGGGCTTTCCATTCGCTGAGAGGCTTGCACCGGTAACGAGCGGGGCAGGGGCCTGTTCCGGTGGAAAGGGGGAGCGCTTCAGCTGATGCAAAGACCCCCGTCGACGGGCAGACACTGGCCGGTGATGTAATCGGAATGCGGCGAGGCGAAGAACACCGCCAGCCCTTCCAGCCCCTCGTGATCGCCCGGACGGCGCAGCGGGATGCGCCTCGCCATCCACTCGCCGAAGCGCGGGTCAGCCTTGGCAGTGATGTCGGTCTCGTAATATCCGAAAAGCAGCGCATTGGCGGTGATCCGGTGGCGCGCGAGTTCGAAGGCGGCGGCGCGGGTGAGGCCGTTGAGCGCGGCCTTCGACGCGGCATAGTCCGAAGAGCGGTTGACCCCCATGATCGACTGGCCCGATGATGTCGCGATCAGCTTGCCGCCCGGATCGCCCTCCGCAGCGCGGGCAATCATGTGGCGGGTGACGTGCTTATAGACCAGCGCGGCGCCGCGGGTGTTGATCGCCATGGTGTGGTCCCAACCCTCGAAGGTGATGTCGGGGATAGCCGTGCCCGCACCCGAGATGCCCGCATTGGCGAAGCACGCATCGACCCGGCCCAGCGCGCCGAGCGTGCCCTCCATCGCCGCTGCGATCTCGGCTTCGTCGGCCACGTCGCAGGCGAAGGCGACGATCTCGCCCTTGCCGAGATGTCGCAGTTCCGCGCAGGCCGCTGCGTTCTTGTCCGCATTGCGCGCCCAGATCGCGACATTGGCGCCCGCCTTGACGAGCCCGCGCGCCATCGCGAGGCCGAGACCTCCGTTACCGCCGGTGATGACCGCCGTGCGGCCGGAAAGATCGAAAAGCTCCATGACCGGGACAGGTGGCGCAAACATCGAAGCGAGGCAAGTTGGCGCGGGAACCCGAGCGCGCGCCGGGTTTTGAGCCTCCATGGACGGACAAACTTCGCTTTCCCCCGCCGCCCGCGTGCTCGGCTATGCCGGGCTGTTGCCGCAGATGCTGTGCATCGGCCTAATCCTGATCGGTCATGAATGGCGCTACGCCGCATTGGCAGGCGGCTTCGCTTATGCGGCGGCGATCTTCAGCTTTCTGGGCGGCGTATGGTGGGGGCAGGCGGTGCAGAGCGGCCGGGCAGGCGCCGGGGCCTATGGCATCGCCGTGCTGCCGAGCTTACTCGCCGTCGCGCTGTTTCTGCCGTGGAGCTTCGGCTGGGAGTGGCCGGGTCCGGCGCTGCTCTACCTCGGCGCGCTGATCGCCGGTTCGCCGCTGATCGACCGCGCGCTCGGCTTTGCGGCGGGCGATTTTCTGCGGTTGCGATGGCACCTTTCAATCGGGCTCGGCAGTCTCACGATCGCGCTGGGACTAATGGCCGACCGGGTGATCTGACCGCACCGAAAGCGTGCGGTTGCGGGCTCTCAGGCGGATGTTTGCGATGAATTAACCACTGTAGCCTAGGCATAAGCTTGGCTTTGGCCTCGGGAACGCGCGCATAATGATCGCATCGCTTAACAATATTGTCGCAATGGCGCGTGGCGTGTTCCGATTGGAGGGCGTGGAAGCGCCTGTTCTCACGCCACAAATCGATCTGCGATCGGGCGGCGGACTGCTGCGGCGCAAGCGTATCAAGGTCGCGATACTGGCGATTTTGTTCGGTTTGGTATCGGCCGCGATCGACCTGCCGCTGCCTGCCGAAGACATGTACCGCGCCGTCCGCGCCCATCTGCGCTTGCGCCCAATGCCGCAGGACATCGCGGTGGTGAAGATCGACGACAAGACCATGCGGGCCTTTGCCGGCAAGGATCCCGGCCGCATCAGCGACAGCCAGGTGGTCGACATTCTGGTTGCGAGCGGCGTGCGCAAGGTTATCTTCGACCGCGCGCATACCGATCCTGAAAGCCCAGAAGCCGACGCTGCTTTCACCGAAATGCTGCGCCGTCACAAGGGCAAGGTGTGGTTGGGCGTTTCGCCCGACTTCGAAATTGGTATCCAGCAGGTCTCGGACCTGAAACCACTCGACCAATTTCAGCAGCAGTCCGATCTTGCGGCGATGAACGGCCTTGGAGCGCCTTTCGGACTCTCCGTGTCCTTTCCGACCTATGTCGAGGTAGACGGCAAATCGTATCGTTCGATTTCTGCAACCCTTGCAGATTACAGCGGACCGGACATCTCTTATCGTCCTGACTATGCTTTCAACATCGAGACTTTGCCGACCTTCCGGTACAGCGATATTCTGAATCGCGAGATCCCTGTCGACGACCTCCGCGGCAAGTCGGTGATCATCAGCTACACCTACCAGAAGTCGAACGACTTTTTCGGGTTGCCGCTGCAGAATGGCTATGTTCCGGGCAGCTTTTTCCACGTCATGGGTGCGCATACCCTCAAGCGCGGTGCCCCGATCGACCTCATCTGGCTCCCGGCCATGGCGTTGGCCGTGCTGGCGATTGGGGCACAGGCATTCACCGGTTCGCGCTCGCGGCGGACGTTGGGACTGGTTGCGCTGGGACTGGTGACCGCGCCGCTGCTGCTCGATGAATTCAACATCAACATCGACATCATGTCGGCGCTGTTGGCTCTGCTTGCTGCGGGGATTGGTTTTCAGCGGATCAATCGCAAGTATTTCAGTGATGACGTCGATGCGATGACGACCTCGGCGCTCAGTTCGGACAAGCCCGACGACAAGCGTGATGTCTATGCGCTCAAGATCGCCAATCTGGCAGAGATTTCGGAAGACTGGTCGGCGCGCGAGATCGGCGATTTCGTCAACACGCTGATCTCTTACGTGAAGGGGCCGGGCGAAGTCGGCGACGTGGCGTTCGAGCGCGATATCCTGGTCTGGCTCGCGCCGCGGATGGATACAGATGATCTCGATCGCCATGCAGATGGCCTCGCGCTTATGCTGAAGACCGCGATCTCGTATGAGTGGCAGTCCTCCAACAGCACGCCGGCGCTGGGGATCGATACAAACCACGATCTGCCGGTGGCAGTACGAATCAAGAAGGCGATGCAGGCGGCCGATGAAGCCGCCGCGCGCGGCCTGCGCTTCATCATTAACGATGCCGCCCATCTCGAAGCGCGCAACAATCGGCTCGAGTTGATTCGCGTGCTCGAACAGGGCCTGCGCGAACGCAGCATCTCGGTCGCCTATCAGCCCAAGATCGATCTCGCTTCGGGAAGGATTGTCGGGGCAGAGACGCTGATCCGCTGGCAACCCGATGGCCGCGAATATATCAACCCGCTCGATCTGGTGCTTGCCGCAGAGGCGGGAGACCGCATCAACGAATTGACCCTGGTGGTGATGGAAGCCGCGCTGATCGAGGGCAAGCAGGCAATCGCGCTCGACCCGCGCTTCAAGCTGGCGGTCAACATGTCCGCCAAGAGCCTGTCCGACACGCACCTGCTGTTCGATATCATGACGATGCTCGGCCGGTTCGATTTCCCGCCCGAGAACCTGACGCTCGAACTGACGGAGACCGCCAAGCTCGAAGATGACCGGATCGCGCCCCAGATCGCCGCGCTCAAGGCGCGCGGGATCTGCCTTTCGATCGACGATTTCGGCACCGGGCAGTCGAACCTCGAATATATCGAAAAGCTGCCGAGCTCGGAGCTCAAGATCGACAGGCGCTTCGTTCAGCACATGGCGACCTCGGATGAAAGCCGTGCCGTCGTGCGCGCGACGATCGAGATCGCCCATTCGCTCGGCAAGGTGGTGGTGGCCGAAGGCGTGGAAGACCACGCCACAGCTGCGGCATTGCGCGCCATGGGCTGCGATCAGGCGCAGGGCTACCTGTTTTCGCGTGCGATCGTCATGCCCGAGCTGCTGGCGATGATGGGTGGTGGAAGGACTGCAATTTACGGTTGATTAAGGTTAATAGAATGTTAAATAGCTCCTACAGCACAAGGTCGCTGATAGGAGAATTGATATGTGGGGTTGGGTAGGAATCGTTTTCGGTCGGCCCTAAGCCGCTCCGATCTCAGATCATGGAAAGCCTCGGGAAACCGAGGCTTTTTTCGTTTGGGGTGATGGCTGTCGAGTGCTCTCAATGGCAAGGCGCTACCGTCTGGGATCCGGCCTTGGACCGCTACAGAGCTTCGATGTGAATTAGTGTCATCGCTGCCGCACAACCGCGCATCGCGCGGCGAAATTGGTCGGGGAGAGAGGATTCGAACCTCCGGCCCCTGCCTCCCGAAGACAGTGCTCTACCAGGCTGAGCTACTCCCCGACCGTGTCGGCTCCGCAAGGTCAATAGCCCCTGCGGATCGAGGCAAGGCGCGCCCTATAGGGGGCGATGCGCGGGGTGGCAAGCAGGCAATTGCGGCTTATAGTCGCGCCCATGGCCAGCAGTGCGATTCCCCTTTCCGGCGCCCCTTCCACCGGAACTTACCCGCATCCCGAGCAGCAATATCTCGATCTGATGCGCGCCATCTGGGAAGGAGGAAGCGAGCGGATCGACCGCACAGGGATCGGCACGCGATCGATCTGCGGGGCGATGCTGCGATTCGATCTGGCGGGCGGGGCGATGCCGCTGCTCACCACCAAGCGGGTTTACTGGAAAACCGCGTCGCGCGAACTGCTGTGGTTCCTCACCGGCGAAACCAACATCCGCCCGCTGGTGCTGCAGGGCGTGAAGATCTGGAACGAGTGGCCCCACGCGCGCTACGTCAAGGAAACCGGCGATGCGATCAGCCTCGAGGATTTCGTCGCGCGAATCGCCGAGGACGAGGGCTTCGCCGCCAATTGGGGCGATCTCGGCCCGGTCTATGGCAAGCAGTGGGTCGACTGGCCGACCTATCGCTACCGCGCCGACGGGCTCTACGAGAAGGGCGAGGGGATCAATCAGGTCGCGGCGGTGATCGAATCGCTGCGCACCAGCCCCGGCGGCCGCCGCCATATCATCGAAGGCTGGAACGTCGCCGAGCTCGACCGCATGGCGCTTCCCCCCTGCCACAAGACCTACCAGTTCCATGTTGCGGGTGAGGGAGCGGACGCGCGGCTCAATTGCCTTCTCTATCAACGCAGCTGCGATGTTGCATTGGGGCTGCCGTTCAACCTGTGGTCGGCGGCGCTGCTCACCCGAATGATCGCACAGCAGGTGGGGATGCAGCCGGGCGAGCTGGTGTGGATGGGGGGTGACGTGCACCTCTATCTCAACCACGCGCATCTGATCGAGGAACAGCTTTCGCGCCAGCCGCAGGGTCAGCCCCGGTTGGAGATCACCCGTACGCCCGAAACAATATTCGACTACCGGATCGAGGATTTTGTGGTGCATGATTACGCCCCGCTGCCCCCGATCAGTGCCCCTGTTGCGGTTTAGGTGCAGGGGCGGCGCCCGCCTTGACCGCTTGCACGGCTTGAAATAAAAATACGTATGCAAGCAATGAATGCACCTGCCGCGCGCGGGTGACAGGCGAGGGAGAGCAAGCCGCATGGCCGATCGAGCGACACCGGCAAACAGCAACCGCCCGGCGCTCGCGCTGCATGTGCCCGAACCCAAATATCGCCCGGGCGACACGGCGGATTTCTCGCATATCGACATCGGCACGCCCGGCGATCAGCCGCGCCCGGACGAGGGGGTGCACCCCTCGCAGATCGCAGGGCTCGCCTATGGCCTTGTGCGGGTGCTGGGTGACGACAATCAGGCGCACGGGCCGTGGGACCCACGGCTCGATCCCGAGACGCTGCGCCAGATGCTCGGTCACATGGCGATGGTGCGCGCTTTCGACGAGCGCATGTTTCGTGGGCAAAGGCAGGGCAAGACCAGCTTCTACATGAAGTGCACCGGCGAGGAGGCGACCTCGATCGCTCCCGCGATGGCGCTCGCCAGCGATGACATGGTGTTCCCCTCCTACCGTCAGCAGGGCATCCTGATCGCGCGCGGCTATCCGCTGATCGAGATGATCAACCAGATCTATTCGAACAAGGCCGACAAGCTGAAGGGCCGCCAGCTGCCGATCATGTATTCGAGCCGCGAGCACAGCTTCTTCTCGATCTCCGGCAACCTCGCCACGCAGTGCCCGCAGGCGGTGGGCTGGGCGATGGCGAGCGCCGCCAAGGGTGACAGCCGGATTGCCGCAACCTGGGTGGGCGAGGGCTCGACCGCCGAGGGCGATTTCCACTCGGCCTGCACCTTTGCCGCGGTCTACAACGCGCCGGTGATCCTCAACGTGGTCAATAACCAGTGGGCGATCAGCAGCTTCTCCGGGTTCGCCGGGGCCGAGCGCACTACCTTCGCCGCACGCGGGCTGGGCTATGGCATCGCCGCCCTGCGGGTGGACGGGAACGACGCGCTCGCCTGCTATGCCGCCGCCGAATGGGCCGCCAACCGCGCGCGCGGCAACCACGGGCCGACTCTGATCGAATATTTCACTTACCGTGCCGAGGGGCATTCGACCTCGGACGATCCCTCCGGCTACCGTTCGGCGCAGGAGCGCGATGAATGGCCTCTCGGTGATCCGGTGACGCGGCTCAAGAAGCATCTCATCGCCATCGGCGAATGGGACGAAGAACGCCACGCGGCGATGGATCTCGAATGCGCCGAACTGGTCAAGGCCACCACGAAGGAGGCCGAGAAGAACGGCATCCTCGGCCACGGCCTCCACCACCCGTTCCACACCATGTTCGAGGATGTCTACGAGGACCTGCCCTGGCACCTCGAGGAGCAGGCCGACCAGGCCATCCGCGAACGAATCGCCAAGTTCGGCACCGAAAGGCCCTTCGGATGAGCGACCAACCCATCAGCGTGGCCGAGCCGGTGTTGGAAGAACGCCGTCTCAACATGATCGAGGCGATCAACGAAGCGCTCGACATCATGCTCGAGCGCGACCCCGATGTGATCATCATGGGCGAGGATGTCGGCTATTTCGGCGGGGTGTTTCGCGCCACGGCGGGCTTGCAGGCCAAGTACGGGAAGAACCGCGTTTTTGATACGCCGATTTCCGAGTGTGGCATCATTGGCGCAGCTGTGGGGATGGGTGCCTATGGCCTGCGCCCCGTGCCCGAAATCCAGTTCGCCGATTACATCTATCCCGGCCTCGATCAGCTCATTTCCGAAGCCGCGCGGCTGCGTTACCGTTCGGCGGGGGACTATATTGCGCCGCTGACCGTTCGCTCGCCCTTCGGCGGGGGCATTTTCGGCGGCCAGACTCACAGCCAGAGCCCCGAGGCCTTGTTCACCCATGTTGCGGGCCTCAAGACCGTGATCCCGGCCACCCCGCACGATGCCAAAGGGCTGCTGATCTCCGCCATTGAAGACAATGATCCGGTGATCTTCTTCGAGCCCAAGCGCATCTATAATGGGCCGTTCTCGGGCTATTACGACAAGCCGGTCGAGCCGTGGAAGAAGCATCCCGATTCCGTGGTGCCCGAAGGCTATTACAAGGTGCCGCTGGGCAAGGCGCGCACCGTGCGCGAGGGTGAGGCGCTGACCGTGCTCGCCTATGGCACAATGGTTCACGTCGCCGAGGCGGTGTGCAAGGCCAAGGGTGTGGATGCGGAAATCCTCGATCTGCGCACGCTGGTGCCGCTCGACATCAAGGCGATCGAGGCTTCGGTGGAGAAGACCGGGCGCTGCCTGATCGTCCACGAGGCGACCCGCACCTCGGGCTTCGGCGCGGAGCTGTCCGCGCTGGTCACCGAACGCTGTTTCTACCACCTCGAAGCCCCGGTGGAACGCGTTACCGGCTTTGACACGCCTTATCCCCACAGCCTCGAATGGGCCTATTTCCCCGGCCCTGTCCGCATCGGCGAGGCCATCGACAAGCTTCTCAAGGACTGACCCTATGGCCAAGTTCATTTTCAAGATGCCCGATGTGGGCGAGGGCGTGGCCGAGGCGGAAGTCGTCGAATGGCACGTGAGGATCGGCGACCGGGTCGAGGAAGACCAGCACCTTGTTGACGTGATGACCGACAAGGCGACAATCGACATCGAAAGCCCGGTCGCGGGCACGGTGGTCGAGGTCGCGGGCGAAGTCGGCGATGTGATTGCGATCGGCTCGATGCTGCTGGTGATCGAGGTTGAGGGCGAAGTGTCCGAAAACCAGGCCGAAGCCGCAGCCGAGCAGATCGAGGACGACATGTCCGATGCGCCGACGACCGAGGACGTGGCTGAGCGAATCGAGGTTGAGAACCCCGATGCTTCCGACGCGGATGATGCGATCGCCGCAGCGCCGGAGCCTGCACCGACTCCAGCCCCGGCGCCCTCGCCGACACCGGTCGCCAGCACCGCAGCCAAGGTTCTCGCCAGCCCCGCTGTGCGCCAGCGCGCCCGCGATCTCGGCATCGACCTCGCCGAAGTGAAACCTGCCGAGGATGGCCGCGTGCGGCACGGCGATCTCGACGCCTTCCTCGCCTACAACGCTGGGAGCGGCTTCGGCGTAGCGGGCAAGGCGCGCGCCGACGAGGCGATCAAGGTGATCGGTCTGCGCAAGCGCATCGCCCAGAACATGGCCGCCGCCAAGCGCCACATCCCGCACTTCACCTATGTCGAAGAGTGCGATGTCACCGATTTGGAAGAGCTGCGCGCGCAACTGAACGCGGCGCGCGGCGACAAGCCCAAGCTGACCATGCTGCCGCTGCTCATCACCGCGATCTGCAAGGTGATCCCGCAGTTCCCGATGATCAACGCGCGCTATGATGACGAGGCGAATGTCGTCACCCGTTACGGCAGCGTGCATCTCGGCATGGCGGCGCAGACCGATGGCGGGCTGATGGTGCCGGTGATTCGCGACGCGCAGAGCCGCAACCTGTGGCAACTCGCCCGCGAGATCGGCCGGTTGGCCGAGGCTGCGCGCAGCGGCAAGGCGACGTCGGAGGAGCTCAGCGGCTCCACCCTCACCATCACCTCGCTCGGCCCGCTCGGCGGCGTTGCCACGACCCCGGTCATCAACCGGCCCGAAGTGGCAATCATCGGTCCCAACCGCATCGTCGAGCGTCCGATGTTCGTCTCCAACGGCATGGGCGGCGAGCGAATCGCCAAGCGCAAGCTGATGAACATCTCGATCTCCTGCGACCACCGCGTGGTCGACGGCCACGATGCGGCGAGCTTCATTCAGGGTGTGAAAAAGCTTATCGAGACGCCTGCGTTGCTGTTGGTGGATTAGAGGAAAAATAATGCGCCACGGCAGGCCAAGAGGGCGTTGACAGCCCGATGGCACGGCCCTAATGGCGCTGCTCCACGAACGGAACGGCATCGCCGGAACGCTCGAAAGGACAAGATGCGCGGGTGTAGCTCAGTCGGTTAGAGCGTCGGCCTGTCACGCCGAAGGTCGCGGGTTCGAGCCCCGTCACTCGCGCCACTTGTTCTCCAAGGGAGGCCCACAGGGCACGGACAAGGCGGGCTTCGGTCCGCCTTTTCTTTTGCACCAGGAAGGGCGAGCAGGGTTACTCCGGCGGGCTCCAGCGGCCGGTTTCCATCCAGATCAGAAACCGCTTGAGCGGGAGCAGCCAGATAAGGCCGAGCACCACATAGACCACGGTCTGCGCGGCGCCCGACCAGCTGCCGATGATCCCCGGTGCGTAGCGTGCAATCACCACGCCGTAGACGATCAGCAGCACAAACAGGCTGATGATGCCGAAGGGGATTCGCCAGGTCGGGGTTTCGCGCATCACAGGTTTCCGTAGATCCGGGTGGGGGTGATAACCGCGTCGAGCGGGGCATCATGGGATTCGGTGGGGAGCGCCTCGCAGACCTGCGCGTCCCATGCCAGCCCAACGACGAGCTGCGGGCGATGTTCCGCCAGCCAGCGGTCATAATGCCCGCCGCCCTGTCCGAGCCGCTCGAGCACGGGTGTGAAGCCGATCAGGGGGACGAACAGGACGTCGGGGACCAGCGCCTCGGCTTCGCTGCCCGGTTGCAGCATGCCGTAGGGCCCGACCTCGAGATCGCTGTCGGCGTGGGGGTCGCTGTAGCGGGCGAAGGCCATTGGCGCAGCGCTGTTGCCGAAGCGGGGGAGCGCGAGGGTGTGACCGGCTTCGTGAAAGAAGCGCGCATAACCGCCCGCCGGAGCCTCGAAGGGCCCCGCATGGTAAAGCCCGATCACCGCCTCATCCCCGATCCGCGCAAGCAACGGGGCAGGGGGGCGGTGGAACAGAAGGCCGCGGATCGAATCCGGCAGCGCCTCGACATGGGCCTTGCGCGCGGCGCGCAGGGTGCGGCGGAGTTGGTCTTTCGAAAGTTCAGTCATCGAAAAAAGCGGTAGCCCCCGGCCCCTAGGGCCGCAAGGGCGACCGCCCGCCCGCAGCGGGCGCAGCTTTGCTGCGCGTCTAGCGAGGACCGCAGCCCGGATGGGCTGCGGAGTTCAATAAAGTGACGGAACCACCATGGGTCGTTTGCGCTAGAAATCCTCTGACGCGTGGTACGTCAGGTGGGCGCCGTATACCCGAGCCTTCCGGACGAACCGGCAGACAAGGACAGGGACAACTCCCATTTGGATTACTTATAGCCTCAGGGATATTCAATCGGCTCGTGCCGGGCAGTCCCGCCGTGGCTATATCTAGGCGCTTGCGGCGGCACCTTCAAGCGCAGCGGCACTCGCCTCGATCCGGGCGGCAAGCGCTTCTAGCTGATCGGCGATGGCTTCGCTGGCGCCATCTTCGGTGGGGACGCTGCCGAACAGGTCGGATTGCGGGCCAGCAGGAGCAGAGGTAGGGGCGGGCGCAGCCTTTGCCGCACGGGCCTCGGCCAGCTCCCGCTCGAGAGCATCGATGCGGCCCTGCAAGGCTTCCACCTCACCCGTATCGGGCGCGCTTGCGGCGCTGGCCGCCTTGCGGGCTTCAGCCAGTTCGTCGGCCAGGAACAGCGCCGTAAACAGGAGATTCTGCGCTTCGAGCGGCGCGCGCGCTGACCCCAGCTGGCCATATTTCTCGGCGATCATCGCACCCAGCGCAGTGATGTGCGCCTCCTGCCCGTCAGCGCAGGCGACGGTGTAGGTCTTGGGTCCGATGCTGAGCGAAACGGTGCTCATGAGGGCTAGTCTTCCAGCTTGGCCAAAAGGTCATCGAGTTCGCGCAGGGAATCGGCGACCTGTTCGCGCAGCTTTTCGTGGACGTTGACCAGTTCGATCACCCGCGCCGATGCCCCTGCGGCCTTGCCCTCGCTTTCGGCCTCACGCACGGCTTCGATCCGCGCGGCGGCGGCTTCGATGCGGGCGAGGGCGGCGGTGATCCTGTCGGCGCTCATGCGCGCAACCGATACCAACAGAATTCTGCCTGCGCAAAGCCCTGCGGCGGGCTGTTGATAAATGGGCGAGGGCCTGCGCTGTGCGCCATAATGCACGCAAGGTTGACCTCCCCCTTGGCCTCGGCAATGGCACGCGCACCATAACCGGGGCCGAATCGCGCGCGCTCGCTCGGCGGCTCCCGCAGGAGAATTGCGTGCCCATGAGCCTTGACGCCGCCCGCCTCCAGCCGATGGCCAACGCCATCCGCGCCCTGTCGATGGACGCGGTCGAAGCAGCCAATTCGGGCCACCCCGGGATGCCGATGGGCATGGCCGATGCGGCCACGGTGCTGTTCACGAAGCATCTCAAGTTCGATCCCGCCGCGCCCGATTGGGCCGACCGCGACCGCTTCGTGCTGTCCGCCGGCCACGGGTCGATGCTGATCTACAGCCTGCTCTATCTCACCGGCTATGCCGCGCCCACGATCGAGGACATCCGCAATTTCCGAAAGCTGGGCAGCCCCTGCGCCGGACACCCGGAGAATTTCCTGCTGGCGGGCGTCGAATGCACCACCGGCCCGCTGGGGCAGGGCCTCGCGATGGCGGTGGGCATGGCGATGGCCGAGCGGCATTTGAACGCGGTCTATGGCGATGATCTTGTCGATCACCGCACCTGGGTGGTCGCGGGCGATGGCTGCCTGATGGAGGGCATTAACCACGAGGCGATCGGGCTTGCCGGGCATCTCAAGCTGGGCCGCCTCAACGTGTTGTGGGATGATAACCGCATCACCATCGACGGTGCGACCGACCTGTCGACTTCGGAAGACATCAAGGCGCGCTACATCGCGACCGGATGGCACGTCACCGAATGCGACGGGCACGATTTCGCCGATATCGACCGCGCGCTTGCCGAGGCCAAGGCCGACCCGCGCCCCTCGCTGATCGCCTGCCGCACGCTGATCGGCAAGGGCGCGCCCAACAAGCAGGGGACCAGCGGCGTGCACGGCGCGGCTCTCGGCGCGGCGGAAGTCGCTGCCGCGCGCGAGGAACTGGGCTGGGCGCATGAGCCCTTCGTTGTCCCATCCGAGATCCTCGCCGATTGGCACAGCGCCGCCGAACCGGGCCGCGCCGCGCATGGCGCATGGGCGGGCAGGCTTGAGGCTTCGGCGCACAAGGACGCTTTCCTCGCGCAGATGGCGGGCATCGCAGAGCGTGTCCCTGCGGCGATCGCGGATTACATCCGCGGCCTCGCCGCCGCCCCGCAGAAGGTCGCGACCCGCAAGGCTTCGGAGATGGCGCTCGGCCCCCTGACCGCAGCGATTCCGCAGCTGGTGGGGGGCTCTGCCGACCTCACCGGTTCGAACAACACCAAGACGCCCTCAACCAAGCCGATGAGTGCCGAGGACTACGCGGGCCGCTATGTCTATTACGGCATCCGCGAATTCGGCATGGCGGCGGCGATGAACGGCATGGCGCTGCACGGCGGGATCGTGCCCTATGGCGGCACCTTCCTGATTTTCAGCGACTATTGCCGCAACGCGATCCGGCTCTCGGCGCTGCAGCAGACCGGGGTGGTCTATGTGCTGACCCACGATTCGATCGGTCTGGGCGAGGACGGTCCGACCCACCAGCCGGTCGAACAGGTGATGAGCCTGCGTCTGATCCCCAATCTCAACGTCTATCGCCCCTGCGACACGATCGAGACGGCGGAATGCTGGGCGCTGGCGCTGTCGACGCCGGAAACCCCCTCGGCTCTCGCGCTCACCCGGCAGAACCTGCCGCAGCTGCGCGGGAATGGGGATACGGACTGGACGATGGCAGGCAACCGTAGCGCCAAGGGCGGCTACCGCCTGCGCGCCGCCGGGGCCGGCCGCAAGGTCGTGCTGGTCGCTACCGGTTCGGAAGTGGCGCTGGCGGTGGAATGTGCCGACGCGCTTGAAGCGCAAGGGATCGGGGCCGATGTGGTCTCCATGCCCTGCACCGAGCTGTTCGATGCGCAGAGCGAGGCCTACAAGGCCGACCTGCTGCCGCATGACGCGCTGATCGTCTCGATCGAGGCAGGCTCGACCCTCGGATGGGAACGCTACACCGGTCGCTCCGGCCTCAATATCGGGCTCGACAGCTTCGGCGCCTCCGCTCCGGCGGAAGACCTGTTTGCCCATTTCGGTTTCACCGCGGACAAGATCGTTCCGCAAATCCTGAGCAAGCTCAAGACCTAAACAGGAGTTCTTCTCATGGCTACCAAAGTCGCCATCAACGGCTTCGGCCGCATCGGCCGCCTCGTCGCGCGCGCGATTCTCGAGCGCACCGACCATGATCTCGATCTCGTCGCGATCAACGATCTGGCCGATGCCAAGGCGAACGCCCTGCTCTTCGCGCACGATTCGATCCACGGCCGCTTCAAGGGCGACGTGACCGCCGATGGCGATGCGATCATCGTCGATGGCAAGCGCATCGCGGTGACCAAAGAGCGCGATCCGGGCAAGCTGCCGCATGGCGAGATGGGCATCGACATCGTTCTGGAATGCACCGGCTTCTTCCAGTCAGACGAGGCGAGCCGCCCGCATCTCGCCGCCGGGGCCAAGCGCGTGATCATTTCCGCCCCCGCGACCGGCGTTTCCAAGACGATCGTGTTCGGCGTGAACCACGACAGCCTCACCGAAGAGGACGTGATCATCTCCAACGCGAGCTGCACCACCAACTGCCTCGCCCCGGTGGCCAAGGTGTTGAACGACGCGATCGGGATCGAGCGCGGCTTCATGACCACGATCCACTCTTACACCAACGACCAGCGGATGCTCGATCAGATCCACCCGGATCTGCGCCGCGCCCGTGCGGGTGCGCAGAACATGATCCCCACCACCACCGGCGCCGCGCGCGCTGTGGGCCTGGTGCTGCCGGAACTGAAGGGCAAGCTCGACGGTTCGTCGGTGCGCGTGCCGACCCCCAACGTCTCGATGGTCGACCTCGTCTTCGTGCCGAGCCGCGACACGACCAAGGAAGAGATCAACGAAGCGCTCAAGGCCGCAGCCGATGGGGCGATGAAGGGTGTGCTCGACTATACTGATCAGCCGCTGGTTTCGAGCGATTTCAACCACTACCCGGCGTCTTCTACCGTCGATTCGCTGGAAACCAGCGTGATGGAAGGCAAGCTCGCGCGCGTGGTGAGCTGGTACGACAACGAGTGGGGCTTCTCCAACCGCATGATTGACACTGCGGGCGTGGTGGCGAAGTTCCTTTGATCTCAACACCGTTCGTGCTGAGCTTGTCGGAAGCGAAGCTGAACCGCAGGTTCAACCACCGTCCTTCGTTTTGAAGGTCTGCACGAAATCCAAGAGAAAGTGCGGCCCTTCGACAGGCTCAGGGCGAACGGAGAATTGTTGTGAGCAATTTCAAGACCCTCGATGATTTGCCCGCCGATCTCACCGGCGAAATCGCGCTGGTGCGGGTCGATCTCAATCTTCCGATGAAGGATGGCTCGGCCACCGATGTGACGCGGGTCGAGGCGGTCAAGCCGACCATCCTCGAACTGGCTGGCAAGGGCGCCAAGGTGCTGTTGCTGGCGCATTTTGGGCGACCGGGCGGCCAGCGCTCTTCGGTGCTCTCCACCAGCATGGTGATCGGCGATGTCGAGCAGGTGCTGGGCGAGGAGATCATGTTCATCCCCGAAATCGCGGGGCCCGTGGTCGAACAGTCGATCGGCATTCTGCGCCCCGGCGACATCGGATTGCTCGACAACACCCGCTTCTGGCCGGGCGAGGAGGGGAACGACCCCAACCTTGCGCAGGCCATCGCCGCGCACGGGACGCTCTACGTCAATGACGCCTTCAGCGCCGCGCACCGCGCCCACGCTACCACAGAGGGGCTGGCGCACTTCCTCCCCGCCTATGCCGGGCGTTCGATGGAAGCCGAGCTGAAGGCGCTCGACGCGGCGCTTGGCGCACCCGAACAGCCGGTCGCGGCAGTGGTGGGCGGGGCCAAGGTCTCGACCAAGCTCGCTGTGCTGGAGAACCTTGTTGGCAAGGTGCAGCATCTCATCATCGGCGGTGGCATGGCCAACACCTTCCTCGCCGCGCGCGGCGTCGATGTCGGCAAGAGCCTGTGCGAGCATGATTTGGCCCCCACCGTGGCGAGGATCATGGACGAGGCGGAGCACGCCGGTTGCACCATCCACCTGCCCTATGACGTTGTCGTGGCGGCAGAATTTGCCGCCAACCCGGCGAGCTTGCGTACCTGCAACGTCCACGAAGTCGCCGCCGACGAGATGATCCTCGACCTCGGCCCCCAAGCAACCGAAGCGCTGGCCGACGTGCTCAAGACCTGCCGGACGCTGGTGTGGAACGGCCCGCTCGGCGCTTTCGAGACCGAGCCTTTCGACACCGCCACCGTCGCGCTTGCCCGAACCGCGGCGGCGCTGACGCTCGAAGGCTCGCTGACCAGCGTGGCGGGGGGTGGGGACACGGTCGCTGCGCTGGCGATGGCCGGCGTGTCGAAAGATTTCACCTATATTTCAACCGCTGGCGGCGCTTTCCTCGAATGGATGGAAGGCCGCGTGTTGCCCGGCGTCGCGGCGCTCGAAGGCTGATTCATGGCCGCGACCGAAGCCGAGATCGAGGCGCTTGCGCTCTCCGCCATGCGCGCCTGGGTGGCGGGCGATGCCAAGGCGATGAAGAAGCTGACGCATCGCGATTTCATGATGCTCGTCGGCAGCACCCCGCCGCAACTGCTTGATCGCCCTAGCTTTCTGGCGGCGATGGAGCGCGGCTTTGCCTGCACCCGCTTCACCTTCCGCGAGGTCATCGTGCGCGGTCATGGCAAGAGTGCGTGGTTCGTCGCCGGGGCGGAGCTTGAACTCGCCTTTGGCAGCAAGGTCTGGTCCGATGGCTTCCTCGTCACCGACCTGTGGCGCAAGGGCGCGATCGGCGGGTGGAAGCTGACCGAGCGCAGCCTCGCGCGGCTCGATGGCGACGATACCATCGCCGCCGCCATCAGCCGGTTGCAATTGTGGAAGTGATGCGATGAGCGAAGCGGTCGAGACCAGTTACGGGCAGCTCAGCGTCATGGAGACGGGCGAATTTGCCGGATGGCGCTACTGGGAGGGCGACCCATACGAGACCCGCTCGGGCCCGTTCTACTACCGCCGCGAGGATGACGGCAGCTACACCAGCGCCTTCCGCGCCGAGGCGCGCCACATGAACGGCAGCGGCTTCATGCATGGCGGCTGTATGATGACCTTCGCCGACTTCGCGCTGTTTGCCATCGCCACCGACGAACTTGCCGGTGACCATGCGGTGACGCTGAACCTTGCGGGCGACTTCCTCGGCTCGATCAACGAAGGCGCGCTGGTCGAGGCGCGCGGCGAGGTCACGCGCGGCGGGGGCAAGACCATCTTCGTGCGCGGCCTCGTCACCGGCGATGGGAAGCCTGCGCTGAGCTTCACCGGCATTATCCGCCGCCTGTCGAAGCGCTGATCCTTCGCGGTTGCAGCATGGACAAGCCCTCGCTAAGGCGCGCTCCCAAGGGTTCTGCATAGGTATGCACGGACCTTGAGAGCCGCATCACACACCGCTTTCGCGCCATTGGAGACCGTTTGCCATGAACACCCGTGAAATGACCGACCGCATCGCCACCGGACAGGGGTTCATCGCCGCGCTCGATCAGTCGGGCGGCTCCACCCCCAAGGCGCTGCGCGGTTACGGGGTCGAAGACAGCGAGTGGTCGGGTGACGAGCAGATGTTCGCGCAGATCCACGCGATGCGCGCGCGCGTGATCACCAGCCCCTGCTTTGCCAGCGGCAAGGTGATCGGCGCAATCCTGTTCGAGCGCACGATGGACGGCGAAGTCGATGGCACGTCGACCGGAGATGCGCTGAAGGCGCGCGGGATCGTTCCCTTCATCAAGGTCGACGAGGGCCTCGCCGACGAAGCCGACGGCGTTCAGCTGATGAAGCCGATGGGCAAGCTTACCGCGCTGCTCGAAAAGTCGGTGGCGGCGGGGATGTTCGGCACCAAGATGCGCTCGGTCATCAAGTCAGCAAACCCCGCCGGGATCGCCGCTGTGGTTGCCCAGCAGTTCGACGTGGCGGCGCAGATCACCGCCGCCGGGCTGATGCCGATCATCGAGCCCGAATACGACATCACGGCTGCAGACCGCGCCGAGGGCGAGTCGATTTTGCTCGCCGAAATCACCAAGCACCTCGACGCGCTGCCCGAGGGCCAGCAGGTGATGCTCAAGCTCTCGATCCCGGCGACCGCTGGCCTCTACACCCCGCTGGTGAGCCACCCCAAGGTGCTGCGCGTGGTCGCGCTGTCGGGCGGCTTCTCGACCGACGATGCCTGCGCGCGCCTTGCCCAGAACCCCGGCATGATCGCCAGCTTCAGCCGCGGGCTGCTGCAGGATCTGCGCAAGACCCAGTCCGACGCCGAGTTCGACACGGTGCTCGGCAAGGCGATCGACAAGATCGCCGGCGCGAGCGTCTGACGCGTCAGCGCGCCTCGTAGGCGAAGCGGTAGTCGGCGGGCAGAGTCTGCTTGCCTTCGCCGGCTTCCGGCGCAGGCTCGCCCGAGACCAGCGCAAGCGCGGTGTCGTGTGTGGCGTAGGGCTCGCCCAGCGTCAGATTGGCGGTTTCTCGCCAGCCGGCGCCGTCGATGCGGGTTTTCACCACCAGCCGTCCCGCCCAGACGCAGCGGGCGTTGATCGGGCAGCGGCTGTCCTCGACCACTTCCATCGGCGTCGCCACCAACGCGCCGACCATCACAGGCGCGCGCAATGCCACGAGGCTCCCCTCGGCCGCGGGCGGGGTTTCGGGTTGGGGGGAATCGGGCACCGTCGCGCAACCGGCGAGGGCGGCGGCGAGGGCGGCCATAGGGGCGAACGGGGCGATGCGGCGAAGGATTCTTGTCATGCGGCCTTCCAGACAATCGCGCGAGTGAGTGAAAGCTGAACAGGTGACAGACGGCGCCCGAGCGACTAGCGAAGCGCGCCATGACCCAGACCCAGCTCTATCTTATCTCCCCGCTCGATGTCGGCGGCGATTTTCCCGCCCGGCTCGAACGCGCGCTGGCCGCGGGGGCGCGGCGGCATGGCGATCTTGTCACCGCCTTCCAGTTCCGGGTGAAAGGTGTCGACCAGCATGAGGCCGCCGCCCTTGCTGCGCCGCTGCAAGCCATCTGCGCCGCGCATGACGTGGCCTTCATCGTCAACGATTCGGTGGCGCTCGCCAAGCGGTTGAAGGCTGATGGCGTGCATCTCGGGCAGGACGACGGCTCGCCCAAGGAAGCGCGTGAGGAACTGGGCCGCGAGGCGCAGATCGGCGTCACCTGTCACGCCAGCCGCCACATGGCGATGGAAGCGGGCGAGGCGGGGGCAGACTACGTCGCCTTCGGGGCGTTCTTTCCCTCCTCGACGAAGGACAAGGGCGATGCCGAGCGGCCCGAGCCCGAGCTGCTGACGTGGTGGAGCCAGATCTTCGAAATCCCCTGCGTCGCGATCGGCGGGATCACCCCCGACAATTGCCAGCCGCTGATAGAGGCGGGCGCGGATTTCCTCGCCGTGTCCCACGCCGTCTGGGGCGGGGACGAGGTCGCCGCGATCGAAGCCTTTGCGCGAGTTATGCGGGGGTGAAGCGCTGGTGCGCCGGGCTGGCGGCGGCGCTGTTGCTGTGGCTCGGCGCGGTCGCGGCGTGGATCGCGGTAGGCCCCGCCGTGACGGGGAGCGAGCGCGGCGAGACCGCAATCGTGCTCGGCGCGGCGGTGATCGGCGATCAACCCTCGCCGGTATTTGCCGCGCGGCTCGAACACGCCCTGACGCTCTACCGCGCAGATAGGGCGGGGCGCATTCTTGTGACCGGCGGGCGCTCCCCCGAGGACAGCCTTGCCGAGGGCGCAGCGGGCGCGGCGTGGTTGCAGGCGCGCGGCGTTCCGGCCACGGCGATCCTGATCGAAGACCGCTCGAACACAACCCGCCAGAACCTCATCAATGCCCACCTGGTGCTGGGCGACGGCGTGCGGGCGCCGGTGCTGATCGTCTCCGACCCCCTGCACATGCGCCGGGCGCTGGCGATGGCGGCGGCCGAGGGCTTCGACGCACGCCCCGCGCCGACACCCACCACCCGCTATCGCAGCCTCGCGACGCAGGTGCCTTTCCTCGCGCGCGAGGTGTGGTTCATGCATGTGCACTGGCTGGCGGGCATGTGATCCCAAGTCACCCCGGCCCGCATCGGGAGGAGCCCGCAGTCAGGTTCCGCCGCCCACGCGCGTGCAGATCAGCTTGCTCACGCTGCCATCGCGGTTGAGCTTTTGCAGCGTGTTCTCGCCCAGCACCTTGAAGCGCTCGTCCTTCTTGGGGCCGCGGGTGAACAGCACCTCGCTGCCGCGCAGCAGGTAGATGCCGGTGCCGGCCGGGCTCTCGTAGCTCGACGCGGTGCCGATGCGGAACGCTTCCTCGGGCTGGGGCACGAAGGCCTCGCTCCCCGCATCGCCGGGCAGGGCGCATTCCCAGTTGCCGTGGCGCAGGATGCCCAGCATCCCGCCGGTCGGCACCGCGGCGCGCGATGTGGGGCGCGATGCCTCGCGGTCCTGGCTTGAGGCATGGCCGGGCATGATCGCGGCAGCGGCAGCGGCGCTGATTACCAGCAGGAAGATGTAACGGGTCTTCATCCTGGCGCCCATATCAGCCCGCGCCGCCCAATGCCATGCGATTAACCATGCGCGCCGGATGCTTGCCCAGCGCAAGCCTCTCGGCTATGGGCGCGCATCATTTTGCGGCGCGCGCCAAGTGGCGGCGCGCCGATCTGCTCTTTCCACCTCGTAAAGAAGGCCCACAGCCCCATGAAGATCAGCGGCGTCGACATTCGCCCCGGCAACATCCTGGAATATGAAAAAGGCATCTGGAAGGTTGCCAAGATCCAGCACACCCAGCCGGGCAAGGGCGGGGCCTATATGCAGGTCGAAATGAAGAACCTGCAGGATGGCCGCAAGACCAACGTGCGCTTCCGCAGCGCCGACACGGTCGAGCGCGTGCGGCTCGACACCAAGGAATTCCAGTTCCTCTATGCCGAGGGCGAAGACCTCGTCTTCATGGACAACGACACCTACGAACAGATCACGCTGCCCGGCGACCTCTTGGGCGATGCGCGCCCCTTCCTGCAGGACGGGATGCAGGTGAACCTCGAGCTGTGGGACGAAAAGCCGATCTCGGTCGAACTGCCCGCGCAGATCGAAGCCACGATCGTCGAGGCCGACGCGGTGGTGAAGGGGCAGACCGCTTCGTCGAGCTACAAGCCCGCGATCCTCGATAACGGCGTGCGCATCATGGTGCCGCCGCATATCGGCAGCGGCACGCGCATCATCGTCGATGTGTACGAGCAGGCCTACGTCGGCAAGGCGGGCTGAGCAGGCACATGGCAGCTATTTCCGGCCTCATCCGCGTCATGGAACGCGCCGCGCGCAAGGCGGGCGGGCGTCTTCGGCGCGACTTCGGCGAAGTCGAACATCTCCAGGTCAGCCGCAAGGGTCCGGCCGATTTCGTCAGCAAGGCCGACATGCGCGCCGAGCGCACGATCTATGACGAACTGCTCAGCGCCCGTCCGGGTTGGGGCTTCGTCATGGAAGAGGCGGGCGTGATCGAGGGCGATCCCGGCATGCCGCGCTGGATCGTCGATCCCTTGGACGGCACCAGCAACTTCCTCCACGGCATCCCACACTTCGCGATCAGCATCGCCGCGCAGGAACCGCGCCCCGACGGCAAGGGCTGGGGCGATGTGGTTGCGGGCGTGGTTTATCAGCCGATCACCGACCAGACCTTCTGGGCCGAGAAATCGCGCGGGGCCTGGCTGCACGATGCACGCCTGCGCGTGTCATCGCGCTCGCGCCTGTCGGATGCTTTGGTGGCGACCGGCGTGCCCTTTTTCGGGCATGGCGACTTTGCAGAGTGGAGCAAGATCTTCGGCGCGATCGGGCCGGAAGTCGCGGGGATCCGCCGCTTCGGCGCGGCCAGCCTCGATCTCGCCTACGTGGCGCAGGGCCGCTTCGACGGGTTCTGGGAGAGCGGCCTTTCGGATTGGGACACCGCCGCGGGCTGCCTGCTTGTGCGCGAGGCGGGGGGCTTCGTCTCCGACTTCCGCGGCCGGTCGGAACAGATCCACTCCGCGCAGGTGCTTGCCGCCAATGATGGGCTGCACTCCAAGCTGCACAAGCTCCTCGCCGGAGCCCTGCGCTAGACCCATTGCCTTGAAGCGGATGCCTCGCTAACAGCGCGAAGCATCCGCTTCGGCACGCCCCTGTGGTGGAATTGGTAGACGCGACCGACTCAAAATCGGTTATCGAAAGATGTGCCAGTTCGAGTCTGGCCAGGGGCACCACCTTCCAGACGCAATCCGCATACCCCCCCCCGGCAGGCGCGCTGTCAGCCGGCATTCACAATTCGCTTGCCGGTCGCCCCTTCGATTGGCTAGCTCCGCGCGGACAACGCCATGCTCGAAGCTCCCTCCTATCATGCGATAGCGGCCATGGCGCTGACCATCGCCATGTTCGTCGCCTTCGTGCGCGGACGCTATCCCGAAGAGATCATCTCGCTGGTGATCATCGCGGTGATCGGCGTAGGCCTCTATTTCGCGCCGCTCGAAGGCACCAAGCCGACCGACGGGCTGGCGCTGGCGTTCGGCGGGTTCGGCCATTCGGCGCTGATCACGATCTGCGCGCTGATGATCCTCGGACGGGGGCTGGTGGTGACGGGGGCGCTGGAACCCTTTGCGCGGCTGCTCGAAAGCGTATTCCGCTTCAGCCCGCAACTCGGCCTGCTGACCGCGTTGCTGCTCGCATTCGGGATGTCGATGTTCGTCAACGACACGCCGGTCATGGTGCTGCTGATTCCGATCGTGGTGGCGATCGCCGCCAAGGGGTTGATGGCGTCCTCCAAGGTTCTCATGCCGCTCAATTGCGCCGTGCTGCTGGGCGGCATGGCGACCACCATCGGCACTTCGACCAACATCCTCGTGGTGACGATTGCCGCCGATATCGGCCTGCCGCCGATGAGCGTGTTCCAGTTCACCCCGATCGTGCTGATGGCCGGGATCGTCGCGATCCCCTACCTATGGCTCGTCATGCCGCGCACGCTCCGCGACAACAGCACCGTGGGCGAGCAGGCGCGTCGCACCTTCCACACCCGGCTGCGCGTGGCCGCCAGCAACGTGCTGGGCGGCGGCGACCTGTCGGCGATCCAGAGCAAGCTGCCCGAAGGCATCACCGTCCACGACGCACCCGCCGGAACGCTGCGCCCCGAAGACCGCCTGCGCATCTCCGGCACGCATGAGGCGTTGCAGGAGGCCGCCCGCGTGCTCAAGGGTGAGCTTGCCCCGGCCTGGGTGCTCGATCGCATCCGCCGGATGTCGAAGGCCAAGGATCAGGACATCGTTGCAGTAGAGATGACGGTGACCGCGGATTCGCGCCTCATCAGCCGCACGCTGGCCAGCTCGGGCATCGCCGACCTCTACGGCGTGGCGGTGCTGGGCATCCACCGGCCCAACCGCATCCTGGGGGAGCGCGACACCTATACCGAGGCGGGCGACCTGCGCATCCTTGAAGGCGACGTGCTGCTGGTGATGGGGATCGATGAAGACCTGCAGGCCTTCGCCCAGTCCGACGGGCTGCTGCGGCTCGAAGGTGCGCGCGAGCTGCCGCGCCGGTCCAAGGCGGTGCTGGCGGGCGCGATCATGCTGGGGGCGGTCGCCACCGCCTCGGTCGGGCTGCCGTGGTTCGACGCAAACGGCTTTGCCCCGATCAAGCTGCCGATCGCGATTTCGGCGCTGGCGGGCGCGATCATCATGTTCGTGACCGGCTGCGTGAAGTTCGACCGCGTGGGCCGCGCGCTCTCGGCCAAGGTGATCGTGCTGATCGCAGCGAGCCTCGCCATCGGCCGCGTGATCGACGAAAGCGGCGCGGCGGAATGGCTGGGGCAGGCGCTCTCGCTCGGCCTCGGATACCTGCCCCCCGCGCTGGTGCTGTCGGCGATCATGCTGTTCGTCACGCTGATCACCAATTTCGCCTCCAACGCCACCGCCGCCACCGTGGGCACGCCGATTGCCTACAACATCGCGGTGCAACTGGGCCTCCCGCCAGAGCCGCTGGTGCTGGCTGTGCTGTTCGGCTGCAACCTCTCCTTCGCGACGCCGATCGCCTATCAGACCAATCTGCTGATCATGTCCGAAGGCGGCTACGAATTCAGCGACTACGTGCGCGCCGGGGTGCCGCTGGTGGCGCTGATGGTAACGGTGCTCTCGGTGCTGCTGGTGCTGTGGTACGGGCTGTAGGGCGGTTTCCTACTGCGGGTCGGCTGTGGCATGGTGGCCCGATGTCAGCGCTTTTTTCCATCGCGGTGCGCCCGGTTTGTGCGGTCGAGGGAGACTGTGCCAGGGGTGGGAGTTTTATCTCTGGACAGTGTCTCATGTGTCTCCAACACGGGCGGAGATGAACAGATAAGGGGGCGATGATGCGAGCAGGTGTGATTCGGGCAGGAGCGAGCGTGCTGGCGCTGATGGCGCTGGCGGCCAGTCCGGCGCAGGCGGATGAATTGCGCGATGCCGTTGCCGCCGATCTGCCCGCGCTGGTCGAGCTTTATCGGGATCTCCACGCCAACCCCGAACTGAGCTTTCAGGAGGTGGAGACCGCCGCCAAGCTTGCTGCCCGCGCCCGTGCGCTGGGCTTCGAGGTGACCGAAGGCGTCGGCAAGACCGGCGTGGTCGCGGTGATGCGCAACGGCGATGGCCCCACGGTGATGCTACGCGCCGACATGGACGGGCTGCCGGTGATCGAGCAGACCGGCTTGCCCTATGCCTCCAAGCGCCGCGCCGTGGCGCAGAACGGCACCGAGACCGGCGTGATGCACGCCTGCGGGCACGATACGCACATGGCCGCATGGATCGGCACCGCGCAGCAACTCGTCGCGCGCAAGGCCGATTGGTCGGGGACGCTGGTGATGATCCTCCAGCCTGCCGAGGAAATCGGGGAGGGCGCCAAGGCGATGCTCGATGATGGGCTGTTCGCCCGCTTTCCCAAGCCCGATTACGTGCTCGCCTTCCACGATGCCGCGCAGTTTCCGGCGGGGCAGATCGGCTATGCCAATGGCTTCGCGCTCGCAAATGTCGACTCGGTCGATATCGTGGTGCCGGGCGTCGGCGGGCACGGGGCCTATCCGCACACGACCAAGGATCCGGTGGTGCTCGCCGCCAGCATCGTCATGCGGTTGCAGACGCTGGTGAGCCGGGAACTCAACCCGACCGACTCCGCAGTGGTCACGGTCGGCAGCTTTCAGGCGGGCGCGAAGCACAACATCATTCCCGACGAAGCCCGCTTGCAACTGACGGTGCGGAGCTATTCCGACGCAACCCGTGCGAAGCTGCTCGAAGGGATCGCGCGGATCGCGCGGGGCGAGGCGATTGCCGCAGGCATGCCCGAAGACAAGCTGCCGCGCGTGACCGTGGCCGACCCCTACGTGCCCGCGACCTTCAACACCCCCGCCTTGACCGAACGGGTGGTGGCGCGCCTCCAGCCCCGCTTCGGTGAGCGGTTGTTTGCGGTGCCCGCAGTGATGGGGGGCGAGGATTTCAGTCACTTCCACCGCGCCGACCGCGAGAACGTCGAATCGCTGATCCTGTGGGTCGGCGGCGTGCGTGCGAGCGAGTGGGAGAAGGCGCAAGCGGGCGAGATTACGCTGCCCTCGCTCCATTCGCCCTTCTGGGCGCCCGATGCCCCGGTTGTGATCGCCACTGCGACCGAAGCGCTGACGGCCGCGACGCTCGATCTGATGGCCAAGCGATAGGTACCGCGTGCAAAAAATTGGCCGCCGGAATGACCTCTGCGACAGAGCATTCCGACGGCCGTTTCTCCTCCCCAGGAGAACTGTGAAAGGGGGTTATTCCGACGCGGGAACGTAGGTGCCCAGGCGGTGGTGCAGGGCGTTGATCTTGGCCAGCTCTTCGCGGTCTTCGGTGTTGCGGGCGTGGCTTTCCAGCGCACGGCGCAGCAGCTTCATGTCGGCGGTCGAGAGCAGCGCGCGGGCGCGGGCCGGTTCGGGGTTGGTGGTTTCGGTATCGCTCATCGTCACTCTCCTAGGGTGATTACCCGGCCAGCCTTAGGCGGCTTTGCGGGCAACCGGAAGGCCGCATTTCGCGAACCTTCCGGCCTCTCCCTGAGGCTATGCTGCCTCGAACTGGTTCCCCCGAGGCTGCATTACGCAGCCTCGAACTGGTTCATCGTATTGTGGACGCCGCCCGCCTTGAGAGCGGCTTCACCGGCGAAGTATTCCTTGTGATCGTCACCGATGTCGCTGCCCGACATGTTCTGGTGCTTCACACAGGCGATACCCTGACGGATCTCCTCGCGCTGCACGTTCTTGACGTAGCCGAGCATCCCGGCCTCGCCGAAGTATTCGCGGGCGAGGTTGTCGGTGCTGAGCGCGGCGGTGTGGTAGGTCGGCAGGGTGATGAGGTGGTGGAAGATCCCGGCCCGCGCAGCAGCATCGCGCTGGAAGGTGCGGATCTTCTCGTCGGCTTCGTTCGACAGTTCGGTGCCGTCGTAGTCGACGCTCATCAGCTTGGCGCGGTCGTATTCCGACACGTCCTTGCCCGCCGCTTCCCAGGCGTCGAACACCTGCTGGCGGAAGTTCAGCGTCCAGTTGAAGCTGGGCGAGTTGTTGTAGACCAGCTTCGCGTTCGGCACGACTTCGCGGATGCGATCGACCATCTTGGCGATCTGTTCCACATGCGGCTTCTCGGTCTCGATCCACAGCAGGTCGGCGCCGTTCTGGAGCGAGGTGATGCAGTCGAGCACCACGCGGTCCTCACCCGTTCCGGCGCGGAACTGGTAGAGGTTCGAGGGCAGCCGCTTGGGCGCAAGCAGCTTGCCGTCGCGGCTGATGAACACCTGACCGTTGGTGATATTGGCCGGATCGACCTCATCGGCATCGAGGAAGCTGTTGTACTGGTCGCCCAGATCGCCCGGCTCCTTGGAGAAGGCGATCTGCTTGGTCAGGCCGGCGCCGAGCGAGTCGGTGCGGGCGACGATGATCCCGTCTTCCACGCCCATTTCGAGGAAGGCATGACGGCAGGCGCGGATCTTCTGGAGGAAGTCCTCGTGCGGCACGGTGACCTTGCCGTCCTGGTGGCCGCACTGCTTCTCGTCCGAGACCTGGTTCTCGATCTGGAGCGCGCAGGCGCCTGCCTCGATCATCTTCTTGGCGAGGAGGTAGGTCGCCTCGGCATTGCCGAAGCCTGCGTCGATGTCGGCAATGATCGGGACGACGTGGGTTTCGTAGTTGTCGATCGCGTTCTCGATGCGCTTGGCTTCGACCGCGTCCCCTGCCTTGCGGGCCGCGTCGAGCGCGCGGAACATCATTCCGAGCTCGCGGGCATCGGCCTGCTTGAGGAAGGTGTAAAGCTCCTCGATCAGCGCGGGCACCGAGGTCTTCTCGTGCATCGACTGGTCGGGCAGCGGGCCGAATTCGCTGCGCAGCGCGGCGACCATCCAGCCCGAGAGGTAGAGGTAGCGCTGCTTGGTGGTGCCGAAGTGCTTCTTGATCGCGATCAGCTTCTGCTGCGCGATAAAGCCGTGCCAGCAGCCGAGCGACTGGGTGTACTTGGCGGGGTCGGCGTCATAGGCCGCCATGTCGGCGCGCATGATCTTGGCGGTGTACTTGGCGATGTCGAGCCCGGTGCGGAAACGGTTCTGGATCACCATGCGCGCGGCGCTCTCGGGGTCGATCGCGGCCCAGCTCGGCCCGTTGGCGGCGACGACACCCTGCATCTGGGTGATGGTGTTCTGGTAGGTCATTGCGTTCTCCTGTCCAACCTGGGGAGTGGTGCGGGGCCGGTTAAGACTCGCGCGCCGCTTGGCTGGTCATGCTGTGCCGTGTTGCGGCGCAGCATGACAGGAAAAATTACAGAAAAACGTGTCGCTATGCGGACAATTGGCTGCGATCTTGTGTCAATCGGTAAAGTAATTTACAAAGTGCCCTATGGCCGACACCAACCTCCTCGCCGGACCTGCCCTGCGCCGCCTGCGCAAGCGCGAAAGCCTGACCCAGGCCGCGATGGCCGGGATGCTCGGCATTTCGCCCTCCTATCTCAACCTGATCGAGCGCAACCAGCGCCCGCTCTCGGCGCGGGTGCTGGTGCAAGTGATCGAGCGCTTCGATTTCGACCCGCGCTCGCTGCGCGAAGACGACGCCATCGGCGGGCTGGACGGGATGGTGCGGCGGCTCTCCGACAAGCGCTTCGGCGATCTCGGGATCGACCGCGAAGAGGTGCAGGAACTGCTCGCCGCCGCCCCGCAGGTCGCCGCGGCCTTCGCGCGGCTCTATGATACGGGCGGGGGCGAGCGGATCATGGCCGAGGACACCGCGACCGCCGTGCGCCGCGCGATCGAGCGCTGGCAGAACCACTTCGCCGATCTCGATCACGCTGCCGAGGATCTCGCCGACGAACTGCGCCTCAGCCGCGGCGAGATCAGCGCCGCACTGTCGGAACGCCTGCGCGAAAAGCACCAGCTGCAGGTGCGCATTCTGCCTGCCGAGGTGATGCCGGGGCAGGTCCACCGGCTTGATCTGCACGCGCGGCAATTGCAGCTGTCCGAGATGCTCCCCGGCGCGGCGCGGCGCTTCCAGATCGCGCGGCAGGTGGGAATGCTGGAGATGCGCGAGGGGATCGAGCAGCTGGTCGCCGGTGCCAATCTCGCCAGCGCCGAGGCGCGCGATGCCTTGCGCGAACATATCGCCGATTACCTCGCGGGCGCGCTGCTGCTGCCTTACCGCCGCTTTCTGCGCGCCTGCGAGTCGACCGGATACGATCTCGCTGTGCTGCAACGCCGCTTCGCGGTCAGCTTCGATCAGGTCGCCGCCCGTCTGACCACGCTGGGCCGCGTCGGCGAGCGGGGCCTGCCGTTCTTCATGGCGGTGATCGACAGGGCAGGGCGCATGACCCAGTTCACTGCGGGAGGGAGCGGCGCGCTCTATCCGCTCGAAGGCGCACGCTCGCCTGCTTGGGTGCCCTATGCCGCCTTCGAGCGGCCGGGTACGGTGCTGACGCAGGCCGTCACCTTCGGAGAAGGCGAAAGCGCAGCTACAGGCTCGGGGCGGCACTGGTTCACCGTCACCCGCACGGTCGATGGCGACGGGGTGATGTGCGCCGGACGGCGCGCGGTGGTGCTGGGGATCGAGGCGCGCTTTGCAGGAGACCTGGCGCATGCGCGCGGGGTCTCGCTCGACCGGCTCGACGCCGTGCCGCTGGGCGTGCCCTGCGGGCGCTGCGGCAAGACCGACTGCCTGACCCCGGCGCCGCCTCGTCTCGCAAGCACGCTGCCGCGCCCGCGCGGCTGATCGTGAGGCTCGCATTAACCACCGCGACCCGCAGAAAAGCGCCGCGCATCGGGCGGTGTAAAATTTACCGACACTTAAGGACTGGGGCCTAGAAGCGAGGGGGCATGCATCAGAGGCCCCCCACGCGATGATCCGCCTGTTCAAGCATTACATCCCGCACGCCGTGCTGCTGCTCGGCCTGCTCGATCTCGGCTTGCTGGTACTGGCGAGCGAGATTGCATGGCAGTGGCGCGCGCATCAGATCGGGATGGATCTCGGCCAGCTCGGTGATCGCGGCCTGGCGCTGTTCGGCACGGCTTCGGTGATCTGGCTGGCGATGATCGCGGTCGGGGTCTACGGCCCCAACGCCCTGCGATCCTTGCGCTTTGCCGGCGCGCGGGTGCTGGTGGCGATCAGCCTAGGAATCATCGCGCTCGCCGTGATCGACTTCGTGATCCGCAGCGATATCTTTTGGCGATCGACCCTGCTCTACACGATGGGCCTTGCGATCCTCGTGCTGGTCGCCGACCGACTGCTGCTCAATTCCTTCCTCGGTTCCTCGGCCTTCCGCCGCCGGGTGATGGTGCTGGGGGCGAGCGACCGCGCGGTGCGCCTGCGCGATCTGGGCGAGCGGCCCGAGACCGGGTTCGTCATCGTCGCCTTCATCGCCATGAGCGAAAGCGACCGTTGCCTCGACGAGGCGATCCCGCGTGCGGCGATCCACGATCTCGGCCGTTTCGTCGAGAATCTCGGCGTGTCCGAGGTGGTGCTCGCCTTGCAGGAGCGCCGCAATGCCCTGCCGCTGAAAGACCTTCTCAGGATCAAGACCAAGGGCGTCCACGTCAATGATTTCTCCAGCTTCATCGAGCGCGAGACGGGGCGCGTCGATCTCGACACGATCAATCCGAGCTGGCTGATCTTCTCCGATGGCTTTTCCAGCAGCCGGATGTTCTCGAGCGCCTCGAAACGCATTTTCGACATCCTTGCCTCCTCGATCCTGCTCGCGCTGACCTTCCCGATCATCCTGCTGTTCGCGGCGTTGGTGAAGCTCGACAGCAAGGGTCCGGCCTTCTTCCGGCAGAAGCGGGTGGGGCTCTATGGTGAGCCTTTCACGCTGATCAAGCTGCGCTCGATGCGCACCGATGCCGAGAAGGACGGGGCCAAGTGGGCCGAGGAAAACGATCCGCGCATCACCCGTCTGGGGCGCTTCATCCGCAAGGTGCGGATCGACGAACTCCCTCAGACCTGGAGCGTGCTGAAAGGCGAGATGAGCTTCGTCGGCCCGCGCCCCGAAGTTCCCTCCTTCGTCGAAAGCCTGGAAGAAGAAATTCCCTTCTACAGCGAACGGCACATGGTGAAGCCCGGCATCACGGGCTGGGCGCAGATCAATTATCCCTATGGCGCCTCGGTCGAGGACAGCCGGTGCAAGCTCGAATATGATCTCTATTACGCCAAGAACTACACGCCCTTCCTCGATTTCGTGATCCTGCTGCAGACCTTGCGGGTGATCCTGTGGCCGGAGGGTGCGCGGTGATCTGGGCGGGTGCCATCGCGCCGCTGGCCGGCCTGCTGGCATGGGTCACGGGTGCCGTGCTGAGCGCGGGCGCCTTGCTGTGGCTGTGGCGGCATGGCGAGCGGGCGCGGCCCGATCGCCTCGGGCTGATGATGGCCTCTGGCGCGAGCGCGGTGTGGTGCACGCTGGCCGCTGGGCTCGGGCCCGATCACGGCGCGACGATCATCGCCGCGCTGGTGCGCAATCTGGCGCTGATCGCGACGATCTTCAGCCTGTTCGCTGCCGACGGTCGCTCGGCCAGCCTCAAGCCGGTGCGCCCGGTGATTATCGCGCTGGTGCTGGTGCAATTGCTTCAGCCGGTGGTGCTGCTGGTGGGCAGCCGCATCGCCGGCGATGCCCACGGCTTGCGCGCGGTGTTCGAGGCGCGGGTGCTGATCGACATGCTGGTCTCGATCGGGGCGCTGATGCTGCTCCACAACCTCTATGCGGGCGCGGCGAGTGCGATGCGGCCGGTGCTGCGCTGGACGGGGATCGGGTTGGCGGGGATCTTCGCCTATGATCTCAACCTTGCCACGATCGCCTATCTGGGCGGCGCGGCGCCGCTGGGGCTGGCAGATCTGCGGGGGGTGTTTGCCGGAACCATGGCGGTGCTGTTCGCGCTGGGGATGAATGCCGCCGGGCCGCGGGTGCAATTCAGCCCCTCGCGCACTGTGACCTTCCGCACGCTCTCGCTGCTGCTGATCGGCTTCTATCTTGCTGCGATGGTGCTGGTGACGAAGTCGCTCGCACTGCTGGGCGGCGACATGGCGCGCACCAGTCAGGTGGTGTTTCTGGTGGTGGCGGTGCTCGCTGCCGCGATCGCCCTGCCGTCGCCCCGGCTGCGCGGGTGGATGCGCGTGACCGCGACCAAGCACCTGTTCCAGCACCGTTACGATTACCGGCAGGAGTGGCTGCGCTTCACCCGCACCATCGGCCACGGCGGCACCGGGAGCGCCAGCCTCGAGGAACGCGCGGTCAAGGCGCTGGCCGACATCACCGAAAGCCCGGCGGGCCTGCTGCTGATGCCCACCGAGGAAGCCTGGCTCGAACTCACCGCGCGCTGGAACTGGCCGACCATTGCGGTACCCGCACCGGCCAGCGATTTTGCGCTGGCGGGGACGCTCGAACAGCACAATCTCGTCCTCGCGCTCGACGAGGCGCGGCGCGGGGTCGATCACCACGGCGAGGCTGCCCTCGTACCCGAATGGCTGATCGAGGCCGAGGATGCCTGGGCGCTGGTGCCGCTGATCCATTTCGACCGGCTGGTGGGCGCGATCGTGCTAGCCCGCCCGCGCAACCCGCGCCAGCTCGATTGGGAGGATTTCGACCTTCTACGCACCGCCGGGCAACAGCTGGCGAGCTATCTGGCCGAACAGGCCGGGCAACAGGCGCTGATGGATGCAAGCCGCTTCGACGAATTCAACCGCCGCATGGCGTTTGTCATGCACGACATCAAGAACCTCGTCAGCCAGCTCACGCTGCTTGCCACCAATGCCGAAAAGCACGCCGACAACCCGGCCTTCCGCGCCGACATGCTGGTGACCCTGCGTAACTCGGCCGACAAGCTTTCGGCGCTGCTGGCGCGGCTGGGGCGCTATGGTTCGGGGCAGATCAATGCGACAGGCCCGATCGAACTGGTCGATCTGGCGCGCGGCATCGCCGACAGGTTCGGGGCAGTGCACCCCGTGGCGCTGACCCGCGAGGCTCCGGTCGAGGTAATGGGCAACCGCGAGGCGCTGGAACAGGCGCTGATCCATCTGGTGCAGAACGCCATCGATGCGACCGAGGGCGATCTGCCGGTGTTCCTCGATGTCTCGGCCGAGGGGCTGCACGGAGCGATCGACGTGGTCGATTCGGGGCAGGGCATGACGCCGGAATTTATCCGCAGCGGGCTGTTCAAGCCGTTCGTCTCGTCCAAGTCGGGCGGCTTTGGGATCGGCGCTTTCGAAGCGCGCGAGCTGGTGAAGGCGATGGGCGGGCGGATCGCGGTGGAAAGCCGCAAGGGGCTCGGCACGCGCTTTTCGGTGGTGCTGCCGCGCGCCGAAGCGGTGCGATTGGCCGGTGCCGAAGCGAACGCCGCTCCCGACATTCAAGAGGTTGCATAATGGCTGCTGCTGACAGGAAACCCGTGCTGCTGGTGATCGAGGACGACCCCGGTCTGCAGGCCCAGCTCAAATGGGCCTATGACGATTTCGAAGTCGTGATTGCGGGCGACCGCGACAGCGCGATCGCGGCGCTGCGATCGGACATGCCGGGCGTGGTCACGCTCGATCTCGGCCTGCCGCCCGATCCCGACGGCACGACCGAAGGCTTTGCCGTGCTCGATGCGATCATGGCGCTGAAGCCCGATACCAAGGTGATCGTCGCCTCGGGCCACGGTGCGCGCGAAAGCGCGCTCGCGGCGATCGCGCGCGGGGCCTATGATTTCTACCAGAAGCCGATCGACATCGACGCACTGGGCCTGATCGTGCGCCGCGCCTTCAACCTGCGCGCGATCGAGGAGGAGAACCGCCGCCTTGTCGCCTCGTCGAGCGCCGAGAAGACCGTGCTCGGCCGGATGATCACCGGCGCGCCCGAGATGGTGAAGGTCGCGCGCACCATCGAACGGGTCGCGAAGACCAGCGTATCGGTGATGCTGCTGGGCGCAAGCGGGACGGGGAAGGAATTGCTGGCGAAAGGCCTGCACGACGCCAGCGACCGCGCGAGCGGGCCCTTCGTGGCGATCAACTGCGCCGCGATCCCCGAAAACCTGCTCGAAAGCGAGCTGTTCGGGCATGAAAAGGGCGCCTTCACCGGCGCGGTCAAGACCACCGAGGGCAAGATCGAAAGCGCCGACGGGGGCACGCTGTTTCTCGACGAGGTCGGCGACATTCCGCTGCCCCTTCAGGTCAAGCTGCTGCGCTTTCTGCAGGAACGCACCATCGAGCGCGTTGGCGGGCGCAAGGCGATTGCGGTCAACACCCGGATCGTGTGCGCCACGCACCAGAACCTCGAAAGCATGATCGCCGCCGGGGCCTTCCGCGAGGATCTGTTCTATCGCCTTGCCGAAATCGTCGTGCGCATCCCCGGCCTTGCCGAGCGGCACGGCGACCCGGTGCTGCTCGCCAAGGCCTTCCTCAAACGCTTTGCCGCCGAGATGAACCCCGCGGTGACCGGCTTTGCGCCCGATGCGCTCGCCGCGATCGACGCGCATGACTGGCCGGGCAATGTCCGCGAACTGGAAAACCGCGTGAAGCGCGCGGTGATCATGGCCGATGGCAAGCTGGTCAACGCCGAGGATCTCGATTTCGGCGCGGGCGAGGAGGAGGATGCCGATGTCCTCAACCTCAAGGCCGCACGCGAGGCCGCCGATCGCCGGGTGATCCGCCACGCGCTCGCCCGCAGCGAGGGCAATATCTCGAGCACCGCCAAGCTGCTCGGGATCAGCCGTCCGACGCTGTATGACCTCCTCAAGCAGTATGATCTGCAGACCTAGAGCCACCCTTGCGCTGATCGCGGCAGCGCTGGCGCTGGGGCTGGGGCTGGCCGGGTGCGGCGACGAGATCGAGGATGTCCCCCCGCGCCCGCCCGCAGCAGGCGGTGCGGTGCTGGAGCGCCTGCTCGCCGATGCCGATGCGGCGATGGCGCGCGGTGCGCTGCCCGATGCGGCGCGGATGCTGGACGAAGCGCGCAGCATCGCGCCCGAAAGCCCCGACCTGTGGGTCGCCATCACCCGGCTCCGGCTGCGGGGCGGGGAGCACCTGACCGCGCTCGAAGCGGCGGATCGCGCGCTGGCTTTCGGCCCCGATCATGCCCCGGCGCTGCTGCTGCGCGCGCTGATGGTGCGCGATGCCCACGGGCCGCTCGACGCGCTGCGCTGGTTTGCCGCCGCGCGCAAGGCTGCGCCCGACAATCCCGATATCCTCGCCGAATATGCCGCCACGCTGGGCGATGCCGGGCGGGCGGGTGCGATGCTGAAAATGGTGCGCGCGCTCGCCGAGGTTGCGCCCGACGATCCGCGCGTGCCCTGGCTGCAGGCCGTGCTGGCGGCGCGGGGCGGTGAATATGGCCTCGCGCGCAGCCTGCTCGAACGCAGCGGGATGGCGCAGCGCGAGGTTCCGGCGGCGCTGCTGCTCGATGCGCTGATCTCTTTGGAAGAGGGCAATGCCGACAGTGCCGCGGCGACGCTCGAAACGCTTGCGGCGCGACAGCCTGCCAATGCGCGGGTGCGTGAATTGCTGGCGCGCGCGCTGCTGGCGGGCGGGCGGGAGGACGAACTGATCGCGCGCTTTGGCCCCGAGGCGGCGCTGCCGGAAGCCTCGCCCTATCTCGTCATGCTGGTCGCCCGCGCACATGAGCGGCGCGGCGATCGTGCGGCCGCCGCGCCCTTACTGGCGCGCGCCTATGGCCCGATGCGCGCAGGGCCCGTGGTTCTGGCGGCGCGCGAGGGTCTGCCCGCGCCTACCGCAGAGACTCGCGCGGCGCTGCTTGCGGGCAATCGCGACGGCGTCCGGAGCGGGGCCGAGGCACTGCGCCAGCGCTTTCCGGCCTCGGCCGATGTGGCGAGCCTTGCGGGCGATGGTTACATAGGGGCGGGCGATCCCCAGGCCGCGCTCGGCGCCTATAGCCTCGCCGCCGAGGCGCGACGCCCCTGGCCGCTCGCCCGCAAGACCATCGCCGCCTTCCGGCACAGCGGCAGGGGTGAGGTGGCCGATCTGCTGCTTATCCGCCACGTGGCCGGTGACCCGCAGACTGCCAGCGCGACCCTCGCGCTGGCCGAGCGCTTGGCAGCGGGCGGCGACTGGGCGCGGGCGGCGGGGCTGATCGACCATGCGATCGGGCTCGGGGCAGGGCATGATCCGGCGCTGCTGCGCCTCAGGCTGCGCGCCGCGCAGGCACTGGGCGACAAGGGGGGTGAGGCGCGCTTTGCCGCCGTGCTGGCCGACGTGCAGCCGCGCGCGCTTGGCCCTCGCTAAGGCACTGCGCCAGCACGCTCGACAAGCGCGGCAGAGCGGGGCAGGGGGCTGCGCAATGACCAAGCCCGCTGCCCGCCTGCCCTTCCTGACCGATCCGATGATCGCCGTGCTGGTGATCGCCACCGCGCTCGCTTTGCTGATGCCCGCCACGGGAGAGGCGCGCGCTGTTGCCTCGCGCGTGTCGAGCATCGGCATCTTCGTGCTGTTCCTCGTCAACGGGATGCGCATCCGCCGCAGTGAGATCGCGCGGGGACTTGCCAACTGGCGCTATTTCGGGCCGCTGATGCTGTTTGTCTTCGGCGTGATGGCGCTGGCGGGGCTGGGCTTTGCGAGCATTGCCGGAACGGTGCTGCCACCGCTGGTGGCGCTGGGCTTCGTTTACCTCGGCGTGCTGCCTTCAACCGTGCAATCGGCAACGTCCTACACCAGCCTTGCCCACGGCAATGTCGCGCTGGCGGTGGTGGGCGCGGCGCTGATCAATATCGCGGGCGTCTTCGTCAGCGCGCCGCTCTTCGCGCTGCTGGGTGGGAGCGGTGCAGGCGAAATCGGCAGCGAGGCAATCATCCGCATCGGCGTGATCCTTATCTTGCCCTTCGCGATCGGGCAGGCGGTGCAGGACAAGGTGATCGACCGGGTGGCCGCCCACCGAACGCGGATCGCCTGGCTCGACCGCGCGGTGATCGGGATCGCGGTCTATGTCGCCTTTTCGGGCGCGGTCGAGCAGGGGCTGGCGACCATGTTCGCGCCTGCCGACTGGGCGCTTCTCGCAGGGCTGGTGCTGGCGATGCTGGCGCTGGCGCTGGGGGCGGCGTGGGGGGTGAGCGCTGCGCTGGGCCTGCCGCGCGGCGACCGGATCGCCTTCCTCTTCGCCGGATCGCAGAAGAGCGTCGCCATCGGTGCACCGCTCGCCGCGATCCTGTTTCCGCCCGCGAGCGCCGGTTTCGTGATCGCGCCGCTGCTGCTCTATCACCTCGCCCAGCTGGTGCTCGCCGCACCGCTGGCGCTGCGACTGGCGAGAGACCCCGCCTAGGACTTGGGCTGGTAGGTCTGGTCGGGCGTGGGGAAGCTGCGCGCGCGCACTTCCTCGGCGTATTTCGCAACCGTGCGGTCGATCACGCCCGCGATGTCTTCATAGCGCTTCACGAAGCGGGGCACGCGTTCGAACATGCCGAGCATATCCTCGGTGACCAGCACCTGCCCGTCGCACTGCGCCGAGGCACCGATGCCGATGGTGGGGCAGGACACGGCCTTGGTGGCGGCGATTGCGATGGGTTCGACCACGCCTTCGATCACGATGGCAAAGGCCCCCGCCGCGTCGAGCGCCTTGGCGTCCGAGACAATTTTCTCCGCCTCCGCGTCCGAACGGCCCCGCGCGCCATAGCCGCCAAGCACGTTGACCGCCTGCGGGGTGAGGCCCACGTGCCCCATCACCGGAATGCCGCGCTGGCTGAGGAAAGCGACCGTCGGCGCCATCGCCGCCCCGCCTTCGAGCTTCACCGCCGCAGCGCCGGTCTGTTTCAGAAGGAAGGCGGCGCTTTCGAAGGCCTGTTCGGGAGAGGCTTCGTAAGAGCCGAAGGGCATGTCGACCACCACCACCGAATGATATGACCCGCGCACCACCGCGGCGCCGTGGTTCGCCATCATCTCCAGCGTCACCGGCACGGTCGAGGGCAGACCATAGATCACCTGGCCGAGCGAATCCCCCACCAGCAGCAGGTCGCAATGCGCATCGAGCAGCTGCGCCTGGCGCGCGGTATAGGCGGTGAGCATCACCAGCGGCTCGCCCGTCGCCCCTTCGCTCTTGCGCGACCGGATGGCGGGCACGGTGAGGCGCTTCATCGGCGCCGGGGTGGGGTTGGCGCGGCTTGTGCTGGTGTCGAGCTGAAAGGTCGTGGACATGGCGCGCAGGTCTAGCGCCTGCGCACGCCGGGGGAAACCCCGTGCATTACGGCTTGTGTTGCGGGCCTGTTACGCTAGCTTGCCCCCCATTCGATCGCGCGGGGGATCTGCTCGCGATCAGTGGGAGACCAAATTCAGATGTTACTTGACAGGATCAAGCCGCTCGATGCGATCCTCGCAACGGCGGAAAAGAAGTCGCTGCACCGGTCGCTGGGCGCGGTGCAGCTGACGCTGTTCGGTATTGGCTGCATTATCGGCACCGGTATCTTCGTTCTGACCTCTGCGGGCGCGCAGAAGGCAGGGCCGGGGCTGATGCTGGCCTTCATCATTGCCGGGCTGGTCTGTATTGTGGCGGCGCTATGCTATGCCGAAATCGCCGCGATGGTGCCGGTGGCGGGCTCTGCCTACACCTATACCTATGCGACGATGGGCGAATTGCTCGCCTGGACCGTGGGCTGGGCGCTCGTGCTCGAATATGCGATTGCCGCCTCGGCGGTGTCGGTCGGGTGGTCGGGCTACTTCACCGGAACGATCCTCAATGAATTCTTCGGGTTCAGTCTCCCGGCCTGGCTCAGCGCCGGGCCGCTGGTGTTGGGCGGAGCGGAGGGCGGGCTCATCAACCTGCCCGCGCTTGTCATCGCGCTGCTGGTGACCTGGCTGCTGATGGTCGGCACCACCGAGAGCGCGCGCGTCAATGCGGTGCTGGTGGCGATCAAGATCACTGCGCTGACTGCCTTCATCGGCCTGACGCTGACCAGCGCCTATTTCGATCCCGACAAGTTCAACCCCTTCCTGCCCGCCGGTATCTTCGGCGGCTTCGGCAGCGGTGTCGGCGCGGTGGGTGCGGCGGCGACGATCTTCTTCGCCTATGTGGGCTTCGATGCGGTCTCGACCGCAGCCGAGGAGACCAAGAACCCGCAGCGCAACGTGCCGATCGGTCTGGTCGGCTCGCTGCTGATCTGCACCGTCTTCTACATCCTCGTCGCAGCGGGCGCGATCGGCACCATCGGCGGGCAGCCGATCGTGGGGCCGAACGGCATCCCGTTCCCGGCGGGGTCGGAAGAACTGGCGCGCCAGTGTCTCCTGCCCGAATATCGTGACGCGCTGGTCTGCTCGAACGAGGCGCTGGCCCACGTGCTGCGCCAGATCGGGTTCTCGGGCATCGGCAATGCGCTGGGCATCGCGGCCTTCCTTGCGCTGCCCTCGGTCATCCTGATCCTGCTGTTCGGCCAGACCCGCATCTTCTTCGTGATGGCGCGCGACGGCCTGTTCCCGGAGAAGCTCGCCGAAGTCCACCCCAAGTGGAAGACGCCCTATATCGTCACCGGGCTCACCGGCCTGCTCGTGGCCGTGGCGGCAGCGTTCCTGCCGGTGGGCCAGCTGGCCGATATCGCCAACGCCGGTACGCTCTATGCCTTCTTCATGGTGGCGATTGCGGTGATGGTGCTGCGCAAGCAGGCGCCCAACCGCGAGCGGCCTTTCACCGTGCCGGCGCTGTGGCTTGTCGGGCCGCTGACCATCCTGGGCTGTCTGTTCCTGTTCCTGAACCTCCCGTTCGAGGCGATGCTGGTGCTGCCGATCTGGACCGCGATCGGCCTGCTCGTCTATTTCGGCTACAGCCGGGGCCGCAGCCATCTCGGGCGCGGCGTGGTCGTGGTGGTCGACGACATCGAGGGTGAGGAAAAGATGGTGCCGATCGAAACGCCGGACACCTGATCGCCTGCACAGGCTGACTTGCGAAGGGCCGCCCGCCGGGGCGGCCCTTTTGCGTTGGGGACAGGGCAATTGCCAATCCGGCATTGTTGGAACATAATGCGAACAAATGAGTCGTTCGCCCATGCCCTTTGCGCCTTCCAGACCCTCACCCGCCCGCATCCTGCCGCGCCCTGCGCCCGAGGCGCGCTGGCGGCCGGGGCTTGCCGCGCAGCCGTTCCATTCGGAAATCTTCGCCCCCACCACCGAGGCGAGCGGGGCGGGGCTGGCGCTCGCGCTGGCGCGTGACGCCCTGACGTCATCGGAGCCGTCATCGGGGGAGGGTGAGGATACCCGGCAAGTGCTGTGGGTGCAGGACCGTGCGGCGATCCGGCAGGGCGGGCGGCCCTGCCTTGCGGGCCTGCCGCCCGATCTGCGCCACCGGGTGATCCACGTCGCCGCCGCCACGCCGGAGGATGCGCTGTTCGCGCTGGAAGAGGGGCTCAGGTGCCGTGACCTCGCCTGCGTGATCGGGGAGATCGCGGGCAATCCCAAGGCGCTCTCCTTCACTGCCTCGCGCCGTCTCAGCCTGATGGCCGAAAGGCACGGGGTGAGGCTGTGGCTGGTCCGGCTCGATGCGGCGCCCGACCTCAGCTCGGCGCGGATGCGCTGGAGCGTGCGCGCCGCGCCTTCGCCGCCGCCGCGCTGGAACCCCGCCGCCCCCGGCACCGCCAGCTGGCATGCCGAACTGTTCCGCGCGCGCACCCACGCGCCTGGCCAATGGAATCTCAGCGATGATGCCGGAACCCTGCACATCGCCAGCGATCCCGACACCGAACGCCCTGGAGAGTCGGCCGCCGCGCCGGATCCTGTCCCTGTGGCTCGCCCGACTGTCGGTCGATCGCTGGCGGCGCGCGCTCGGGCCTGACGCGCCCGAAGCGCGCGCGCCGACTGCGCTGATCCTCGACACCGCGCACGGGCCCCGGATCACCGCGGCCAATGACGAAGGCCTGCGCGCCGGTGCGCGGGTCGGCGTGCTGCTGGCCGATGCGCGCGCGCTGTGCCCCGATCTTGTCGCCGTCCCCGCCGATCCGGCAGGCGATCTGGCGGCGCTGGAGAAGCTTGCCTTGTGGGCGCAGCGCTGGGGGCCGTGGAGCGCGATGGACCCGCCCGATGGCCTGCTGGTCGATGTCACCGGGGCCGCGCATCTGTTCGGCGGGGAAGAGCGCCTGCTTGCCGATGTCACGCGCGCCTTTGCCAAGGCCGGCCTCGCCGTCCGCCCCGCGCTCGCGCCCACTGCGGGGGCGGCCTGGGCGCTGTCGCATTACGGGCCGCAGCGCGCGATCCTTGCGCCCGGTGACGATCCGCTGCGTCTGCTCGGCGATCTGCCGGTGGCGGCCCTGCGGCTCGACGATGACGTGCTGACTGCGCTGCGCCGGCTCGGGATCAAGCGGTTGGGCGAACTCGCCGGGGTCAGCGGCACCGGCGATGACCCAGCGGCCGAGGCTGCCGCGCGCGACGCGTTGCGCCGCCGGTTCCGCAATCACCGCTCGCCCGCCGCCAATCCGCTGCTGCGGCTCGACCAGTTGCTCGGGAAAGTGCCCGAACCGCTGCTGCCGGTCGTCGACCGCCCGATGCCGATGGTGCTGCGCCGGTTGATGGAGCCGCTGCGTCACCGCGATCTGCTCGACCGGGTGATGGCCGATCTCAGCCTCGACATGGTGCGCGCGCTCGAAGCGCGGGGGGAGGGCGCGCGGCGGCTCGAACTGGCCTTGTGGCGGGTCGATGGCGAGGTGCTCGTCCGCCGCATCGAACTCGCCGCCGCCACGCGCGAGGCGGGACACATCACCCGGCTGTTCGCCGCGCGGCTCGACGATATCGAGGCCGGGTTCGGGATCGAGATGGTGCAGCTGCGCGCCAGCTGGAGCGAGCCGCTCGGCCTTGCCCAGGCCGATCTTGACGCGGCGGCGGAAAGTCACGGCACCGCGCTTGCCGCCTGTATCGACCGGTTGAGCGTGCGCCTCGGCGCGCAGGCCATCACCCGCCCGGTGGCGCGCGCCAGTCACATTCCCGAACGCGCACAGGGCTGGCAGCCGCCGCTCGACCCGGTGCCGCCCGCGCAGGGCCAGCTCGCTTTCCACGCCCGCCCGCTGAAGCTGCTCGACCGGGCCGAGCCGATCGCGGTGCTCTACGCCTCGCCCGATGGTGTGCCGCAGCGCTTCCGCTGGCGCGGCGCGGTGCGCGAGGTGGTGCGGGTCGAAGGGCCGGAGCGGATCGCGCCCGAATGGTGGCGCGAACGTTCCTCCGCGCGGCTGCGCGACTATTACCGGATCGAGGACGAGACCGGGCGGCGCTACTGGATTTACCGGCAGGGCATCCTCGGCGACGGGCGCGGCGGGGTGCCCGACTGGTTCCTGCACGGGCTTTATGCCTGATCCTAATGTATGTTTACCGACCCGCTTAGCCTTTCTTTACGCCTTTATGCCAAGTTGCACGCATGACACTCGACTCGATCCCTCGCGCGTCAGACCGGCGCCCGATGAGCCTGACGGTGAAAAGCCGCGTGCGATCGCGTGTGGTGTTCGTCGATCTGCTCGATCTGTCCGAAGGTGGCTGCAAGATCCGCGCGAAGGCGGGCTTCGGCGAAATCGGCGATCGGGTGACGATGAAGGTCAATGGCATCAACGCCCCGCTCGGCTACATCGCCTGGATCGACGGGCAGGTGGCCGGTGTCGCCTTCGAAGGCGCGATGCATCCGGCGGTGATCGATTTCCTGTGCGATCAGCACCGCCGCAACGAAGCGGCCGGGCTGGGACTGCGCCGCCCTCTCTGAGGGCTCTTTCGACGCTTGCAAGCTTTGCATTTGGCAGAAGGGCTTGGGGAACATATAAGGAACGCGAAAGGTGTTCCCCAAGGTTCCCATGCAACAGACCCTCCGCCAGAAACTCGAAATCCTTGCCGATGCGGCCAAGTATGATGCCTCATGCGCGTCTTCCGGCACGGCGAAGAAGAATTCGCTGGGCGGGAAGGGCGTCGGCTCGACCGAGGGGATGGGGATTTGCCATGCCTATGCACCGGACGGGCGCTGCATCTCGCTGCTCAAGATCCTGCTGACCAACCACTGCATCTTCGATTGCCACTACTGCATCAACCGCAAGAGCGCGAACACGCCGCGCGCGCGGTTCACCCCGCAGGAGGTGGTCGACCTCACGCTCAACTTCTACCGCCGCAACTATATCGAGGGGCTGTTCCTGTCCTCGGGGATCGTCAAGAACGCCAATCACACGATGGAGCAGCTGGTCGAGGTTGCCCGGATATTGCGCGAGGAGCATGATTTCCGCGGCTACATCCACCTGAAGACCATTCCCGAGGCCGATGCCGAAATCATCCATAATGCGGGCCTCTATGCCGACCGCGTCTCGATCAATGTCGAACTGCCCACCACCGCCGGGCTGACCCGCCTCGCGCCCGACAAGAATGCCGGACAAATCGAAGGCGCGATGGGCCGCACCAAGGCGCGGATCATCGAGGCGAAGGACGAGCGCAAGCGCTTCCGCCACGCGCCGCGCTTCGCGCCCGCGGGCCAGTCGACCCAGATGATCGTCGGCGCGGACGGGGCCAATGATGCGGCGATCATCGGCAAGGCGAGCACGCTCTACAACGCCTTCGGGCTGAGGCGCGTCTATTACAGCGCCTTCTCGCCGATCCCCGATGCCTCCGCCGTGCTGCCGCTGAAGCGCCCGCCCTTGCTGCGCGAGCATCGCCTGTATCAGTCGGACTGGCTGATGCGGTTCTACGGCTTTGCCCCGCAGGAGGTCGCCGATGCAGCAGAAGCGGACGGCAATCTGCCATTGGACATCGACCCGAAACTGGCGTGGGCGCTGAAATTTCGTGAGACCTTCCCGGTCGATGTCAACCGCGCGCCCAAGGAGATGCTGCTGCGCGTGCCGGGCCTCGGCACCAAGGCGGTGGCGCGGATCCTCGCCTCGCGCCGCCACCGGACGCTGCGCCTGGACGATGTGGCGCGGCTGACCGCCTCGCTCGCCAAGGTGCGCCCCTTCATCTGCACGGTCGACTGGCGGCCAACAATGCTCACCGATCGCGCCGATCTGAGAGGGCTGCTGGTGCGCAAGTCCGAGCAGCTGGAGCTGTTCTGATGCCAGCGATGCAGAACGTCAGCCTCGGCGCGCACTACGCCGTCCACCTCCCCGCGCCCGATGATTTCGCCGCCTGGCGCGAGCGGGCGCGGGGGCTGGTGCAGGGCGATGTGCCGCCTGATCGGATCTCGTGGATCGAACCGGGCGGGTCGGGCGATCTGTTCGCTGCCGAAGGCCCCTCTCGCGGCGACAAGCGTCTGCCCGCGCCGCCCACCGATGCGCCGCCGGTGCGCGCCAGCCAGCGCTTCCTCACGATCGCCCGCAGCGCCGCGCTGCACTCCGATCCCGCGCGCTTCGGGCTGCTCTACCGTATGCTGTGGCGCCTCCAGCGCAATCCCCGGTTGATGGAGGACAAGGCCGACCCGGAGGTCCGCCGGATCGAGGAACTCGCCAAATCGGTGCGGCGCGATGCGCACAAGATGCACGCCTTCGTCCGCTTCCGCGAAGTGGCGGAAGAGGACGGCACCCCGCACTTCGTCGCCTGGTTCGAGCCCGATCACCACATCGTGCGTGCCGAGGCGGGCTTCTTCATGCGCCGCTTCGCCAATATGCGCTGGTCGATCCTGACCCCGCGCGGGAGCATCCACTGGGACGGCGAGGTGATGCGTGAAGGCCCGCCCGCGCGCCGTGAGGATGCGCCCGGCGGCGACCCGGTCGAGGACCTGTGGCGTTCCTACTATGCCTCGATCTTCAACCCGGCGCGGCTGAAGGTCGGCGCGATGCTCTCGGAAATGCCCAAGAAATACTGGAAGAACCTGCCCGAGGCCGAGCTGATTCCGCAGCTGATCGCCGGAGCGCAGGCGCGCGAGGCGGCGATGGTGAAGGCGGGCGAACGCGAGGAGCGGGCGCGCCCCGCCTCGCTCGCCGAGGTCGCGCAAGGGGCTGCGGCCTGCCGCGATTGTCCCATCGCCGATTGCGGCACCCGCGCGGTGGCGGGGGAGGGGCATGAGCGAGCCGCCCTGATGATCGTCGGCGAGCAGCCGGGCGATCAGGAGGATCTGGCCGGTCGCCCCTTCGTCGGCCCGGCGGGGCAATTGCTCGACGATCATCTGATCCGCGCGGGGATCGACCGTGGCGGCGCCTATCTCACCAACGCAGTCAAGCACTTCAAGTTCACCTGGAAGGGCAAGCACCGCCTGCACCAGTCGCCGGGGGCGAAGGAGATCGACACCTGCCGCTGGTGGCTCGATGCTGAGCGTGCGATCGTCCAGCCCCGTCTGGTGCTGGCGCTGGGGGCGAGCGCCGCGCGCGGGATGCTGGGCAGGACGGTGAGCATCTCCAAGGCGCGCGGGACGCCGCTGGCGCTCGACGATGGCAGCGAGCTGTGGATCACCGCGCACCCCTCTTACCTGCTGCGACTGGAAGGGGCCGCGCGCGAGGAACAGGCGCGGCTGTTCGCGGCTGACCTCGCCGCAGCGAGAGAGCGGCTTGGCGAATTGACGGGCTGACATGCCCGACGCTCCGCTCACCCCCGACAAGCGCACGCTCGCCATCGACCCCGATGACGTCGCCGCGCCGCCGCGCGCGCCCTTCGTCGAACTGGGCCTGGTCAGCTGCTTCAGCTTCCTGCGCGGCGCCTCGGACGCGGTCGATCTGGTGCTGGCCGCCCATGCAGCGGGCTACGACGCGCTCGGGATCGCCGACGTCAATTCAATGGCGGGGGTGGTGCGCATCCACACCGAGGCGAAGACATTGAAGCTGCGCCCCGTGATCGGCTGCCGGATCGAGACGGTCGAGGGGCTGGCCTTCCTCGCCTACCCCAGGGACCGCGCCGCCTATGGCCGGCTGTGCCGCCTCATCAGCGCCGGGCGGATGCAGACGCTGAGCGGCGAATGGCAGGACAAGGGGGTATGCGAGATCGACCTGGCGCTGCTCGCGGCGCATTCCGAGGGCGTGCAGGTGATCCTGCTCCCACCGGATGATCTCGATACGCGGTTTACCGTTCAGGTGCCGAGCAATGTCATCCCTTTCCGTCGTCCCGGAATTGATCCGGAGCCGCTGGCAGACAGCGATCCCGGCTTGCACCGGGATGACGTGAGGGAATTGCCGTTCGCCGACCTTCTCCCCCACCTCGTCCGCCAACTCCCCACCCTCAGGCACCTCGCCGCCAGCTATCTCTACCGCGGCGACGATATCGCCCGGATCGAGCGGCTCGACAGCCTTGCGCGGGAGAGCGGTCTCACGCTGCTGGCCACCAACGATGTTCACTACCACGCGCCCGAGCGCCGCGCGCTGCAGGACGTGATGACCGCGATCCGGCACAAGACCACGGTGGCGGCAGCGGGGCACCGGCTCCATGCCAATGCCGAACGGCACCTGAAGTCGCCGGTGCAGATGCAGCGCCTCTTCGCCCGCTGGCCCCACGCGATCCGCGCCGCGCGCGAGGTGGCGGACGCTTGCAATTTCAGCCTCGATGAACTGCGCTACGAATATCCGGAGGAAATCTACCCCGATGGCCAGACCCCGCAGGCCTTTCTTGAAAGCGAGGTCTGGAAGGGGGCAGGGCGGCGTTACCCCGAAGGCGTGCCCGACACCGTCCGCCAGACCTTGAGCCGCGAACTCGCGCTGATCGCCAAGCTCGATCTCGCGCGCTACTTTCTCACCATCAAGGACATCGTCGATTTCGCGCGCGGCTGCGATCCGCCGATCCTGTGTCAGGGGCGAGGGAGCGCGGCGAACTCCGCCGTGTGCTACGTGCTCGGCATCACCTCGGTCGACCCGGCCAAGCATCAGCTCCTGTTCGATCGCTTCATCTCCGAGGAGCGCAAGGAGCCGCCCGATATCGACGTCGATTTCGAGCATGAGCGGCGCGAAGAGGTGATCCAGTACATCTATCGCAAATATGGCCGCCACCGTGCGGGGCTGTGCGCGACGGTGATCCACTACCGTCCGCGCATGGCGATCCGCGAGGTGGGCAAGGCGATGGGCCTCAGCGAGGACGTGACCAGCGCGATGGCGCGCACCGTGTGGGGCGGGTGGGGGCGCGAGATCAACGAGAAGCACGCCGCTGAAACCGGACTCGACATCACCGACCCGCACCTCAGACGCGTGCTGAAGCTCACCGAGCAGATGATCGGAATGCCGCGCCATCTGGGCCAGCATGTCGGCGGCTTTATCCTTACCGAGGGCGCCTTGAGCGAGACCGTCCCCATCGGCAACGGCGCCATGCCCGAGCGCAGCTTCATCGAGTGGGACAAGGACGATATCGAGGCGCTGGGCATCCTCAAGGTCGATGTGCTGGCGCTGGGGATGCTGACCTGCATCCGCAAGTGTCTCGATCTGCTGTCAGACCACCACGGCCGCGCCCTGACGCTCGCCACGGTGCCGCGCGAAGACCCCGAGACCTACGCCATGCTGCGCAAGGGCGATTCGCTCGGGGTGTTTCAGGTCGAAAGCCGCGCGCAGATGAACATGCTGCCGCGCCTGCGCCCGCGCGAGTTCTACGATCTCGTCATCCAGGTCGCGATCGTGCGCCCCGGCCCGATCCAGGGCGACATGGTGCACCCTTACCTGAAGCGCCGCCGGGGTGCCGAGCCCGTGCAGATTCCCGCCCCCGCGCCGGAACACGGACCGCCCGACGAGCTTACCAGCATCCTCGGGCGCACGCTGGGTGTGCCGATCTTTCAGGAACAGGCGATGAAGATCGCGCTCGACGCGGCGAAGTTCTCCAGCCTCGAAGCCAACCGCTTGCGCAAGGCGATGGCGACCTTCCGCAGCCGCGGCATGGTGGACGAGCTTCAGGACATGATGGTCGAACGCATGGTCGACCGCGGCTACGACCGCGACTTCGCGCAGCGCTGCTTCAACCAGATCAGGGGCTTTGGCGAATATGGCTTCCCCGAAAGCCACGCGGCGAGTTTTGCGCAACTGGTCTATGTCTCGAGCTGGCTCAAGTGCCACTATCCCGCCGCCTTTGCCGCCGCGCTGCTCAATTCGCAGCCGATGGGCTTCTACGCGCCCGCGCAGATCGTGCGCGATGCGGCCGAGCATGGGGTGCGGGTGCTGCCGGTGGATGTGAACCACAGCCAGTGGGACTGCACGCTGGAGGGCCTGGGAGAGGGTGAGGGCGAGCCCTTCGCCCTGCGCCTTGGCCTGCGCCAGATTGACGGGCTGCCCGAGCATGTCGCCGCCGCGCTGGTGGGTGAGCGTGAGTCAAACGGGCCGTTCCGCGACATCGCCGATCTGCGCGCACGGGCGGGTCTCGGCCCTGCCCATATCGAGCGGCTCGCCAGCGCCGATGCCTTTACCTCATTGGGCCTCACCCGCAGGCAGGCGCTGTGGGACGCGCGCAGCCTTGTCGCGGCGCCCGATCTGCCGCTGTTCCGCGCCGCCGGGATTCGCGAGGAAGGGGCCGAGCGCAGCACCATCCGCTTGCCCGCCATGCCGCTGTCGGAGGAAGTGGTGGCCGATTACCAGACCACCCGCCTCAGCCTGAAGGCGCACCCGATGGCCTTTCTGCGCGCCGATCTCGCCCAGCGCGGCTTCGTGCGCGCGGCCGATCTGCGCTCCCGCAAGTTCCGCTCGATGGTGCAGGTCGCGGGCGTCGTCCTGATCCGCCAGCGGCCCGGCAGCGCCAAGGGCGTCACCTTCATCACGCTGGAGGACGAGACCGGGGTGATCAACCTCGTGATCTGGCCCGATCTCAAGGAGAAGAACCGCAAGGTGGTGATGGGCGCGCGGCTGATGGAGGTGCGCGGGCGGGTGGAGTATGACGACGAGGTCATCCACGTCATCGCCCATGCCATGACCGACGCAACCCAGCGGCTCCACGCGCTGTCCGACGACCTGCTCGACGCGCCGCTCGCCCGCGCGGACCATGTCAACGCGCCGCTTTCGGGCCGCAAGCCGCCGCAGGGGCGCGAGGCCGTTCGCCCGCGCGACATGATCGACGAACTCGCGCCGCAGCCCAATGTCACCGGCCATCCGCGCGATCACAGAATCCTCCCCAAATCGCGCGATTTTCATTAAGGCAGGCAATGGCTTCGAAAAAACCCAACGCCCATTTCCGCGCGGCACGGCGCGCGCTGCTGGCCCTGATCCCGGTGGTGCTGGCGATTGCCGGGTGGCAGTGGCTGCAGTCGCATCCCCAGCACAATCCGATGGCACCGCTCGATCTCAAAGATCCGCCGGGCTGGGCGACGCGCAGCAAGCTGATCGCCTTGCGCAGCGACGTCGGCGAATGCCGCGCGGTGCTGGAACGCAGCGAGATTGCCTTCACCGTGCTGCCACCGACGGGAGAGGGCGAATGTGCCCGGCCCGACCGCACGCAGCTCGGCGACTTCCCGCTTGCACCCGATACGCCCGCAGTGACCTGCCCGGTGGCCGCGGCGCTTGAATTGTGGCGGCGCGACAGCGTCGCCCCGGCCGCGCGCGATCTGCTGGGCAGCGATATCGCCCGGATCGAGCATCTCGGCGCCTTTTCCTGCCGCCGGATTTATGGTGCCAGCGAAGGGCGCTGGAGCGAGCATGCCACCGCCAATGCGATCGACATCGCCGGCTTCGTGCTGGAGGATGGTCGCCGCATCAGTGTGCTGTCGGACTGGGAGGGCGATGCGCCGGAAGCGCAATTCCTGCGCCGGGTGCGCGACGGGGCCTGCGACAGCTTCGCCACCGTGCTCTCGCCCGATTACAACGCCGCCCACGCCGATCACTTCCACTTCGACCAGGACGACCGTTGGTCGGGCGTGTGCCGCTAGACCGCTAGCTCACCTCGAGCGCATATCCGGCCGAGCGCACCGTGCGGATCGGATCCTTCGCGCCCTCGATCCCGATCGCCTTGCGCAGGCGGCGGATATGGACGTCGACCGTGCGCAGTTCGATGTCGGAGCCTGTGCCCCACACCCCGTCGAGCAGCTGGCCGCGGCTGAACACCCGGCCCGGGCTCTCCATGAAGAACTTGAGCAGGCGGTATTCGGTCGGCCCAAGCTGCAGCGCACGTCCGCGGCGCTGAACCTTGTGCGCGACCGGATCGAGCTTCAGGTCGCCCACTTCGATCGTCTCGCCCGCCAGCGCGGGGCGGATGCGGCGCATCACCGCCGCAACGCGGGCGAGCAGTTCGCGCGGGCTGAACGGCTTGGTGAGGTAATCGTCCGCGCCGGTCTCTAGGCCCCGCACGCGGTCATCCTCCGCCTCGCGCGCGGTCAGCATGATGATCGGGACGTGCGCGGTTTCCTTGTCGCGGCGCAGGCGGCGGCAGACCTCGATCCCGCTGGTGCCCTCGATCATCCAGTCGAGGATGATGAGATCAGGCACTTCTTCCGCAGCGAGGATCAGCGCTTCGTCACCATCGCCGGTGCAGCGCACGGCGTAGCCTTCGTTCTGGAAGCGATATTCGAGCAGTTCGGACAGGGCCGGATCGTCTTCGACGAGCAGAAGCTTGGCAGCGGACATGCGAGAGATGCCTCCTCAGGCCCGCGCGGGCGGGCGACGAACCGGCCTATGTGTCACGTCCGCGACAATTTGATGAAACGGTGTGCGACAAGTTTTCCACACGCCATGTCACAGGCCGCCCGGCGGCTCAGCGATCCCCCTCGGGCGGGTAGACCCCGGTCGCGGCGAAGTGCACCATCTCGGCCACGTTGGTGGCATGGTCGCCGATGCGTTCGATGTTGCGCGCCACGAACAGCAGCTGCGCAGCGCTCGAAATGGTCGAAGGATTTTCGACCATGTAGCTGACGAGGTTGCGGAAAATCGAGTTGTAGAAACCGTCCACCTTGACGTCGGTGGCGATCACTTCGCGCGCCAGATCCGGGTCGCGCGCGGCATAGGCGGTGAGCACGTCGTGCACCATCTCGCTCGCGACTTCGCCCATTACCGGCAGCAGCGTGAGCGGTTCGAACCGGGCGCGGCCTTCGATCATGCCGGTGCGCTTGGCGATATTCTTGGAATAGTCGCCTATCCGCTCGAGCACCCCGGCGATCTTCAGCGCGGCGATAACTTCGCGCAGATCGTCCGCCATCGGCGCGCGCAGTGCGATGATCCGCACCGCCAGCTTGTCGACCTCCATCTCGAGCGCATCCATGCGCTTGTCGCGGGCCACCACCTGTTCGGCAAGCGCCTCATCCCCGCGCAGCAGCGCATCGAGCGATTCGGCGATGGCGACCTCGGCAAGCCCGCCCATCTCCGCGATCAGGCCGCGCAGCCGGGTGATGTCTTCATCGAATGCCTTGACGGTATGTTCGCCCATCAGCCGTAGCGTCCTGTGATATAATCCTTGGTGCGTTCCTCGATCGGATTGGTGAAGATTTCCGAGGTCGGCCCGTATTCCACCATCTTGCCGAGGTGGAAGAAAGCAGTGCGCTGGCTGACGCGGGCGGCCTGCTGCATCGAGTGAGTGACGATCACGATCGCGTAACGGCCCGAGAGTTCATCGATCAGTTCCTCGATCTTGGCGGTCGCAATGGGATCGAGCGCCGAAGCCGGTTCGTCCATCAGGATCACTTCGGGGTCAACCGCAATCGCCCGCGCAATGCACAGGCGCTGCTGCTGCCCGCCCGAGAGCGCCGTGCCCGAATCGTCGAGCCGGTCCTTGACTTCGTCCCACAGCCCCGCGCGGGTCAGCGAGCGTTCGACGATCACGTCGAGATCGGCCTTCTTTTCCGCCAGCCCGTGAATCTTGGGGCCATAGGCGATGTTCTCGTAGATCGACTTGGGGAAAGGGTTGGGCTTCTGGAACACCATCCCGACGCGCGCGCGCAGTTGCACCACATCCATGCGGTTGCCGTGAATATCCTCGCCGTCCAACTCGATCAGCCCGGTCACCTTGGCGGTGCCGATGGTGTCGTTCATGCGGTTGAAGCACCTGAGGAAGGTGGACTTGCCGCAGCCCGAGGGGCCGATGAAGGCGGTGACGTAATTGGGCGAGATGTCGATCGACACCTCGTCGATCGCCTTCTTGTCGCCATAGTAGACGCAGACGTCGCGCGCGCGGATCTTCGCGCCTTCGTCGGTCATGTTGGGATGGATCACAGTCACCAGCGTTTCTCGAACTTGTTGCGGAGGTAAATGGCGAGGCCGTTCATCGTCAAAAGGAACGCCAGCAGCACGATGATAGCCGCGCTGGTGCGTTCCACAAAGCCGCGGTCGATTTCGTCCGACCACAGGAAAATCTGCATCGGCAGCACCGTGGCGGGCGAGGTGAAGCCTTCGGGCGGGGTGGCGACGAAGATGCGCATCCCGATCAAGAGCAGCGGCGCGGTTTCGCCCAGCGCGCGGGCCATGCCGATGATCGTGCCGGTCAGCATCCCCGGCAGCGCGAGCGGCAGCACGTGGTGGAACACCACCTGCACCGGCGAGGCGCCGATCGCCAGCGCCCCGTCGCGGATCGAGGGCGGCACCGCCTTGATCGCGTTGCGCCCCGAAATGACGATCACCGGCATGGTCATCAGCGCCAGCGTCATCCCGCCGATCAGCGGGGCAGAACGCAGACCCGGAAACAGCGCGAGGAAGATCGCAAGGCCCAGCAGGCCGAAGATGATCGAAGGCACGGCGGCGAGGTTGCTGATCGAGACCTCAATGAGGTCGGTCCAGCGGTTGCGCGGGGCATATTCCTCCAGATAGAGCGCCGAGAGCACGCCGATGGGGAAGGCCAGCACCAGCGTCACCAGCATGGTGAGCATCGAGCCCTTGAGCGCCCCCCAGATGCCGACCGATTGCGGCGTCGTCGCGTCGGAGCGGCTGAGGAAGCCCCAGTCCCAGTTGCGCGCCAGCTTGCCGTCGGCGGCGAGCCGCTTCGCCAGCGCCTGCATTTCCGGCGCGCCTTCGCCCTGAAGCCCGGCTGCGAGCGCGGAAGAAGCGGGGAGGTTGAAGGTGTGGCGGCCGGTGATGAGCACCGGATCATCGGCAAGGGCGGCGACCACGTCGCGCCAGGCATCGGGCGCAATCTCGCGCGCGGCTTCCTCGCCCAGCTGTTCTTCGGCGAAGCGGTTGACGGTGGCGGGCAGGCCCTGAATCTCCAGCGTCTGCATCGCGCTCGGCGCGGTCAGCGTGGTGGCATCGCCGCTGAGGCCGCTGGCAGGAAAATCGATGGTCACCGCCAGTTCGGCGCGCTGGAACCCGGCGATCCCGTTCATCAGCATGGTGCCGAGCAGAAACACCAGCACCGCGACCGAAAACACCACTGCGCCAAGCCCGACGCGGCGGAAGTTGCGCTCCGCCCTGTAGCGCTTGGCGAGCCGCGCCTCGAAGGCGGGTGTGCGCGTGGGGCCGAGCGCCTCGGGTGCAGCGGCATCGGCGAGGGGGAGGGCGGAGGTGCTCATTCGTAAGCCTCGCGGAAACGCTTGACGACGCGCAGGGCGATGAAGTTCAGCGCCAGCGTCACCATGAACAGCACGAAGCCCAGCGCATAGGCGCTCAGCGTCGCCGGGTGATCGGTGCTCTGCTCGCCGGTCAGCAGCTTGACGATCTGCACGGTGACGGTCGACATCGGCTCAAGCGGATTGGCGGTGAGGTTGGCAGCGGGCGATGCGGCCATCACCACGATCATCGTCTCGCCGATCGCGCGGCTGACCGCGAGCATGATCCCGGCGACGATGCCCGGCAGCGCGGCGGGGAACAGCACACGGCGGATGGTTTCCGACTTGGTTGCGCCCATCGCAAGGCTGCCGTCGCGCATCGCGCCCGGCACCGCAGCCATCGAATCGTCCGCCATCGAGGAGACGAAGGGGATGATCATCACCCCCATGACGATCCCGGCGGCGAGCGCGCTCTCGGTCGAGGCGCTGGTGATGCCGATCGCCACCGCCGCGTCGCGGATCATCGGAGCCAGCGTCAGCGCGGCGAAATAGCCATAGACCACGGTCGGCACGCCCGCGAGCAGTTCGAGCAGTGGCTTGATCCACGTGCGAACGCGCGGGTCGGCATATTGGGTGAGGTAGATCGCGCTCATCAGCCCCAGCGGGATCGCGACGATCATGGCAATGATCGCGCCGATGAAGATCGTCCCCCAGAACAGCGGCACCGCGCCATAGCGGCTCGGATCGATCGTATCGGGGCTGGCCATCGTGTCCGGGCCCCATTTGGTGCCGAACAGGAAGTCGATCGGCGAGACCATGCCGAAGAAGCGCACGGTTTCGAACACCAGACTGGCGAAGATGCCCATCGTGGTCAGGATCGCCACCAGCGAGGCCAGCAGCAGGATCATCATCACCGTGCGCTCGACCTTGGTGCGCGCGCCGAATTGCGGGCGCAGGCGCAGGAAGGCGAGCGCGCCGCCCGCGAGCGCGATCAGCACCGTCACGATCAGGCCGATGGTGTTGTAGCGGCCAAAGGCCTCGCGGAAGGGGCCGATCAGCGCTTCGGCCTCGTCATTGAAGACGCCGGGAGCCTGCCCCAGCGCGACCGCGCGGGCCTCGCCGATGAAGGCGTCGCGCTCGAACCCGAAGGCGGGCAGAGCCTCGGCGGCGGGGGAGGCGAGCACCGATTGCAGCACAAGCTGCGGCGCGATGATGCTCCAGGCGATGACGAAGACCAGCACCGGGATCACCACCCACAGCGCGACATACCAGGCATGATAGACCGGGCGCGAGGCGGTGCGCTCGGCCGCGGGGCCCGACTGGAAGCTCCACGCCTTGGCGCGGCCCGCCAGCCAGCCGACGAGGCCGAGGCCAAGGGCAATCAGGATCAGCGTGATCGGCGACATGAATTCAGACCTGTAATTCCAGCAAGAGGTGCGTTTGGTGTATCAGGCCGAGCAAGATTGGACGGCGTGGGCCAGAGGTTTGGGCATCATCGCCATGACGGGCCCATGTTGAACAAATAAGACAGGTTTATGACAGTTTTTCGGTTTCCGGCGCGCGCGGAGCCTCCTGATCGGTTATAGTCCGGCTTTCGCCAGCCTGCGGTTCGGCCTCGGCCAACGGCAGCCGCACCACCACGCGGGTGCCCTTGCCCAGAGTGCTGGTGATGTCGAGCCGTCCGCGGTGGCGTTCCACAATATGCTTGACGATGGCAAGGCCCAAGCCCGTTCCGCCCGAGGCGCGGCTGCGGCCCGGATCGGTGCGGTAGAAGCGGCGGGTGAGATGCGGGATCTGCTCGGGCGCGATGCCTTCGCCTTGATCCTGCACTGCGATCCGCGCCAGATCGCCCTGCGCCAGATCGAGCGTCACCGTCACCGGCGCATCGGCCGCACCATATTTGAGCGCATTGTCGACGAGGTTGCGCACCACCTGTTCCAGCTGCTGGGTATCGCCGAGCACCTCCGGCGCAGCCGTGATGTCGAGCACCAGCCGCTCGATCCGGTTCGACCCTGCCGCATCGCGCGCGGCGCGTTCGACCAGGGCGGCGAGATCGATGCGGGTGGTGGGCAGATCGTGCTTTTCCGCCTCGACCCGGCTGAGGCTCATGAGGTCGCTCACCAGCGCATGGAGCCGCTGCGCCTCGCGCTCGATGATGCCGAGGAACTTGCGCGCGGTCGGCGTGTCGAGCGATCCGTCGCCTTCCTGCAAGGTCTCGACATAGCCGAGGATCGCGGCGAGCGGCGTGCGCAGTTCGTGGCTGGCATTGGCGACGAAATCGGTATGCGCGCGGCTGATGTCCGCCTCGGCGGTCTGGTTGATGAATTCGAGAATCGCCATCCGCTCGTCGATCATCTGGCGGTTGACCTGCCAGATGTCCCCGCGTCGCACCAACCCGCGCACGATCGCCTCGTTCTGGCCATTGTCGGCGAGCAGCGAGATCGCCTCGGGATTGCGCAGCGCGACGCGGGTGTCCTGCCCAATCACGTGAGGCCCCAGCATCTGGCGCGCGGCCCGGTTGGCAAGCGCAATGGTGTTGCGATCGGTGATGACCAGCGGGATCGAGGAATTCTCGATCAGGTCGGTGATCGATTCGATGGTCAGGCGCGCCTTCGTCTTGGCCTTGGGCGGCTCGGGCGGACGGCCCGCGGCGACCATCAGCGATCCGACCCAGACGATCAGCACCGAAAGGGCAATCACGAAGTCGATGCCGAGCAAAAGCAGCGCCGCAAAGGTCACCGCCGCAAGGCTGATGCCGGCGATGGGGAAGGTCTGGCTGCTGCCCATGCGCGCGGCCTTACAACCAAGCCGCGGGTGAGGAAAGCGGCGGGCGGCGCTTGTCATGAAAAATCGCAGCGCGGGACGGCGCGAGAAAAAGGGCGGCAAGGCCGAAGCCTGCCGCCCTGTTCAACCACCACGAAAGATGGTGACCCCTACGGGAATCGAACCCGTGTTTCAGCCGTGAAAGGGCCGCGTCCTAACCGCTAGACGAAGGGGCCGTCGCGATTGCGAAGCGCGCCAATAGGGGGGTGTTTCGGGACGGTCAAGCCTCGTTTGCGCATCGGGCCGCGAAAAATTTCGCAGAACCGCCGTGACCCGCAGATGCACGCGCTCAATCGGCGAAGGCGGCATCTTCCAGTTGCAGCTCCGCGGCAGGTCGGCTGCCCCAGTCGTCGATCTTGGCGCGCCCGGCGAGGTGGAAGCGGCGTCCCTGGTGGCGGTGGAGCAGGGTCTGGCCCAGCTCGCTCTCCGCCGCGCGAAAAGCGATCGCCTTGAAGTTCTTGCCGTCATTGCCGCTGACGATCAGCCGGACGTGATCCTTGCCGACGATATCCGCCTTGACGATCCGCACCGGCCCCACCGCGACGCGCGGGGCAGGCCAGCCGACGCCGTAGGGGCCTGCCGCATCGAGGGTCTCGATCAGTTCGGGCGTCAATCCGCCGGGGGCAAGCGCCAGATCGAGCAGCATCGCCGCCCCGGCCCGCGCGCGCTCGACATCGCGGGCGAGGCGCGTGTCGAGGAACTCGGCGAAGTCCGCCATCCGCGCCGGATCGATCGTCAGTCCCGCGGCCATCGCGTGCCCGCCGCCTGCGACCAGCAGCCCAGCCTCGCGCGCGGCGATGATCGCGGCGCCCAGATCGACTCCGCTGATCGAGCGGCCCGAGCCTTTTCCCTGCGCCTCGTCGAGAGCGATCACGACGGCGGGCTTGCCGGTCTTTTCCTTGATGCGCCCCGCCACGATCCCGATCACGCCGGGGTGCCAGCCGTGGCCCGAGAGCACCTGCACCGCCATGTTGTGCTGCCCGGCGAGCTGCGCCTCGGCGGCCTCCTGCACTTGTCCCTCGATCGCGCGGCGTTCCTCGTTCAATTGCGAGAGCTGCGCGGCGATGGCGCGCGCTTCTTCGGGATCGGTGGTGGTGAGGAGGCGGACGCCGAGGGTCGATTCGCCGATCCGCCCGCCCGCATTGATCCGCGGGCCAAGCGCAAAGCCCAGATCGCTGCATTGCGGCGCGCGGGCGAGGCGGCTTGCGTCCATCAGCGCCGCCATCCCGATCCGCTCGCGCCGGGCCAGTACCTTGAGCCCTTGTGCCACGAAGGCGCGGTTGAGGCCGTGGAGCGCGGCGACATCGGCGACGGTGCCCAGGGCCACCAGATCAAGCAGGCCGATCAGCTCCGGCTCGCGGCGGCCATCGGCAAACCAGCCTTTCACGCGCAGCGTGCGCACCAGCGCAACGCCGAGCAGGAAGGCAACGCCCACCGCGGCAAGATGCCCGTGGGCCGCGCCGAGGTCGCTCTCGTCGAGCCGGTTGGGGTTGACCAGCGCGTGCGCCGGGGGAAGCTCGGGCGAGCATTTGTGGTGATCGACCACGATCACGTCGACGCCGACGTCGCGGGCCATCCCGAGCGCCTCGTGCGCCATCGCGCCGCAATCGACCGTGACGATCAGCTGCGATCCGGCCTCGGCCAGCTTCACCAGCGCCTCGCCGCTCGGGCCGTAGCCTTCGAGCAGGCGGTCGGGGATGTAATAGCCCGCCTCCAGCCCCAGCTGGCGCAGCAGTTCGACCAGCAGCGCCGCACTGGTCGCGCCGTCGACATCGTAGTCGCCATAGATCGTCACCCGCTCGCCCTGCATCACCGCCTGCGCGAGCCGTTCTGCGGCGGAGTCCATGTCGCGGAAGGTGGAGGGATCGGGCAGAAAGGCGCGCAAGGTGGGCTGAGCGTGGCGGGCGAGATCGTCCGCCGCGACGCCGCGGGTGAGCAGCAATTGATCGAGGATCGAATGGGCGAGGCCCTGCACATCCTCGCCCAGCTCCATATTGCCCCCGCGCCAGCGCCAGGCCTTGCCCGACAGCGAGGCGGCAACGCCGAGAACCGGCGCGAGACCGGGCGGGGGGAGAGGGTTGGTGGCCATGTCCCCGGTCTAGCGCAATCGCGACGCGGCTGACAGGTGCGCGCGGTTGACAATCGACAGGCGCGCGGGCCAGCCTCATGAGCATGACCGAGGCTGCGCCCGAACCCCGCCTGCTGATCGTCTGGCACAGCCGCACCGGAGCGAGCGCCGCCATGGCGCGCGCCGCGGCCGAGGGCGCTGGCGCGGCGGCTTGGCTGGTCGGCGCGGAGCAGGCGAGCCCCGCCATGCTGCGCGCAGCCTCGGGCTTCATCTTCGTCTGCCCCGAAAACCTCGGGAGCATGAGCGGGATGATGAAGGAGATGTTCGACCGGGCCTATTATCCCTGTCTGGGACAGCTTGAGGGCCGCCCCTACGCGACGCTGATCGCGGCAGGTTCGGACGGGGAGGGGGCGCAGCGCCAGATCGACCGGATCGTGACCGGATGGCGCCTGCGCCGGGTGGCCGATCCGGTGATCGTGAACCTCGCCGCGCAGACCTCCGAAGCCATTGCCGCGCCAAAGCAAGTCCCGCTCAAGGCCCTGAAACAGTGTCATGAAATCGGCGCGGCGCTGGCCGAGGGACTGCGGCTCGGGGTGTTCTAGAGATTGCTTCAAATTGGGACTGGTGCGGCCATTGGGGACTCGACGGGGGACGGCAAAAGCTGCAAACGTTATCGTAGATAACCGACCGGCTTCGGCCACCGGGATCGGGCGCGTAACGAGGGGAGCCTGAAAAATTACAGAGTCGCGGCGCGCTGATGATGCCGAGCTGCATCTGCTGTTTGCGCGTGGCAAGCGGCCTGATCGCGTCGCGATCCGGTCCTTCGCCGCCCTTCAGCATGAGGTGGCCGTCAGCCATGATCCTTTTTCCGATGATGCCGCCCCGTCCGGGGATGCGGCGCAAGGCGAAGCGCCGTGGGCTGGTCAGCAGCACTGGCTTGAACTGCTGCGCGATGGCCTGACCTTCGACCTGAGCGGGCTGGCTCCGGGCCCGGCGAGCCCCTTTCCTGCGATCGCGCACCGTTTCGACCTGCCTGCGATGCCCGGGCCCGATACCCATGAGGCGATGGTGCTGCGCCGCGGCCCGCATCTGGCGGCGGGCGGCAACAGCATGCCGGTCAACCGCGCGATGCTGGCGCTGACCTGTGATCTGGTCCGCCATTTCGACGGTCTGCTGGCGGTGGGCTGGGGCCCGGCAGGCAGCGCGATCGGGCGGCGCTTTTTCGAATCGGTCACCAGCGCCTGGCTGGCGGGCGGGCCGTTCCCGGCGCTGGGCCTGACCGCCTTCATCGAGACCCCCGACGGGGCGTTGCAGAGCATGGGCCTGTCGTTCTGGATCGGGCAGGAGCTCAGGATCGAGCCGCCGCTCAGTGCCGACCGCGTGGCGGCGACTCGGCTCGGGGTGCGGATCGTCAATCATCTTGTGCTGGCCGGCGGGCTCGATGCGGACGAGCGGATCACCGCGCCCGACGGCACCCCGCTGGTGCTGCGCCCGGCGCAGGGGCGGGCGATGATCGGGGTGTGGCGCGAATAGATGCGGGCCAAGGATCACCCGAAGCCTCTGACGATCATCTCCTTCCGCTCGGTCAACCGGCGGAGCCTGCCCGGCTACGATCCCAATCTTCAGCGCCATCACCTGCTCCCGCGCCAACTGCTGTCCGAGCGCTGCTTCGGCGCGATGTTTGCCGCCGTGGGCTGCGTGCGGGTGGGGTTCGACGACTTTCGCCGCAACGGGCTGCTGCTGCCCGCCACAGAGCAGGCCACGATCCGCACCGGAATGCCGCTCCACCGCGGGCCGCATCGGCGCTATAACGAGGTGGTGATTGCCCGCGTCGGCCGGATCGAGCGGCACTGGGCGGTGCTGCACCAGATCGACGAGGAAGCCGCGCTGGCCGAGGCGCTGCTGCGGCTGCACCTGCTGCAAGGCGCGCTGCGACGGCAATTGCTGGCCCAGCGGCGCCGGGTCATTCTCAACCGCAGGGACCCGGTCGGCACGGGCTTCGACTTTGCCGAGATCGATGCGATGGCCGAGCAGCTGTGGATGGCCGACTAGGGCTTACTCGGCCGCCTCCGCCATCGCTGCCCATGAGGTATAGCCCGAATTGGCGGCAAGCTGCGCCTTGGCGGCGTGATATTCGCGCTCGAACCGGGCAACGAGGTCTTCCACCGTGCCGACCTCCTTGATGGTGCCGATCCCCTGGCCCGAGCCCCAGATGTCCTTCCATGCCTTGGCCTTGGTGTTGCCGCCGCTGCCGAAGTTCATCTTGCTGGGATCGCTCTCGGGCAGGTTGTCGGGGTCCATCCCCGCCGCCTCGATGGAAGAGCGCAGGTAGTTTCCGTGCACCCCGGTGAAGAGGTTGGTGTAGACGATCCCTTCCGAAGAGCCTTCGACGATGCCGTTCTTGTAGCCATCGGCGGCGTTCGCCTCCTTCGTGGCGATGAAGGCGCTGCCGCAATAGGCGAAGTCGGCGCGCAGGGCCTGCGCCGCCAAAATCGTCGCGCCGTGGCCGACGCTGCCCGAGAGCGCCACCAGCCCGTCGAACCACTCGCGAATTTCCTGCATCAAGGCAAAGGGCGAGAGCGCGCCCGCGTGTCCGCCGGCGCCCGCCGCCACCGGAATAAGCCCGGTCGCGCCCTTCTCGATCGCCTTCCTCGCAAAGCGGTTGTTGATGACATCGTGCATCGTCACGCCGCCCCAGTTGCGCACCGCGGTGTAGATATCCTCGCGCGCGCCCAATGAGGTGATCACCATCGGCACCTGCCACTTTGCGCAGGTCGCCATGTCGGCATCGACGCGGTCGTTGGTCCTGTGGACGATCTGGTTGACCGCAAAGGGCGCGGCCGGGCGGTCGGGATGCGCGCGGTTGTGGGCGGCCAGCTCCTCGGTGATCTGGTGGAGCCATTCATCCAGCTGCGATTGCGGGCGCGCGTTCAGCGCCGGGAAGCTGCCGATGATCCCCGCCTTGCACTGCGCGATCACCAGCTCGGGGCCCGAGACGATGAACAGCGGCGATCCGATCAGCGGCAGACGCAGACGATCGAACGGGGCGGGAAGGGGCATCGGTTTCTCCTCAAAACTCTTGTCTCAACCCGCGTCTCTAGCGCCGGTTCCAGACCTGCCAAGCGCCATTTTGCGAGTGCCGTTACGTCAGGCGAGCCATTCATCCAGCCCGTAGAACCGCGCTGCCGTGCCGCTGAACAGCGCGTTCTTCTCATCAGCGCTCATGCCGCGAGCGAGGCGCTTGAAGGCGTTCCACAGCACCCCGTAATCCGCCCCCCAGTAATCGACCGGGTAATTGCTCTCGAACATCGCGCGCCCCGGCCCGAAAGCCTCGATGCAGGTTTCGACATAGGGCCGCCACAGCGCCGCGAGATGCTCGGACCCATGCCCGGCGCATGGCCCATCCTCGGGCAGGGCGCAGAAGGCCATCGCGAGCCCGCCGAGCTTCACCACCACGTTCTCGCATTTCGCCAGGTCGTGGATATTGCGGCGCCATTCGTCGAAGCGTTCGTGCAAGCGGCCCTTGTAGCCCGCCACGCCCAGCGGCGTGCCGCAATGGTCGAGGCAGATCGGCTGATCGGGGAAAGCGCGCGCAAGGTCGATCAGATCGGGCAATTGCGGCTCAAGCAGCCAGACATCGAAGGTCAGCCCGCGCTTGCCGAGTTCGGCGAAGCCTTCGCGGAAGGTCGCATCGCGATAGAGCCCCTCGGGATGGTGGAACGGCGGGCCGAGCACGGCGGGATCGGCATCCCAGGCCGCCGCATGGCGAATACCCCTGAAGCGCGGCGAGGCGGCTTGCAGCGCATCGAGCACTTCGCCCGCCGCGCTCCCGCGTGCGAGGTCCGCATGGCCCACGATCCCCGCACAATAGCGCGCCGGGCCGTAGAGCCCGCTGGCCGATTGCGCGGCGAGCCCGTTCACATATTCGACCTCGCCCACCACCTTCAGCGCATCGCCATAGGCGCCGTTGTAGAAGGCCCCGCACTCCATGAAGACCGTGCCGACGATGTTGTGCCCGCTGCCCGCGATATGCGCGTGGAGCTGATCGAAAGTGTAGTGCGCATTGGGCACCAGCGCGGCGATAAAGGGGTGATGGGGCTCGGGAAACATGCCCAGCATCGGGCGCAGATCCCACAGGTGATGGTGCGGATCGATGATCGGCAGATCGGGCTCGAGAATCGGTTCGGGCGCGGCGGTTTCGTTCATGTGTCTCTCCCTCGGGGCAGTTGTTGGAGACAGATGAGACACTGTCCAGAGACAAAAGTTCTCCCGGCCCGCGCCGGGTTTGTCGCAGGCGGACAATTGGCAGGCGCGCCGTGCGCCGGGTGCGTTCGATAATCGCCGAGCCGGGTGTAGGAAAGAGGCCGGAATTGATCGCGCGCATGGCACTCTTTCGCTCTGCCTGACTTCGAGAGGCAACACGCATTGGTGTAAGATCGCTCGGCCCGGTCATTCCCGCCGGGCTCAGCCGCGAAGGAGAAGGCATCATGGGATTTGTCACGACCGAGGACGGTGTGGAGATTTTCTTCAAGGACTGGGGCCCGAAGGACGCGCAGCCAATCGTCTTTCATCATGGCTGGCCGCTCAGTTCGGACGATTGGGACGCGCAGATGCTGTTCTTCCTTCACGAAGGCTTCCGCGTTGTCGCGCATGACCGGCGCGGGCATGGCCGTTCGGCGCAGGTTTCGGGCGGGCACGACATGGATCACTATGCGGCGGATGCCTTTGCGGTGGTCAAGGCGCTCGATCTCAACAACGCGGTCCACGTCGGCCATTCGACGGGCGGCGGCGAAGTGGCGCGCTATGTCGCGCGGCACGGCGAGCCGGCGGGGCGGGTCGCCAGGGCGGTGCTGGTGTCCGCCGTGCCGCCGCTGATGCTCAAGACGCCCGACAATCCCGAAGGCACCCCGATGGAGGTGTTCGACGACTTTCGCGCCTCGCTCGCCGCCAACCGCGCGCAATTTTTCCGCGATGTGCCGTCCGGCCCGTTCTACGGCTTCAACCGCGACGGTGCCGAACCGATCGAGGGCGTGATCCAGAACTGGTGGCGGCAGGGCATGATGGGCAGCGCCAAGGCCCATTACGACGGGATCAAGGCCTTCTCCGAAACCGACCAGAGCGACGATCTGCGCAAGATCACGGTGCCGACACTGGTGCTGCACGGCGAAGACGATCAGGTCGTGCCGATCGATGCTGCGGCGCGCAAGTCGATCGACCTGCTGCCCAATGGCACGCTCAAGACCTATCCGGGCCTTTCGCACGGTATGCTGACGGTCAACGCCGACGTGCTGAACGCAGACATTCTCGCCTTTATCAAAAGCTGATCGGACAATCGGCCCTGCCGCGTGGCAGGGCCGATCCTGGCCCTAGCGCGCCACCGCGCTGTTCGCTGCTGACAGCACCGCGCGTACCGAGGCGGTGGCGATGTCCTCGTCGATCCCGCAACCCCAGATCGTGAGTCCGTCCGGCGTGCGGCATTCGAGATAGGCCGCCGCGCGCGCGTTGGTGCCGCTGCCGAGGGCGTGCTCGGTGTAGTCGGCGACTTCCAGCTCAACCCCGAAGGCCTCGCGCAGGGTGCCCATAACGCTGGAGATGAGGCCGTTGCCGCGGCCCGAGACCGATTGTTCGGTGCCGTCGACCGCGATCGTGCCGGCAAAGATGCGGGTGCCGTCAGCCGCGCGGCTTTCCTCGTAACGCACCAGCTGGAAGTGCTTGGGGTGGATCTTGACGTGGTAGGCGCGGCGGAAGGCGTCCCAGACGTCGGCGGCGTTCAATTCCCGCCCAAGCTCGTCGGCCATCGTCTGCACGTGACGGCTGAAATCGGCCTGCATCCGCTTGGGCAGTTTGAGGCCCTGATCCTTCTCCAGCACCCAGGCAAAGCCGCCTTTGCCCGACTGCGAATTGACGCGGATCACCGCCTCGTAACTGCGCCCGAGATCGGCCGGGTCGATCGGCAGATAGGGCACGCGCCACAGCTCGTCGTTCTGCGCCTCGCGCGCTTCGAAGCCCTTCTTGATCGCGTCCTGATGGCTGCCGCTGAAGGCGGTGTAGACCAGTTCGCCGCCATAGGGGTGGCGCTGGTGGACGGGCAGGTCGTTGCAATAGGTGACGGTCTCGATCATCCGGTCGATGTCCGAGAAATCGAGCTTCGGGTCGACGCCTTGCGTGTAGAGGTTGAGCGCCATCGTCACGAGGCAGCAATTGCCGGTGCGCTCGCCATTGCCGAACAGGCAGCCCTCGACCCGGTCCGCGCCCGCCATCAGGCCCAGCTCCGCCGCCGCGACACCGGTGCCGCGGTCGTTGTGGGTGTGGAGCGAGATGACCGCGCTTTCCCGGTTGGGCAGATGGCGGCAGAAATATTCGATCTGGTCGGCGTAGATATTGGGCGTCGCCGCTTCGACCGTGGCGGGGAGGTTGAGGATGATGGGGTGTTCGGGCGTGGGGGCGAGCACCTCCATCACTGCCGCACAAACCTCGATGCTGAAGTCGAGTTCGGCGGTGGAGAAGGTCTCGGGCGAATACTGGAAGTGCCAGTCTGTGCCCGGATAGCGCGCCGCCTCGTCGCGCATCACCTTGGCGCCTGCAACGGCGATGGCCTTTACCTCCTCGCGGCTCATGCGGAACACGATATCACGCCATGCGGGGCTGACAGCGTTGTAGAGGTGCACGATCGCTGCCCGCGCTCCTTCGAGGCTGGCGAAGCTGGTGCGGATCAGGTCTTCGCGGCTTTGGGTGAGCACTTGGACAATCACGTCCTCGGGGATCGCGTCGGATTTCACGAGGCCCGAGATGAAGTCGAACTCGGTCGCGCCCGCGCTGGGGAAACCGATCTCGATTTCCTTGAGGCCCACCTCCACCAGCAGGTCGAAGAAGCGGCGCTTCTTCACCGCGTCCATCGGGTCGATGATCGACTGGTTGCCGTCGCGCAGATCGGTCGAAAGCCAGCGCGGCGCTGTTTCGATCAGCTTCGAAGGCCATTGGCGGTTCGGCAGGTCGATCTGTCCGAAGGGGCGATACTTGGCGGAGGGCTCTTTGAGCATGGGCATGGAAGGAGGCTCGTCGCGAGAAGGAAGGGAAGGCTGCGGCAGGTCACCCTTGGGAGGGGCGGCCGCGCTTCTGTTCGCGCGCGTCCGCCTACGCCCAAGGGCGCATAAGTCGAAGCAGCAGCGAAAGTCCGTGTCCCGTCATGGCCAGCCTCATTGCCGATTATTGCGCGGCACGCAAGCCGGGAATGGGCCCGATTGCCCGCGCGATCATCCGCAACGCGCGTCGCGGATGATGTTCTGCGCGTCGAGCATGATCGACAGGCGCGGATTGGTGGGGTCGGGATTGACGTTGCCCGCTGCGCCGAAGGCAACGAAACGCAGGTTCTCGGTGCGCCCGAGCATCTTGGCGATCTCCGCCCGGGTGGCCTGATCGGCGAGCTTGCCGATAAACGGCCCCATCAAGGGCGCGCCGCAGGTGGCCGAGGCCGGATCGGTCAGCGTCCCGCGCGCGAAGGGGCCGGGGGCCGCGCCGGGAAGGGGCTCGGCGATCCGCGGCGTGGCGGTGGCGGCAGGGGCTGGCGCGGTGCCCGGCGCGGGGCTTGCCTGCGCGCCGCCGATCCGGGAAGCGAAATCCTCGGCATCATTGGCGGGCTGGGCAGGCTCGCTCCCGCAGGCAGAGAGCGCCAGTGCGGCAAGGCTGAGGCAAAGACCGGCAGGGCGGATCATCGACGAGTCTCCGAAACAAGGGTGCGGCGCCCCTTAGCCCAGCACAAATGACAAGAGCGTGACAAGCCGCCTCAGCGATGGCGCAGCCGGTCGGGGGTAAGCTGGTCAATCGCCGTTACCCCCATCAGGCGCATCCCGCGCTCGATCTCGTCCTTGAGGATGCCGAGTGCGCGCTCGACCCCCGCCTGACCCGCCGCCGCCAGCGCATAGAGATAGAGCCGCCCGCCCGAAGCCGCGCTCGCCCCTGAACACAGCGCCTTCAGCACATGGGTGCCGCGCCGCACGCCGCCATCGCAGATAATCTCGATTGCACCGCCCACCGCGTCGACGATCTCGGCCAGCTGGTCGAAGGGCGCGCGGCTGCCGTCCAGCTGGCGCCCGCCGTGGTTGGAGATCATGATCGCATCCGCGCCGATTTCGACCGCGCGGCGTGCGTCCCTTGCGCTCATCACGCCCTTCAGCACGAAGGTGCCGCCCCATTGCTGGCGGATCGCCGCGGCGGTGTCCCAGTCCATCGCGGTGTCGAGCATGGTATTGAAATATTCGGCGATGCTCACCGCCTTGCCCGTGCCCTCCGACACATGGGTGTCGAGGTTGGGCAGGCGGAATTTCTCGCGCAACACATAGTCGAGCGTCCAGCGCGGGCGGGTGGCGTAGCTGAAGATGCTGGCGGGCGTGAAGCGTGGCGGGGTGGTGAAGCCGCTGCGCAGGCACCGCTCGCGCTTGCCCGAGACGATGGTGTCCACCGTCAGCGCCAGCGCATCGAACCGCGCGGCCTGACACCGCTCGATCATGTGCGTATTGAGCCCCTTGTCCTTGTGGACATAGAGCTGGAACAGCTTGGGCCCGCTGGTGAGCGCAGCGATCTCCTCGATGCTGCGCGTCGCGAGGCTGGAGATGCCGAACCACAGGCCGAATTTTTCGGCGGCACGCGCCACCGCGCGTTCCCCCTCCCAATGGAAGGCGCGCTGGACTGCGGTGGGGGAAAGCATCAGCGGCAGGGCGGACTTACGACCGAGGATCGTACAAGAGGTGTCGATTTTGGCCACGCCCGCCAGCACGTCGGGCACCAGATCGACGCTGTCGAAGGCAGCGGTGTTGCGCGCCTTGGTCCGCTCGTCATCCGCCGCGCCGTCGATATAGTCGAACACGGGAAAGGGCAGGCGGGCCTTCGCGAGCTCCCGGAAATCGTCGATGTTGTGGCAATCGGACAGGCGCATGGTCAGCGCCTGCCCGATCGCTCAATCCGTGTCGAGTGCGCTTTTACTGCTTCTCGAAGGCCACCGAGATGTCGAGTTCGACCTCGTCGCTGACCATCGGGATGCCGTAATTCACGCCGAAGTCAGACCGCTTGATGCTGGTCTCCGCCTCGAAGCCGACGGTTTCCTTCTTGTTGAACGGGTTCGATCCCGCGCCGGTGAATTCGGCTTCGAAGGTAACCGGCTTGGTGACGCCGTTCATGGTGAGGTTGCCGGTGATGTTTGCGGTCATGTCGCCCGTGCGCTCGACGCTGGTCGAGACGAAGCGGGCAGGGGCGGGCGCGGGGCCGAAGAAGTCGGGCTTGCCGCCATCCTTGCCAGGACGCAGCAAGTGATCGGTCAGACCCTTGCTGGCGGTGGTGACGCTGGCAATGGGGATCGTCACGTCGACCTTGGCCGCTGCGATATTGGCCGGATCGAGTTCGAGCGTGCCCGCCACATCGCCGAACAGGCCGTAATAGTCGTTGAAGCCGAAATGATTGACTTCGAATGCGATCAGCGAGTGGTTGGAATCGGCGGTGTAGGTTCCGGCGGTAACGCGGGTCGGGTCTGCCGCACCGGGGATCTGCGGCGCGCCTTGGGCGAAGATCGCGGGCGCAGCGGTGATGCCGCCGGTCACGGCGAGCACGGTGGCGGTGGCGGCGAGGGCGTAACGGATCATCGGGGAAAGCCTCCTGTTGGTTCAGGCAATCAATTCCTGCCCGCGCCCGTGGTTCCGGCGTGCGGGCAGCGGATCAGCATTTCACGATGTTCCGGCGGCTGCGCGCGGCGAGTTGGGCTGCGGAATAGCGCGTTGCGATCGGATCATCGGGGCAGGGGCGATAGGCGGGGTCCTGCGTCAGGCAACCCTCGCCGCAGACCTGCACCGCTCGCGGGGCCTGCCAGTCGATCCGCCACAGCCGCCCGCCGGGGGTGGCGACATAGCCGTCCATCCGGCTTTCGATATCGCTTTCGAGATCGAGCATCGAGGGCACTTCGCTGTCGTAATCGACATCGAATCCCGCGTGCGTGTGGATGCTGGCGACCGGGGCCATGCCGGGTTCGTCGAAATAGCGGAGGTCACAGGTTCCCTCGTCACCTTCGCGCACCGGGGTCGTGTCGAGCGCGCCTTCGCCGTCCTCAAAGATGATCGCGCACAGCTCGATATTCCCGGCGATGGAGCGTGCCTGCATTTCCTCGAGCCGCGCGCGGGCAAACGCCTGCACTTCGGGCTGCGTCACGGTGACGACGAAGTCCTCGGGGCCTTTGACGTTGAAGGCCAGACGCACGACGATCGCCACCCACAGGATGGCGATCGCGGCGTAAATCCATTTTGCATTGCGGCCTTCGAACATCAGGCCGCTGCCTTGGCCTCAGTTTTTCGCCTTGTCGACCAGCTTGTTGGCGCTGATCCACGGCATCATCGCGCGCAGCTTTGCGCCGGTCTGTTCGATCGGGTGGGCCTCGGCCTGCTTGCGCGCGGCCTTGAGTTCGGGCTGGCCCGCGCGGTTGTCGAGCACGAAGTTCTTCACGAACCGCCCCGACTGGATGTCGGCGAGCACGCGCTTCATTTCGGCCTTGGTTTCATCCGTGATGATGCGCGGGCCGGTGGTGATGTCGCCATATTCCGCCGTGTTCGAGATCGAATAGCGCATGTTGGCGATGCCGCCTTCATAGAGCAGGTCGACGATCAGCTTGGTTTCGTGGAGGCATTCGAAATAGGCCATTTCCGGGGCGTAGCCGGCTTCGACCAGCGTCTCGAAACCCGCCTGGATGAGGTGGGTGATCCCGCCGCACAGCACGGCCTGTTCGCCGAACAGATCGGTCTCGCACTCCTCGCGGAAATTGGTCTCGATAATGCCCGAACGCCCGCCGCCGACAGCGCTGGCATAGGCGAGGGCCACGTCATGCGCGCTGCCGGTCGCGTCCTGGTGGATGGCGATGAGGCACGGCACGCCGCCGCCCTTCACATATTCGCTGCGCACGGTGTGGCCCGGGCCCTTGGGGGCGATCATGATGACATCGATGTCGGCGGGCGGTTCGATCAGGCCGAAGTGGACATTCAGCCCGTGCGCGAAGGCGAGGGCGGAGCCGGGCTTCATATGGCCCTTGAGGTCATTCTCCCAGATCGCGGCCTGATGCTCGTCGGGGGCGAGGATCATGATGATGTCGGCCCACTGCGCGGCTGCGGTGTTGGAGAGCACCTTGAAGCCCGCGTCTTCCGCCTTCTTGGCCGTGGCCGAACCTTCGCGCAGCGCGATGGCGACTTCGGCGACGCCGCTGTCGCGCAGGTTCTGGGCGTGGGCGTGGCCCTGCGAGCCGTAGCCGACGATGGCGACCTTCTTGGGCTTGATCAGATTGAGATCGGCGTCGGCGTCGTAGTAGACTTTCATTTTATTTTCCTCGTCATTCCGGCGAAGGCCGGAACCCAGTCCCGGCGGTAGTGAAAATGGATCCCGGCCTGCGCCGGGAAGACGTAAACATCAATGAAATCAGGCCCCCTGCGCCCCGCGCATCATGCCCACGATCCCGGTGCGCCCGACCTCGACCAGCCCCAGCTCGCGCATCAGGGCGATGAAGCTGTCGACCTTGTCGGGCGGGCCGGTGATTTCGAAGATGAAGCTTTCGGTGGTGGTATCCACCGGCCGCGCGCGAAAAATGTCGGCGAGGCGCAGCGCCTCGACCCGCTTTTCGCCCGTGCCTGTGACCTTGATGAGAGCGAGTTCGCGCTCGACATGCGGACCGGCTGTGGTGAGGTCGGTGACCTTGTGCACCGGCACCAGCCGTTCCAGCTGCGCCTCGATCTGGTCTATCACCGAGGGCGGGCCGTTGGTGACGATGGTGATGCGGCTGACCGCGTGATCTTCGGTAATGTCGGCCACGGTCAGGCTGTCGATATTGTAGCCGCGCGCGGTAAATAACCCGGTGATCTTGGCGAGAATCCCCGGCTCGTTATCGACGGTGACGGCGAGCACGTGACGCTGCGAGGCTGCTTCGGTGATTTTCATTTGAAACGCCCCTCCCAAACAGGTTCGAACATCCGACCGGCCCCATCGTTTTCCTCGACAAACCTTTGGCCCTGCTCGAGTGCCGAAAGGTTGTCAGTCTGGCTGCTGAGGTCGAGGATCGGATCGGCCAGCAGAATCCACTTACCGTCTTCGCACTTCTGAGCGACGTCCACGCCGAGGAACTTCACGTCTTGATCAGCGAGCCAGGCAAGCAGTTGCAAAGTGTCGCTGGAATTGAACCACGTTCTTCGCTCGGCCTTCGCCAGAAGGTCTGGGGGCACATCGGCAAGACCTGGCATCACACCAGCGCCTTGGCTTCGTCGTCCATCGTGCCGTCGACCTTGTCGCCATACAGCAGCATCTCGGTATGCGCCGCGCCCGACGGGATCATCGGTAGGCAGTTGGCATCCTGCGCGACGAGGCAATCGACGATCACCGGCCCCGGGTGGTCGAGCATCCGCATGATGCCATCGTCGAGATCGCGCTCCTCGGTGATGCGGATGCCCTTCCAGCCATAGGCTTCGGCCAGCTTCACGAAATCGGGGAGGCTGTCCGAATAGGAATTCGAATAGCGGCTCTCATAGGTGAGCTCCTGCCACTGGCGGACCATGCCCATGTATTCGTTGTTCAGAATGAAGATCTTGACCGGCAGGCGATACTGGCTCGCGGTGCCGAGTTCCTGGATGTTCATCTGGATCGAAGCCTCACCCGCAATGTCGATCACCAGCGCATCGGGAAAGCCCAGTTGCGCGCCGATCGCCGCGGGAAGCCCGTAGCCCATCGTGCCGAGGCCGCCCGAGGTGAGCCACTTGTTGGGGTCTTCGAAACCGAAATATTGCGCCGCCCACATCTGGTGCTGGCCGACTTCGGTGGTGATGATCGGGTTGCGCTTATGGGTGAGGGCGTGGAGTCGCTCGACCGCCTTCTGCGGCATGATCATGCCGGGGTTCTTGGCCGAACGCTCGGGATAGGCAAGGGATTCGCGTGCGCGCCAGCCGGCGATGCGGGCCTTCCACTCGCCGAGGTTCTTCGGCTGACGGCTGCCCCAGGCCTCGATCATCTGCGCCAGCACCGTGCCGCAATCGCCGACGATGCCCATGTCGACGGGCACGGTCTTGTTGATCGAGGAACGGTCGATATCGATGTGGATCTTCTTCGAGTTCGGCGAAAAGGCATCGAGCCGCCCCGTCACACGGTCATCGAAGCGCGCGCCGATGCAGACCATCACGTCGCAGGTGTTCATCGCCATATTGGCTTCGTAGGTGCCGTGCATCCCCAGCATCCCGAGCCAGTCGGGATGCTGCGAGGGGAAGGCGCCGAGGCCCATCAGCGTGGAGGTAACCGGCGCGCCGGTGATGTCCTGCAACTGCCGCAGCAGGCGGCTCGCCTCGGGCCCGGAATTGATCACGCCGCCGCCGGTGTAGAAGATCGGGCGCTGGGCACCCGCGATCATTTCGACCGCCTCGATGATCTGCTCGGCCGGGGCGACGGTTTGCGGCGCGTAGCGGTGCGATCCGGCGCGGGTCAGCGCGCGGCGTTCCGACGGGACGGCGATCTGGACGTTCTTCGGGATGTCGATCACCACCGGGCCGGGCCTGCCGGTGGTGGCGATGCGAAAGGCTTCCTTGACCGTCGCGGCGAGATCCGCCGGGTCTTTCACCAGATAATTGTGCTTGGTGCAGTGGCGCGTGATGCCGACGGTATCGGCTTCCTGAAAGGCGTCCGTGCCGATCAGCGCGGTGGGCACCTGTCCGGTGATGACGACCAGCGGGATCGAGTCCATCCAAGCGTCCGCAATCCCGGTGACGGCATTGGTCGCGCCGGGGCCGGAGGTGACCAGCACGACGCCCGGCTTGCCGGTGGCACGGGCATAGCCTTCCGCCGCGTGGGCCGCGCCAGCTTCGTGCCGGACGAGGATGTGGCGGATGCGTTCGTCGCCGAACAGCTCGTCATAGATCGGCAGCACCGCGCCGCCGGGATAGCCGAAGACGAACTCGACGCCCTGATCGACCAGCTCCTGCACGAGAATCGCCGCACCGCTCATTGCGGTGGTCGGCTCTGGCAGCGGCGTGTTCGGGGCATTGTCCGGCTGACCGGGCACGGCGGCACTCCATCTGATCGGGTCGCCGCCGCGGGCAAGGGCGGGGCGAGGGGGTGTAACAAAGAAAACAGGCCCGATGCAGGGGGGACCGCACCGGACCGAGTTGAGGTGCCGCTAAAGGTCACAATCTGATAGGTCAACCCCTATTAGCGCAATAATGATGCAAAATAGTCCTCGATGTCGATATTTTCAGACTCCCAATCGGGGCGGGCCCGCGGCCAGTCGGCGGGGGGCTGGCGCCGGAACCAGGTGAACTGGCGCTTGGCGTAGTTGCGGGTGGCCTGCTGGCCCATCGCGATCACATCTTCGGATTCGATCTCGCCCGCGAGCCATGCGGCGATCTCGGGCACCCCGATCGCGCGCATCACCGGCAGGTCGGGATCGAGCCCGCGCGCCAGCAGCGCTTCGACCTCGGCGACCGCGCCGGCATCGAGCATCGCCACGAACCGTGCGTCGCAGCGTTCATAGACCCATGCGCGCTCAGGCTCGACGATCAGAGGGTGGAGGGTGACTTCATCGGCAATTCCGCCGGATTTGGCGAGCTGCCAGTCGCCCAGCGTCACCCCGGTCGAGCGCTTCACCTCCAGCGCGCGCGTGATGCGCTGGGTGTCGCCGGGATCGAGCATTGCCGCACGTTCGGGGTCTTCGATCTGGAGCAGCTTGTGGGCTTCCCCTTCGTCCAGCGCCCGCACCGCCGCGCGCACGGCAGGGTCGATCGCGGGGATCGGGGCAATCCCTTCGAGCAGCACCTTGAGATAAAGCCCTGTACCGCCCACAAGGATCGGTACCGCGCCCGCCGCGTGGCAGTCCGCAATCTCTTCCTTCGCGCGGCTCGCCCAGGCGGCGGCGGAGCAGGGCTCGGCCCCGTCCCACGCGCCGAACAACCGGTGCTCGGCCTCCTCCATCTCCTCGTCCGAGGGGCGGGCCGAGAGGATCTGGAGGTCGGCATAGACCTGCGCGCTGTCGGCGTTGATGATGACGCCGCGCCGGTCATCGGCGGCGAGCCGCCGGGCAAGCTCGAGCGCAACCGCGCTCTTGCCGCTGGCGGTCGGCCCTGCAATGAGCGCGAGCGGATTTTCGGGAGTGACAGGAATGCTCATTGCGCGGCTGATAGCAGACACAGGTAAATGTGAAACGCGTCTCGATGCGCTGTCGGGCGCTTTGACCGATGCGGGCGCGGTGCTGAGCGCGGCGGCGATGCCCGAGGGCGATGACTATGTGCTCGAACTGCATCTCGATTCGGGCGATCCGGCGGCGGTGCTGGACGCGATCGACGCGGTGTTCGCGCCGCCCGCGATGCTCGTCGCGCAAGGCGAAATCGCGGTGCCGCGTCTGTTCGTGTCGGACATGGATTCGACCATGATCGGGCAGGAATGCATCGACGAGCTGGCCGATTATGCGGGGCTGAAGCCGCAAATCGCCGCCATCACCGAGCGCGCCATGCAGGGGGAGCTCGATTTCGAGGCGGCCTTGCGTGAGCGTGTGGCGCTGCTGGCGGGGCTGGACGAAGCCGCCATCGCCGCCTGCCTTGCCGAGCGGATTCGCCCGACGCCGGGGGCGAAAACGCTGGTGGCGACGCTGGCGGCATTGGGAGCGCGCAGCGTGCTGGTGACGGGGGGTTTTCATCACTTCGCCGATCCGGTGGCCGAAATGCTCGGGTTCGACCGGGTGGTGGGCAATCGGCTCGCGGTGGAGCAGGGCAGGCTGACCGGCGGGCTTATCGGTCCGATCACCGATTCGGCCGTGAAGGCGGCGGTGCTGCGCGAGGAACTGGCCGGACTGGGCGAAGCGGCGCACAGCCTCGCCACGGGCGACGGCGCCAACGACATCCCGATGATCGAAGCGGCGACTTACGGCTTTGCCTACCGCGCCAAGCCCAAGGCGCGTGCGGCGGCGAACGGACGGGTGGACGGTGCGGATCTGACCGCTGTTCTCACCCTGCTCGGCATTGCGCGAAGCGATTGGCGCGAGGGCTTATCGCGCGGCGGGAACGGATGATCGCAAAAAGGGTTTCAATTTCGATACCGAATCGCTTATTAACATTCATGTAAGCAAGCCGTGGCTATAGCCCGGTTTCATCACAGGAATGGCTCGCATGACCGACACCGCCCGCGATCAATACACCCGGATGTTCTCCACCGATGGCACGGTGCTGCTGCACCCCGATCGTCCGCAGGCAAAGTACCGCCCCCTGCGCGCGATCCGCAATTTCCAGATGCTGATGAAGGACAAGGAAGACACAGCCGCCGTCTTCCGGATTTTCGAATCCCTGCCTTCGAAGGACTTCCTGCCGCGCGTCGCTGAACTCGCCCTGTCCGAACGCGGGACCTATCTGCGCGAGACCGAGCCGAGCCTGCCCGAAATCCTCGACGATCACGACACGCTGCGCCGCACGGCCAAGGGTAGCCTTGCCCATGCCTATTGCGATTTCATGGAATCCGAAGGTCTCTCGGCAGCGGGTCTTGTCGCTGAAAGCGAGCGTGCCGGGCGTCCGCGCTTCCCCGATCTGATCGAGTGGTACATCAACCGTTCGCGCGACACGCATGACATGTTCCACGTGCTGACCGGCTATGGCCGCGACGCGCTGGGCGAGGCTTCGGTGCTGCTGTTCACCCACGGGCAGGCGCCGAGCCAGGGGCACCTGCTGATCGGCTATGCCGGCGCGGCCAACATCAAGAAGATGGCCAAGGGCACCAAGGCTCCGGTGTTCGGTGCCGTGCGCGAGGCGCACCGCATCGGCAAGGGCGCACCGCCGCTGATCGACCAGCCGATCCGCCAACTGCTTGAACGCCCGCTGGACGAGGTGCGCGCCGCCCTGCGCATCCCGCAGCCGGTCAAGTACCGCGAATGTCACCGCGTATGGCAGGCCGAGGGGATCGACCCCTACAACCTCCTCGCCAGCCGCACCCCGGCCGAGCCGGAGCTGCTCGCCGCCTAAAGCCAGCTGGCGATCTGCGTCAGCGGCTTCTTGATCACCGCATGGGCGGGCACCGTGGCATCGGCCGCGGGATGCCCTGCAACCACGATCATCACCGGCTTCTCCCACTCGGGCCGCCCGCAGACCTTGCGCAGGAACCCCATCGGCGAGGGCGTGTGGGTCAGCGTCGCCACCCCTGCCTCGTGCAGCGTCGCCAGCAGCAGCCCGCAGGCGATCCCGACACTTTCGTTGACATAGTAATTCTGCGTCTGCCCGTCCTCGGCGATCCCGCCCTTGCGCTGCGCGAAGACGACGATCAGCCAGGGCGCGGTCTCGAGAAACGGCTTGTCGGCATCCGTACCCAGCGGGCCGAGCGCCGCGAGCCACTCCTCCCCCGCCTTGGGATCGGCGCCATCCGCCCCGTAGAAGCGCCGCTCCTCGGCCTCGGCGGCTTCGCGGATCGCGCGCTTGGTGTCGGGAGAGGCGACCACCGCGAAGTGCCAGGGCTGGTGGTTGGCTCCCGAAGGTGCGCTCCCGGCGGCGGCAATGGCGGCCTCGATCACGCCGCGCGGCACGGGCGCGTCGGAGAACCACCGGCAGGTGCGGCGCTGGGCTATCCGCTCGGCAAAATCGCGCGCGCGCGCCACGGCTTCGTCATCGGCATGGCGCGGCAGGGAGTAGGGGAGGGTTTCCGGGTCGTTCATCGCTTGGCGCGCGTCCTCTGTCGGCGGAAAATGGACTGTTAACTGACATTGATGTAAGTGGAGAGGCTAGGCCGCTGTTCGCGACTCGCGCAAAGGACGTTACACGATGGCGCTCACCGATCTCCCGCTGGTTGCCCCGAACCGCAAGATTTCGGGTTTCCGGCCGCTGAAGGTGCTGCACCACTTCGGCAAGCTGGTCGAGGACAAGGAGGACACCGAACAGGTGTTCCACATCATCGAAGCAACCAAGGGCAGGCGCAGCCACGCGCAGGCCCACGCCTTCATCCGCTCGGAGGAAGGCCAGCGCTTGATGGCCGATGGAGTGAGCATTCCTGCGATGCTCGACGATCACGACCGCTGGGCCGATTGCGGCCCGGAGACTGTGGCGGCGCATTACATCGCCTTCATGAAGCGCGAAGGGCTCTCGGCGGCGGGACTGGTGGCCGAAAGCCACAAATGGGCGCCGCCCGAAAGCCTGCCCAGGGACCAGACCCAGTGGTATTTCGACAGGCTGCGCGACACGCATGATCTGTTCCACGTGCTGACCAGCTATGGCCGCGATGCGCTGGGCGAGGCGAGCCTTCTGGGCTTCAGCTACGAGCAGAACCACAACACCGGCATCCTGTTCATTGCCTATGCCGGGGCGCGACAGATCAAGAAGGTGAGCGGGACCAAGGCCCCGCTGTTCGCCGCGATCAGGGAAGGCCGCAGGTTGGGCCGCGCGGCGGGCAAGATCGCGCATCAGGACATCGCCGCGCTGATGCGCGAGAATATCAATTCAGCCCGCGCACGGCTGAACATCGGCACGCCGGAGGCCTACCGCCAGTGCCTCGCGATCCTCGAAAGCGAGGGCACAATGCGCGAGCAATTGACGCTTGGCGGTGCGCAGGCGGCCTGAGCGGCGCTTACCCCTCCATCCACTCCGCGAAGAACCGCTGGTTCGCCGCGCGCAACTCGCCGAGGGGCACGCCCAGCACCGTATCGCCGCCCACCGTGCCGATCCGCTGGAAGCCGATCTGCGCGGTTTCGTCATTGCGTGTGCCCTTGGCGAGCGCTGCGTTGAGCGCCGCGACATCGGGCACGGTGACGAGATAGCGGCCCTGATCCTCGCCGAACCACCACTGCGCGGGGGTGTAGGCGGGGTTGGCATCCTCGACCTCGGCCCCGATCCCGCCCGCCAGTGCCATCTCGGCGAGCGCAACCGCAAGGCCGCCGTCGCTGAGGTCGTGGACCGCGTTGACGAGGCCGTCGGCGATCAACTCGTGGATGATTTCGCCGGCGTTCTTCTCGACCGTCAGATCGGTCGGCGGGGTGCGCCCGGCTTCCATGCCCTTGACCACGCGCAGCCACAGCGAGCGGCCGAGGTGCGAACGGGTGGGATCGGGCTTGGCCCAGAATTCGGGTCCGACGAGGTAGATCGCGTCGCCTTCGTTCTTGAAGTGCATCGTCATCATCTTGGAAAGATCGGTGATGATGCCGACGCCGCCGATCGCCGGAGTGGGGAGGATCGCCGAGCCGCCACCGGTCGCCTTTGATTCGTTGTAAAGGCTGACATTGCCGCTCACGATCGGGAAATCGAGAAGGCGGCAAGCATCGCCCATGCCTTCCAATGCGTGGACGATCTGCGCCATGATCTCGGGCCGCTGTGGGTTGGCGAAGTTGAGGCAGTTGGTCACCGCCAGCGGCCGCGCGCCCACGGCGCAAAGGTTGCGATAGGCCTCGGCAATCGCCTGCTTGCCGCCCTCGTAGGGGTCGGCATAAACATAACGCGGGGTGCAGTCGGTGGTGATCGCCAGCGCCTTGCCCGTCCCGTGCACCCTCACAACACCCGCATCGCCGCCGGTCTGGAGCGTGTCGGCACCGACCTGCGAATCATACTGCTCGGCAATCCAGCGGCGAGAGGCGAGGTCGGGCGAGGCCATCAGCGTCAGCAGGTCAGCAGCGATATCGTCGCTCGCGGGCACCTCTCCCAGCGGCTTGATTCCCGCCCAGGCGGTGTATTCTTCCTTCGACAGATAGGGCCGGTCATAGAGCGGCGCTTCGTCGGCCAGCGGGGCGAGGGGGATGTCGCAGACCACCTCGCCGTTGAATTCGAGCACCATGTGTCCGGTATCGGTCACTTCGCCGATCACCGCGAAATCGAGCTCCCACTTGCGGAAGATCGCCTCGGCCATCGCTTCCTTGCCGGGCTTCAGAACCATGAGCATCCGCTCTTGGCTTTCCGAGAGCATCATCTCGTAGGGCGTCATGCCGGTTTCGCGGCAGGGTACCTTGTTCATGTCGAGCCGGATGCCCGCGCCGCCCTTGGAGGCCATTTCCACCGAGGAGGAGGTCAGCCCCGCCGCGCCCATGTCCTGAATGGCGACAATCGCGTCGGTCGCCATCAGTTCGAGACAGGCTTCGATCAGCAGCTTCTCGGTGAAAGGATCGCCGACCTGCACCGTGGGGCGCTTTGCCTCGGCATCCTCGCCGAAATCGGCGCTCGCCATCGTCGCGCCGTGGATCCCGTCACGCCCGGTCTTGGAACCGACATAGACGATCGGATTGCCGAGCCCGGTCGCGGCGGAATAGAAGATCTTGTCCTGATCAGCGACGCCAACGGTCATCGCGTTCACAAGGATGTTGCCGTCATAGGCCGGGTGGAAGTTCGTCTCTCCCGCGACCGTGGGCACGCCGACGCAATTGCCGTAGCCGCCGATGCCCGCGACCACACCCTGCACCAGATGCTTCATCTTGGGATGTTCGGGCCGCCCGAAGCGCAGCGCGTTGGCGTTGGCGATGGGCCGTGCGCCCATCGTGAAGACATCGCGCAGGATGCCGCCCACACCCGTCGCCGCGCCCTGATAGGGCTCGATGTAGGAGGGGTGATTGTGGCTTTCCATCTTGAAGATCGCCGCCTGCCCGTCACCGATATCGATCACGCCCGCGTTCTCGCCCGGGCCGCAGATCACCCACGGCGCCTCGGTCGGCAGCTTCTTCAAGTGCAGGCGCGAGGACTTGTAGCTGCAATGCTCCGACCACATCACCGAGAAGATGCCGAGCTCGACCAGGTTCGGCTCGCGGCCCAGCGCGGCAAGGACTCGCTCGTATTCCTCCGGGGAGAGGCCGTGCTGTTCGACGATTTCGGGGGTGATAGCGCTCATTGGGGGGACTCCTTGCCGCGCCCCCTAGATTACTGGAGCGCGAAGGCCAAGTTGCCGCGTTTGCGGAACCAGCGATTTGTGCTCACCCACGCGGCGAGTGCCGTCAGCAGGCCAAAGGCGATCAGCGCCTGAAGGTAAACCAGCAGCCCGGCGCTTTCGGGATGGGGGGCGAGCCAGTTGATCGCCTGAAGCAGCAGCATCACCCCGGCCAGCACCAGCGGCGGCCCCACCGGCCCGCGCGTGCGGCGCAGGTAGAAAGCGAAAGCGGCGGCGGTCAGCCCCAGCTCCAGCGGCACCGCCACCCACGGCACGTTCCACAGCCCCAGGCCGAGCTTGGGCGGCGTGCCGTCGATGGTGAGATCGGGAACATGCACCAGCCAGTCGAGCACCCAGTGCGAGACCACCACCAGACCCGCCAGCGCTCCGGTGCGAAGGCTGCGGTCGCGCAGTGCCACGATGCCGAGGAAGGCGGCGGCCCAGATCAGCGTGCCCAGCAGGCTGTGGGTGTAGGGCATGTCGTAGAGGTCGTAGGGCACCATCACGCTCGCGGCCGGGTCGATCCGCATATGCTCGACCCCGATCGCAGCGAGCGCGAAGAACCCCCAGTCGACCAGCTGCGCGGCGACGAACATCGTCGCCAGCCGCGGCCTTTCGGGGCTGACGGCAGCGGCGACGAAGGCCGGGGCGAAGTGGCCGATGAACATGTCAGGCGGCGGGGGTTGCGGGTGCGAAACGCAACACCGCCCAGCACGCGAGCGAGCTTGCCGCGCCGGTCACGAAAGCGCCCCACAGGATGTCGAGCACACTGATCTGCGTCGACCAGACCTTCATCACCGCCTGTGAGGTGAGATCGAAAGTGGCATAGCACAGCGCCCCCAGCAGAATGCCGTTGAGCATCGCCGCCTGCACCCCGCCGCCCTCAAGGCCGGGCCTGATCGCGAACCAGCAAATTCCGGCGATATAGATGAAGTAGAACGCCACCGCTGCGGGCACGTTGAAATCCTTGGCCATGATCTCGCCGATCACCGGCTTGTAGAGATTGACCGAGGCCCAGCGCAGCCACACCGCATCGAGCATGAGAAAAGACAGCGCCGCGACGCCATAGGCGATGATCCACTTCAGCAGCATGTGTGCGATTATCCTGTGTTGGGTGAGCCCGCCCGTCACCCGCAGCCTTGACCGCACCGCCGCGCCCCGTCAATGCTCGCGGTCATGGACGAGGGCACTTCATCACCGGCTGCGGCCGGGCAGGACATCGCGCAGCTGAGCTTCGAACAGGCGCTCGGCCAGCTTGAGCAAATCGTGCAGCAACTGGAACGCGGCGACGTGCCGCTCGATCAGTCGATCGGGCTCTACGAACGCGGCGAGGCGCTGCGTGCGGCGTGCCAGCAGCGGCTCGATGCGGCGCAGGCGCGGATCGAGAGGATCGTCTCCGGCGCCGATGGCCGGGCGAGCGGCACCCGCCCCTTCGACGCGGAAGGTTGAGCGTGATGCTGGTGGAAAGCGGGAGCACGCTGCTGGGCGATGCGATCAAGCGCGTTCAGGCCGACATCGATTCGCTGTTCGATGCGCTGCTTCCGGTGCCCGAGGATACCAGCGCCCGGCTGATCGAGGCGATGCGCTATGCCGCGATCGGCGGCGGCAAGCGGGTGCGCCCGCTGCTGGTGTGCAGCACCGCCGCGCTGTTCGGCGTGTCGCGCGATGCGGCCCTGCGCGCGGGCGCGGCGATCGAGGCGATCCATGTCTATTCGCTGATCCATGACGATCTGCCCTGCATGGACAACGATGATCTGCGCCACGGCAAGCCGACGCTGCACAAGGTCTATGACGAGGCGACCGCCGTGCTCGCGGGCGACGCGCTCCACGCGCTTGCCTTCGAAATCCTCGCTGATGAGGCCACCAGCACCGATCCCTTCACCCGTTCCGAACTGATCCTGACCCTGGGCAAGGCATCCGGGATGCACGGTATGGCGGGCGGGCAGATGATGGACATGGTCGCCGACGAGGAGGGCGTGACCTACGATCTCCACACCATCACCCGGCTGCAGCAGCTCAAGACCGGCGCATTGCTGGCGGCTTCGGTCGAGATGGGCGCGATTCTCGGCAAGGTCGCGCCGCAGGGAAGGGCGCATCTGCGCGCCTATGCCCGCGACATCGGCCTCGCCTTCCAGATCGCCGACGACCTGCTCGACGTGGTCGGAGACGAGGACAAGGCGGGCAAGGCGCTGCGCAAGGACGACGAACAGGGCAAGCAGACCTTCGTCACGCTGTTGGGCGTCGATCGCGCCCGCGAACAGGCGCGTGCGCTGGTCGATCAGGCGGTCGAGCGGCTGTCGTCCTACGGCCAGGAGGCCGATATCCTGCGCGCGCTCGCCCGCTACATCGTCGAACGCGACCGCTGATCGCGGACTTTCGGCCACACGCACAGGCATCGCAAGGGGGACAACATGGCATTCCGGCAAGTCGTTCAGGAAGAAACCTATGGCGGGGTGACGATGCGCATCCACCGCTTCGTCGAAAAGAAGATGGTCGCGCGCGGAATCCCCACCGGGGTCGAAGGCCAGCTGCACTACATCGCCGAGCCGACCGACGTGCACCAGCTGGAAATCGTGCTCAACAACGCCTCGGCACTGATTGAGCCGGGGGCGCTGCAATATTCCTACGGCAACCTCAGCGCCGAAATCGTGCGGCACGAGGCGCAGAAGGGCTTCTTCGCGCGCGCGGCGGCTTCGGCGGCGACGGGCGAATCGGCCCACGCCACGCGCTATTCGGGCAGCGGCACGATCTGGTGCGAGCCGGTGCGCAAGCACTTCATCCTCGCCACGATGGACGGCCCGCAGGATGCGCTGCTGCTCGACGACCGCGCCTTCTACGCCTGCTCGGCCGACATTGCGCTGACCACCCATATGCACAAATCGATCTCGGGCATGTTCTCGGGCAACGGTCTTGCTCAGCCCAAGATCACCGGAGCGGGCGTCTTCGCTGTGGAAAGCCCCGTGCCCGTCACCGAGATCGACGAGATCGCCGTGCTGCCGGGGCAGGAAGTCGTGGTCGATGGCGATTTCATGCTGATGTATTCGGCAAACCTCGACGTCAGCATCGGCCCGCTGGTGGCAGGGCTGCGCAATGCGATGCGATCGGGCGAGGGCTTCGTCTACAAGCTGCGCGGGCAGGGCGCGGTGTGGGTCACGCCGTCGTCGCGGATCGCCTGACCCGGCCCGAGCGCGAGAGAGGATACGCATCATGAGCCGCCGCATCGGGATCTATCCCGGCACCTTCGATCCCATCACGCTGGGCCACGCCGACATCATCCGGCGCGGGTCCAAGCTGGTCGATCACCTGATCATCGGGGTCACCACCAACCCTTCCAAGAACCCGATGTTCTCGACCGAGGAACGCTTCCGCATGGTAGAGCGTGAGGTGGCGAACATGGGCCTCGGCAATGTCGAGGTGGTGGGCTTCAACGCGCTGCTGGTGAAATTCGCGCAGAAGATGGGCGCCAATGTCATCATCCGCGGCCTGCGCGCGGTGGCCGACTTCGAATACGAATATCAGATGGCCGGCATGAATCAGCAGCTCGACGACAATATCGAGACCGTGTTCCTGATGGCCGACGTGTCGCTGCAACCGATCGCCTCCAAGCTGGTCAAGGAAATCGCGGTCTATGGCGGCGATATCGCCCGCTTCGTCAGCGCGCCCGTATGCGAAGAGGTCAATGCGCGCGTGCGCGAGCAGGGGCTCAAGGGCGATTACTGACGCGCGCTTGTCCACACAAGCCGCCTTCGTTCATTGCAGTGTCAGACCGGCGCGGCTAAATGCCCGGCTGAAATCCGGATGGAACCATGATCACAGCCAAGTTTGCCACTGCCTTCGCCGCATTTGCCCTGTTCGCCGCGCCCCAGGCCGCCTTCGCGCAAAAGCAGAAGGACGACACCCCGCCCGAGGCCTTCGGCGAGAATGCCGAAAAGCCCGAAGCTGACGAGGCCGCGCCCGCCGCGCTGCGCACCTATGCGCCGATCAATTACGATCCGGCGGTCGAACCCGAGAACATCTGGGTGCTCGACCTGTCGAATGGCGAGCGGGTCAGGATTCGTCTCCAGGCCGACTGGGCGCCCGGTCACGTCGAGCGGATCAAGACGCTCACCCGCGCGGGCTTTTACAATGGGGTGGTGTTCCACCGCGTGATCGACGGTTTCATGGCGCAGGGCGGCGATCCGACCGGCACCGGGCAGGGCGGCAGCGAGCTTCCCGATCTCAAGGCCGAATTCAACCCCATGCCCCACGTGCGCGGCACGCTGTCGATGGCGCGCGCCTCGGAAGAGGATAGCGCCAACAGCCAGTTCTTCATCGTCTTCTACCCGCGCTTCAGCCTCGACAAGAAATACACCAATTTCGGCCGGGTGATCGAGAACATGGAAGCGGTGGATGCGATCAACCGGGGCGAGCCGCCGCAGAGCCCGACCTATATCGTGCAGGCCTCGCTCGGCAGCGACAACTTGCCGCCCCCGCCGCCGCCCGCAGCGGCCGCGGATGCGCCGATCTCGGCCGACAGGCTGAGCGCGCCGATCTCCTAAGGCTCTTCCCTCGCCGGGCGCGCGGTTCTATGCGCGCGGCCCATGAAGGTAGACCTGTTCGATTTCGACCTCCCGCCCGAGCGGATCGCGCTGCGCCCCGTGCGCCCGCGCGATGCGGCGCGAATGCTGGTGGTGCGCGGGGCTGATGCTCCGTTCGAGGATCGGAGCGCGTGCGATCTGCCGCAACTGCTGAACCCCGGCGATGTGCTGGTGTTCAACGATACCCGTGTGATCCCTGCCCAGCTCGAAGGGCGCCGCGCCGAGGGTGAGGCCAGGATCGGCGCGACGCTGCACAAGCGCCTTGATCTGCGGCGCTGGCAGGCTTTCCTCAGAAACGCCAAGCGGGTGAAGATCGGCGACCAGATTGTCTTCGGCGGCGGCGTCACCGCGCGGGCGGAGGAACGCCATGCGGACGGTTCGCTGACCCTGTTTTTCGAAGGCGAGGAGCCGGTCGAAGTCCTGCTCGACCGTGCGGGCACGATGCCGCTGCCGCCGTACATCGCCAGCAAGCGCGGGGTCGATGCGCAAGACCTCGAAGACTACCAGACCATGTTCGCGCGCGAAGAGGGCGCGGTTGCCGCGCCCACCGCCTCGCTGCATTTCACGCAAAGGCTGGTCGACGCGATCGACGCCGCCGGGATCGGGCGCGCGATGCTGACGCTGCACGTCGGCGCGGGGACATTCCTTCCCGTGAAGGCCGACGACACCGACGACCACCGGATGCACGCCGAATTCGGGCGCATCTCGCAGGACACCGCCGACCGGCTCAATGCGGCGCGCGCTGCAGGCGGCCGGATCATCGCGGTCGGCACCACTTCGCTAAGGTTGCTCGAGAGCGCGGTTGATGAAAATGGCGTGATCCGGCCCTTCGCGGGAGACACCGCGATCTTCATCACGCCCGGCTACCGGCTGCGTGCGGTCGACGGGTTGATGACCAATTTCCACCTGCCCAAATCGACGCTGATGATGCTCGTCAGCGCGCTGATGGGGCGCGAGCGGATGATGGCGGCCTACGCCCACGCCATCGCCAGCGACTATCGCTTCTATTCCTATGGTGACTCCTCGCTGTTGCTCCCGTAATCGGTAGCAATGAATGAACCCATCCTGTCGATCCGCGGTCTCACCAAGACCTATAAGAATGGCCCGCGCGCGCTAGACAATGTTGATCTTGATATTCGCAAGGGCGAGATTTTCGCGCTGCTCGGGCCGAACGGAGCGGGCAAGACCACATTGATCGGCGCGGTGTGCGGGCTGGTCCGGCCGAGCGGGGGGACGATGCACGCCTTCGGGCACGACCTTTCGCGGGACTGGCGGCGGGCGCGGGCGCGCATTGGGTTGGTGCCGCAGGAACTCAGCACCGACATGTTCGAAACCGTGCGCCGTGCGGTCACCTATTCGCAAGGCCTGTTCGGCAAGCCGCGCGACCCGGCGCGGATCGAGGAGATCCTGCGCAGCCTCTCGCTGTGGGACAAGCGCGATGCGCAGATCCGCGCCCTGAGCGGCGGGATGAAGCGCCGCGTGCTGATCGCCAAGGCGCTGGCACACGATCCCGAACTGCTGTTCCTCGACGAGCCGACCGCGGGCGTCGACGTCGAACTGCGCAAGGACATGTGGCAGCAGATCGCCGCGCTGAAAGAGCGCGGTGTCACGATCATCCTCACCACGCACTATATCGAGGAGGCCGAGGAAATGGCCGACCGCGTCGGGATCATTCAGCGCGGGCGCATCCTGATGGTGGACGAGAAACGCGCGATGATGGAGCGGCTCGGCACCACCGAGGCGGTGATCGAACTCGCCGCACCGCTGCCCGCCGTGCCGGCTGCGATTACCGGCTTCCCGGTCGAACTCGCCGAGGGCGGCACGCGCCTTGTCTATCGCGGCGGAAACGGGCAGGGCGGGGGCCGCGCCGAGGTCGCGGAACTCACCCAGGCGCTAGCGCGCGAAGGCATTGCCTACACCAGCATCGACATCCACGATTCCTCGCTGGAGGACATTTTCGTCGGCCTGCTCGGCGCGAAGGCGGAGGCGGCGTGATGCATTTCAACCTGCGCAGCGCTTTCGCGATCTACCAGCGCGAGATGGCCCGCGCCTTCCGCACCGCGTTCCAGTCGATCCTGTCGCCGGTGCTGACCACCTCGCTTTATTTCGTGGTGTTCGGAAGCGTCATCGGCGCGCGGATGGAGCCCGTCGGGGGCGTGCCTTATGGCGCCTTCATCATCCCGGGCCTGCTGATGCTCACCCTGCTGGGAGAGACCACCAGCAACGCCAGCTTCGGCATTTATATGCCGCGCTTCACCGGCACGATCTACGAACTGCTCTCCGCCCCCGTCGGCGTGGCCGAGACGCTGGCCGGGTTCGTCGGCGCGGCGATGACCAAGGGGCTGATCCTCGCCGCAATCATCCTCGCCACGGCGACCTTCTTCGTCGATTACGAGATCAGATATCCGCTGTTTGCCGCCTTCTACATCATGCTTGTCGCCGCGAGCTTCGCGCTGTTCGGCTTCATCCTCGGCATCTGGGCGGATTCCTTCGAGAAGCTCGGCATCATTCCCTTGCTGATCCTCACCCCGCTGACGTTTCTGGGGGGCACCTTCTATTCGATCCGCGAGCTGCCAGCGCCCTGGGATGCGGTGGCGCTGGCCAACCCGATCGCTTTTCTGGTTAGCGGATTGCGCTTTTCCTTCTATGGTGTTGCAGACGTGCCGATCGCTGTGTCGCTTGGTCTGACGCTCGGGTTTCTGGCGGCGTGCGTTATTGTTATTGCGATCATTTTTCGCACGGGATGGCGCCTGCGCGAATGAACGCACCTATCCGACACAAGGCGTTTGTCGGACATTATACACCATTCGACGGACATTAATCTCCGCTGCACAAATCATTCATTGCGCAGAAAGCCATTCGACACCATCTGCCAGCCACGTGTCGTCTCAAGCGGGCGGCCGGGAATCAGAACAAGGATTAATCCCATGAAAAAGATCGCCTACACGACTCTCGCCGCGATCGGCGCGATCGCTCTTCCGGCTGCCGCTCAGGCGCAGTCGACCGAAGGTGCCGACATCACCATCGGTGCTTCCGTCGGTCTGCACGACTTCGGCGTCGACTTCGGTGATTTCGACGCTGATGACGGCGAATTCGACGAAGGTGACTTCAACTTCGATGACAGCGCCGAAATCTACGGCGGCTTCATCGCGGCCGACTTCCCGCTCGGTGAAAGCGCGTTCGTCGGCGTCGAAGGCAACTTCCACTTCGGCAGCGGCCTGGTTGAATCGGAATATGGTGCTTCGGCCCGTCTCGGTTTCAAGACCGAAGGCGGCAGCAAGATCTATGCGCGTGGCGGCTACCAGTGGGTCGACATCGATGTTGAAGACCTGACCGGCGTCAGCGAAGACTTCCTCGACGACAACGACATCGACGTGCCCGATGTGGGCGGCGATTACCTCGTCGGCGTCGGCGTCGAAGTTCCGGTGAGCTCGGTGGTGCTGCGCGCCAACGTCGACACCATCGCCTTCGACACCCTGCGCGGGACCGTCGGCGTCGGCTTCAAGTTCTAAGCCGTCACAAGACAAAGGGGAGGCGGCACGCCGCTTCCCCGCAAGTCACCTCCTGGTGGCGAAAGGGGCCGACCCGTTCGGCCCCTTTTTTGTGTGCGCTGCGAAGGCCATCCCGGCGCGCGGCCATGCCGCCTTTGGAGGTGACAGGGCAGCCGCACCCCGCTAGCGCGCGGGGCGCAATGACCGCTCCTCGTTTCTCCTTCACTCTCCACGCGACCGACGGCAAGGCCCGCACCGGCACCATCGCGATGCAGCGCGGCGAAATCCGCACGCCTGCCTTCATGCCCGTGGGTACTGCCGCCACGGTCAAGGCGATGAAGCCCGAAGCCGTCCGCCAGACCGGCGCGGATATTATCCTCGGCAACACCTATCACCTGATGCTGCGCCCCGGTGCGGAGCGCGTGTCACGGCTCGGCGGGCTCCACTGTTTCATGAACTGGGAGCGGCCGATTCTGACCGATAGTGGCGGCTATCAGGTGATGAGCCTTTCCGAACTGCGCAAACTTACCGAGCAGGGCGTCGAATTTCGCAGCCATCTGGATGGCAGCAAGCACATGATCACGCCCGAGCGCAGCATGGAGATCCAGCGCCTGCTCGGCAGCGACATCGTCATGGCCTTCGACGAATGCCCCCGCGCCGACCGCCCGCGTGACGAGATCGCCGCCTCGATGGAACTCTCGATGCGCTGGGCGCGGCGCAGCCGCGAAGGCTTCGACAGCGGCGAGGCGCACGCTGCCCGCGCCGCGCTGTTCGGCATCCAGCAGGGTGCGCTCCACGAAGACCTGCGACGGATCAGCGCCGACAAACTGATCGACGTGGGCTTCGATGGCTATGCAGTCGGAGGGCTGGCTGTGGGTGAGGGGCAGGCAGCAATGTTCGGCGTGCTCGATTATGCGCCGGACATGCTCCCGGCCGACAAGCCCCGCTACCTCATGGGCGTTGGCAAGCCCGACGATCTCGTCGGCGCGGTCGAGCGCGGGATCGACATGTTCGATTGCGTGCTGCCGACCCGCTCGGGCCGCAACGGGCAGGCCTTCACCTGGAACGGGCCGCTCAACATCCGCAACGCGCGCTTTGCCGAAGACACCGGCCCGCTCGACGCGCGCTGCCACTGCCCGGTCTGCACCACCTATAGCCGCGCCTATGTCCACCACCTCGTCAAATCGGGCGAGATGCTCGGCGCGATGCTGGTGACCGAGCACAATCTCAGCTTCTATCAGGCCTTGATGGCCGGGATGCGGACTGCCATTGCCGCAGGCGCCTTCGCCGATTTTGCCGCCGGTTTCCGGCGCGATTACCTTGGAAGTTCCGCTTGATGCCCAAACCGCCTGAAGACTGCCAGACCATGATCGACGTGCGCGAGGGCGTCGATGCGCTCGATCGCGAGCTGGTGGCGCTGCTGGCGACCCGCTTCGGCTACATGCGCGCCGCCGCCCGGATCAAGCCGAGCCGCGATGCGGTGCGCGATGAAGCGCGCAAGGCCAGCGTCATCGCCGCTGCGGTCGCCGAGGCCGAGGCTGCGGGCATTCCGGGCGATGTCGTGGCCGATATCTGGGAACGCCTTGTCGAAGGCTCGATCGCCTATGAATTCGGCGAGTGGGACCGCACCCGCGCCTGAATATCGCGACTCGCAAGCCTCAACGAAAAAGGGCGGCCCGCGAAGGCCGCCCTTTTTTGTATCGTACTGCCCGAAGGATCAGCGCGAATAGAATTCGACCACCAGGTTCGGTTCCATCGTCACCGGGTAGGGCACTTCGTCGAGCTTCGGCACGCGGGTGAAGGTGATCTTGTCGGTGCCGTCGGGCTGGACATAGTCGGGAATGTCACGCTCTGCGAGGCTCTGGGCTTCGATCACGAGCGCCATTTCCTTGGCCTTGCTGCCGAGGCTGACGACATCGCCGATGTTCACGCGGCGCGATGCGATGTTGCACTTCACGCCGTTCACATAGATGTGGCCGTGGCTGACGATCTGGCGGGCAGCGAAGATGGTCGGCGCGAACTTGGCGCGGTAAACGACCATGTCCAGACGCTGTTCGAGCAGGCCGATCAGGTTCTGGCTGGTATCGCCCTTCATGCGCGAGGCTTCGGCATAGGTGCGCTTGAACTGCTTCTCGGTGACGTCGCCGTAATAGCCCTTGAGCTTCTGCTTGGCGCGCAGCTGCAGGCCATAGTCGCTCATCTTGCCCTTGCGACGCTGGCCGTGCTGGCCGGGGCCGTAGGAACGCTTGTTCACCGGGGAATTCGGGCGACCCCAGATGTTTTCGCCCATCCGGCGGTCAAGCTTGTACTTGGCGCTCTTGCGCTTCGACATAAGTCTTCCTTCAATGTGCTGGGCAGCCCCAATGGCCACCGTTTAACCCGGCATCGCTCCATCCCGGCCCATGAGGCGGGATGCGGCCACTGCTTCACCGGGGTGCAGGGCCCATTCGCGAAGGCGCGCGCATAGCAGCATGACCGGCGTGGTCAAGCCCGCACGGCGGTTGTCCGCGGGACTAGCGCGGATTGTTGAGCTGGCGCCACTCCTCGACCGTGCGGCACAGCTTGGTCTTGCGACGGCTTGCGGTGTCGAGCTTGACGTAGCGGCAGATGCGCTTGTCTTCTTCGGCCTCGGCCTTGGGCGCTTCGGAATCGGCCTGTTTGGCGCTTTCTTCGGTGGCGGGCGCGGCGTCCTGATCGGAGGTTTGTGCGGCCACGCCAAGAGGAGCCAGCAGCAGGACACCGGCGAGGGTCAGCGCGGTGCGGCGTGGGAAGTTCATCAGCAATCTCACTTGGTTGGGGAGAGGAGAATCCCAGTCGTAACGGGCGATCCGCCCCTGTCCAACGCCAATCGACCAACAACTTCAATCGCGTATGGGGCGTTCCAGCGTGCTCAGAATGCCGCGCAGCGTGCGCACTTCGAGATGGTTCCAGCCGGGCTTGGTGAGCAGGGTGCGCAGGGTCCGCCGGCTCGCCTCGGCGCGGCTCTCGGGGAAGAAATAGTCGCGGGGGGCGAGCAGCTTTTCGAAGTGGGCGATCATCCCCTCCAGCTCGTCCTGCGGGGCAGGGGGCAGGGCATCCTCTGCGGTGGGCTGCACCAGCGTTTCCCCCGCCGCACCCAGCTCGCGTCCGATTCGCGCCCATTCATAGGCGACGAGGATCACCGCCTGCGCGAGGTTGAGCGAGGCGAATTCGGGGTTGATCGGGATGGTCAGGATGTTGCGCGCCAGCGCCACGTCCTCGGTTTCCAGCCCCGAGCGTTCCGGACCGAAGATGATCGCGTGCCGGCCCACCTCGGTATGAACCAGCCGCCCGGCCTCGTCCGCGCCGATCACCGGCTTTGTGACCCCGCGCTTCCTGACGGTGGTGGCGTGGACGTGGGCGCAATCGGCAACCGCCTCGGCGGTGGTGGCAAAGACCCGCGCCTGTTCGAGCACGATGTTGGCCCCCGCCGCCGCCGGGCCTGCCGAGGGGTTGGGCCAGCCGTCACGCGGGGCGACCAGCCGCAGCTCGGTCAGCCCGAAATTGAGCATGGCGCGCGCGGCCTTGCCGATATTCTCACCCAGTTGCGGGCGCACGAGCACGATCACGGGCTTGTTGAGATCGGCCATTTGTTCTTATTCCTTGGCCGCTTGCTGGACGGTGCTGGCAAATTCTTCGAAGTCGCGCGCTTCGGAGAAATCGCGGTAGACGCTGGCGAAACGGATATAGGCTACCGAGTCGATCTGCCGCAGTCCTTCCATCACCAGCTCGCCGATATGCGCCGAGGGCACCTCCGCCTCGCCCGAGGTTTCGACCTGACGCTGGATGCCGCTGATCAGCTGGTCGAGCCGTTCCTGATCGATCCCTCGCTTGCGCGATGCGAGCGCGATGGACTGTTCGAGCTTGGAGCGATCGAAGGGTTCGCGCCGATCCCCCGATTTGACCACCACGACCTCGCGCAATTGCACGCGCTCGAAGGTGGTAAAGCGCGCGCCGCAGGACGAGCACTGGCGACGCCGCCGGATCGAGGCATTGTCCTCGGTCGGGCGGCTGTCTTTTACCTGGGTATCGTCATGGGCGCAAAAGGGGCAGCGCATTCAGCGGGTTACTTCTTGATCCGCTGATAGAGTGCGAAGCCGACCCCGGCAGCGAGGCCCAGAGGCCAGGAGATGATGGGAAGCAGCGCTCCAGCCACCGCGCCCACGGCAGCGCCGGTCAGCACCGGCGCGGTCGAAGGGTGGTTGAGCCCTTCCTTGGCCATGCCGGAGACTTCGGTCTTCACATCTTCGACCCAGTCCTGGGTGGGGCGCTTGTCCATCTGATGGGCTCCTTACATGCCGGGATAGACGGGGAAGGCGGCGCACAAGGCGCTGACCCGCTGGCGCACGCTCTCTTCGATCTGCGCGTCACCTTCGGGGCCATTTTTGGAAAGGCCTTCAACCACTTCGGCGATGAGCTTGCCGATCGTGCGGAACTCATCCGGGCCGAAGCCACGGGTGGTGCCTGCGGGGGTGCCGAGGCGGATCCCGCTGGTCACGAAGGGCGAGCAGGTGTCGTAGGGAATGCCGTTCTTGTTGCAGGTAAGGAAGGCGCGGTCGAGGCCCTTCTCGGCGTCCTTACCAGTCACGTCCTTCGCAGTCAGGTCGACGAGCATCGAGTGGTTATCGGTGCCGCCGGATACGATCCGAAGGCCGTTTTCCTCAAGGCTCGCAGCGAGCGCGCGGGCGTTTTCGACGATCCGGTGCGCGTAATCGCGGAAGGAGGGATTGAGCGCTTCCTTGAACGCCACCGCCTTGGCCGCGACGATGTGCATCAGCGGACCGCCCTGAAGGCCGGGGAAAACCGCCATGTTCAGCGGCTTGGTATACTTCTCGTCATTCCACAGGATGATGCCCGAGCGCGGCCCGCGCAAGGACTTGTGCGTGGTCGAGGTGACGATGTCGCAATGCGGAAAGGGCGAGGGGTGCGCGCCGCCTGCGACGAGGCCGGAAATGTGGCTCATGTCGCACAGCAACACTGCGCCCACTTCGTCCGCGATCGCGCGGAAGGCGGGAAAATCCCAGGTGCGGGAATAAGCGGTGCCGCCGCAGATGATGATCTTGGGCTTGCTTTCCCGCGCCTTGTCCGCGACTTCTTCCATGTCAATGGTCTCGGTCTCGCGGGCAACGCCGTAGGACACCACGTTGAACCACTTGCCGCTCATGTTGACCGGCGAACCGTGGGTGAGGTGCCCGCCCGAATTCAGATCGAGCCCCATGAAGGTATCGCCGGGATTCAGCAGCGCAAGGAACACCGCCTGATTCATCTGCGAGCCCGAATTGGGCTGCACGTTGGCAAAGTTGCAGCCAAACAATTGCTTGGCGCGCTCTATTGCCAGCGTTTCGACCACGTCGGCATAGTCGCAGCCGCCGTAGTAGCGCTTGCCCGGATAGCCCTCGGCATACTTGTTGGTGAACACGGAGCCGGCCGCTTCGAGCACCGCGCGCGAGGCGATGTTTTCGGAGGCGATCAGTTCGATCTTGTCGCGCTGGCGCGCGAGTTCCTTGCCGATCGCGGCGGCGATTTCGGGGTCGGCGTGGGCCAGATCGTCGTTCCAGAAGCCGTCCATCGAGGAGGCGGCAGTGCGGGCGGCGAAATCAATCGGGGCGGTGCTCATTGATGGGTCTCGATATGATCGGGCTGGAACGGGGGCTTGCCGAGCTTGCCCACGCGGCGCTGGTGGCGCCCGGACGGATCGCCGGCATCGGCGAATTCGGTGTCAAGGAAGGTGGCGATACAGGACTTGGCCATCTCGATCCCTACGAGCCGCGCGCCCATTGCGATGCAATTGGCATCATTATGTTCGCGGGCGAGAGCGGCGGAGAGCGGTTCGCTCACCAGAGCGCAGCGCACCTGCGGGTGGCGGTTGACGCTTATCGAGATACCGATGCCGCTGCCGCACAGCGCGATGCCGAATTCGACCGTGCCTTCGGCGACGATCTCGGCGAGGCGGTAGCCGTAATCGGGATAATCGACGCTTTGCCCGGGTTCCGGCCCGAGGTCGGCGACCTCGTGACCTTCCTCGACGAGCCATTCGGCAAGTTCAGACTTCAGCTCGACGGCTGCGTGATCGGAGGCGATGGCGATGCGCATGGGCGCGCTATAGGCGCATGGGCGGGGATTCTCCACCCCTTGAGCGAGGCTTTTCGACCAGCGGATTGGCAACAAAAGGCCAAGTCCGCCCCTTATGGGGTGAAGAGCGTAGCTCGCCGACAATCAGGAGACAGCATGATGAAAGCCAAGTCGAAAGCGCAGCAGAAAGCCGCAGGCGCCGCCCTGTCCGCCAAGCGCGGCGAGACGCCGAAAAAGGATCTCAAGAGCGCATCGAAGGAGATGGTCGATTCGATGAGCGAGGAAGAGCTGGAAGAAATGGCATCGACCAAGCGAGAATCCCTGCCGGAGAAGAAAGGCTGAACGCACCACGCGTGAAAAACCCCGCCGAAGCGGGGTCTTTCGGATTTACTGATCGAGGAAGCTGCGCATCTTGCGGCTGCGCGACGGGTGCTTGAGCTTGCGCAGCGCCTTCGCCTCGATCTGCCGGATACGCTCGCGGGTCACCGAGAACTGCTGGCCGACTTCCTCGAGCGTGTGGTCGGTGTTCATCCCGATCCCGAAGCGCATGCGCAGCACGCGCTCTTCGCGCGGCGTGAGCGAGGCCAGCACACGGGTGACGGTTTCCTTGAGGTTCGCCTGAATCGCGGCATCCACCGGGATGATCGCATTCTTGTCCTCGATGAAATCGCCGAGATGCGAATCTTCCTCGTCCCCGATCGGGGTTTCGAGCGAGATCGGCTCCTTGGCGATCTTCATCACCTTGCGCACCTTCTCGAGCGGCATCGAGAGGCGCTGCGCCATTTCTTCCGGGGTCGGCTCGCGGCCTTCCTCGTGCAGGAACTGGCGGCTCGTGCGCACCAGCTTGTTGATCGTCTCGATCATGTGCACCGGAATGCGGATGGTGCGCGCCTGGTCGGCGATCGAGCGGGTGATCGCCTGCCGGATCCACCATGTCGCATAGGTCGAGAACTTATAGCCGCGGCGGTATTCGAACTTGTCGACCGCCTTCATCAGACCGATGTTACCTTCCTGAATGAGATCAAGGAATTGCAAGCCACGGTTCGTATACTTTTTGGCAATCGAGATCACCAGCCGCAGGTTCGCCTCGACCATTTCCTTCTTGGCGATCCGTGCCTCGCGCTCGCCCTTCTGCACCATGTTGACGATGCGGCGGAACTCGGGGAGGCTCATGCCGGTCTGCGCGGCGATGTCGGCGATTTCCGAACGGATGCGCTCGATCGCGTCTTCCTCGCGCTCGGCGAAGGCCGCCCACTTCTTGTCCTTATTGGCGCGTTCCTTGATCCACGCGTCGTCCATCTCGTTGCCGACATAGGCATTGAGGAAGTCGACGCGCTTGACCTTGTGACGCTCGGCCAGGCGCAGCATCTGCCCGCCCAGCGTGGTCAGCCGGCGGTTGAAGGCGTAAAGATTGTCGACCAGAAATTCGATCTTGGTCGCGTGGAACTGCACGCTCTCGACTTCGGCGGTGAGGTCTTCGCGCAGCTGTTCGTACTTGGCCTCCTTGGCGGGCGGGAAGGCATTGCCCGCCGCCAGCGTGTCGACGCGCTCGGCCTGGAGCTTTTCGAAGGCGTTGAACAGCGTGGTGATGCGCGCGAACCGCTCCAATGCCTCGGGCTTCAGCGCGGCTTCCATCTGGGCGAGGGAGAGGGTGTTGTCCTCCTCTTCTTCCTCTTCGCGCTTGGGGCGGCCTTCGCCGTCCTCGTCATCGTCGCTGTCGGCTTCGGGCTCGTCCTCCACATCGTCATCCTCGCGGATGGTCGGGCCGGCGGTAGCCTCGGAGATTTCGTCGTCGTCGTCATCCTCGGCGCCTTCGGCCATCTTCTCGGCCGGGGGCTCCTTGGAGAGCATCGCGTCGAGATCGAGGATCTCGCGCAGCTGCATGTCGCCGTTGTTAAGGGCTTCGGACCACTGGATGATAGCGTGGAAGGTGATCGGGCTTTCGCACAGGCCCATAATCATCATGTCGCGCCCAGCTTCGATCCGCTTTGCGATGGCGATTTCACCTTCGCGGCTGAGCAGTTCGACCGCGCCCATTTCGCGCAGGTACATGCGCACCGGATCGTCGGTGCGTTCACCCGTGGCGAGCTTCTTGTTGCCCGCGCGCGCATCCTTGGCCGGGCCCTTGCGCTCGGCATCGTCGTCGTCATCGTCGTCATCGTCGGCTGCAACGATTTCCTCGGCCTCGTCCCCTTCGGCCTCGGCTTCGGCATCCTCGTCGCTTTCGACGATCTGCACGCCCATTTCGGACAGCGCGGTCTGGATGTCCTCGATCTGATCGGGGCTCATCTCGCCCGAAGGCAGCGCTTCGTTGAGCTCGTCATAGGTGACGTAGCCGCGCTTTTTCGCCTTGCTGATCAGTTTCTTGATCGAAGCCTCGTTGAGATCGATCAGCGGGGCGTCTTCCTTCTCGGCCATAAATCGTCACATTTTCCGTTCTGGGGTGCGTCAGGCCCTACGCGATGCGCCTGCCACCCGTTAATCTCATTCCCGCCTGTCAGGCGGCATCGTCACTCGCGCCGGCATCGAAGGCTTCCGGCGGTGCCGCCTTGCGACGACCGAAAGCCTTCAGACGCTCTTCGACTGCCAGGAGCTGTGCGCGCAGACGGGTCTGTTCGGCAAACGATCCTTCCGGATCGCTGTCGAACCGCGCAATCGTGGCCGCAAGCGCAGCCTCAAGCGCCGGTCTTTCGACCAGCAGCGACACAGCTTCAGCCAGTTCCTCGCACGCAGCGCCGGGATCGTTGCCTTCATTGAGGAAGGCGTAGCGGATATCTGCCGGCGGGGCAGGTTGGCTTCCCGCGTTGCATATGGCGACAGCGCTGCGCGAATCAAGCGTTTCTGCAAGTTCGAACAGCGATTCGATGGCCGGGCCGGCAGAAGGGTCATGCCGGGCGAGGGTGGATAGCGCCTCGGTGTGGCGCGCGATCTCCTGTGGAAACCGCGCCAGCCCGGCGAGCACCGCCGCCAGCAAACCCTGCCGCTGGCCGCCCGCCATCATTCCGGTGAGCTGCTCGCGCGCGCCGGCGCTGAGGCCTTGCGGCAGCGCGGGGCCGGGCCGCCAACTGCCACGCTGTCCGGGCTGGAAGGCGGGGCGGCCCTGAGCGCGCGGCGCGCGGGGCGGGTAGGCGAAGGCCGAAAAGCGCTCGGACAATTCGCGACGGTAAAGGCTCTTGATCTCGGGATCGGCGATTGTCTCGACATGCGCCATCAGCCGCGCCTTGAGCCCGGCCTTGGCCTCGGGCGTGGCGAGGGGCTGGGCGTCACGCTCGAACTCCCACAAGGTGTCGATCAGCGGGGCGGGGCTGGCGAGCAGCTTCTCCATCGCGCTTTTGCCCTGCGCCTTGATCAGATCGTCGGGATCGAGCCCGGCGGGCAGCCGCACGATGCCGAGCGAGCGCATCGGGGCGAGCAGCGGCAGCGCGCGCGCAATCGCGCGCATCGCGGCACGCTGGCCTGCTGCGTCGCCATCGAAGCACAGCACCGGCACCTCGACCATCCGCCACAACAATTCGAGCTGCATCTCGGTGAGCGCCGTGCCCAGCGGGGCGACCGCATCGGCGATGCCCGCATTGGCGAGCGCGATCACGTCCATATAGCCTTCGACCACCACCACCCGGCCGCTGTGGCGCGCGGCGGGGGCGGCGCGGTGGAGATTGTAGAGCGTGCGGCCCTTGTCGAAGAGCTCGGTATCGGGGGAATTCAGATATTTGGCAACGCCATCGCGCTTGTCGAGAATGCGCCCGCCGAACGCGATCACCCGCCCGCGCGCGTCTTGGATCGGGAGCATCACGCGGCCACGGAAGCGGTCGTAGCGCTCGCCAGCCTCGTTGGCCGCGCGCATTCCTGCGCCTTCGAGCATCTCCTCGCCGAAAGCGGAAAGGGCGCGGGGAAGCGCTTGCCGATCCTCGGGTGCCCAGCCGAAGCCGAATTCGCGCATGATGGGGGCGCTGAACCCGCGCCGCTCGAGATAATCGCGCGCCGCTTTACCGCCCGGCTCGGCGAGGCTCTGAACGAAAAATTTCTGCGCTGCCTCGGTCACGTCGATCAGACTGGCACGCTGCTCGGCGCGTTTGGCCATCTGCGGATCGGGGGCGGGGACTTCCATCCCGGCCATCGCGGCCAATTCCTTGACCGCATCCATGAATTGCAGCCCGGCGTGATCGACCATCCAGCCGATCGCATCGCCATGCGCCCCACAACCGAAGCAGTGGTAGAACTGCTTCTGGTCGTTGACGTAGAAGCTGGGCGTCTTTTCCTCATGGAACGGGCAGCACCCCTTCCACTCCCGCCCCGCGCGCGTCAGTTTGACCGACCGCTGGACGAGCGTGGAGAGCGTGATCCGTGCACGCAACTCGTCCTTCCATTGCGGGGTGATGGCCATGGGGGAATATTGGTCCTCTATCAGGCGGGTGTCGAGGCAATGGTGAACGGGACTGTGAACCCCGTGTGGATACAACGCCGAACCTCGCGCTTTGCTCTCTTCGGCCCGCCAAAGGACGGGCCGCGAGCGCACGCGCGCGAGCCGCAGGCGATCCGGCGCGCAGCGACGGAGACTCGCCGAGGATGTGCCCGCGGAGGCGGGCACGCTAACAATTATGAAAGCGCCGCCTTCACCAGTCCGCTCGCCAGCTTTCCGTCGAGCACCGCGCCGTGGCGGGCCTTCAGCTCGGCCATCACAGTGCCCATGTCCTTCATGCCCGACGCGCCCGTCTCGGCCTTGATCGCTTCGATCGCGGCGCGGGTGGCGGCTTCGTCCATCATCTGCGGCAGGAATTCCTCGATCACGGCGAGTTCGGCCTTTTCCTTGTCCGCCAGTTCCTGCCGGCCGCCGCCTTCGTACATCTCGATCGATTCGCGGCGCTGCTTGGCCATCTTCTGGAGCACGCTGGTCACCAGCACGTCATCGTCGGTGATGGGCGCGGCGGCGGTGCGCTCTTCGATGTCGCGGTCCTTGATCTTGGCGCTGATCTGGCGGAGCGCGGCGGTGCGGTCCTTTTCGCCCGCCTTCATCGCAGCGATGGTGGCGGCCTTGATATCGTCACGGATCATGTCGGAATTCCTGTGGATGGAGCTATGGCGCGCGCCCCTAACGCAAATATCGCGCGCCGCCTAGGTTGACGCGCGGGGTGCATGGCCCTAGCGGACGAAACTTAGCAACATCGCTGGCAACACCCTGCAAACGGAGCGCCCCATGGCCGACCCCGCAACTTTTCGCGCGCAACCTTCAGGGGCGACGGGTTGTCTCGTTCTGGCTGACGGAACGGTGGTGTGGGGCCGCGGTTTCGGCGCCGCGGGGGCGAGCGTGGGCGAGGTGTGCTTCAACACCGCGATGACCGGCTATCAGGAGGTGATGACCGATCCCTCCTACGCCGCGCAGATCGTCACCTTTACCTTCCCGCATATCGGCAATGTCGGCGCGAATGGCGAGGACGTCGAGAGCAAGGTCGAAGGCGCGGTCGGATGCGTGGTGCGCGAGGACGTGACCGAGCCGAGCAACTTCCGCTCGGCCGAGCGGTTCGTGGAATGGATGGCGCGCAATGGCAAGATCGGGCTCGCAGGCGTCGACACCCGCGCGCTCACCCGCCGCATCCGCCAGAGCGGCGCGCCCAATGCGGTGATCGCCCATGCGCCCGACGGCAAGTTCGATATTCCGGCGCTGGTGAAGCGCGCGGCTGAGTGGCCGGGGCTGGAGGGCATGGACCTCGCGATCCGCGTCACCCGCGACAAGCACGAGGGCTGGGAAGGCGGCTACTGGACGCTCGGCAAGGGCTATGGCCGCGCGCCCTTCGATGCCAAGCCGCACGTGGTGGCGATCGACTATGGTTCGAAGGACAACATCTTTCGCAATCTGGTTCGCGCGGGCGCGCGGGTGACGGTGGTGCCGGCGAAGACCTCGTTCGACGAGGTGATGGCCCTGAAGCCCGATGGCGTGTTCCTCTCCAACGGCCCGGGCGATCCGGCGGCGACCGGCGAATATGCCGTGCCGGTGATCAAGGCGCTTCTGGACGCGGACGTGCCGCTGTTCGGCATCTGCCTCGGCCACCAGATGCTCGCGCTGGCCGCGGGCGCAAAGACGATCAAGATGCACCAGGGCCACCGCGGCGCGAACCACCCGGTGCAGCGCGTGGGAGAGGGCTGGGGGGAGACCACCGGCCTCGTCGAGATCACCTCGATGAACCACGGCTTCGCGGTGGACGCGGCGACTTTGCCCGAGAATGTCGAGCAGACCCATGTGTCGCTGTTCGACGGGACGAATTGCGGCATCGCGATCAAGGGCAAGCGGGCCTTCGCGGTGCAGTATCACCCCGAGGCTTCGCCGGGGCCGCAGGACAGCTTCTATCTGTTCGAGAAGTTTGTGGGGGGGCTGTGATGGTCGCTCCAGCAAACTCCCTTCCCCTTGGGGAAGGGTTGGGGATGGGGGTTCGGCGGTGAGGGGGCAGGGCGTCGTTTCGGGCGTGGAGCACCCACCCCCAACCCCCTCCTTCAAGGGAAGGGGCTCATTGGTTGCGCGCGATAGCAATCTCTTGAGCAATCACCGTCAGCACGCCGTCGATATTCCCCAACACCTCGTTGTTCCAGAAGCGGATCACGCGGTAGCCGTAAGCCTCGATGATGCGGGTGCGGTTCGCATCCGTAGGACTTTCGGAATGCTGCCCGCCGTCGAGTTCGATGGCGATCCTCAAGCTGCGGCAAGCGAAGTCGGCGATGGAGTTGCCGATGGGAAACTGCCGCGTAAACTTCGCGCCCTCGAAGCGGCTCGCGCGCAGGTGCAGCCAGAGGCGTTGTTCCGCTTCGGTCGCATTGTTGCGCAGGTTTCGCGCGAGGCCCGTCAACCGCTTTTCCGCCATTCTCGAACCCCCATCCCCAACCCCTTCCCCACGGGGAAGGGGCTATATAGTGCGAAAGCCGCCTAAATGCCCAAAAGAACTGACATCTCCTCGATCCTCGTCATTGGCGCTGGTCCGATCATCATCGGGCAGGCGTGCGAGTTCGACTATTCCGGCACGCAGGCGATCAAGGCGTTGAAGGAGGAGGGCTACCGCGTCATCCTCGTCAATTCCAATCCCGCGACGATCATGACCGATCCGGAGTTCGCCGACGCCACCTATATCGAGCCGATCACCCCCGAAATCGTCGCCAAGATCATCGCCAAGGAGCGGCCCGATGCGCTGCTGCCTACGATGGGCGGGCAGACCGCATTGAACTGCGCACTGAAGCTCGACGAGATGGGCGTGCTCGCGGAATACGGCGTCGAGATGATCGGGGCCAAGGCCGACGCGATCGACAAGGCGGAGAACCGCCAGCGCTTCCGCGAGGCGATGGACAAGATCGGGCTGGAAAGCGCGCGCTCGGGCGTTGCCAACACGCTGGATCAGGCGCGCGAAATCCTCGAGCGCACCGGGTTGCCGAGCATCATCCGTCCCAGCTTCACCCTCGGCGGCACCGGGGGCGGGATCGCCTACAACAAGGCCGAATTCGATCAGATCGTGCGCGAGGGCCTCGACGCCTCGCCGACCACCGAAGTCCTGATCGAGGAATCGCTCCTCGGGTGGAAGGAGTTCGAGATGGAGGTGGTGCGCGACCGCAAGGACAATGCGATCATCGTCTGTTCGATCGAGAATGTCGATCCGATGGGCGTCCACACCGGGGATTCCATCACCGTCGCCCCGGCGCTGACGCTGACCGACAAGGAATACCAGATCATGCGCAACGCGAGCATCGCGTGCCTGCGCGAAATCGGGGTGGAGACGGGCGGCTCCAACGTCCAGTTCGCGGTCAACCCCAAGGACGGGCGTCTGATCGTGATCGAGATGAACCCGCGCGTGTCGCGCTCCTCGGCGCTGGCATCCAAGGCCACCGGCTTCCCGATTGCCCGCGTCGCCGCCAAGCTCGCCATCGGCTACACGCTCGATGAACTGACCAACGAGATCACCGGCGCGACGCCTGCGAGTTTCGAGCCGACCATCGACTACGTCGTCACCAAGATCCCGCGCTTCGCCTTCGAAAAGTTCAAGGGCACAGCCACCGACCTTTCGACCGCGATGAAATCGGTCGGCGAAGTCATGGCGATCGGGCGCAATTTCCAGGAATCGATGCAGAAGGCGTTGCGGGGCCTCGAAACCGGGCTCGACGGGTTCAACCGCGTGGTGGAGCTGGAAGGTCAGCCGCGCGAAGTGATCATCGCCGCCCTGTCGCGGCGCACGCCCGACCGGCTGCTCAAGGTCGCACAGGCCTTTCGCGAGGGGTTGTCGGTCGAGGATATCGCTGCGGTCACCTTCTATGACCCGTGGTTCCTGCGCCAGATCGAAGCCATCATTGCCGCCGAGGCCGAGGTGCAGAAGGATGGCCTGCCGCGCGATGCCGCAGGATTGCGCCGCCTCAAGACGATGGGCTTTTCCGACAAGCGCCTCGCGACGTTGGCGGTGCGTTCGGTCGGCGTGGCGGGCGGGCTGGGCGAGACCCAGGCCAAGCGTTCGGGCCTGCTCCACGATGCGCTCGTAGCGATGGCCGGAGCCACCAGCGCCAGCGAGGTGCGGCAGCTGCGCCACAAGCTCGGCGTGCTGCCCGTGTTCAAGCGCATCGACAGCTGCGCCGCCGAGTTCGAGGCGATCACGCCCTATATGTATTCGACCTACGAGGCCCCCACCTTCGGCGATCCCGAGTGCGAGGCGATGCCGTCAGACCGTAAGAAGATCGTTATCCTCGGCGGCGGGCCGAACCGGATCGGGCAGGGGATCGAGTTCGACTATTGCTGCGTCCACGCCTGCTTTGCGCTGGCCGAGCAGGGCTTTGAGACGATCATGGTCAACTGCAATCCGGAAACCGTCTCGACCGATTACGACACCTCCGACCGCCTCTATTTCGAACCGCTGACCGATGAGGATGTGCTGGAGATCCTGCGGGTCGAACAGCAGAACGGCGAGCTGGTCGGCGTGATCGTGCAGTTCGGCGGGCAGACGCCGCTCAAGCTGGCGCAGGCGCTGGAGGATGCGGGCATCCCTATCCTCGGCACCTCGCCCGACGCGATCGACTTGGCCGAAGACCGCGAGCGCTTTGCCAAGCTGGTGAGCAAGCTGAAATTGAAGCAGCCCGATAACGGCATCGCCCGCAGCCGCGACGAGGCCGCTGCGGTGGCCGCGCGGATCGGCTATCCGGTGCTGCTGCGCCCCTCCTACGTTCTCGGCGGCCGCGCGATGGAGATCGTCGACAGCGAAGCGCAGCTCGACAATTATATCGCCACGGCGGTCAACGTCAGCGGAGACTCGCCGGTCCTGATCGATCAGTATCTGCGCGACGCGATCGAATGCGATGTCGATGCGCTGTGCGATGGCACCGAGGTGCGGATCGCAGGCGTGATGCAGCATATCGAGGAGGCCGGGGTCCACTCGGGCGACTCGGCTTGCACCCTGCCGCCCTATTCGCTCCCTGCGGACGTAATCGCCGAAATGGAACGCCAGGCCGAGGCGCTGGCGCACGCGCTGAGCGTCGTCGGCCTGATGAACATCCAGTTCGCGGTGAAGGATGGCGAGGTCTATCTCATCGAGGTCAATCCGCGCGCCAGCCGCACCGTGCCCTTCGTCGCCAAGGCGATCGGGCAGCCCGTGGCCAAGATCGCCGCGCGGGTGATGGCAGGCGAGAAGCTTGCCGACTTCCCGCCGTTCAAGCGCGATCTGCCTTATATGGCGGTCAAGGAGGCAGTGTTTCCCTTCGCGCGCTTCCCCGGCGCGGACCCGGTGCTGAGCCCCGAGATGAAATCGACCGGCGAAGTGATGGGGATCGACGCGAATTTCGAGGCGGCCTTCCTCAAGTCGCAGCTGGGCGCCGGCATGGTGCCCCCGCAGTCGGGCACGGTGTTCGTCAGCGTCAAGAATACCGACAAGGCGACCATCGTTCCGGCGGTCAAGCGCCTGATCGATCACGGTTTCCGCGTGATCGCCACTGGCGGCACGCAGAGCTACCTCGCTGAACGGGGGCTCGCGGTCGAGCGGGTCAACAAAGTGGCCGAGGGCCAGCCGCATATCGTCGACAAGATCATCGACGGCGATGTCGCGCTGATCTTCAACACGACCGAGGGCTGGCAGTCGCTGCTCGACAGCAAATCGATCCGTCAGGCGGCGCTTGCGGGCAAGGTGCCCTACTACACCACCGCCGCCGGTTCGCTGGCCGCAGCGATGGCGATTTCGGCGATCCGCCCTGAGTCGCTTGAAGTCCGCAGCTTGCAGGACTATTATGGGAACTGACTGACACTTCCCCCACAGCTTGAAAGTCTCCGGCGCCGCAAGGATTTTACGGCGCAGCGGGCTTTCTTTCCCGGTTGGGGGAGGTGGCGGGGGCAACAGACAGAAAGACACGGATAATGGCGACGATGGAAAAGGTCCCGATGCTGGCCGAGGGTTACGAGCGGCTGACCGCCGACCTCAAAGTGCTGCGCGAGGAACGCCCGAAGATCGTCGAGGCGATCGAGGAAGCGCGCGCGCACGGCGACCTTTCGGAAAACGCCGAATATCACGCCGCCAAGGAGCGTCAGGGCCAGGTCGAAGCCATGATCGGCGAGATCGAGAGCATGGTCAGCCGTGCGCAGATCATCGATCCCACAACGCTGTCGGGCGACAAGATCATCTTCGGCGCGACCGTCACCCTGCTTGACGAGGATGACAAGCCGGTGCGCTACCAGATCGTCGGCCAGACCGAGGCGGATGCGAACAAGGGCCGCATCTCCTATTCCTCGCCGCTGGCGCGCGCGCTGATCGGCAAGCAGGTCGGCGACGAGATCGAGGTGACGGTGCCTTCGGGCGAGAAGTTCTACCTCGTCGACAAGATCGAATTCATCTGAGGTTTTGACCACGGCATGGCGCTCCCGCCTGTCCGTCCTCTGGCCGAGCGCAAGGTCGCCGCGGATTTCCTCGCGGCGGGCGCGGTCAGCATGGCCGATGCGATCCCCTACGCCCCCGCTCGCCCGAGCCGCCGACGTGCTTTCGAGCGGTTGAAGGGCGCGGACGTGCTGCGCACCGACGGGCAAGGTCGCTATTGGCTCGACGAGGAGCGCTGGCATGGTCGCCGTTCGGATCGCCGCACGAAGGCGATTGTCGCGCTGCTGGCGGTGGGCGTGGCCGCCGCCGTGGCGGCGCTGCGCTGAGGGCGCGCCTCAGGCGAGGCGCTTTTCCATCGCGTAATTGTGGATCGGGACAGCAGCGTCTTTCGGACCGATGGTGAAGTCGCGCCGGTGCAGCAGGACATATCCGGCCCTGGCGAAGACCGGCCGGGCAAGTTCGCTGGCCTCGGTATAAAGCCGCGCCACACCGGCGTCACGTGCGTGATGCTCCGCCGCCGCGAGCACCTGCAAGGCCAGACCCCGCCCGGCATGATCGGGGTGGCAATAGAGCATGTCGAGATGCCCGTCCGGTTCAAGCAGCGCATAGGCGAGCGGGCGGTCCCCCGTATCGACCGCGATCAAATAGTCCGATCCCGCGCGTGCCCGCGCCCTGAACCGCTCGGGCACGGGGTGGGGCGCGACCCATGCCGCGATCTGTTCGGGGCTGTAAGCGCGCGAGCCGATGCTGCGGATCGACGCCTCTGTCAGCGCAGCCAGCGCCTCGGCATCGCTTTCGCGGAACGGGCGGATGGTCACGGCCATATCGCCCGGCACGGCGTTAATCTTCCGGCGTCAGCAGTTTGTGGATGGGAACCACGACGTATTTCATCTCCGCATCGTCGACAGTGCGCTGCGCCTGCGCGCGCCATGCATCGACCGCCGCGTCGTAGGAGCTGAAGACGCCAACGACGTGGATGCTTTCCGGGTCCTGGAACTCGATCCCGCGCGGATCCTTGACGCGGCCGCCCATGACGAGGTGGAGCCGCTGGGTGGGGGTGGTTTCTGCCATGTGACTTGCCCTTGGGGAGGAAGGATGCGCGCGCCTTTAACGGCATCAGCGCCAAGGGCAAGTCTCTAGCGGATTTGCCAAGGCGTCAGAGATTGGCCTTGCGGCGCAGATCACGCACCGCGTCCGCCGCAGCGCTGCTCGCCTTGCGGGCGAAGGCGCGACTGCTGTCGGCGGTCGAACCTGCTGCATCGGCGGCCTTGTGCCCGAGCTTCCTGGCCTGCGTGCCCGCCGCGTCGCCCAGCGCCTCGGCCCGGTCCTGTGCGGCGCGCGCGCCCTCGACCGCGTCGTCGAGCAGTTTCACGATATAGGCCATCGCCGTATCGCCGATCAGGTCGCTGAAGCGCGAAGGGCTGCGCGAGGTAAGCCCGCGGGCGCGGCGCGATACGCTCGATGATGCGTCGGAAATCGTCTCACTCACGTTGTGATAGGCCCTGCTGGCCATGCGGCGGCCTGGACGGGTCAGCAGACCGATCACCACACCGGCCGCCAGCGCGCCGCCGATCACGGTGAGCGGGTTGGCACGGGTGTAGTCGACCGCGGCATCGGCGGCGGCACGCGCCTGATCGGCGAGCGTGCGGTCGGCATTTCGGCGTTCGGCGGCTTCGATCCGGGCGCGCAGGGAATCGCGTTTGTCGATAGGGGTCTGTTCGGTCATGCGGGGTCTCCTTCGGTCACCGGCGGCGGGGGTGCGCCGGTATCCTCTTCGTCTTCGGGAATATCGGCATCGTCGAGCAGCTCTTCGATCCGTTCGAATATTGGCCCGCGCGCCAGAAACAGCAGGAACACGCCGACCAGCAGTGCGATCAGGCCCTTGCGTTCTGCAGCCTGCTCGCGGATTTCGCTCATCACGTCACGGGCACCCTCGCGGAAGCGAGCGGAGAGCGTGGTGGTCACGCCCGAGGATACGCGGCTTGCGATCCCCTCTTCGGTAAGGCTGTCGCGCAGACGCTCAACGTCCTCGGTCAGTACGGCACGGGCGGCATCGCGGATCGCGCGATCCTCGATGAAGCGGGGTGGCAGATGCGTCATCCCGGTTCTCCATCCTCGAACATCGCGCCCACGATCTTGCCGTCGCGCAAAGCCAGCCGCAGCAGGATCGCAACGCCGAGCAACATCAGGCCGACCACGATCGCAATCGCACCCCAAATCGTCACATAGGGGGCCAGGGCAATCACCACGCCCACCGCCAAAGCGATCAGCGCGATATGCAAAAGCACCAGCGCAAGCCCGAAAAAGCCGAGCGCGCGGGCGCTGTGCTTGCCTGCAAGCGTGGCGCGGGTCTTCTGATAGGCCAGTTCGGCTTCGACATAGGTCCGCGCATCATCGACCAGCGCGCCGACATCGTCGCGAAGCGCAGTGAAGCTGTTGCCTTCCTCGTCCGCGGGGGGAGGGGTGGTGTCGCCCGCAGACACAGGGGCCTCGGGCGGCACAGCAAGGCCGGGATCGCTATCAGCCATGAGACAGGCCTTCCCCCCGCGTCAGCGCTTCGACCCGCCCAGCATCCGTGCGAGGAAGAAGCCGACGATAGCGGCGATGCCGACTGCGGTGGCCGGGCTCTTGCGGATCGCGGTGCGCGCATCCTCGCCCAGTTCCTCCACGCTCTTGGCTTCGAGCTTGGCCGAGGTTTCCTGCAGCGTGCGCGCGGCCTTGCGGGCATAATCGCCATACTGCTCGCCGAGCTTCTCGTCGATTTGCGGGGCGGTGTCGCCCACCACCTTGCCGAGCGAGGCAATCGCGTCGGTCGCAGCCTGCTTGCCCTCGACGGCGAGTTCGCCCGCTTTGCCGAGCGCCTGATTGCCATAGGTCTTGGCTTCGGCGACGAAATCATTGCCCTTGCCCTTGGCCTGCCCGCTGACGGAGCTGATACGGTTTTCCGCCTCGGTACGCAGCGCGGCGGCACCGGCCTTGGCTTCTTCGAGCGCGGCGTTGAACCGGCTTTTGGCTTCGGCCACGGGAGCGCTGGAAGGCGCAGGCGCGATGGCGGGGGTATCGGCCCCCATGCCAAGCGCGCCCGTCTTCAGCGATGCGGCCTTGGCGGGAGCCTTCCTGGCAGTGGCAGCCCCGCCCTTGGCCGGGGTCGAAGCGGTCTTGCGGGTCTTGGGAGTGTCCGCGCCGTTGGTGATGTCATTTGCCATTGTCATGCTCTCATCAGCTGTGTGTAGGTATACATGATCAAGCGTGCTTGCGCGGCATTGTTCCAAAGAATAGGGCCCAGACCAGCGCGACACACCCGGAATCATGGCGATGTGTCTTAGCACCATACAACACATTAGAGCCGGAGCAAAACATGACCGCGATCATCGACATCCACGGCCGCGAAATTCTCGACAGCCGCGGCAATCCGACCGTCGAAGTGGACGTGCTGCTCGATGACGGCAGCTTCGGCCGCGCCGCGGTGCCCTCGGGTGCGTCGACCGGCGCTCACGAGGCGGTGGAACTGCGCGATGGCGATGCGGCGCGCTACCTCGGAAAAGGCGTGCTGAAGGCGGTCGAGGCGGTCAACACCGAGATCCGCGAGCTGCTCACCGACAATTTCGACGCCGAGGACCAGCGCGATATCGACCTGGCGCTGATTGCGCTGGACGATACGCCCAACAAGGCGCGTCTGGGCGCGAACGCGATCCTCGGCACCTCGCTGGCGGTGGCCAAAGCCGCGGCCAATGCGCGCGGCCTGCCGCTCTATTCCTATCTCGGCGGGGTCTCGGCGCATATGCTTCCGGTTCCGATGATGAACATCATCAACGGCGGCGAGCACGCCGACAATCCGATCGACATCCAGGAATTCATGATCATGCCGGTCGGCGCGGATTCGCTGGCCGAGGCGGTGCGCTGGGGGGCGGAGGTGTTCCACACCCTCAAGAAGGGCCTCCACCAGAAGGGCCTTGCCACCTCGGTGGGTGACGAAGGCGGCTTTGCGCCCGATCTCGTCAGCACCCGCGCCGCGCTCGATTTCATCATGGAATCGGTCAGCAAGGCGGGCTTCAAGCCCGGTGAGGACATCGTGCTGGCGCTCGACTGCGCGGCGACCGAGTTCTTCAAGGGCGGCAAGTACGAGATCAGCGGCGAAGGCCTCAGCCTCACCCCGCACGAAATGGCCGACTACCTCGGCAAGCTCTGCGCAGATTACCCGATCCGTTCGATCGAGGACGGAATGAGCGAGGACGATTTCGAAGGCTGGGCGGCGCTGACCGGCCTGCTGGGCGAGACAGTGCAGCTGGTGGGCGACGATCTGTTCGTCACCAACCCCGCGCGCCTGTCCGACGGGATCGGCCGGGGGCTTGCCAATTCGCTGCTGGTCAAGGTCAACCAGATCGGCACGCTCACCGAAACGCTGGCGGCAGTCGATATGGCGCACCGCGCGCGCTACACCTGCGTGATGAGCCACCGTTCGGGCGAAACCGAGGACGCGACGATCGCCGATCTCGCGGTCGCCACCAACTGCGGGCAGATCAAGACCGGTAGCCTCGCGCGCTCGGACCGGCTTGCCAAGTACAACCAGCTGATCCGCATCGAGGAAGAGCTGGGCGACAGCGCCGCCTATGCCGGGCGGGCCTGCTTCGGCGCGCGCGCCTAGCGCTCTAGTCCCTCTCGGCCGCGTCGAAATAGCGTTCCATCGCCGCGCGCCCGGTGGGGGTGAGGTGCACCATCACGCGGCGGTTGTCCTCGGGATCGGGCTGGCGCTCGATCAGGCCTTCATCGGCCAGCACGCCGAGCCAGCGCAGCCCGGTGGTGGCCGGAGCGGCCGAACCGATGCAGGCGCTCGACACCGAAACGTTCTTGCCTTCGGCGTGTGCGATGAACAGGTCGAGCAGGATATCCCACGCCGGTTCGCCGAACAGATCGGGATTGCTGAAGATCGCGCCGCGCTTACGGCGCAGGGCATAGGTTTTCCGCGCGAGGGCCAGATGGTTTCGCGACGGGCGCTGGAGGCCTTGCTGTTTACCAGAGGGGATCGTGCCGCAGGGCGCAGGCGCATCCTCACCCACACGAATCGACGCGGCAAGCCTCAACCGGTCGGCAATCGCCATCAATTCATCGGCAAGCGGCTGAATGATTGCCGCCGGCTCGGAAGGATTGGCCACTTCGAGCCCGGTCAAGTCTTCGTGAGATATGTCGCCCATTCCTGCATCCCTGGCAATGTCACAAGCCGTTTCGCTGCGGTGTGCCATGCCGAGGACATAGGCCGGATTGCCTAGATTGGCTTTAAGGGGAAATACGCGGGCTGTTATTTTTCTCCGGGAAAATAAGCTCGTTAAGTATCGTTCATCGCTTGCTGAGGTCGCGCCGCAGTTGATGGATAGCCGCGTCGACATGCGCGGCGGCAATATGCAGGCCGATGCGGTCCAACGCCACCAGCTGCGCCTCGAGCGCCGCAAGAATTGTGTGCGTGCCGTCATCGCATGGCACGGCGGAGGAAAGATTATTCAAGGTCAGATCCCACTATCGCGTTATCGCCCATGCTACCCGACCTGCGACGTGGGGAATAGCAGAAGCTGGTCGGATATCGCGTTAATCGCTTATGGAAAGCTACAGAGGGAAATTACGTAGTCAGGAGGCCGTCCCGGTTCGGCACGGCCCCTGCGCCAATCGTCAACCGAAGCGGTTCTGCAAGCCCATCAGCGCCAGCGCGGCCTTGGCCGCCTCGCCGCCCTTGTCCTTCTGCGCGGGGTCCGCCCGAACGAGGGCCTGAGCTTCGTTCTCAACCGTCAGGATGCCGTTGCCGATGGCGATGCCGTCCATCGTCAGCGCCATGATCGCGCGTGCGCTTTCGCCTGCGACAATCTCGAAATGATAGGTCTCGCCACGGATCACCACGCCGATCGCGACGAAGGCGTCGTAGCGATCGGCCTCGGCAGCGAGCGCGATGGCGCCCGGGATTTCGAGCGCGCCGGGAACGGTCAGCACCTCGACCGTGTGGCCTTCCGCTTCCAACGCGGCGCGCGCGCCCGCTATCAGCATATCGTTAAGATGAGCGTAGAAGCGCGCTTCGACGATGAGGATATCGGCCATGAGTGATTACTCCGGAATGGGGTGGAAGTCGGTGATGGTCAGGCCATAGCCTTCAAGCGCAACCAGATCGGGGCGGCTGTTCGACAGCAGCACCATTGTGCTGACCCCGAGATCGGCGAGGATCTGCGAGCCGATGCCGATATTGCGCAATTCCTCGTCGCGGCTCCATTCGCCGGTGCCGACGCGGCCGGTGAGGATCACGATGACGCCGGAACCATGCTCGCCGATCGCTTGCATCGCGCGCTGGAGCGTGCGCTTGCGCGGCCCCGGTGCGCCCAGCACATCGTCGAACACCGAGATGGGGTGGACGCGGGCGAGGGTAGGCTCGCCGGGGACGACGTGGCCCTTTTGCAGCACATAGGCCTCATGGCCCTCGATCCGGTTGCGGTAGGTGATCATCCGCCACTGCCCGCCATAGTCCGAGGTAAAGGCACGCTCCGACAGGCGCTCGACCAGATGATCGTTGCGCATCCGGTAGGCGATCAGGTCGCGGATCGTGCCGATCTTGAGATCGTGCTTGCGCGCGAAGGTGATAAGGTCGTCGAGCCGGGCCATCGTCCCGTCCTCGTTCATGATCTCGCAGATCACTCCGCTCGGATTGAGCCCTGCCAGCCGCGAGATATCCACCGCCGCCTCGGTATGCCCGGCGCGCACCAGCGTGCCGCCGTCACGCGCCATCAGCGGGAAGACGTGGCCCGGCGTGACAAGATCGTCCGCGCCCTTGGCCGCATCGATCGCGACCGAGATAGTGCGCGCGCGGTCCGCCGCCGAGATCCCGGTGGTGACACCCTCCTTCGCCTCGATCGAGATGGTGAAGGCGGTTTGCATCGATTCCTTGTTATTGCGGCTCATCGGAGTGAGACCGAGGTGGTCGACACGCTCCTTGGTGAGCGCGAGGCAGATCAGCCCGCGGCCATGCGTGGCCATGAAATTGATCGCCTGCGGGGTCGCCATCTGTGCGGGGATGATGAGATCGCCCTCGTTTTCGCGGTCCTCGTCGTCGACGAGAATATACATCCGGCCGTTGCGCGCCTCGTCGATGATCTCCTCGATCGTGGCGAGGACGGGCCGGTCGGCATTGGCATCGAGAAAAGTCTCGAGCTTGGCGAGGGTTTCGGCGGTGGGGTTCCAGCTTTCCTCGGTGCAGTCACGCAAGGTGTTGGCGTGGAGCCCGGCAGCACGGGCTAGGCCGGCCTTGGTAATGGATCCCGATGTGACGAGATCGCGAACGCGTGTGATGAGCGATGTGTTCATGTGAGCGCATTATCACATCGGGATGTGATTACAAGTCGCCCACTCACGACAATCGGGGCGGGCGCAATGAAGCGCCCCGCAAAACCTGTCGATGTCATCACTGTAAGGGGGATGGTGGACGCACTAGGGCTCGAACCTAGGACCCGCTGATTAAGAGTCAGCTGCTCTACCAACTGAGCTATGCGTCCATTCCGAAAAACCTCGGAAATCCCGCGATCAGGAGCGCCGAAGCTGCATCCCGATTCGCGTCAGGCGCTGCATTTAGCGTGTCAGCCCCCGATGGCAAGGGGCTTTTCGCAATCGCGGCAGATTAGATCGACAGGCCGCGGCGCGGGGCCTCGCGGTTCCAGCGGTTGACCATCATCAGCAGGCCGATGCAGATCATGTTGGTCATCATCGAGGAGCCGCCGTGGCTCATCCACGGCAGGGGAATGCCCTTCGCAGGCGCCATGCCCATCACCATCAGCAGGTTGATGGCGATGTAGAAGAAGATCGTCGCGGTCGCCCCAGCGGCCAGCAGCGCGCAGAAGCGGTCCTGCGATTCGCTCGCGACCTTCCAGCCCCAGCGCAGGATCAGCGTATACATCGTCAGCACGAACAGCCCGCCCATCAGGCCCCATTCCTCGACCATCGTGCTGAAGACGAAATCGGTGTGCGGTTCGGGCAGGTAGTTGAGGTGGCTCTGGGTGCCGGCATTGAACCCCTTGCCAAACAATCCGCCCGATCCGATCGCGATCTTGGACTGGGCGATATGATAGCCCGCACCCAGCGGATCGCTTTCGGGATCGAGGAAGGTCGTCACGCGCGCGCGCTGGTAATCGTGCAGGGCGAAGAAATAGATCAGCGGCATCGCCGCCAGGCCCGCGCCGCCCGCCAGCAGGAACCACCACAGCGGCAACCCGGCGAGGAACATCACGACCACGCCCCCGAAGGCAATCGCCACCGATGTGCCGAGATCGGGTTGCAGCAGCACCAGCGCGATCGGCAGCACGATCAGCATCCCCGAGGGCACCACCGAGCGCCACGACCCGATCATCCCCGCAGGAAGCTTGGAATAGAACCGCGCCATCGCCAGCACCACGGCGGGCTTCATCAGTTCGGAAGGCTGGATGCGGATCGGCCCGGCTTCCAGCCAGCGCTGGCTCCCGCCGCCGACCTGACCGACGATCTCCACCGCCAGCAGCAGCAGCAGCACCGCCAGATAGGCGGGGTAGGTGAGCACGTTCACCGCCTCGCGCGGGAGCGCGGCGATGATCCCGGTCATCACCGAAAACACGGCGAAGCGGATGAAGTGCGACTTGGCGAAAGGCTCCATCGCCCCGCCGCCGGCCGAATAGAGCACCAATCCCCCGAATGTGGTGAGCAGCAGCAGCGGGATGAGCATTTCCCAGGGCTGGCGGGCAATCGGTTCGGGCACGATCCCGCCGCGGGCGGCAAAGGTGTTCACTGGCCGGTCTCCGCAGTGGGGAGGGGGAGGGGGGTGGGGCTCGGCACCGGGGCAGGCGGCGCGGCGCTGCCGGCGGGAACGCCCGAGGGGTTGGCTTCGGGCCGCGGCGCGATCACTTCATCGGCAATCGCCTCGGTCTGCGCGGCGGCGACGCGCGCCTCGGCCTCGACCCGGTCGAAGATTTCCTCGTCGCGGCGCGGCGGGCGGCTGACGGTCGCGCCGCGCTCCGCAGCATAGGCGGCATAGCGCGCATCGAGCCGCTGCTGCGCAGTACCGCCCCACCCGGCCTCGAGCGCGGTCAGCGCCTCCATCCCCTTGGCCGGATCGAACAGGAAGGTCATCACGTCGCGCGCGATCGGATAGGCCGCGCCCGAACCGCCGCCGTGCTCGATCACCACCGCCCCGGCATAGCGCGGGTTGTCATAGGGGGCGAAGAAGATGAACAGCCCGTGGTCGCGATATTTCCAAGGGCCGGACTTGCCGTTCGAGATCGACAGCGAGACGACCTGCGCGGTGCCGGTCTTGCCTGCCATCAGCGTCCCCTCGATCGGCAGGCGCGCGCGCCCGGCGGTGCCGGGGCCGTTGACCACGTCGCTCATCGCCTGGCGGACATATTCCACCTGCTCGGTCGAGAAATCGGCCTTGTCGAAGCCCTGCGGCTTCGTGTCGAGCGTGAGGCGCGGCATGACGTGCTTGCCGGTGGCAAGGCGCGAGGCCATCACGGCGAGCTGCAAGGGGCTGGAGAGCATGTAGCCCTGCCCGATCGTGGCGTTGACCGTGTCGAAGGTCTGCCATTCGCGGCCCCATTTGTTCATCTTCCACGCCGGGTCAGGGACGGTGCCATAGAACTGGCTGGTGACGGGGAGGGGGAATTCCTGCCCCATCCCGCACAATCGCGCCATGTCGGCAATCGGCTGCATCCCGACGCGCTGGGCCATTGCGTAGAAATAGACGTCGCAGCTCTGGTAGATGCCCTTGGCCATATTGGTCGCGCCGTGGCCGCGGCGGTTCCAGCAGCCGAAGACGCGGTTGCCGACGCGCAGGCCCCCGCCGCAATAGACGGTCTCCTCCGGATCGACCCCGGCCTGCATCAGTGCCATCGACACCATCGGCTTGACGGTCGATCCCGGCGGATAGAGCCCCTTCAAAACCTTGTTGCGCAGCGGCACGCGCTCGTCCTCGCGCAGCATCGCGTATTCGACCCCGCCGATCCCGTCTGAGAAGGAATTGGGATCGAAGCTCGGCATCGAGGCCATGCAAAGCAGGTCGCCGGTGCGGCAGTCCATCACCACCACCGAGCCGCTTTCGAGCCCGATGCGGCGCGCGGCATAGTCCTGCAAGGGGCCATCGATGGTGAGGCGCACGGGGTTGCCCTGCACGTCCTCGCGGGTTTCCAGATCGCGCACGATCCGCCCGCCCGCGGTCACCTCCACCCGCCGCGCGCCCGGCACGCCGCGCAGCGCCTTTTCGAACTGCTTTTCGAGGCCATCCTTGCCGATCTTGTAGCCCGGCGTGATCAGCAGCGGATTGGGGTCTTTCTCGTATTCCTCAGCCGAGGCGGGGCCGACATAGCCGATCAGATGGCCGACACTGCATCCGGTGGGGTAGAGCCGCGAAAAGCCGCGCTGCGGCACCACGCCGGGCAGATCGGGCAGGCGCACGCTGAGCGCGGCGAATTGTTCGTAGCCAAGCCCGCTCGCGACCTCGACCGGGGCAAAGCCGCGTGAGGTGGCGACCTTGTCCTTGATATCTGCGATCCGCGCCGGGCCGAGGTCGAGCAGCTCGCCCAGCCGGTCGATAGTCGCTTCGGCATCGACCAGCCGCTCGGGGATGAGGTCGACGCGGAAATCGGCACGGTTGGACGCCAGCGCCGCGCCGTTGCGATCGAGGATCCAGCCCCGGCGCGGGGGGATGAGGGTGAGGTTGACCCGGTTGCTTTCGGATTCCAGCCGGTATTTCTCATTCTCCGCGACCGAGAGATAGCCGAGCCGCAGCGCCAGCAGCACCCCGATCCCGCCCTGCACCGCGCCGATCACCACCGCGCGCCGATCGAAGGTGGCGCGCAGGATCGAGGCGTTGAGGAGCTTGCCGGGGCGGTCGGAGATGCCGTTACCAAACGGGAACTTGAGCTTCATCAGTCGATCGTCCGCGCACGCGACAGGCGGAACCGGTCGAGCCAGGCGACCAGCCGTGCGATCACCGGATAGAGCAGCACCGCCAGCGCGGCCTGCGGGGCAGCGACAGCGAACATCTCCGGCGTCAGCGGCGCGCCCGACAGCACCAGCGCCGCGCTCCAATAGCTCATCGCCAGCAGGCTGGCGGCGAACCAGTCATGCCAGAAATCGCGCCAGGGAAAGCGGGTCTCGATCAGCTCGATCGCAATCATCGCCAGCGACCATAGCAGAATCGCGCTGCCGAAGGGCTGTCCGCTGAACAGATCGTCGAACGCGCCGAGCGGGGCTCCGGCCCAGAGCGGCAGCACGCCAGGACGCACCAGCCGCCAGCCGAGCAGCATCAGAAAGCCGAGCGGGGGCAGCAGCGGCATCAGATCGGCCATCAGCAGCACCGGCAGCACCGATGCGAACATGATCGAGGCATAAGGCACCGAGCGCCTGCGCAGCGGCGAGGACGTGCGGTTGATCCGGCGGCCATAAATGTCCGAGCGGGCGCGCGGGTCGAGCTGCTCCATCACTCCTCCGCTGTTTCGGCGCGGGGCGAGGGGGTGGCGGGGGCAGGGGAGGGAGACGCGCTGGGGCCCGGGGCCGGCGCATCGCCGGGCTCGGCCAGTTCGGCCACGGCAGCGGGCTGGGCAACGGGTTCGACCGCGACGAAATTGGTCGAGGCCGGTTCTGCCACCAGCTGCGCGATGCCGCCATCGGGGGTGATCCTGGCAATCACCGCCACCGCGACGCCGGGGCGATAATAGCCGCCCGCGCCGCTCGTCACCATCATGTCGCCAACCTTGAGCGGGTTGACCCCGAGGTTGACGAGGCGAATGCGCAGAAAGCCGTCACCGCGCCCCTCGGCAAAGGCGATGACATTGTCGGCAGCGCGGCGCACCGGCAGCACGCTTTCGCTGTCGGTCAGCAGCAGCACCCGCGCCGATGCGCGTCCGGCTTCGAGCACCCGGCCCACGACGCCGCGTTCGGAGACAACCGGCATCCCGGGGCGCACACCATCGTTCCAGCCTGCGCTGATATAGGCGTGGCGCCGTCCGCTGGTGGCGGTCGAGCCGACGAGCCGCGCCATCGCCACCGGCCTCGTCTCGCTTTCGTTGAGGCCCAGCAGGCCCTTCAATCGCGCGTTCTCGGCCTTGAGGGCCTTGGCCTCGGCGATGCGAATGCGGGCGATTTCAAGCTCGCGGCGCAGTTCGGCATTCTGCGATCCGGCCTGAAAATAGCCCGCGATACCGGCAATCACCCCCTGCGATCCCGCACGCGTTACCGCGCCCGCTTCCCCCGCCGGGGCGACGACATCGCTCGCCACACCGCGCAGCGGCGCGAAGGCCGCGGGCTGCCACAGCGACAGCACCAGCAGCACAAGGCCCAACGCAGCACCCGCGCCCGCCAGCAGATAGCCGGTGAACACCGAATACTGCGCCTTCTTCGAAAAGCCCGAGCGGCGCGAAGAGGGGGGCGCCATGGCTTAGGATCCCTTCTGACTTAGGCGCAGCGCACTCACGCGGTCATCAAGACGCCGCGGTAGATCGGATCTTCCATCGCCCGGCCCGTGCCGATGGCGACGCACAGCAGCGGATCTTCCGCCACCGAAACCGGCAGGCCGGTCTCTTCGCGCAGGTGCTCGTCAAGCCGCCGGATCAAGGCACCGCCGCCGGTGAGCACTATACCCTGATCGACGATATCCGCCGCCAGTTCGGGCGCGGTGTTTTCGAGCGCGATGCGCACGCCTTCGACAATCGCGCCGATGGGTTCGCTGAGCGCTTCGGCGACATGCGCCTGATTGATCGTGATTTCCTTGGGCACGCCGTTCACCAGGTCGCGGCCCTTCAGGGTGATGGTTTCGCCGATCCCGTCTTCGGGGATCATGGCGATGCCGTAATCCTTCTTGATGCGTTCTGCCGTGGCGTCGCCGATCAGCAGGTTGTGGTGGCGGCGCACGTAGGAGACGATGGCTTCGTCCATCTTGTCGCCCCCTGTGCGCACCGAGGTGGTGTAGGCGAGGCCGCGCAGCGAGAGCACCGCGACTTCGGTGGTGCCGCCGCCGATATCGACCACCATCGAGCCGACCGGCTCGGTCACCGGCATGTCGGCGCCGATCGCGGCAGCCATCGGCTCGAGGATCAGGTGCACGTCCGAAGCCCCCGCGTTGGAGGCCGCATCGCGGATCGCGCGGCGCTCGACCGAGGTCGAGCCCGAGGGCACGCAGATCACGATTTCGGGGTAGCGGAACATCGACTTCTTGCCGTGCACCTTCTGGATGAAGTGCTTGATCATCTGCTCGGCCACTTCGATGTCGGCGATCACGCCGTCGCGCAGCGGGCGGATCGCCTCGATGCTGTCCGGTGTCTTGCCCATCATCATCTTCGCATCGTCACCCACGGCCTTGACCCGGCGGATGCCGTTGATCGTCTCGATCGCGACCACCGAAGGCTCGTTCAGAACGATCCCCTGATCCTGCACATAGACGAGGGTGTTGGCCGTCCCGAGATCGATGGCCATGTTCTGCGAACCGAATTTGAAGAAGTTGGACAGAAAGCTCATGGATGAAGGTGTTCCAGTGGTGGCGGGGCTGGGGCCGCGCGCCGCTGTGAGGGGCGGGGGCGGTGAATTTCGACCCGGTTATGACATGACAGCGCGCGCCTAGCGAATCCGCAGGCAAAAGGCCAAAATATTTGTCCACTGAAACGGCGGTTTTTTGCCGCTTCCCCTCGAATTTGCGCCGACCCATCGCTAGCGTGCGACAAATGCCCGAAATCCGTCGCCTGCCTTCGTCACTTGTGAACCGTATCGCTGCGGGAGAGGTGGTCGAACGCCCGGCTGCGGCGCTGAAAGAGCTGGTTGAGAACGCGATCGACGCCGGTGCGCAGCGAATCGGTGTGGTGCTGGGCGAGGGCGGTCTTGCGCGGATCGAAGTGGTCGACGACGGCTGCGGCATGGGCCCCGACGGCATGGCACTGGCGCTGGAACGCCATGCCACCTCCAAGCTCCCCGATTCGCTGATCGGAGCGGACGGCGCGATCGAGCTGGTGACGACGCTGGGCTTTCGCGGTGAGGCGCTGCCGAGCATCGCCAGCGTCGCGCGGCTGACGATCGAGAGTCGCGAGGCGGGCTCTGCCGAAGGCTGGCGCCGGGTGGTCGATCATGGTGCGCTGCTGGCTGACGAGCCTGCCGCATTGCCTCCCGGCACGCGCGTGCGGGTCGAAGAGCTGTTCGCCAAGGTGCCCGCGCGCCGCAAGTTCCTGCGCACTGCGCGCAGCGAATATGCCGCCTGCCTCGACGTGGTGCGCCGCCTCGCGATGGCGCGGCCCGACATCGCCTTCACGCTCGAGACGGCGGGCGAGGGGGCGCGGCGCACTGTGCTCAACCTGCAGGCCGGCGAGGAGCTGGCAACCCGCGTGGCGCGGATCATCGCGCATGAGCTGAAGGACAATTCGGTCGCCATCACCACGGACCGCGACACCCCGCACGGGGTGATGCGGCTGACTGGGCTGGCGGGGCTGCCGACCTACAACCGGGGTGTGGCCGATCACCAATATCTCTTCGTCAACGGCCGCCCGGTGAAGGACCGGCTGCTGGTGGGCGCGGTGCGCGGCGCCTATGCCGATATGCTCGCGCGCGATCGCCACGCGGTGCTCGCGCTGTTTCTCGACCTGCCGCCGCAGGATGTCGATGTGAACGTCCACCCGGCCAAGACCGAGGTGCGTTTTCGCGACAGCGCCGGGGTGCGCGGGTTCATCGTCAGCGGGCTCAGGCAGGCGCTGGCGACCGGAGATCGCCGCTCGGCGCAGGGGCCGGACCGCGTGGCGATGAGCCGCTGGGTGAGCGAGCCTGCCGCAGCGGTCGAAGCGCCGTCGCCGGCGCTCGCCAGCATCTTTTCGGGCCGCGACTGGACGGCGCCGCAACCGCGCCTCGGCGAAGCGCGGCAGGACTGGAGCGCACCGCTCCCCGCGCCGCAGGGCCGCGCCGAGGAAGCCGCGCCCGTCCCCGAGGAAGCGCGCCAATATCCGCTCGGCATCGCGCGCGGGCAGGTCGCCAACACCTATATCGTCGCCGAGGCGGCGGACGGGTTGGTGCTGGTCGATCAGCACGCCGCGCACGAACGCCTTGTGCTCGAACGCCTGCGCGCCGCCGGGGCGGACGAGGCCAACCGCCGCAGCCAAGCGCTGCTGGTGCCCGATGTGGTCGAGATGGACGAGGTCGATTGCGACCGTCTGGAGGATGCCGCCGAGGGCCTTGCGCGCTTCGGCCTCGTGATCGAGCGCTTCGGCCCCGGTGCGATGCTGGTGCGCGCGCTCCCCGCCGCGCTGCCCAAGGCCGACAGCGCCCGCCTGCTGCGCGATCTCGCCGACGATATTGTCAAACATGGCAGGCAGGAGGACAGCGGCGCGCTGCTGCTGGCAGAGCGGCTCGAACTGGTGCTCGCGACGATGGCCTGCCACGGATCGGTGCGCGCCGGACGCACGCTCAGCGTGGCCGAGATGAACGCGCTGCTGCGCGAGATGGAGGCGACGCCCCGCTCGGGCCAGTGCAACCACGGGCGCCCGACCTGGGTGAAGCTGTCAATGGAAGACGTCGAAAAGCTGTTCGGGCGGCACTGAGCCGCCCTCCGCTGCGCCTAGACGGAGCGGCGGGCGTGCGCGTCGATATCGGGGATGATGCGATAGCGCGCCAGCACGAGGCTGAAGAGCCCGAACATCACCATGCCGATCGCGACGAGCGTGAACAGCCAGCCCGTGCCCGCCAGCGATTCGACCGCCTCGCCCAGCGTCTTCACGTTGGCGGAGCCTTTGGCCAGAAATCCGGTCTCGATCAGCGACCAGCCGATCACCGCAAAGGTCACCGCGCGCGCGGCATAGCCGATGCGGCCGAGCAGCTTGGTTTGATCGGGCGCGGCGGGCGAGATATTGTGCATGAACTTGGCGGTCGCAGCCTTCATGGCCTGCGCCAATGCAGCAAGGAAGAAAGCGAGGCCGAGAATGCCGATCACCGCGCCGCCGAGCGGGAAGGACAGCACGCCCTGCGCCGCATCGGAAGCGCCATCGCCCGATCCGGCCGCCGCCGTGCCGGTCGCGAACTTGTAGGCCGTCCACGCCAGCGCGAGGTGTCCGATCGCGCTCCCGGCATGGCCGATCCGCTGTGCCCAGCCCTTGGCGTCCGATCCCTTGTGCTCGATATCGAAGGCGGGCGAGGCGAAGCGGAACAGCGCATAGGCGAGCAGGCCGACCACCAGCACCCACAGCAGCACGTTGCCGCCGGGGATCGAATCGACCGTCGCGAAGATGCCCGTGGTGCCTTCGCTGATCTGCCCGATCGCGCCGAGCGCGATAAAGCCCAGCACCGTGTAGAGCACCGCGCGGGCAAAGAACCCCACCCTCACCAGCATCTCCAGCTTACCCGTCCCGTCGCTCACGCTTGCACTCCTCTTGCCTTGCCATGTGGAGGCAAGAGCCGCTTTGGCGGGTCTATGTTCCCTTCGCGCCGGAATTTGTCGCGCGGCAAGGATGGGGGGTGCGCGGCAGGTCAGCGGCGCAGCGCGCCTGCGATGTCGGCGAGCTTGCCGTCGGCCTGGGCGTCTTCCGGCAGGCCGAGCACCGCGCGCAGCAATGCGGCGACCGCGACATTATCGAACACCTGAACCTTGGCCCCGCGCGCAAAGGCCGGGCCGCTGGCGATGAACAGCGCAAGCATATCGGGGTCGGCATTGTCATAGCCATGCGCCCCGCCGCTGACGGGGTATGACGGCGTACCCGACAGGATCGTCCAGCCATTCTCGGCAAGGCAGATGATCGCCGCGACGCGCGGGTTGCTGCCGTATTTGAGGCGCGCTGGGAGATTCTCCTTGCGCTGGCAGGTCATGTGTTCGTGCGGCACCAGCAGCGCCTCGGCGACGCGATCGTCGGTGCCGGCGGCAGGCTCGATCGCGGCATAGGGCCCGGTCTCGACCGCGATATAGCTGGCCCGGTCGATCAGATCGTCGAGCTGGATCACGCGGGTATCGTCCACCTGCCGCATCCCGTGGTCGGCGACGATCACCCAGTTGACCGCTACGCCCAGCGCCTTCGCGCTCGCGACGATTTCGCCGATCCGCGCGTCGACCTCGGCAATCGCGGCGTTCACCTCGGCGCTGTCAGGGCCGAAGCGGTGGCCGGCGGTGTCGACCGTGTCGAAATAGAGCGTGGCGAAGGCCGGGCGGGTGCTCGCGGGCCGGCGCAGCCAGTCGATCAGGGTGGCGGCGCGCTGAACGTTGGTGACGTTCTGATCGAAGCGCATCCAGTCGCGCGGGCGCAGGCCGCCGATCGCGACCTCGCTGCCCGGCCAGAACATCGTCGCGGTGCGCAGGCCCGCGCGCTCGGCAGCGATCCAGACCGGCTCGGCCTCGTCCCACCAGAAGGGGTCGAGCGCCTGGCGCGCATTGCCGAGGCTGAATATCTCGCCGGGGCGGCGCGGGTCGATCATCGAATTGCCGACGATGCCGTTGCGATCGGGCACCTTGCCGGTGACGATGGCGTAGTGATTGGGGAAGGTCTTGGTCGGGAAACTCGGCCGCATCGACCCGCTCGCGCCTGCCCGGGCCAGCGCCGAAAGGTGGGGCGTGATCCCGCGATCGAGATAATCGGGCCGGAAGCCGTCGATGCTGACGAGCACGGTGACGGGGCCGGCAGGCTCTTTCGCGGCGAGGCTCGCGGGCAGGAAGATGAGGGCGATCAGAGTGAGCAGAGTGCGCATGGCGCGCGCTCTAACCACGGCGCGCGACAAAAGCGAGACGTGCACGCCGCTTTCCTACAGGCAGGCGGAGGGGTTATGCCGGGGTATGACCAGCGCGCGCAGCCTTCCTGACAGCCTTGCGAAACGCTTTCGCGGCGGGGCAGGGTTTTCTGTTCCTGGACAGTGTCTCATGTGTCTCCAACAGGCGGTGGCTGCCGCCTGCCGGTTCAGCAATCAGACGTTGAATTTGAACAAGAGAACGTCGCCGTCCTGCACCACGTATTCCTTGCCTTCCTGCCGCAGCTTGCCCGCTTCCTTCGCGCCCGCCTCGCCGCCGAGCGTGACGTAGTCGTCATAGGCGATGGTCTCAGCCCGGATGAAGCCGCGCTCGAAATCGGAGTGGATTTCACCCGCCGCCTGCGGGGCCTTGGCACCATCGGGGAAGGTCCAGGCGCGGGCTTCCTTGGGGCCGGCGGTGAAGAAGGTCTTGAGACCGAGCAGCTTGTATCCGGCGCGGATGACGCGGGCGAGGCCGCTTTCGGTGAGGCCCAATGCTTCGAGGAACTCGGCGCGGTCTTCCACCGGCATGGCGACCAGCTCGGCCTCGATCGCGGCGGAGACGACCACGGCCTCGGCACCCTCGGCCGCCGCCTTGGCGAAGACCTTGGCGGACAGGTCGTTGCCCTCGGCGGCGTCCTCTTCGGCGACGTTGCAAACATACAGCACCGGCTTGGCCGTAAGCAGCTGCGCCTGGCGGAAGAGGCGCGCTTCCTCCTCGTCCTTGGGTTCGGTCAGGCGCGCGGGCTTGCCGTCGCGCAGCAGGTCCAGTGCCTGCCCGAGCACGCTCGCCATAGCCTTGGCTTCCTTGTCGCCCGCCGCGCCGCGCTTGGCCGCAGCGGGCACGCGCTTTTCGAGGCTTTCGAGATCGGACAGCATCAGCTCGGTCTCGACCACTTCGGCGTCGGCAATGGGATCGACCTTGTTGGCGACGTGCTGGATATCGTCATCCTCGAAGCAGCGCAGCACGTGGACGATCGCGTCGACCTCGCGGATATTGCCGAGGAACTGGTTGCCGAGGCCTTCGCCCTTGCTCGCGCCCTTCACGAGGCCGGCGATGTCAACAAAGCCAAGCTGGGTCTCGATGATCTTCGCGCTCTTGGCGATGGCCGCGATCTTCGCGAGCCGCTCGTCCGGCACGGCGACCTGGCCGACATTGGGCTCGATCGTGCAGAAGGGATAATTGGCCGCCTGCGCCGCCTGCGTCTCGGTCAGCGCATTGAACAGAGTGGACTTGCCCACGTTGGGCAGGCCGACGATCCCGCAACGGAAACCCATGATGATTATCTCTTGGCTATCTGGAAAGCGCCGCCCTTAGCGGGGAGGCGCGCGCATGGCTAGAGGCGCGCGGTGGACAGTCCGGGGCGGGCGGAATAGCATGTCCGCGGACGGGAGAGCGGGATGGGAATACGCCGATGGATGATGGCAGGGCTTGCGTTCAGCGCCTTGGCGAGCAGTGCTGGGGCGCAGGGCTGGCCCGTGCCCGATCCTGAAGCCGTCGCTGCGCTTGCCCGCGAGACGATGCAGGCGACGGACGCCAACGGGCTCGCCATCGCGGTGATCGACGGCGGCGCGGTGCGTTCGGTCCAGACCTTCGGGGTGCGCAATGCCAAGGGCGAGCCGCTTACGCCGCAGACCATCATGTATGGTGCTTCGCTGACAAAGGCGGTGTTCGGATACTGGATCGCGATGCAGGCCGACCGGGGCCGGATCGATCTCGATGCCCCGATCGCCGCGCGGCTCGCAAAGCCGCTGCCGGAATACGGCAATCTCGATGCCTACGGCAATTGGGGCGACCTTGCGGGAGACGGCCGGTGGCGCGCGATCACGCCGCGCCATGTGTTGAACCACGCGACCGGGTTCGCCAACTTCTCCTTTCTCGAGCCCGACGGCAAGCTGCGCTTCCACTTCGATCCGGGCAGCCGCTACGGCTATTCTGGCGAGGGGATCATGCTGTTGCAATTCGCCTTGGAGGCCGATGGCGGGACAAGCGTGGGCGATGGCGTCGCTGCCGATCTGTTCGCGCCGCTCGGCCTCGAGGATGTCGGCCTGATGTGGCGACCCGAATTCGCCGCGAACCTCGCCGACGGATGGAACGAGAGCGGTGAGGTCGAACCGCATGACGAACGCAGCCGCGTGCGGATGGCGGGATCGATGGATGTTTCGCCCGATGCGATGGCACAGATCGCCGCGGCTATGGTGCGCGGCTTCGGCCTTTCCCCCGGCATACGTCAGGAATTTGCGCGGGGCACCATGGCGATCACCACGCGCAGCCAGTTCCCGAGCCTCCAGCCCGAAGCCCCCGAAGCCGATCGCTTACCGATCCGCGCCGGGCTCGGCATGATCACCTTCGACGGGCCGCAGGGTGCGGGCTGGTTCAAGGGTGGCCACAATGATTCGACCGCGAACATGATGGTCTGCCTCGAAGCCGGGCAGCGCTGCGTGGTGGTCATGGCGAATGACGTGCGGGCCGAAAGGCGCTTCCCCAAGCTGATCGACGCGCTGCTCGGTCCGACGGGTATGCCATGGCGCTGGGAATACCCGGACGCCGATTACTGAGCCTCGGCGAGACCATCCAGCCAATCGTTCAGCGCCGCCGGGCTGCGCAGGCGAATGAGGTTGCCTACGAAACCTTTCAATTTTGCCTCGGTGCGCACGCGCGGACCGCTGTTCCAGTTCATCACATACCAGAAGAAGGCGGCGTCGAAGCGTTCGGGGCAGCCCTCGGGCATATCGGGGCGCGCGCGCCCGCGGTGGGTGACGATGCGCTTAACCAGCCGCCACAGGCACAGGCGGATCGGGAAATCGAGGTAGATGACCGTATCGGCCCGTGCGAGCCGCTGCGGAAGGACGCTGCCGTAATTGCCCTCGATCAGCCAGCGGTCCTGCGCCACCACTGCCGCGAGGCGGGCGTGCAATTCGGCCCTCTCGGTCTCTACCCAGCCCGCCTGCCAGCCGAGCTGATCCATGTGGACAAGCGGCAGGCCCATGCGCGGCGCAAGTTCGCGGGCGAGGGTGCTCTTGCCCGATCCGCACGGGCCGATGACGAGAACGCGGCGCATCAATCTGCCACCGATTGCTGCCGCTTGAGCGCCTCGCGCCGCTTGCGCTTGAGAAATTCTGCCAGCTCGCCAGCGCCCTTCTCCATGCCGGAGGGTATCCTGTAACGGGCGAGCCATAAATTGCTCCAGTGACGGCGCGGCAGGCGCGATCCATCAACCTCGATGACGACATGATAGCCCGGCGCGCGGTAGTTGTGACGCTTCTCGATCCGCGTGATCTCCTGCCAGGTCATGCGATGGCTCCAGATGTTGCCGGCGAGGCGCAGGCCATGCGGATAGATTTCAACCCGGAAGGCTAAGAGGTGGTTGAGCAGGGCAACCACGATGAACAGCATCAACGCGGCGCCGCCAAGGACTATGAGACCCCGCCACCAGCCACCGGGTCTGGCGAAGAGATCGAAACCGGAAGACGCCATCGCCGCTGCCAATATGGCGAAGATCGGCAGGCACAGCAGTGCGGCCAGATGCCCCCACCAGCGCTGGCGGATGATGATCGGCCCCCGCGCCACGATCACTCCTGCATCCGCAGCGCCACATCGTTCATGAAGCGCACGTCATCGCCCCTTGCCAGCCAATCCGCCTCCGCGCTCAGTGCGCCGAGCATGGCGGCCAGATCATCTTCCTCGACCTTGGCGAAATTGCCGAGGACGTGGCCGGTCACGCGGTCCTTGTGCCCGGGATGGCCGATGCCGAGGCGGATGCGGCGATAATCGGGCGCGCCAAGGCTGGCACAGTGCTGGTCGATCGAGCGCAGGCCATTGTGCCCCGCGTGCCCGCCGCCCTGCTTCACCTTGACCTTGAAGGGGGCAAGATCCAGCTCGTCGTGGAACACGGTCAGCGCCTCGGTGGTGAGCTTGTAGAACCGCAGCGCCTCGCTGACCGCGCGGCCGCTTTCGTTCATGAAGGTCGCGGGCTTGAGCAGCAGCACCTTCTGGCTGCCGATCCGCCCTTCCTGCGCCCAGCCGCTGAACTTCTTCTGCACCGGCGCGAAGTCATGCATGTCCGCGATCACGTCCGCGGCCATGAAGCCGACATTGTGCCGGTGGAGCGCATAGCGCGGTCCGGGATTTCCGAGGCCGACCCAGATCTGCATGACGTCTTCCCTAACGATGCTGCCCACAAAACGAAACGCCGGACTTCCCGCGAAGGAAGCCCGGCGCTTGCGAAGCCGTTACCGGCGGATCGCTTATTCGGCGTCGGCCACGTCGGCCTGGGTCGTGTCACCTTCGCTGCTCTTGAGCGCCGAGGGGGCGACGAGCGTGGCGATGGTGAAATCGCGGTCGGTGATCGCGCTGGTGACGCCCTTGGGCAGGGTCACTTCGCTGATGTGGATCGCATCGCCCACGTCCTTGCCGCCGACATCGATCTGGATCTCGTCGGGGATGGAATCGCTGGCGCAGACCAGTTCGAGTTCGTGGCGCACGATGTTGAGCACGCCGCCCTTCTTGAGGCCGGGCGACTTCTCTTCGTTGATGAACACCACCGGCACCGCGACTTCGACCTTCGAGTCCGCCGAAAGGCGCAGGAAGTCGACGTGGGTCGGGCGGTCGGTCACCGGATGGAAGGCGACATCCTTCGGAAGCGTGCGGACGGTCTTGCCACCGATCTCGATGTTGACGATCGAGTTCATGAAGTGGCCGGTCATCAGCTGACGAACCAGTTCCTTCTGCTCGACGTGGATCAGGGTGGGTTCTTCCTTGCCGCCATAGATGACAGCAGGGGTCCGACCATCGCGGCGAAGTGCACGGGAGGCTCCCTTGCCAGCCCGTTCGCGCGCTTCGGCCGGCAGGGTAAGAGTCTCGCTCATACGGATGCCTTTCGAATACGTGTTTGATTGCAGTTGTCACCGGTGCGACCGCCTCCAGGGATGACCGGAAGCACCGAAGCGCGGGCCCTTAGAGCGAGATGGCCGGTTTGGCAACCGCTTTAGGGCAGGCGCCGCACGCGGTAGCCCTGTGCCTCGAGCAGCGCGGCGAGGCCGTCCGGCCCGACAAGGTGCGCGGTGCCGACCGCGATCAGCGGGCGGGGCTGCTCGCCGAGCAGCGGGATGAGCGCAGCGGCCCAGCGCCGGTTGCGGCCTGTCAGCAGCGCCTCGCGCAAGGCGGGATCGGCGAGGAAGCCTTCGCGGGTCGCCTGTTCGATCATCGCCGCATCGCCCGCCAGCCAGGCGCGTTGCAGGCGTTCGGGATCGGCGCGCGCCCGCTCGCTCTCGCGCACCACCGCGGCGAGCATCGCGCGCTGCTGCGCTTCGGGAAGGCGGTCGAACAGCGAAAGCTGCCCGCGCGCGCCCTCCAGCTCGCGCACCGGGCGGCCCGCGAAATCGCGCAGCACCGCGCGGTCGACGCCATTGGCGGGATCGCCCGTTGCATCGACCTGCGCCAACGCGATGGCTGCCGCCCAGGTCTCGGTCGCGCCGAAGTGGTCCGGATCGAGATCGCCGCGCGCCATCAGCATCGCCAGTGGCTCAGCCAGATCGGGCGGAACGCGCGCGGCGAGCGGCGGCAGGCCGGGGGTGGCGGAAAGCGCGGCAAAGGTACGCGAAAGCGCCGCGCTGTCATCCAGCGCGGCGATTTCGACCACCAGCAGATCGGCCTCTGCCACGGCCCGCGCTATCGCCGGAGTGCGCCAGCGGGTGCCTTCGGGAAGGGCGTGGATCGTGCCGAGCATCCACCCCTCCACCGTGCCATTGGCCGAGGCGATTTCGTAGACCAGCGGGTTGGTCGGGTCATCGGGCGGCGGCTCGCGGCATCCGGCCAGCAGGGTGAGGAGCAGCGCGGCGAGCGCCAGCAGCGCAACCCGCACGCCGCTGCGCTGCGCCTGCACCGTTCCTTCACGCACCGACACGATCCTCGCCCGCCCCCTGCCAGCTTACTGGACGCGGGTGACGGTGATGCCCTTTTGCGTGAGGAAATCCTGCACGCTCTTGGGACCGCCAAGATGGCCAGCGCCCACCGCAATGAACACCGTGCCCGGCTGATCCATCCGCGCGCCGATCCACTCGGCCCAGGCAGCGTTGCGATCGAACAGGATAAGATCGCTGATATTCGCCTCGCTCATGTCGTCATTGAGCAGCGCGGCGAGTTCGTCGACCTTGCCCATCCGCCAGTTCTCGACCATCGCGGGCAGGGCAGTGTCGATCTCGTCCAGCCCCTCGACCGTGGTCATCAGCAGCCTGACCTGATCCTCGTAAGGCAACGAGGCGAAAAAGCCGAACTGCTGGTCGAGCGTTTCAAGGCCGATCCGCTCTTTGTCCTTGGTGCGCGCGGCGATCACGCTTTCCACGCCGCTCTCGGCGCCAAAACCCATCTGGCCGAACTTGGCGACGGTGACGTTGAGGAACGCAAACCACGGTTGGAACCGGTCGAGCACCGCGGGCGACATGCCGGTGGCGGCGAGCTGCGGTTCGAGCTCGGTCAGCACCTCGGCAAGCTTGGCGTTCTGATCGGGCGTCAGAAGGCCCGAAAGCGACTGGTCGGGGGCGAGCAGGGCGTGTTTCATCACCGCAGCCTGAACCGAGGCCATCTGTTCGGATTCGGGGCCCAGTTCCTTCACCACCAGATCGGCCGAATCCATCGCCTCGGCGACCGGCGGGGTCAGCCAGTCGACGTTCTTGGGCAGGAAGTGGAAGGTGCCGAACAAATAGATCGTGGTGTCTTCGTCCGCGACCTTCCACAGGCCGGGGGTGGCGGGCGTGGTCGCGGCGGCAGCGGACTCGGCATGATTGTCGGCCAGCGCCGGAGTAGCGGCCAGCAAAGCGAGCGGGGCGGCGGCGAGGGCAAGCAGTGAGGAAAGTTTCATCGAATGGTCCTTTCGAAGGAGTGGGAAGGGGGCATCGAAACAAGACCGCCGGTCATATCCGCCAGCGGGCATAGAGGAACGAGGCGAGCATCGCGACATAGGCGACGGCGAAGACCCCGAAGGCATGAGGCGGCGGCACGAAGCCTCCGGCGTAAAGGACGGCCCAGACCGGAAAACCCGCACTCACCCCGAAGAAGCCGCCGGTGAAGGCGATCAGCGAAACCTCGCGCTGGTAGTCGTCGGCCTTCTTCATGTTCCCGATCGGCACGACCAAGAAGACGGCTAGCGACAGAGCAGCGATCAGCAGGGCCAGCGCGGGCGACAGCTTCAGCTTATCCCAATCGCCAAAGATGAGGTTGCCATCACCCTCGTCGAAGTAGCCGGTCAGGAACCCGATCCCTCCAGCCACCGCGGCTGCGGCGAACATGGTGATGACCTGAACACGCTCACGTTTGCGCAGTCGGGCTTCTCCCGTGCCGCGGGTCGGGTCGGTCATGTCAGCCTCCGGGCCATGTTGGCGATGAAGGATGCGATCAGCACCCCGACAAACAGGATCATCACATCGGGCTCAGGCAGAACGCCGCCGCGATAGCCCAGCCACCAAGCCGGGACGACGGTGGTGAAGAAGCGGAAACCCGCGCTCTCGCCGAAAATCAGCAGGTCACGCTCGACCTCATCCATGTTGCGGCGCGTGATGGCGGCGAGCAGCGGCATGCCCACCAGCCACAGCAGCGCCGCGACCACCGCAAGCCCGGTCGGCAGCGGACCGTTGGAATAGAGATCGTTCGCCAGCCCTCCGCCCGAGGGCCGGGCGAAGATCAGCGTGATCAGCAGGGAAAACGCGATCAGCGCCACCATTGCCCAGCCGTAACGCCGGGTGCGCGGGGTGACGGGATCGCCCTCAGTGAGCGTGGGCCACTTTCGGAAGGTCGCGACCGTAATCGCGCCGCCGACAAGCCCCGCCGTCACCGCGCCCACCAGATCGATCGAGGCGACATTGTCCTTGGCCACCTGGATCGCGCCCCAGGCAATGCCGCCCAGCAGCAGCGTCAGGCCTGCGGCAAACCAGAGCACCGGAACAGCAAACCGGCGAAACCGCGCGCCAAGGCTGTTGTCATCGCCGTCTGTCATGCCGAGGATCCCGTCAGAGTTCGTCATCGAAAATCTCCTCGATGCGCATGTCGAACAGCCGCGCGATGCGGAAGGCGAGGGGGAGCGAGGGGTCGTGCTTGCCGGTCTCGATGGCGTTCACCGCCTGACGCGACACGTCGAGCCGCCCGGCCAGTTCGGCCTGGCTCCAGTCGCGCTCGGCACGCAGGACCTTGAGGCGGTTTTTCATTCGTCCGCGCCTGCGTCCCTGCGGTCGCGCAGCCACTGGAAGGCGAAACCGGCGTAGAAGGCGAGGGTGAGCACGATGGCGACGGTCAGGCCGTTCATCGCGAGCGCCCCGATCCCGACCGCGTCGTGCTGTGCGCCGCCGCCGCCAAAGGCATAACCAAGCTCATTGGCTACGTCACCGGACGCAAGAATGAAAAGCGCGACGAGATAGGCGCCCAGCACCGCGCCCATCCAGCGCAGACCAGTGCTCATCAGGCTTTTCAGGTATTCGTCCGTGTAAGTGGTGAAGGCGCCGCTCAACGGTCCACCGGCCATTGCACCGAAGGCCATGGCGGAAAGCATGTTGTCCATGCCGATGAACAGGTTGGCAAAGCTGAAGGCGGCACCGCCCACCCCGAACCATAGGGCCACATATTGGTTGCTGCGTTCGGTCTCGCCGACTGCATTGGGCTTGTAGGGCATTACATGTCCCCCAGCAGGCGCTTGACGAACAGGCCGATGTAGAAGGCGGCAAACGCGAGCACGGTGACGGCTGTTGCGGGGATACTGCGGCCGTCGTCGGTACCGGTCACGCCATCGAAGAAACCCTCGGCAGCGGGCAGGCCGAGGAAGGTGATCAGCATTGTCCCAAAGGCAACGCTGGCCCCGGCATTCCACAGGCCTTCGGTGTATTCATCCGCGCGCCGGGTTGCGAGCATCACCATGCTGCTGGCGATCACGATCAGAAGACCGATCAACCCAAGCGATTGCAAACCATCGACGAACTCGGCGACGGCGGTGAGGAGGAGGGCGGCAAGGCCCGTCCAGCTGGCGCCCATGAAGATGCTGGCGCGGTTGATGCGGGCGGAGGCCATTTAGAACCCCATCGCGGTGGTCAGCTTTGCCAGCACATTGCCGATCGCAAATCCGCTCAGACCGAGCATGACACAGGCGTGCCAGCGTTTGACGGTCACAGTCTCGTTCATCGCGAATCTCTCCAGCGAAGGAATTGAAAGATCAATACAAACACCATCATGTAGCCTAGCCAGACATACAAAATGGCGCTGCCCCACTCGATCTCGGTCTTTGACCACCTCAAAATGGACGGCGCTTTTTCCGGCTGGCCCAACGCAAAATAAAGCGACCACTCGCCAACAAAAAATGCCAACGGGAAGATCGCAGTACCATAAGCCAGCACAACCGATGTGCGGCGCCACAATTGCTCGGCATATTCGTCGCGCATGAACCGGGCGCAGATGAGAAACATTGGCACCAGGAACATCAGCACTAGCAGCGGCGTGTAGAAAATCACCGCGACCGGCGTGGACATATAGTCCTGAGGATCGAACCCCGTCAGCCGGTCGACCAGCAATTCAAGTCCGCTGTAGACCAATGCCGCAAGCGCGGCATTCATCAGCAGGAAATAGACGCGGTAGCGTCGCTGCTTGTCGGGCTTGGCTGCGGGAGTGGTCATTCAGGCGCTTTCCGTTTTGAAACGAAGGGCCAGCGGAGGGGCGGGGCGAACCCCTCCGCCGGGGTGCATCACGCGCCGGGAGTGGCGGCGGGCGATGCGGGGGCGTTTTCGGCGAGGCGCACGCGGTCGGCCCGCGCATTGGCGATGGCGACGCGGATCTCCGGCGCGGCCGCGGCCAGCGCGCTGTCGCGGCATTCGCGCTCAAGCCGCACCGAGGCGCTGTCGCGGCCACCATTGGCGCACATCTGGCGCGCCTTGGTGCGCACGCGCTCGTCAAGCCGGGCGACGCCTTCGCGGGTGGAGAGGTCCAGATCGTCATGGGCGACATCGGCCTCGAATTCGGTGGCGTTGGCAGGGGCGGCCTGAACGCTGGCGGGGGCTGCCATCAGGGCGATGGCGACAGCGAGGGGGGCACCCAACGAAGCGAACGAGGAACGAATGGTCATGGCGAATCTCCTGGGGAGGAAGAATTGATTGTGTCAGTGCAACCTTCCGGAATGTCAGGTTGCCCTGACTTTATGTCGCGATTCGCTGACGATGTCAAGATAACCTGACTTCAAGTCAGGCTGATGCGACAAATCTGCGCCTATCCTATTGGATTCGTTCGACCCTGAACCCCTTCTCGCGCAGCTTGAGAATGACCGAATCGGGGCCTTCCATATGCCCGGCCCCGACCGCCAGCAGCAGGTTTCCGGGCCGTTCCATGCGGTTCGTCAGCCACTCGGTCCAGGCGCGGTTGCGATCGACCAGCAGGACTTCGTAGAAGGCTCGCCCGAAGGGGTCTTCGAGCATTTCGGTCACCGCCGCGTCACCCAGCTTGCCCTGCGCCCAGTTGTGCTCGGTCTCCCAATTATTGCTGCCCGGTTCGACCAGAGCGCAGCCATCCCACCCGTCGAAGCCCTCGTCGATCATCGCGATCAGCTGCGCCTCGTCGATGCCGAACAGGTTCTCCATCACCTGGATCGGATCCTCGATCGCCGAGATCGGGCGGCCGCTGGCCTTGAACTCGGCCTCGATCACAGTCTCCACCCCGAATTCGCGCAGCGATCCCTCGGCCGTGGCGGTGGCTTCGGCGATGGCGAACATCGCGATCATCGGCGGGGCATATTCGATTTCCTCCGCCGAAAGGCCAGTCAGCTGCAGCATCCGCGCGAGCTTGGGCCGATTGCGTTCGGAGAGGCGCGCGGACAGCGGTTCTGTGGGGCGATAGCGCAGCATCAGCGTCATGAACCGCAGCGCCTCGGGGGTCAGCTCGGCTTCGGCCTCGGCTTCGTCGTCGCGCGATTCGAACACGACCTCCTGCGCCTCATCCACCACCCGGTCGAACAGCGGGGTGCGCCAGCGGAAGCCTTCGGGCAGGACGTGAAAGGTGCCGAAGATGGTGATGGTCGTGTCATCATCGGTAAGGCGCCACATCGCGGGGGCGGGCTCGTAGTCCTGCCGGGGCGCGGCACGCAGCGGCGGCGGGGGCAGAACCGCACCGCCGCCATGGCGAAAGCCGTGCCGTCCGGTGCATCGCAGCGGCACGGGCTCTGCCGCAGGCGCCGCTTCAGCCGCAGTCTCGGCCATCGAGGGCTCCTGCGCGCAGAGAGGCGAAAGTGCCAGCACGGCAGCGAGTGCAAGGCCCGCGGGACGACGAAAACGCTTCATGAATCAGGGACTCGCGGCAATATTGCTGTTGACCCGCAAGCTGCCGCAGGCCGCGCGCATGTCAAGCGCCTGCAGGCGGGCAGAGGCGCTTTGCCCCATCGTGCTGCGCTGCGGCATTGACGCTAGAAGGGTGTTCAGCCATGGCGAGCCGCCATGAGTGCTGCGCCCCTCTTTACCCCGCCCGCGCGCGATCCGTCGCGCTCGTTTCAGGACATGATCCTGACGCTCCATGATTTCTGGAGCGCCCATGCCGGTTGCGTGATCCTCCAGCCTTACGACATGCGCATGGGCGCGGGCACCTTCCACACCGCAACCACCTTGCGCGCGCTGGGGCCGGAGCCGTGGAACGCCGCCTTCGTCCAACCTTGCCGCCGGCCGACCGACGGGCGCTATGGCGAGAACCCCAACCGGCTGCAGCACTATTACCAGTATCAGGTGATCCTGAAGCCCTCGCCCTCGGACATTCAGGAGCTCTATTTGAAGAGCCTCGCCGCGATCGGCATCGACCCGCTGGCGCACGACATTCGCTTCGTAGAGGACGACTGGGAAAGCCCGACGCTGGGCGCGTGGGGCCTCGGCTGGGAAGTGTGGTGCGACGGGATGGAAGTGACCCAGTTCACCTATTTCCAGCAGATGGGCGGCTTCGACTGCAAGCCGGTCGCGGGCGAGTTGACCTACGGGCTGGAACGGCTCGCGATGTACATCCAGGGCGTCGACAACGTCTATGACATCGCCTTCAACACCGCCGGAGTGAGCTACGGCGACGTGTTCCTCGAAAACGAACGCCAGATGTCGAAGTGGAACTTCGAGGTCGCCGATACCGACGCGCTGTTCGATCTTTTCGCCAAGGCCGAGGCCGAGTGCCGCAATGCGCTTTCCGCAGGCGTGCCCATCGCCGCTTACGAACAGGCGATCGAGGCGAGCCATGTGTTCAACCTGCTGCAGGCGCGCGGCGTGATATCGGTGCAGGAACGCGCCAGCTACATGGGCCGCGTGCGCGACTTGGCGCGCTCCTCGTGCGAGGCCTATGCCGAGAAGATGACGCCCGAGTGGCAGGCCAAATACCCCGGATGGAGCCTCGTCTGATGGCCGACTTCCTGCTCGAACTGCGCTGCGAGGAAATCCCTGCCCGGATGCAGGCGGGCGCGCGCGCCGAACTCGAAAAGCTGTTCCGCCGCGAGCTCGATGCAGCGGGCGTGAAAGCGGGCGATCTCACCATCTGGTCGACCCCGCGCCGCCTTGCGCTGATCGCGCGCGGGCTGCCGCTCGCGACCGAGGCCGTGAGCGAGGAGGCCAAGGGCCCGCCCGAAGGCGCACCCGATGCCGCGATCGACGGGTTCTGCAAGAAGAACGGCGTCACCCGCGAGCAGCTGGAGCTGCGGGACGTAAAAGGCCGGATGACGTGGTTTGCGGTGATCGAGAAGCCGGGCCGCGCGGTTGGCGATGTGCTCGCCGCCGCGATCCCTGCAATCATTCGCGACTTCAGCTGGCCCAAGTCGATGCGCTGGGGTGCGGCTTCGATCAGCACCGATAGCATGCGCTGGGTGCGCCCGCTTTCGGGCATCGTCGCGCTGCTCGATGGCGCTGTGGTGGCGTGCGAAGCGGGCGGGATCGCTGCCGGGCGCGAGACCTTCGGCCACCGCTTCCATGCCTCCGGCCCGATCGGGATCGACGGGGCGGACGACTACGCCGAAAAGCTGCGTGCCGCCCATGTGATCGTCGACCATGAAGAACGCGCCGCGATCATCCGCGAGGGTGCGGCCAAGGTCGCCGCCGAGGCGGGCCTCACGCTGGTCGCCGACGAGGGGCTGGTGATCGAAAATGCAGGGCTGACCGAATGGCCAGTACCGTTGCTGGGGCGCTTCGATGAGAGCTTCCTCGACGTGCCGCCCGAGGTGATCCAGCTCACCGCGCGGGTGAACCAGAAATATTTCGTCTGCGAGGACGCGCAGGGCAAGCTCGCCAATGCCTTCGTCTGCACCGCCAACATCGATCCGCATGATCCCGCCGTGGTGGTCGACGGCAACCGGAAGGTTCTGGCCGCGCGGCTGTCGGACGCGCGCTTTTTCTGGGAGCAGGACCAGAAGACTTCGCTCGCCGAGCACGCGAAGAAGCTGGCGCGCATCACCTTCCACGAAAAGCTGGGGACGGTCGCCGACAAGGTCGAGCGGGTGGCAAAGCTGGCGCGCTGGCTGTGCGAGGAGGGGATTGTCACTTCTTCTCCCTTCCCCTCGGGGGGAGGGCCGGGGATGGGGGGTGCCACCCCTCGTCCGTCGAGCACCCATCCCCAACCCCTTCCCTCAAGGGAAGGGGCTACACTTGCCGACCTCGCCGAACAGGCCGCGCGCCTCGCCAAGGCCGATCTGGTCACCGAGATGGTCGGCGAATTCCCCGAATTGCAAGGGCTTATGGGCGGTTATTACGCCGCGAAGGAAGGTCTGCCGCAGGAGGTCGCCGAGGCGATCCGCGATCACTACAAGCCCGTCGGGCAGGGCGATGACGTGCCGACTGCGCCGGTGACGGTGGCGGTGTCGCTGGCGGATAAGCTGGATACAATTGTCGGGTTCTTTGGGATTGAGGAACAACCAACCGGTTCGCGTGATCCCTTTGCATTGCGACGAGCAGCGCTTGCCTCAATCCGCTTGATCGAAGGCGGTCTGCGCTTGAACCTTCGAAGCGCCTTGAGTGTTTCTGCTGGTGAGTATCATCGTCAAGAAATTGACCGCCGCTTTGGCGGTCTTGACCGCTATCTGTCTGATACAGAGGCATTCGATAGCGGAGAGGACGCGATTGACCCCTCGGCTCGGCGCTTTCATTTCGACTTGAATGTTTGTGGCCAAGAACTCGAATTCTTCGCCGACCGCCTCAAGGTCCAGCAGCGCGAGGCCGGTGTCCGTCACGACCTGATCGACGCGGTCTTCGCGCTCGGCGGGGAAGACGATCTCGTCCGCCTGCTCGCCCGCGTTCATGCCCTGCAAGCCTTCGTCACCACCGAAGACGGCGCCAACCTCCTCGCGGGCTACAAGCGCGCGGCCAACATCCTCAAGAAGGAGGATTGGCGCGGGATCGAGGGCGAAATCGCGCGCACCGGCGAGGAAGATCCGCTCTCCGGAGTCGACGATCCCGATCTCGCCCCCGTGATCGCCGCCAAGATGGCCGAGCGTCACGCCGCGGCGTCCACGCTTTCCTACACGCCCGAACCGGCCGAAAAGGCGCTGATCGACGCGCTCGATGCCGCCGCCCCGCGCGCTGCCGCAGCGGTGGAGGCCGAACGGTTCGCCGATGCGATGGCCGCGCTCGCCACCTTGCGCGCGCCCATCGACCGGTTCTTTGAAGAGGTGACTGTCAACGCCGAGGAGGCCAGCAAGCGCGCCGCGCGGCTCGCCCTGCTGGCGCGGTTCCGCGATGCGGTGCATCGCGTCGCCGATTTCAGCCGGATCGAGGGGTGATTTCTCTCGCATAGTTTTTCGTGTCACCTTGAGAAAAGGTACAGAATTTCAAAGCCATGATCCCTGTATGGAAAGTGACACGCTGTAACCTTTGTCACGTTCCCAACACCGCTTAGGAAGCCCTATGACACTGAAGACGGTCTATGTATTCGGAGGCGACGCCGACCACTCCGATCCGCGCCAGAAGGACAAGACCGTCACCGGAGGCAAGGGCGCGAACCTTGCCGAAATGGCCAGCATCGGCCTGCCGGTGCCGCCGGGCTTCACGATCACGACGGAAGAATGCGTTGCCTATCTGAGGGATGGTGCGGATTTCTCTGACAGCTTGCGAGGTGCCGTGAGCGCCGCGCTTGCCCATGTCGAGGCGACCGTGGGCAAGAAATTCGGCGATGCGGGCGATCCGCTGCTGGTCTCGGTCCGCTCGGGCGCGCGGGTGTCGATGCCCGGGATGATGGACACCGTGCTCAACCTCGGTCTCAACGATGCGACGGTGGCAGGGCTGGCAGCCTCAAGCGGGGACGCGCGTTTCGCTTGGGATTCCTACCGCCGTTTCATCCAGATGTATTCGGACGTGGTGCTCGGGATCGACCACGGGCTGTTCGAGGAAGCGCTGGAGATCGCCAAGGAAGACAAGGGCTTCTACAACGATACGGAGATGTCGTCCGAAGATTGGCAGGCGTTGGTGAGCGAGTACAAGGGCATCGTCCAGCAGGAGCTCGGCAAACCCTTTCCGCAAGACGTACACGAACAGCTGTGGGGCGCAATCCGCGCCGTGTTCGACAGCTGGGATTCGGACCGCGCCAAGGTCTACCGCCGCCTGAACGACATACCCGCCGACTGGGGCACCGCGGTCAACGTGCAGGCGATGGTGTTCGGCAACATGGGCGAAACCAGCGCCACCGGCGTCGCCTTCACCCGCGATCCGGCAACCGGAACAAGAGCTTACTACGGCGAATACCTCATCAATGCGCAGGGCGAAGACGTGGTCGCAGGCATCCGCACCCCGCAATACCTGACCCGTGCGGCGCGCGAGGCGGCCGGGGCCAAGCCGCTCTCAATGGAAGAGGCGCTGCCCGAAGCCTACAGCGAACTCGCCCGCGTGTTCGACCTGCTGGAACTTCACTACAAGGACATGCAGGACATTGAATTCACGGTGGAACGCGGCAAGCTGTGGATGCTCCAGACCCGCTCGGGCAAGCGGACGGCCAAGGCCGCGCTCAAGATGGCAGTCGACATGGTGGCCGAGGGCCTGATCGACGAGCGCGAGGCGGTGCGGCGGGTTGATCCGATGGCTTTGGATCAGCTGCTCCACCCCACGCTCGATCCCAAGGCCGAACGCAATGTGCTCACCACCGGCCTCCCCGCATCGCCGGGGGCGGCGGCGGGCAAGATCGTGCTCGATGCCGACACCGCCGAGCAATGGGCGGGGCGCGGCGAGAAGGTGATCCTGGTGCGGGTCGAGACCAGCCCGGAGGACATCCACGGGATGCACGCGGCGCAGGGCATTCTCACTGCGCGCGGCGGGATGACCAGCCACGCGGCGGTTGTCGCACGCGGGATGGGGCGGCCCTGTGTGTCGGGTGCCGGGCAGGTCTCGATCGACCGCAACGCCCGCACGCTCAGGATCGGCACCACCGAGCTGAAGGAGGGCGATGCCATCACCCTCGACGGGGCGACCGGGCAGGTGATGCTCGGCATCGTTCCCACGGTCGAGCCGGAGCTGGCGGGCGACTTCGGGACGCTGATGGTGTGGGCCGATAGCTTGCGGCGGATGAGGGTGCGCACCAATGCCGAAACGCCCGAGGATTGCCGCATGGCGCGCCAGTTCGGGGCTGAGGGCATCGGGCTGTGCCGCACTGAACATATGTTCTTCGAAGCCTCGCGTATCTCGCTGATTCGCCAGATGATTCTTGCCGAGGACGAGGCGGGGCGCAGGCGTGCCTTGGACCGGCTGCTGCCCGAACAGCGCGCCGATTTCACCGCGATCTTCGAAGTGATGGCAGGCCTTCCCTGCACGATCCGCCTGCTCGATCCGCCGCTCCACGAATTCCTGCCCCACGCGGATGAGGACTTCGCCGAACTCGCCGACGCGACCGGGCTGGGAGTCGATCACCTCAAGCGCCGGGCCGGGGAATTGCACGAATTCAACCCGATGCTCGGCCATCGCGGGTGTCGCCTCGGGATCACCTATCCCGAAATCTACGAGATGCAGGCCCGCGCGATCTTCGAGGCGGTGTGTGCGGTGAAGCAATCCACGGGCGAGGCGCCGCTGCCTGAAATCATGATCCCGCTGGTGGCGACCAGGCGCGAGCTCGCAATCCTCAAGGCGCTGGTCGACACAACGGCCGAGGCCGTCTTCGGCGAGACCGGCACCCGGGTCGAATACCTCGTCGGCACAATGATCGAACTGCCGCGCGCGGCGCTGATGGCGGGCGAGATTGCCGAGGAAGGCGCGTTCTTCTCGTTCGGCACCAATGACCTGACCCAGACCACACTGGGCGTCAGCCGCGACGATGCGGCGCGGTTCCTCAGCGTCTATGTCGACAAGGGCATCTTCCCGCGCGACCCCTTCGTCAGCCTCGATGTGGACGGCGTCGGCCAACTGGTCGAACTGGCGGCGGAGCGGGGCAGGGCGACCCGGCCCGATATCAAGCTCGGCATCTGCGGCGAGCATGGCGGCGATCCGGCGAGCATCGCCTTCTGCGAGAAGGTCGGCCTCGATTATGTCAGCGCCTCGCCCTACCGCGTGCCGATCGCGCGGCTTGCGGCGGCGCAGGCGGCGCTCAAGGCGGGCTAGGTTCCTGCGAGCGATCGCCGCCCGGTGAGGGTGACGATCTCGAAGCTCTCGGGCGTCTTGCCGTCGGCATCGGCGCGCGCGGCAAAGGCGGCGCGGGCGCGGGCGAGGGCGGCCTTGCCGAGAGGTGGCGCGGGCTTCGCCAGCGCATTGCCGAGGCCGGAATCGCGCAGGTCGCTCACCAACCGGTCGAGCGCCGCATAGCGCACCGTCAGCACATGCGTATCAACCACCGGATCCTTCCACCCGGCGCGCTGCATCAGCCCCGGCGCGGCGCGGGGATCGACCAGCGGGTGGATGCGGGCCGCGGGCCGCTCGGGCTCGGCAGCCAGCATCGCGGCGCGCAGGGCGGGGAGGCTCTGGCCGCCCATGAAGTGCGCGATCACCAGCCCGCCGGGCGCGAGCGCATTGCGCAGGTGGATCAGCGCGCCGGGCAGATCGTTGACCGCATCGAGCATCCCGATCACCACGATCAGATCGAACCCGCCAATGGGGAAGGGGGCCTCCAGATCGAGCGTATCGGGCGCATCGACCTCGCCGCCGCCCGCCCGCAGATGCTGCGCCAGCGTGCCGGTCCACTCGCCCAGCACCAGGGCCCGCGCCGGGGTGTGGCGCAGGAAGGCGAGTCGTTCGAGCGTGTCCTCGATCATGTCCTCCGCCAAGAACCGCGCCGCACCGGGCGCAGCGGCGCGGCTGCGGGCGCGGGCGAGGCGGGCGTCGCGGCGGCGGGGGCTGAAGATCGTGGGGATCGCGGGCGCAGTCATCGCCGCCCGCACTGCCGCGCTTGCCAGCGGAGCGCAAGCCGTGCGACACTTCGCCGATGGCAGTGGTCGCTCAACTTGCCCGCCATGTCGCGCCCGTGGTCGACATGGTCTATCCGCCACGCTGCCCGCTGTGCGGCGCGGCGGTTGCGGGGCAGGCGGGGCTGTGCCTTGACTGCTGGAGCACGCTTGAGGTGCCCGCCCAGCCCGACGCCGAGGGCATGGGCGTGCCGGTCTACGCGGCGACCTATTACACCGAGACATCGCGCAGACTGGTGCTGGCCTACAAGCATGGCGGGCGGATTGCGCTGGCGCGGCTGCTGGCGCGGTTGATCGCCGCGCGGCTGCCAGAGGTCACGTCTGGCCGTGCCCTGCCGGTGCTTGTGCCTGTCCCGCTGCATCGCTGGCGCCTGTGGAGTCGCGGATTCAATCAGGCGGCCTTGCTGGCGCGCGAGCTGGCCCGGATGGGCAAGGGCGAGGCCGAGGTCGCCGCGCTGATTCGTCATCGCCGTACGCCGAACCTCGGCGGGCTCGGGCGCGAGGCACGGGAGCAGGCGCTGGCCGGCGCAATCCGGCTCAACCCGCGGCGGATCGCGCAGCTGGCCGGGCGCGACGTCATTCTGGTGGATGATGTGCTGACCAGCGGTGCGACCAGCAGAGCCTGCATTGCCGCGCTGAAGGAGGCGCAGCCTGCCTCGGTCGCGATGGCTTGCTTTGCCCGAGTCGAGGAGGGGCACCATCTGGCGCATCCCGCTGGCCGGAAAACATAACGCCCGAGGCCTTTCGACCCCGGGCGCCACGTGACGAAACGGTGAGGATCCACCCTTGCGGGCAGTGGCAGCGACCCCCTAACTTCGCTGCCGGGATCCAGTCCCTATCGTTCAACCGGTCGCGCTGGCACCCCGCTGCCAGTCTTGCGGTCCGGTCACCCCCTGAACCCGGCACCGGGCGGTGCCATTGTTCGGTGGAGAACCCCTTGCGAAGGCTCCGAGGGGCTTGTTCCACGCTCCGGCCCGATACGAAAGCGTTAGCTGACCTATTTGTGTTTTTTGCAGCCCGCTGTTGTTTGCTTGCAACAATCGTCGCATGAGCGCCACCGTGGCGACATGATCTGTCCAACACCCGCCCCAATGGAGTTTCCCGTGACCGACACCCCCCTAACCATTGCCGAGCGCGAGAGCGGCGCGGTGTTTGTGCCCCGTTTCGATGCGCAGGGCCTGCTCACCGCCGTGGTAGTCGACGATGCCTCGGGCGAGGTGCTGGTGGTCGCTCATATGAACCGCGAGGCGCTCGATGCCACTCTGGCGAGCGGCAAGGTGCACTTCTGGTCGCGTTCGCGCGGCAAGCAGTGGATGAAGGGCGAGACCTCGGGCAATGTGCTGGCGGTGCGCGAAATCCGGGTCGATTGCGATCAGGATGCGCTGGTGATCCGCGCGCAGCCCGCCGGGCCGACCTGCCACACCGGCGCGCGCAGCTGTTTCTACAGGGTGCTCGACTCGGTCGAGGGAGAGCCGCGCCTGCGCCGCGACGAGAATTGACGTTCACGTAAGCGTGAACATACTTGACGCTCACGTAAACGTAAGGTAGAGCGGGAGCATGGCTACAGCACCCGCTCATTCCGCCGCCGAACTTGCCGGCGAACCGCGTCGCAACGGCGCGCATCTTGACCGTCCGGATGTCCACGCCCGCGAGCAGTTCACGATCTCCGACCTTACCTCGGAATTCGGCTGCACCGCCCGCGCTCTGCGGTTCTACGAGGACGAGGGGCTGATCAGCCCGGCGCGCGTCGGCCTCACCCGCGTCTATTCCAAGCGCGATCGCGCGCGGCTCGCGTGGATCATGCGCGCCAAAAATGTCGGCTTCTCGCTGACCGAGATCCGCGAGATGATCGACCTCTACGATCTTGACGATGGCCGCGTCGAACAGCGCCGCGTCACGATCGAGAAGTGCCGCACGCACATCTCAAAATTGAAGGCCCAGCGCGACGATATCGACAGCTCGATCAAGGAGCTCACCGATTTCGTCGCCGAGATCGAGAAGCTCGACCTCGGCTGAGCCGAACCCCGCCTCTCCAGCACCGCACACCCAAGGGAATACGTGATGCCGACTTATACCGCCCCCACCCGCGACACGCGCTTTGTCGTCAACGAAGTGCTCGACCTGGCCAGCTACGGCAACCTGCCCGGCTTCGAGAACGCCACGCCTGACATGATCGACACGGTCATCAACGAGGCCGGCAAGTTCTGCGCCGAAGTGCTCGCGCCGGTCAACCAGGCGGGTGACGAGCATGGCTGCACCCGTCACGAAGACGGCTCCGTCACCACCCCTCCGGGCTTTAAGGAAGCCTATCAGGCCTATGTCGAAAGCGGTTGGGGCACGCTGGCCCAGCCCGAGGAATTCGGCGGGCAGGGGCTGCCCCACGTGCTCGGCTTCGTGCTCGAGGAATATACCGGCACCGCCAATCAGGCCTTCGCGATGTATCCGGGTCTCACCGCCGGGGCGATCTCGGCGATCCTCGCTAAGGGCAGCGACGAGCAGAAGCAGACTTTCGTGCCCAAGATGATCTCGGGCGAATGGTCGGGCACCATGAACCTGACCGAGCCGCATTGCGGCACCGATCTCGGCATGATCCGCACCAAGGCCGTGCCCAATGGCGATGGCTCCTACGCGATCACCGGCACCAAGATCTTCATTTCGGCCGGTGAACACGACCTCACCAGCAACATCATTCACCTGGTGCTGGCCAAGACCCCGGGTGCGCCTGACAGCACCAAGGGAATCTCGCTCTTCATCGTGCCGAAGTTCCTGCTCGATGCCGATGGCAATCCGGGGGAGCGCAACGGCGTCACCTGCGGGTCGATCGAGAAGAAGATGGGCATCCACGGCAACGCGACGTGCCTTCTCAACTACGACGGTGCGACCGGCTATCTGGTGGGCGAGGAGAACAAGGGCCTTGCCGCCATGTTCATCATGATGAACGCCGCGCGTCTCGGCGTCGGCATTCAGGGCTATGCCCAGGCCGAGGTCGCCTATCAGAACGCGGTCACCTATGCGCTCGACCGCCGTCAGGGCCGCGCGCTGACCGGCCCGGCCGATCCGGAGGCCAAGGCCGATCCGATCTTCGTCCACCCCGACGTGCGCCGGATGCTGATGGACGCCAAGGTCTTCACCGAAGCCATGCGGGCGCTGTGTCTGTGGGGCGCGCTGCAGGTCGATCTGACTCACAAGGCGCAGACCCCCGAAGAGCGCGAGATGGCCGATCTGCTGATCGGGCTGATGACCCCGGTGATCAAGGGCTATGGCACCGACAAGGGCTACGACATCGCCACCAATATGCAGCAGGTCTATGGCGGGCACGGCTACGTCAAGGAATGGGGCATGGAGCAGTTCGTGCGCGATAGCCGCATCGCGATGATCTACGAAGGTGCCAATGGCGTGCAGGCGATGGACCTGTGCGGCCGCAAGCTCGCCGCGGGCGGGGGCAAGGCGATCCAGGCCTTCTTCGCGATGATCGACGAGGAAATCGCCTCGGCCAAGCAGGACGAGACGCTGAAGCCTGTCGCCGAACGCCTCGAAAAGGCGCTGGGCGAGCAGAAGGCGGCGACCATGTGGTTCATGCAGAACGCGATGGCGAACCCCAACCACCTTGGCGCGGGCGCGCATCACTACATGCACATCATGGGCATCGTGACGCTCGGCTTCTTCTGGCTGAAGATGGCCAAGGTCGCTGCGGCCAAGCTGGCGGGCGAGCCCGAGGACAGGGCCTTCTACGAGGCCAAGCTGGTCTCGGCCAACTACTACGCCGAGCGCTTCCTCCCCGATGCGGGCGCGCTGCGGCGCAAGCTGGAAGCGGGCAGCGAATACATGATGAAGCTGCCGGCGGAGGCCTTCGCCACCGCGGCGTGATCTGAGATCGCGATACCGAATTGAGGCGGGCCGTCATGTCTTGGCATGGCGGCCCGTTTCGTTTGGGGCTTACTCGAAGCGTCCCATCATCCGCTGCGAGCCGACCTTCAGCTTGATGCTGCCGGGCTGCGGGACGGAGGCAGGCCGTTCCCACTGCGCCGCCGAGCGCGCCGATCCGGCGCGCGGGCGGGCCGGGGGAGCGGGGGCCTTTGGCGGGGCCGGCGTGGCGGCTGCAACAGGCTCGGGTTCGGGTTCCGGTTCGGGCTCGACCACTTCGACCACCGGTTCCGGCTCTGGTTCCGGCGCTGGCGATGGAGGAGGAGGCGGCGGCGGCGGAGCGGCTTGCGGCGCAGGCGCGGGCGGGGCGGCTGCCGGGGCAGGCGCGGCAGCTTGCGCCGGTGCTGGAGCTGCTTCAGGCTCGCCCTCGGCGGTTCCGGCAAGGATCTTGGCGGCCACTTCCTCCACCGAGCCCACCACCAACAGCGGTTGCCCACCGACGATGCCGACATTGGTCTGCCCGTTCTCGGCGGTGCGCAGCCATGCGACGTTGGAAGCGACGACGAGATAATTGCCGCCGCGCGATTCGAGCTTGATGAACTTCATGCGCGCCGGTCCCCGTGCCGCGATTGTGAGGGCTGTTCCATTGCCGCAGGAAATAGGCGATCAAGGTTAAGGAATCGCTCCATGACCTGCCGGGTGAAGGGGCGGGCCAGACCGGGGCCGGACCAGCGGCTGCGACTCGGCGCGAGGAATGGGAGAACAGTCGAACAATGGCATGGCACCGGACAGGACTGGCGGCACTGCTCGCCATAGCGATGCCGCTTGTGGCACAACCGCTGGCCGCAGAGCCGATCGAAGCGGGACAATTGCCCGCGAGCTTCAAGGCCGATCTCGATGCGCAATATGATCAGGTGATCGCCGACCTTATCCGCATCACCGAAACCCCCGCACCGCCCTTCAAGGAGGCCGTTCGCGCCGCCCTGTTTGTACAGATGCTGCGCGATGCCGGACTCACCGATGTGACCCTCGACGCCGAGGGCAATGTCCTCGCGCTGCGGCCCGGGCGCGGGGAGGGGCCGGTGTTCGTCGTCTCGGCCCATCTCGACACGGTGTTCCCCGAAGGCACCCCGATCACCGTCACGCGCGAGGGCGAGCGGCTGCTGGCGCCGGGGATCGGCGACGACAGCCTCGGCCTTGCCTCGATGCTCGCCTGGGTGCGGGTGCTGGAGCAGCACGACATCGCCACCCGCCAACCGATCCTGTTCGTCGCGACCGTGGGCGAGGAAGGGCCCGGCGACCTGCGCGGGGTGCGCCACCTCTTCACGAAGGGCGCGTGGCAGGGGCGGATCGGGGCCCTCATGTCGATCGACGGAACCGACGCCGGGCGGATCGTCCACGCGGCGGTCGGATCGCGGCGGTACCGACTGCTGTTCAAGGGGCCGGGCGGGCATAGCTACGGCGCCTTCGGGATCGTCAACCCTATGGCCGCGATGGCCGAAGCGGTGCGAGGTATCTACGCGATTGAGGTGCCCGAGGAGCCGAAGACGACCTATTCGGCCAGCGTCGTCAGCGGCGGCACCTCGGTTAATTCGATCCCCACCGAAGTGGCGCTGGAGATCGACATGCGTTCAGGCGACGCGGCGCTGCTGCGCAACCTCGAAACGCAGGTGCTGGCGGCTGCCGAGGCTGGGGTGGCGAGCGAGAACGCCGCCCGCTCGCAGCGCGCGGGCGCGGTTACGCTGGTGCCGGAGCTGACCGGGGATCGCCCCGGCGGCGTCACGCCATCCGATCACTCCCTGATCCGCGATGCGCTTGCGGCCAGCCAGGCGGCGGGGTTCCGGGCGCGGCTCGACGATTCCTCGACCGACAGCAATATCCCCATGAGCCTCGGCATCCCGGCACTGACCATCGGCAGCGGGGCCGGGGGCGGGCGCACTCACAGTCTCGACGAGTATCTCGACATCGAGCGCGCGCGGTTCGTCGCCGGGCTCACGGTCGGTCTGGCGGTGATCCTCGCGCAGACCGGGGCCGAGACGCCCTGACGTTGCCTATTCCACCGGCAGGAAATCGGGCACCGAGAGATAGCGCTCGCCGGTGTCGTAGTTAAAGCCCATCACCCGCGCGCCCGGCGCCAGTTCGGGCAGCTTGGCGGCAATCGCGGCGAGTGTCGCACCGCTGGAGATGCCGACCAGCATCCCTTCCTCGCGCGCGGCGCGGCGCGCCATTTCCTTGGCTTCCTCGGCATCGACCTTGATCGCGCCGTCGATCGCGTCGGTGTGGAGGTTGCCGGGGATGAAGCCTGCGCCGATCCCCTGAATCGGGTGCGGGCCAGGCTGGCCGCCGTTGATCACGGGGGAGAGCGCGGGCTCGACGCCATAGGCCTTGAATTGGGGCCAGTGCTTCTTCAGCTCCTCAGCGCAGCCGGTGAGGTGGCCGCCGGTGCCGACCCCGGTGATCATCACGTCGATCGGCGTGTCGGCGAAGTCGGCGAGGATTTCCTGCGCGGTCGTGCGCGCATGGATCGCGGGGTTGGCGGCGTTGTCGAACTGGCTCGGCATCCAAGCGCCGGGCGTGCCGGCGACCAACTCCTGCGCCCGTTCGATCGCGCCCTTCATGCCCTTTTCGCGCGGGGTGAGGTCGAAACTCGCGCCATAGGCGAGCATCAGGCGGCGGCGCTCGACCGACATCGATTCGGGCATCACCAGCACCAGCTTGTAACCCTTGACCGCGGCGACCATCGCAAGGCCGATGCCGGTGTTGCCCGAGGTAGGCTCGACGATGGTGCCGCCCGGCTTCAGCGCGCCGGTAGCCTCGGCATCCTCGACCATCGCGAGCGCGATGCGATCTTTGATCGAGCCGCCGGGATTGGCGCGCTCGGACTTCACCCAGACCTCGTGATCGGGGAACAGCCGCGCGAGGCGGATATGCGGGGTGCCGCCGATGGTGGCGAGGATGTTGTCAGCCTTCATGTCGATACCTCTCTCTTGAGCGCTTGCGGCTCGAAACTGCGGGCGCGGCGCAATTCGGGGAAATACCACGCCCATACCAATGTCACGACTATCGCACCCGCGCCGCCGAATACAACCGCGCCGGTCGCGCCGAGGATCGCAGCGGCAAGGCCCGATTGCATCTCGCCCAGCTCGTTGGAGGCGGAAATGGCAAGGCCCGAGATCGCCGAAACGCGCCCGCGCTTGTCGTCAGGGGTGAAAAGCTGGACCAGCGAAGAGCGGATGAAGACCGAGACCATGTCGACCGCGCCCATCATCGCAAGGATCGCCAGCGACAGGGCAAAGCTGCGCGAATAGGCAAAGGCGATGGTCAGCGCCCCGAAGGCCGCGACGGCCCAGAGCATCTTCACGCCCACCTCGCGTTCCAGCGGGCGGAACGACAGGATCAGCGCCACGCTCGCCGCGCCCAGCGCCGGGGCGGCGCGCATCAGGCCGAGACCCTCCGGCCCCACGAACAGGATGTCGCGCGCGAACACCGGCAGCAGCGCGGTCGCCCCCGCCAGCAGCACCGCGAACAGATCGAGCGTGATGCAGCCCAGCAGAAACCGCTCGCGCCAGACATAGATCAGCCCTTCGATCATCTGGCGCACCGGCTTGAGCGGCGGGCCTTCGTGCCTGGCGCGGATCGGGCGGACGGTGAGGATGAGCACGCCGGCCATCAGCAGCATCGCCGCCGAGATCGCGTGCGGCAGCCAGATCACCTCGGCATAGACCAACCCGCCCACCGCCGGCCCCGCGACGCTGGCGGTCTGCCAGGCGATCGATGACAGGGCGATGGCGCGCGGCAGCAGGGCAGGGGGCACGATATTGGGCGCAATCGCGCTCATCGAAGGCCCGACGAAGACCCGAGCGGTGCCGTGTGCGGCGGCGAGGATGAAGAGCAGCGGCAGGGTCAGCGCATCGGCCCACGTCATCACCGCCAGCACCACCGCCACGCCGCCGTCGATCCCGTTGGCGAAGGCCGCGACATGGCGTCGGTCGAACCGGTCGGCGGCAAGCCCCGCCACCGGGGTCAGCAGAAACAACGGGATGAACTGCGCAAGGCCCAGCAGGCCGAGCTGGAACGAGGCCTCGGCCACGCTCATCCCGTAATCCTCGCGCGCCACCTCGTAGAGCTGGTAGCCGAGCAGCACGACCATCGACATCGTGGCGAATACCGCCATGAAGCGGGCGAGCCAGTAACGCCGATAATCGGGAATCCGGAGCGGAGAGGCGGGCTGAGTCACGCGCGCGCCTTGGCAGGCTTACGCGCGGCTGCCAAGCAGGGGAAACTTGGTTCCTCCGAGGCTGGACTTTTCGGCGGTGTTAGCGCGGACGGCGCAAGCGCGGGTTGGGCTGGAGCTGATCTATGATCGCGCCGAAGTCGTCGAAGCGGATGATGCGTTCGAACTGGAAGCCCGCGCGATTGTCGCGCACCCAGATCACATAGGCCTCGATCCGGCCCACCACGGGCAGGCGAATGATGATGCGATCGCCGCGATTGAGCTGGACCGCGTTGTCGACCATGAAACCGTGCGCCGACAGGTTGCTGACGTGCAGATGCAGGTCGCCATGCACGAAATGCTCGACAATCGCCGGAAAATCGACCGGGTGCCGCGCCGCGCGACGCAAATCTGTTACGCTGAGATTAGCTCCACCCGCCACGTGTTTGCGATCCTTCCCTTCATATGGGGTCTGATGGGAGGAATGCCTTAAAAAGGCTGATAATTGGTAAAGAACGGGGCAGTTCAGCGATGAACCAGCGCGTGCCGTTTCTTGCCGAGGCTGAGACGCAGCGTCTGCCCTTCGGCCGGAAGCACGAGATGCGCGGCATCGGTGATCGTCTCGCCGTCGAGCTTCACCGCGCCCTCGGCCAGCTTGCGCTTGGCCTCGCCGCCTGATGCGGTGAGGCCGATGGCGGTCAGCAGCGCGGCGATGCGCATCCCTTCGCCACCGACCGCAAGGCTCGGCAGATCCTCGCCGACACCCGAACCGGCGAAGGTTTCGCGCGCGGTCGACTCGGCACGGGTCGCAGCTTCCTCGCCCCGGACCAGCTTGGTGACTTCGTTGGCGAGCACCACCTTGGCGGCGTTGATCTCGGCGCCTTCGAGCGCTTCGAGCCGGGCTATCTCATCCAGCGGCAGATCGGTGAATAGCCGCAGGAACTTGCCTACGTCGGCATCGTCGACATTGCGCCAGTATTGCCAGAAATCGTAGGCGGGGAGCTGCTCTTCGTTGAGCCATACTGCGCCGGCGGCGGTCTTGCCCATCTTCGCGCCGCTCGCGGTGGTGAGCAGCGGGGTGGTGAGACCGAACAGGTCGGAGCCGTCCATGCGCCGGCCAAGCTCCATGCCGTTGACGATATTGCCCCACTGATCGCTGCCGCCCATCTGCAGGCGAACCCCGAATTCCTTCGACAAGTGCCTGAAATCGTAGCCTTGCAGGATCATGTAGTTGAATTCGAGGAAGGTCATTGGCTGCTCGCGTTCGAGCCGCAGCCGCACCGAATCAAAGGTCAGCATCCGGTTGACGGTGAAATGCGTGCCGACTTCCTGCAGCAGCTGGATGTAGCCGAGCCGGCCCAGCCAGTTGTGATTGTTGACCATCACCGCATCCGTCGGGCCGTCACCGAAGGTCAGCAACTTGTCGAACACGGTCATGATCGAAGCGATGTTGGCCTCGATCGTCTCGTCTGTGAGCATCTTGCGGCTCTCGTCGCGGCCCGTGGGGTCGCCAATGCGCGTGGTGCCGCCGCCCATCAGCACGATCGGCTTGTGGCCGGTCTGCTGCAAGCGCCGCAGCATCATGATCTGCACGAGGCTGCCGATATGCAGCGAAGGCGCGGTGGCGTCGAACCCGATATAGCCCGGCACGATCTGCTTGGCGGCAAGGGCATCGAGCCCCGCCGCGTCGGTCTGCTGGTGGATGTAGCCACGCTCGTCGAGCAGGCGCAGGAGGGCGGATTCGTAGGTGCTCATGGGCCGCGCCCCTATCAGGCGGTGCGCGCGGCGTGAAGTGGCTTGCCGGACAGCAAGCGAGGGGGCAGGTATGGGGAATGCGCCCGCTCATGCTTCATGTCGCCTGCGATCTCGGCCCGATCCGTGCGGTCACTGGTCACATCACCGCAACGCCAGATGGGTGCGAGGCGGAATTCCGGCTCGATGGACACGTCCCTGCCATCGTCCTGCCGCCCTCCGCTGCCCCCGGCCGGCGGGACAATTTGTGGCAGACAACCTGCTTCGAGATTTTCTGGCAGCCGATCGGCGGCACGGCCTATCGCGAGTTCAATCTTTCGCCCTCCGGCCAATGGGCGGCCTACGACTTCGATAGCTTTCGCGAGGGGATGCGTAATGCGCCGGTCGAGGCGATTGCGGTCGCCTGTTCGCATGACGAGGCAGGGCTAGTGCTGAAGGCCCGTATCGCAGCCGAATTGTCCGGCCCCGCGCAGGTGGCGCTCAACGCGATCATCGAGCACGCCGATGGCGGCAAGCAATATTGGGCGCTGGCCTTCCCACCCGGCAAGCCGGAGTTTCACTCCGAAGCCAACCGCGCGCTGATCGTCGAACGCTAGGCGGAACCTGCTCCGCTAAAAGGCCGGTTGAGCTGCACAATTCTGGCATTGAGTGCGAAGGCAAAGCTCACCCAGATGAAATAGGGCACGTTGAGCCACCCGACGAAACTGTCACCGACAAGGCGCGGCAAGATCACCATGAGGCTGACGACCGACAACCAGAGCAGGACGTTCTCCGCCAGCGCCCAATCCGGCCGCTTCCACTTGAAGAACAGCGGCGACCACAAGAGGTGCAACACGAAGTTTGCCGCAAACAGCGCCCAGATGCCGGTTCGCGCTGCCGGCGTCACTGTCTCGGTCAAACTGATGTAGAAGCTCCACCCCGAAAGGCCTAGGATAACGGTCCACGCCGGGCCGAACAGCCAGTCGGGCGGTTGCCACGGGGGCTTGCGCAGCTGGCGATACCATGGGCCGATCTCGGTCAGCGCGCCGCCCGCACCGCCGAGGATGATGGCCCAGGCGGCGGCGATGAGGGCGTTGGTCCAGTCGATCTCCATCATGTCCCAACCCGGCGAGTGGCTGCAATGTTCCCACTCTGCGCAAAGCAATTGCCTTTGCCGCGCGCCTGTTCCAACGCTGCTGCCCATGAAGAATGGCATCGACCGGCTGCTGGCCGACCCCGAACTCCTCCGCCAACTCAAGGGCCGCCGCGTCGCACTGGTGGCGCATCCGGCGAGCGTGACGTCGGATCTCACCCACAGTCTCGATGCGCTGATCGCTGCGGGGTTGAACGTCAACAGCGCCTTTGGTCCGCAGCACGGCCTCAAGGGCGACAAGCAGGACAACATGGTCGAGACCGCGGACGAGATGGACCCGCGCTACGGAATCCCGATCTTCTCGCTCTATGGCGAGGTGCGCCGCCCCACGGGACAGATGATGTCGAGCGCGGACGTGTTCCTGTTCGACCTTCAGGATCTGGGCTGCCGGATCTACACCTTCGTCACCACCTTGCTCTATTTGCTGGAGGAATCGTCCAAGGCGGGCAAGGAAGTCTGGGTGCTCGACCGGCCCAATCCCGCCGGACGGCCGGTCGAAGGGACATTGCTGGTGCCGGGGCAGGAAAGCTTCGTCGGTGCCGCCCCGATGCCGATGCGCCACGGCCTCACGATGGGGGAGATGGGCCACTGGTTCATCGACCACTTCGCGCTCGACGTCGCTTACAAGGTGGTGACGATGGAGGGCTGGGAGCCCGATGGGGCGGGGCATGGCTGGCCGACGTCACGCCTGTGGATCAATCCCTCGCCCAATGCCGCCAACGTCAACATGGCGCGCTGCTATGCCGGGACAGTGATGCTGGAGGGCACCACCCTGTCCGAAGGGCGCGGCACCACCCGCCCGCTGGAGGTGCTGTTCGGCGCGCCCGATATCGACGCGGGCGGGGTGCTGAAGGTCATGTGCAAGCTCGCCCCCGAATGGCTCGATGGCTGCGCAATCCGCGAGTGCTGGTTCGAACCGACTTTCCACAAGCACGCAGGAACGCTCTGCAACGCATTGATGATCCATGCAGAAGGCGATTTCTACGAACACCATATCTTCAAGCCCTGGCGCTTGCAGGCGCTGGCCTTCAAGGCGATCAGAGTGCTTTATCCGGACTATCCGCTGTGGCGCGATTTCCCCTACGAATACGAGCTCACCCGCCTGGCGATTGACGTCATCAACGGCGGGCCTGCCTTGCGCGAATGGGTCGACGATCCTGCCGCGACGCCGCACGATCTTGACGCCATGACGTCACATGACGAGGCGGCATGGGTTGCGGCGGTGCGCGATCATCTGCTTTACTGAGTGACGTCACGACCCTGATGACAGGGCGGGCATGAAGGTCGGCGGAGCACCCGCCACCGATGGGAGAGAACACGACATGGCCACCACCGCCGACACGGCGACCCGTCCGAATTCCGTCCGGCTGACCTTGTGGATCCTCCTCACTGTCTATGTCTTCAATTTCATCGACCGCCAGATCGTCAACATCCTCGCCGAGCCGATTGCGCGCGATCTCGCGCTGAACGACACCCAGATCGGGCTGATGACGGGGCTGGCCTTCGCGCTGTTCTACACCGTGCTCGGCATCCCCATCGCGAGGCTGGCCGACCGGCCGACGACCAATCGCCCGCGCCTCATCGCGGTGGCACTGGGCCTCTGGTCGGCGATGACGGCGCTGTGCGGGCTGGCGCAGAATTTCTGGCAATTGCTGCTCGCCCGGATTGGGGTGGGGGTGGGTGAGGCCGGCTGCACGCCGCCCGCGCACTCGCTGATCGCCGACATCGTGCCGCCGGAAAAGCGATCCTCGGCGCTGGCGTTCTATTCGCTCGGCATTCCGGTGGGCACGCTGCTCGGAATGCTCATCGGCGGATTGCTGGCCGACTACGTGGGCTGGCGTGAAGCTTTCGTGATTGTTGGCCTTCCTGGCGTCATGCTGGCGCTGGTCGTGTGGTTCGTGCTGCGTGACCCGCGCCGCTCCGACGCTGCGGCGATCCTGCGCGCCAAGAACCCCGCGCCGGAGCTGCCGCTTAGGCAGGCCGTCGCGGAAGTGATGGGCTCGCGCGCCTTCCTGCTGCTGCTGTGCGCGGGATCTGCGGCGGCGTTCCTGTCCTATGGCAAAACCACCTGGACCACGATCTTCTTCCAGCGCACCCACGATCTTTCGCCGGGGCAGGTGGGGCTGTGGTTCGGCGTGATCGCCGGTGTTGGCGGCATGATGGGGACATGGCTCGGCGGCTATCTGGCCGACCGTTTCGGCGCGAAGAACCGCCGCCATGTCTTGACGGCGCCCGCGATCGGCATGGCGCTCGCCGTGCCGCTGTCGATTGCCGCCTATCAGGCGTCAAGCTGGCCGGTCGCGCTGACGCTGCTGTTCGTGCCGCAGGTGCTGAACTCCTTCTATTACGGCCCGACCTATTCGGCTGCGCAGGGGCTCGTGCCGCTGAGGGCGCGAGCGATTGCGGCGGCGGCGCTGCTGTTCTTCCAGAACCTGATTGGGCTGGGGTTGGGGCCGCTGTTCTTCGGGATGCTGTCGGACTGGCTGCAACCGGCCTATGGCGCGGAATCGGTGCGCTATGTGCTCTACGGCGCGGCGCTGCTGGGGCTGGTGCCGGCGTTCTTCTTCTGGCGCTGCAGCCTCCACCTTGACCGCGAGCTCGACCAGAAGGGCTAGTCGGGCGCGCGCACTGGCTGCACCAGCGTTACGAGGACGAAGCTGATCAGCATCAGCAGATACCAGCTGCCATATTTGGCGAGGCTGACCATCTGCCATTCCTTCTCCTGCCGCGGATAGTTCCAGGCGTTGGCGAAGGTGGCAATGTTCTCCGCAAACCAGATGAACAGCGCGACGAGGCCGAAGCCGACCAGCAGCGGCATCCAGCGATGCGCGCGCCAGTTGCGGAAATGGACGCGGGTGCGCCAGAAGATCAGCGCCGTGGCGGCAAACAGTCCCCAGCGGATATCCAGAACGAAATGGTGGGTGAAGAAATTGACGTAGATCGCCACCGCCAGCGCCCATGTCATCCATGCAGGCGGATAGGCGGTGAAGCGGAAGTCGAAAATCCGCCAGACCCGCGCGATGTAGCTGCCGACCGCAGCATACATAAAGCCCGAGAACAGCGGCACCGCCCCGATGTGGATCACACTCGCTTCAGGGTAAGTCCATGATCCGGCCTGCGTCTTGAACAGCTCCATCACCGTCCCGACGACGTGGAAGATCAGGATCACCCGCGCCTCGCGCCATGTCTCGAGCCGGAAAGCGAGCATTCCCGCCTGGATGGCAATGGCGGCGAGCGTCAGGAAGTCATAGCGGTGGAGCCGCGCGGTGTCGGGATAGAACAGGTGCGTGCCCAGCAGCAGCGCGAGCAGCAGGCCGCCGAACAGACAGGCCCAGCCTTGCTTGAAGCCGAACAGCAAGAACTCATAGAGCCACAGCCGCCAGCCTGTGCCGGGGTCGAAGGCTTCGAGCCTGAGACGAACCGCCTCGAAGCGGGTGTGGCGTCGTGACGTCATGCTACGCGGGAATGATCGGCCCGCGCGCCGCCGTCAACGCTTGCCCGAAAGCTCCATCATTTGCTCCGGGGATAGCTTGATGCGGCCAAACGGAGGCGTTGGCACCGGGCCATCGCCCTTCACCAGCACCACCGAGCAGCCATCGATCCGCCGGTCGACCGCATAGATCATCTGCCCCATGTCAACTGTCGCCGGCCCGCGTTCGAAGCGCGGTTGTTGGCCGGGATTGTCGCCCGCCGGCAGATTGCTGTCACGGCATTTGTTGCCGGACAGAAAGTCATCCGGTCGCCATTCGCGCATCGTGGCCAGCGGCTGCGCGTCGGCGGCTTGCGGCGAGGAAAGGAGCGCGTCGCTGGTGCCGAGCAGAGCGAAGGCGAGGGGCGCGACGAGATGTAGCATAAGAGCCTCCTTTGCTCAGAGAATATCACGAAAGGTCGCGATTCCAAAGACCTTGGCGCGACTTCAGCAATTGGGAGGTATATCGTCCTTCGTCAGCAGCCGGCGCGCGAGCGATGGGTCGTAGCCGCCTGCGTCGAGATGGACGGCAATGACGGACGGGAAATTCAGACCCGTTTCGAGCGTGACATCCGCAGGCCCGGGCGCATTGCCTTCGTAGATCACGGCCCCGCGGCCCGCTGCAGCGAGCTCGTAGGTCATGAAATCCATCATACGGTCCGTGCTCACCAGATGTTCGTCCGGTGCCAGCACGAGGGCAAAGCCCAGCCCGCAAACGAGGCCCGGTCCCGAGAATTGCGTGACGATCTGCTGCGGATATTCCGGGTCGGCCGGCAAGCGTTCAGAACGGGCGGGGGCAACGCTTTGCGCTGGCTGCTGCACCGAGCATGACGTCAGCGACAAAGCGACGCCAGCGGCGAGGGCCGCAAGCGCCCTCATGCCCCGTGCTTGCGGCTCAGCTCCCGCATCGCGTCGTCAAGCCCTTCGAGCGTCAGCGAATACATCCGGTCGCCGATCAATTGCTTGATCATCTTGGTCGACTGCGAATAGCCCCACTGCTTTTCCGGCACAGGGTTGAGCCACACGGTCGCAGGGTATGTGTTGGTCACGCGCTGCAACCACACCGCGCCGGCTTCCTCGTTCATGTGTTCGACGCTGCCGCCCGGATGGGTGATCTCGTAGGGGCTCATTGCCGCGTCGCCCACGAACACGATCTTGTAATCGTGCCCGTATTTGTGGAGCACGTCCCAGGTCTTGGTGCGTTCCTGCCAGCGGCGCTTGTTGTCCTTCCACACGCCTTCGTAGAGGCAGTTGTGGAAGTAGAAGAATTCGAGGTTCTTGAACTCCGCGGTGGCGGCGCTGAACAGCTCTTCGACCAGCTTGATGAAGGGGTCCATCGACCCGCCGACGTCGAGGAACAGCAGCAGCTTGACGGCATTGCGCCGCTCGGGCCGCATCCTGATGTCGAGCCAGCCCTGCTTGGCGGTGCCTTCGATGGTGCCGGGAATGTCGAGCTCGTCCGCCGCGCCTTCGCGGGCGAAACGCCTCAGACGCCGAAGCGCCATCTTGATGTTGCGGGTGCCGAGCTCCTTGGTGTTGTCGAGGTTCTTGAACTCGCGCTTTTCCCACACCTTGATCGCGCGGCCGTGCTTGCTTTCGCGGCCAATGCGCACGCCTTCGGGGTTGTAGCCGGAATTGCCGAAGGGGCTGGTGCCCCCCGTGCCGATCCACTTGTTGCCGCCCTGGTGGCGCTTCTCCTGCTCCTCAAGCCGCTTCTTCAGCGTCTCCATGATCTCGTCCCAGTCGCCGAGCGACTTGATCTTCTCCATCTCCTCGGGCGTCAGGAATTTCTCGGCGACGGCTTTCAGCCAGTCCTCGGGAATGTCGACCGGGTTCTGGCCGTAATCGGTCATGATCCCCTTGAAGACCTTCTGGAACACCTGATCGAAGCGATCGAGCAGGCCTTCGTCCTTCACGAAGGTCGCGCGCGAGAGGTAGTAGAAAGCTTCGGGCGTCTGCTCGATCACGTCCTTGTCGAGCGCCTCCAGCAGCGTGAGGTGCTCCTTGAAGGACGCGCCGATCCCGGCGGCTCTCAGCTCGTCGACGAAATTGAAGAACATGAGGCCCGGCTTACCGCGCGACCGCGCGCCTGACCAGTCCCCAATCTTGACGGTAGCGGGGCGCATTTTAACCCTTGGCTTACCATCCCCGGTTAGGGTGCGTGCGCAAACACAAAGGGTCGCCTCCGCTTATGAACTCGCTCGCCATCGATACCGCTCACGCCCATGCCTTGGGCATGATCCCGGAAAGCTGCGGCGCGGTGACGGTCGGTTGCACCGATGTCGCAGGCGTGGTCGAGGCGGTGATCGCCTCCTCGCGCAACCTGCGGTCGGAGCACGAAGCGCTGGCCGAGACGGTGCGCGCGCTTGAGGCTGACCAGCGCAAGGTCTCCGAAGCGAGCGACGAGGCACGGCTCCTGTCCGAACGCGCGATCGAGCGGCTGGGCGAAGGCACCGCGCTGATCCAGTCCTCGCTCGGCCAGATCGCCGGGCTGATCGAACTGGTCGACACGTTGAGCCAGCACGTCACCAGCTTTTCCGCCGCGATGGAGCAGGTCAAGCGCTCGGCGCAGGACATCGACGAGATTGCCGAGACGACCAACATCCTCGCGCTCAACGCCACGATCGAGGCGATGCGCGCAGGCGATGCCGGGCGCACCTTTGCGGTGGTCGCGGCCGAGGTGAAGAGCCTTGCCAACGACACCCGCAAGGCGACCGAGGAAATCGCCGCCACCATCGACGCGCTGGGCGGCGAGGCCGAGGTGGTGATCGGGCGGATCGAAGCGGGCTCCAAGGCCAGTGGCGAGGCGCGGGCCAGCGTCGCGCAGATCGAAAGCACCATTTCCAATGTCGGCGCGCTGGTCGAGGAAGTCGACAAGCAGAATGACGTCATCGCCCGCTCAACCGGCACGATCAGCGGCCATGTGGACAAGGTGCAGCGCGTGCTGACCGGCTTCGACACCGCCGCGCGCAGCAACGAAGATCGCCTCCACGGTGCACATCGCAAGATGGAGGAGCTGGAAATCACCGCGTCGGAAATGTTCGACCGGATCGTGCAGGCGGGCCTCTCGCCCGAGGACAGCGCGATGGTTGCGCAGGCGCAGGCGATGATGCGCGAGGTCGCGGCCCATACCGAGGCCGCCATCGCCAAGGGTGCGGTCAGCATGGCCGCGCTGTTCGATACCGAATACCAGCCCGTGCCCGGCACCAATCCGCAGCTCTATCGCACGCGGCTGACCGATTGGGCCCATGCCGAGTGGCGCCCCTTCCTCGACCGCGCCAAGGCCGGAGACACCCGCGTGCTCGCCGCCGCCTGCACCGACATGAATGGATTTCTGCCAACCCACCTATCCGAGCGGAGCCGCGCCCCCACCGGCAATGTGGCGCACGACACTCAGTTCTGCCGTAACGGAAGGATCATGCTGGAAGCCATCGACCGCAAGGCCAAGGACAGCCAGGCGCCCTATATGATGGCGGTCTATCGCCAGGAGGGCGACGGCAATTCCTATGTCGTGGTGCGCAATGTCTATGTCCCGCTGGTGATCGGCGGCCAGCGCTGGGGCGATTTCGAACTGGCCTACAGTTTCGACTGATCGCTCCGCCAATCGGGCCGGGTCTTGCGACGTTAGGTGCAAGCGGTTAACCGTTAACCTTTACGGGTAGCGGAGAGACGCAATGCGGGGCCTGCGGCTCGCAGAGGTCTGGGTGCTGGCAGCCGCGCTGCTGGCTGCGGCTTGCGTGCCCGAGGTTTTGGGCGCCAAGCCGGAAGCGCGCCGGACGGCCTCGGCCTTGCCTGACACCGCAGCCCTGACCGAGGCGCTCCCCAAGCCGCCCCCGGCCCGCAGCGTCAACGAGCTTTTGCAAAGCGGCGTGGTGATCGCCATCAGCCTGTCGTCGCAGCAGATGCACGTGTTCCGCGACGGGGCCTATTGGCGCTCCAGTCCGGTATCGACCGGCAAGCGCGGGAAGGAGACCCCGCCGGGCGTCTTCGCCATCCTGCAGAAGAAGAAATTCCACCGCTCGAACCTTTACAGCAATGCGCCGATGCCCTTCATGCAGCGCCTGACGTGGGACGGGATTGCGATCCATGCCGGACGATTGCCGGGCTATCCCGCTTCGCACGGGTGCATCCGCATCCCCGATGCCTTCGCACGCGAGCTCTTCGTCATCACGGGGCCGGCCTCGACCGCGGTGATCGTGGTGGACGAGGCGCTGCCGGGCGAGGCCGATGCGCTTGCGCTGGCGCAGCGCAGCGACGCGCTGGTGCCGATCAATCCCGACCTGCTGAAGCGCGGGGGGCCGATTCTGGCGAAGGCGAAGGCGGCACCAGAGGGCAGGTTGCCCGCAGCCCGTTCTATTCCCTTGCCCGCACGGCGCGAACCCGAAGCCGCCGCACCCGCACCGCCAGCAGGCTTGCAAACCATCCAGCTCGCAGCAGTGCTCACGCCCGAGGATGCGGCCAGCCAGTGGCAGGCGCTCTCGGCACGCACCCCGGCCTTGCGCAAGATGCAGATGGCGGTGATCCCGGCGGTGGTGGGCGGCAGGCAATATTATCGCCTGCGCGCCTCCGCGCCCGGCGCCCACGCGACGTGCAGCGCGCTCAAGCGCGACGGGGTCGACTGTTTCGCGGTGAAGTGAGCGAGGAGGGCACGTGCCGGACATCGGCCCGACACGCGCCCCTTACGCCGGGTGGCTCAGAACCAGGGCTTGTGACCCTCGACATAGATCCGGTTGAAGTCGGCTTCGGACTTGGTGAGGTAGAGGATCGCTTCGATCAGGCACACCACGCCGATGATCATCAGCGGGATGAGGCCGATCAGCACCAGCGTCAGCGCATAGCTGATGATCGTGCCAACCAGCAGAATCACGCCCTCTTTGGTGTAACCGAGATAGAACTTGTGAATGCCGAGGCTGCCCAGAAACAGGGCAAGCAATCCTGCCGCAATCGGCGATTTGGTATCCATGAGATGATCCCCCTTGTGCGCTATGGCAGCTCAAGGGCTATCGCATGAAAGGCGCGCTCACAAGCCTTCTCCTCCGTCGGCTTGTGGATGCCCGGCAAGCGTCCGGTAATGTCTGACGATACGCGCGGCCTTCTTGACTGGCCCGGCCACATTGCTCGCCAACTTGACGGTGCGTGTCGGGAGGAAAGCTGACGCCAGCACCTGCTGCGGCTCGGCAAGGTCGAGCTCCAGCGTCCAGATCGGCATGCCGCGCCACCAATCGCGCTTGACCCGCGAACCGGTGATTTGCGCCCAGCCCAGGGTCTTGCGCGCCATGCACGGCTGCAAGGTCACGCCGCTCGCATCGATCAGCGCATCGGGTGCGGCGCTGAACAGGCGGCAGGCCCTAAGAGCCGCGATCCACAGGAAGAACAATCCCATCGCGGTGCACAGTACCGTGCCGACGATTTCGCGGCCCACGCTTTGCTGCTTCACCCACGACCAATCCCAATAGGCGGCCGGCCCGCTCAGCATCAGCAGTCCGCCCATCAGCAGCGTCAGCGCCAGCACGATGCCGTCGTTAACCCTTCCGCCAAGGTCCAGCACCATTGCGGGTGCATCGGGTGAAAAGCCGTCGGACAGGGGCCCCCGCCTCAGCCCGGATTGCGCCGCGCCATGAAGGCGAGGCGTTCGAACAGCATGATGTCCTGCTCGTTCTTCAAGAGCGCACCGTGCAGTGGAGGGATGGCGCTCGCGGGGTTGCTGTTCTGCAGCACATCGAGCGGCATGTCCTCGTTCAGAAGCAGTTTCAGCCAGTCGAGCAACTCACTGGTCGAAGGCTTCTTCTTCAGCCCCGGCACTTCGCGCAGGTCGTAGAAGATATCCATCGCCTTCTTCACCAGCGTCTTCTGGATGCCGGGGAAGTGCACGTCGATGATGTCCTGCATCGTCTCACGGTCGGGGAACTTGATGTAGTGGAAAAAGCAGCGGCGCAGGAACGCGTCGGGCAGCTCTTTTTCGTTGTTCGAGGTGATGACGACGATCGGGCGTTCCTTGGCCTCGATCCGCTCCTGCGTCTCGTAAACGTCGAAGCTCATGCGATCGAGCTCCTGCAGGAGGTCGTTGGGAAACTCGATGTCGGCCTTGTCAATCTCGTCGATCAGCAGCACGGGAAGCCGGGGCGAGGTAAAGGCCTCCCACAGCTTGCCCTTCTTGATGTAGTTGCGGATGTCGTGGACGCGCTCTTCGCCCAGCTGCCCGTCGCGCAGGCGCGCCACGGCGTCATATTCGTAAAGGCCCTGATGCGCCTTGGTGGTGGACTTGATGTTCCATTCGATCAGCGGTGCGCCGAGGGCCTTGGATATTTCATGCGCCAGCACGGTCTTGCCGGTGCCGGGCTCGCCCTTGACCAGCAACGGGCGGCGCAGCGTCACGGCGGCGTTGACGGCAACCTTGAGGTCTTCGGTCGCGATATAGGACTTCGTGCCTTCGAAACGCTGCTGCTGGTCGGCCATTCGGGTTTCCTTGTGAGACTGAATTTCGGCCGCCAGCGATAAGGGCGCGCGCAGCGCGGCGCAAGGGGGAGGGGTACTCGCAAATCAGCGAGGCAGCAGCAGGATTCGCTGGGCGATGCCTTCAAGCTTGCCTTCGTCCACCACCGCCGCCGCGTTGTTCCAACCCAGCGTCAGTACCCAGTCGCGCCCGGTCTGGTCGGTGAGAAGCCAGGTGAGGTTCATCACCCCCGGCTCGCTCCCGCCCTTGAAGCCGATATAGCGCCACTTGTCCTTGACCGCGCTCGTGGTGGCAGGGTTGATCGCCATGATCTCGAACACCCTGGGGTCGGCGGTGCGGCGCATGTGGGCGAACAGCTTGGCGAGGTCGGCGGGCGAGGCAAACCATTCGATGTCTAGCGCCTTGGGACCATTGGCGAATGCGGCGTTGATGACGTCAAGCGTGGGGCTTTCGCTCGCGGTCTGAACCATGTCGATGATCGCCCGCTTGCCCGCATCGCCACTGCGCCAAACGGCGAGCGTCTTCGCATCCCCGGCCTTCAGCATGAACAGCTGGCGCGTGGTCAGGAACGGATCATTCGCTGCCGGATCGCTGTGACCGCTGTCCTTCATCAAATTGATGATCCGCGGCCCACCCAGTTCCTTGATGAGCTGATCGGTCGCGGTGTTGTCGCTGATCGAAATCATCAGGCTGGCAAGCGTGTGGAGCGTTACCGGCGCGCCCTTGGGCCAGTTCTGAAGTTGTCCGCTGGGATAGCTCTTTTCGGTCAGCGCCACGACGTCGCTCCACTTGCGACGGCCTGCCTTCACATCCTCGGCGAGGGCAGCGAGGACATAGAGCTTGAATGTCGATCCCAGCGCGAGGCGCGCGTCGGCGTTGCGGCTGATCAGCGGCGTGCCGCCATCCAGCGGCGCGAACCACGCGTTGACGGTGCCGGGCAAGGCGCCGAGCTCAGCCATGATGACCTCGGCGCTGTCACCTTCGAGCGCCACCGCATCGACCGAGGTGAACAGCAATTCGCTGATCCGGTTGTCCTGCACGGGGTCGATGGCGAGACTGCCCTTGGCCAGCCCCCGCTCGAAGCGGATATGCAGCACCGCGCGCGTGCCTTCGGGCGGGGTGAGCAGCGCGACCTCGATCGCCGGGCCGAACTGCGCGGTGAGCCCCGCCGCCAGCGCCTTGACCTGCGCATCGGCCACGGCGGCGCGGAAACCGTCGGTGAAGACCGCCTCGGGCTGCGCCGTGCCGTTGAGCAGCGCCACGACCTGATCGGCGCGCGTTTTCAGTGCGGTCTGGGCGGAGGGGGCTTCAACCGCAGCTTGTGCGAAGGCCGGTGGAGGCACGACCAGCGCCAGCAGGGCGAGCAGGGCAAGACGTTTCATCGGCATGATCTCCTAAAGCCGAGGGGCCGATCCGAGACACACCAGCGCGAATTGCGCTGCGAGCATCAGCACGGTGGCGGTCTGCCATCCGCGCCCCGCCGCGTGCATTCCGCGCTCCCACGTCCACATTCCCAACACCAGCGTCGCGAGGCCGCAGATAATGATCGTCACCCACCCCGATTGTCCCAGCAGCATGAGGAACAGCACGGTCAGCGCCACCATCTGCATCAGGAAGGCGGCGGCAAACCACGCGATCGGGATCGGGCGGTAGCTGGCATCGGGGATGTGCCAGTCGGGCAGCGCCGTATCGGCGCGGGCGAGGCGGCGGTCACCCGCCATGATGTCGCCCTCGGCCGCATCGGGCCGCTCGGCGGAGTCATCAGCGTTCACGTCAGCGTTCATGGGGCGCGGGCAATGACTGCTGGATCGGCAGCAAACTTGGCGGCTGCATCGCCGAAGGAATCGGCCAGCATGGTTCCGAAATTCGCATCTTCACGGAACTTGGGATACTCGGTCTTGCCGGAATAGATGACCGTGTGCACGACCTGCCTTGTACTATTGTCGAACAGCTGGAACTGCACGTCGGACTCAACCAGCCCCTTGATCCTGCCTCCCATCGTCAGGCAGATTTCTACGGTGCGCGGCCACAGGATCACGCCGACCGAGTAACCGCCGCCATCACTTGCAGCCGCGCCGGCGAAGAGGTTCTTCGATCCGTCAAGGACCTTGAATCCGGCGGTCTCCATCGCCTTGACGAACCGCCGCTGATAAGGACCTTGGACGATCCTGCTTTCGCCGAAGCCGCTCCAGGTGAAGTTGTCGCTGGAAACGCACATCGTCCCGCCCTTGACGGAGCCGCTGGTGTTGGCAGCCTCGGTGTCGAGCTCAACCTTGTTGAGCCACATGATCACGGGCGTTTCTTCGGCAGCCGGCACGTCCTGCGCGTGGGCGAGTTCACCCGCCCCCAGCAGCAGGCCCGCGATCATCAGCATGATAGTGCGCATTATTCCCCCTAGGCATCGATCAGGTCGCGGTCGATCTCGCCCGCGCGGTTCTGGATGAAGTTGAAACGGTGTTCCGGGTTGCGGCCCATCAACTCGTCCACCAGACGCGCCACGCCCGCGCGATCCTCGAATTCCTGCGGCAGGGTGATGCGGATCAGCCCCCGCGTTTCGGGCGCCATCGTCGTCTCGCGCAATTGCTGCGGGTTCATCTCACCAAGACCCTTGAACCGCGCGACCTCGACCTTCTTGCCCTTGAACACGGTCGCTTCCAGCTCCGCCCGGTGTGCGTCATCGCGGGCGTAGCGGCTCTCCTTGCCCGCGGTCAGCCGGTAAAGCGGGGGCTGGGCAAGGAACAGGTGGCCGCGCCGCACGATGTCGGGCATTTCCTGAAAGAAAAACGTCATCAGCAGCGTGGCGATATGCGCGCCGTCGACATCCGCGTCGGTCATGATGATGATGCGATCATAGCGCAGATTGTCGGCGTTGCAGTCCTTGCGCGTCCCGCAGCCCAGCGCCAGCGCGAGGTCGGCGATCTCACTGTTGGCGCGGATCTTGTCGGCGGTGGCGCTGGCGACGTTCAGGATCTTGCCGCGGATCGGCAGGATCGCCTGGCTCTTGCGGTCCCGCGCCTGCTTGGCGCTGCCGCCCGCGCTGTCACCTTCGACGATGAACAGCTCGGTCTCGCGTCCGCCTTCGCCGCTGCAATCGGTGAGCTTGCCGGGGAGGCGCAGTTTCTTGGCATTGGTAGCGGTCTTGCGCTTGATCTCGCGCTCGGCCTTGCGCTTGAGGCGCTCGTCCATGCGCTCCATCACTTCGCCCAGCAGCGCCTTGCCGCGCTCCATATTGTCGGTGAGGAAGTGGTCGAAGTGGTCGCGCACCGCATTCTCGACCAGCCTTGCAGCCTCGGGCGAGGTCAGGCGATCCTTGGTCTGCGACTGGAACTGCGGGTCGCGGATGAAGACCGAGAGCATGACTTCCCCGCCGGTCATGACGTCATCGGCGGTGATGTCCTTGGCCTTCTTCTGGCCCACCAGCTCGCCGAACGCGCGCAGCCCCCGGGTCAGCGCGGTGCGCAGGCCCTGTTCATGCGTGCCGCCATCGGGCGTGGGTACGGTGTTGCAATACCAGCTCGTCGCGCCGTCGGAATAGAGCGGCCAAGCAATCGCCCATTCGACCCGGCCTTGCCCAAGGCCATCCACTTCGGGAAAGTCCTGCGTGCCTGCGAATGGTTGCGCGGTCACGCATTCGCGGCTGCCGATCTGTTCGGTCAGGTGATCGGCGAGGCCTCCGGGGAACCTGAACACCGCCTCGGCAGGCACTTCCTCCGAGGCGAGCGAGGGCGCGCACTTCCAGCGGATTTCGACGCCGGCGAAGAGATAGGCCTTGGAGCGTGCAAGCTTGAACAACCGCTTGGGGTTGAAACTGCGCTCCCCGAAGATTTCGGGGTCGGGGGTGAAGCTGACCGTGGTGCCGCGCCGGTTGGGCGTGGGGCCGAGGCTCTGGATCGCCCCCAGCGTCACCCCGCGCGCAAATTCCTGCGCGTAGACCTGCTTGTCGCGCGCGACCTCGACCCGCGTGTGGCTCGACAGCGCATTGACGACGCTGATCCCCACCCCGTGCAGACCGCCGCTGGTGGCATAGGCCTTGCCCGAAAACTTGCCGCCCGAGTGCAGGGTGGAGAGGATCACCTCCAGCGTCGACTTGCCGGGGAACTTGGGATGCTCGTCGACAGGAATGCCGCGCCCATTGTCGGCGATGCTCAGGCGGTTGCCCTCGTCGAGCCGCACCTCGATCCGCGTCGCATGGCCCGCGACCGCCTCGTCCATCGCATTGTCGAGCACTTCGGCGGCGAGGTGGTGGTAGGCGCGATCATCCGTGCCGCCGATATACATGCCGGGGCGGCGGCGGACGGGCTCCAGCCCTTCGAGCACTTCGATGGCGGAGGCGTTGTAATCCCCGCTCGAAGTCGGGGTGTTGGCGAAGAGATCGTCGGGGGTGGGGTCGGACATGGCGCAGACTATAGGCCCGCGCCGCGCAGCCTCACAAGCCACCCCCGGTGCTTTTACTCACTTCCCGAAGCCGGTCGGCGCGGGGTCGACCGGATTGACTGCACCGCCCTTGATCTCGCGCACTTCGAGCGCACGCTCGATCACGCCATTGCGGCCGAAACGAAAGGCCCCGTCGACCCCGAGGAAGCCGCCCCTGTCATACAGCTCGTTCTTGGGGAAAGGCGTGCCGACCTTCCAGTCGCGCGCGATACGCAGTGTCAGCAGGACGGCGTCATAGCCCAGCGTCGCCACGCGGTAGGGCTGTGCGCCGAAACGGGCGGCGTAGCTTTCGGCAAAGCGGCTGAAGCGCTGGTCCGACACGGCGGCGAACAGCGCGCCCTCCATCGCCGGGGCACGGGTGAGGGAGGCCTCGCCGCTCCATAGCTCGGTGCCGAGGATGCGGGTGCGCCTGCGCTGGCCGCGCTGCAACTCCGCCGCCGCATCGAGCCCGAGCCGCGCGCTATCCGCGATCAGCACGGTGTCAACTTCGCCCGCGCTGCGCATCCGTCCGGCGGCGCTGACGATCGAGGTGTTGCCGCGCGCGTAATTCTCGCGCCGTACAAGCGATCCGCCGTAATCGACCAGCGCATTTTCGAGGGCGGAGTAGGCGCGGGCGCCATAGTCGCCGTCGGGCACCAGCACGCCGAAACGCGCCGCGCCGCGTCCGCGTGCGAAGGCGACCGCGCGGCGGATCGATTGTTCGGGCATGTGGCCGATCACGAAGACATCGGGGCCCGCAACAGCGGGATCGTTGACGAAGGCAATTACCGGCACGCCTGCCGGGCGCGCGGCGGCCTGCACAGCGGACACGGCATCCGAGCTGAGCGGGCCGAGGATCAGCCTGTTGCCATCGGCAATCGCCTTCTGCGCCGCCCCGCCGATCCCGGAGGCGGTATCATAGGTGGTGATGCGCAGGTTTTCGGCCTTGGTGTCGAGCAGCGCCATCGTGGTGGCGTTGGCGATCGCCTGCCCGACGGGGCCGGTATCCCCGCTCAAGGGCACCAGCAGCGCGATCCGGTGGCGGTCCCTGTCGGTGGGCAAGGCGGTGGCGGAAGGCTCGGGCGCAGGGCCGGGCGCGGGCGCGCTGGTGGACGCGTCGCTCTTGGGGATGACAGCGCAGGCTCCGGTCATCAGCGCCGCCCCCGCCAGCGCGAGGTTGCGCCCGCGCATCAGCCGAACCGCCGCGGCCAACCATGAAGCCCAATTCGTCCGATTCCAAAGCTTCATTCTTGCCGACCCCTCAGCCGTGCGCCATGGAAAGGCCCGTGACACCGATGGCGCTTCCAACCCTTCCCACGTGGGAACCCTTAGCCGGGCTGTATATCGTTGCGACCCCGATTGGCAATCTTGGCGACATCACGCTGCGCGCGCTGGCTGTGTTGCAAGGGGCCGCGCTGATCGCCTGCGAGGATACGCGGGTGACGGGCAAGCTGCTCAATCTCTACGGAATCAAGGCCCGGCTCCAGCGGCTCGACGATCACGCCCCTCCCGAAGTGCGCGCACGGGTGATCGACGAAGCGAGGCAGGCGGCGGTCGTGCTGGTGAGCGATGCGGGCACGCCGCTGATCTCCGATCCGGGCTATCGCCTAGTGCGCGAGGCGCGTGCGGCGGGGGTCACCGTCACCAGCATTCCGGGGCCATGCGCCGCCGTCTCGGCCTTGGCGATGGCGGGATTGCCGAGCGACCGCTTCCTGTTTTCAGGCTTCCTCCCGGTCAAGGACAAGGCCCGCCGCGAGATGCTGGAAGGTCTGGGCGAGGTGGCCGGGACGCTGGTGTTCTACGAAACCGCGCCGCGGCTCGAACGCTCGCTGCTGGCCATCGCCGAACTGTGGCCGACCCGCGAGGTCGCGGTCGCGCGCGAATTGACCAAGCTGCACGAGGAATGCCGCAACGGCACCGCCGCCGCGCTGGCCGCACATTACGCCGCGCATCCCCCCAAGGGCGAGATCGTCCTGCTGATCGGCCCGCCCGGCGAGGACGAGGCCCCGGTTCACGATACCGACGCCCTGCTGCGCGCGGCGCTGGCCGAGGCAGGGCCGGGCAAGGCGGCGGGGATCGTCGCCAAGCAGACCGGCATCGATCGCGCGGCGCTCTATGCCCGCGCGCTGGAGTTGAAGGGCGGATGAGCGGTCCCCGCACAACCGAACAGCGCCGTGTTGCCGATAGCCGCGGCCGTCAGGGCGAAGCGGAGGCCGCGATGTTCCTCGCGCAGGCCGGGTGGCGGATCGTCGCCGAGCGGGTAAAGACCAAGGCGGGCGAGATCGACCTGATCGCCAAGCGCTCCGGCCTCGTCGCCTTCGTCGAGGTCAAGTGGCGCGCCCGCGCAGCGAGCCTCGGTGATGCGATTGACGAACGCCGCCTCGCCCGCGTGGCTGCGGCGGTCGAGATTGTGTGGCAGGACTATGCGACCCAGAGCGAGGATATCCGCATCGACGTCATCCTGCTTGCACCCGGCACCAAGCCGACCCACATCGAAAACGCCTGGATGCCTTTCGGCTGATCCCACGGAGCCCGACACATGACCTTGCGCATCGCCGTCCAGATGGACCCACTCGACCGGATCAATATTGCCGGCGACAGCTCTTTCGCGCTGATGCTGGCGGCGCAGGCGCGGGGCTACACTGTTTACGAATACCATGTCGAAACCCTGACACTGGACGAGGATGATCGCCTGTTCGCCCATGCCTTTCCGGTGACGGTGCAGCGGGTCGAGGGCGATCATTTCAGCCGCGGCGAGCAGGTGCGGCTCGATCTCGGCAAGGATGTCGATGTCGTGCTGATGCGGCAGGACCCGCCGTTTCACATGGGCTACATCACCGCCACCCACCTGCTCGAGCGGATCGGGCGCGAGACGCTGGTGGTCAACGACCCGGCCAATGTCCGCAATTCCCCCGAAAAGGTGATGGTGCTGAACTACCGCCAGTTCATGCCGCCCACGCTGGTGACACGCTCGGTCGACGAGGTGCGGCGCTTCATGGCGAGGCATGGCGCGATCGTGGTGAAGCCGATCCACGGTAATGGCGGCAAGGCGATCTTCCGCATCGGCGAGAATGCGGAGAATCTCACCGCGCTGTTCGAGGTGTTCAACCAGACATGGCCCGAACCCCACATGGTGCAGCCTTTCCTCCCCGAGGTCGCGCAGGGCGACAAGCGCATCGTGCTGATCGACGGCGAGATCGCGGGCGCGATCAACCGCATTCCGGGTGAGGGCGAGTTCCGCAGCAACCTTGCGATGGGCGGCTCCGCTCAGCCGACCGAACTCAGCGAGCGCGAACAGGCCATCTGCGCGGCGCTCGGCCCGGATCTGAAACGGCTCGGCCTGACCTTCGTTGGCATCGACGTGATCGGCGGTAAGTGGCTGACCGAGATCAACGTGACCTCGCCCACCGGCATCGTGGCGATTGACCGCTTCAACAACACTGATACGGCGGGGATGATCTGGGACGCGATCGAACGGCGCCTTGCAGACCGAAACGCCGAGTGCCGCGCATAATCCCGACCTGCCTTTTCACAACGGATAGCCCGACTTCTCATGACCGACTTCCTGCTCGAACTGCTCGACAAGGGCGGATACCTCGGCATCTTCCTGCTGATGATGGCCGAAAACGTGTTCCCGCCGATCCCGTCGGAGGTGATCATGGGCGGGGCGGGGGTGCTGGTTGCCAAGGGCCAGATGACCTTCGGCACGGTGTGGGTCGTCGCCACGCTCGGCACGGTGGCGGGCAACCTGTTCTGGTACTGGATCGGCGTGCGCTGGAGCGAGGAACAGCTCAAGCGCATCATCGACCGCTGGGGCCGCTGGCTGACCTTCGAGTGGGACGAATTCACCAAGGCGCGCAATATTTTCCGCAAGTATGGCGACGGGATCGTCTTTGCGCTGCGCTTCTCGCCGATCCTGCGCACCATCGTCTCGCTTCCCGCGGGCCTTGCGCACATGAAGCTGTGGCGGTTCTGCCTGTTCACCTTCCTCGGTTCGGGCATCTGGAATGCTGTGCTGATCTTCGGCGGCAAGGCGCTGGAGCCGTTGATCGAGCGATTCGAGACAGTCGCGGGCTACGGCGTGGTCGCCTTCGTGCTCGCGGGGGTGGCATTCTATGTCTACCGGGTGGTGACATGGAAGCCGGTCAAGGCGCACGAGAAGGGCGAGTAAGGCCTTCCCTCAGCCCCTCGGATGGGCCTTGCGGTAATTCTCGAGCAGGCTCGCCGCATCGACGCGGGTGTAGATCTGGGTTGAGCCCAGTGAGGCATGGCCGAGCAATTCCTGCAGGCTTCTGAGATCCGCTCCGGCGCTCAAAAGATGCGTGGCGAAGGAATGCCGCAGCGCGTGGGGCGTCGCGGTGTCCGGCAGCCCCAGCGCGCGCCGCGCCTGCGCCATCGCGCGCTGCACCATGCCCGGCGACAGCGGCCCGCCCTTGGCACCGCGGAACAGCGGTTCGGTGGCAGGCAAGGGGAAGGGGCACGCTGCGGCATAATCCGCCACCGCCGCGCGCGTGATCGGCAGCACCGGCACCACACGCGGCTTGCCGCCCTTGCCAGTCACTTGCAGCACCTCGCCCAGCGCTGCGTCACGACCCTTGAGCGAAAGCGCTTCGGCGATCCGCAGGCCCGATCCATACATCAGCAGCAGCACCGCCCGGTCGCGCGCGCCGATCCAATCGTCGGCAGCAAGGCCATCGACCCACTCGGTAAGGTTCACCGCCTCGTCGGGGGTGACGGGGCGGGGGAGGCCTTTCTTGATCCGCGGCCCCCGCAGCCGCGGCGCGGCGGGATCGGGATCGCCTGCCTGCGCGCGGGCGAAGGCGATGAAGGCCTTCAGCGCGGACAATTCGCGCGCCGTGCTGGCATTGCCCAAGCCCTCGACCCGGCGCGCGGCAATATGCGTGCGCAGGTGATGCGCCTCGATCAGCGCCACCGCAGCCCAGTCCTCGCACCCCCGCGCCCCCACCAACCGTGCCGCTGCCGCGACATAGGCGCGCACGGTGTGGGGCGAGCGGCGGCGGTTGTCGGCAAGGTGCGCGCGCCACGCTTCGAGTAGGTCGGCACCGCTCACGCTGCCACCAGCGTATCGGCCACCACCTCGCCGAGCAGCGCGTCGAGCAACCCGCGCCCTTGCGAAGTGACGCCGATCCGCGTGCCCTGCGCCCACATCATGCCGAGATTGGCGAGGCGCCCAAGCGCGCCTTCGTCGACCAGACCGGAACGCGGGAGGGCGAAGCGGGCGGACAATGCTGCAAGGTCGACGCCCTCGGTGAGACGCAGGCCCATGAGCAGTGCCTCGGTCGCTTGCTCCGGCACGCTAAGCGCGCGCGCCTCGACAATGCCGTCACCTTGCCGCGCGACTGCGCCAAGGAAGTTCTCGGGTTTCTTGTGGCGCACCGCCGCCACGCCGCCGCGCCGCCCATGCGCGCCGGGGCCGATCCCGGCGTAATCCTGATAGCGCCAATAGACGAGGTTGTGGCGGCTTTCCTCGCCGGGCCGGGCATGATTGCTGGTCTCATAGGCAGGCAGACCCGCCGCGCCAGTAAGCGCCTGCGTGATATCGAACAGCTCGGCCGCTTCATCGTCGTCGAGCGGCACAAGCCGCCCCCGGCGCACGTCGCTGGCAAAGCGCGTCCCCGGCTCGATCGTCAGCTGATAGAGCGACATATGCCCTGTGCCGAAGCCCAGCGCGCGGGTCAGGCGATCATGCCAAAGCTCGGGCGTATGTCCGGGCAGCGCATAGATCATGTCGAAACTGACGCGCGCGAAATGTGCCTGCGCCGTTTCCAGCGCAGCAAGCGCCTCGTCGGCGCCGTGCAAGCGCCCGAGAAACGCGAGCTCCGCATCGTCGAGCGATTGCACCCCCAGCGACACGCGGTTGATCCCTGCACTTGCGAGCGCGGCGAAATTGGCCGCTTCGACCGACGAAGGATTGGCCTCAAGCGTGATCTCGATGCCGCTATCAAAGCCCCACAGCCGCTCGGCTTCTTCCAGCAGCGCGCCGACGAGGGCGGGGGGCATCAGCGAGGGCGTGCCGCCGCCGAAGAAGATCGAGGTCAGCGCCTCGCCGCCCGCCACCGCTGCCTCGGCGCGCATGTCGGCGATCAATGCTGCCTGCCATGCGGCAACATCCACGCCTTCGCGGACATGCGAGTTGAAGTCGCAATAGGGGCATTTCTTCGCGCAGAAGGGCCAGTGGATGTAGAGCGCACGCGCCACGGATGGTCTCTTCAGCTCCGCTTAACCACTGCTGCATAGACTAGCTTCATGCGCACGTCTCGTTCGATGTTCCGTCTGGCTCGGCTGGCCGTAGCCGCGCTGCTTATGACAGCCGCGCCCGCTCTGCCGCAAGGCTCCGCGCAAGATCCGCGTCCGCTTTATCCCGCCGAGCAGGAATGGCTCGCGCGCCATAACGACGCGCGCGCCGAGGTCGGGCTCGGCAAGCTGCGCTGGAACCACGCTTTGATGCGCGATGCGCAGAACTGGGCCGAACAGCTCGCCGCGCGCGGGGCCTTCCAGCATCATCCCGATCTTATCGTGATCGGGCAGGGCGAGAACCTGTGGAAGGGCACGCGCGCAACCTACGCGCCCTCGCAGATGGTCGAACTGTTCATCGACGAAAAGCGCATGTTCCGCCCCGGCACCTTCCCCGATGTCTCGACCACCGGGCGCTGGAGCGATGTCGGGCATTACACCCAGATCATCTGGCCCGAAACGCAGGAGGTCGGCTGCGCCAGTGCGGTCAACGCCCGGCACGAAGTGCTGGTATGCCGCTATTGGCCGGCGGGGAACCGCATGGGCTACCGGCTCGACCCGGCCGGCAGGATGGCACGGCGCTGAGCGATCCTCAGCCGAATTGCGCCGCGACCAGCTTGGCAAAGGCATCGGCGCGGTGGCTGATGGCGTGCTTTGCCTCGGAGGGAATTTCGGCAAAGGTTTGTGCCGAACCCGTCGGAACGAACACCGGATCATAGCCGAAGCCGAGCGTTCCTCGCGGCGGCCAGGTCAGGCTGCCGTCACATCGCCCTTCATAGACCGCGTATTCGCCATCCGGCCATGCGAGTGCGAGGACGCAGTGGAACGCCGCCGCGCGGTCAACCTCCGGCCCCAGTTCGGCGAGCATCCCCTCGACCTTGCCCATCGCCATGTACCAGTCGCGCCCCGGTGCGCCTTCGAACCATTGCCGCTCGGCCCAGTCGGCGGTGTAGACGCCGGGCTTCCCGCCCAGCGCCGCAACGCTGAGCCCGCTGTCATCCGCCAGCGCCGCCAGCCCCGAAGCCTCAGCCGCCGCGCGCGCCTTGATCAGCGCGTTCTGGGCAAAGGTGGTGCCGGTCTCGGCAGGCTCTGGGAGGCCCAGCGATCCGGCCGAGATGCACTTCACCCCATAGGGAGCGAGCAACGCCGAAATCTCCTTGAGCTTGCCCGCGTTGTGCGTGGCAATCACGAGGCTGCCGGAGCCGAGGCGTCGGGTCATGTTACTTCACCGCCTCCAGCTGCGCGGCAAAGATCCGGTCGCAGCCGATGCGGGCGAGGCGCAGCAGGCGCAGCAGGGCTTCCTCGTCGTAGGTCGCGCCTTCGGCGGTCGCCTGCACCTCGGCGATCTTGCCGCCGGACAGGAGCACGAAATTCCCATCGGCTTCGGCGTTCGAATCCTCGTCGTAGTCCAGGTCGAGGACGGGCGTGCCCTTGAAGATGCCGCACGAGATGCCTGCGACCTGCGCGGTAATCGGATCATGCTTGATCTCGCCCGAGGCCATCAAGCCATTGATGGCGATCCGCAGCGCGATCCACGCGCCCGAGATCGCCGCCGTGCGCGTGCCGCCATCGGCTTGGATGACGTCGCAATCCAGAGTGATCTGCCGCTCGCCGAGCTTCTGGAGATCGACCACGGCGCGCAAGGAACGTCCGATAAGCCGCTGAATTTCCTGTGTGCGGCCCGATTGCTTGCCCTTGGCCGCTTCGCGCGCACCGCGGGTGTGGGTGGCGCGCGGGAGCATTGAATATTCCCCCGTCACCCAGCCTTCGCCCTTGCCGCGCAGCCACGGCGGCACACCCTTTTCGACGCTCGCGGTGCACAGCACCTTGGTATCGCCGAAGCCGATCAGGCAGGAGCCTTCCGCATGCTTGGTAAAACCGGTCTCGATCGTGATGGCGCGCATTTCATCGGGCGCGCGTCCTGAAGGGCGCATGGAAAACTCCGTCTGAGGGTTGTTGGCCATTAGGCGCGGGCTACTTGTCGCGGCAAGCGCAAAGACTAGTATTGCACCATGGCATCGCTCCCCGTCACCGAACTCACGAGCCGCGCGCGCGAGATTTTTCGCCGCGTCGTGGAAGGGTATATCGAAAGCGGGCAGCCGGTCGGGTCGAAGACGCTGGCGGCGGACGGCACGCTCAACCTCTCGCCCGCCTCGATCAGGTCGGTGCTGGCCGATCTGGAGATGGCAGGCCTGCTCGCCGCGCCGCATACCAGCGCCGGGCGGATGCCGACCGATGCGGGCCTGCGCATCTTCGTCGACGGGATGATGCGCGTGGCCGAGCCCACGGCGCAGGAACAGGCGGCGATCGAGGCGCGGCTCGCGGAGGCGGGGCCGGTCGAGGCGGCGATCAAGCAGGCCTCGGCGATCCTCTCCGACCTCTCGGGCGCGGCAGGCATGGTGCTGGTCGCCCCGCGCGAGCAACGTCTGGCTCAGTTCAATCTGGTCGATCTCGGGCAGGGCCGGGCGCTCGCGGTGCTGGTGGGCGAGGATGGCGGGGTCGAGAACCGCATCCTCACCATTGGCGGCGCTCTCAGCCCCGGCGCGCTCGACCGGGCATCGAACTACATCACCGCGAGACTGGCCGGACGCACGCTGGCCGAGGCCGCGCTGGCGATGCGATCCGAAATCAACGCGGGCCAGTCGCAGCTCGACGACGCAAGCCGCGATCTGGTCGAGCGCGGGCTCGCCGTCTGGAGCGAGGACGCCGCTGCGCGACCCGTTCTGATTGTGCGTGGCGCGGCAAACCTGCTCGACGAGGCGGCGCTGGGCGATATCGAGCGGGTGCGGATGCTGCTCGAAGACCTCGAAAACAAGCAATCGGTCGCGCAGCTGCTCGACACCGCGCGCGAGGCGGATGCGACCCGCATTTTCATCGGCAGCGAGAACCGCCTTTTCGCGCTGTCGGGCTCCAGCGTGATCGCTTCGCCCTATCGCGATCGCGAGGGGCGGGTGGTCGGCGTCCTCGGCGTGATCGGGCCGACCCGGTTGAATTACGCGCGGGTTGTCCCCATGGTGGATCTGACGGCCCGTTCGCTGGGCAAGCTCATCGCTTGAATGGAAAGCCAAACCGACATGACCGAGAATGAAAAGCCGCTGGATCAGGCGGTTGAAGATGAATTGAAGGGCGTGCCCGAGCATCTGCGCGAGGGCGGGGACGAGGCCGAGCCGCTCGCCGAAGCGCTCGAATCGCTGCGCCGCGATCTGGAGGCCGCCAAGCAGGAGGTGCTCTACGCGCAGGCCGAAACGCAGAATGTGCGCCGCCGTCTGGAGCGCGAGAAGGACGAGGCGCGCGCCTATGCCGCGACCGGCTTTGCCCGCGATATTCTTAGCGTCGCCGACAACCTTGCCCGCGCGGTGCAGGCGATCCCCGAGAGCTTGCGCGGTGACGACAACATGAAGGGCCTTGTGGTGGGTCTCGAGGCCACCCAGCGCGAGCTGGAGAAGGTCTTCGCCAGCCACGGCATCACCCGCATCGCCGCGGTCGGCCTGCCGCTCGACCCCAACCAGCATCAGGCGATGCTCGAAGTGCCCAGCGCAGATCACGAGCCGGGCACGGTGGTCTCGGAAATGCAGGCCGGATGGATGATTAAGGACCGTCTGCTGCGCGCCGCGATGGTGGCCGTGGCGAAAAAGCCGGACTGATCGCACTTCACACACATCTCAGCCCCAGCTGTGGCTGAGGCACGACAAGCCGGGGATAGCTTCCCGCGTTTCCTGCGTTCGGACAATAGGTTCTGAATTTCAGGAGATTGTCATGATTACGCGCATGAAGACCGCCGCCCTTGCTGCCGCCTGCGCCTTGGGCCTATCGGCCTGTGCTGGCAATTATGCGGGCGAGGGTGCCTTGGGCGGCGCGCTTGCCGGCGCGGCGGGTACGGCGGTGACCGGCGGCGATGTCGCCACTGGTGCTGCCGTCGGCGCTGCGGTTGGCGGTGTGGGCGGATCGCTCATCAAGAAGAACGGTCGTTGCTACCGTGTGGACGATCGGGGCCGCGAGCGGCGCGTGCGCTGCTGAGGGTCAGGCGGGCGTGAACGGAAGGATGGCGGCATAGACCGCCGGATCCGCCACGCCCGCCACTTTCGCGCCCCGCCGCAGCAGGAATGCGTGCTTTACGATTTCGGCCTGTTGCTCGATCCCGTAGCGCTCAAGCCGCCAACCCGGTTTGAGCGCATAATCATAGCTGCACCACGGATGGCGACGCAGCACCAGATACCAGCGCCCGCGCGTCTGGCTTTGCCACACGTGCACCATCTCGTGAATGAAGTGCGCTTGCAGCGAAAGCGACGCTGTAGCGAAATTCTCGCAGTAGTGGTGAGCGTCCGGATGGAAATGCAGGTGCCCCATCGGCGCCATCGTCACCTTCCGCGGCTGCAGGGGGAAGAACTTGCGGCGCTTTATCCGCACCGGCGCATAGTCGATCGCGTCCCCAAACACTGAAGCCGCAAGAGCGACTTCGCCTGCCGTCAGCGGCCGCTCGCCGCCCACCGGGCAGGCGGCTGCGAGATCTTCCGGCACGGTCGGCGAACCCGTCAGCGCTCGTCCCCGGCAGCACGCACCGGCGCATCGACCGTGGTTTTGGTGCCATCCGACAAGGTCAGCGTCACCTTGGCCGTGCCGCCTGCCTTCAATGCATCGGACGGCTGCATTGCCATGACATGCAGCCCGCCCGGAGCGAAGGTAACGGGCGCATTCTTCGCGAGCGGGACGTCGTCTGCCATCGTCATCTCCATCTTGCCCGCGCTTTCGACATAATCGTGGATCATCGTCATCCCTGCGCCTTCGACCATCACTTCAGTGAGGGTTACCGGCGTCTCGCCCGCGTAGGAAAGATCGAAATAGACCGCCGCAGGATTGCCCGCGACCGGCGCCATCACCACGCGCGGGTTGTTGACGGTCAAGCTGCCCGCTGCCGCGGTGGCTGTCTCGCTGGCCGAGGGCGCTTCTGCCGTGTCGGAGCAGCCGGCCAAAGCCGCGGCGCTTACGGCCAGAACAATCGCCACAGCGGCGCGTCGGATCGTGTTCACTCGTAATGTCTCCCTTGTGGAATGGCCGCAAAACTAGGGCCACGCGTCTCTTGTGCCAAGCGAAACCACACCTATATCGCGCTCACAATCGAGCCGCCAAAGCGCTCTGCCCGCCTCGGGGGAGCGTCCCTCGCGGTGTCCAACAATTGTCCTTATGGATGGGGAAACAATGGCTAAAGTAATCGGTATCGACCTCGGCACCACCAATTCCTGCGTCGCTGTCATGGACGGCGGCAAGCCCAAGGTGATCGAAAACTCGGAAGGCGCGCGCACCACGCCCTCGATCGTTGCCTTCACCAAGGATGGCCAGCGCCTTATCGGGCAGCCGGCCAAGCGTCAGGCGGTAACCAACCCCGACAACACCCTGTTCGCGATCAAGCGCCTGATCGGTCGTCGGTTCGAAGACCCGCTGACCAAGAAGGACATGGAGCTCGTCCCCTACAAGATCACCAAGGGCAAGAATGGCGATGCCTGGGTGAATGCCGGCGGCGAAGACTACAGCCCCTCGCAGATTTCCGCCTTCATCCTCCAGAAGATGAAGGAAACCGCCGAGAGCTATCTTGGCGAGACCGTGACGCAGGCCGTCATCACCGTGCCCGCCTATTTCAACGACGCCCAGCGTCAGGCGACCAAGGACGCTGGCCAGATCGCCGGCCTTGAAGTGCTGCGCATCATCAACGAGCCGACCGCGGCCGCGCTCGCCTATGGCATGGACAAGGAAGACGGCAAGACCATCGCCGTCTATGACCTTGGCGGCGGCACCTTTGACGTCTCGATCCTCGAAATCGGCGACGGCGTGTTCGAAGTGAAGTCCACCAACGGGGACACTTTCCTCGGCGGGGAAGACTTCGACAACGCGATCGTCGAGTTCCTCGCCGATTCCTTCAAGAAGAAGGAAGGCATGGACCTCAAGACCGACAAGCTTGCACTGCAGCGTCTGAAGGAAGCTGCCGAAAAGGCCAAGATCGAGCTTTCGAGCGCGGCCACGACCGAAATCAACCTGCCCTTCATCACCGCCCGCATGGAAGGTGGCAGCACCACCCCGTTGCACCTCGTGGAAACGATCACCCGCGCCGACCTTGAAAAGATGGTCGACGGGCTGATTCAGCGCACGCTCGAACCGTGCAAGAAGGCATTGGCCGACGCGGGCATCAGCAAGGATCAGGTCGACGAGGTGATCCTCGTCGGCGGCATGACCCGTATGCCCAAGGTGCGCGAAGTCGTGGAGCAGTTCTTCGGCGCCAAGCCGCACACCGGCGTGAACCCCGATGAAGTCGTCGCGATGGGCGCCGCCATTCAGGCGGGCGTGCTCCAGGGCGACGTCAAGGACGTCCTGCTGCTCGACGTGACCCCGCTCTCGCTCGGCATCGAGACGCTGGGCGGCGTGTTCACCCGCATGATCGACCGCAACACCACCATCCCGACCAAGAAGACCCAGACCTATTCGACCGCCGAGGACAACCAGAACGCGGTAACGATCAAGGTCTATCAGGGCGAGCGCGAGATGGCGGCGGACAACAAGCTGCTCGGCAATTTCGACCTGATCGGCATTCCGCCCGCTCCGCGCGGCGTGCCGCAGATCGAAGTAACCTTCGACATCGACGCCAACGGCATCGTCTCGGTCTCGGCGCGCGACAAGGGCACCGGCAAGGAGCAGACGATCAAGATCCAGGCCTCGGGCGGTCTCAGCGACAACGACATCGACCAGATGGTCAAGGATGCCGAAAAGTTCGCCGAGGAGGACAAGAAGCGCCGGGCGGCCGCAGAAGCGCGCAATCAGGCCGACAGCCTCGTCCACGCGACCGAAAAGCAGCTCGAGGAACACGGCTCCAAGATCGACGCCGCCACCAGGACCGAGGTCGAAGACGCCATCGCGGCGGTCAAGACCGCGCTCGAAGGCGGCGATGCCGATGACATCGGCGCCAAGGCGCAGGCCCTGACCCAGTCGGCCATGAAGATGGGTCAGCAGATCTATGAAGCCCAGCAGGCCGCCGGGCCCGAGGGCGAAGCGGCTTCTGCCGAAGCGGCTCCTGAGGAAGAAGTCGTCGACGCCGAATTCTCCGAGGTCGACGAAGACAAGAAGGGCTAAGGCCCCGAAGCAATCCAATTCGCAGCCGATGCGTTCCGGCGCATTGGCTGCGGTTGGCCACGGGGATTAGGTCAAAGACATGTCCAGCGCCCAGCTCGATTATTACGCCACGCTCGAATGTGCCCGCGACGCCGACGGCGCGACACTCAAGAGCGCCTATCGCAAGCTCGCCATGAAGTTTCATCCGGATCGCAATCCGGGCGACGCCACGTGCGAGGCCAAGTTCAAGGCAATCAACGAGGCCTATGACTGCCTCAAGGACCCGCAGAAACGCGCGGCCTATGATCGCTACGGGCACGAGGCTTTCACCCAAGGCATGAACGGCGGCGGGGGCGGCGGCCCCTTCGGCGGCGGGCGCGGGCCCGATGGCTTTGCCGATATCGGCGACATCTTCGAGACGATCTTCGGCGGTGCCTTTGGCGGCGGCGGCGGTCAGCGTACGCAGACCCGCCGCGGGGCCGATCTGCGCTATGACATGCAGGTCACGCTTGAAGAGGCGTTTCACGGCAAATCGACCGAGATCGAGATCGAGGTCTCGCAATCCTGCGACACCTGCGACGGCACCGGTGCGACGCCGGGCACCTCCGAGCGCCAGTGCAATCTGTGCCACGGCATGGGCAGCGTGCGCGCCAAGCAGGGCCTGTTCGTGATCGAACGCCCGTGTCCGACCTGCTCGGGCCGCGGCACGGTGATCGAAAACCCCTGCCGCGTCTGCCGGGGCGAGGGGCGGGTGGACAAGGCCCAGACGCTCAAGGTCGATATTCCCGCAGGGGTCGACACCGGCACCCGCATCCGCCTGTCCGGCAAGGGCGAGGCGGGACAGCGCGGTGCGCCTCCGGGTGATTTGTATATCTTCCTCCATGTGAAGCCGCACGCCGTGTTCGAGCGTGAGGGCACCACGCTGCTGACGCGGGTGCCGGTCAGCTTCACCACCGCCGCGCTGGGTGGATGCGTCGAAATCCCCGATCTCGACGGATCGACCAACCGGCTCGACATTCCGGCGGGGATCCAGTCGGGCAAGCAGCTGCGTGTGCGCGGCGCGGGAATGCCGGTGCTGCAAGGGCGCGGGCGGGGCGATCTGGTCGCGGAAATCGTGGTCGAAACGCCCACCAAGCTCAGCCGCCGCCAGAAGGAAATCCTCGAGGAATTCAAGGCCACCGAGACCGGCGACGAATGCCCCGAAAGCCGTGGCTTCTTCAACAAGCTGAAGGACGCCTTCGGGGGTTGAGGCACGCGCGATGCTGCCCTCGCTCCTGATCGTTGACGATTTCCTGAAAGACCCCTGGGCTGCGCGCCGTGCCGCCTTGGCGCTGGACTATGATCCGGCGCGACAGCACGGAAATTTTCCGGGGCGCAACTCGACCAATGCGCTCGATACCCGCGGCGTGGACGAGGCGGTGTCGCGGCTCCTCGGCCTCAAACTCGGCCCTGCGCCCGGCACCCAGCACGGCCACTGCCGCCTGACCCGCAAGGCCGACAGGGGGCGGAGCGGGGTGCATGTCGATCCGGCGGCCTATTCGGGCATCCTCTACCTCTCGCGCCCCGAAGACTGCGCGCGGCCCGACGCGGGCGGCACCGATTTCTTCCGCCACCGCCGCACGGGGCTTGAGAGCGTGCCGCAAGACCCTGCGAAGATCGCCGCCTCGGGCTACGGTGACATCAATGCGCTCGTGGAGGACGTCGTCAACAAGGACACTGTCTCCCCCGCCAAATGGGAGCGCACCCTGCGCATCCCCGCCCGGTTCAACCGGCTTCTGCTGTTCTCGCCTTGGCAATTCCACAATGCCGCGCCCGGCTTCGGCACAACCGCAGAGGATGCGCGGCTGGTGATGCTGCTGTTCTTCGCGCTGCGGGCATAGCGACGCGCGCCTAGCCCATCCGCGCACGCACTTCCATGCGCAGCTGATCGATCAGCCCGCGCTGGCAGCGCCCGGCGATTTCCTCTTCTTCAAGGATCGCCAGAAACACCGCCCGCTTGCCGGCGGCGATGGTTTCGGCCCGCAGACCCGTCGGCACGGTCGATGAGACCAGGTCGATCATTCGCTCCGCTCCATGCAGGCGCCCCCATAGGTAATCGTTCTCGCGATAGTCGCGGCTGAAGAACGCGCCGAAATTGTAGAATTCGATCCCGCGCAAGGTTGCCGCGGTGCCGCCCTCGCGGATCGACAGCGCATCATCGGGCGAAATGCGGTCGATCTTGACCGGGTTGAATTCGTCCAGACCTTCGCGCCGGGAGAGGGGCAGGGTGGCGACGTCATAGAAGGGAAAGCCGAGATAGGTCAGCAGCATCCGGCGCTTCAGATCCTTGGGCATGTCCTCCAGTGCGTCGATCAGCAGCTCTTCGGCGGCCAGGTCGGTCGCGGGGAGCAGGCGCTCTGCGGCGAGGAAATCGAGCAGCGCGCCGGGATGGCTCGCCGCTTCGACTGCCAGCGCGCGAAAGGCAGCGGAATGCACCACGTCCTCGTCCGCACGGTTATAGAGCATCAGGATCTCGTAAATCCGCTCCCGCGCACGGTCGAGCGCATCCTCGGAGATCGACGGATCGACCTGCCAGTCGCGTGCCAGCTTGCGGGCGAGCAATTGCAGGCGGCGGATACGGAAGCCGGTATCGTGAGCGCGGAAGAATGCGATCGCAGCGGCGGTCGCACCGCCTTGCGCATCGGTGAGCTGGTCCAGCCCGCGCGCCTCAAGCTCGCAGCGCAGCGCTCGCATCAGCGGCACCGGATCGCTGCTGGCTGATCCTCCCGCTTTCAGCGTCAGCCGCGCCAACTGGTCTAGGATCGCATCGAACTTGGTCAGCGCATAGGCCCCGAAGGCATAGCCCGCCCGCTCGGCGGCGGCCTGCTGCGCCTTGGCACGCCAGCCGGCAAGCCGCTTGGGCGTGGGCCGGTCGAGCAGGAAGGTGAAGCCGAACAGCTTCTCCACCGCGCGGTCGATATCGCCCTGCAAGTCCATCACGATCCGCTTCAGCCGCAAGGCATCGCGCGACTGCTGCTCGATCCGCTCCAGATCGTCACGGATCGGCTGTTCGCGCGGGATGGTGGAGAGCGATCCGAAGATCGCGCCGAAAAAGCCGACCGCGCGGGTGCGGGTGCCCGGCGCGGGGCCAGCGCCATCGGGGCGGGGGTCGAGATAGACGAACCGCCGGTCGACCTCGCGCTGGGCCGGGCGGCCGTGGAGCGCCGAAAGCGCCGCACCGAAGGGGGCGTTGACCAACACCGCCCCGTCGATCAGCGCGACCTCGTCCACCGTGCCGCGTGCGACATGGGCGGGCATGATCCGCGACAGAAACGCCCCGCGCCCCGCCCAGTGATGGCCCTCGGCCGCGGCCAGTGCGTCGATCTCGGCGAGGGTGAGCGGCGGGAAGGCGCCGGGAAAGCTCGCCGTCGCCCGCGCGGCCAGCACAAGTTCGAGGCTGTCGGCCAATCCGGGCGCGCCGGTCTCGCCAACCCGCGCGCGGAAGGTGATCGGCAGGCGATGCTCGGTCTCCTCGACCTGCGGCGGGGAATTGAGCCGCAGGGTTTCGGGGTGCCCGCGAAAATCGGTCGCTGTAACCGCCAGATCGATCGGATAGCCGCTCGGCAGCAGCGGCACCCCGTCGCCTTCTTCGGCCATGCGGCAAAATGCTTCGTAGAGCATCCCGGAAAAGCGTGCGCCGGAAAAGGGCGGCTCGAACCAGCGGCTGCGCACCAGTCGCGATACCTTGGCGCGCACCTCGGCGCGGGTTTCGGGCGAGACCGTGGCGCTCACCGCATTGCCGGGGCGGCTCAGGAACCATTCGGCGATCGGCTGCGCCCATAGCTTGCCATAGCGCCAGCCCGGCGCGGCATCGGGATCAGTCAGCTCGTCCACATCGGCGTTGGTGAGCCACAGGTCGGTGAGCGGTTCGAGCGAATGGCCCGCGTGCACCGCCTGGGCGAGGAACACGGCGTTGATTCCGCCCGCGCTTGCCCCGGTAAGGATATCGGGGAGCACCCTCAACCGCAGCCCCGCCTCGCGCTCCAGTTCCCCGAGAAAGTCGCGATAGGCCGCCGCCGCGCCGTCGAGATGCACCGCCGCCGGGTGGTGGAAGGCGCGGCTGGCGCGGGCGAGATGCCACACCTCCTTGGTGATGCCATGCATATAGACTGCAAGACTGACGCCGCCGTAGCAGACAAGGGCGAGGCGCAGTTCCTTCTGGCGCATCGGAATTGTCTAGCGGGAAAAGGCGCCGCAATGCAATTGCGTTCGTCATCTGTTCTCGATATGGGGCAAGCCTATGGCCAAGACAAAACGCCGTTACGTGTGTCAGGAATGCGGCAGTGTCTCGCACCGCTGGCAGGGGCAATGCGCCGATTGCGCGCAGTGGAACACGCTGATCGAGGATGTGCCCGCGACGGTGTTTTCGCAAAAGCACGACCTGTCGAGCGGGGGGCGGGCGATCGCCTTCGAGCCGCTGAATGCGCCAACGAAGCTTCCGGTGCGGAAGTCCACCGGCCTTGCCGAATTCGACCGCGCGCTGGGCGGCGGGCTGGTGCCGGGGAGCGCGGTGCTGCTGGGCGGCGATCCTGGCATCGGCAAGTCGACGCTGCTGCTGCAATGCGCCGCCACCATCGCGCGCGGCGGCAATGATGTGGTCTATGTCAGCGGTGAGGAGGCGGCCGGGCAAATGCGGCTGCGCGCCTCCCGCATGGGTGTCGCCGATGCGCCGATCCGGCTGGCCTCGGAGACCTCGGTGCGCGATATTCTCACCACGCTGGGGAATGGCGAGCCGCCCGCGCTGCTGGTGATCGATTCGATCCAGACCATGCACTCCGACACGATCGAGGGCGCGCCGGGCACCGTCAGCCAGGTGCGCGGCTGCGCGCTCGAACTGATCCGCTACGCCAAGGAAAGCGGCTGCGCGCTGGTGCTGGTCGGGCACGTCACCAAGGACGGCACAATCGCGGGCCCGCGCGTGCTCGAGCACATGGTCGATGTCGTGATGAGCTTCGAGGGCGAACGCTCGCACCAGTACCGCATCCTGCGAGCGCTCAAGAACCGCTTCGGCGCGGTCGACGAGATCGGGGTCTTCGCGATGGCGACCGAAGGGCTGGAGGAGGTCGCCAACCCGTCGCTGCTGTTCCTGTCGGGCCGCGACACGCCGCTGGCCGGCAGCGCGGTGTTCCCGGCGCTGGAGGGCACGAGGCCGGTGCTGGTCGAGATTCAGGCGCTGATCGTGCGGCTGCAATCGGGCGCGACCCCGCGCCGGGCGGTGGTGGGGTGGGACAGCGGGCGGCTGGCGATGCTGCTGGCGGTGCTCGAATCGCGCTGCGGGCTCAATTTTTCCTCGGCGGAGGTCTATCTCAACATCGCCGGGGGCTACCGCCTGACCGATCCTGCGGCCGATCTGGCGGTCGCAGCCGCGCTGGTCTCTGCGCTGGCCGACCGGCCGCTGCCCGACAAGGCGGCGTGGTTCGGCGAGATAAGCCTCGCAGGCGAAATTCGCCCGGTCGCCCACGCGCCGCTGCGCCTGCGGGAGGCCGCCAAGCTCGGATTTGCGCGCTGCTATGGCCCGGCGGGCGCGGCCTCGGGCGAGGGGTCGGCGGATTACCGCGGGCTTGCTGCGCTTGCGAACGTCGTTGACCACGTGATGGGCAGCGCATAGACCTCGCCTTCCATGGACGGTCTCGATTTTATCATCGCCATCATCGTCGGCGTCGCCGCGATCGGCGGCTTTATGCGCGGTCTGGTGCAGGAGGTCCTGAGCCTTGCCGCTTGGGTGATGGCGGCTTTTGCGGTGCATCTGCTCCACCCGCCGCTGACGCAGGGCTTGCGCAATGTCTACACCGCAGAGCCGGGCGTTTCACTGCTCGCCTTCGTGCTGCTGCTGCTGATCCCCTATGCGGCGATGAAGGTCATCATCGGCACCGCCAGCGGCCCGTCGGACGGGGCCGTCTTGGGGCCGATCGACCGGGTGCTGGGTTTCGGCTTCGGCGCGGTCAAGGGTGTGCTGATCGCCGTGTTTGCCTTTGCCCTGCTGGCGACCGGCTTCGATGAAAGCTGGGGCTACAAGGGCCGTCCGCAATGGATCACGCAGGCCCGTACCTATCCCGCCATCGACAGCTTTTCGCGCCAGTTGCTTCCCGCGATCGCCCAGCGGCGTGAGCGCCTGCGCAGCGAATCCGAACAGCAGGACGCAGCCGCTGCGAGGGCGGGGCGCCTGATCAAGTGAGCGCGCGGGTCTCGGCGAAACTCTATTCGCCTGAACTGCTTGGCCTTGCCACGAGCCTTGCCGCTTTCCCCCTGACAGACGACCTGCCGTTGCGGGCCGAGGAGCGCTCGCGCACCTGCGGCAGTATAATCGCTCTGGGACTGGCGCTGGATCATGACGGGCGCGTCCGCGCAGTCGGCATGAACATCGCCGCCTGCGCGATCGGGCAGGCCTCCGCCGCAGTGCTGGCGCAGGGCATTGAGGGCGAGGCTCCGGAGCATGTGCGCCTCACCGCCACAGCGCTCGAACGCTGGCTGGCGGGCGAGGGGGCTTTGCCGCACTGGCCGGGGATCGGCGCGCTCGCCCCCGCGCGCGAGCATCCGGGCCGCCACGGCGCATTGCTCTTGCCGTGGAAGGCCGCCAGCACGGCGCTTTCGCAAGCCGACGCCTGACGCTAGGGACACAAGGCACAAGCAATCTGCCCGCATGGGCCAAGGGGATGGTGAGACATGGGTGAGGCGCAGGCGCTCGCGGATCGCGAGCCGTCCGAGAAGGAAATCCGCCTGGTGATCGGCGCGTCGAGCGCGGGCACGATCTTCGAATGGTATGATTTCTTCATCTACGGCACGCTCGCCTACATCCTGAAGGATGCCTTTTACGCGACCGACAACGAAACGCTGGGGCTGCTGCTGGTGTGGTCGACCTTCGCGGTCGGGTTTGCCTTTCGTCCGCTGGGCGCGGTGCTGTTCGGCTTTCTGGGCGACAGGTTGGGACGAAAATACACCTTCCTCGTCACCGTCACGCTGATGGGCATCGCAACCGCCGGAGTGGGCCTGATCCCCACGGTCGACACCATCGGCATGGCGGCACCGATCATCGTCATCCTGCTGCGCGTGCTTCAGGGTCTTGCGCTGGGCGGCGAATATGGCGGCGCGGCGATCTATGTCGCCGAACACGCCCCGCCCGAAAAGCGCGGCTATTACACCAGCTTCATTCAGGCGAGCGTGGCGGGGGGCTTCGTGCTCTCGATCATCGTCGTGCTCGCCTGCCGCGCCATGATCCCGGCCGATGCCTTTGCCGCATGGGGCTGGCGCGTGCCGTTCCTGCTGTCGATCGCGCTGCTGGCGATTTCGCTGTGGATGCGCCTTAAGCTGTCCGAGAGTCCGGTGTTCCAGGCCATGAAGGCGGCGGGCGAGACCAGCGGCAACCCCTTCGTCGAAAGCCTGACCTACCCTGGCAATCCCAAGCGGCTGTTCGTGGCGCTGTTCGGCATCACGGGAATCCTGACGACGATCTGGTACACCGGCTTTTTCTCGGCGATGAGCTTCCTGCGCGGGCCGATGCATGTTGACGATCTGACCGTGGAGCTGGTGCTGCTCGTCTCCGGGCTGATCGTGATGAGCTTCTACGTCGTCATCGGCAAATGGTCCGACCGGGTCGGGCGCAAGTTGCCGATTGTCATCGGTGCCGCCTTGTCGCTGGTTCTGCTCTTCCCGCTGTTCTGGCTGATGGGCAGCTTTGCCAACCCCGCGCTCGCCGAAGCTGCGGAGCGCAACCCCGTGGTCGTCAGCGGCCCGGCCTGCGAGACCGATCCCTTCGCCGAGATGTTCCAGCGCGAGCAGACCGATTGCGGCAAGGTGCTCGAAACGCTCACCGCATCGGGCGTCGCCTATACCCTGACAGCGGGCGAGTCGGTAAGCATCACAGTCGGCGGCAATCCGGTGGCGGTGGATCCGGCATGGTTCGCCGACGGCGCGGCGCGCAAGGCGGGGCTCCAGTCGGCGCTGGGGCAATATGGCTTCGATTTCAGCAAGCAGCAGCCGCCCGCCGCCAACGTGATCGGCATTGTTGCGGTGCTGCTCGCGCTTGGGATGCTCTCGGCGCTTACCTACGGCTCGGTCGCCGCGCTGCTCTCCGAGATGTTTCCGCCGCGCATCCGCTATTCCTCGATGTCGATCCCCTATCACATAGGAGCGGGCTATCTTGGCGGGTTCCTGCCGCTGATCGCAGGGGTGATCGTGGCGCGCACCGGCGATATCTACGCAGGGCTGTGGTACACTTGGGTGGTGGTTGCCTTCGGGCTGCTGGTGGCCTGGTGGGGCATCCCCGGCGGCCCGCCGCGCGACTTTGCCGACGATACGGAAGGCCGCGCATGAGGCTGACGCAGACCGTCTTGCGTGTCGCCGTGGCGCTTGCGGCAGCGCTGGCACCGGCCAGCCTTGTCGCCCAGCAAGCCTCGCCGCCGCCGCCGATCTATCGGCCGCCGCCTATGGCCTTGGCGCTGCACAAGGTCCATTGCGGCCCTCAGGCGATCGCGCTGGCCGACAAGCGGATCGGCATCGACCGCGTCGCCTTCACCGCCGATCCGGGGCAGTCCGCCCGCATGATCCTCTGCCTCGATGATCCTGCAATCGCCGAGGCGATCCCGGTCGATACGGTGGAACGCGCGCTGGCTTTCCTTGCCTATCGCCCGTTCGCGCCGTTCTGGCCCGCCGCCGAAGCGCGCTGGGGCGATGATCTTTCGATCCTGCGTGACGAGGTGCGCCGCACGCCGCTGTCGCAGGCGCTGGCGGATTACACCTATGCCTCGCAGATGTCTTCGCGTGGCGCGCGCGCCATGGTTACCTCTCGCATCGCAGCCAATGCCGGTGATTACCCGCAGGCGCGCGCGGTGATCCTTGCCGATCTGGCGCGGCTGGATGCGGAGCGACGCAAGGCGCCCGAGCGGTTCGACGGCGATTTCGACATGTCGCTGATGCTCTCGCGCGTCGCCTATATCGATGCCCTGGTCGATGGCCCTTCGGCTGGCGCGGATCGCTTGCGCGATCTGATCGCCCGGTATCCGATCGCGGAGGAATACCTCCCCAATTCGCTCACCAACCACGCCGCGTTTCTGGCTGAAGCCGGGCGCGGTGAGGAAGCGCTGGCAGTGCTGACACCCCTGCTCGAAGGCTGGCAACGCAGTGATACTGATGCGGATTTTTACCAGATTCCCGGCAGCATGCGCGAATTCAGCTGGATCATGGCCTGCGCCCTCCACCACACCGCCTCGCCCGAAGCTGCCGCCCCCTTCGTGCGACTGGTCAATTCCCAGCGCCGTCAGCCTGTCGATCCCTACGTTATCTGGACGCGCAGCAATGGCGAGATCAGGCTGCGCATGGCCAAGTGCATGGGCGACGAGGCCGGTTTCGCCGAGGCCGTGCGGCAGGACCCGCCGGGCATCCTGTCGAGCGCCTGGCTGGAATTGCAGGACGAAAGCAGGGCGATGGTCGGCACCAGTGTGTTCGGCCTTGAGACCCGGAGGCGGCTCGCCGCTGAGGTCGGGGGCGACTATCGTGCGCTGCCCGAACGTTATCTCCCCGCATTGAAGGGCTGGATGGACGAAGCCTCGGAAGCATCGCCGCGTGGCTGATCTTGTTTCTCCTCCCCCCACGCTGCGCCTGACGCCCGATCTGGATGCGCTGGCGGCAAACTGGCGCGCGCTTGATGCGCTGTCGGGCCCGGCGCGTGCAGGCGCGGCGGTCAAGGCGGATGCCTATGGCCTTGGCGTCGATGCCTGCGTTCCGGTGCTGCGCGATGCCGGGTGCGAGGCGTTTTTCGTAGCCCACTGGAGCGAAGTCGCAGGCGTCATCCGGCACGTGCCCGGTGCGCAAGTGGCGGTGCTGCACGGTGTGCTCTCCGATGCCGATTGCGCCTATGCCCGCGCGAGCGGGGCGGTGCCGGTGATCAATTCGCTCGAACAGGCCGAACGCTGGACGGCGAGCGGGGCCGGGCTGTGCCATCTGATGGTCGATACCGGGATCAACCGCCTTGGCATTGCTCTTGCCGAAGCCAGCGACCCGCGCATCGCAGCGCTCGAAATCGACGTGCTCATGAGCCACCTTGCCAGCGCGGACGAGCGCACCGCGATGAACCGCATGCAGGCCGAAATGATGCGCGAGGCGGCAGAGGCCATCCCTCACCGGCGGCTCAGCCTCGCCAACAGCGCGGGGGTCGGGCTGGGGGCGGATTTCGCTTTCGACCTGACCCGTCCTGGCATCGCGCTCTATGGCGGCGTCCCGCGCGAGGAACTTGCAGGGCATATCCGCCCGGTCGCCCGCGTCGAGGCGCAGGTGCTGCAATGCCGCCAGATCGCGCCGGGCGAAGGCGTGGGCTATAACGCGACCTTCATCGCCAACACCCACATGCGCGTCGGCACGGTCTCGATCGGCTATGCCGACGGCTTCCTGCGCGCGCGCGGCCCCGGCAACGCGCTGTCGCACAATGGGCGACGCCTGCCGATCCTCGGGAAGGTGTCGATGGACATGGTGGTGATCAACCTTACCGCTGCGCCCGATTGCCGGGCGGGGGACTGGGTCGAGGTTCCTTGGGACATCACCGATGCTGCGCAGCAAAACGGCCTGTCGCCTTACGAAATGCTGACGGTGATCGGTCAAAGATTGCGTCCGCGTTAGCCGCGACAAGCGGTTCTTATTGCACTGCAATGAGTGCAGGTGCTAAGACGACCTGCATCGGGATCAGTCACGGGGACGCGCAGAAAATGGTTGGCAGGGCGAAATCGGCATCGGGCGGAGCGGGCGATGCCATCACCATCAAGAAATACGCCAACCGGCGGCTCTACAACACGGCCTCATCCAGCTACATCACGCTGGAAGACCTTGCGAAAATGGTGCGCGAAAATGTCGAGTTTCAGGTGCTCGACGCCAAGACCGGGGACGATATCACCCACCAGATCCTGACCCAGATCATCATGGACGAAGAAGCCAGCGGCGGGCAGCAGATGCTTCCGGTCAGCTTTCTGCGCCAGCTGATCGGGATGTATGGCAACTCGATGCAGGCGATGATGCCGTCCTATCTCGAAGCCAGCATGACCAATTTCCGCGAAAACCAGTCGAAAATCCGCGAAGCCTTCGAAAAGGGCATCAGCGCGCCCCCCTTTGCTGCACTGCACGAAACCAACATGGCGATGATGCGTGCGGCGGCCGATGTGTTCATGCCGGGCATGAGCAAGGCGAAGGACAAGCCGAAGCCTGCCGCCAGCGATGCGCCCGATGAAATCGCCGCTTTGCGCGAACAGATGGCCGCGATGCAAAAGAAGCTGGACGAACTCGGCAAATAGCCCGAAGGGCGCGGGCCGCATTTCAACTCCACTCAGAAAGCCCCGACGTGTCCCAGATCCGCCACGCGCTCACCGGCAAGCGCGAAGACGATTTTGCCAAGTGGTATCAGGAAGTCATTTCCGCCGCCGACCTCGCCGAGGAATCGGGTGTGCGCGGGTGCATGGTGATCAAGCCCTGGGGCTACGGCATCTGGGAGCGCATCCAGCGCCTGATGGACGACCGGATCAAGGCCGCAGGCGTGCAGAACTGCTATTTCCCGCTGTTCATCCCGCTCGCGAATTTCACCCGCGAGGCCGAGCATGTCGAAGGCTTCGCCAAGGAGATGGCGGTTGTTACCCACCACCGCCTAATTTCGGACGGGAAGGGCGGGCTGATCCCCGATCCCGAAGCGAAGCTGGAAGAGCCCCTCGTCGTGCGCCCGACAAGCGAAACGATCATCGGCGATGCGATGGCGCGCTGGGTGCAGTCCTGGCGCGATCTGCCGCTGCTCACCAACCAGTGGGCCAACGTGGTGCGCTGGGAAATGCGCACGCGGATGTTCCTGCGCACCAGCGAGTTCCTCTGGCAGGAAGGCCATACCGCGCACGAGAACCGCGAACAGGCGCTAGAGGAAACCCACCGCGCGCTCGAGATGTATCGCGCCTGTGCGGAGGATGATCTCGCGCTGCCGGTCATCGCGGGCGAAAAGCCGGAGAACGAGCGATTCCCCGGCGCGGTGGAGACTTGGTCGATCGAAGCGATGATGCAGGACGGCAAGGCGCTTCAGGCGGGCACCAGCCACTATCTCGGCACCAACTTTGCCCATGCGGCGGGCATCCAGTATCAGGATCGCGAAGGCAGCCAGCAATTCTGCCACACCACCAGCTGGGGCGTCTCCACGCGCCTCATCGGCGGGGTGATCATGACCCACGGCGATGATGACGGCCTGCGCGTGCCGCCGAGAATCGCGCCGCATCAGATCGTCATCATCCCGATGCTGCGCGAAGCGCCCGAGGATGCCGAGCTGATCGCCTATTGCGCCGAACTGCGCATCGCTCTGGCCGGACAATCCGCGCTGGGCGAGCGGCTGCGCGTGCTGCTCGACACCAAGCCCGGCAAGTCGGCCGCCAAGCGCTGGGAATGGGTGCGCAAGGGCGCGCCGATCATCATCGAAGTCGGCCCGCGAGATATGGCTGAGGGCAAGATCGCTCTGCTGCGCCGCGACAAGCTGTGGAATGCCGAGAACGGCAAGCCCGCCTTCACCTATCCGCTCCAGAGCGATTTCGTTGCACTGGCCGGCGGGTTGCTCGAGGAAATTCAGCAGGGTCTCTACGATGAAGCGCGCGACCGGCGCGATGCCAACATCACTCGCGGCGTGACGGAATGGCAGGCGGTGGTCGACCATTTCGAAAAGGGCGGCAAGTATCCGGGCTGGGTCGAGGTCGAGTGGGCCAAGCCCACCGGCGCGGCGCTCGATGCCGTGGTCGAGAAGCTGAAGGCGGTGAAGCTCACCATCCGCAACGTGCCGCGCGGCGGGGATGCGGCGAGCGGCGCCTGCATCTTCACGGGCGAACCTGCGGTGGAACGGATCCTGGTGGCGCGCGCCTACTAGGCTTGCACTGACCCACCGGGGTTGGCAGACAGGGTGCATGATCAAACGCGCCCTTCTGCTCGCCGCCATTGCGGCCGCACCGCTCGCTGCCCAGACCCACCCCGCAGAGCAGGTCGCCGAGGAACGACTCAAGGCCGATGTCGAAACGCTGGTTGGCTTCGGCACGCGCCACACCCTGTCGGTGCAGGATGATCCCGAGCGCGGGATCGGTGCGGCGGTCGATTGGGGGCTGGCCGAATTCCAGCGGATCGGCGCAACGTGCGGCGGATGCCTTGAGGTTCTGCCGGTCGGCGAAGTTGTTCCAGCGGATGGCCGCCGCATTCCCGCCGATACCCTGATCCGCAACGCCGTCGCCGTCCAGCGCGGCACCGAGCGCCCGAACGAGGTCGTGATCGTGCAGGGCCATATCGACAGCCGCGTCAGCGACGTGATGGACGCAACCTCCGATGCGCCGGGCGCCAATGACGATGGCAGCGGCACCGCGCTGGTGCTCGAAGCCGCGCGGGTGCTGAGCGGCACGAAATATCCCTCCACCATCATCTACGCCCTGCTCTCGGGCGAGGAGCAGGGGCTGTTCGGCGGGCGCATCCTCGCCGACTGGGCCGAGGCGCAGGGGTTCACGGTGAAGGCGGTGCTCAACAACGACATCGTCGGCAATGCCTGCGGCAAGGATGGCTATTGCGAGCCCAAGGTGGTGCGCGTCTTCTCCGAAGGTCCGCGCGCCGACCTCACCGATGCCTTGCGCGCCGCGCAGACCCGGTTCGGGGGCGAGAACGACACGCCTGCGCGCAACCTTTCGCGCTGGGTGGCGGGGCTGGCAGAGCAGCATTCGGACGAAATGCAGGTCCGCCAGATCTGGCGCACCGACCGCATGGGGCGGGGCGGGGACCAAGTGCCGTTCTTGCAGAAGGGCTACCCAGCGATCCGCTTTTCGGTTGGGGTCGAAGATTACGACCACCAGCACCAGGACCTGCGCACCGAGGACGGCGTGTTCTACGGCGACACCATCGAGGAGATGGACTTCGCCTACCTCGCCGGGGTGACGAAGTTGAACGTGCGCGCGCTGGATGCGCTCGCCCGTGCGCCGATGCCGCCCAAGGTGACGGTGGATGCGGCCGTGCGGGTTGATACGGAACTCAAGTGGTCCGCAGTACCTGGGGCCTCGGCCTATCAAATCGTCATGCGCCGGACCGATGAACCCGCTTGGGAAAAGCAATCCGCGATATTCTTTATCACCGGTTTGAGCAGCGCTGATGGTGGAGCGGTTGGACTAGGAAAGGAATTGAGCAAGGTCAGTCCGGTTCGCGGGGATGATTGGCTATTCGGCGTTTCGTCCTGTGCTTTGGTTGGCCGCGAGGCCCTTTGCTCCCCCGTCTCCAGCGCCGTCCCCGGCGGGGCGTTCCAGCCGGTAGCGAAGGAATAGAACCTCGTCATTGCGCTCAAAGCGAAGCAATCCATGAACCTACGTCGCCGTTTGTTGCAGCATTTGGCCATGGATTGCCGCGTCGCCTAAAGGCTCCTCGCAATGACGAAGTTGATCGGTTAGGGCTATGCCATGCCCAAGCCCCCCAAACTTCCCCAAGGAATGCCGACGCCGCAACAGGTGCTCGACTTCATCCAGTCCTCCGACATTCCCGCCGGCAAGCGCGAGATCGCCAAGGCGTTTGGCCTCAAGGGGCAGGAGAAGATCAAGCTGAAGGCCCTGCTCAAGGACATGGCAGAAGATGGCCTGATCGACGGCAAGAAGAGCGCCTTTCACCGCATGGGCGGGGTGCCCAAGGTGACAACCCTCAAAATCGTCGCGATCGAGGACGGCGACCTTATCGCCGAGCCCGACAACTGGGACCCCGAAGCCCCCGGCAAACCGCCGCGCCTCACCATCCGCGAACCCCGCCCGAAGTCCGGCATGAAGCGCCCGCCTGCCCTGAAGCGCGGCGACCGGGTTCTGGCGCGGACCGAAGAACACGACGAGGGCTGGCGCGCCCACGTGATGAAGAAGCTTCCCTCGCGCACCGAGGGGCTGATGGGCGTGGTCGAGATCGACAAGACCGGCAAGGCCTGGCTCGCGCCGGTGGATAAGCGCGTGCGCCAGTCCACCCCGATTGCCGACGTGGGCGAGGCCGAGGCGGGTCAGCTGGTGATTGCCGAACGCGTCGGCCGGTCCGAGCGTGCGGGTGTGAAGGTGGTCGAGGTGATCGGCGATCCGCTCGCGCCGCGGAGCTTCAGCATGATCGCGATTGCCAAGCATGGCATCCCGCATATCTTCCCCGAAGAGGTGCTGGAAGAAGCGCCGCGCGCGGCCAAGCTCAAGCTTTCGGACAAAACACGCGAAGACCTTCGGCATCTCCCCATCGTCGCCATCGACCCCGCCGATGCGCGCGACCACGATGACGCGATCTGGGCCGAGCCCGACGGGCAGGGCGGGTTCAACGCGTTGGTGGCTATTGCCGACGTCAGCTTCTACGTGCGCCCCGGCAGTCAGCTAGACCGTGAGGCCCGTAAGCGCGGCAATTCGGTCTATTTCCCTGACCGCGTGGTGCCGATGCTGCCCGAAGTGCTCTCGGCCGATGTCTGCTCGCTGAAAGAGGGCGAGGACCGCGCGGCGATGGCGTGTCACCTGCACATCAACGCCGATGGCAAGGTCTCAAGCTTCCGCTTCACCCGCGCGCTGGTGCGGATCGCGCACAATATCGCCTATGAGGACGCGCAGAAGGCGGTGGACGAGGGCAATCCGCCCGATTTCCTCGCCAACCTCTGGGCCGCGTGGAAGGCACTCGCCGCGGCGCGCGATGCCCGCGACCCGCTTGAACTGGAATTGCCTGAACGCCGTGTGGTGCTCAACGAAAAAGGCGAGATTGCCGAAATCGCCATCCGCGAGCGGCTCGATGCGCACCGCGTGGTCGAGGATTTCATGATCGCCGCCAACGTCGCCGCCGCCAAGGCGCTGGAGGCCAAGACCGCGCCGGTGGTCTACCGCATCCACGAACCGCCGAGCCGCGAAAAGCTGATCGCCCTGCGCGATTACCTCGCGACGATGGGCAAGAAGCTGGCGTTGGGGCAGGTGGTGACACCGGGTCTGTTCAACCGGATGCTCAAGGATATTTCGGATGAGGCCGAGAAGGCGCTCGTCATGGAAGCCGTGCTGCGTAGTCAGACGCAGGCCTATTACGGCCCCGCCAATGCCGGGCACTTCGGCCTGAGCCTTGGCTCATACGCCCACTTCACCTCGCCGATCCGCCGCTATTCTGACCTTCTGGTGCACCGTGCGCTGGTGGATGCCTACAAGCTGGAACAACCCGCCCCGCCAGGGTTGATTTCGGCCACCTCGGGCCTGTCCGACCGCGACCGCTCCGGCCTGCAGCAGATCTCCGACGCGATCAGCCAGACCGAGCGCCGCGCGATGGAGGCCGAGCGCGATACCATCGACCGCTATGTCGCGGCCTGGCTTTCCGCGCGGGTGGGCGAGGTGTTCGACACGCGCATCACCGGGGTGCAGGCCTTCGGCTTCTTTGCGACCATCGTTGGCCTTGGCGGTGACGGCCTCGTGCCGATCTCGACGCTGGGCGGCGAATATTTCCGGCATGACGAAGCCGCACAGGCGCTGGTCGGCACCGACAGCGGCACCACCTTTGCGAGCGGCGACCGGCTCAAGCTGAAGCTCGCCGAGGCCAATCCGCTCACCGGCGCACTCAAATTCGTGCTGCCCGACGCCGATGCGCGCGCGATCGAACCGCGCGGCACCCGCCCGGATGAACGCGCGCGCGGGCCGAAGAAGGCGGGCAAGTTCATGGTCGGGAAGCGCGGGCGCCCGGGCAATATCCGCCATCAAGGTCGCGGCAAGCGATAGGACGATGGAACAGCGACCGGAGGGCGGAATTGGTGAGGGCAAAGGAGAATCCCATGCTCAAGCCTGACCAGCCCGTTCCCGCTCTCGACCTGCCGCTCACCATCGGCGCGCGCTACGATCTTGCGAGGCAGCGGCCCGAGCATTTCACCATGCTCGTCTTCTATCGCGGCAAGCACTGCCCGATCTGCAAGTCTTATCTCGAGGAACTGGCCGGCAAGCTTGACGACTTCTCGCAAGCCGGGGTCAATGTCGCCGCCGTCTCGATGGATGATCACGAGCGCGCAATGGTGGCGCACAACGACTGGAAAACCGGCGATGTGCCGCTGGTCTACGATTTCAGCGAAGAGCAGGCGCGCGAATGGGGGCTCTACATCTCGCAGGGGCGCGAAGACACCCAAGAGCCCGAGGTTTTCTCGGAGCCGGGCCTGTTCCTGATCCGGCCCGACGGGCGGCTCTATTTCGCCAGCGTCCAGAACGCGCCCTTTACGCGGCCGCCGCTGGACCAGTTGCTGGAGGGGATCAAGTTCGTGACGGCGAAGGATTATCCGGTGCGCGGGACGCTGACCTGATTGCCACGCGTCAATGCTCGCTCTTGGTCTCGTCGTAATCGGCGGGGACGACGTAGAGCGGGCAGGGCAGGCTGCCGGCGGTGGCAGAAAAGTGGGTGACCAGCGGGCCGGGCGCGGCATCCTTGGCCGCGCCCAGCACCAGCGCGGCGACTTCGGGATGGTCGGCAAGGAATTCGGTGACGATCTTCTGGCCCTGTCCGATCTTGACCGAGATCGTCGGCATGATCCCGCTTTCGGCGAGCAGATTGCCCGCCACGCCATGCGCCAGCATCTCGGCCCGGTCGCGGGCTTCTTCCTCGATGGTCGCCTGCACCGCGCCGAAGGCGGAGAAGTTCTGTTGCGGCACCAGCGCCAGCAAGTGCACCGCACCGCCCACCGCCACCGCCCGGCGCGCGGCATAGCGCAGCGCGGCCGTCGCCTCTTCGCTCTCGTCGATGATGACCAGAAATGTGCGCATAGTGTCAGCCCCGTTACAGCGCCGGGGTATCAATGCATTCGTATGGAATGGCAAGTCTTGCGCGGCAATTGGCCATTCCGGGTCTTGCCCGACGCTAGGGAATTGGCCAGAGACGGGCCAAGGATCGAACTTGGGAGTTTTAACGGATCATGGCCCTCGACATCAAGATGCCGGCTTTGTCGCCCACCATGGAAGAGGGCACGCTGGCCAAGTGGCTGGTGAAGGTGGGTGACACGGTCAGTTCGGGCGACGTGATGGCCGAGATCGAGACCGACAAGGCGACGATGGAATTCGAAGCGGTCGATGAAGGCGTGATCGCCGAAATCCTCGTCGAGGAAGGCACGGAAGGCGTGGCGGTCGGCACGGTGATCGCGCGGCTGACGGTCGAGGGCGAAGAGGCGGCGCCTGCCAAGACTCCGGCCGCTGCCAAGGAAGCGGGAGTCGAGCCCAAGGCCAGCACGCCCGCTCCCGCCCCTGCCGAAGACGGCCCCGCCGCAACGCCGACCGCGCGCAAACTCGCCGAACAGAACGGCGTCGATCTTGCGAGCGTCGAGGGCACCGGGCCCAAGGGCAAGATCACCAAGGAAGACGTCGAGGGCGCGATTGCCAAGGGTGGCAGCAAGCCCGCCGCCGCGCCGACAGCGACGCCCGCGCCCGCGTCCTCGGGCAAACGCATCCTTGCTTCCCCGCTCGCCAAGCGGATCGCGGCTGACAAGGGGATCGATCTCGCGCAGGTCAAGGGCAGCGGCCCCAACGGCCGGATCATCAAGGATGATGTCGAGAACTTCACTCCGTCGGCGGCGGCTTCCACTGCGGCCCCCGCAGCGAGTGCCAGCGCTCCCGCACCAGCCGCGAGCCCCGCACCGGCCCCCGCCGTCGAGGGCGGCGCGCCCTATGCCGAGGAAAAGCTCTCCGGCGTGCGCAAGGTCATCGCTCGCCGCCTGACCGAGAGCAAGCAGACCGTCCCGCACTTCTATCTCACCATCGACATCCGGCTCGACCCGCTGCTCGAACTGCGCGCGCAGCTCAACACATCGCTTGAGCCCGATGGCGTGAAGCTGTCGGTCAACGACCTGCTCATCAAGGCACTCGCCCGCGCGCTGATCCGCGTGCCGCAGTGCAATGTCAGCTACCACGGCGACACGCTGCGCCGATACGAGCGCGCCGACATCTCGGTGGCAGTGGCCGCGCCCTCGGGCCTCATCACACCGGTGATCACCCACGCCGACACCAAGGGCCTCGCCGCGATCTCGACCGAGATGAAGACGCTCGCAGGCAAGGCGCGTGACGGCAAGCTGATGCCGCACGAATATCAGGGCGGCACGGCGAGCCTTTCGAACCTCGGGATGTTCGGAATCAAGCAGTTCGATGCGGTGATCAACCCGCCGCAGGGCATGATCCTCGCAGTCGGGGCCGGGCAGCAGGCGCCCTATGTGGTCGACGGCGAGATCAAGGTGGCGACCGTGCTCCATGCGAGCGGCAGCTTCGACCACCGCGCCATTGATGGTGCAGACGGTGCGCAGCTGATGGAGGCAATCAAGCAGCTTGTGGAGAATCCGATGGGCTTGGTGGTGTAATTGGCCCTCGTTTCAGGAGAGTACCCTTGAAGAAGGCCTTCGCAACGCTCCTTGTCGCAAGCCTTGCCGCCTGCTCGCCGCCCGCCAGCGACACGCCCGTCGATGCGCCGAGCACGCCGGCAGCCTCCGCAACCCCTGCCGCGCCCAGCCCCTCCGGCGAGACTGCGGATGCCGCCGATATGGCCTATAACGGCCCGATACCCATGCCCATCGTGATCGGGAGCGACGGCCCCGAAGCTGACGCCTGCGGCACCTTAGCCAAGGTCATGCCGCTTGACGGGAAGGACGTGAACTATCTTTCCGTCCGCGACGCCCCCGACGGGTCGACCAAGGAACGCGACCGGCTCGAACCCGGGCAGCAAGTGTCCGTTTGCGCCAGCCACGGCGCGTGGAGCGGAGTGGTCTATGCCGCGCCCGGATCCGAAACACAGGATTGCGGCGTTGGCTCGCCGGTCGCCGCGCAGGAGCCCTATAGCGGTCCGTGCCGCCAGGGTTGGGTCGCGTCGCAATATCTTGAAATGATAGCGGGCTAGTGCCGTGAGCGAGCGACAACCCCAGATCCGCGTCACCGCCATGCCCGCCGATACCAACCCCTATGGCGGGGTGTTCGGCGGGTGGTTGATGGCGCAGATGGCGCTGGGTGCGGGCAGCCTTGCAAGCCGCATCGGCCAAGGCAAGGCGGTGGTCGTCTCGGCCACCGACTTCGCCTTTCCCGGCGCGATGGCGGTGGGGGACGAACTCAGCGTCTATTGCGACGTCATCGCGACCGGTACCACCTCGCTCACCATTGGTGCCGAGGCCATCGCCCGGACACGCAATGGCGAGGCGACCACGCTGGTGGCCAAGGGCACCTTCAAATTCGTGCTAATCGGGGACGACAACCGCCCCCGCGCAATTGCCGCCAGCGCGGCACTCCTCCTCCCCAAGGATAATACCAATGGCTAATCAATATGACGTGATCGTGCTGGGCTCCGGCCCCGGCGGCTATGTTGCGGCGATCCGCTGCGCGCAGTTGGGCCTCAAAACCGCCATCGTCGAGCGCGAGAACCTTGGTGGCATCTGCCTCAACTGGGGCTGCATCCCGACCAAGGCGATGCTGCGCTCGGCCGAGATTTTCCACTACATGCAGCACGCCGGCGATTACGGCCTTAAGGTTGCCGGCCAGATCGAGGCGGACCTTGCCGCTATCGTCAAGCGCAGCCGCGGGGTGGCGAAACAGCTTAATCAGGGCGTCACGCACCTGATGAAGAAGAACAAGATCACGGTGCATATGGGCGAGGGGCGCCTCACTGGGCCGACGAGCCTCACCGTGAAGGGCGAGAAGGGTGAGGAACACCTCACCGCCAAGCACATCATCGTCGCCACAGGTGCCCGCGCCCGCGAACTGCCCTTCGCCAAGGCGGATGGCAAGCGCGTGTGGACCTATCGCCATGCCATGACCCCTGCCGAGCTTCCCGAGAAGCTGCTGGTGATCGGTTCGGGCGCGATCGGGATCGAATTTGCCAGCTTCTACAACGATCTCGGCAGCGAAGTTACCGTGGTGGAAATGCTCGACCGGATCGTGCCGGTGGAAGATGCGGACGTTTCAACCTTCCTCGAAAAAAGCCTCAAGAAGCAGGGCATCACGATCATGACCGGTGCGGGGGTCGAGGGGATCACCGTCTCGGACAAGGGCATCAAGGCCAAGATCAAGGCGAAGGACGGCAAGGTCGCCGAAAGCGACTTCACCCACGTGATCGTCGCCATCGGGATCGTGCCCAACACCGAGAATATCGGGCTCGAAAAGCTCGCAGACATGGACCGCGGCTTCATCCAGATCGACCCCTATGGCCGCACCAAGTCGAAAGGCCTGTGGGCGATCGGCGACTGCACCCCCGGCCCCTGGCTGGCGCACAAGGCAAGCCACGAGGGAGTCACCGCCGCCGAGGCCATCGCCAAGGAACTCGGCAACACCGCAGTCCACCCGCACCCGCTCAACCGCAACAACATCCCGGGCTGCACTTATTGCCACCCGCAGGTCGCCTCCGTCGGCATGACCGAGACGAAGGCGAAGGAAGCCGGGTACGCGGTCAAGGTCGGCAATTTCCCCTTCATCGGCAACGGCAAGGCGATTGCGCTGGGCGAGGCGGAGGGCTTCATCAAGACCGTGTTCGACGCCAAGACCGGCGAACTGCTCGGCGCGCACATGGTCGGCGCGGAAGTCACCGAGCTCATTCAGGGCTACACTGTCGGCAAGACGCTCGAGACCACGGAGGCGGAACTGATGCAGACCGTTTTCCCGCACCCGACGCTATCCGAAATGATGCACGAGAGCGTGCTCGACGCCTTCGGACGCGCGCTGCATATCTGATGAGCGCATCCGGCACCGAGGCGTTGGGGGGCGAGGACTGGGCGGGAGAAATGGGCGCGCGCTGGCTCGCCAGCCTCGACCGTTTCGAAGGCATGATTGGCCCCATCGGCGACGCGCTGCTGGCTCGAGCGGATTACGCGGCCGGAGAGCGGGTGCTCGATCTGGGTTGCGGCGGCGGGGCGACGACGCTGGCGATTGCTAAGGCGGTGGGGCCTGAGGGCGCGGTGCTCGGTATCGACATCGCGCCAATGCTGATCGAGCGGGCTGAGGCGCGCGCAGCAGCAGCTGGCAGCCCTGCGCGGTTCGTGTGCGCCGATGCCGCAACCGCGCAAGTCGCCGAGCCACCGTTTGATCGGTTGCACTCGCGGTTCGGCTCGATGTTCTTCGCCGACCCTGTGCCTGCCTTTGCCAACCTGCACGCCATGCTCGAACCGGGTGCGCGGATCGATCTCGCCGTCTGGGCGCATCCGCGCGACAATGCCTGGATGATGGAGGTGATGGGGGTGGTGCGCCAGCACGTCGAAGTCCCACCCGCCCTACCGCGCGCGCCCGGGCCATTCGCCTTTGAGGATCTCGGCTATCTCGAAGGTATCCTTGCCGCTGCCGGCTTCACCGCCATGGAGGCCGCCGCCTATGAGGGCGAGCAGGCGGTCGGAGGGTCCGGTGCCTCACCGCAGGACGCGACCGGTTTCGTGCTCGCCTCGATGGCGGCCGGGCGCATCCTCGCCGAGCAGGAGGAGACTGTACAGGCCGCCGCCCGCGCCGATCTCACCGCGCTCTTTTCGCGCCATCACCGCCCGGGCGAAGGCGTGATGCTCGGTTGCAAGGCATGGCTGGTAAACGCGCGGGCCTGAGCAGGGTTAGGCGTGGCGCGCGGTCGCTCTCGCGCCCGATCTGCTTCACGCAAAGCGCGCTGGGATGCTGGCAAAGGTCAGCGCGACGTTTCCGGTGGCGGCGTTGCCGCGCAACGCTCTATCAGCGGAAGATGGCATCGCGCTGCAGGATTTTCGGCTTCTTGCGGCAATAATCGATTGCTGCGAGCCACCGCTTGTCGAAATCCGAACTGAAACCTTTCAGGCGCGCGTAATCGCCATTGACCCGCGAGATGGCGGCAGCGAAGTCCATCCCGCTTTCAAGCTGGTGCAGCTCGTGCGCGCTGAAAGGTTTCTCGGGGTTGACCGACCTCCACCAGTCCATGTCGCGCACGAACTGCTCGCAGGTGTATTGCAGGATACCCATCCCCTGTTCGGACTTGTAGGCGACCAGATCGAACGGCATCGCAATGACAACGGGCAGCAGTTGACCGTCCGCGTCCTTCGCGGGCGTAAAGCTCGTGGCAATCGCCGCATCGAGCGCGATCTTGTCGAGCGCTGGTGCATTGCTGGTTTGCCTGATGCGAGCCTCGGTCATGGTGCCATCAGTGCCGACGATCCCTTCGATCACCACACGCCCGTGATGGCCGAGCGCTTTCTCCGCCTCGGGCAATTCCGCGCGGGGCCCGTCTATGACAGTGGGAGCAACCTTGATTCTTGCCCGGTTTGCGGTGGCCTCGCTCCATGCGGCGATCACAGCTGGAGCCGTTGCCTCTTCGGTTGGCATTTCGCCCGCAGGCTGCGCGGTGAGCAGGGCTGCGGCAAAAAGTATCCTGAGCATGGTGATACCCCACTGCGATGGGATCGGTTTTGGCGGACAGGGTGGGATTCGAACCCACGGTAGGCTTGCACCTACGGCGGTTTTCAAGACCGCTGCCTTAAACCACTCGGCCACCTGTCCTATGCCGCAAGCGGCTAGCGCTGAACTGCGCGATTGTCACCATCCTTCACGCGACGACCACAATCCGGTTGTTGGGTATTCAGCCGGAATGTGACATCCCTACCAGCATGATTCCCCGCATTCTTCCTGCCGCGGCGCTTGCCTTTGCCGCCCTTGCCGTTCTCGGCGCGCCGCCTGTGGCTGCACCCGCCACCGCGCAAACCAGCGCCGATGGCCTGCCCTTCGACGCCTATCTCGAACTGCTCAAGGCCCGCGCCCGGGCCGAGGGCGTGCGCGAGGACACCATCGCGCGCATGACCGCAGGGCTCACGCCCAATCCGCGAGTGATCGCGCTCGACAACAATCAACCCGGCAGCGCCACTACGCGTGGCTATCCTTCCATGTCGAATTACATCGCGACCCACGTCGATGCTGCGCGGATCGGCGGCGGGCGCTCGGTCTTTCGCCAGCATCAAGGCACGCTTGCCGCGCTTGAGAGGCAATACGGCGTCCCGGGGCAAATCATCGTCGCGATCTTCGGGCATGAGACCAGCTATGGCCGGGTCAAGGGCGACTTCGATCTCGCCCGCAGCCTTGCCACGCTTGCTTGGGAAGGGCGGCGGCGCGAGCTGTTTGCGGGCGAATTCGTCGCTCTGATGAAGGTCGCCGACAAGGGCTATGAACGGTCCCAGCTGGTCGGCTCTTACGCCGGAGCCTTCGGCAATCCGCAATTCCTGCCGAGCGTTTATCTACGGCTGGCGACCGATGGCGACGGAGACGGGCGGGCGGACATCTTCAGCAACCGTGCCGATACCTTCGCCTCGATCGCCAATTATTTCCGCGATGCCGGATGGCGACCGGGCCAACCCTGGGGCGTGCGCGCTTATGTTGGAGAGGGTTTCGACGCGGGCGCTTATCGCACCCGGCTCGTCTCTCCTGTGTGTCCGCGCGTTCACGAACGGCTGAGCCGCTGGATGACCGTCGCCGAATGGCGCGCGGCGGGCGTGGTGGCGCAAGGCGGGCTGACGGACGATGTGATGACCGCCTTCTTCCAGCCCGACGGCCCCGGCACGCCCGCCTATCTGGTGACCGGCAATTACCGCGCGATCCTCGAATATAACTGCTCAAGCTATTATGCGATGAGTGTGGGTCTTTTGGCCGACGAAATCGTGAACTAGCGGCCGCGCGTGCCTCGCCAAGCGGGGAGGGGGCCGATATAGGCAGGGGCGTGATGTTCCCCAGACTTCTGTTTTCCCTCGCCCTGACGATCGCGCTTGCGACCGGCGTTTGTGTGCCCGCAGCGCAGGCGCAAATTTTCGAGACTGCCCCGGTGCTGCCCGCCGTCCCCACGGCCGAGGAGGCCCCGGTCGCGCTGCTGGTCGATCTGGGCAGCGGGCAGGTGCTCCACGCGCGCAATCCCGACCGGCGCTTCATGCCAGCCTCGGTTACCAAGGTGATGACGCTCTATCTCGCCTTCGAGCTGCTCGCACAGCGCAAGCTCGACCCGGCGCAGGTCTTCGTCATGAGCCCCGCAGTCGCGCGCGACTGGCGGCGCAAGGGGTCGACCATGTTCCTCGACGCGGGGGAGCGGGTGCAGGTCGACGATCTGCTGCTCGGCATCGCCAATGTCTCGGCCAATGACGGCGCGGCCGTGCTGGCCGAGGGGTATGCCGGCTCGGTCCCGGCATGGACCGCGATGATGAACCGCACCGCGCTCGATCTGGGTATGATCGGAAGCCACTTCGGCACCCCGAACGGCTTTCCCGACGAAGGGCGTACCTTCACCACCGCGAGCGATCTGGTGACGCTGGCGCGTGCGATGACCACGCGCCACCCCGACAGGTTCGGCTATTATGTCGGGCGAATGGGGTTCGATTACAAAGGGATCGCGCAGATCAATCACGATCCGATGATCGGGCGGGTCCCCGGGGCGGACGGGATAAAGACCGGGTTCACCAATGAATCGGGCTTCTCCTATCTCGGCACCGTGCAGCGCAACGGGCAGCGGCTGGTGCTGGTGCTCGCCGGCGTGGAAAACGGGCGCCTGCGGGGACGGCTCGCGCGCGCCTATGCCGAATGGGGCTTTGCCGCCTTCGAGCGGCGGCGCCTGTTCGATCCCGAGGCCGAAATCGGCCGGGCGCAGGTGCAGAATGGCGATGCGCTGGGCGTGGCGCTAAAGGCGGCGGGGCCGGTTGCAATCAACCTCCCGCGCGGCAGCAGTGCGCCGCTCACCGCGACGATCCGCTATGACGGCCCCTTGCGCGCACCGATCGCGGCGGGTCAGGAGGTGGCCATGCTGGAGGTCACCGCGCCAGGTGTCGCACCCGCCCGCATCCCGCTCTACGCCGCCGAGGATGTCGGGACCGCCGGGCCGGTCGACCGGATCGTCAACGCCATTGCCGGGCTGTTCGCATGACAGCCGAGGGCCGGTTCATCGCCTTCGAAGGCGGGGAGGGCGCGGGCAAGTCCACGCAGGCGCGAATGCTCGCCGAGGCTCTGCGCGCGCGCGGCCTCAGCGTGGTGGTGACCCGCGAACCGGGCGGAACGCCGGGCGCAGAGGCGATCCGCGCGCTGCTCCTGTCGCCGCCGGGGAATGGCTGGCCACCCGAGGCCGAGGCCCTGCTGTTCGCCGCCGCGCGCGCCGATCATGTCGCCCATCTGATCCGCCCGGCACTCGCCCGCGGCGAATGGGTGATCTGCGACCGCTTCGTCGATTCGAGCCGCGCCTATCAGGGCGGGGCAGGGGGGCTGGGCGATGCAGCGATCAGCGCGCTCCACGCCTTCGGCAGCGCCGCCCTGCGCCCCGACCGCGTGATCCTGCTCGAAGGCGACGAGGCCGCACTCGCACGGCGCTTGGCCGCGCGCGGGGAGGCCGCCGATGCGATCGAGGGGCGCTCGGCGGAATACCACCGCGCCGTCGCCGCCGCCTTCCGCACATTGGCCGAGAGCGATCCGGCAGGTTTCGCCCGCATCGATGCGCTCGGCGCGCCCGAGGATGTCCACGCGCGCATCCTCGCAGCGATCGGCGATCTTCTCCCATGACCGACTGGCCCAACCACGCCGAGGCCTGGCGCGTGTGGCGTGACGCGCTGGGCGGCGAGCGGATGCATCATGGCTGGCTGATGGCGGGCAAGGCGGGCCTCGGCAAGCGCGACTTCGCCATGGCCGCCGCGCGCGAGCTGGTGGCCGAACCCGGCGTGCCGCAGCCCGAGGGCGATCACCCGGACATCATCGTGCTGACCTACGGCCCCAAGGACGACAAGGGCGAGAAGGCGCAGGCCGAGGGCAAGCCCTTCGATCTCGCACGCTCGATCCGCATCAAGCAGATCCGCGCGATGCAGCGCCGTCTGATCACCCGTCCGACGCTGGGCAGCCGCCGCGCGATCATCATCGATCCGGCCGACGACATGGAAAAGTCGGCCGCCAATGCGCTGCTCAAGAGTCTCGAAGAACCGCCTGCGGGCACCTTCTTCCTGCTGGTAACCCACCGCCCGGCGCGGCTGCTGCCGACGATCCGCTCGCGCTGCCGCACGCTGCGCTTCCCGGTGCTGAGCGACAGCCAGCTGGCCGCAATGCTGCACACGGCGGGCCTTCCGTCGGACCCGCAGGCGGTCGCGGCCGCCGAAGGCTCGTTCGGTGCCGCGGTGCGCTTTGCCGAGCAGGATCTGGCGCCGATCGCGCGCGTCATGGCCGCGCTGATCGCGGGCGGCGACGACGGCGTCACCGGGCGCGGCGAACTCGCGCGGCTGATCGGACCGCGCGCCGACCGTGAGCGGGTGCAGGCGGTGCTCGACCTCGCCCAGTCGCTCGTCGCCCATGCCGCGCGGATCAGCGACGACGCGCAGGCCCGCGCGCGGCTCGTCGACACCCACGGCGCGCTGATCGCGCTCGCCGCCGAAGCGCCCACGGCCAATTTCGATCCCGGGATGCTCCCCTACGAGATCGGCAGCTTGCTTGTCGCGGCTGCCCCGGCTAGCGAACCGGCCCATGGCTGACACCACCCCTTTCTACATCACCACCGCGATCAGCTACCCCAACGGCAAGCCGCATATCGGCCACGCCTACGAGGCGATCGCCGCTGATGTTATCGCCCGGTTCCAGCGCCTTCAGGGCCGCAACGTGCGGTTCCAGACAGGCACCGACGAGCACGGCCTCAAGATGGCCCGCAAGGCCGAGGAACAGGGCCGCTCCCCGCGTGACCTTGCCGACGAAATGTCAGGCTATTTCCGTGCGATGTGCGACGCTCTGAATGTATCCTATGATCGTTTCATCCGCACCAGCGAGCCCGATCATCACCGCGCCAGCCAGGCGATTTGGCAGGCGATGGAGGCCAATGGCGATCTCTATCTCGATCGCTACGAAGGCTGGTATTCGGTCCGTGACGAGGCCTATTATGACGAGAGCGAACTCGTCGAAGGCGAGGGCGGGGCGAAGCTTTCTCCGCAAGGCACCCCGGTCGAGTGGACAGTCGAGGAAAGCTGGTTCTTCCGGCTTTCGAAGTATCAAGACCAACTGCTTGAATTGCTGAAGACACCGGGCTTCCTCGAACCGGCGAGCCGCCGCAACGAGATGATCGCTTTTGTCGAACAGGGCCTGCGCGATCTTTCGGTCAGCCGCACCTCTTTCGACTGGGGCGTGAAGGTGCCGGGCAGCGATGCCCATGTCATGTATGTGTGGGTCGATGCGCTCACCAACTATTTGACAGGCTTGGGTTATCCCGACGACATGGGCGACTTTTGGCCCGCCAGCCTGCACCTGATCGGCAAGGACATCGTCCGCTTCCACACGATCTACTGGCCGGCTTTCCTGATGAGCGCGAAGCTGCCGGTGCCGCAAAAGGTGTTCGGCCACGGCTTCCTGCTCAACCGCGGGCAAAAAGAATCGAAGTCGCTCGGCAATGTCACCGATCCGTTGGCACTGGCCGAGACCTTTGGCGTGGACGCCTTGCGCTACTTCCTGATGCGCGAAGTCGCCTTCGGACAGGATGGCAGCTATTCCCCAGAAGCCATTGTTTTGCGAGCGAATGCGGAACTGGCGAACAGCTTCGGAAACCTCGCGCAGCGCACGCTTTCGATGATCGCAAAGAACATGGACGGCAAGCTGGAAGCCTTTGAACAGGCCGAAGCTGATTCCAGTTTGCTCACTACGGTCAAGCTCGCTTGCGAAACGGAACTTCCGCGCGAATTCAATGCGCTGAACTTCTCTGCAGGGATCGAGGCATGGATGCGGGCGGTCTATGCCTGCAACCAATATGTCGACGAGCAGGCGCCCTGGGGTCTCAAGAAGACCGACCCGGAGCGGATGAAAGCGGTGCTGCAAACGCTCTTCGTGGCGCTGCGCGATCTCGCCATCGCGATCCAGCCTGTCGTGTCGACCAAAGCCACAGCCCTGCTCGATCAGCTTGGCATCCCCGAGGCCGAGCGCACCTATGCCGCGTTGAGCGATACCGAATGGTTCCCCCGCCTTGTCGCCAGTGGCTTCACAATCGCTCCGCCAACCCCGCTATTCCCGCGGCTCGAACTGCCCGCCGAAGCCGAGACTGCCTGATGCTGGTCGATAGCCACTGCCATCTCGAGTATAAGGGCCTGGTCGAGGACCGCGAGGGGGTGCTGGCGCGCGCGCGGGCGGCGGGGGTGGGGGCGTTCCTCAACATCTCGACCCGCCAGTCGGAATGGGATCAGGTCGTCGGCACTGCTGCGCGCGAGGCAGATGTTTTCGCCAGCGTCGGTATCCACCCGCACGAGGCCGACTCGCATCAGGATCTCGGCCGTGCCGCGCTGCTCCAAGCGACGCAGCACCCGAAAGTAATTGCCATCGGCGAAACGGGGCTCGACTACTATTATGACAAGTCGGACAGAGACGCGCAGAAGCGTTTGTTTCGAATGCATATCGATGTCGCGCGCGAGACGCAGCTGCCGCTGATCATCCACACCCGCGACGCCGAGGAGGATACCTATGCCATCCTCGCCGAGGAGATGGGGAGGGGCGCCTTTCCTGCCTTGATCCACTGCTTCACCGCCTCGGCCGACTTTGCCGAGAAAGTGCTGGCATTGGGGCTGACCATCTCACTCTCCGGGATCGTGACATTCAAGAACGCCAAGGATTTGCAGGAGGTCGCGAAGATTATCCCTGAAGATCGCCTGCTGGTCGAGACCGACAGTCCCTTCCTCGCGCCGGTGCCGCATCGGGGCAGGGTGTGCGAGCCGGCCTATGTCTCCGACACTGCGGCCTTCGTGGCAGGGCTCCGTGGGGTGGAGGTGGAGCACCTTACGCAGGTCACGACCGCGAATTTCTTCAAACTTTTCAGCAAGGCACGCCCGTGAAGCTGGTGATGCTCGGATCGGGCACCTCGACCGGGGTGCCGCGGCTGGGCGGGCCGGATGGTACGGGCGACTGGGGTGATTGCGACCCCGATGAGCCGCGCAATCGCCGCACGCGGGTTTCGATTCTGGTGGAGAGCGACGAGGGCAAGCGGCTGCTCGTCGATACCTCGTCCGATTGCCGTGCGCAGCTGCTGGCCAATCGTATCGGGCATATCGACGCGGTGTTCTGGACTCACGATCACGCCGATCACTGCCACGGCATCGATGATCTGCGCGTGCTGCGCTACGGGCGCGCGGGGCCGATCCCGGGGTTTGCCGAGACCGAGACCGTCCGGCGACTGCGGCAACGCTTCGGCTATGTCTTTGCCGGACAGGAAGGCTATCCGACGATTTGCACGCTCGATACGCTCGATCGGCTGAGGATGATTGCCGGGTTCGGCGTGGACTGGTGCCAGATGGCGCATGGTCCGGGCGAGACGACCGCCTATCGCTTCGAAGCCGATGGGAAAAGCATTGCCTATGCCACGGATTTCAGTGCAATTTCCGACGAAATGATCGACCTGCTCTACAAGGTCGACATTCTCGTCAGCGATTGTCTGCGGCGCGAACCGCATCCGACGCATGCGCACCTGGCGATGGCGATCGAACTGGGCGAGCGATGCAAGGCCGGGCGCGTGGTGCTGAGCCATCTCGACAAGAGCATGGATTATCGCACCCTGTGTGCCGAGGTGCCGGGCTTCGTGACTGTGGGCTATGACGGGCTGGAGATTATCGCATGAACCCCGATTTGCTGCTTCCGATCATCACCAGTCTGGGCTGGCTGATCCTCGCTGGCGTCGGGCTGCGGTCGCGGCAGCTGGGCCTTGGCCAGATGGTCAAGTTGGCCCTGGTGTGGATCCTGATCTTCGGCGGCCTGTTCCTGATCGTGGAGTGGATCATGATCGCACGGGGAACGGCCTCGGGCCCAATGTAGATTTTACATAATATATATTATCCATCTCAAGGATGACCATGAGCGACAATACCTCGCAGCCCCCGATCGACCGCCTGCTCGCCATCATGGCCCGGCTGCGCGATCCTGACCGCGGCTGCGAATGGGATCTTGCGCAGGACTTCGCCACCATCGCGCCTTATACCATCGAGGAAGCTTACGAAGTCGCGGACGCCGTCGCACGCGGCGACATGGCCGATCTGCGCGAGGAACTTGGCGACCTGCTGCTTCAGGTCGTATTCCACGCCCGCATGGCCGAGGAAGCCGGTCATTTCGCCTTCACCGATGTTGCCGCAACGATCAGCGCCAAGATGGAAGCGCGCCACCCGCATATTTTCGCCGAGGCTGGCGGCATAATGGACGAAGCGCGGTGGGAAGATCTGAAAGCGCGCGAACGATCGGCCAAGGGTGTTGCCAGCGCGCTCGATGGCGTGGCGCTGGCGCTGCCCGCGCTGATGCGCGCCGAGAAGCTCCAGAAGCGCGCCGCCCGCACGGGCTTCGACTGGCCCGATCCCTCAGGTTCCGAAGCCAAGATTGCCGAGGAAGTTGCTGAACTTAACCAAGCCTCCTCGCAAGCCGAAAAGGTTGAGGAAGCAGGCGATCTGCTGTTTGCTGCGGTCAACTTCGTCCGCGCTCATGGCGTCAGCGCGGAAGAGGCTCTGCGCGCGGCCAATGCCAAATTCGAAAAGCGCTTCCGGGCCATGGAAGCCATCAACGGGCCGGAGCACTTCGCGAGCCTCTCACTCGAGGCGCAGGAAGAGCTTTGGCAGCAGGTCAAGAAAGCCTGACAAATATCAGGAGAGACTGGCGAACTGCCCCAGTTCCTTGGGATTGAGCCGGACCGTCAATCGCCGCATCGGGCCTTCATCGCCGCTACCAGCGTCTTCCTCTGCGAGCACATCGCCATGGGCGTGGAGCCATGCAATCCGCCGCCCGTCGGACACCGGCAGCACAAAACTGACCTCGCGCGCCGCGCCGGTAAGGAGGCGGGACAATTCGGCTTCGAGGGTGTCCACCCCCTCCCCCGTCACCGCCGAGACGATCACGGCCCCTTGCCCGTCTGCCAAGTCGCGCATTTCGGCAAGCTTTTCAGAGTCCAAGAGGTCGCACTTGTTCCACACTTCAAGGATGGGAATGGCGCTCGTCCCGGTCTCGGCATCGACTACGTCGAGGTCGGCGAGCACATCGAGCACCTGCTTCTTCTGCGCCGCGTGCGAAGGATTGGCCATATCGCGCACATGGCAAATCACGTCGGCAGCGGTCACTTCTTCGAGCGTCGCGCGAAAGGCGGCCACCAGCTGCGTCGGCAGGTCGGAGATGAAACCCACTGTATCGGACAGGATCGCCTTTTCCACCCCCGGCAACCGGATCGCACGCATCGTGGGATCGAGCGTCGCGAACAGCAGATCCTCGGCCATCACGGTCGCCCCGGTGAGACGATTGAACAGCGTCGACTTGCCCGCATTGGTGTAACCCACCAGCGCCACCACCGGCCAGGGTGCCCTGCCCCGCCGATCGCGATGGAGCGCGCGGGTCTTCTTGACCTGCTCAAGCTCGCGCCGCAAACGGCCCATGCGCTGGCGGATCATCCGGCGGTCGGCCTCGATCTGGGTTTCGCCAGGCCCGCCCAGAAAGCCGAAGCCCCCGCGCTGCCGTTCGAGGTGGGTCCAGCTGCGAACGAGCCGGCTTTGCTGATAATCGAGATGCGCGAGCTCGACCTGCAAGCGCCCTTCCGCCGTCGCCGCGCGTTCCCCAAAAATCTCGAGGATCAGCCCGGTGCGGTCGATCACCTTGCGCTTCAGCCGGTCTTCGAGGTTGCGCTGCTGAATCGGGGTCAGCGTGCCGTCGACGATCACGAGTTCGGCCTCGTGCTGTTCGCACCAGATGCCGATATTCTCGACCTGCCCCGATCCGAACAGCGTATTGGGTTGCATCTGGCGCACCGGCAAAACCGCCGAATGGGCGATCACCACCCCGATCGCGAGCGCCAGCCCCTCGGCCTCGGCGAGCCGCTCGGCTGCGTCGAGATCGTAACGCAGCGCACGGATGTCCGGGCACAGCACCAGCGCCCGCGCACCGCGGGTTACCTCTTCGGCAAATTGGCTGTCAAAGCTCAGTCGTCGGCCCCATGGTCTTCGCCATCCCCGTCATCGACGCTGAGGTCGACAGGGCTGGCGGGCTGGATGGTGGACACGGCGTGCTTGTAGGCGAGCTGCACCGCACCGTCGCGTTCGAGCAGCATGCAGAACAGATCATAGGCGGCGATCCGGCCCTGCAGCATCACGCCATTCACGAGGAACATCGTGACCTGCACATTGGCCTCGGCCACGCGGCTGAGGAACACGTCCTGCAGCAGCTTCTGCTTCTTGCCGCCGGCCTGGCTGCCGAACTGCGCCGGGTCCAATGCTTGCCCCGGCATGATCGTGCTGATTGCGTGCTTGTAGACCAGCTGCGATTGGCCGTCGCGGCGCAACAGGATCGAGAAATTGTCGAACCAGGTAACGATGCCCTGCAGCTTCACGCCCTTCACCAGAAACATGGTGACGGGAATCTTGTTCTTGCGCAGCAGATTGAGGAAAGCGTCCTGAAGATTGCCGCTTTGCCGGACCGGAGGCGGGCCGGCGTCGCCACCAAGCGGCTCGGCGGGCGCTGCGGCACGCGCAACAGGACGGGGAGAGAGCGTTCGCCCGCTGGGCATGGTCGTGGCTCCTTGTTCTTGGCGGCCGATCATCCGGTCCGCAGGTAGCAGGCCTCCGCAAAAATGGTGCACGGGACCTTACCTGCTCCATAATGGCGCTTTGCCTGCCCCGCGACAAGGCTTGATTTCATGCAAAATTTTGCATTGCAATATTCGCAGCTTAATCGTCCTCGTCGCGGCGATCGGCCATGCCGAGCAGCTTCAGCTTGCGGTGCAGGGCTGAGCGTTCCATACCGATGAAAGCCGCGGTCTTCGAGATATTGCCCGAAAACCTGCGTATCTGGATCGCCAGATATTCGCGCTCGAAGCTGATCCGCGCCTCGCGCAACGGCACGCCCATGATCGCCGAGAGGCTGTCGCTCGCCAGCCCGATTTGCCCGCCGATGATTTCGGGCGGGAGCATATCGGGCTCGACCGTATTGAGCTTTTCGCGCGGGGTCATGATGATCGTCCGCTCGACCACATTGCGCAGCTGGCGCACGTTGCCGGGCCAGTCATAGGCCTGCAGCGCGGCCATCGCCTCGCTCGAAATTTCGGGCGGTGCGAGGCCCTGATCGTTAGAATAGCGGGTAAAGAAATGCTCGGCCAGTGCGGGGATATCCTCGCGCCGCTGGGACAGGGCGGGCAGCACTACGGGCACCACGTTGAGGCGATAGAACAGGTCTTCGCGGAAGCGCTTTTCCGCCATCTCGACGGTCAGATCGCGGGTGGTGGACGACACGACACGCACATCCACCCCGATCTGGCGCGTGCCGCCCACGCGCACGAAGCTCTGATCGGTCAGCACCCTGAGGATGCGCGCCTGCGTGGAAAGCGGCATGTCGGCGATCTCGTCGAGATAGAGCGTGCCGCCGTCGGCCAGCTCCAACAGGCCGGGCCGCACCTGCTTGCCGTTCTGCTCCTCGCCGAACAATTCCTGCTCGAAACGTTCGGGCGTGATCCGCGCCGAATTGACCAGCACGAAAGCGCCATCCCCACGGGCGCTCCAGGCGTGGAGCAAGCGCGCGGCGACTTCCTTGCCCGCGCCCGGGGGGCCCGAGATCAGCACGCGGCTGCCGGTGCCTGCGACCCGCTTCAGCGTCGCGCGCACGGCATTGATGGCGGGGGAATTGCCGGTGAATTCGGCGCTGCCCCAGCTGCCTTCGCGCAGCCGCGAATTCTCGCGCCGCAGCCGCTCGGTCTCGGTCGCGCGCTCGACCAGCAGCAGCAGGCGTTCGGCCTCGAACGGCTTTTCGATGAAGTCCATCGCCCCGCGCCCCACGGCGGCGACGGCGGTGTCGATATTGCCGTGGCCGGAGAAGATGATCACGGGCAAGTTGGGCTCTCGCGTCTTGATCGCGTCGAGCAGTTCGAGCCCGTCCATCTGGCTGCCGTGGAGCCACACGTCGAGCAGCACCAGCGACGGGCGGCGTTCGTCGATCGCGGCGAGTGCCTCGGTGCTGTCGGCGGCGGTGCGGCAGGCATAGCCTTCGTCGCCGAGTACGCCAGCGACCAGCTCGCGGATATCGCGTTCATCGTCGACGATCAGGATTTCGAGCGCCATGGGCTTCGTCCTTCGGTTGCAGGTGTCAGGGGGAGCGAAGCGGCGATCATGCGCCGCCTTCGACAGGATCGGGATTGCGGGCAAAGCGCAAGGTGACGCGGGTGCCGCCGCCGGGGGTGCTGGCAAAGCTCATGTCGCCGCCATGTTCGTCGACGATCTTGTTGACGATGGCGAGGCCGAGTCCTGTGCCTTTCTCGCGCGTGGTCATGTAAGGTTCGGTGATCCGCTCGCGGTCGGCCGGAAGGCCGATGCCGTTGTCCTCGATCGTGATGACGATGGCCTCGCCCGCGTCGCGGATGGCGACCGCGATCTCGCCGGCATAGGCGCCCTTGGCCTCGGCCGCGCGCGCCTCGACCGCTTCGACCGCGTTCTTGAGGACATTGGTCATCGCCTGCCCGAACTGGTGGCGGTCGCAACGCACCTCGCGGTCGATGAGCTCGGAGGAGACAACGCTGAAAGCAATCCCGGAATGGGCGACTTCCTGCAGGAACACCGCCTGCCGGACGAGATCGAGCGCGTCCTCCTGCCGGAACACCGGTTTGGGCAGGCGCGCGAAGCTGGAAAATTCGTCAACCATCTTCCTGAGGTCACCCACCTGCCGAACGATGGTGCTGGTGAGCTCGTCGAACAGGACACGGTCCTCGTCGCCCACCTGCGTGCGGTAGCGGCGCTTCAAGCGTTCGGTCGCAAGCTGGATCGGGGTGAGCGGGTTCTTGATCTCGTGCGCGATACGGCGGGCGACATCGGACCAGGCGGCCTGCCGCTGGTCGAGCAGCTGGCGGGTGATGTCCTCGAAGGTGATCACATGGCCGCCGCCGGTGCCGGGCGCCACTTTCACGGCCAGGGTGAGAAGCTCGGAGCCCTTGGCGTGCGTGATGATGGCGCGTTCCTTCCCCTCTGCAAGAAGGCGGCACAGTTCAGGCGACACGCGTTCGAGCGGCTGTCCGATGATCTCGGCCGCGCCGGTGTGCGCCAGCAAGGCCTGCGCGGAGGAATTCATCAGCGTCACGCAGGCCTTGGCGTCGACCGACACCACCCCTGCGGTGACGGATTCGAGCACCGCCTCGGTAAAGGCACGGCGATCGTCGATCTGGCGGTTCGCGCTGACGAGCGCCTGCGTCTGCTTTTCGAGCTGCGCGGTCATGCGGTTGAAGGCGCGGTTGAGCAGCCCGATCTCGTCTGCCCCGGTGCGCCCCTCAAGCCGGAGCGCGAAGTTGCCCTGCCCCACCTTGCGCGCGGCGCCCACCAGCGCGGTCAGCGGCTCGACCTGCCGGTCGGCAAAGCGCAGCGCAAACCAGATGGCGAGGCCCACCAGCAGGAGGCTGACGGCGACGAGCGCGATGTTGAAGCGCAGCTGCAAGCTGCGCGCGCTGCCCGTCAGCCGCTCATAGGCAGTGACGATCGATTGCGCGCGCGACCAGGAATTGAACATCGTCTCCTCGGTCGTGCGGGCGCTGTAGAGATAGACACCCGACTGCGCGTCGATCGGCACGAGCGCCTCGATCCGCTCGGGGCTGCCGACGACCACCGCGGTCTCCCCGCTATCGAGCCGGGTCAGAGCCTTGCGGCTGAACTGGAGATGATCGGTGTCCTTCGCCAGGTTATAGGCCACTGCCGTGCGGAAGGTGTTATCGGGCATCCGCTGCAGGATCGCGCTTTCCGAGATTTCACGTCCCTGGGCCTGATAGGCGTAGAAGTCCGGGAAGTCGGGATCGGTGATCGGCACCCGCGCCAGCGTCTCGCGCATGTCGGTCGCCATGATAACGGAGTTCTGTTCGACATTGCGCTGGTTGGCGTCGTAGTAATTCTGCGCCAGTGCGTTGGCGTTTTCCATCAGCCCGCGCGACTGATCGGAAAACCAGAAGTCGACCCCAGTGCCGAACAGGAAGGCGGCAAAGCCCGCCACCAGCAGCGTCGGCAGCGCGGCGACCATCGAGAAGAAGAACACCAGACGCACATGCAGCCGCGCCGTGCTGCCTGCCGCGCGGCGCAACGCGAGGCGGCGGCCGATCAGCACCAGCAGCGCCATCGCCGGCACCAGCGTTGCCATCAGCAGCACCGACACCTGCATCGTCGGGAGCAGATCGCCCGTTTCGCCCGAGCGGCTGAAGGCCGACCATGTCGCCGCCACCGCCGCCAGCAGGGCGACCACCGCCAGTCCCTCGAGCCAGAGGAAGATATTGGCTCGACGTGCGGCTATCAACGTCCGCCGCCACCAGCGCGGTGACTGGCGGGGGCTCAGGCCGGTCGGGGAAAGCGAGGGGCTGTCCATCGTTGCCGCTTTACAACAATGGTGTGGCAAATTTGCAAGCCCCTCGCGAGGCTCGTCCGCAAGGCTGCGCCATCACGTGCCCGGCGTGCGACAGGCCGGAGAGCGCTCGCGCCTCAGCCGTTCGCGAAACGGTCCGGCTCCAGCCCCAGCTCGCCGATACGCTTGCGCAGCGTGTTGCGGTTGATCCCCAGCAATTGCGCCGCGCGCAGCTGGTTGCCGCCGGTCCGTCCGAGCGCATATTCGATCAGCGGCCTCTCGAAGGCGGCGAGTGCACGGTGATAGACCATGCCGGGCGGCGGGCTTTCCGCAGCGAGCCACTGCGAAAGCGCCCCGCCGAAGCCGCCCTGCCCCTCGCCCTGCGACATCAGCGCGGGTGCGGCCTCAGGGCCAATGATATCGCTGACGGACGCAGCATCAATCCGCTCCTCGCGCGCCATCAGCGCGAGGCGGTAGACCACGTTGCGCAACTCGCGCACGTTGCCGCGCCAGCTGCGCGCCTCGAGCTGCTCGATCCCGTCGGGACTGAGCACCCGGCGCGGCAGGCCATCCTCGGCGGCGAGGACGAGGAAATGCTGCGCCAGCGCAGCGATATCCTCGCGCCGCTCGCGCAGGGGCGGGAGCACAATGGGCACGACGTTGAGCCGGTAGAACAGGTCCTCGCGGAAGGTGCCCGCCGCGATCATGGGGGTGAGGTCGCGGTTGGTGGCGGCGATGATGCGGACATTGACCGCGATTTCCTGCCGCCCGCCCACGCGCCGGATCCGCCCCGATTGCAGCGCACGCAGCAGCCGGGTCTGGGCCTCGGCAGGCATGTCGCCGATCTCGTCGAGAAACAGCGTGCCGCCATTGGCCTGCTCGAACTTGCCGATCGCCTGAGCGATGGCCCCGGTGAAGGCGCCCTTCTCGTGGCCGAACAGCTCGCTTTCGACCAGATCGGCGGGGATCGCGGCGGTGTTGACCGCAACGAAAGGCCCGGTGCGGCGGTTGCCGAGCTCGTGGATCGCCTCGGCAACCAGTTCCTTGCCGGTGCCGCTCTCGCCCGTCACCAGCACGGTGAGGTCGTTGCGCAGCACGCGGGTGATCATCCGGTAGACGCCCTGCATCGCCGGACTGCGCCCGACCAGCGGCATCTTCTCGCTCTCGCTGCCCGCCGCCGGGCCGCCCTGATCTTCGGCACCGGGCGCGCGAAGGCCCGCCGCCTGACGCACTGCATGCACCAGCTCATCAAGGTCGAAGGGCTTGGGGAAATATTCGAAGGCGTCGCTCTCGCTGGCGCGCACCGCGGTATCGAGCGTGTTCTGCGCCGAAAGCACGATCACCGGCATCTCCGGCGCCCGCTCGCGCACGGCCGAGAGGCTTGCCAGCCCGTCGCCATCCTCGAGGATTACGTCGGTCAGCATCACGCCAAAGCTGCGCTGATCGAGCTGCATGTCGCGCGCGGCAATGCTGGTGCAATGCGCGATGGCGAAGCCTTCATCCTCCAGCGCGGCGATGATCACCGTCGCGATTGCGGCGTCATCCTCGACCAACAGGATCGGACGGCTTGTGGGCATCATCAATCCTGCGACTGCGGCAAGTGCAGGCGGAAGTGCGTGAGGCCGCTGCGCGCGTCCCGGTCATGGCTGACATTGCCGTTCATGTCGCGCACCAGCTTTCGCACCAAAGACAGGCCAAGGCCCTGCCCCGATGGCTTGGACGAGACGAAAGGTTCGAAGACGTGTCCCTGCAACGCCGGATCGATTCCGGGGCCGTTGTCGGAAATGGTGATCTCGATCGGCAGCGGCACCGCGCGCCCGTTGCGGATCGCGCTGAAGGCGAGCCCGCTGACGAAACGGGTCTGGACGATGATCTCTCCGCCCCCGCCCTTCCCCAGCGCCGCATCGCGGGCGTTGGAGATGAGGTTGATCAGCACCTGTTCCAGCGCATCGCGATTGGCCAGCACCGGGGGGAGCGAGGGGTCGAATTCCTCTCGGATATTGACCTCGCCATGCGTCCCGTTGGCCGCGCGCATGGTGGCGACGGCGGCACGGATCGCCTCGTGCGGATTGCAGGCCTCGACCGCGCCGGTGCGGGTGCTGCCAAGCTGCTGCATCCGGTCGATCAGGCGAGCGATGCGATCGACCTCGTCGGTGATCATCCGGGCGAGTTTCTTGTCGGCATGGGGCAGCTTGCGCGCCGCCAGCTGCGCCGCCCCGCGGATCGCGGCGAGCGGGTTCTTGATCTCATGCGCCAGCACGGCAGGCGCGCCCAGCATCGCCTCGCCCCCGCCGGGATGGGCCGCTTCGTCATGGCCGATCTGCGAGAGCGTTACGACCTGCCAGCCCGGATAGCCGCCGAGCGGCGAGGCGGTGAGGTTGATGCGCACTTCGGCCTCGCCGACGCGGATCGACAGATCGCGCGCCACCAGTGCCTCCTCGCCCGCCAGCAGGCGCGCCTCGACCCGCGGATCGAGCGGCCCGACCCGGTCGGTCAGCCGCGTGCCGATCAACCGGCTGCCGCTGGTGCCGAGCAGGTCTTCGGCGGCGTGGTTGACCTCGGCGATCAGGCCCTCGGCATCGAGCAGCACCACAGCGAAAATCAGGCCCGAAAGCTGCGCGCGCGCATCGGGGCGCGCGATGCCTTGCGGCTCTGCCGGAATGCTGGCCACGCTCAGGCGGCCTGCTGCATCAGAAACGGGGTGTAGAACCGCTCGATCTCACCCAGCACCTGATCGGCATCGTCGATGAAGTTCGCCATGTTGCGGAACTCGGCCGATCCGTGGAGGCCCTTGGTATACCAGCCGAGGTGTTTCCTCGCCATCTTCACGCCGGTATCGCGCCCGTAATGGTCGAGCATCCGGTGATAGTGTTCAACGACGAGGGCATATTGCTCCTCCATCCCCGGCGCAGCGCGCGCTTCGCCGGTGCGCCACCAGTGCATCACCTGCCCCAGCAGCCACGGCCTGCCATAGGCCCCGCGACCGATCATCAGCCCGTCGGCAGCCGATTGTTCGAGCGCCTTGGAGGCATCCTCGATCGAGCAGATGTCGCCATTGACGATGACCGGGACATTCACTGCCTCCTTGACCTTCCGAACAAAGGCCCAGTCGGCTTGCCCCTTGTACATCTGGTTGCGGGTGCGGCCGTGGACGGTGATCATCTGCACGCCAATATCCTCGGCCATGCGCGCCAGCTCGGGCGCGTTGAGGCTGTTGTGATCCCAGCCCATCCGCATCTTGACGGTGACCGGCACCTTCACCGCCTTGACCGTCGCTTCCATCAGTCGGACAGCCAGCGGCACCTCCCGCATCAGCGCCGAGCCCGCCAGCTGGCCGACGACCTTCCGCACCGGACAGCCGAAATTGATGTCGATGATCGCCGCGCCGTTGCCTTCCTGAATCTTCGCCGCTTCGGCCATGCTGGCGGGATCGCAGCCGACCAGCTGCATTGACACCGGCTCCTCGATCCGGTCCCACGCGGTCTTCTGCGTGCTGACGCGGGTTTCGCGGATCGCCGCCTCACTCGCCACCATCTCGGTGACATTGAGGCCCGACCCATAGCGGCGCACCAGCGTGCGGAAGGGCATGTCGGTAACCCCGGTCATCGGCGCGAGCACGACGGGCTCGGCAATGGTAACCGGGCCTATCGCGATCGGCTTCAAGGCCGGTGGAGGGGGAAGCGTGGTCATGGGAGCGAGTGTTGCCTAAAATATGGGCAGGCGCATAGTGGATTGCCCAAAGCCCGTCCAGACCCTAAGCGATGGCACCGATGGATGCCCCCTCCCTACTCCCCCCGTTTGCAGCAATCGTGGTCGCCGCAGGCAAGGGCCTGCGGGTTGGCGGTGACACGCCCAAGCAATTCAGGGATCTCAATGGCAAGCCGGTGATCCGCTGGTCGGTCGAGGCGCTCGTGGTGGCGGGTGCCGACAGGATCGTGACGGTCATCGCCCCTGAGAGCCGCGCCGAAGCCGAAGCGGCGCTTGCGGGCATCGCCGGGGTGGAATTCGTCTCCGGCGGCGCAACCCGGCAGGACTCGGTGCGCGCCGGGCTCGAGGCGCTGGCGGATGTCGCGCCTGCTCATGTGCTGATCCACGACGCCGCCCGCCCCGATCTGCCCCTTGCGGTCATCGCGCGGCTGCTGGTGGCCCTCGCCGATCATCCCGGCGCGATCCCGGTGCTGCCGGTGGTCGATAGCCTCGCGCTCGATGCCGGCGGCGTGATGGCGGGCAAGGCCGAGCGCGAAAGCCTGCGCCGCGTCCAGACCCCGCAGGCGTTCCGCTTCCCCGCGATCCTCGCCGCGCACCGCGCGTGGGAGGGCGCGACCGATGCGGGCGACGATGCACAGGTGCTGATGGCCAGCAAGGGTTCAGTTGCGCTGGTGCAGGGCGATGAGCGCCTGAAGAAGATCACCTTTGCCGAGGATTTCGCTACACCCATGACTCAACCCGCCTTCCGCATCGGTCAGGGCTTCGACGTGCACCGTCTGGAGCCGGGCGAGGAATTGTGGCTGGGGGGCGTGCTGATCCCGCATGACAAGGGGCTGGCCGGCCATTCGGATGCCGACGTGGCGCTCCATGCGATCACCGATGCGGTGCTCGGCGCAGTCGGCGAAGGCGATATCGGCACGCACTTCCCGCCGAGCGACCCGCAATGGCGCGGGGCGCGTTCGGGGCAGTTCCTTGAACACGCCGTCGGCCTTGCGCGCGCGGCGGGCTATACAATCGCCAATGTCGATCTGACCCTGATCTGCGAGGCGCCCAAGATCGGCCCGCACCGCCCCGCCATGCGGGCCGAGGTCGCCCGGCTGATGGGCCTTGCCGAAGGCGCGGTCAGCATCAAGGCCACCACTACCGAAAAACTCGGCTTCACCGGCCGCGGCGAGGGGATCGCTGCGCAGGCCATCGTTCTCGTCACGCTTGCCCCGAAAGGAACTGCCTCATGAAAATCCGCACCCTTGCTCCCGTGATCGCGCTCGCCGCCCTCGTCTCGGCCCAGGCCGCGCAGGCCCAGCAGCAGGCCTGCGTCAATCCGGGCGATCTGTCCGACGCGATCGTCTATGTCATGCCGCTCGCCTATGACGCCGCGCAGACGGCCTGCGCCAACCGCTTCGAGGCGAACGGTTTCATGGCCACCCGCGGGGAGACCTATATCGCCCAGTTCCGCGCCTCCCAGAACGAGGCTTGGCCGGGCGCATTCCGCTTTCTCAAGACCTTCATGAACAAGGACGGCGGCTCGGACGATCAGATGGCCGCGATGCTCGCCACCATGCCCGAAGACACGCTGCGGCCTTTCGTCGATGCGCTGGTCGGCCAGATGCTCGCGAAAGAGATCAAGGGCGACAGCTGCGGCAAGATCGAGCGCGGGGTCGAACTGCTGAGCCCCCTGCCGGTCGAGAATGTCGGCGGGTTGATCGGCTTTGTGGCCGAGATGGCCGATCTCAAGAACCCTCCGATCTGCGGAGCCGCGCCTGCAACCAGCGGGAAGTAGACACGATGCAAACCGCCCTGCTGCCCGAAGACATCGCCAGCCTTGCCGAACGCGTCGTGGCGGAGAACGCTGCGGCCGGGCGTATGGTGGTGCTGGCGGAAAGCTGCACCGGCGGGCTGGTCGCCGGGGCTCTCACCGAGATCCCCGGCTCCTCGGCGGTGCTGGACCGGGGTTTTGTGACCTACACCAACGATGCCAAGATGGAGATGCTGGGGGTCGCGCGCGACATCATCGAAACCTTCGGCGCGGTCTCGATCGCCTGCGCCTGGGCGATGGCCAAGGGGGCGCTCGACCGGTCGAAGGCCGATGTCGCAGTCGCGATCAGCGGCGTGGCAGGGCCCGGTGGCGGCACCCCGCAAAAGCCGGTGGGCACGGTGGTCTTCGCCCGCGTCGTGCGCGGCGCGACCGGCGAGCCAGAGGGAGAGCTGAAGTTCTTCGACGGCGGCGACGGCCCCGGTGGCCGCGCCGAAGTCCGCCGTCAGGCGACGCTGTGTGCGCTGGAATTGCTGCTGCCGTAAAGCTGCGCCGCGCGCATCTCGAAAGCCTCCACCATCTTGCGGAATGCCTTGTCGAAATATTGCCCGGCGATCCGTTCGAACAACCTGTTCCTGAAGGTAAAATCGACGCAGAAGTCGATCTCGCAGGTGCGCTCGTCAATCGCCCGAAAGGTCCAGACATTATCGAGGTCTGACAGCGGCCCGTCGATATAGTGCACCGCGATCTCGCGCGGGCGGTCTTTCTTGACCCGCGAGGTGAAGCTCTCGCGGATCGCCTTGAAGCCCACTACCATGTCGGCGACCATCTCGGTCTCGGAATTGCTGCGCACTCGCGTGGCGATCACCCAGGGCAGAAATTCGCCATAGCGCCCGACATCGGCGACCAGATCGAACATCTGCTCGGCGCTGTAAGGCAGGCGGCGGGTTTCGCGGATGCCGGGCACTAGAGCTGAACCCTAGCTCCGGCGCGCGCCAATTTCTCTTCTCGCGCGGCGCGCATCTTCGCGAAGTCGTCGCCCGCGTGATAGCTCGACCGGGTCAGCGGGCTGGAGGCGACCTGCAGGAAGCCCTTGGCCCGCGCGATCGCGCCATAGGCGGCAAAGGCCTTGGGCGTCACGAATTCCTCGACCGCCGCGTGCTTTGGCGTCGGTTGCAGATATTGCCCCATCGTGATGAAATCTACCTCGGCCGAGCGCATGTCGTCCATCACCTGATGCACCTCGAGCCGCTGCTCACCCAGCCCCAGCATGATCCCCGATTTGGTGAAGATCAGCGGATTGTGAGCCTTGACCTCTTCCAGCAGCCGCAGCGAGGCGTAGTAACGCGCGCCGGGGCGGATCGTGGGATAGAGCCGCGGAACGGTCTCGAGATTGTGATTGTACACATCCGGCCCCGCCGCGCAGATCATCTCCACCGCGCGGCGCATCTTGCCGCGGAAATCGGGGGTGAGAATCTCGATCGTGGTATCGGGCGTATTGCGGCGCAGCGCCTCGATTACCTTGACGAACTGGCTCGCGCCGCCATCGGGCAGGTCGTCGCGGTCGACCGAGGTGATGACGATGTGCTCCAGCCCCATCTTGGCCGCGGCAATCGCGGTGTTTTCGGGCTCAAGGGGATCGACCGCGCGCGGCATCCCGGTCTTGACGTTGCAGAAGGCACAGGCCCGCGTACAGACATCGCCGAGGATCATCACCGTCGCGTGCTTCTTGGTCCAGCACTCGCCGATGTTCGGGCAGGCGGCTTCTTCGCACACGGTGTTGAGATTGAGCTCGCGCATCAGCTTGCGCGTTTCGTTATAACCCTCGCTCACCGGGGCGCGGACGCGGATCCAGTCGGGCTTGCGCTGGCGGGCGGGCCGTTCTGCAGGAGGCGTCGGCTGCGGCGTGCTGGAGAGGTCATTCATGGGAGCCATTTAGGCGCACCCGCCCCATCCCGCAAGCAGGCTGGCCCTTGCAATTCCGGTCACCGCCCTGCCAAAAAAAAGAGCGCCGGGCGGGCGGCCCGGCGCTCTGTCATTGTGTCGTTGCCCTCTGATACGAGATCAGCTGGCCGCCGCCGGAGCAGTGGCACCGCCACTCAGCTGAGCGGCATAGGCGCTCCACAGCATCGCGATCGGCGCACGCACGCCGCCGACCTGCGCGAGAGATTCCCGGGCGGCAGCGTAATTGCCGGCTCCGATCTGGGCAATCCCGAGACGGGTCAGCGCAAGATCGCGATCGACGCCGGGCATATTGACAGCCCGCTCGTAGAAGCCTGCAGCCTTGGCGTATTCGTTGTAGCTGAGGAAGGCATCACCCGCCGCAATCACCGTACGCAGCTGCGCCGAAGACGCGTTGGCATCCCGTTCAAGCGCGGGCAGCCCGGACCTGTCATCGGCGATCAGACCCTTGGCCTGCTTGAACTGTTCGTCGATGAAACTGTCGGTGCCCGGCGCGATCTTGCCCGTGTCGTAGGCGAGCTGGATCACCTCCTGCACTTCCTTGGGCAGGCGGCGGGTGTCAGCGGTTTCGACATAGATGATGTAATCGTTGGCTTCGTTTAGCGTACCGATCTTGCGGCCCAGACGCAGCAGATCGAGCATCACCGGAGCCTCGAACTCGGTAAGGTTGCGCGTCAGGTTGACGGCATCGCGCCAGTTTTCCGGCCTGGGATAGTCGCCCACCCAGCCCTGCACGAATTCGTAGACCTGCGGCACGACTTCATTGGTGTAAGCGACCGAAACCCCGCGCTTGTACCAGTTCTCGGGCACGGCCTCGCCCGCGGCCTTGCGTCCCGTGATGGCATCGGCGAGGTATTTGAGGCCGTCGGCGTGATTATCCTCGGCAAAGAAGAGCTCGGCCATCGCCAGCTGCAGGTCGGCCTTGGGCGCCGGGTAGCCGAGGTCCATTGCCTTCTGCAAATATGTGCGCGCGGCGGCATACTGCTCGAGCTGGTTGGTGATCTGATAGCCGACGAAGTTGAACTTCGGCAGATCCTCGGGTGCTGTCTTGCCGCTGCCGAGCATCGTTTCGAGCCCTTGCAGCTGAAGCGCAGTATCGCTGGCACCGATCCCGGCGTTGTACATCATGCCGCCCAGCGCCTGCTTTTCATCGGGCGAGGTCGCCAGAGGGACAAGGGCGAGGATCTGCGGCTTGAGCGCCGCGACGTTTGCGCCCGGCGCCTTCAGCGCGGTGTCGACCGGATTGTAGGCTTCGACGAATTCCTTCGAGTAAGACGGCTTGGCGGCATCGCCCTTGTCGTCCTTCTTCTTCTTCTGCGCATGGGCCGCGTCGGCAAAGCCCGGAACCGCGAGCAACGCGGTGCCGCTGGCGAGCGCTACGGCCAGAGCCAGCTGGCGCGCAAATCGGCCGGGTGCCGGGATAAAACGACGGGGCGAAGACATATTGGTCACGAATATCCTCCAAAAGATACGCAGCCGTGCGCCCTGTCCGGCGCGCGCCCTGCGGCGAACTCCGCCACGGCCTTTGGACGGCCCGGGCGGGATTTGCAATTGTCCCTAGGTGGAGCGTGCTGAACGGTCTTTGAATGCCCTGTTCACCCTGCTGTCGGCAAGGGGCTTGGAAATGTGGAAAAAGGCGCCGTGTTCGCGGCTTGTTCGGGCTGCACGGTGGCGAAAGACGGCGCATGTCCCTAGATAGAGAGCCACAGCCGCGGCTGCTATGGCCCGGCCCGCACTGCGCGGCACGCAAACACACACAGAAACGGCCCCGACCTTGAGCGACGACAGCGACATTCTCGATTCTCCTCCCCCGTCACCGATGGGCGGCTTCGACCGCATCGACATCGTGGACGAGATGAAGACGAGCTATCTCGATTACGCGATGAGCGTAATCGTAGCCCGCGCGCTGCCCGACGTGCGCGACGGGCTGAAGCCGGTGCACCGGCGCATCCTGTTCGCCAGTCAGGAAGGTGGCTTCGTCGCCGGGCGGCCTTACCGCAAGAGCGCCAAGATCGTCGGCGACGTGATGGGTAACTATCACCCGCATGGCGACTCCGCGATCTACGATGCGCTTGCCCGCATGACCCAGCCCTGGTCGATGCGCGTGCCGCTGATCGACGGTCAGGGCAATTTCGGCTCGATGGACCCCGATCCGCCGGCTTCGATGCGCTACACCGAAGCGCGGCTGGCGCGAGTGGCGAATTCGCTGCTCGACGATCTCGACAAGGATACGGTCGATTTCACCGACAACTATGACGGCAGCCGCAAGGAGCCGACGGTGCTACCGGCGCGCTTCCCCAACCTGCTGGTCAACGGTGCGGGCGGGATTGCGGTCGGGATGGCGACCAACGTACCGCCGCATAACCTCGGCGAAGTGATCGACGCCTGCTTTGCCTATATGGACAATCCGGCGATCACCTCGGAGGAGCTGATCCAGTATATCCCCGGCCCCGATTTCCCCACCGCGCCGCTGATCCTCGGCACCCACGGCGCGCGTCAGGCCTACACCACCGGGCGCGGTTCGATCCTGATGCGCTGTCGGCATGAGATCGAATCGACGCGCGGCGCCAAGAGCGAGGGGCGCGAGAGCATCGTCTTCACCTCGATCCCCTATCAGGTCGGCAAGTCCGGCTTGGTCGAGAAAATCGCCGAAGCGGCCAAGGACAAGCGGATCGAGGGCATCAGCGACATCCGCGACGAATCCTCGCGCGAGGGTGTGCGCGTGGTGATCGACCTCAAGCGCGATGCGACGCCCGAAGTGGTGCTCAACCAGATCTGGCGGCACACGCCCGCGCAATCGAGCTTCCCCGCCAACATGCTGGCGATCCGCGGCGGGCGGCCCGAAACGCTGCGCCTTCGCGATTTCATCCAGGCCTTCATCACCTTCCGCGAGGAGGTGATCACCCGGCGCACCAAGTTCGAACTCGCCAAGGCGCGGGAACGGGCGCACCTCTTGCTGGGTCTGGTGGTGGCCGTCTCCAACCTCGACGAGGTGGTGGCGATGATCCGCTCCGCCCCCAACCCTGCCGAAGCGCGCGCGCGCCTGCTCGCCAAGGAATGGCCGATCGGCGACATCGCGCAATATATCCGCCTGATCGAAGCGATCGAGCCCAGCGCCGACGAGAACGGCGGCACCTATCTTCTGTCCGAACGGCAGGTGAAGGCGATCCTCGACCTGCGCCTGCACCGCCTGACCGCGCTGGGCCGGGACGAAATCGGCGAGGAACTGAAAGGCCTTTCGATCGCGATCGAAGAATATCTCTCGATCCTTGCCGACCGCGTGAAGCTCTACGGCGTGATGCGGGCCGAGCTTGAGGAGATCAAGGCAACCTACGCCACGCCGCGCCTCAGCGAAATCGCGCCCGCCTGGGATGGTCTGGAAGACGAAGACCTGATCGAGCGTGAGGAGATGGTCGTTACCGTCACCCACGGCGGCTATATCAAGCGCACCGCGCTCGATACCTTCCGCGCGCAGGGCCGCGGCGGAAAGGGCCGCTCGGGCATGGCGACCAAGGACGAGGACGCGGTGGTCGAACTGTTCGTCACCTCGACCCACAACCCGGTGCTGTTCTTCACCAACACCGGGCGCGTGTACCGCATGAAGGTGTGGAAGCTCCCCGAAGGTGGCCCTTCGACCAAGGGGCGCCCGATGGTCAACCTGCTGCCGCTGGGCGACGAGGAGCGCGTCACCAACGTCCTCCCCTTGCCCGAGGATGAGAGCAGCTGGTCGAACCTCAATATCGTCTTTGCCACCGAACAGGGCATGGTGCGCCGCAATTCGATGGACGCCTTCGCCAACATCCCGACCGCCGGGAAGTATGCGATGGGCTTCGTCGAAGGTTCGGGCGACCGGTTGATCGGCGTGCAGTTGCTGACCGAGGAGCAGGAAATCTTCCTCGCCTCCGACAGCGGCAAGGCGATCCGCTTCTCCGCCACCGACGCGCGCGAAACCAAGAGCCGCACCGGTATCGGTGTTCGCGGCATGAGCCTCAAGAAAGGCGGCAAGGTCGTCAGCATGGCGGTGCTCGATCCGCTTACCGCCGACATCGAAACGCGCGAGGCCTATCTGCGTGCCGCCGCATGGAAGAACAACGACGCCGAACCGACGCTGCCCGCCGATCAGGTGAGCGCAATGGCCGAGGCCGAGGAGTTCATCCTCACCATCACCGCCAATGGCTATGGCAAGATTTCCTCGGCCTATGAATACCGCACCACCGGTCGCGGGGGTCAGGGGATCACCAATATCGGCACGCCCGAGAGCAACCCGGAACGCAACGGGCCGGTGGTCGCCAGCTTCCCGGTCAGGCACGGCTCGCAGCTGATGCTGGTGACCGATCAGGCCAAGCTGATCCGCCTCGGCATCGATTTCCGGCATCTGATCGAAGGCGGGTTCGAGAACCTGAAGGGCTTCAGCATCTCCGGGCGCGGGTCGTCGGGCATCCGCATTTTCGATGTCGCCAAGGGCGAACACATCGTCGGCGCGGCGCTGATCGACGAAACCGAGGAGCCGGAAAATCCTGCCGAGGAAGCGATCGCTGCCGAACTGGCCGGCGACACGGCAGAGCCGCCCGTTACCTGACGGGCTGCTCTCCCCGCAGGCATTGCACGATCCCGGTGGCGATCATCAACTGCCCGGCGTAGTAGAGCGGCCAGATCAGCAGCGTCGGGGCGGGCTCAAGATCGAACGGCCCCATCCGCGCGAAGATCAGCCAGTCGCTCAGCACGAAGAGCACCGCCCCGCTGCCGACGCGGTAGCGCGGGTAGTGGCTCATCCACGCCGCGGCGGCCATCGTGCCGAGGAACGCAGCATAGACGGCAACCTCCACCGCGCCGCTCAACAGCCAGCTGACCAGCGGGGTGCCGACCAACAAGCTCGCACCAGTCAGCTTCTGCACCGGCGAAGGCCGCTTGTGCCGGTTCCTGAGATAAAGCACGACCGCGACCATATGGGCCGCGGCGAAGAAGGCCCCGCCCGTGAGGAAATCAAGCTCGATCGCCACGTCCCCCGCCGCTGCCAGCGCGAGCGCGGCCGCCAGCAGGATGCCATCGGCGCGGTGCTTGCCCTGCGGCACGCGCAGCAGGGCATAGAGCGCCAGCAGACCCACGCTCGCCCCCTTGGCGAGCAGGCCCCAGGTGCCTTCGAATACCGGATTGTCGCTGAGAAAATAGAACGCCGTTGCCGCCGTCACGCTCGCCAGCAGCCACGGCCTTTGTTCGATCAACGCCCGCTTTGCCATCCTGCCTGCATTCCTTGCCACGCCCGTTAAGGCTTGCAGGCGGGCTATCACGCAATTACCTGCCCCGCCATGACGGCAAGCGCAACTTTGCACGATGTGCACATAATCGGCGGCGGTCTCGCCGGGAGCGAGGCGGCGTGGCAACTCGCCCAGCGCGGCGTGCGGGTGCGTTTGTCGGAGATGCGGGGCTCGGGCGAAATGACCCCGGCGCACCAGACGGATGGGCTGGCCGAGCTGGTCTGCTCCAATTCCTTCCGCTCCGACGATGACACCAAGAACGCGGTCGGGCTGCTGCATCACGAGATGCGTGAACTCGACTCGCTTGTGATGCGCGCCGGGCACGCCGCGCGGGTGCCCGCCGGGAGCGCGATGGCTGTCGACCGCGACGCCTTCTCCGCCGAGGTCGAGAAGGCGCTGTCGCAGCACCCCAATGTCACCGTCGTGCGCGAGCGGGTGGATGCCCTCCCCGCTGCCGGGCTCACCATCGTCGCCACCGGACCGCTGACCGCCGAGGCGCTGGCGGGGAGCATCGTGCGCGCCACGGGAGCCGAGCGGCTCGCCTTCTTCGATGCCATCGCGCCGATCGTCCATCGCGACTCCATCGACATGAGCAAGGTGTGGATTCAGTCACGCTGGAACAAGCGCACCGAAGCCTCAAACGATGGCGGCGACTACATCAACTGCCCGATGACGAAGGAGCAGTACCTCGCCTTCCACAAGGGGCTGATCGAGGGCGAGAAGACCGAGTTCAAGCAGTGGGAGAAGGACACGCCCTATTTCGACGGCTGTATGCCGATCGAGGTCATGGCCGAACGTGGGGTCGAAACGCTGCGCTACGGGCCGATGAAGGGCGTGGGGCTCGACAATCCCTTCGACACTTCGCCCGAATTTCCGCAGGGGCGCTGGCCCTATGCCGTGGTGCAACTGCGGCAGGACAACAAGCTGGGCACTTTGTGGAACATGGTGGGCTTCCAGACGAAGCTCAAATATGCCGCGCAGGTGGAGCTGTTCCGCACGATTCCGGGGTTGGAGAATGCCGAATTTGCGCGACTGGGCGGGCTGCACCGCAACACCTTCCTCAACTCCCCGCAAGTTCTCGACCGCCAGCTGCGGCTGCGCGCGGCGCCGCATATCCGCTTTGCCGGGCAGGTCACGGGCTGCGAGGGCTATGTCGAAAGCGCGGCGATCGGTCTGGTGGCCGGGATGATGGCGGCGGCAGAGCTGGCCGGGCGCGACTGGCAGCCCCTCCCCGCCACCACCGCGCTCGGCGCGCTGCACAGCCACATTACCGGCGATGCCGAGGCTGAGACCTTCCAGCCCATGAACGTCAATTTCGGCCTGTTCCCGCCGCTCCATGAGGTCGGCAAGAAGGTGCGCAAGGAAGCCTACACCTCGCGCGCCAAGGCCGATCTGGCACGCTGGATCAGCGAAACCCGCGCTACCGTCCCCGCCTGACGGTTCAGCACTTGCAGGCGGGTTTCTTCTTCACCGGCTTGGGCGCGGTGGAGGCGAATTCGCGCGGGGTCAGGCGGTCGTCACTGTCGGCATCGGCCTTCTCGAACCGCTCGACCGTGGTCACCGCCCATTCCTCGAAGGTGAGCAGGTTGTTGCCGTCCTTGTCGAGCGCGCGGAAGGCGTCGGTGCGGGTGGAGAGCATTTCGTTACGGGTGATCAGCCGGTCGCGGTTGCGATCGTAGCGGAAGAAGCGCTGTTCTTCCTTGCCGAGCTCGCTCACTTCGGGGGGCGCAGGGCCTTTAAGCAAGCCGGGATCTGCCGATGGGAGCGCTTCGGGATCGACCGGCGAAGGCGCTGGCGCGGGCGGCGGGGCGCCCTCCTCTATCACGGCGCGGCCTTGCAGCCACACCATCCCCACGCCTGCCAAGGCAAGCCCGCCCAGCATCCCGATTACGGCCTGTCGCAAAGGTCTGCCCCCTTTGGCTTCAATGGGTTGCAGACTATACCCGATCAGAGCGCAAAGATAGCCGCCTTGTAGGCGGCAAGCGGTGCGCCGCGCCCCTCCATCAGCGGCCGCCCTTCCCGCTGGAGCGCGCGCCGCGCCAGCGCATCGAGCACGGCCACGCCGCGCAGGCGGCGCGGCACCCGCCCGAGCGGGATCTGGCGCGCCCGCCCGGCGGCAATCAATGCCTCGCGTTCCTGCCGGTCGGAGACCGCCGCAGCCGCATCGGCCGCTGCCCAGCGCAGGCCCGCCGCTGACAGGCGCACCGCCGCCGCCGGAGGGCAATCGTCCCACAGCGCGACAAAGAAAGCCCCACGCTGGGCTGCGAAGGCTTCGGCCTCGGCCCGCCCCAGGCGCTCGGCGGTCGTCAGCACTTCCCAGCCATCGACCATCGCGATCAGCGGTGCCTCGCGCCCGGTCCAGTGGGTGCCGATCGCATCGAGCACCGCATCGCCGCGCGGGCGCTCGGTGACAGGACGCGCCAGCGCATCGCGCCACCACGCCAACCGCATCTGGCCGAGCATGACTTCCTGCGTGCGGGTGGCGATGCGTGCCAGTCGCCGGTCGAGCTGAAACGCCGTGTTCATGGCCGCGCGAACCGCTTCGCCGCTCCACGCCAGGGCCAGTTCGGCTTCGGGGGCGAGAATGTCTGAGGCCTCGGTCATCACTGAAAAAGCGCATAACCAAGGATTTACGGCTTTGGCAAGCGAAGTGTCCCACAGCGGAACGCTAGTCACCGCAACCTGCCGATGGTGGGGATCAGGCAATTGTTAACCATAAACTTTGGCAATCCGCTTACCCAACTTGCTTATGCGCGGAGGCTGCATCTGGAGTGCTTGCGCGGCTTGCGCGCGGGCGACAGGGGAAGGGCACCGTAGGAATGGCGCAAGAACAGCAGGCCAGATCGTCGTTCATGCACACGCTGCTGCACGACAAGACCGCCAACACGCTCGCGATTTCCGCAGCGGCCTTGCTTCCGCTGATGGCCATGGTCGGCGGCGGGATCGACGCGAGCCGCTATTACATGACAGCCGCGCGCATGCAGGCCGCATGCGACGCCGGCGCGCTCGCTGCGCGGCAGGCCATGACCGACGACAATTTCACCGGCACACACCGCCAGATCGGCCTCAACTTCTTCGACCAGAATTTCAACGACGGGATGTTCGGCGTCGACAACCGGGTGCGCAACTACACCAGCGATGGCGAAGGCACGGTGATCGGCAATGCAACCGGCACTCTGCCCTCCTCGATCATGGCGGCGTTCGGTTACGAGGAATTCAACATCACGGTGACCTGTTCGGCCGAGATCAACATCTCGAACACCGATATCATGTTCGTGCTCGATACCACCGGCTCGATGGCCGATTGCCCTGCGACGACGGGTTGCAACTCGGGCCCCGGCTCCAAGATCGTGGCGCTGCGCGAAGCGGTGATGAATTTCTATGACACCGTCGAAGCGGCAACGTCGGCCAGCGCTCAGGTGCGCTATGGCTTCGTGCCCTATTCGCAGCAGGTCAATGTCGGCTTTTCGATCCCGCGCGAGCACATGGCGAACACGCACACCTACCAGTCGCGCGTGCCGGTCTTCGAAACCTATGATCACCTGATTCCCGGAAACGGCGTGGAAGAAGGCGACCCGATCCTGATCTCGCAGCAAACCGAATGGATCACGCGCTCAACCAGCAATCTTGGTTCGACGAACGAACCCGACTATTATTACAGGAACAACGCGACCAATCCGAATACAACCGATACTGCTGATCGTGATCGCTGTCAGGTCACGAATCGCGGCACTTTCAATGTCGGTACCGAGACTTGGACGATCAGTTCAACGACCTATATCCGCAATCAATACCCAAGCGCACCGATCAGCACGCGCGCTGGCTGCCGCGGAACCGTGCGAAAGACCCGGCCTGCAACCGAGGACGACGTGATCCCCGATCGCTACGAGCAGCGGATCCGCTTTGCCTATTACCGCTATTGCAAGGTCGATCTGTCCGACAGCACGCCGTGTGATGTCTCCAACCCCGCCGGCAGCCCTGCATCTTGGGAGACGGTCGATCTGTCGACGATCTACGACGACAACGAGATCGACATGCCCACCGGCACCAACGGCGCGATGCAGACGCACACATGGACCGGATGCATCGAAGAGCCCGGCACGGTGCTCACCGACAACTACAGCCCGATCCCGGCTGCGGCGCACGACATCAACATCAATCTGGTTCCGGAGAACGAACAGCAGAGGTGGCACCCCGCCCTGCCGACGGTGGCCTGGGAGCGGCGCGATTCCAGCGGCAACCGGATCACCGGTTATCGCGATACGACGAGCGCTACCAACCAGTCGCGGCCATCGTGGGTCTGCCCCCGTGCGGCACGTCGCCTGAGCGAGATCAGCCGCACCGAACTCCAGACATATGTCGATTCGCTGGTCGCGAGCGGCCAGACTTACCACGATCTGGGCATGACCTGGGGCGCCCGCTTCATCAGCCCGCGCGGACTCTTCGCAGCCGACAACACCTCCGCTCCGAATGGTGACGCGATTGCCCGCCACATCGTGTTCATGACCGACGGGGCGCAGGTGAACAACGTCGAGAACTACTCGACCCAAGGCACCGAATGGTGGGATCGCCGCATCACCGGCGATGCCAACTCGTCGCGCGAATTCAACCGCCGCGCGTCGCGTCTGCAAGCCGTTTGCCGGGCAGCGCGGCAGGAGAACATCACCGTCTGGGTGGTGGCCTTTGGCACCACGCTGACATCGAACCTCGTCAATTGCGCTTCGCCCGGCCGCGCTTTCCAAGCCAACGATTCCGCCACGCTCAACGCCCGGTTCCAGGAAATCGCCCAGAAGATCGCAGCATTGAGGCTCACGTCATGATCGCTCGCCTGTTCTCTGCCCGCGCCGCCCTGCGGCGGCTGGTCGCCGACACCAAGGGCGTAACTCTCGTCGAATTCGCCTTTGTCGGGCCGGTGCTGATCTTGATGATCATGGGCCTGTTCGACATCGCGCACACCCAGTACACCCGATCGGTGCTGAATGGCGCGATCCAGAAGGCAGGGCGCGACCTGACGCTGGAAAACGCCAATGGTCGCATGGCGCTGGTCGATGATCGCGTGCGCGATCAGATCGAGACCGTCATGCCCTCGGGCGCGCAGGTGACCTTCGAAAAGCTGTCCCACGCCGACTTTGCCGATATCGGCGAGCCGGAAGCGATCCTTGGTGACGATGCGCCGGATGAGAGCGGCTTCGGGGTGTGCGAAGGTGTGAAAGGCGAAACCTATATCGACGCCAACGAGAACAACCGCTGGGATGATGACCGCGGCGAGGAAGGGATCGGCGGCGCGCGCGATGCAGTGCTCTATACTGTCCGCGTCACCTATCCGCGCATGTTCCCGCTGTTCACCATGACGGGCATGCCGCGCAACGTCACACTCTCGGCCTCGACCGTTCTGCGCAACCAGCCTTTCGACGAACAGGATCGGTCGTCCATCGAGAGGGATTGTCCATGACGAACGCTGCTCGCTTCTCGCCATTGTCTCGCGCGCGGCGTTTCGCGCGGCGCCTGCGAGGTGACACCTCGGGCCTCGCGCTGATCGAGTTCGCCTTCGCCGCGCCGCTGGTGCTGGGCATGGGAATGTTCGGCACGGAGACCGCGTTTCTGGTCATCACGCACCTTCAGGTCAGCCAGATCGCGATGCAGGTGGCCGACAACGCCTCGCGCGTCGGTGAGGAAAACGTGCTGAACGCGCGGCAGGTGTTCGAGCGCGACGTCGCCGAAACCCTGATCGGCGCGGAGAAGCTGGGCGAGACGATCGATATCTTTGAACAGGGCCGGGTGATCATCTCGAGCCTTCAGCGCAATCCCGATGGCGGCCAGTGGATCGCCTGGCAGCGCTGCCGCGGTGCGAAGGTGCACAACTCCTCCTTCGGCGTGCAGGGCGCGGGTTCGAGCGGAACCTCCTTCCCCGGCATGGGTGTCCCCGGCCGCTACATCACGGCTGCGCCGGGGACCGCGGTGATGTTCGTCGAAGTGGCCTATGACTTCGAATCGCTCACCCCGCTCGGTCTCTTTGACGGGCGCGAGATCGTCTATACGGCGGCTTTCAACGTGCGTGACAACCGCGACCTGACTCGGCTCTACGCCGGCGGCCCGGTCGCGCGTTGCAACACCTATTCGGCAGCCCGCCCGACCTGATCGCAGGCCGGGCGGCGCAAGCCCGTTTACGCCTTGTAGCACACCTTGCGCGCAGCCTCGGCGATCCGCGCGGCATCGACCAGCGCGAGCTTTTCGAGGTTGGCCGCATAGGGCAGCGGCACGTCTTCGTTGCACACCCGCAGCACCGGCGCATCGAGGTGGTCGAAGCCCTCCTCCATGCAGATGCTGATGATCTCCGACGCGATCGAGCAGGTCGGCCAGCCTTCTTCGGCCACGATCAGCCGGTTGGTCTTGGCAAGGCTTTCGAGCACGGTCTGCTTGTCGAGCGGGCGCAGCGTGCGCAGGTCGATCACTTCGGCGTCGATCCCCTCTTCCGCCAGCGTCGCGGCCGCATCGAGCGCGAGGCCCACGCCGATCGAATAGCTGACGATGGTGACATCCGCCCCCTCGCGCACGATCCGTGCCTTGCCGATGGGGAGGACGTAATCCTCGACATCGGGCACGTCGAAGCTGCGGCCATAGACCAGCTCGTTTTCGAGGAAGACCACCGGATCCTCGCAGCGGATCGCGGCCTTCATCAGTCCCTTGGCGTCAGCCGCATCATAGGGCGCGATCACGATCAGGCCCGGCACGCTCGCATACCAGGGCCCGTAGTTCTGCGAGTGCTGCGCACCCACGCGCGAGGCGGCGCCGTTGGGCCCGCGGAACACGATCGGGCAGCGCATCTGGCCGCCCGACATGTAGTTGGTCTTGGCGGCCGAGTTGATGATGTGGTCGATCGCCTGCATCGCGAAGTTGAAGGTCATGAACTCGACGATCGGACGCAAGCCGCCCATCGCCGCACCGGTGCCAATCCCGGCGAAGCCATATTCGGTGATCGGCGTGTCGATCACGCGCTTGGGGCCGAATTCGGCGAGCAGGCCTTGGGTCACCTTGTAGGCACCCTGATATTCGGCGACTTCCTCGCCCATCACGAAGACGCGGGCGTCGGCGCGCATTTCCTCGGCCATCGCATCGCGCAGCGCCTCGCGCACCGTGGTGCTGGTGAAGCTGGTGCCTTCGGGAAGCTCCGGATCGCGCGCCGGTTCGGCCTTGGCCTTGAGCGGTTCGGCAAGCTTGGGGGCTGCTTCCTTCTCGGCCTTTTCGGCGGGCTCTTCAGCCGGTGCGGGCGCGGAGGACGGCTCCTCCCCTTCCCCGGCGATCAGCGCGATCACCGCGCCCACGGCCACATCTTCGGTTCCGGCGGGGACAAGGATCTTTTCCAGCACGCCTTCATCGATGGCTTCGAATTCCATCGTCGCCTTGTCGGTCTCGATCTCGGCGATGATGTCGCCCGGCTCGATCCGGTCGCCTTCCTGCTTGAGCCACTTGGCGAGCGTGCCCTGCTCCATCGTCGGCGACAGCGCCGGCATCTTCAGTTCGATCCCCATGGCTCAATACTCCTCCACCAGAACATCGGTGTAGAGTTCGCTCGCGGCGGGTTCGGGCGAAGTTTCGGCGAAATCGGCGGCTTCGGCCACCTGCGCACGGATCGCCTTGTCGATGGCTTTCAATTCATCCTCGGTCTTGCCGGTCTCGATCAGGGTCTTCTTCAGCCCTTCGATCGGATCGTGGTGGTCGCGCTGTTCCTGCACTTCCTCGCGGGTGCGGTATTTGGCCGGGTCGGACATCGAGTGCCCGCGGTAGCGATAGGTGTTGCACTCAATCAGCACCGGGCCCTTGCCCGCACGAACATGGGCAAAAGCGACTTCGGCGGCGGCGCGCACTTCGAGCACGTCCATTCCGTTCACTTCCATCCCCGGAATGCGGAACGCCGTGCCGCGGCGGTAGAACCGGGTTTCAGCCGACGAACGCTTGGTCGCGGTGCCCATCGCGTACTGGTTGTCCTCGACCACGAAGACGATGGGGAGGTTCCACAGGGCGGCCATGTTGAAGGTTTCGTAAACCTGCCCCTGGTTCGCCGCGCCGTCGCCGAAATAGGCAAGGCACAGCCCGCCGTCCTCGTTATACTGGTGCGCCAGCGCGAGCCCGCCGCCGAGCGCCACCTGCGCGCCGACGATGCCGTGGCCGCCGTAGAACTTGTGCTCGGTCGAGAACATGTGCATCGACCCGCCCTTGCCCTTGGAAATCCCAGCCTCGCGACCGGTCAGCTCGGCCATGATCACCTTGGGATCGATCCCGTAGGCGAGCATGTGGCCGTGATCGCGGTAGCCGGTGATCACGGAATCGCGATCATTGTCGAGCGCCGACTGCAGGCCGATCGCGACCGCTTCCTGCCCGATGTAAAGGTGGCAGAAGCCGCCGATCAGACCGAGTCCATACAGCTGGCCCGCCTTTTCCTCGAAGCGGCGGATCAGCAGCATCTGGCGGTAGAATTCCAGCATCTCCTCGTCGGATGCGGCATAGCGCTTCTTCGCTTCGAAGGCTTCCTGCAGGGAATGCAGGATGAAATCGCTGTCGTCCGCGGCCGCGGCGACTGCTTTTGCGGGCTTTTTGGCCAAGATAAGTATCCCTCTCTCTGGCGCGCTCATGGGGAGGAGAAGCGCCGTCCAATGCCTTGCTCTATAGGCAGGCAAACGGGGATGACGCAACGGCAAGGCGTTGCAGAAAACCGAACGCGCATACGAAATCAGGACGGCCCGGAGCCTATGCCGGGATCAATCGTCCTCGAGCGTGATGACGACTTCGTCCTCGCGCATCACGCCTAACTGGTCGCGCACCAGCTCGCTCGCCAGATCGGGGTCGGCCGCTTCGGGATCAAGCAGCATCACGCGGTTGCGCAAGGCGTCGCGCTTGGCCGTCAGTTGTGCGATCTGGGCCTCGCGCTGTTCGAGCGCGGCAGCGTTTTCGCTCCAGGCGAGCAGCCCCGTCGGCCCGGCCACGGCATAGCCGGTCAGCAGCAGCAAGCCGCACAGGGCCATCACGCGCTTGAGCCTGTTGTCCGTTCCCGGTTTACGCATGTCGCGAAAAATCCCCTTGTCAGCATCCACAGAATCACACTTGGCCTGTCGCTGCAAGAGCAATGCGCTGCAATGCGCACAAATCCTTGCGGATTGGCCCGTTCAGTAGCTGCGCGGCAGGCCCAGCACGTGTTCCGCGAGGTATGAGAGGATCAGATTGGTCGAAATCGGCGCCACGGTGTAGAGCCGGGCTTCGCGGAATTTGCGCTCGACATCATATTCCTCGGCAAAGCCGAAGCCGCCGAAGGTCTGCACGCACATGTCTGCCGCCGCCCAGCTGGCTTCCGAGGCGAGGAGCTTGGCCATATTGGCTTCCTCCCCCGGATTGCCGCCCTCGTCATAGACCCGCGCGGCATGGTGCACCATCAGCTCGGCGGCGCGCATCTGGGCGTAGCAGCGCGCGATCGGGAACTGCACGCCCTGATTCTGGCCGATGGGCCGCGCGAAAACGGAACGGTCTTTGGCGTAGCCTGTGGCCTTTTCGATGAACCACTTGGCATCCCCGATGCATTCGGCGGCGATCAGGATGCGTTCGGCATTCATGCCCGATAGGATATATCGGAAACCCTTCCCCTCCTCGCCCACCAGCGCACTGGCGGGGATGCGCAGGTCGTCAAAGAACACCTCGCAGCTGGAGTGGTTCATCATCGTGCGGATCGGCTTGACGGTCATCCCGTTCCCGAACGCCTCCCCCATCTCGACGAGGAAGAGTGACAGGCCCTCGGTCTTGCTCGCCGCTTCCTCGCGCGGGGTGGTGCGGGCTAGCAGGAGCATGAGGTCGGAATGCTCGGCGCGGCTGGTCCAGATCTTCTGGCCATTGATGACGTAGTGGTCGCCGTCTCGGACAGCGCGCGTCTTGAGGGAGAGCGTGTCGGTACCGCTGGTCGGTTCGCTCACCCCGAAAGCCTGCAGGCGCAACTCCCCGCTGGCGATGCGGGAAAGATAGCGCGCCTTCTGTTCCTCCGACCCATACCGCAGCAACGTGTTCATGATATACATCTGCGCGTGGGCGCTGGAGCCGTTGCAACCCGAAGCCTGAATTTCCTCCATGATCACGCAGGCCGCCTCGAGGCTCAATCCGCTGCCGCCATGCTCTGCCGGGATCAGCGCCGCGAGGAAGCCGGCGCGGGTCAGCGCATCGACGAATTCCGCGGGATATTCGCGCGCGGCATCCTTTTTGCGCCAATATTCGCCCGGAAAGTTGTCGCACAGGCTGCGCACCGCGCGGCGGATTTCGGCGAGTTCCTGGGTATCGTGCGCTTGCATGGATGAGCCTGCCTTGAAATCTGCGCCCTGCTGCTAGCCGCCGGGCGCACGAGCGTCCACCTGCCGAGAATGCCAGCAGACGCCGTCCGGCCGCAAAACAGCACGCTGACAGCGCCGTACCGATCCGATAGGGCGCGCTTGATGTCTCAACCCGCACCCGGCCCTGCCCGCCTCACCCGTTCGCAGGAATGGGCGCTGACCCTGACGATCGCGGTGGTGACCGCCAATGCCTATTACATCCACCCGATCATCGGCGAGGTGGCGCGCGCCTTCGGGGTCGGCGAAGCCGAAATCGGACTCGTGCCGGCGCTCAATCAGCTTGCACTGGCGCTGGGTATCCTGCTGCTGCTGCCACTGGGGGACTTCATGTCCAACCGCAAGCTCTGCCTTGTCTTCGTGGCGGCACAAACGGTGTGCCTTGGCGGGATGGTGCTGGCGCCCGATCTGCTGCTCTTTACCACCGCCTCCACGCTGCTCGGCTTCGTGACGATCGCGCCCTATCTGATCCCGGCCTACGCCTCCAAGCGCATCGTGCCCGAGCGGCTGGGGCTCGTCACCGCGCAGCTGACCGCGGCGGTGATTTTCGGCATCCTCGTGGCGCGGGTGGGCGCAGGGATTGTCGCCGCCTATGCCGACTGGCACACGGTCTACATCGCCGCCTTCGCGCTGATGCTGGCGGTGACAGCGCTGCTGCCGCTCGCCATGCGGAGCGAGCCGCCCGCAGCCAAGCGTGCCGAGGCCGGATACGGCGCCGTGATCGCATCGGTGTTCCGGCTTGCCGCGAGGCATCCCGATACGCAGATCTCCGCCGCGATTCAGGGCCTCAACTTCGGGATCTTCACCGCCAGCTGGCTGGCGCTGGCGCTGCACCTGACCAGCGCCGAGCTCGGCTATGGCACCGATGACGTGGGGCTCTTGGCAGGCGTCGCCGCGGTCAGCGTCTTTACCACGCCAAGGCTGGGGCGCTGGGCCGACCGGGTGGGCGCGCGCAAGGCGCGGCTGGCAGCGGCGGTGGTGCAATTGGCGGGCATCGCGCTGTTCTACCCGCTCGGCTTCAGCATCTGGGGGCTGCTGGTGCCGCTGTTCATCGTCAACATGGTCGGCCCGACGATCGACGTTACAGGGAGAATGACACTCTTCACCCTGGCGCCCGAAATCCGCACCCGGCTGACCACCTCCTACATCATGGCGATGTTCATCGGCGGTGCGATCGGCAGCGCGGCGGGGACGGCGGTCTATGACTGGGCCGGATGGGGCGGCACCTGTGCGTTGATGCTGGCAATGTCGTTCTGCGTGCTGGCGCTGTCCTTCTACGCCGAGCGACGCTGGCGCGGCGGACAGAGTGTCAATCTGAAATGACAAAGAAAGAAGTTTACACTTAACGATTTGTTAAGCTTTTCACGGTAAACCCATCTTCGAAGAGCACTACGGCCTTCTACCGAATGGCGATGTCAGATCCCGTCACTCCGGTTGGACCGAAAGCTTTTCATAAAAGGGCGCTATGGCCGCATACCGAACGACAGGGGCAACCCGGTCGCTCCGGTTGAGCCGAGCGCCCTTTTCTTATTCCTCTCGACACGCGTCTACCAGCGCCCGCAATGAAACGTCGCGGCGCGAATGGCTGCAATTGTCGGGCGTCGGTGTGTCGGGCGATGGCGCGTCTGGAGATGGTGACCCCGGCGCGATTCGAACGCGCGGCCCCCAGATTAGGAATCTGGTGCTCTATCCGGCTGAGCTACGGGGTCCCGAGGCGCTTCATAGCACCGCGCGCTTCCCGTTCAATTCAACTTTTCGGGCGGCGCCACCGGGAACGGCAACGGAGCCACGGGCACCCCCTCCTCGATCAGCGCCCTGGCCTCGGCGAGGCTCGCCTGCCCGTGGATCGGGGCCTCATCGCGCTCGCCGTAATGCATCTTGCGGGTTTCCTCGACGAACTTGTCGCCGACCCAGGTCGAAGCCTTGAGCGCTTCGGCCTGCGCCTTGGCGAGCTGATGCAGCGCCTTTCGCACCTCGGGCGGCATCGGCGTGTTGGCCATCGCCCGCGGTTCGGGTGGCAGCACCTCCTGCCGAGCGTTGCCCTTGGCCGGCACGGCAGGCGCCATCGGTGCCTTGGCGACCGCGGCATCGCCGCAATGCGGGCAGGCAAGCAGCCCGCGGGCGCGCTGGTCGTCGTAATCGGCTGACGATCCGAACCACCCTTCGAAGCGGTGGCCTTGCGTGCATGAGAGGTCGTAGACGATCATCGCGGGTCAGGATCCGGGAACGGACCGACGGTTGGCAAGTGCGGGAACCTGCGCGCGCACGTCGATGATACGGCGAAGGTCGATGTCGCAAAAGGCAAGGCCCTGTGCCTCGCCTCCCATGTCGAGCAACACCTCGCCCCACGGGTCGACCACAAGGCTGTGACCATAGGTCTCGCGCCCGTCCGCATGGCGGCCGACCTGTGCGGCGGCGATGACGAAGGCCTGCGCCTCGATCGCGCGGGCGCGCAGCATGACGTGCCAATGCGCAGCGCCCGTGGGCCGGGTGAAGGCGGCTGGCACCGCAATGGCATCGCAACGCCGATTGCCCAGCGCCTCGAACAGGGCGGGAAAGCGGATGTCGTAACAGATCGTGAGGCCAAGCCGCCCGACCGGCGTATCGTTCACCGTCACCACCTCGCGGCCCGGCTCATAGGCTGCACTTTCGCGCCACGCCTCGCCGCTGGCGAGCGCGACGTCGAACATGTGCATCTTGTCGTAAACCACGGGCTGACCAAGGTCGGGGCGGAAATAATGCGTGCGATTGGCCCAGCGCCCCTCTCCCGCTGCGACCGGCATTGAACCGATGACGATGTCGAGGTGCTGCTTGGCGGCGATCGTGGAAATCCGCTCGATCATTTCGGCGGGGGCATCGCTCTCGATCCAAGCGCGAGCCCGCGTGCGATCCTGGTCGAGCAGCAGCGACATTTCGGGCGTGAACAGAACAAGCGCGCCGCGCTCGGCGCATTGTCTGGCGGCATCCTCGATCACTGCCAGATTGGCCTCGGGATCTATGCCGGAGGTCATCTGCAACACGCCGATACTCGTCACCACCCCGGCCCGCCCCTAGCCCGCCAGAAGCGCGTCGAGCTTGCCCGCAGCCTCGAGCGCGGCGAGATCGTCGCTGCCGCCGACGTGGACGTCGCCGATAAAGATCTGCGGCACGGTCATCGCATTGGGCGCGCGGGCGAGCATTTCCTCGCGCTTGGAGCCGCCCATGGTGATGTCATGCTCGGTGAATTCGGCGCCCTTCTGGCTCAGCAGGCGCTTGGCGCGCACGCAAAAGGGGCAGGCGAATTTGGTGTAGATGTCGATCTGCGGTGCGGCCATCGTATCCCTCTTGGCAAAGCATCTTGAAAGCGCGTGTCTGAAAACCAGATAAGCACAGTCATCGCGTTTCGCCAGTCTCGGGTAGCGCGGAGGCACATAGCGGGCGCTGCAAACGGCAGGCCCGCATCAGACCCAAATTGCTCTTGAAGAGGATTTGCACGATGTCACGTTTCGATTTCGCCCCCTACCGCCGTTCCACCGTGGGCTTCGATCGCCTGTTCGACCTGCTCGAAAATCAGGCGCGGCTCAACGCGGGCGACAATTACCCCCCCTTCAACATCTCGCGCCGGGGTGAGGACAATTACCGCATCACGCTGGCGGTGGCCGGTTTCCGCGCGCCCGATATCGACATTACCGCGCAGCAGAACCTGCTGGTCGTGCAGGGCCGCAAGCACGACGAAAGCGATGAGGGGCAGGAGCTGATCCATGTCGGCATTGCCAACCGCGGCTTCGAGCGCCGCTTCGAACTGGCCGATTTCGTCCGCGTCGAGCGTGCCGATCTCGCCGATGGTCTGCTGATCATCGATCTGGTGCGCGAAGTGCCCGATGCGATGAAGCCTCGCAAGATCGCGATCGGCGGCACTGCGGCGCTCACCGCCGTCCCGACGGATGGTGACGACGCCGCCAGCGCGGCCTGAGCCATTTTCGATGTGATTGAGGTTAGGGGGCGGATCTCGCAATCCGCCCCCGCGGCTTGCGCCGCCTCGCCTGCTCCTATCCGTCCGGGTCGCAGAAGACGGACAAGAGCAGGCAAGCTTGTTTCAGAAGCTTCGTTTCGGACGTAGTTCGCGCAGCGAGAGGGCCGGCGACCCATTGAAAATTCGTCCTAGGCGACAAAGCCCTGTCAAACCATGAACAGACGCCTCCCTGTAATTCGGAATGGCAATAACACGCAAGGGTAATCTACCCGACTTGTAAGGATACGACATTGCTATCCCGACTTGCGTAACAAAGGGTTGCAAGCCGAATTGGTAGAAATCTCGCGGCAACGCAGGCAAGCGGCGCGAATAGCGGCCACGAGATCGCGCGCCGCATGGCGATGCGACGGCAGGCGAGCGTGTAAGCCTGTGCTTGCTCGAATATCGGCCAGGCCCCGGCCTGTACCCGTGGGGTCACACGAGGCGCGACTGCTCCAGCGCAGCGGCGATGAAGCCGGCGAACAGCGGATGCGGATCGAAGGGCCGCGACTTCAACTCGGGGTGGAACTGCACGCCGACGAACCACGGGTGATCGGGCCGCTCGACGATTTCCGGCAGCAGGCCGTCGGGGCTCATGCCGGCGAAGATCAGGCCCTGCTTTTCCAGCGGTTCGATAAAGGCGCTGTTGACCTCGTAGCGGTGGCGGTGACGTTCGGAGATCACCTCCGCGCCGCCATAGATACGCGAAGTATGGCTGTTGGGGCTGAGCTTGGCCGGATAGGCGCCCAGACGCATCGTGCCGCCCAGATCGCCGCCCTCTTCGCGCTGCTGGAGCCCTTCCTTGGTCATCCATTCAGTGATGATGCCGACCACCGGCGTGTCGGTCGGGCCGAACTCGGTCGAGGTGGCATTGTCGAACCCCGCGGCGCGCGCACCCTCGATGCAGGCCATCTGCATGCCCAGACAGATGCCGAAGAAGGGCACCCCGCGCTCGCGGGCAAAGCGCACCGCCGAAATTTTGCCCTCGCTCCCGCGCTCGCCGAAACCACCGGGGACGAGGATACCGTGCATCGGTTCGAGCGCGGCGATGATCGCGGAATCGTCATCACCCTCGAAGATCTCGGCGTCGATCCACTTGATGTTGACTTTGACCCGGTTGGCGAGCCCGCCGTGCACCAACGCCTCGTTGAGGCTCTTGTAGGCATCGGGCAGGCCGACATACTTGCCCACCACCGCGATTGTGACTTCGCCTTCCGGGTTGAAGTGCCGGTCGGTCACATCCTTCCACGCCGAAAGGTCGGGCGCGGACGCATCGGTTATGCCAAAGGCGCGCAGGACTTCGGCATCGAGCCCTTCGGCGTGATATTGCTGGGGCACCGAGTAGATCGACGGCGCATCGAGCGCTTGGATCACCGCTTCGGCGCGCACGTTGCAGAACTGCGCGATCTTGCGCCGCTCGCTCTCCGGGATCGGATGTTCGGCGCGGCACAGCAGGATATCCGGCTTGATCCCGAGCGCGGCGAGTTCGCGCACCGAGTGCTGCGTCGGCTTGGTCTTCAGCTCGCCCGCGGCCTTGATATAGGGCACCAGCGTGACGTGGACGCTGACCGTCTGGAACGGCTCCAGCTCGTTCCGAAGCTGGCGGATCGCCTCCATGAAAGGCAGCGATTCGATATCGCCGACGGTGCCGCCGATCTCGCACAGGATGAAGTCGTTATCGCCTTGATCGGCGAGCGCGAATTGCTTGATCGCATCGGTCACATGCGGGATCACCTGCACGGTCGCGCCCAGATAATCGCCGCGCCGCTCGCGCGCGATGATGTCGCGATAGATGCGGCCCGAGGTGATGTTGTCGGCCTGGCTCGCCGAAACGCCGGTGAAGCGTTCGTAGTGGCCAAGATCGAGGTCGGTCTCCGCCCCGTCATCGGTCACATAGACCTCGCCATGCTGATAGGGGCTCATCGTGCCCGGATCGACATTGAGATAGGGATCGAACTTGCGGATGCGGACCTTGTAGCCGCGCGCCTGCAGGAGGGCTGCCAAAGAGGCTGCCATGAGACCTTTGCCGAGCGAGGAGACCACGCCGCCGGTGATGAAAATGAACCGCGCCATGGGAGTTGGGCCTTAAGCGTCGAGAGGGATTCGGGGCAAGCGAATTGACGCGGCAATCCGCGCGCCATCCACAATGCCGGTGGGGGCGGGCCGCAAAAGCGCGGCCGCCAAGCGATTATTGAGCGGGCTGACCCGTGGGCGCCGGGGCGGCCGAGGGCTGCGGGGCCGGAGCCTCGCCAGCAGGGGCCGCCGGTGCCGCAGCCGGGGCCGTCTGGCCCAGAACGTCAGGCAGAGTGCCCGCCGCCGGGGCATCGCGATCGAGCGTCGTGGTCACTTCGCCGACATTGCTTTCGCGCACCGCCAGCGCGGCGAGCACGATCGACAGGCTGACGAAGGCAATCGCCAGCCACTTGGTCGCGCGCGACAGGAAGTCGGCCGCACCGCGCGCGCCGAAAGCGCCGCTGGGGCTGCCGCCGCCGATCCCCAGCCCGCCGCCTTCGGAACGCTGCATCAGCACCACGCCGACCAGCGCGGCGGCCACCAGGGCCTGAATCACGGTGAGGAAGATGAACAGGGACATGAAACGCTTCTCGTGGCCGGGGGCGATGGCTCGCCAGGATGAATGGATTGCGCGCCATGTAGGCGTGCAAGTGACGCGCGGCAAGCCCGTGCGGGCGCGCCGCGCGCAGGGGCGCTGAAGCCGTCTAGTTCGCCGATGGCTCGCTGGCGGCCAGCGCGATTCCCATCAGGCTGTCGGCGGTGAGGCTTGCCCCGCCCACCAGCGCGCCGCCGACGTCGGGGACGGCGAAGATTTCGGCGGCATTGTCGGGCCTGACCGAGCCGCCATAGAGGATCCGCACCTCGCTGCCCTGCTCCTCGCCGAACAGCTGGGTAAGCAATGCGCGGATTTCGCCGTGCATTTCGGCGATGTCGTCGGTGGTGGCCGCAGTGCCGGTGCCGATCGCCCAGATCGGTTCATAGGCCACGGTCAGCCGCTCGGCGATATCGGCGGGCATGGCGTCTGCCGGAGGAAGCGAAGCCTCGAGCTGCGCCTTCACGAAGGCAATCGCCTGGCCCGATTCGCGCGTCTCGGCGCTTTCGCCGCAGCACATAATGATCTTGAGCCCCGCCGCCAGCGCCGCCTGCGCCTTGGCGCGCACCAGCGCATCGGTCTCGCGGTGGCTCTGCCGCCGCTCCGAATGGCCGAGGATGACGAAGCTCGCCCCGGCATCGGCGACCATCGCCGCCGAGATATCCCCGGTATGCGCGCCGCCTTCGGCCTCGTGGCAATCCTGCGCGCCGACCGCGATCTGCTCGGCCTCGCGATGGATCGGGTGGATCAGGGTATAGGGCGGCGCGAGCGCGACTTCGACCTTCATGTGCCGCTGGGCCGCACGATCGATCGTGCGCGCCTCCGACAGCATGGCGCGGGTGCCGTGCATCTTCCAGTTTCCGACGATAAAGGGTCGGCGGGTCATGTTCTGCCTTTGCACTGCTGAGTAAATTGAGAGGGTTGCCCGGGGGGCGCGTGATTCTGTCTGGTGCTGTATCGCCCCGGGGCCGCGTCCGCTAGCCGAGGACGCTGCGCTAGTCAAAACGCGCGCGAACCTGTTGCCGCGCGGTCGCAGGGCCTCTAAAGCGCCTCAGCGCCGCGATCGCTTCGCAGCGCGCGCCGCAGGGCCTTGCCGCTCTGCCACTTGCCAGCCTCCTTTGGGGTCGACCGACAGATGATTTCGTTTTTCCGCCGCTTTTTCGAATCCAAGATCGGTCTGCCGATCGTCCTTGCCTTCCTCGCGCTGATCGCCCTCGCCTTCGCCGCATCGGACATCGGCAATTCGAGCTTCGGCGGCGCCGTGTCGAACGCGGACAAGGTCGCGGTCGTCGGGGGCGAGGATATTCCGGTGTCCGATCTCACGCTCGGCGCGAACACGGCTGTCGAACAGCTGCGGCAGCAAAATCCGACGCTGACCATGCCCGAATTCGTCGCCGAAGGCGGGCTGGACGAAGTGCTGCGGCAGTTGATCGATCGCTACACGATCGGGGCCTATGGCGAGAAATACGGCCTGCGCGGCGGGGAGAATCTGGTCAACAGCGAGATCCTCAAGATTCAGGCCTTCAAGGGTCTGACCGGGGAATTCGACGAGCAGACCTATATCGCCGCGCTCGCTCGGCAGGGGCTGACCCCGGCGATGTTCCGGCGCGATCTGTCCGACGGGATGATCGAGCAGCAATTGCTCGGCCCCGCGGTCGCCGCACCGCGCCTGCCGGAAAAGATCGCCGCGCAATACTCCGCGCTGGTGCTCGAAAAACGGAAGGGCGAAATCGCGCTGATCCCCAGCGCCTCCTACGCCCCCGCCGGAGCCCCTTCCGAGGCGCAGCTGACTGCGTGGTACAGGGACAACCGCACCACCTTCATGCGCCCGGAACGGCGCACCCTTCGCTTTGCCGTGTTCGGCGCCGATGCGCTCAAGGTCGACGACACGCCGACCGCCGCGGAAATCGCCGAGCGCTACAAGCGCGATGCCGCGCGCTTTGCGGCGAGCGAGACGCGCGCGGTCACCAGCTTCGTCGTGCCCACGCAAGATGCCGCCCGCGCGCTTGCCGCCCGCATCCGCGGCGGCGCCTCGCTGGAAGCCGTGGCACGTGAGGCCGGCTTCACCGCCTCCAAATCCGAACCGCGCGACCGCGAGGCGACTGCCGGCGCGACCAGCTTTGCGGTGGCCGAGAACGTCTTCAAGGCCGCCGAGGGTGCTCTGGCCGAGCCTGCGGAGGGCACGCTGGGCTGGTATGTCGCGCGCGTCGACAAGGTCACGCGCACCCCGGCGCGCTCGCTGGCACAGGCCACACCCGAGATCACCGAGCAACTCACCACCGAAAAGCGCGCCGCCGCGATCGGTAATCTTACCGCCGAGATCGAGGCCGAGATCGACGGCGGCACGGCGCTGGCCGAAGTCGCCAAGGCCTATGGCCTGACGATCGAGACCACCCCGCCCCTGCTCGCCAACGGGCAGGTTTTCGGGCGGCCCGAAGTGCAGATCGTCCCGCAGCTGGCCGCCGTGCTCCAGACCGCCTTCCAGATGGAGGAGAGCGAGCCGCAGCTGGCGCAGGTGCAGGCCGATCAGTTCGTCGTGTTCGAAGTCGCCCGCGTCGAGGAAGCCAGCGCTCCGCCGCTGGCTCAGGTGCGGGAGGCCGCGATTGCCGGGTGGAAGCGCGCGCAGGGCGCGATCCTCGCCAAGCAGGCGGCCGAGCGGATCACCGCCAAGGTGCGCGCCGGCACCCCGCTCGCCGCCGCGCTCGCTGCCGAGAACAAGGCCGGGTTCGAGCGCGAATCGATCAACCTCGAACGCCGCGAATTGCTCTCGGGCCGCCAGCCCCGCGTCGCTCCGCCGCTGGTGCTGCTGTTCAGCATGGCCGAAGGTACGGTCAAGCCGCTCGAGGCCCCACGCGATCTGGGGTGGTATGTGGTGGCGCTCGAAGACATCACCATTCTGCCGCTGCAGGACAATCAGGACGTGGTGGCGCAAACCCGCCAGCAGCTCGGCGCGGCGCTGAGCGAGGAATATCGCGGCCAGGCGATCACAGCGATGCGCAAGGAACTGGGCGTCACCCGCAATGATGGCGCCATCGATGCGGTGCGCCGCCAGCTCGCCGGCGAACAGTAAGCGCGCAAGTCCTGTGATCGTTACGTGAGCCTGCCTGCAACCGGCCTCCTGCCCGAAAACGCCGCCGCCGCCAGTGCCAGTCTGCGCGACGGGCACCCGGCGCTGGTATGGCGCCGGATCATCTCCGACAGCGACACCCCGGTGGGCGCAGCGCGGCGGTTGATCGTGCCGGGGCGCGGCGACTTTCTGCTCGAATCGGTCGAGGGCGGCGAGGTGCGCGGACGCTACAGTCTGCTCGGGCTCGATCCCGATCTGGTGTTCCGCGCGCGCGGCAACGCAGCGGAAATCAACCGCGACTGGAAGCTCGATCCCGCGGCCTTCACCCCACTTGCAGGCGATGCCCTGGCCGAATTGCGCGCACTCGCCGCCGCCTGCCGGGTCGATCCCATGCCGGAGGGCCTGCCGCCCGCCCTCGCCTGCCTTGTCGGCTATCTCGGTTACGAGACCATCGGGCTGGTCGAAACCCTGCCCCGCGCCGCCGACAGCCCGCTTGAACTGCCCGATATGCTGTTCGTGCGGCCCACGGTGATTCTGGTGTTCGATGGCCTCACCAACGCGCTGTTCGCCATTGCGCCGATCTGGGAAGCCAGCGACCCCGAGGCCGCCGTGGCCCGCGCGGGCGAGCGGATCGATGCGACGCTGAGCCAGCTCGGGACCGCACTCCCGGTCGCGGCAGGCGAGGCGGTGCCCGATGCCCTGCCCGACCTCGCCCCGGTGATCGCGCCCGACGATTACAGGGCGATGGCCCTGCGCGCCAAGGACTACATCCTTGCAGGCGACATCTTCCAGGTGGTGCTCGCCCAGCGCTTCACCTGCCCCTTCACCCTGCCCCCGCTGGCGCTTTATCGCGCGCTGCGGCGGGTGAACCCTTCGCCTTTCCTCTATTTCCTCGATCTGCCCGGCTTCGCGCTGGTCGGCTCCTCACCCGAAATCCTGGTGCGGGTGCGCGAGGGTGAAGTCACCATCCGCCCCATCGCCGGGACACGTCCGCGCGGCAAGACCCGCGAGGAGGATGACGCCAACGAAGCCAGCCTGCTCGCCGATCCCAAGGAGCGTGCCGAGCATCTGATGCTGCTCGATCTGGGGCGCAACGATGTCGGCCGGGTGGCGGCGGCGGGGACGGTGGAGGTCACCGACAGCTTCACCATCGAACGCTACAGCCACGTGATGCACATCGTCAGCAATGTGGTGGGGCAGCTCGATCCGTCGAAAGACGCGCTCGACGCGCTGTTCGCGGGCTTTCCGGCGGGCACCGTCTCGGGCGCGCCCAAGATCAGGGCTTGCGAGATCATTGCCGAACTGGAGCCCGAAACCCGCGGGGCCTATGCGGGCGGCGTGGGCTATTTCGCGCCCGATGGCTCGCTCGACAGCTGCATCGTGTTGCGCACCGCGGTGGTGAAGGACGGGGTGATGCACGTACAGGCTGGCGCGGGGATCGTCGCCGATTCCGATCCCGATTACGAACTCGCCGAATGCCGCGCCAAGGCCGGCGCGCTGATCGCCGCCGCGCGCGAGGCGGTGCGGGTGGCGGGCGAACCGGGGTATGGGCAATGAGCGCAGGCGCCATTATCCGGCTTGTTGCGGCGGTTCTTGTCACGCTCGCGCTGCCGCTTACGGCGCTCAAGGCCGAAGACTGGGTCGCCAAGGCTGACGAGCACACCATCGTGCTCGAAAATTTCACCTTCGGCACCGGGGAAACCCTGCCCGAAGTGACCATGCACGCGCTCACGCTCGGCTCGCCGCAGCGCGACGCGGATGGCAGGATCGTCAACGCGGTGATGCTGCTCCACGGCACTGGCGGCGATGCGACCTCGCTGCTGCAACCCCATTTCGGCGACGCGATGTTCGCCCCCGGCGCGCCGCTCGACATCGCGCGCTTCTACATCATTTCCCCAAGCAATCTGGGCCACGGCAAGAGCAGCAAGCCCAGCGATGGCCTGCGCGCGGCCTTCCCGCGTTACGACTATGACGACATGGTCCGCGCGCAGTACCGGATGTTGACCGAAGGGCTTGGCGTGACCCGCCTCGAGATGATCCTCGGCACCTCGATGGGGTGCATGCACTCCTTCGTCTGGGGGCCGATGTATCCGGGCTTTGTCGAAAGATACGTGCCGCTGGCCTGCAACGCGGTCGAGATTGCCGGGCGCAACCGGGTGATGCGCCAGATGGTGATCGACGGGTTCCGCAACGATCCGGCTTACAATGATGGCCATTATGCCGATCCGGCCGATCTCAACGTCGGCCAAGCGGTGGCGAGCAACGTGCTGCTGCTGGCGGGGAGCAATCCCTATCGCATGGATGCCGATTACCCCACCCGCGCCGCTGCCGAGCAGTTCTATGCCGCGCGCCGCGAAGCCGCTGCCGCGCGCGCCGTCGATCCCAACGACACGATCTGGCAGTTCGATTCCTCGCGCAATTACAACCCCGCCGCGCGCCTGCACGAAATCACCGCGCCGGTGCTGTGGATCAACTCGGCGGACGATTTCATCAACCCGCCCGGCCTCGGCAATCCGGCGGCGCTCGCTTCGACCATGCCACGCGCGCGCTTCGTGCTGATCCCGCCGAGCGCGCAGACATATGGCCACGGCACCCACAGCCGTCCGCAGCTGTGGATGGACGAATTCCTGCGCTTTCTGAAAGAGAACCCGTGATGCGCATTGCGGCGCTGTTTTCCCTGCTGCTGGCCCTTGCCGCCTGTTCCGAGCAACCGGGAGGCGAGGCGCTGGTGACGACGCGGCTTGACGGGTCGGAGAGCGAAGACAGCGCCACGCCGTCCCCCACGCCGCAGCTGGCCGCAGGGCCCTCGGCCTGCCGGCAGGTGGTGTTCGAAGAGGTCGCGCTCACCGATTGCATCGCCGACCCGGCCACGCACCGCATCGCGATGGCGAATGTCGGCGCGGACAGGCAGCCCTTCGGCTCGCTCGGCGCCTTTGCCGCGAGCGTCGATCCCGCCGATATCGCTTTCGCCATCAACGGCGGGATGTATGGCGATGACCTCAGGCCTATCGGCTACTTCGTCCAGAATGGGGAGCGTCTGGCGGAACTGAACCGCGCCAATGGTGAGGGCAATTTCTACATGAAGCCCAACGGGGTGTTTTTCGGCACGGGCGCCAAGTGGCGCGTCCTGGGGAGCAACACCTTCTTCGACACTGTCGGCGACCGCCCGGAATTCGGCACGCAGTCCGGCCCGCTGATGCTGATCGACGGCAAGCTCCACCCCGAGATTCAGGACAATGGCCCCTCGAAGGCGATCCGCAACGCCGTGGGAGTCGACGCGAGCGGCAAGGCGCATTTCGTCATTTCCGATGCCCCGGTCAGCTTCGGCCAGCTCGCCCGCTTCTTCCGCGACGAGCTGAAGGTGAGCAATGCGCTCTATCTGGACGGGCAGATTTCCTCGCTGTGGGATCCGGCCACCGGGCGGATGGACAAGGGCCGCGTCGGCCCGATCATCGTGGTGACGAAGCGCGAAGCAGCGGCACAGCCAGTGGCGGCCTCAACGCCGGAGACCGAGACAGAATGATCCTCGTCATCGACAATTACGACAGCTTCACCTTCAACCTCGTCCATTACCTGATGGAGCTGGGGGCCGAGGTGCGGGTGGAGCGCAACGACGCGATGAGCGCGGCGGATGCGCTGCGCACCAATGCGGCGGGGTTCCTGATCTCGCCCGGCCCCTGCACGCCCAACGAGGCGGGAATCAGCCTCGATCTGGTCGCGGCCTGTGCGGATGCCGGAAAGCCTTTGATGGGCGTGTGCCTGGGGCATCAGGCGATCGGGCAGCATTTCGGCGGACGCGTGCAGCGCGGCGGGCTGATGCACGGCAAGACCTCTCCGGTCACGCATGACGGCACAGGGGTTTTCGCAGGCCTGCCCTCGCCCTTCACCGCGACGCGCTATCACAGTCTCGAGGTGGTGGACGTGCCCGCAGAACTGGTCGCCAACGCCCATGCCGAGACGCCCGGCGGCGATCACCCGAGCGTGATGGGGTTCCGCCACGCGAACCTCCCGATCCATTCGGTGCAGTTCCACCCCGAAAGCATCGCCACCGAGCATGGCCACGCGCTGCTCGCCAATTTTCTCAGGGCCTGCGGGATGGAGCCCGCGCTGCCCGCAAGGCTGAACGCATGAGTACGCTCCCCGACATAACGGTCCCGCTCTCCGAGGCCGAGGCGGAAGCCGCCTTCGGCACCCTGCTAGATGGCGTACCCAGTGAAGGCGATATCGCCGACTTCCTCGTTGCGCTTTCGGCACGCGGCGAGACTTCGGACGAGATCGCCGGCGCGGCGCGGGCGCTCAGGGCGCGGTTGATCCCCATCGACGCTCCCGAAGGCGCGATCGACGTCTGCGGTACGGGGGGCGACGGTCATCACACGCTCAATGTCTCCACCGCAGTCAGCCTCGTGGTCGCGGCCTGCGGCGTGCCGGTGGCCAAGCATGGCAACCGCGCGGCAAGTTCGAAGGCGGGCGCGGCGGACACGCTCGAAGCCCTCGGCCTCGACATGGACGCCGCCGGGCGCACCGCAGAGAAAACGCTCGCCGAAATCGGCATCTGTTTCCTTTTCGCCAGGAACCACCACCCGGCGATGGCGCGCATCCAGCCCATCCGGGTGCGGATCGGACAGCGCACCATCTTCAACCTGATGGGCCCGCTCTCCAACCCCGCAGGCGTGACCAGCCAGCTGATCGGCATCGCCCGGCCCGCGTACGTGCCGATCTATGCCGGCGCGATGGCGCGGCTGGGCACCGGCACCTCGCTGATCGTCTCGGGTGACGAGGGGCTCGACGAATTGAGCCTTGCGGGCGGGAACGAGGTTGCGGTGGTGACCGGCAAGGCCTTCCGCATGGAACGGGTGGATGCCAGCGCGGCGGGCCTGACCCACGCCCCGATCGAGGCGATCCGCGGAGACGATGCCCGGCACAACGCCGCCGCCCTCAAGGCGCTGCTGATGGGCACCCCCGGCCCCTATCGCGACGCGGTGCTGTTCAACGCCGCCGGTGCGCTGACCGTGGCCGGGCGCGGCGCCGACTGGCCGGAACGCGCAAGCATGGCCGCCGAGGCGCTTGACAGCGGAGCCGCGCTGGCCTTGCTCGAGCGCTGGATTGCGCTAGCGAAGTGACCCGATGAACAAGCTCGAAGAAATCTGCGCCGCCAAGCGCGCAATCGTCGCCGCCCGCAAGCAGGCGATTGCCGACGACACTCTGAACCGCGCGATGCGGATGCAGACCGTGCCGCGCGGGTTCGAGGCCGCTCTGCGCGCCCGCGCCGCGAGCGGCTATGCGCTGATCGCAGAGATCAAGAAGGCCAGCCCCTCCAAGGGTCTGATCCGCGCCGACTTCCGCCCCGCCGAGCACGCCGCCGCTTACGAGGCAGGCGGCGCCGCCTGCCTTTCGGTGCTGACCGACGCGCCCTATTTTCAGGGGCACGAAGATTACCTCGTCGCCGCCCGCGCCGCTTGCGCCCTGCCGGTGCTGCGCAAGGACTTCATGGTCGATCCGTGGCAATGCCTTGAAGCGCGCGCGATCGGGGCCGATGCGATCCTGATCATCGTCGCTGCGCTGGAAGACGGCGCGATGGCCGAGATCGAGGCTGCCGCCACCGAACTCGGCATGGACGTGCTGGTCGAAGTCCACGACGAGGCCGAGCTGGAACGCGCCGCTGCCACGCTCAGATCGCGCCTGATCGGGGTCAACAACCGCGATCTCAAGACCTTCACCACCAGCCTCGCCACGACCGAACGGCTCGCGCCGCTGATGCCCGAAGGCACGCTGATCGTCGGCGAGAGCGGGATCAACAGCCACGCGGATTGCCAGCGGCTCGAAGCGGCGGGCGTGCGCACTTTCCTTGTCGGTGAGAGCCTGATGCGCGCCGATGATGTCGCGGCGGCCACCCGCGCGCTGCTTGAAGGCGCACACTGACCAATTCGCGCACTGTCCTACAGGCCGAAAATCGGGCAAGGCTGTGAGCATGACGCAACGCGCCCGCCCATTCCGCCTGCCCTGTGCCGCCGCCCGCGCCAGAGCGGATTTTTCGCTTCTGAACAGTGTCTCATGTGTCTCCAACACCCTCGCGCAGAAAGCTTCGGAGGCCTCGCGATGAACGGCGAGGGCGCGCGGCTCACGCACCTTGGCGAGGACGGCGCGGCGCATATGGTCGATGTCGGGACCAAACCCGCCACCGCGCGCCGCGCGGTCGCCTCTGGGCGGATCGCCATGTCGCAAGAGGCGCTCGCCGCGATCCGCGAAGGCAACGCGCCCAAGGGCGATGTGCTGGGCACCGCGCGCATTGCCGGGATCATGGCGGCCAAGCGCACCGGCGAGCTCATCCCGCTGTGCCATCCACTCGGGCTCGAAGCGGTCAATATCGACTTCGCCTATGAGGAAAGCGCGATCCGGGCCACGGCCACGGCCTCGCTCACCGGCAAGACCGGGGTGGAAATGGAAGCGATGACAGCGGTTTCGGTTGCGCTCCTCACAATCTATGACATGGCCAAGGCCATCGACAAGGGGATGGTGATTTCCGAAGTGCGCCTGATCGCCAAGAGCGGCGGCAAGTCGGGCGAATGGACCGCCGCGCCGTGACCGGGCTGCTCAGCCTCGAGGATGCGCAGGCCCGCCTGCTGGCGCTCGCACCGCAAGGCTCTTCGTGCGTGCTGGACTTCTCCCCCGTCGCGACTCGGCGCTACCTCGCCCATGACATCACCGCGCGGCGCACCCAGCCTGCCGCCGACCTTTCGGCGATGGATGGCTACGCCGTCGCGCCCGGCTCCGGCCCGTGGCTGCGCGTGGGCGAGAGTCGCGCCGGAGCGCCCTTCGGCGGTACGCTTGCGAGTGGGCAATGCGTGCGCATCTCGACCGGCGCCGTGGTGCCCGAGGGCGCGCAGAGCATCGTGCTACAGGAGGATGCCGCCACCTCGGGCGACACGATCGCCGCGACCGAGCCGCCCGTTCCCGGAAAGCACATCCGCCAGGCCGGGTTCGACTTTCGCGAGGGTGACGTAATCCTCAAGCGCGGCACGGCCTGGTCGCCTGCAGTCCTCGCGCTGGCGGCGGCGGCGGGCCATGCGGAACTGCCGTGGACCGCGCCGCCGGCAGTCGCCGTGCTCGACAGCGGGGACGAGTTGATCGCCCCCGGCGCGCCCTGCGCCCCGCACCAGATCCCGGCAAGCAACGGGCTGATGCTGGGCGCGATGCTCTATCCCCATGTCGGGCTGGTCGACAGCCTCGGCCCGGTCGCCGATGACCGGGCAGCGCTCGCCGCCGCGCTGGAGCGGGCCGAGGACAGCCAGATCCTCATCACCAGCGGCGGGGCCTCGGTGGGCGACCATGATCTGATCCAGCAGGCCCTGAAGGACTGGGGTGCCAGGATCGATTTCTGGCGTGTGGCGATCAAGCCGGGCAAGCCGCTGATGGTCGCCGCGCGCCCGCGCCGCAGCGGGCCCGATCTCGTCATCCTTGGCCTGCCGGGCAATCCGGTGTCGAGCTTCGTCACCGCCTTCCTCTTCGCCCTGCCGCTGGTGCGCGCGAGCATGGGCGATCCCTATCCCCTGCCGCGCGCCATCACCATGATCGCAGGCGAGGACCTGCCCCCGACCGAGCGCCGCCGCGAGTTCCTGCGCGCGGTGGTCGATGGCGACCGGGTGCGGCTGGCCGGATCGCAGGATTCCTCGGCGCTTTCTGCACTGGCACAGGCGGACTGCCTGATCGACCGCCCGGCAGGCTCGCCAGCGGTCAGGGCGGGCGACCGGGTGCAGGTGTTCTACCTCCGAAATGGCTGAATTCTGCGGCTGCGGCCTTGGCGGCGCTTGACTTGGTTGTTCGGGTTGCCTAATTGTTCCTCGTTCGTTCACCTTAATGACGGACAGACCGTGCAGGCAAAGCACCTCGCAAAGGGTGCCTCTTGGCGCACACAAGGGATTGGCACGGCGCGCCTTCGCGGTGCGGCGTGGGTGCGACCACAGGAGAATGTTCCAATGCTGACCGCAAAGCAGCACGAATTGATCCGTTTCATCCAGCAGCGGCTGGAAGAGACCGGGATCTCGCCGAGTTTCGAGGAAATGAAGGAAGCGCTCGATCTGAAGAGCAAGTCGGGCGTCCACCGGCTGATTTCCGCACTGGAAGAGCGCGGCTTTCTGCGCCGCCTGCCCAACCGCGCGCGTGCGCTCGAGGTGATCCGCGAACCGGGCGACACGACGCCGGCCCGGCCCGCCGCGGTGAGCGACAATGTGGTGGCCATGCCTGCCCCCGCGTCCCGCGCGGCGGCGGCGGCCAATGACGTGGTCGAATTGCCGCTGCATGGCCGGATCGCGGCTGGCGCGCCGATCGAGGCGCTCGAAGGCCAGTCGACCCTCCCCGTTCCCGCCGCCCTGCTCGGGCCGGGCGAGCACTACGCGCTCGAGGTGTCGGGCGATTCGATGATCGAGGCCGGGATCTTCGATGGCGATTTCGCGCTGGTTCGCCGCACCAACACCGCGCGCGACGGCGAGATCGTGGTGGCGCTGGTGCGCGGCGAGGAAGCGACGCTCAAGTATCTGCGCCGCGAAGGTGGCAGGGTCCGGCTCGATCCGGCCAATGCGACCTATGATCCGCAGTTCTACCGCCCAGACGAGGTCGAGGTGCAGGGCAAGCTTGCGGGCCTGTTGCGCCGCTATCACTGAGATGTTCGGGGCCGAGGAGCCTCGGCGCGCCACCAGCCATGCGCGCCCTGCCCCTCGGCCACCGACGTGATCCTTTCGGCGGACAGGTCGATCGCGAGGCCGCCCGATTGCGTGAGCATTCGCCGGTCGGCCTTGAGCCAGCGCGGGCGGCAGGAGCGGGGCAGGAACCGCTCGGCGACCACGATATCGGCCTCGGCGCAGGCCGCGGCCAAGGCGCGCTCTTCGACCTGCTTGCGCCCTCGCCCGAGGAGCAGCACCCAGTCGCGCCCGTCGCGGCTGATGGTGAAGGTGCAGAAGGCCGAAGAACAGCGCGCACCGGGCCATGCGACAAGCGGCACCGGCTCGGCGCTCACTCCGGCCAGTTCCATGAGGTTGTCGCGGGTATAGGTCGAGCGGCCATCGCGCAGCGTCAGCAGGCGCGTCTCACTCTCGCCGTCGGGCATGGTGATGCCGACCTGCTGGCCATCGCCAGCGATCAGCAGATCGGGCACCGGGGTCGTAGCGACCATGGCGCTTGCCAGCGCCACCGGAACCAGCCCCGCAAGCCGCACCCGCCCTCGCCACAACGCCAGCCAAAGGCCTCCCGCCGCGAAGAGTGCGACCGTCACCCCGCCGATCTGTGGCATCAACCGCACCGCCCCCGCCTGCCCCGCAGTGAAGTGCGCGATGGCCAGCAGCAGGTCGAGCGAGCGCTCCACCAGCCACCACGCCGGCGCACCCATCCCCAGCGTGTCGAGCAGCAGGCCCAGCGCGATCAGCGGCATCGACACGAAGGTCACCAGCGGGATCGCGACGACATTGGCGAACGCGCCGTAGACCCCGGCACGGTGAAAGTGGAACAGCACGATCGGCATCAGCGCAAGTTCGATCACCACGCCGGTGACGAACAGCATCGCCACCCTGCGCCCGTAGCGCGCCCAGAGCGGCTCCTCACGCGCGGCGAGAAAGGCGCGCACCGGGGCGCTGTTGGAGAGGGCGACGATCGCCAGCACCGCAGCAAAGCTCATCTGGAAGCTTGGCCCGATCGCGCTCTCGGGCCAGAGCAGCAGCACGAAGTCCGCCGCCAGCGCCACCATCCGCAGCGACAGCGCCTCGCGCCCCAGCGCCAGCGCGCCCAGCACCAGCAGCGCGGCGATACAGCTGCGGACCGTGGGCACCTCGGCCCCGGTCAGCAGTGTGTAGCCGACCCCCGCGAGCGCCCCTGCACCCGCCGCCACCACCGGCAGCCGCACCCGCAGCGCAAGCGCGGGCCACAGCGCCAGCAGTCGCAGCGCGAGGATATAGGCCGCCCCCACCACCGCGCTCACATGCAGCCCGCTGATCGAAAGCAGGTGCGTCAGCCCGGAATCGCGCATCGCGATCTCGTCGGCCTCGCTGATGCTGCCGCGGTCTCCGCTGGCGAAGGCGGCGGCGATCGCGCCCGCCGATCCGTCGACCCGCGACCGCACGTGCCCGGCCAGCCACCGCTGGAGCGCGGCGAGCCCGCCCGCCTCGGGTGCCGGGCGCAGCACTTCGAGCGGGCCGACCATCGTCCCCGTCGCCGCCAGCCCCTTGAACCACGCCGCGCGCGCAAAGTCGTAGGCCCCCGGCAGCATTGGCGAGGCGGGCGGCATCAGCCGCGCACGCAGCCGCACCACTGCGCCCTCGGAAAGGCCGGGCGGCACACCATCCTCGCCGAAGCTGGCAAGCGGAACGTTGACCCTGACCTTGCGCGCCGCCCCCGTCTCGGCATCGCGGATCGCGAGCGTCAGGCGCAGCCTCTCATCGGCGGGCTGATCCTCGCGCTCCAGCACCGCGCCATCGAGCAGCACCACCGTGGGCCGCGCGATCGGCTCGGCCCCGACCAGCGCCGATCGCGCCCACACCACCGCGATCCCGAAGGCGAACACCAACCCGCAAGCCACAAATGCGAGCCGCAGATTGGCGCGGGTCTCGTCCGCGGCACTGCCCGGAGGCCACACTGCCAGCGCCCCCAGCGCCAGCCCCGCCCCGCCTGCCATTGCCGCGCACCATTGCCACAGCTCGGGCAGCGCGAACCAGGCGATGATCCCGCCGGCGAAGACCACCGCCAGCCACGGTGCACGGTCGAAGCCTGCGTCGGCGAGAAAGGCCTCGGCCGCGTCGCCCGGACTGCTGCCCATGCTGGACAATCCGCGCGCTCTTTGCCAAGGGCGCGGCACCCCTTCGCCAGCGGCATCGCTGCCGCCGGGATCGTCCCCCATAGGAATGATCGGCACATCGCGCATCGGCTTGTCGCCCCCGACCGGCCCGGCATCTTGAATATCTGGCGCCAAGCCGCTCAAAGTGAACAGGAAATATCAGCTCATGGCAAGCGAAAGCAGCACCGACGCCGCGGCCCCGAAGGCCGAAGTGGTCACCCGCTTTGCTCCCTCGCCCACCGGATACCTCCATATCGGCGGCGCGCGCACGGCGCTGTTCAACTGGCTCTACGCTCGCCACCACGGCGGCCGCACGCTGCTCCGGATCGAGGATACCGACCGCAAGCGCTCCACGCAGGACGCGATCGACGCGATCATCGACGGGCTCGCCTGGCTTGGGCTCGATTACGATGCGCCCCCGGTGTTCCAGTCCGACCGCGCCGAGCGCCATGCCGAAGTCGCCTGGCAGCTGCTGGAAGCGGGCCACGCCTACAAGTGCTTCGCCACGCCCGAGGAGCTCGAAGCGATGCGCGAAGAGCAGCGCGCCCAGAAGAAACCGCTGCGCTATGACGGGCGCTGGCGTGATCGCGATCCGGCCGAGGCCCCGGAGGACGCGCCCTTCGTCATCCGCCTCAAGACGCCCAACGCAGGCGAAGTCACCATCCACGACCAGGTGCAGGGCGCGGTGACGGTGAAGAACGAGGAGATCGACGACTACATCATCCTGCGCGCAGATGGCACGCCCACCTATATGCTCGCGGTGGTGGTGGACGATCACGACATGGGCGTGACCCACGTGATCCGCGGCGACGATCACCTCAACAACGCCTTCCGCCAGCTGCCGATCATCCGCGCGATGAACGCAATCGAGGGCAACTGGCCCGATCCGATCTATGCCCACATCCCGCTGATCCACGGAAGCGACGGGGCGAAGCTTTCCAAGCGCCACGGCGCGCTCGGCGTCGAGGCCTATCGCGACGAGTTCGGCATCCTGCCCGAGGCGCTGTTCAACTACCTTCTGCGCCTCGGCTGGGGCCACGGCGACCGCGAGGAGATCACGCGCGAGGAAGCGACGCAGCTGTTCGATCTCGACGGGGCGGGCAAGAGCCCGTCGCGCTTCGACCTCAAGAAGCTCGAAAACCTCAACGGTCACTATCTGCGCGAGGCCGACGATGCGCGGCTGGCCGCGCTGGTGGCGGCACGCATCGGCGAGGATGCCGACGAAGCGCTGCTGACCCGCGCCATGCCGGTGCTCAAGCTGCGTGCGAAGAACCTCAATGAACTGGTTGAAGGTGCAGCCTTCCTGTTCGCTAAGCGCCCGCTTGAGATGACCGACAAGGCCGCCGCACTGCTCGAGGGCGATGCGCGCACTACCCTTCGCAGCCTTTGCAACGCACTTGCAGCGCAAAACGACTGGACAAGCGAGGCACTCGAAGCCACTACGAAGGCGCTCGCCGAGGAGCAGGGATTGGGTCTGGGCAAGCTCGCGCAACCGATGCGCGCGGCTTTGACCGGCACCACCACCTCACCCGGTATCTTTGACGTTCTGGTCCTGCTGGGCCGGGACGAGGCCCTAGCCCGGCTGGACGCACAGGCGGCTTAACCTGCGGGGGGGGCGGGGCCGACACAACTTGGACAGGAGAAACATCGTGGCAGACAAGCTGGCGAAACTCGAAGTCGGGGGCAAATCCTTCGACTATTCCGTGCTCGAAGGCAGCACCGGGCCGGATGTGATCGACATCCGCAAGCTCTATGCGCAGACGGGTGCCTTCACCTTCGACCCCGGCTTCACCTCGACCGCCAGCTGCGAAAGCGCGCTGACCTATATCGACGGTGACGAGGGCGTGCTGCTGCACCGCGGCTATCCGATCGGCCAGCTGGCCGAGCATTCCAGCTTCATGGAAGTCAGCTATCTGCTGCTGAACGGCGAACTGCCGAGCCAGGACGAACTCAACGATTTCACCTACACCATCACCCGCCACACCATGCTGCACGAGCAGCTGATGACCTTCTACCGCGGTTTCCGCCGCGACGCGCACCCGATGGCGATCATGTGCGGCGTGGTCGGCGCGCTGTCGGCCTTCTATCACGACAGCACCGACATCTCCGATCCCGAGCACCGCAAGATCAGCTCGCACCGCCTGATCGCCAAGATGCCGACGATCGCGGCGATGGCCTACAAGTATTCGGTCGGCCAGCCCTTCATGTATCCCGACAACCGCCTGTCCTACACCGGCAATTTCCTGCGCATGACCTTCGGCGTTCCGGCCGAGGAGTATGAGGTGATCCCGGCGGTCGAACGCGCGATGGACCGGATCTTCATCCTCCACGCCGATCACGAGCAGAACGCCTCGACCTCGACCGTGCGGCTGGCCGGTTCCTCGGGCGCGAACCCCTTTGCCTGCATCGCGGCCGGCATCGCCTGCCTGTGGGGCCCGGCGCATGGCGGCGCCAACGAAGCCGCGCTCAACATGCTCAAGGAAATCGGCACGCCCGACAAGATCCCGCACTATATCGAGCGCGCCAAGGACAAGAACGATCCGTTCCGCCTGATGGGCTTCGGCCACCGCGTCTACAAGAACTACGACCCGCGCGCGACGGTGATGCAGAAGACCGTGCGCGAGGTGTTCGATGCGCTCAAGGTCACCGACCCGCTGTTCGAAACCGCACTGCGCCTCGAAGAGATCGCGCTCAATGATCCCTATTTCATCGAGAAGAAGCTGTTCCCGAATGTCGACTTCTATTCGGGCATCATCCTCTCGGCGATCGGCTTCCCGACCACGATGTTTACCGCGCTCTTCGCGCTGGCCCGCACCGTCGGCTGGGTGGCGCAGTGGAACGAGATGATCAGCGACCCCGGCCAGAAGATCGGGCGCCCGCGCCAGCTCTACACCGGCCCGACCGAGCGCGACTACGTGCCGCTCGACGCGCGCTGACCCTTGCCTTGGCGCGGCCTTCCCCTTGTGGCCGGTTTCTCGAGAGAAACCGGATGGCCGCGCCAGCTCTACACCGGCCCGACCGAGCGCAACTACGTGCCGCTCGACGCGCGCTGAGAGGCTGACACCTTATGATGATGCTCCGGGCGGCAGGCACGTTTCTTGTCGTCATGGGCATCATCTGGGCGCTGCAAGGACTCGGCTGGCTGAACTGGCCGCGAAGCAGTTTCATGCTGGCTGAGCGCCAATGGGCCATCTACGGAGGTCTCACCGCGCTGGCGGGCGCAAGTCTGCTGCTGGTCGCGGCGCGCGCAGGCGGGCCGCAGGAATAGTCAGGCCGAGGGCAATTCGAGCCGGAACAGCGCCCCGCCGCCCGGTGCGGCCCCCACCGTAAGACTGCCGTCCATCGCCTCGGCCAGACGGCGCGAGATATAGAGCCCAAGGCCCGATCCCCGGTCACGCCCGCCGTCGCTGTCACGGCCCAGACGCTCACCCTTGTCGAAGATCCGCTCCGCCTCCTCCGGGGTGATGCCCTGCCCCTGATCGGCGACCGTCACCGCGACCCGGCCCTCGCCCGCGAAAGCGGCGCTGATCGTCACCGTGCTGGCGGGCGGCGCATAGGCGATGGCGTTGCCGACGAGATTGATGAGGATCTGGAGCACCCGTCGGAATTCGGCGTCCGCCACGGCCGCGCCGCGCTCGCCCTCGACGACCAGCACCGTATCGCGGTTCTGCGCGCGCACGCCAAGGATACCCGCCGCCCGCCGCGCCGCGTCGGCCAGGTCGACCGGCTCCTTCGCGGTGACAAAGCCGGGGGTCTCGACCACTTCGAGATCGGCCAGATCATCGAGCATCGCGGCGAGATGCTGCCCGGCGCTGGCGATGGTGCCGGCATAGTCGCTGTACTCGTCGCGCAGGGGCCCCGCGAGGCGCGCACGGATCGTCTCGGCATTGGCGATGATCCGGGCGACCGGCTGGCGCAGGACCGGCGTCAAGGCGGTGCCGACGAGCCGCGTGGGCGAGGCGTCGGGCGTTTCCTCCGCAGCGGGCTCTGCCGGGACTTCGACGAAAGGCTCTTCGGCGATCAGCAGCAGTTCGAAGCCCGCCGGGTTCTGCATATCGGTGCCGAGCGGAAGCAGCCGCACCCGCCAATGGCGCGGCGAACCCTCGAACCGGCACATCGCCCCGTCGAGCAAGCGCCAGTGCAGCGGCTGATGATGGGTGATGCCCTGCAATTCGACCAAGGCGCTCCACACCTGTCCCGGCGTTGCCAGCGCTGCAGCCTGCAAGCCGAGCGCATCGGGCGCGCGGGCGCTCAGCACCACGATCCGCTGGCGCGCATCGAGCCGCGCGCTGACTTCGGCGGTGGCGCGGTCGATCGCGTCTAGCCTTGCGGCAAATTCGCGCGCGCCGGGGGGCATGACGTTGCTGCGCTGCCAGTTCTCGATCAGCACCTCGCAGCCCCCGCCATCCTCGGGGCCCAGCGGGTGGATGCGGGCAAAGCCGGAGATCTCCGCATCGCCATCGAAGGCGGAAAAGCTCCGCGCGATCTTGAGCCCCATGGCGCGCGCCTGCTGCACCAGCGCGAGCAGTTCGGGGATTGCCAGGGTGCCGGGCAGGTCGCCCCCGCAGCGCTCCTGCAACTCGGCAAGCGGCGCGTCGGCGCTCATCAGACGCCCCTGCGCATCGATCAGGCCATAGGCGCCCAGCAGGCTGTCGGTCTGATCCATCGCGTTCACGCGGTGTGTCCGATGAGAGCTGCGGCGCGCGCTTCGGTGAGTTCGGCAAAGCCGCGCGGCAGTCGGACGGCGGGGTCGATCAGCGTCAGCTGGCGTTCCGCCGCAGGCAGGCTCTGCCCGGCGGCGCGCAGCATCAGCGCAAGCCGCAAGCCTTGGCCTTCGTGACACGCCAGCACCGCCTGCGCGCGCGACTGGCGCGCGGCGGCGGCCAGCGCACTGGCGAACAGTGCGAGGCCCGCATGATCGAGGGCGAGCGCCGCCAGCGCCCCGCGCCGCATCGCCGCCACAAGCCGCGCGAGCAGCCCGATCCGGCTCGACGCCTCGTCATAGCCCGCCTGCACCTCGACCCCGCCCGCCCCTGCTTCGGCAATCAGGCGGTGGAACAGTTCGGCCGGCAGCTCGCTCAGCGGCAGTTCCATCCGCCGCGCGCTCTGCATGAAGCGCGATTGCGCGGCGAGCGTGCTCATCGCGAGGCTGGCGATGGCAGGGTCTTCGGCGGCGATCAGCTCCTGCAGCAAGGGGCTCAGCACCGGGTCGATGGCGCGGCGCTGCTGGAGCCTTTCGGCGAGCAGGCTTTCGGCGGCAAGCGCGTGGCAATGGGCGAGCAGCGTCTCATGCGCCATCAGCCGCTCGGCGAGGGCTTCGCGCGCTTCGGGCGGGGCAAGGCGCGTCGCCGGTTCGTGCCCGGCGGCGGCGGCGAGCAATTGCGCCGCCAGATCGCCGATCATCCCACGCACCCGCGCAAGGATCGCGTCGCTCACCAGCCCGTTGGCCTCGCTCGTGAGAAGATGGCGCAGCACCGGGACGACAGCACCCAGCGCGCGGGACTCGCGCGCGAGCGCGTCCGCAAGGATCGCCTCGACAGCTGGGTCGGCGGCCAGGTCCATTCCGTGTTCGTCCATCCTCGCAAGGGATACGCCCCGCATAGTTAAGACCGCGTTAGATCACATCGGCGGCTTGCGCAGCAGCAAAGCTGCCAATAGCCCCAAGGCGAGACACCCCAGCGTTTCGGAAAGGACACCGAGCGCTGCGGCGAGCGCAAGGGCGAGCAGCAGCGCAGCCCGATCGCCTGCGGCCATGGCGAGCGCGCTATCCTCTCCCCGTGCCGCCAATCGGGCGAGGCCGATCACCATGGGGCCGAGCACGGCGAGCGGCTGCCATTGGGGCCAGGGTGCCAGCGCAAACCACAGGCACAAGGCCGCAAGCGCATCTACCGCCAGCGCCAGCGCCGGGGTGCGCCGGAGCCTGCGACCGGCGCCGCGAGGCTGCAATCCGGCCACCAGCGCGCTTTGACCGGCGGCGACCTGGCCGGCAAAAGCGCCGAGACCCGCCAGCGCCAACCCGGTTGCCGCCAAGCCAAAGGCTGACGTCATGACGCCGGCCAGCAGCACGACCAGCGCGATCCCGCTTGCGAGTGTCGCGCCTTGCGCCAGCCCTCTAGGCGCGAGTGTTCTCACCACCAGCGCCGCCAGCCCTGCCAGCGGTGCGCGCCAGTCAGGGCGCGGCGCGGCGCGGGCGATCATCGCGCGCTCGGCCTCGCGCAGCCGCGCGGTATCTTCGGCGAGCAGCCAGCGGCCCTCGGCGATTTCGCCGACGGCAAGGTCGTGGCAGGGCGTCCCGGTCTGCAGGGCGAGCCGCAACAGCAGGCTGATCGCGTCGGAATCGGGTGGGAAGTCGGCCAGCTGCTGCACCGGCGCGCCGCGCATTGCCAGCACCCCGGCCCAGCGGCGCGCGGCGTCGATCCGCTCGAAATCATCGGCATGGGGCGCGGCCAAGGGATGATCCGCGGGCAAGGCGGCAACCGCCCGCCGCCAGCCCCGCGGCTCGCCGAGCGCGGCGTGCACCGCCTCGGGATCGGGAACGAGGCCGTCCGCCACGATGATCAGGTCATCTTCGGCCCTGACCAGCGCAGGCAGGGCGGCAAAGCTCTGGAGCGCATGAAACCCGATCCCGCGGCTTTCCAGATCGAGCTGAACGGCGAGCAGTTCGGGCGAAGGGCCATCGACAAGGCACAGCACCCGCTCCACGCCCAGCGCCTCGAGCAGCCCGGCCTGCCACGCCAGCACCGGGCGACCGGCAAGCGACAACGCGGCGCGCGGGCGCCCGTCAACGCTGCGGCGAAGTGCGGCCATCAGGCCGATGCGCATGGTGGTGATCTTCCCCTTGCCTCTGTGGAAGGCAAAGGGATTGGCGGTTTGCGCGGCGCTGTTCAAGCGGGGATGCGCGGTGCCTGACCCGCGCGAGGAACGGTGTGGCGGATCAGCGGCCCGAAGAGCGGCGCAATTCGGCAGCCTGCGCGCGGTTAAAGCGCGCCAGCACACCCTCGACCTCGCGGATCGCCATCGGCTCGCCCGGCGCGGCGTGGAGCGCGATTTCGGCGGCCTGAAGCAGATCCTCGGCGTTGAAGCTGGCGGCGAGACCCTTCAGCCGCATCGCCGCGACGTGCCAGTTGCCGTCGCAGCGCGCTCGCTTGAGCAGATCGAGCTGGCGCGCCGCGCTGTCGATAAAAGCCGCTCGCAGCTCGCGCAGCAAGACGGCATCATCGCCGGCTGCTGCCGCTAGCGTTGCATCGAGGGCGCCGTGATTGAATGCCATATCCAACGGCTTACCGCGAATTGGGTTAATGCGGGGTTTATCCCGATTCCGGCTGTGGTATGACAGCGACATGGCAGAACGGCACCAGATGCGCGCCCTTGGGCGCGGCAGCAGCGAAAACAGCGCGGGCGAAGCGGCTTCGGGCGGAGATGAGGCGTTGCAGGCGGGCAGCGAAGACATGCTCGATCTGGGCGACTACGCGGGGGACGATGCCGCCGAAGACGAACCGGTTTCCGGCAGTGCGCGTTGGCTGGCGCCGGTGCTGGCGGGCCTTGTGGTGGCCGGGTGGAGCGGGTTCTTCGTCTGGGCACATCTCGCCGCCATGCAAGCGGGCGCTGACCCTGCGCAGTGGGCGCAATGGGTGGTGCAATGGGCCGTTCCTGTTGCTCTCGTCGGAATCGCCTGGCTCCTCGCCATGCGCAATTCACAGGCCGAAGCGCGGCGCTTTGCCGCCACGGCTGCGCACATGAACCGGGAGAGCGCGGCGCTCGAAGCGCGGCTCAAGGTCGTCAATCGCGAACTCAGCCTGGCGCGCGAATTCATCGGCGCACAGGCGCGCGATCTCGAAGCGCTGGGCCGGATCGCGGCGGAGCGGATTTCCACCCACGCGGGCGAGTTGCAGGCGCTGATCGTCAGCAATGGCGCGCAGGTCGACAGCATCGCAACCACCAGTGAAACCGCGCTTGGCAACATGAACCGGCTGCGGGACGATCTGCCGGTGATCGCCAACGCCGCGCGCGATGTCGCCAACCAGATCGGCAGCGCAGGTCGCGTGGCGGAAGATCAGCTGGCACGCCTCTCGGGCGGGCTAGTGCAGCTGACCGAAGCGGGCGCACAAAGCGAGACGCAGGTTGCGCGCCTGACCGGACAGGTCGGCGACGCGCTCGGCCAGTTCGAGGCGCAGGGCATCCGGATCGAGGCGCTGATCACCGAACGCTTCGGCGCGCTGCAGGCCGAGGCCGAGGCCTACCGCCAGCGCCTCGCCATGCTCGAGGAAGAGGCGCTTGCCGCACAGGCCGCCCGCGCGGCGGCCGCCGCCGAGGCGACCGATGGCATTGCCGCGCGTCTCACCGACGCTGCCGCCAGCGCGCAGACCGGCTTTGCCGCCGCGATCGCCGCGCTGCACGATAGCATGGTCGAAAAGCTCAGGCTGGTCGACGAGCTCGACCGCAGCACCGGCTCCGCCACCGCCCAGCGCATGACCGAACTGCGCGACGAGGCGCTGCGGATCGACAACCAGCTGGCCGAACGCGCGCGCCACTTTGAAGAGACGATCCAGCAGCGTCAGGCCGCCTTCGAAACCCACGAGGCGCAGGCGAGCGAAGTGCTTGCACAGCGCCTCGCCGCGCTCGACGATGCCCTCGCCCAGCGGCGCGAGGCGCAGCTGGCCGAGATCGCGCAGCTGGTCGCGCATGGCGAAACACTCACCGCCCGCGCGGGCGAGCTTGGCGCGCAGATCGCTGCGATCGATTCCTCGGCCGCGACCGTGAGCGCCAATCTCGGCTCGGGCATGAGCACATTGGCGCAGCAACTCGACCAAAAGCGCGCAGCGCTTGTCGCGACCGAGGCGCAGCTGGCACAGCTGACCGACAGCGGCGTCAGGCTGCTCGAAATCCTGCAATCGGGCGCGCGCACCTGCGAGACCGATCTTACCCAGGCGATCGGCGGCGCGAGTGGCGCGCTCGAGGAGGTCGAAGCGCGTGCCGGCAAGGTCGAGGCGCTGATGCTGCGCAGCACCGCGGCGGGCAGCGACCTGTCGGACTATTTGCTGCGCACCCGCGCGGATATCGACGCCGCCGAAGTCGCCATCGCCGGGTTCAAGTCGCGCCTCGCCGAGGACAGCGAGGATGCCCTCGCCCGGTTGCAAGGCCTGCGCGGCGGCTTTGCCCGGCTGGCCGAGGAAAGCGCCACGCTTGCGGGCGAGACGCAGGACGCCTTGCGCGAGGCCCTCGCCGCGCTGGAGACCGCGATCAACCAAGCCTTCGCCACGCTCGACGGCGGCACCCGCGACAAGGCGCGGACGCTGGCGGAAAGTCTCGGCGCGGAGGCGGTCGAAGTGCTCGAACGCAGCCTGCGCAATGAGACGGCCGCGACGCTCGGCAAGCTCGAGCAGTCCGCCGCCCATGCCTCGGGCGTCGGGCGCGAGGCGGCGATCCAGCTGCGCGATCAGCTTGTGAAGGTCAACGAGCTCACCGGCAATCTCGAACAGCGCGTCACGCGCGCGCGCGAATTGGCCGAGGAGCAGGTCAACAACGACTTCACCCGCCGCATGGCGCTGATCACCGACAGTCTCAACTCCGCCGCGATCGACATTACCGCCGCGATCGCGACCGAGGTGACCGACACGGCGTGGGACGCCTATCTGAAGGGCGACCGCGGCATCTTCACGCGCCGCGCGGTGCGCCTGATCGACAACGGCACCGCGCGCGACATCGCCGCACTCTACGCCAACGACGATGCGTTCAAGGCCAATGTCAGCCGCTACATCCACGATTTCGAGGCGCTGCTGCGGCAGACGCTCTCGACCCGCGACGGGCACGTGCTGAGCGTGACGATGCTGGGATCGGATATCGGCAAGCTCTACGTCGCGCTTGCCCAAGCGATCCAGCGCCTGCGGACCTAGCCCGCCGGGGTAGCGCCCGGCGGCTTGGGCAGAATGTCGATATCCGCCGCAGTGATCCAGCCATTTAGGTAATTGGCGACGAACAGCGCGGTCAGCACCGCCGCGATCACCGCGGCGCGCGCCGCGACCCGCCCGGGCCGGAAATTGACCGGCGCGCTGTCGGCCTGCCCCGGCACCTTCTCGACCCCCGCCTCGTCCGCGGTCTTTACGCCGAACGGCAGCATGAGAAAGCCGCTCATCACGAAGAACAGGAAGTAGATCGCAAGGACCGACGTGATTGCCATCAGGCCGCTGCCCCCGGCATCACCACGCGCACCTGCGGCCGCTTGCCCGACCAGCGCTGCGCCGCACGGCGCGCGGCGAGGCGCGCAGCTTCGCGGATCACGCTCTCGTCCTTCGCGTCATGACCCTTGAGCCGGCCAATCGCGGTCAGCACATCATTAGAGGCCTCTTCGAGAAAATCGGGCAGGTCTTCATCGAGCGGCAGGCCCACCGCCTCGATCACCGGGCGGCTGCCGCGCGCGAGCACGACGACGACCACGCCCTCGCCCGCAATCCGCCGACGCATGGTGATCGCATCGCCATCGGCGGGCGAAATGATATCGCCATCGAGCACCAGACGCCCGGCGCGCACTTCGGCGAGCTTGCCCGGCTTGCCCGGTGCGAGGCGCACGATATCGCCGTTCTTCTGCACCACCTGCGCCGGAATGCCGCAGGCCTTCCCGAGCCGCGCCTGTTCGGCCATGTGGCGGATCTCGCCATGGACGGGCACCAGCACCTCGGGCTTGAGCCATGAATAGAGCGCTTCGAGTTCCGGCCGGCCCGGATGGCCCGAAACGTGGATCAGCGCCTGCCGGTCGGTCACCATCACGATGCCTCGCGCGGCGAGCTGGTTCTGGATCTTGCCGATCGCGATCTCGTTGCCCGGAATCTGGCGCGAGGAGAACAGCACCACGTCGCCCGCGACCAGTTCGATCGGGTGGTTCATGTCCGCCATCCGGCCGAGAGCGGCGCGCGGCTCGCCCTGCCCGCCCGTGGCAAGGATCAGCACCTCGCCGCGCGGCAGGCCCATCGCGGTGTCGAAATCGACTGGCTTGGGAAAGTCCGCGAGATAGCCGTTATCCTGCGCGACCTCGATGATGCGATCGAGCGAGCGGCCCGCGACGCACAACTGGCGCCCGGTCTCGCGCGCGACCTCGCCCAGCGTCTGCAGGCGGGCGACATTGCTGGCGAAGGTGGTGACGACGACGCGCTTGCCCTTGTGGCGCGCGACCTCCTCCATCAGCGCCTTGTGCACCGCGCCCTCGCTGCCCGAGGGGTTAGGGTTGAAGACATTGGTGGAATCGCACACCAGCGCAAGCACGCCTTCCTCGCCGATGTCGCGCAGTTCCTCCTCGGTGGTGGGTTCGCCGATGATCGGATCATCGTCGAGCTTCCAGTCGCCGGTGTGGAAGATGCGCCCGTGCGGCGTGTCGATCAGCAGCGCGTTGCCCTCGGCGATGGAGTGCGCGAGCGGCAGGTAGGTGATGCTGAACGGCCCGAGTTCGATCTCGCCGTGGTCGTCGTCGATGATATTGAGTTCGACCTTGCCGAGCAGCCCGGCCTCTTCGAGCTTCCTCGCCACCAGATCGGCGGTGAAGGGCGTGGCATAAAGCGGCACGCCCAGCTCGCCCGCGAAATAGGGCACCGCGCCGATGTGGTCTTCATGCGCATGAGTCAGCACGATGCCGAGCAGGTCCTTTGCACGCTCCTCGATGAAGTCGAGATCGGCGAAGACCAGTTCGACGCCGGGATATTCATTGCCCGAGAAGGTCATGCCCAGATCGACCATCAGCCACTTGCCCTGACAGCCATAAAGATTGACGTTCATGCCAATCTCACCGGAGCCGCCGAGGGCAAGGAACAGCAATTCGTCTTCGGGGGTAAAATCTTTTTTCACAATGTCTCTTACGTTGGCGCGGCTCAGGCGGTTTCGGCCTGGCGGGCGAGGATGGCGAGGCCATCAAGGGTGAGATCGGCATCGACGTGGTCGAAGATGTCGGTCGCGTCATCGAACAATATGGCGAGCCCGCCTGTGGCTACAACCTTAGCCGGGCGGCCGATCTCGACCTTCATCTTCGCGACCATGCCCTCCATCATCGCGACATAGCCCCAGAAGACGCCGATCAGCATCTGGTCTTCGGTGTTGCGGCCGATCACGCTGCGGCTGGCGGGCGCCTTGATCGCGATGCGTGGGAGCTTGGCAGTCTTGCCGACGAGCGCGTCGAGGCTGAGGTTGATCCCCGGCGCGATCGACCCGCCCTTGTAGGCGCCGGTGAAGTCGACCGCTTCGAACTTGGTGGCCGTGCCGAAATCGACCACGATCAGGTCGCCGCCATATTTGTGATGCGCGGCGAGGATGTTGAGCGCACGGTCAGCACCGAGCGACGACGGCTGATCGACATCGATCTCGAACCGCCAGGCCGCCTTACCCTGCCCGGCAAACAGCGGCGTGATGCCGAAATATTTCTGGCACAGCACGGTGAGGTTGTGGTCCGCCCGCGGCACCACCGAGGCAACGATGATCTGGGTGATCTGATCACGCTCGACCCCCTCGATCTTCAGAAGCTGGAGCAGCCAGACGGCATATTCATCGCCGGTGCGGCGCGGATCGGTCGCGATTCGCCAGCGCGCGCGGGTGGTGTGGGTGCCGTCAGCGTTCAGATCGAACAGAGCGAAGACGACATTGGTGTTCCCGACATCGGCGGCGAGCAGCATGAAAGGCGGTCCTTCTTTCAGGAAATGTCGCCAGCGCGAATGACACGTTCGCTGCCATCCGCCAAGCGCAGCCGCAAGGCGCCATCACTTTCCTCCAGCCCCGCGAAGGAGCCGGAGAGCACCGAACCGTCGCTGTCGTGAACCGTAAGCGCAGTTCCTTGCGCGTGGAGCGAATGGCCGAGAAAGGCGTGGAGCGTCGGCAGAAGGCCATAAGTGCGCCAGCCTGCGAGCCTGCGGTCGAAAGCGGCGGCGAGGCTGGCGGCGAAGTCTTCGAGCGCAGGGGGCGTGCCCATATCGGCGAGCGCGGCGGTCTTGCGGCCTTCGACCTGCGGGGCTTTGGCAAGGTTCACCCCGATGCCGACGACGATGTGACCGCGCACCATCTCAAGCAGGATGCCCGACAGCTTGCCGCCTTCCAGCAGCACGTCGTTGGGCCATTTCAGCGCGAGCGGTGCATCATCGTCCAGCGCGGCGGCAGCGGCATCGTGCACGGCAAGCGCGGCGACAAAACTCAGCGTGGCGGGCGGCGGCCCGTTCTCTGCCACGGCAACGACGGTGGAGCCCATGAAGTTGCCCGCCCCGTCGAACCATTCGCGCCCCTGCCGCCCGCGCCCGGCGGTCTGGCGGCGGGCCACCAGCCAGCGCCCTTCCGCCCAGCCCTCCCCGCTGCGCAGAGCGGCGGCGAGGTCGGCATTGGTCGAGCCGGTCTGTTCGGTAAAGGTGATCAAACCACAACGATGAAGAGCGAACGGGCAGCCTTGTCGGCCAGATCGGTCAGTGACGGCGTCAGGAGGTAGCCGAGCGGCGAGATGATCAGCGCGGTCAGCCCGAGCAGCACCCAGTGCCCCGTCTCGCTCTTGCCGGTGACGACGCCCGCGGGCTCATCGAAGAACATCACCTTGACGAACTTGATGTAGTAGAACGCCCCGATCACGCTCGCCGCGATGGCGATGGCGCCGAAAGCCACCAGCCCTGCCTCGATGGTTGCCTGAAACACCACGAACTTGCTGTAGAAGCCGAGCAGCGGCGGAATGCCCGCAAGGCTGAACATGAAGATCAGCAGCGCCCAGGCGATGGCCGGACGGGTGACCGAAAGCCCGCGGATGTCGGCGAAGGTCTCGAACAACTGCCCGTCCTCGCCCCGCAGCATCAGCAGCGCAACGAAGCTGCCGATGCTCATCGCGACATAGATGAACAGGTAGACCAGCATCGCGCTCGCGCCCGCGGGGTTGGCGACCGCGAGGCCAAGCAGGATGAAGCCGATATTGTTGATCGAGGAATAGGCCAGCAGGCGCTTGAGGTTCTCCTGCCCGATCGCACCCAGCGCGCCGAAGATGATCGAGGCTAGCGCCATGAACATCACGATCTGCTGCCAGGCCTGCACCTGACCGCCGAACACCTCGAACACCACCCGCGCGGTGAGCGCCACGGCAGCGACCTTGGGGGCGGTGGCGAAGAAGGCGGTGACAGGGGTCGGCGCGCCTTCGTAGACGTCGGGCGTCCACATGTGGAAAGGCACCGCGCTGATCTTGAAGGCGAGGCCGGAGAGCACGAAGATCACCCCAAGCAGCGCGCCGGTGCCCATCTCGCCCGTCAGCCCCGCGCGCACCGCGTCGAACGCGGTGCCGCCGGTAAAGCCGTAAAGCAGGCTCATCCCGTAGAGGAGGATGCCCGAGGCAAGCGCGCCGAGCACGAAATACTTCAGTCCCGCCTCGCCCGAGCGCGTGTCGCGCCGCAGGATCGCGGCGAGCACATAGGCCGAGAGGCTGTTGAGCTCGAGCCCGAGGTACAGGCTCATGAAATCATTGGCCGAGACCATGATGCTCATGCCGACTGCGGCGAACAGCACCAGCACCGGATATTCGGCGCGCATCCCGCGCTCGCTGCCCGCGACCGGTCCGGCGAAGAAGGCCGGAGCGACCATCAGCGCAGCGATGGCGGCAAGATAGATCAGCGCCTTGGCGAACAGCGCGAAGCTGTCGATCTTGAGCAACCCGCCGAACGCCAGCGTGGCCGGACCGTCGCTGCCGGTGTGCAATTGCGGCACCAGCAGGATGCCCGCGACGAACAAGGCCGAGGCTGCGGCAATCGCGATCTGGCGCGCGGCCTTGTCACCGCCCCAGGCGGCGAGCAGCAGCAGCACGAGGCCGGTGCCGGTCAGCACCAGTTCGGGAAGCGTCAGAGCGAAGGAAGGGACGAAATCCATCAGTGCGCGCCCTCCCCGGCGGCGTTGTCATGGTGGGGCATCGCGTTCGCGGCTTCAGCGCGCGGCGTGCCGGGCGAAAGCTGGGCGTCGGACGCCGGGGCAGCGGCGGAAAGCCGGGCATCGAGCACCGCGATATCCTTGCGCATGGGCGCGAGGAAGCTCTCGGGATAGACACCCATCCACAGTACCGCAGCGGCAATCGGCGCCATCATGATCCACTCGCGCGCGGAAATGTCGCGCATCGCGGCGGCGTCTGCATTGGTCTGCCCGCCGAATGCGACGCGGCGGTAGAGATAGAGCATATAGGCCGCGCCCAGAATGATGCCGGTGGTGCAGATCAGCGCCACGAGGCTCGAGGTCTGGTAGATCCCCGCCAGCGACAGGAACTCGCCCACGAAGCCGCTGGTGCCCGGAAGGCCGATGCTCGCCATCGTGAACAGCAGGAAGAACAGCGCATAGTAGGGCATGTTGATCGCCAACCCGCCGTAGCGCGCGATCTCACGGGTGTGGAGCCGGTCGTAGATCACGCCCACGCACAGGAACAGCGCGCCCGAGACGAGGCCGTGGCTGAGCATCACGATCATCGCGCCCTCAAGCCCCTGCACGTTGAAGGCGAACAGGCCCACGGTCACGATCGCCATGTGCGCGACCGAGGAATAGGCGATCAGCTTCTTCATGTCGGCCTGCACCAGCGCGACCAGCGAGGTGTAGACCACCGCGATCATCGACAGCGCGAAGACCAGCCATGCGAATTGCGCGGAAGCCTCGGGGAACATCGGCAGGCTGAAACGGATGAAGCCGTAGCCGCCGAGCTTCAGCAGCACGCCTGCGAGGATCACAGATCCGGCGGTCGGTGCCTGCACGTGCGCGTCGGGCAGCCAGGTGTGCAGCGGCCACATCGGCACCTTCACCGCGAAGCTCGCGAAGAAGGCCAGCCACAACCAGGTCTGCGCCTCTGCCGGGAAGCTGTATTGCATCAGCGTCGGGATGTCCGATGTGCCGGCTTCGGCCACCATCCAGAACATCGCGATCAGCATCAGCACCGAGCCGAGCAGGGTATAAAGGAAGAACTTGTAGCTCGCGTAGATGCGGTTGTCCCCGCCCCACACCCCGATGATGAGGTACATCGGGATCAGGCCCGCCTCGAAGAAGACGTAGAACAGGAACAGGTCCTGCGCCGCGAAGGTGCCGATCATCAGCACCTCCATGAACAGGAAAGCCGCCATGTATTCGCCCACGCGCTTTTCGATCGCTTCCCAGCTGGCGAGGATACAGACCGGCATCAGGAACACGCTGAGCATGATCAGCAGCAGCGCAATGCCGTCGATCCCCAGCGCATAGCTGAAGCCCGCGAAAAGCTCTGCGCGCTCGGTGAATTGCCACTGCGGGCCGCCGATCTCGTAATTCGCCCAAAGGACGATGCCGAGCACGAAGGTGACAAGCGTCGCCCCGAGCGCGATCCAGCGGGCCGCGTTGGCGCCCGAAAACAGGCACGCCAGCGCGCCTGCCAGCGGCACGAGCATCATCAGCGACAGGATGGGAAGGCCTTCCATTACGAAGCGCGCTCCTAAAGCAGAACGTAGGTGACAGCGGCAACCAGCCCGAGGAGCATGATCAGCGCATAGGTGTAGACGTAGCCCGACTGGATCGACTTCGCCGCGACCGACGAACGCTCGACCACCCAGGCGATGCCATTGGGGCCGAAACGATCGATCGTGCCGACATCGCCGAGCTTCCAGAAGGCGCGGCCGAGCGCGAAGGCGGGCTTCACGAAGATCGCGTCGTAGAGCTCGTCGAAATACCACTTGCGATAGACGAAGTTGTGCAGCGCCCCGAAGGTGGCGACGAACTTCGCCGGGATGTCGGGCCTGGCGATATAGGCCACGTAAGCCCCCGCAAGCCCGATCAGCATCACCACGGTCGCGGTCAGCTTCACCCACAGCGGCACGCCATGCATCGCGTGGATCAGGTCTTCATTGAAGAAGATCGACCCGTTCCAGAACGCCTCGCCGTCGATGAACTGGGTGTGGAACACGAAGCCCGCAAACACCGCGCCGATGCTCAGGATGGCGAGCGGGATCAGCATCGAGACCGGGCTTTCGTGCGGATGGTAGCCCGCGGTGCCTTCGTGATCCTCGGGCGAAGGGACGTCGTGATGCGCGTCGTGGCCAGCATCCTCCTGCCGCGGCGCATTGCCGTGATCGGAATCGTGGTGGCCATCGTGGACGGCGTGCTGGATATGCTCCGACTGCGCCCAGCGCGGCTTGCCCCAGAAGGTGAGGAACATCAGGCGCCACGAATAGAAGCTGGTGAGCAGCGCCGCGACCGCACCGGCCCAGAAGGCGAACTGCCCTGCCCCATTGTGGCGCGCAAAGGCGGCTTCAAGGATCGCGTCCTTGGAATAGAACCCTGCGAACCCGAACACCCCGAGGATGCCGACACCGGTGATCGCCAGCGTGCCTGCCATCATCGCCCAGAAGGTGAGCGGGATCTTCTTTCTGAGGCCGCCATAGTAGCGCATGTCCTGCTCGTGGTGCATCGCGTGGATGACCGAGCCTGCACCGAGGAACAGCAGCGCCTTGAAGAAGGCGTGCGTGAAGAGGTGGAACATCGCCGCCCCGTAGGCGCCGACGCCAGCGGCAAAGAACATGTAGCCGAGCTGCGAGCAGGTCGAATAGGCGATCACCCGCTTGATATCCCACTGCGTCGTCCCGATCGTGGCGGCAAAGAAGCAGGTTGCGGCCCCCACGATGGTAACGATCATCAGCGCGGTCGGCGCGGTCTCGAACATGGGCGAGAGGCGGCAGAGCATAAACACGCCCGCCGTCACCATGGTCGCGGCGTGGATCAGCGCGGATACCGGCGTCGGCCCTTCCATCGCGTCCGGAAGCCAGGTGTGCAGGCCGAGCTGCGCCGACTTGCCCATCGCGCCGATGAAAAGCAGGATGCACAGGATGTCCATCGTGTAGAGGCGCATCCCGACGAAGGTGATCGTCGACCCGCTCATGGCAGGCGCGGCTGCAAGGATTTCAGGGATCGAGGTCGTCTGGAACACCAGATAGGTGCCGAAAATGCCGAGCATGAAGCCCAGGTCACCGACGCGGTTGACCACGAAGGCCTTGATCGCTGCCGCGCCCGCGCTGGGCTTCCTAAACCAGAAACCGATCAGCAGATAGGACGCAAGGCCCACCCCTTCCCATCCGAAGAACATCTGGACGAGGTTATCGGCCGTCACCAGCATCAGCATCGCGAAGGTGAACAGCGAGAGGTAGGCGAAGAATCGCGGCTGATCCGGGTCTTCCTCCATGTACCCCCAGGAATAGAGGTGCACGAGCGCCGAGACCGAGTTGATCACCACCAGCATGATCGCGGTGAGGGTATCGACGCGCAGCGCCCAGTCGAAGGTCAGGGTGCCGCTCTGCACCCACTTGACCACGGGGACGACGGTGGCCGTCTCGCTTCCACCGAGGAAGCCGAGGAAGATCGGCCAGCTGAGGCCCGCCGACAGGAACAACGCGCCGGTCGTCACCGACTTGGCGGCGACGTTGCCGATCATGCGGTTACCCAGCCCTGCGATGAGGGCCGCAAGCAGCGGCGCGAACACGATGATGAGGATCGAATTCACTGCGAAATCACCCCTTCATCCGGTTGATGTCGTCAACCGCGATCGAGCCGCGGGTGCGGAAATAGATCACCAGGATCGCCAGTCCGATCGCCGCCTCTGCCGCCGCCACGGTCAGCACCAGCATGGCAAAGACCTGACCCGTCAGATCGTTCAGGAAGGCGCTGAAGGCGACCAGATTGAGGTTCACGCTCAGCAGGATCAGCTCGACCGCCATCAGGATGACGATCACGTTCTTGCGGTTGAGGAAGATCCCCAGAACGCCCAGCACGAACAGGATCGCGCTGACGGTGAGATAATGTTCGATGCCGATCACAGCTCGACCCCCTGGCCCACTTCGGGGCTCTTCATGACGGTTGCATCTTCAGGACGGCGGCGGATCTGCTTGCCCACGTCCTGCCGCGCGCGGGCGCCCGGCTTGGGCGACTGAAAGGTCAGCACGATCGCGCCGATCATCGCGACCAGCAGGATGATCCCCGCGATCTCGAACAGCACGATGTAGCGCCCGTAGAGCAGCGCGCCCAAGGCGGCGATATTGCTCGTGCCCTCGGGCTGCGCGGTCACGCCGTCGGGGGTGCCGAGCGTCAGCCCGCCCGCGTTGTAAGCGCCCACCGCCAGCAGCAGCTCGGCCAGCAGCACGGCGGCGATCAGGAGCCCGAGCGGCGCGTTGCGGGCAAAGCCTGCGCGCATCGCGGCAAAATCGATGTCGAGCATCATCACCACGAACAGGAACAGCACCGCGACCGCGCCGACATAGACGATCACCAACAGCATCGCGATGAACTCCGCCCCCAGCAGCACCATCAGGCCGGCCGCGTTGAAGAACGCAAGGATCAGCCACAGCACCGAGTGCACGGGGTTCCGCGCCATGACGACCATCACGGCGCTGGCGACGACGATGGTCGCGAAGAAATAGAAGGCGATGGCCTGTATCATGATGCGTCTCCGCCGATCCGTCCCTCCGGTGAAAGCCGGAGTCCAGAAAGCGGCAATTGATCCCTTAGTCCAAATCCCCGGCCCCGGCAGGACGCCGCGACCATGAATGCAATTGACCCCGTTGCCTTGTCGCCGCGCGCCCTAGCGGTAGGGGGCGTCGGCTTCAAGGTTGGCCGCGATGGCCCGTTCCCACTTGTCACCATTCGCGAGCAGCTTGGCCTTGTCGTACAAGAGCTCCTCGCGGGTTTCGGTCGAATATTCGAAGTTCGGCCCCTCGACGATGGCATCGACCGGGCAGGCTTCCTGGCAGAAGCCGCAGAAGATGCACTTGGTCATGTCGATATCGTAGCGGGTGGTGCGGCGGCTGCCGTCCTCGCGCGGTTCGCTCTCGATGGTGATCGCCTGCGCGGGGCACACGGCCTCGCACAGCTTGCACGCGATGCAGCGTTCCTCCCCGTTCGGATAGCGCCGCAGCGCGTGCTCGCCACGGAAGCGGGGCGAAAGCGGGGCCTTCTCGAAGGGGTAGTTGATCGTCACCTTGGGCTTGAAGAAATACTTCAGCGTCAAGGCGTGCGCCTTGAGGAATTCCCAGAGGGTGAAGCTCTTGATGAGGTGGGCAACGGTGGTCATGAACCCTGCTCTTTCGGCGAAAAATCGGCGGTGCACAGCCCGGCGGCGTCATAGCGATAGGGTTCGAATGACTGCCCGTCGCGTCCCGCATTCCAGCTATCGTCATAGACAGTAACATGGGCCACCGATTGGCCTTCGCGGCGCAATTTCAGATTGATGATGTAAAGCGCGCTGCCGACCCGGCGGGAGATCTGGTATTCGCGGAACCAGTCGCCGGCCTCGTTCGGCGTGACCGATGCGCGCCCGGCAAGTTGGCTTCCCGTTGCACTTTGCAGCGCCATGATGAAACTTGCATTGGGCAAATGGCCCTTGGGTGCGGCGGGAATGATGCCCCTGAGATCGAAGCTCTCGGTTGCCGTGCCATCGGCGTTCGCGCGCGCAAGGCTGCACGCAAAGGCGGTCGCCGGGATTTCCGGCTGCGGCCGCGTGTCCAGTGTCTCGACCATCATCTGTGCCATCAGAACCACGCCGATCATCCGAAATGCCCCGTCGCCATGAGATAGCCGCTGGTCGCCGCGACAAACAGCAGGCTCATCGGCAGGAACACCTTCCACCCGAGGCGCATCAGCTGGTCGTAGCGGTAGCGTGGCACGGTCGCCCAGATCCAGCTGAACATGAAGAAGAACATGAAGGTCTTGACGAGGAACCAGACGATCCCCGGCACCATGTAAAGCACCGGAATGTCGAGCGGCGGCAGCCACCCGCCCCAGAACAGCAACGTGTTGAGCGAGCACATCAGCAGGATGTTCGCATACTCGCCGAGCCAGAACAGCGCGAAGCTCATCGAGGAATATTCGGTCTGGTAGCCCGCGACGAGCTCGCTTTCGGCCTCGGTGAGGTCGAAGGGCGCGCGCGCGGTTTCAGCGAGGGCCGAGATGAAGAACACCACCCACATCGGGAAGAGCAGCGGATGCACCGCATAGGCGTTGACGAGGCCCAGCCCGAAGCCCTGCTGCGCGTTGACGATCCCGCTGAGGTTGAAGGTGCCTGCGAACAAGACCACGCACACCAGCACGAAGCCGATCGAGACTTCGTAGGAGATCATCTGCGCCGAGGCGCGCATCGCCGAGAAGAACGGGTACTTGGAGTTCGACGCCCACCCGCTCATCACCACGCCGTAAACCCCCATCGAGGAGATCGCGAGGATGTAGAGCAGGCCCACGTTGATGTCCGAAATCACCACGCCCGCATCGAACGGGATCACCGCCCACGCCGCCAGAGCGACAGTGAAGGTGATGATCGGAGCGATCAGGAAGATGCCCTTGTTCGCGGCCGACGGAATGATTGTCTCCTGCAGGAAGACCTTGAGGCCGTCCGCGAAGCTCTGCAGCAGGCCGAACGGCCCGACCACATTGGGGCCCCGCCGCATCATGATCGCACCGAGCACCTTGCGGTCGACATAGATTACCATCGCCACGCTGAACATGACGAGCAGCGAGACGATCAGGATCGCCGCGAGCGTCGCGACAGTCCAGGCCCATTCGTAAGGCAGGCCGAGGGATTGGAAGAAGGCGGTCATTCCGCGGCCTCCTTGATGTCAGCCCCGTGCAGCAGCTCGTCCGAGCAGCGCTGCATTACCTCGCTCGCGCGGGCGATGGGGTTGGTGAGGTAGAAGTCCTTGATCGGGTAGCCCGCAAGCTCGCCCTCGAACTTGGCGCCGCTGTCCGCCTTGGGCAGCGAACCGTAGTTGGCGAGGCCCTCTTCCCCGAAGGCGGGGACGGCGGCGATTATCTTGGACTGAAGCTCCGAGAAGCTGTCGAAGCCGACGGTCACGCCCAGCGCATCGGCGAGCGCACGCAGGATCGTCCAGTCCTCGCGCGCGTCGCCGGGGGCGAAGACCGCCTTTTCGGCGAACTGCACGCGGCCTTCCGTGTTGACGTAGGTCCCGTCCTTCTCCGCGAAAGATGCGCCCGGAAGGATGATGTCGGCGTGATGCGCGCCCTTGTCGCCGTGGTGGCCGATATAGACCTTGAGGCTCTTGGCGTATGGCGCGTAGTCCATCTCGTCCGCGCCGAGGCTCAGCAGAACCTTCGGCGAAGCGGCGGCAATGTCGCCCATCCCGCCCGGCAGGGTGAAGCCCAGCATCAGCGAGGCCATGCGCGCGGCCGAGATATGCAGCACGTTGAAGCCGTTCCAATCGGCCTTAACGAGGCCGAACTTCTCGACCAGCTTGAGCGCAGCAGGCAGCGCGCCCTTGGCCAGCGCCGCCGCGCCGAGGATCACCGCCGGGCGCTGGGCCGACTTCATGACGTCACCCAATTCCTTCGGCACGCGGTTCAGCAGCTTGAGATCGGAGCCGAGGAAGGTCGCCGGATAGGTCGGATCCCATTCGCCGCCGATGACATAGACCTTCGCCCCCGCCTTCACCGCCTTGCGCAAGCGGACGTTAAGCAGCGCGGCCTCCCAGCGGACATTGCTGCCCACGATCAGGATCGCGTCGGCGGTCTCGATCCCCGCGAAGGTCGAATTGAAGTTGACCGCCGCGAGGTTCGACACGTCATAGGTCATGCCGGTCTGGCGCGCCTCGGTGAGGTTCGAGCCGCAGGCATTGACCAGCGCCTTGGCGGCAAACATCGTCTCGGCATCGAGCAGATCGCCCGCGACCGCCGCGATGCTCGCCTTGTCGCCTTCGAGCGCGGAGGCGATCATGCCGAAAGCCTCGGCCCACTCGGCGGGCTGCAAGCGGCCATCACGGCGCACCCACACGCGGTCGAGGCGGCGCTTGGTCAACCCGTCGACCTGATAGCGGCCCTTGTCCGACAGCCACTCCTCGTTGACGTCGTCATTCACCCGCGGCAGCGCGCGCATGACTTCGCGGCCCTTGGAATGGAGCGTGATATTGGCCCCGACCGCGTCCGAGACGTCGATCGAGAGCGTCTTCTTCAATTCCCACGGCCGCGCTTCGAAGGCATAGGGCCGCGAGGTCAGCGCGCCCACCGGGCACAGGTCGATGACGTTGGCCGACAACTCATGCGCCGCCGCCTGTTCGAGATAGGTGGTGATCTGCATATCCTCGCCGCGGTACAGCGCGCCAATCTCGTCCACGCCCGCGATCTCTTCCGAGAAGCGCACGCAGCGGGTGCAGTGGATGCAGCGGGTCATGATCGTCTTGATCAGCGGGCCCATGTACTTCTCGGTCACCGCGCGCTTGTTCTCGTGATAGCGCGAACCGCCGCGGCCATAGGCGACCGCTTGGTCCTGCAAGTCGCACTCGCCGCCCTGATCGCAGATCGGGCAATCGAGCGGGTGGTTGATGAGCAGGAACTCCATCACGCCTTCTCTGGCCTTCTTGACCATCGGGCTATCGGTGCGGATTTCCTGACCGTCAGCCGCCGGCAGCGCGCAGGAGGCCTGCGGCTTGGGCGGCCCGGGCTTCACTTCGACCAGACACATCCGGCAATTGCCCGCGATGCTAAGGCGCTCGTGATAGCAGAAGCGCGGGATTTCCTTGCCCGCCAGCTCGCACGCCTGCAGCACAGTCGCGCCCGCCGGGACCTCGATTTCCTGACCGTCTACGGTGACTTTAGGCATTATGATCTCACCAGCTTATCACGATCGGAGGTTTCAACGATCGCCAAGAATAGATCATCGGGGCCGTAGCCGGAGGCTACCTGCTTGCCAGCATCCTTGCGTTGGGCGTCGGCAAATTTGCCGCACCTCTGTTCGATACGCGTCTGAATTTCGCGCCAGCGAGGTTGCGATGTCGGCTTGAGCTTCTTCTGGTCGACCATCGCTTCCGCCATGCTGACCATAAAGCGGTGATCTCCGGTTTTGTGTGCTACCGCGTAGCCACATTGCACCCATGTGCGAATCGCAGGGGGGACCTCAATGCAAGCGTAGGCAGGAACAGACGCCGCGAAGCCAATCAAAGCAATGAAAACTGTGATCCTCATTCCGCCGCCTCCGCGAACTTGGAATTGTGTTCTTCGATCCGGCGCTCCAGCTCCGGCCGGAAATGCCGGATGAGGCCCTGGATCGGCCATGCGGCGGCGTCGCCCAGCGCGCAGATAGTGTGGCCTTCGACCTGCTTGGTGACTTCCTGCAGCATGTCGATTTCCTCGATTGCCGCATCGCCGGTGCGCAGGCGCTCCATCATGCGCCACATCCAGCCCGTGCCTTCGCGGCAGGGGGTGCACTGGCCGCACGATTCGTGCTTGTAGAAATAGGAGAGGCGGCTGATCGCGCGGACGATGTCGGTCGACTTGTCCATCACGATGACCGCCGCCGTGCCGAGGCCCGAGCCCAGTTCCTTCAGCCCGTCGAAATCCATCGGCGCGCTGCGAATCTGCGCGGCCGGAACCAGCGGCACGGAGGAACCGCCCGGGATGACCGCCAGCAGGTTGTCCCACCCGCCGCGGATGCCGCCGCAGTGCTTTTCGATCAGCTCCTCGAAGGGGATGCTCATCGCTTCCTCGACGACGCAGGGCTTTTCCACGTGGCCGCTGATCTGGAACAGCTTGGTGCCCTTGTTGTTCTCGCGCCCGAAGCTGGAGAACCACGAGGCCCCGCGCCGCAGGATCGTCGGCGCGACCGCGATGCTTTCGACGTTGTTCACGGTGGTCGGGCAGCCATAGAGGCCCGCGCCCGCCGGGAACGGGGGCTTGAGGCGCGGCTGGCCCTTCTTGCCCTCGAGGCTCTCGATCATCGCGGTCTCTTCGCCGCAGATGTAAGCGCCCGCGCCGCGATGCATGAAGACGTCGAAATCGTAGCCCGAACCGCAAGCGTTCTTGCCGATCAGCCCCGCGTCATAGGCTTCTTGAATAGCCTTCTGGAGCGTCTCGGCCTCGCGGATATATTCGCCGCGGATGTAGATGTACGCGGCGCGCGCACGCATCGCGAAGCCTGCGACCAGCGCGCCTTCGACCAGCTTGTGCGGGTCGTGGCGGATGATCTCGCGGTCCTTGCAGCTGCCCGGCTCGGATTCGTCGGCATTGATGACGAGGAAACTCGGGCGACCGTCGCGCGATTCCTTGGGCATGAAGGACCACTTGAGCCCCGTCGGGAAGCCTGCCCCGCCCCGCCCGCGCAGGCCCGAGGCCTTGATCTCCTCGATGATCGCGTCCTGCCCGCGCGCGAGCAGCGCCTTGGTGTCGTCCCAATCGCCGCGCGCCTGCGCTGCCTTCAGACTCCAGTCCTGGAACCCGTAGAGATTGGTGAAGATGCGATCCTTATCGCTAAGCATCACTGCGTTCCCTTTGCCTTGGCGCGCCTGATGCGCACCAGCGAAATCACCTGAAACATCAGGCCCATACCCATCACGATCACGCCCATCTCGTAAGGCCCGGTCACGGTCAGCACCGCGCCCAATGCAAAGCCGGTGAGGCCGAGGATCGCGAAGAGCAGCGTCACCCCGTTCATCCGATTGCCCCCTGCTGCCACAGGCCCGCCACCACCGCGACGATGAGCAGGATCACGCCAATGCGGATCACGCCCATCAGCAGCTTGTAGGCGACGAAGGCCAGCAGCAGCGCGCCGAAGAGGGTGGCGATTTCGGTCACCTTACCACGCGCTCCGGTAGTCGTGGTTTTCCGAGACCATGTCGGTCAGCGTGGTCGGCCCGCCCGCAGGCTCGGAGGTGTGACGTCCCGGCTCCTGCGTGCCGGCCTTCGGCTGCTGCCCTGCGGCGAGCGAATTGAGCACCGCGTCGAGGCGCTCGGGCGTCAGATCCTCGTAATTGTCGTCGTTGATCTGAACCATCGGCGCGGTGGCGCAATTGCCCATGCATTCGACTTCGGTGAGGGTCCACAGGCCATCCGCCGAGACCCCGCCCTTCACCATCCCGCGCTTCTTGCAGGCGGCCATGATGTCGTCCGATCCGCGCAGCATGCAGGGCGTGGTCCCGCATACCTGCACGTGGAATTTGCCCACGGGCTTGAGGTTGTACATGAAGTAGAAGCTGGCGACCTCAAGCACGCGGATCACCGGCATGTCGAGATACTTCGCGACATACTCGATCACCGGCAGCGGCAGCCAGCCCTGCGTATCGGTTTCCGCGCCAACTTGCCGCTGAGCCAGATCGAGCAGCGGCATCACCGCCGAGCGCTGACGCCCCTCGGGATACTTGGCGATTTGCCAGTCGGCGGTTGTCTTGTTCTCCGGCGTCCACGCGAAGCCGCCCCAGCGGGCGCGCAGTTCGGGGGTGTCGGGAGCGGGGGTACGGTCAGCCATGGGCTTTTCTCTTATTCAAAACGCGCGAGCCAATCAGAACTACGCAATCAATCACGGCTCCGACTGCGAGAATCGCCACCAGCAAAATCAGGAGGAACGCCCATCCGAAGCTCGCACCTTTGCTCATGCCAATAAGATCAGTGACTAAGTCGAAAGCTATGATGAGAGCCAACCCCAGTCCCAAAGCGCTTGCAGCCATGGTTCCAATATATCGCGGAGACCTCAGCCTCACCGGTCACACTCCCCGAACACCACGTCGATCGCGCCGAGGATGGCGGTCGCATCCGGCAGCATGTGGCCCTTGGACATGAAGTCCATCGCCTGAAGGTGCGAGAAGGCGGTAGGGCGGATCTTGCAGCGATAGGGCTTGTTGGTGCCGTCGCTGACCAGATAGACGCCGAATTCGCCCTTGGGGCTTTCGGTCGCCACATAGACCTCGCCTGCGGGGACGTGGAAGCCTTCGGTGTAGAGCTTGAAGTGGTGGATCAGGCTTTCCATCGACTGCTTCATCTCGCCGCGCTTAGGGGGCGAGACCTTTCCGTCGGTCGAGGCGATCGGGCCTTGCGGCATATCGCGCAGGCACTGGCGGATGATCTTGGCGCTTTCGTAGACTTCCTTCACGCGCACCATGAAGCGGTCGTAGCAGTCCGAATTGGTGCCGACCGGAATGTCGAATTCCATGCGGTCATAGACATCATAGGGCTGCGACTTGCGCAGATCCCACGGAATGCCGGCAGCACGGATCATCGGGCCCGAGAAGCCCCAGGCAATCGCGTCCTCGCGGCTGACCACGGCGATATCGACATTGCGCTGCTTGAAGATGCGGTTGTCCATGACGAGGCTCATCGCGTCCTCGAACAGCTGGAAAAAGCGGTTGTCGAGCCAGTCGCCGATGTCCACCAGCAGCTTTTCCGGCACGTCCTGATGGACGCCGCCCGGGCGGAAATAGGCCGAGTGCATCCGCGCGCCCGAGGCCCGCTCGAAGAAGTTGAGGCAATCCTCGCGCAGGTCCATGATCCACAGGTTCGGCGTGAACGCGCCGACATCGAGGATGTGCGCGCCCATGTTGAGCATGTGGTTGCAGATGCGGGTCAGCTCGGCGAACAGCACGCGCAGATATTGCGCGCGGATCGGCACTTCGATGTTCAGCAGTTTCTCGATCGCGAGCACATAGGAATGCTCCTGCGCGAGCGGCGAGCAGTAATCGAGCCGGTCGAAATAGGGTAGCGCCTGAAGATAGGTCTTCTGCTCGATCAGCTTTTCGGTGCCGCGGTGGAGCAGGCCGACATGGGGGTCGATCCGCTCGATCACCTCGCCGTCCAGCTCCATCACCATGCGCAGCACGCCGTGCGCGGCGGGGTGCTGGGGGCCGAAGTTGATCGTGTAGTTGGTGATGACCTCGCCTTCGGTGGTCGGCGATTCTTCGAGGTTCATGCTCATCGTCCACCCTCCTTCGAGGTGGCATCAGGGGCGCCCGGTGCTGGAGTGCCGCTGTCCTTCTGGTCGGGCGACGGGGGCGAGACAGGCTTGGCCGCCGCTTCGTCCGCCTTCTTGCCAGCGCCGGTGTCGGCGGGCTTTTCGGTGGTCTTGGGGTCGGCCACCGCGGGAGCCCCGCGCGATTTCTCGTCACCCGGCAGCACGTAATCCGCGCCTTCCCACGGGCTGAGGAAATCGAAGCTGCGCATTTCCTGTGCCAGCTCGACCGGCTCGTACACGACGCGCTTTTCCTCCTCGGAATAGCGCAGTTCGGTGTAACCCGTCATCGGGAAGTCCTTGCGGAACGGATGCCCTTCGAAGCCGTAATCGGTGAGGATGCGGCGCAGATCGGGGTTGCCCGCGAAGGTCACGCCGAACATGTCGAACACCTCGCGCTCAAGCCAGCCCGCGTTGGGCCACAGCGTGGTGACGGTCGGCACGGGCGTGTCCTCGGAAGCCGAGCACTTGACCATCACGCGGTGGTTCTTGGTGAGGCTCTGGAGCATGTAGACGACCTCGAACCGCTCCGGGCGGCTCGGATAGTCGGCCCCGGCGATCTCCATCAGCTGCTGATAGGCGTGATCGTCACGCAGGGTGCGCAGCACCTTTTCCACCGCGTCGCGCTCGACCCGGAAGATCACCTCGCCGTGGGCCTCGACAGCCTCGATCAGCCAGACCGAGATGGTCTCGCTGATAGCGTCGATCACGCCTTCGTTCGAAGCGAAGCGCGGTGCGGAATGCAGAACGGCCATGCGCCCTTACCTTTCGATCGTGCCCACGCGGCGGATCTTCCGCTGCAATTGCATGACGCCGTAAAGCAGCGCTTCGGCAGTCGGGGGGCAGCCGGGAACATAGATGTCGACCGGGACGATCCGGTCGCACCCGCGCACGACGCTGTAGGAATAGTGATAATAGCCGCCGCCATTGGCGCAGCTGCCCATGCTGATCACATATTTGGGGTCCGACATCTGGTCATAGACCTTGCGCAGCGCCGGAGCCATCTTGTTGCACAGCGTGCCTGCGACAATCATGACGTCGGATTGACGCGGGGAAGCGCGCGGTGCGGCACCAAAGCGCTCCATGTCATAACGCGGCATGTTGACGTGGATCATCTCGACCGCGCAGCAGGCAAGGCCGAAGGTCATCCACCACAGGCTGCCGGTGCGCGCCCATTGGAACAGGTCTTCGGTCGAGGTGACGAGGAAGCCCTTGTCATTCACCTCGGTCTGCAGCGACTTGAAGTAGTCGGCGTCAGGCTGGCGCACGTCGCCGCCCTGCGCCGTCGTGAGCTTCGAGATGTCGGGCAATCTCTGGGGAGGCGTAACGATCGTATTCATTCCCAGTCCAACGCCCCTTTCTTCCATTCATAGGCAAGGCCCACCGCGAGGATGAACAGGAACACCATCATCCCCGTCCAGCCCACCCAGCCCGTCTCGCCCAGGCTGACGGCCCAGGGGAACAGGAAGGCGGCCTCGAGATCGAAGACGATGAAGCTGATTGCCACAAGGTAGAAGCGCACGTCGAACTGGCTGCGCGCGTCCTCAAAGGCCGGGAAGCCGCATTCATATTCCGACAGCTTCTCCGCATCAGGATTGTGCACGCCTGTCAGGCGCGACACTGCCATCGGTGCCACCACAAAGAGCACCGACAGCCCGAGCGCAACGAGCACGAATAACAGTATCGGAAGATACTGACTGAGATCGATCACAGCGATGTCCAAGCTATTAATCCCGAGGTCGCCCTAAGCCGGTCCGCCGCGCGGTGCAAGCCTGCGACTCGGGGAAAAGCCCGTAAGGATGTTGCAGGAAATGGAACAGAGCTTGCGGCGCGACGCCCGGCCCACCTACTTCAACATGCGCGCGACGGCCGCCTCGGTCGCCTTGCCATAGGGCGGCTTCAACCCGCCCAGCTTGGCGATGTCGATCTTGGGCTGGTGATAGACCGCGCGGGCATGGCTGAATTCGCGGAAACCCTCGATCGCGTGATAGCTGCCCATGCCTGAAGGCCCGATCCCGCCGAACGGCAGGTCTTCCATCGAAACATGGAACACTACGTCATTGGTGGTCACCCCGCCCGAGATCGTGCGGGTCAGCACCCGCTCCTGCTCGCCCTTGTCCTCGCCAAAGTAATAGAGACCGAGCGGCCGGTCGTGCTCGTTGATGTAGTCGACCGCCTGATCGACCGCCTTGTAGGTCATCACCGGCAGCACGGGGCCGAAGATTTCTTCCTGCATTACGGTCATGTCGTCGCTGACGCCGCGCAGCACCGTCAGCGGCATTTTGCGCTGGTTGGCGTTGGCGAAGTCCTCGCCCGCCGGGTTGACTTCGATCACCTCGGCGCCCTTGCCGCGCGCGTCTTCGACAAGACCCTGAAGCCGCTCGAAATGGCGGTCGGAGACGATCGAGGCGTAGTCGTCATTGTCGAGCAAACGCGGATACATCGCGGCGGCCGCGCCAGTGACGCCTGCCACGGCTTCATCGGCCTTGTCCTCGGGCACGATGAGATAGTCGGGGGCAAGGCAGATCTGGCCTGCGTTCATCATCTTGCCGATGGCGATCCGCTCGCCCGCCTTGGCGAAATCGGCGCTCCGGCCCATGATGACCGGCGACTTGCCGCCGAGTTCAAGCGTCACTGGCACGAGATTTTCCGCCGCCGCCTGCATCACGCGGCGGCCCGTGGCGGTCGATCCGGTGAAGACGAGGTGATCGAAGGGCAGCGAGGAGAACGCCGCCGCCACTTCCGGCCCGCCGGTGATCACGGTGACTTCCTCGGGCTGGAAATATTGCGCGGTGAGCTCGGCCATCAGCTCGCTGGTGCGCTCGGTGAATTCGGAGGGCTTGATCATCGCCCGGTTGCCCGCCGCAAGCACCTGCATCAGCGGGCCGAAGGCGAGCTGCACCGGGAAATTCCACGGTGAGAGAATGCCGATCACGCCCTTGGGCACGTAACGCACTTCTGCCTTGGCACCCAGCAGGCCCAGCGGGAACTGCACCTTGCGCTTCTCGGGCTTCGACCAGGCGTCAATGTGCTTCAAGGCATGGGCCCCGGCGCCGACCGTCGTGCCGATATCGGTCAGCATCGACTGCGCCTGCGAGCGATTGCCGAAATCCGCGCTCATCGCCTTCGACAGCGCCTCGCCGTGATCCTTCAGCAGCGCCATCGCGCGGCGGATGCGGTCCTTGCGCTGGCTCAGCGGTTCGGGCCGAGAGGCAGTGAAGGCGGCGCGCTGGCGGGCCAGCAGCGCTTCGAGGTCTTGGCGGCGATCGTCGGCCATGTCGTTCTCCCGTTCGGACATGAAGGGTTTCGATTTGCGACGTGTTGTCGCGCAAAGCCGCCCAACTGACAAGCATGTTGCCTCGCCCCGCGCACAATTGCCATTGCCGCATTGCAGCATTAGATCAGGTTCAAAGACATAACCTCACAGGAAGGACGACCTCATGACCCCGCTCTCCCCCAACGATCCGATCGTGATCCTCTCCTACGCCCGCACCCCGATGGGTGCGATGCAGGGCGCGCTGGCGGACGTTTCGGCGACCGATCTAGGCGCGGTCGCGGTCAAGGCGGCGGTCGAGCGGGCCGGGGTTTCGGGCGAAGAAATCGACCGCGCCTATATCGGCTGCGTCCTGCCCGCGGGCCTCGGTCAGGCCCCCGCGCGCCAGGCCGCGATCAAGGCGGGTCTGCCGCTCAGCGTGCAGGCGACCACCGTCAACAAGGTCTGCGGATCGGGGATGCAGACCGTGATCATGGGTGCAGAAGCGCTTGCCAGCGGCACCATCGACGTTGTCGTGGCGGGCGGCATGGAGAGCATGACCAATGCGCCCTACCTCCTCAAGAAGCACCGTTCGGGCGCGCGGCTGGGGCACGATACCGCCTATGACCACATGTTCCTCGACGGGCTGGAAGACGCCTACGAACAGGGCCGCGCGATGGGCACCTTCGCGCAGGACACCGCCAACGCCTACCAGATGACCCGCGAGGAGATGGACGCCTACACCATCGAATCGCTCGCCCGCGCCAACAACGCCATCGCTAGCGGCGCCTTCGCCGACGAGGTCGTGCCGGTGACGGTCAGCACCCGCGCAGGCGACGTGGTGGTCGAGCATGACGAAGCCCCCGGCAAGGGCCGCCCGGACAAGATCCCGCAGCTGAAGCCCGCCTTCGCCAAGGACGGCACGATCACCGCGGCGACCTCCTCCTCGATCTCGGACGGTGCGGCCGCGCTGGTGCTGACCCGCGCGAGCGTCGCCGAGGCCAAGGGGCTCGCCCCGGTCGCGCGCATCATCGCCACCGCCGCCCACGCGCAGGCTCCCGCCGAGTTCACCACTGCGCCGATCCCGGCGATCCAGAAGGTGCTCGAGCGCGCCGGGTGGAGCGTCGATGATGTCGATCTGTTCGAAGTCAACGAAGCCTTCGCCTGCGTCGCGATGTTCGCGATGCGCGACCTCGGCATTCCGCATGAAAAGATCAACGTGAACGGTGGCGGCACCGCGCTGGGCCACCCGATCGGTGCCTCGGGTGCGCGGATCATCGTCACGCTGATTGCGGCGCTGAAGGCCAAGGGCAAGACGCGCGGCGTTGCCAGCCTGTGCATCGGCGGCGGGGAAGCGACCGCCGTGGCAGTCGAACTGGTCTGATCAATCGCGTTCGCCGGGCGGTGCCTAGCCGCCCGGCAGCGCTTCCGATCCCCACAGGCGCGCGGCGCTGATCCAGCCCTTGCGCCCGGCGATGTCGATATCGCACCAGCCTTCGCGGCAGGATTTCACCGCGCCGACCACGCCGGGCTCGGCCCGCCACTTGACCCCTGACGTGCTGCTCGGCTCGGCCCTGATCTCCGCAAGCCCCTTGCCGATCACAACGCCGCCGCGCGCGGGATCGAGCTGGCTTGCCGCGATCCAACCCTGCGTGCCCTCGTGGTCCTCGACCAGACGCCAGCCCTCGCGCACGCGCACCACCTTCACCGGCAGGCCCTTGCGCTGATAGACCCAGCTCACCGGATATTCCCCGCTTGGCCCGACCCGCATGTTGACGGTCTCGTAGCGCAGGCTTGCCCAATAGGGTACGGCCCTGTCCTGCGCGCGGAGCGGAGCGGTCACGGCGGCGGCGGCGAGCATCAGCGCGAGGCCGATGAGCGCGAAAAAACGGAATCCCTGCATGGCCGCAGCGATAGCGCCTTCCGCTGAAGGGATTCAAGCAGCCCGTGCACATCCTTGCCTTGACCGCCACAGGCCTGTGGCATTAGCCCCGCAGCCATGACCCAGCGCCCCACCCGCCCGCTTGCCGCCGCGCCCCGCGTGATCGTGACCCGTCACCTGATGCCAGCGGTCGAGGAGCGGATGCGCGAGCTGTTCGATGTGGTGCTGAACGAGGCGGATGTGCCGATGACCCGCGACCAGCTCGCGGCCGCGATGCAGGATTGCGACGTGCTGGTGCCCACCGTCACCGACAGGATCGACGCCGATCTGATCGCCGGTGCGGGCGAGCGGCTGGGCCTGATCGCCAGCTTCGGCGCGGGGACCGAGCATATCGACCTTGCCGCTGCCGCCGCGCGCAAGATCATCGTCACCAACACGCCCGGCGTGTTCACCGACGACACCGCCGACCTCGCGATGGCCGGCATCATCGGCGTGCCGCGCCGCATCCGCGAAGGCACCGCGCTGGTGCGCCGCGGCGAGTGGACCGGCTGGGCGCCCTCGGGCCTGCTCGGCCGCAAGCTGGCAGGCAAGGTGCTCGGCATCATCGGCATGGGCCGCATCGGGCAGGCGGTCGCGCATCGTGCGCGCGCCTTCGGGCTGGAGATCGCCTATACCAACCGCAGGCAACTGCCCGAGGCTTTGGAGCGGATGCTGGGCGCGCGTTATGTCGGCAATGTCGATACGCTCATGGCTGAGGCCGACATTCTCACGCTGCACTGCCCGCTGACCGAGGAAACCCGCCACCTCGTCGACGCGCGCCGCATCGCGCTGATGAAGCCGGGCAGCTCCATCGTGAACACCGCGCGCGGCGAGCTGATCGATCAGGAGGCGCTGATCGCGGCGCTCGAATCCGGCCACCTCGCCGGCGCGGGGCTTGACGTCTATCCGGATGAGCCCAACGTCGATCCGCGCCTGATCGCGCACCCCAATGTCATGACGCTCCCCCACATCGGCAGCGCCACTGCCGAGGGGCGCGAGGATTCGGGGCACAAGGTGATCGCCAATATCCGCATGTGGGCCGACGGCCACCGCCCGCCCGATCAGGTGCTGACGGCGCTGATCTGAACCTCTGGACGCGCGGCAAAAGCGCGCCATACTCGCGCATGATGGCCGAGACCAATCTGTGCACCCGATGTGGACTGTGTTGCAGCGGCGCGCTGTTCGATTTCGGCCCGCTGACGGGCGAGGAAGTCGATCAGGCGCGCGCCGACGGACTGGCGGTGCTGGAGGCCGAGGGCGAATTCGGCTTCGCCCTGCCCTGCCCGGCGCTCGATGGCGCTTGCTGCACCGCCTATGCCACCCGCCCCGGCACCTGCCGCGCCTATCGCTGCAAACTGCTGCGCGCGCTGGAGGCCGAGGACCTGACTGTCGCCGAAGCCATGAGCCACGTCGAAGAAGCGCGCGCGATAATGGCGGCGCTCACCCTGCAATTGCCCTCCGGCATGACCGTCACCGACCTGCGCCGGATGCGCCGCCGCGCGACGGCTGAGGACGATGCCGCGCCGCTGATGGCCCCGCCGCACCTGATGATCGCGCTGGGGATGCTTGACCTCGTGCTCGACCAGCACTTCCGCAAGGCCTCCGAACGCCAGATCATGCCGCGCGGCTGAGGCGGCGCGTCGCTCAATCCTGCAAGTATACCGCGATCCGCGCCCATTCCTCCCGAATGATGCGGCCCAGCGCCATCCGGTTGACGAGCGCTGCAAGCGGCCCGCTCCCTCCGGCCAGCACCCGCTCGCGCACGGTCGCTTCCGGCCAGCCTTCCCACACTCCCGCCACGCTCCACAGGTTGTAGCCGAAGGCAGGCGCAACCTCGTCGCGGAATATGGCTTCGGCCTCGGCAGGGGAGAAGCCCTGCGCGCAAATAACCTCGGCCATGTGGCGATAGCTGCGCGGGGTCAGTTCGGTATCGAGAAAGGCGTCCGACAGCGCGCACCAGACGGGCAGGCGGCGCGCAATTTCCGGTTCGGAAAGCTGCGCGACCGCCAAGCGGCTCAATCCCCCGTCAGAATCCGCTCGACCAACTCGCCCACGCTCGGCGTGTAGCCGTTCGAATAGAACGGGTCCTGCTTGAAGCGGTAGGCGGCGTGACCCGCGAAGGCGAGGTTGTTGTCGGGATCGTCGCCGTGGGCGATGTCCTGCAGGGTCTTCTGAATGCAGAAGCTGCGCGGGTCGGCGAGGCGGCCGGTGGTGTAGTCGTCGTGATCCTTCCAGCTCGAGAACTGGCAGTGCGACAGGCAGCCCATACAGTCCTGCTGGTCCTTGCGGATCGTGTCGCGCGCGTCCGGCGTGACGAAGACGACGGTGTTCTCCGGCGTCTTCAAGGGCTCGGAATGCCCCGCGCGCATCCACATTTCGGCGCGGGTCTTATCCTCGGGCTTCACCCAGAAACTGCGCGCCTTGCCGTCTTCGCCGAGTTGCACGGTGCCCTCTTCCTCGCCGCGCTTGAAGAACGGGATCTGGCGCTCCGAACGGTGCATCAGGTCGTAGAGAAACGGGGTCTTCACCGCGCTCGAATAGAAGCCGGTGGGCGAGAACTTGTGGAGCAGCACGTCGCCCGGTTCGACAGTGCGCAGCATGTCCTTCCAGATCTGCGGGATCGGGCTTTCCTGCGTCAGCAGCGGGCGCGTGCCGAACTGGAAGGCGATGGTGCCGAGCTCGGGATTGTCGATCCAGTCGTTCCACTCGCGCAGGAACCACACCCCGCCGGCCATGACGATGGGAACGGAATCGGGCACGCCCTCGATCCGCATCATGTCGCGCAGGGTCTTCACCCGCGGATAGGGATCTTCGGGCTTGGTCGGGTCTTCGGCGTTGGAAAGGCCATTGTGCCCGCCCGCCAGCCAGGGGTCTTCATAGACCACCGCCGCCATGAGATCGGGGACCTTGTGATAGGACCGCTTCCACAGCGCGCGGAAGGCGCGGCCGGAGCTGACGATCGGCAGATAACAGACGTTGAAGCGCGCGGCGATTTCGGCGAGCTTGTAAGGCATCCCTGCGCCGCAGGTGACGCCGGTCACCATGCCGCGGGTGTTTTCCAACACGCCTTCGAGCACGGCCTGCGCCCCGCCCATTTCCCACAGCACGTTGATATTGATCGCGCCCTTGCCGTTCGCGATCTCGTAGGCCTTCTTCACCTGCGTGGTCGCGCCGTCGATCGCGTAGCGGATCAGCTCCTGATGGCGCTCTTCACGGGTGCGGCCGTGATAGACCTGCGGGATCGGGTCGCCGTTCTCGTCATAGCTGTCGGCGTTGACCGCGCTGACCGTGCCGATACCGCCCGCAGCCGCCCACGCGCCCGAACTGGCATGATTGGTCGCCGAAACACCCTTGCCGCCTTCGACCAGCGGCCAGACTTCCCGCCCGCCATAGATGATCGGGCTCAATCCCTTGAACAATGAAAACTCCCATTCGCACCGTCCCTTGGCGCGCATTACGGTTTGGTCACATAGATGCGAGATACGCGCGCCGCAACGCCTGAGACGCGATGTCGGTTTGCGCGCTTTGCTACCCGGCCTCGCACACCTTGATCGCGTCGGGTTCGGTGCGCTTGGCGCCGCGCTGGAAGCGCGCGAAATAGCCCTTGATGTCAGGGCGTTCGATATATTCGACCAGCACATAGCCGACCGCCTCGAACTCGCAGAACAGCAGCGTGTGTGGCAGGCCGTGGCTGCCGACCCTGCTTTCGCTTTCCACCACGATGATCTGCCCGCCGGCGTTCAGCGCGGGCCACATGTTCCACAGGAAGGCGTAGGGATCGCTGACTTCGTGGTACATGTGCACCATGAAAATCCGGTCGAAACTGTCATCGGGAAGCTGCGGATTGTCGGCGACGCCGGGCTTGATCGAGATGTTCTCAAGCCGCTCCTTCTCGACGCGCTGGAACAGCCGCTTGAGCGCCTCGCCGTCGATATCCTGCGCCAGAACGCGTCCGTCCTTCCCGACCCTTTCGGCGAGGCGGATGGTGTAATAGCCCTCGCCCGCACCGATATCGGCAACGGTCATGTCGGCACGGATATCGGCGAGGTCCATCACCACCTGCGCCTCGTTGCGCTCATCACGCGCGTCTTCGTTGGAGAACTGGTTGGAGACGATTTTGGCAATCGGGCGATCGGGCTTGGGGAAGACCGCCTCACTCGCGGTGGGGCCCGGGACGATCGGCATCACATTGTCGCAGCCCGCAAGTGCGAGCGCCGCCATCAGCGCAGCACCGCAGGAAAGACCACGCGAGCGCATCGACGGCTACTCCACGTCCTCGATCTCGACCGTCTCGCCCGTGACCCGCTGCGCCAGCGCGGCCGAGATGAAGGGGTCGATCGCCCCGTCGAGCACCGCGTCAGGCGAGGTCGAGACGACGCCGGTGCGCAGGTCCTTGACCATCTGGTAGGGCTGCAACACGTAGGAGCGGATCTGGTGGCCCCAGCCAATGTCGCTCTTGGCGGAATGCTCGGCGCTCGCCGCTTCCTCGCGCGCGCGCATTTCGGCTTCATAGAGCCGCGCCTTCAGCATGTTCATCGCGATTTCGCGGTTCTTGTGCTGGCTGCGATCCTGCTGGCTGGCAACCACGATGCCGGAAGGCTGGTGCGTGATGCGCACCGCGGAATCGGTGGTGTTGACGTGCTGCCCGCCCGCACCGGACGCGCGGTAGGTGTCGATCTTGAGATCGGCCGGATTGATGTCGATCTCGAAAGAATCGTCGATCACCGGATAGACCCACACGCTCGAAAATGACGTGTGCCGCCGCGCCGAACTGTCATAGGGGCTGATACGGACAAGCCGGTGGACGCCGCTCTCGGTCTTGGCATAGCCGTATGCGCCGTCGCCCTTGATCAGCAGCGTGGCCGACTTGATCCCGGCCTGCTCGCCCGCCTGATATTCGACCGTCTCGACCTTGAAACCGCGCCGTTCGGCCCAGCGGCCATACATGCGGAAGAGCATTTCGGCCCAGTCCTGGCTCTCGGTCCCGCCCGCGCCGGCGTGGATTTCGAGATAGGTGTCATTGCCGTCCGCCTCGCCCGACAGCAGCGCCTGCACCTTGTCGGCATCGGCCCGGTCCGCCAGCGCAGAGAGCGTCTTGAGGCCATCCTCCACGATCGAGTCCTCGCCCTCGGCCTCGCCCATTTCGATGAACTCGATCGCGTCGGCCATTTCGGCCTCGATTTCGCGGACCGTGTTGACCGCCGTTTCCAGCGTCTTTTGCTCGCGGCTGATCGCCTGCGCCTGCTTGGGATTGTCCCACAGGTTCGGGTCCTGCACCCGCGCGTTGAGTTCGTCGAGGCGGCGCAGCGCGCGCTCCCAGTCGAGCGACAGGCGCACCAGCGCCAGCGCCGCTTCGATCCGGTTGATATAGGCTTGGGCCTCGGCCCGCATGGTTGATCCTTCAATCGTGCCAGAAAAGTCGGCACCGCTTAGCGGCGGCGGCGCGTTTGTAAAGCGCGGCCCCGCCTTACTTCTTCAGCGCGCGCACCGCCGCAAGCGTCTTTTCGACATGGCCGCGATAATCCGCGTTGGAATGCACCGCAACGATCCGCCCGTCCTGCGCGATCACATAGGACGTGCGGGTGGTGAAGCCCGACTTGCCCGCCGCCACGTCATAGGAGGCGATGATCTTGGCGCTCGCCACGCCCACCGGAAAGGCATCGCGGCATTCCTCGCGGCTGAAGCGCTTGAGCGTGGCGATATCGTCGTTCGAAAGGCCGATCACGCTCGCACCCGCGGCCTTGAACTGGGGCATCGCCTCGGCAAAGGCATTCGCCTCGAGCGTGCAGCCCGAGGTGAAGGCTTTGGGGTAGAAATAGAGCACCACCGGCCCCTTCGCCAGGGCAGCCGAGAGGTTGAAGCCGAACTCCCTGCCCGCCAGCGCGGCGGTGGTGGCAAAGGCGGGGGCCTTGGTGCCCTGTGGCAATTCGGCTTGCGCTGCCGTGGGCGCGACAAGCGTGAGGGTGGCAGTGCCAAGCCCGGCAAGGGCAAGCGCGGCGAGCGGAGCGGCGAGGAAACGGCTGGTCATGCCCACGTCAACCCGCCAGCCCGGCCTGCGGTTCCTGAGCGCATCGCGGCGATCAGTCGGTGGCGCCGGTGTCGATGAAGTCGACCGGCTCATCGACAGGCTCGTCCACCACCGCGCTCTCGGCGCTTCTGCGACCGGCGCGGATCAGTGCGATGATCTCGTTGCGCTTGGCGGCGATGGCGTCCTGCCGCGTGTAGCGATCGGGTTCCGTGTTGGGCTTGAACGCCTCCCAGATGATCGCCGACTTGGGATCGTCGGTCGGCCAGCCATCGAACACCCGCTTGCCGCTGCGCCGGTCGACCCGCACCATCTGCACGCCCTGCGGTGCGACCGGGGGCAGATCGGACCACTTGGACTTGGTCTTTTCGATCAGGATCTTGATGATCGGGGCGGAGATCGTGCCGCCATAGGCATAGCCGCCCATGTTGCGCGGCTGGTCGAAACCGACATAAGCCCCGGCAACCATCCGCTGTGTGCCGCCGATGAACCACACGTCCTTGGGGCCGGTGGTGGTGCCGGTCTTGCCGAACAGCGGCAATTCGAGCGGATTGAGCACCGTTGCGGTGCCGCGGCTGACCGCGCCGCGCAGCATGTGCATCACCTGAAACGCGGTGCGTGCGTCCATCGCCTGCGTGCCCTTGACGCCCAGTCGCGGCATCGGCTTGCCGTCCCACTTGGCCATGTTGCAGCCCCGGCAATCGCGGGTATCGGCGCGCCACAGCACCTTGCCGCGGCGGTCCTGCACATAGTCGATCACGGTCGGCGGATTGAGCTTGCCGTGGTTGGCCAGCGCCGAATAGGCGGCCGTCATCCTGACCAGCGTGGTCTCCCCCGCCCCCAGCGCGGTCGAGGGATAGGACGGGAACTTGCCGATCCCCAGCTTCTCGATCCCCTTGACGACATTGGGCATCCCCGCCGTCATGCCGATCTGGACGGTCATGATGTTCTGCGATTGCTCGAGCCCGTAGCGCATCGGGTATTGCCCGCCCCGGCCCGATCCGCGGATGCACTTCTCGCCGAGGTTCGCGCCCTGATAGTAACAGAAGCGGTTGTTATCGACCTGGGTCGACGGGGTCATGCCGCTGTCAAGCCCTGCCGCATAGACGAAGGGCTTGATGGTCGATCCGGGCTGGCGCATCGCTTGCGTCGCGCGGTTGAAGTCGGAAAGGCGATGGTCGAATCCGCCCTGCATCGCCAACACCCGGCCCATCTGCGCGTCCTGCACCACCAGCGCGCCCTGCGCTTCGGGAATGGTGCGCACCTGCCAGCCACTGCCCGAGGGGCTCGCCGCGATCACGTCACCCGCCTTGAGGGCATTGGGAAGACCGCTCAGCGGATATTCCTTGCCGTCGGCAAAGCCGATCCGCGCAGAGCTGCCGCTGCGCTGCGTCACCACGCCCACGCGCCAATCCTTATAGTTGATGCCGAGCGGCGAGGATTGCAGCTGGCTCGCCCAATTGCCCGCGCCCACGTCAATCGTCGCGATCGGCCCCGCCCAGGCGCGCCCGCCGTGATAACGCAGCAGGCCCTCGCGCAGCGCATCGCGCGCGGCGGTCTGCATTTCGGGATCGAGGCTGGTGCGGACCCACAGCCCGCCTGCATAGACCGAATTGGGCCCGCTCTCCGCCGTCTCGCCGAAGCGTTCGATCAACTCGCGGCGCACTTCCTCGAGGAAATAGCCCGCATCGACCGACCGCTCGCGCCGCTGGGTGACGAGGCCCAGCGGCTTGGCCGCCGCCGCGCGCCGCTCGGAGCCGGTGATGAAGCCGTTCTCCTCCATCTGGCCGAGCACGAAATTGCGCCGTTCGAGCGCCGCGGCTTCCTGCCCCTTGCGGCCATAGCGCTCGGGCGCCTTGGGCAGGATCGCAAGGAACGCCGCCTCGTGCAGTTCGAGCTGGTCGACATCCTTGTCGAAATAGGCCCGCGCCGCCGCCTGCACCCCGAACGAACGCCGCCCGAGCGGGATTTCGTTGAGATAGAGCTCAAGGATCTCCTGCTTGGTCAGCACGCCCTCGATGCGCCCGGCAAGGATCATTTCCTTGAGCTTGCGCGTCACTGAGTATTCGTCGCCCAGAAGCAGGTTCTTGGCGACCTGCTGGGTGATGGTTGACCCGCCCACCGCGCGCTTGGTGCGCGCCGGGTTGAGGTAGTCGATGACCGCCCCGGCGGTGCCGAAATAATCGATCCCGCCGTGGCTGAAGAAGGTCTTGTCCTCAGCCGAGAGATAGGCCTCGATCAGAAGCTCCGGAAAGTCGGCATATTGCAACTGCACCCGCCGCTCGCGCGCGTAGGAATGGACGATCTCGCCGTCATAGCCGCGCACCACGGTGGGCAACGGCGTCTCGTAGGTCAGCAGCGCCTCCGCCTCGGGCAGGTCACTGGCGAGCCAGACGAACACCGCGATCCAGATCGCCATGAAGACCCCGAAAGCGATCGCCGCCAGCTTGAACAGACGGCTCTCCCGCCAGCGTGCGCCGAACCAGGCCAGCACGCCGCCGATGTCGCGGTTGATGCGATAGCGCAGGTAGGCCCAATGCGACAGCGCGGCGCCATCCGCTTCGGGAAGGTCGGCGGGAGGAGAGGCGGTGGGATCAGTCATCGGCGCGCGCCAACTAGCACGCCGGCAAGCCCCAAGGCTAGCCGCAATGCGAACACAATCCGCGCCCTTCAGTTCGCATCATCGCCCGCATCGCTGCGCCGCGCAAAGTAGACCTGCACCGCGCGCGCCAGCACGCCGGCATATTGCCCCCGCCCCTCGGCCGTGGTCAGCCGCGCACGATCGGTGCGGTTGGTGACGAAGCCGCTTTCGAACAGCACCGAAGGCACATCGGGCGCGCGCAGCACGGCGAGCGCCGCCGACCGGCGCGGCTGGGGGTGGAAGGCGAGCCGGTCATTGCCTTCGCGCAGGATCAGCCCGGTGAACTCGGCCGCATCATCCTGCGTGCGCTGCTGCGACAGCCCGACGAGGATCGCGCTGACAGCCTCGCTCGTGCCGTCGATGGCAATGCCGTTCAACCGGTCGGCACCGTTCTCGCGCGCGGCGAAGCGGGCCGCCGCCTCGCCCGAGGCCTCGTTCGACAGGGTGTAGATGCTCGCCCCGCTGACATCGTCGCGCTCCCCGGCGGAGTCGGCGTGGATCGAAATGAACAGATCGGCATCGAGCAGGCGCGCGATCTCGGGCCGGTGGGCGAGCGGCAGGATGCGATCATCGCTGCGGGTGAGCGCGACCCTGATCCCGCCCGCCTTGAGCAGCTCGTCGCGCAGCGCCAGCGCGATGGCGAGGGTGATGTCCTTCTCGCTGACCTTGCGCCCCTCGGCATCGGTCCCGATCGCCCCGGGATCGCGCCCGCCGTGTCCGGCATCGATCACCACCAGCGGACGGGCAGGATCATCGGGCCCGGCGACGTCCGGCAGGTCGACCACCACCTCCGCCGCGCCAAGCGGAATGCTCACCACATAGCCGCGCCCCCAGTGCGGCACCGGGATAGTGAGACCAAACGCCGCCGCGCCTCCCAGCACCAGGGCCGGGACCAGCAGCACGATCAGCATGAGGGTGCGATAACTCATTGCCGCATCGGCTTACGTTCTTGCGCGCAGGAAACGCAATAGAGTTGCGGGGTTTGCCCCACAGTGCTAGCGATGTTGTCGGAGAGGTCGGATCAAGGCGCGCTGCGCCCCAACTGCCCACCTCCCGCGCCGGGGCACCATCTTTCTCTTCCGCCCTCGGCATCAAGACAGGTTGATGCAGTGACGATACGTTTTTCCCGATCGACAAGCCCGCAGCGCCCTTCGCGCTCGCGTGTCGTTTCGGGTCAAGACGCGGCGACCTTCCGCACGTTCGCCATTGCAGACACGAGCTTCGCGCCCGCCGCCGCTGGCGGTCTTGGCGCGATCATCCCTCCCGGCATGGCCTTCGGGCAGGCCGGTTCCCCACACTATGCGCGCCCCCTTCCCCCGCTGATGCGGGCAAGGCCGGGCGCTTGGAGACTATTTAATGGCAACGCGCATGCTCATCGATGCGCGCCACCCGGAAGAAACACGGGTGGCGGTTCTGCAAGGCAACCGGATTGAGGAATTCGATTTCGAATCTGCCGAACACAAGCAGATCAAGGGCAATATCTACCTCGCCAAGGTAACCCGGGTCGAACCTTCGCTTCAGGCGGCCTTTGTCGACTTCGGCGGCAATCGCCACGGCTTTCTCGCCTTCAGCGAAATTCACCCCGATTACTACCAGATCCCCAAGGCGGATCGCGACGCGCTGCTCGCCGAGGATGCTGAGGCCGCCGAAGAAGAAGAGCGCCTGCGCGCCGAAGAGGAAGACGAAGGCATCGCCCCCGGCGCCGAATATGACGCCGAGGACGACAGCGGCGAAGCGCTGGCCGAAGATTTCGCCGAGAACGGCGTCGAGGAAGTCGACACCTCCGACAAGGACGATGTCGCCACCATCGAAGATGGCGCTTCCGACGAGGAAGGCGGCGACGACGAGGCCGGCGATACCGAGGAAAATTCCGAGGATAATGGCGAAGAGCGTGGCCGCCGCGGGCGTGGTCGTCGTCGTCAGGGCAAGGGAAGCGACAAGGGCGGCAACGACAAGGGTGGCCGCAGCCGCGCCAAGCAGGTCGACGAAGTGCGCGCCAAGCGCATGGCGCTGCGCCGCCGCTACAAGATCCAGGACGTGATCCAGCGCCGCCAGGTGCTGCTCGTCCAGGTCGTCAAGGAAGAGCGCGGCAACAAGGGCGCGGCGCTGACCACCTATCTCAGCCTTGCCGGGCGCTATACCGTGCTGATGCCCAATTCGTCGCACGGCGGCGGGATCAGCCGCAAGATCAGCTCCACTAGCGATCGCAAGCGGCTGAAGGACATGGTCTCCGATCTCAAGCTGCCGCGCAGCATGGGCCTGATCGTGCGCACCGCGGGCATGAGCCGCACCAAGCCCGAGATCAAGCGCGACTTCGATTACCTCGCCCGCGTGTGGGACGAGATCCGCGAGAAGACCCTCGCCTCGGTCGCGCCGGCGCTGATCCATTCGGACAGCGACCTCATCAAGCGCGCGATCCGCGACATCTACAACAAGGAAATCGAGGAAGTCGTCGTCGAGGGCGAGGAAGGCTACAAGTCGGCCAAGGCCTTCATGAAGCTGCTGATGCCCAGCCACGCGCGGCGGGTGAAGGCCTATTCCGATCCGGTGCCGCTGTTCCAGCGCTATGGTGCGGAAGACCAGCTCAAGGCGATGTATGATCCGATGGTGCAGCTCAAGAGCGGCGGCTATCTGATCATCAACCCGACAGAGGCACTGGTGTCGATCGACATCAACTCGGGCCGTTCGACCAAGGAACACGGGATCGAGGCGACCGCGCTTCACACCAACCTCGAAGCGGCGAAGGAAATCGCCCGCCAGCTGCGCCTGCGCGACATGGCGGGGCTGGTGGTGATCGACTTCATCGACATGGAATATTCGAACAATGTTCGAAAGGTCGAGAAGGCGATGAAGGAGGCGCTGAAGAACGATCGCGCGCGCATTCAGGTGGGCCGCATCAGTTCGTTCGGCCTGATGGAAATGAGCCGCCAGCGGCTGCGCACCGGGGTGCTCGAGGCGACCACCCGCGAATGCCCGCACTGCGATGGCACCGGCCTTGTCCGCACGGCCTCTTCCGCGGGCCTTTCGGCGCTGCGGCTGATCGAAGACGAGGCGGCCAAGGGCAAGGGTACGCAAATCCGTCTGGCGGCGAGCACCGAGGCAGCGATCTACCTGCTCAATGAAAAACGCGCCGATCTGGTCGAGATCGAACAGCGCTATGGCGTCAACGTCGCAGTCGTCCCCGAAGGCGAGGACGAAGGCGCGAAGATGAGCGTTTCAAGCTCCGGCCCGCGCCCGGCGCAGGCCCCCAAGTTCGAACCGATCATCGACGAGGACGAGGACGACCTGCCCGAGGAAGAGGACGACTTCGCCGAGGACGAGGCCGAGCCCGAGGAGCGTCAGCCCCGCAAGCCGCGGCGCGAGCGCGCCGACAATGACGATGGCAGCGACGACAATGGCGGGCGCAAGAAGAAGCGCCGCCGTCGCCGTGGCGGGCGCGGCCGCAATCGCGACCGCGAGGATGGTGCCGAGAGCGAGGCCCAGGACAATGATACCGCCGGAAGCGACACCGACAATGGCGACAACGCACACAGTGAAGAGGGCGAGGATCGCACGGACACGCCGACAGGTGACGATGGCGCGACCGACGGCGAGGGCCGCCCCAAGAAGCGTCGCCGTCGCGGCGGTCGCGGTCGCAAGCGTCGTGACGGCACCTATGAGGGCGATACCGACGAAAACGGCGAGAGCGACGCAAATGGCGATACGGTGAACACCGAAGCAGCCGAAGCGTCGCAAGCCGAGCCAGACGCGGCGGTAGAACCGGCTCCCGAAGCTCCGGCCGAAAAGCCCAAGCGGGTGCGTGCGCCGCGCAAGAAGAAGGTGGCGGAACCCGTGGCCGAGGATGTGCCCGCCGAGCTCGCTCCCGAGCTTGCAGCCGAAGCCGCCGATGCGACCGCCGCGCCGGACACGGAAGCCGCGCCCGCACCGGCCGAAAAGCCCAAGCGCAAGCGCGCCCCGCGCAAGGCCAAGGTGGCCGAGGCCGAGCCTGCCGAAACCGCCGAGGCGACCGCGCCTGTCGATGCTCCGGCAAGTGAGGAGAGGGCCGAACAGCCCGAGGCTCCGGCGGGCGAACCGCGCCGTGGGTGGTGGCAGCGCACCTTCGGGCAATAAGCCGATGATCGGGCGGCGCGCAAAAGGGCTTCTCAGTGCTTTTGCCGCCGCCCTTGTCGCATTCGCGCTGGCCATTCCCGCAGCGGCCCAGTCTGCGCGCCCAAACGCTCCGCCCGCCAAGTCGGCAGCGCAGGCCGCCTATGACAAGGGCGATTACGCCACCGCCCGCAAATTGTGGGAGGAGGCCTGCGAGGCGGGCAGTGCGGCCGATTGCTACGAACTCGGCATCGTCTACCGCGACGGCGAGGGCGTCGAGCCCGACCGGGAACGCTACATTGCGCTGATCACCCGCGCCTGCGACGCCGATATTGCGGCCGCGTGCTACAATCTCGGACACGAGGAACTGCGCGCGGTCGAAATGGACCGCGGCACGGCCACGCCTGAGCAGCTCAGCAAGGGCCTCGCCTTCTACCGCCGCGCCTGCACGCTGGGGCAGACCAAAGCCTGCACCAACCTCTACCTCCACCTCTCGCGCGAAGCGGCGACCGGAGATGGCACCGCGATCGCCGATTTGCGCCAGCTCTGCGTCGATGGCACGGGCTCGGCCTGTTTCGGTCTCGCCAGCCTTTACGACATCCACCTCGACGCCAAGCTCGGCAATGATCCCGAGGCCGCCAATGCGGCGCTGCTGCTGGGCTGCGAGCGGATGGATTATGACAGCTGCCAGAACCTTGCCTGGCATTACGATCACGGCTTCGGGCTGGAAACCAACCGCGTGCGCGGATCGGCGCTCTACCACCTCGCCTGCGACGACGAGCCAGGACTGGCCTGCCCCTTCGTCCCCGAGAGCGCGGTCGCTGCCCAGCCCGATCGCAAGGCACCGGTCGAGCGCGACTGGCAGCGCGCCGCGGGGGCTTACCGCGCGGCGTGTGACGACGGGCTGGCAATGGGCTGCTTCGGCTATGCCCGCCTGATCGCCAAGAGCGGCCGCGGCGCCAAGGAGGCCGAAACGATGCGCAGCTGGCTCGGCCGCGCGCTGGCGCTGTCGCCGGGGTTGCCGATCGCGACCGAGCTGCTGCGGCGCGTCGACGCGGGCGAGCTGCCTGCCGCGCCGCTGCGCTGATCAATCCACCGTGCGGCGCGCGACACCCCATTCCATCCACCCGGCAAAGCGCGGCGCTTTGGGCGTGTAGCCCTCCCCCACCGTTTCGACCGCAAAGCCCGCGCTGGCAAGAGCAGCCGCAATCGGCCGGGTCAGATGACAGCCGCCCGCGAGCCGTTTCCACACGGGCTCGATCCGCTCCTGCCATCCGCGCACGCCCGCATCGGGCGCGCGGCCATGTTCGAGGAACAGCACCTCGCCGCCGGGACGAAGGATGCGCCGCAACTCGGCCATCACCTGCCGCGGATCGTCCACCGAGCAGAGCGTGAAGGTGCAGACCACGCAGTCGAAGCGCGCATCGCCGAAGGGTATCGCTTCGCCCCGCCCCTGCCTGAGGTCGGCGGCCCAGCCCGTCTCCCGCGCCGCCGCCCTTGCGCGGTCGAGCAGCCTGGCGTGCGGATCGATCCCGGCGTAGGAGGTGATCGCCGCCGGGTCGTAGAAGGCATGGTTGATCCCGCCCCCGCAGCCCAGCTCGAACACGTCGCCCCGCGCGCGCGGCACCACGGCCGCGCGGCGCTTCATCACCTGCCCCTGCGAACAGGCGCAGGTGATCAGGCGCGGCATGACGTTCGCCTCGTACCAGCTGGCCAGTCCCATGATTTCCTCCCGCGCGCCCTTTCCCCGCGCTGCAAGGCGTGGCACGTTGCAGGGCAATTGCAAACAGGCTCTGGAGGAATGCTGCGCAATGACCACCAATAGCAGCGGCGAAAGCACGCGCGGCACACCGTCATCCGCGTTCCGGTTCCACCCCAATCTATGGCTCGGCGCGGCGATGCTGTTCGCCTTCCCGGTGCTGGGCATGGCGATGAGCGACGAGGTCAAGTGGGGCCTTGAGGACTTCGCGGCAATGGCGCTGCTGCTCACCCTGCTGTGCGGCGCCATCGAGACCGCGCTGCATTTTCTCGATTCGCCGCGCTGGCGCATTGCCGGGATCGGGCTGGCGGTGCTGCTGTTCCTGACGGTGTGGGCGCACCTTGCCGTCGGGCTGTTCGACTAGGCGGGCACCTCGTCGCCGCGGAAATCGAACACGCGGCCCGATTGCGCCGGGGTCAGGCGGGCGAGAACGTCGAGCAGATTGGCGGCGGCATCCTGCGGCGCGGTCAGCTGACCTTCCGGCAGGCCCGACTGGAACGGCTCCGACAGCGCGGAATCGACCGTCCCCGGATGAAGGCCCACCACCACGCCTTCGGGATGGGTGCGCGCCATCTCCAGCGCGAAGTTTTTCAGCAGCATATTCAGCGCCGCCTTGGATGCGCGGTAGGAATGCCACCCGCCAAGGCCATTGTCCGAAATCGAACCGACCCGGGCCGAGAGCGCCGCGAAAGCGAACCCCTGCCCCCGCGGCATCAAGGGCAGCATGTGCTTGGCGATCAGCGCCGGGCCGATGGTGTTGAGCGCGAAGACCTCGGCCATCACCGCCGGATCGAGCCGCTTGTAGGTGCGCTCCGGCCGCGTCCCGTCGGCGAGTGTCAGCACCCCGGTCGCCGCGATCACCCATCGAGGCGGATCGTCACGCATCGCTTCGGCGGCGGCGGCAATGCTGGCCTCGTCGGTGAGATCGAAGGCGAAGGGGCGGATCGCAGGCCCTTGCGGCCCCTCGCCCCGGCGCGATCCGGCGTGGATCACCTCGCAGCCGCGCGCGGCAAGACCCGCGCACAGCGCCGCCCCGATTCCGCCCGAAGCCCCGAACACCGCCGCGCTGCGGGGCACGCGCGCTGCGCTCTGTCCTACATCATCCATGTCGGATAAAGGCCGGGGATGGCTCACCGGTTCCTGCCTTTCTTCCCTCTCCCGCGCATGGCTTGGGAGACGGCCGCTTTTCTGTTCCTGGACAGTGTCTCATGTGTCTCCAACACGCCCGTTGCTGTGCCGCGCTCAACCCCTGTTAAAAAGGCTGCAACAGCCCCGGCTTGCGCGGGGGCGCAATGACGTTAGATAGGGGCCGACACGCAACCGGGATCACGTAATGGCCACCTTCACTCTGCCCAAGAATTCCAAGATCAACGCCAACGGGAAGACGCACAAGACGTCTGGTGGCCGCGTGAAGGCGTTCAAGATCTATCGCTACGATCCCGATTCCGGCCAGAACCCGCGCTACGACAAGTTCGAGCTCGATCTCGACCAGTGCGGCCCGATGGTTCTGGACGCGCTGTTCAAGATCAAGAACGAGATCGACCCGACGCTGACCTTCCGCCGTTCCTGCCGCGAGGGGATCTGCGGGTCGTGTTCGATGAACATCAACGGCAAGAACGGCCTCGCCTGCACCACCGCGATCGAGGATCTGAAGGGCGAAATCCGCATCACCCCGCTGCCGCACATGGACGTGATCAAGGATCTGGTGCCCGATTTCACGCACTTCTACGCGCAATATGCCAGCATTCGCCCGTGGCTTCAGACTGTCTCCCCCACGCCGAGCGGCAAGGAGCGGCTGCAATCGCCCGAACAGCGCGAGCAGCTCGATGGCCTTTACGAGTGCATCTTGTGCGCCTGCTGCTCGACCTCGTGCCCGTCCTACTGGTGGAACAGCGACAAGTTCCTCGGCCCGGCGATCCTGTTGCAGGCCTATCGCTGGCTGGCCGACAGCCGCGACGAGATGACCGGCGAGCGATTGGACGATCTGGAAGATCCCTTCCGCCTCTATCGCTGCCACACCATCATGAACTGCGCCAACGTCTGCCCCAAGGGCCTCAGCCCCGCCAAGGCGATTGCCGAAACCAAGAAGATGATGGCCGAGCGGGCCATCTGATCCGGTGAGTTTCAAGGACGAGGTGTTCGAACACGGGCCGTGCCCGGACAATCCCGGCTGGCACCGCTGGGATCTGAAGGACGAAACGCTGTTCAACGGCGCGGTGATGGGCAAGCTCATCACCCGCGTCGATGATGACGGGAAGGCGCGGCTGCGCATGATCCCCGAGCGGCGTCATACCAACCTGCAAGGCGTGATCCACGGCGCGATCACGCTCTCTCTGATCGACATTTCGCTGTTCGTGACGATGCACCGGATCGGCACCGGCAATGCCGGCCCCTCGGTGACGCTGGAGCTTTCGACCCAGTTCGTGGGCGGTGGCGATCCCGCGCGCCCACTCGATGCCGTGACCGAGATCGTGCGCGAGACCGGCAAGCTGGTGTTCGTGCGCGGGATGGTGGTGCAGGGCGAGGACGTGGTTGCGAGCTTCTCAGGGATAGTGCGCAAGATGCAGCCGCGAGGCTGACGCAGTGCCCGGCCTTCTCGCCCGTTACGACGCGCTGATCGCCAGCGAAGAACTGCGCGCCGACGCCGACCAGCGCGCGGCGGCCGAGCGGCTCGACCGGTTGCAGCGCGAGCTTGAGGCGCCGCCGCCCTCACCCGGCCTCTTCGGCAAGCTGTTCGGCAGCAAGCCTGCCGAGAGCCCGCGCGGGGTCTATCTGTGGGGCGGCGTGGGGCGCGGCAAGTCGATGCTGATGGACCTGTTCGTCGAAACGCTCGCCATCCCGCCCAAGCGCCGCGTCCACTTCCACGCCTTCATGCTCGAACTTGACCGGCTCATCACCGAAGCTCGCAAGGCCGGTCGGCGCGATCCGCTGGTGGCTGTTGCGCAGGAGATGGCGCAGGACCTCCGCTGCCTCGCTTTCGATGAGATGGTGGTCAACAACACCGCCGACGCGGCGATCATGGGCCGCTTCTTCGCCGCGCTGATGGAGGCGGGGACGGTGATCGTCACCACCTCCAACCGCCCGCCGCGCGACCTCTACAAGGATGGGCTCAACCGTTCGCTGTTCCTGCCCTTCATCGATCTGGTCGAGGCGCGGATGGACGTGCTGAGCCTCAACGGGCCGACCGACTACCGGCTCGACCGGATCGGCGATCTGGCGACATGGCACGCACCGATGGGAGATGCGGCGACCGCGCAGGTGCGCGAGGCGTTCTTCCGCCTCACCGATTTCGAGCCCGAAGATGCCGCACACGTGCCGAGCGGCAAACTCGACCTCGGCGGCGGGCGGACGCTGCACGTGCCCAAGTGCCTGAAGGGCGTGGGCGTGTTCAGCTTCAAGAAGCTGTGCGCGGCAAACCGCGGCGCGGCGGATTACCTCGCCATCGCGCGGGCATTCCACACCGTGATCCTCGTCGGCATTCCCCGCATGGGGCCCGAGAACCGCAACGAGGCGATCCGCTTCACCAAGCTGATCGACGCGCTTTACGAGCACCGCGTCAAGCTGTTCGTCACCGCCGCCGCCCCGCCGGAGGAGCTCTATCAGGCAGGCGAAGGCGCCTTCGAATTCGCGCGCACGGTCAGCCGGTTGAACGAAATGCAGAGCGAGGCCTACATGGCGCTGGGCCACGGGGCGGACGACTAGCCGCTGACCCCCAGCTGGCCGAGCGACCTCTCCAGCATCAGCAGCTGCCACAGCGTGCGCGAATGGTCCGTGCGGCCCGCGATATGCGCCTCGGCCAGCGCGGCGATGGCCTTGGCATCGAAGAACCCGGTCTGCGCCAGACTGCCCGAAGCGATCCCCCGTGAAGCCCCGGCAAGCGGGCCCCGCAGCCATTCGGCGATCGGCGTGACGAAGCCCTGCTTGGGCCGGTAGAGGATGTCGTGCGGCAGATAGCGTTCGAGCGATTTCTTGAGCAGGTATTTGCCCGTCCCGCCCTTCACCCGCATCCCCTCGGGCAAGCGCGCGGCGAATTCCACCAAACGGTGATCGAGCAGCGGCTCGCGCGCTTCGAGGCTCACCGCCATGCTGGTGCGATCGACCTTGGTGAGGATGTCGCCGGGCATCCAGAACATGAGATCGGCATATTGCGCGCGGTCGAGCCCCGAGCGGCCCGGTGCAGCGCGCATCAGCGCGATCAGCTCGTCCTCGGCGCGGAATCCATCGAGGCTGGCGGCGAAGCTGTCCGAATAAAGCGCCCGGCGCGCATCGGGCAGCGTCACCGAAAGCCCACGCGCATAGCCTTCCTCCCCGCTCTCGGCGAGCGCCAGCAGCGTCGCCTTGGCGCGGAAGGGGCGCGGGGCCCAGTCAGCCTTGGGCCATGCGCGCCCCAACGCCCCGAACAGCGGCGCACGCAGGCCAGCGGGCAGCACCGCACGCGCGCGCTCCTCGTGATGGTGGAACACCTGCCGCCGGTAGCCGCCAAACGCCTCGTCCGCCCCGTCGCCCGAGAGCGCCACCGTCACCCGCTCGCGCGCCAGCTGGCACACGCGCCAAGTCGGCAGCGCCGAGGCATCGGCGAAGGGCTCGTCGAACATCGCCGCAAGCTGGTCGATGGCTGAGAAATCGTCGGTCGCCACGATCCGCTCGGCATGATCCGCGCCGAACTTCGCCGCGACCTGACGGGCGTAGGAGGTCTCGTCATAGGCGGCGACATCGAATCCGATCGAGCAGGTCTGGACCGGCGATGCGCTCGCCTCGCTCATCAGCGCCACCACGCCCGAGCTGTCCACCCCGCCCGAAAGGAACGCCCCCAGCGGCACGTCGGCGACCATCCGCGAACGCACGCCTTCGCGCAAAAGGTGGACCAGCTGCGCCGACAGATCGGCCTCGCTGCCCTTCTCGCGGGCGGTGAAGTCCATGTCCCACCAGCGCTGCGGACGCCCCGGTGCCTTGCCCTGTTCCAGCAGCCAGAAATGCCCCGCCGGGAGCTTCTCCACGCCTGCGAGGATCGAGTGGCTGTCGGGGACATAGCCCCACGTCATATAGGCCTCCACCGCGCGCGGATCGATCCGGCGGCGCAGCAGCGGATGCGCCAGCAGGCCCTTCAGTTCCGAGGCGAAGGCGATGCTGCCATCGGACAGTGCAGCGGTGAACAGCGGCTTCACCCCGAAGCGATCACGCGCGAGGAACAGCTGGCGCTTGTCCCGGTCGAACAGCGCGAAGGCGAACATCCCGTCGAGCCGCGACAGGCAATCCGGCCCCCAGCGTTGCCATGCGGCGAGGATCACCTCGGTGTCGCCCGAGGTGCGGAAGGTGAAACCTGCCTGCTCGAGCTCGGCACGCAGCGCGCGGAAATTGTAGATCTCGCCGTTGAAGACGATCACCGCGCGGCCATCGGGCGAGTGCATCGGTTGCGGCGATCCGGCGAGGTCGATGATCGACAGGCGGCGATGGCCCAGCCCCACGCCGAGGTCGGTCCACACCCCCGCCCCATCCGGCCCGCGGTGCGCGAGCGCATCGCACATCCGCTCGACCCTTACCGGATCGACCGGCTTGGGGCTTTCGGCATGGAAGATCCCGGCAATTCCGCACATAACGGGCGCGGGCCTAGAGCAGCGCGGCCAAGGCGGCAATCGCGGCGAGCGCGACAATGGCGAAGCCCGCCCGCGCAGGAGCCAGCGTCCAAGCTTCGGCGCGCGCCAGCCAGTGCCAGTGGGCGAGGGTCTCGGGCAGCCAACCATAGTCCTCGGGCTCGCGGTCGAAGAAGCGCCACGCCCCGCCCAGCATCGCCGCGACCACGATGGCGAAGAAGATCCAGCCATAGACGATGTGGTCGAACCCGCTGGCCCTCTCCGCGCCGACGAACTGCGCCACATAGATCGTCGCCCAGGCGCGCACGCCGTTGGCGAGGATCGGCACGATCACGCAGGCGGCGAGGAACAGCGCCCGGTCGCGCCAGTGGGAAAAGCGCGTGAAGGCGACCAGCACGCCCAGTTGCACCATCGCAATCAGGAACTTCACGCCCGAACAGGCCTCGGCCACCACGAACAGGCCTGCGGGGGTGTCGATAAAGATGCCCTCGACCTCGGCGGCGACGCCGCTGGCGTGGGTCAGGGCGATGGCGATCTCTGCGGTGATGGCTTGCAGCGGCGGGATGATTTCATCGCCGAAGGGCACCAGAAAGCACCCCAGCGCGAGCGGTAGCGCCAGCAGCGCCGCGACGCGCAGGCCAAGGATCGTGACCACCGCCGCCTGCACGGCGCCAACCGCGCCCGCCTGCGCGACAAGATTGATCCCGGCGGCTTCGCCTGCCCACCACAGGCCAAGCGCTGCGGCCACCGCCATCAGGCCCGGCGCGAAGGGGCGCGGGGTGAGTGCGGCCAGATCCTCTTCCTTGAGCGCGACCAGCCAGGCGATGATGAAGGGCATCAGCAGCAGGTGGCTATAGGTGTCGATGTTCCACCACTGGTGCAGCATCTGCTCCCAGCCTTGCGCGGTGACAGCGATCAGCGCAGCGACTGCCAGCCCGAGCGCGGCAAGCGGCGCGCGCCAGGCTGCCGGGAGTGTTCTGCCGGCGGGCGTTGTCGCGGGAGCGGCGGCGGCTTCAGGCGGCATGGCGCTGGCCCTCCGTCGCCTTGCCGATCAGGCCAGCGAGCGGGGAGAGCATCGCCTCCCAGCCATGATGATCGAGCACAAAGCGCCTTGCCGCTGCGCCGATGGAGCCGGCGGCTTGCCGGTCGGCGAGAAGCCCCGCGATCCGCGCCGCCATCGCTTCAGGATCGGGCGGGCAGACGAGCCACTGCGCGCCGTCGGTCGCGGCGATCCCGGTGGCGGCCTCGGGCGTGAGCACCACGGGGCGCGCCATCGCCATCGCCTCGAGCACCTTGTTCTGCACCCCGCGCGCAATCAGCAGCGGGGCGAGCACCGCGTCGGCGGCGGCGATGAAGGGCCGCACATCGGGAACCGCGCCCCAGACATGAACGCCGGGCATTCCGTGATGCGCCATCAGGGGGCGGGTGGGGTTTCGCCCGACCACGTGGAACATCGCCTGCGGAAACCGGGCGCGCAGGCGGGGCAGCAGCGCCTCGATCACCCAGAGCGCGGCCTGCTCGTTTGGCCGGTAGTCCATCTGGCCGGTGAAGGTGAAATGCGGCCCCGGCTGTCCCGCCAGCGCAGGGTGCGGAGCGCTGGCCGCGGGATCGAAGAACGCAGCGTCGATGCCGTTACCGATCACCCGCACCGCGACCTTGCCCGGCGCCGTCAGCCGGCTGCGGTAGAGCGCAGCTTCCGCCTCGGAGATCAGGATCGTCGCATGGGCACGCTGGCCGAGCCGTTCCTCCTCCCGCGCCAGCAACCGCGCTTCGCGGGCGTTGAGCCACACCCGCTCGCCCGCGGCGGCGTAGGATTCGAACTTGGCGCTGTCGACATCGCACAGGTCGATGACGACCCGGCCCGCAAAGTCATCCGGCACATATTGGCCCATTTGGCCCGAGAACACGACGATTGCGTCGATCCGTTCGCGCGCGATGGTCTCGCGCACCCACGTTGCCAGCCTGCGGCTGTGAAAGGCGGTGAGGCTGACAGGCTCGCCAGTCAGCACCGCCTCGGCCCCGGCCAGCGGCAGCGGCTTGGTGCGCGGCGCGACGCAGTACGAGGCGGCAACATCCGCGAGCGCGCGCTGGGCTGCGGCATCGCCCTCGCCGAAGCAGCCGACATGCACCGGGCCGAACCGCGCCAGCGCCTTGAGCAGGTGGTGCGAACGGATACGGTCACCCCGGTCGGGCGGGAACGGCACGCGGTGGGCGAGGAAGAGGATGCCCGGCATCAGGCCAGCCCCCTAAGCCAAACCACGCGAGATCCACGGCCCCAAGGTGTTGGCGACAGGAAGCGGCAGCTTCTTCCAGAGATCGATCTTGCGGCTGTAGCTTGCGTCGGTGGGGTCGATATTGCGGGGCGGCGCGCCCGGAGCAGTCCAGCCCGCATAGGTCAGCGGCACCGGATCGAAGCCCCAGTTCTTCTTGAAGGCAAACGGCCCGCTCCCCGTCTTGGAGCGCCCGAAATCGAAGCGGGTCATGCCCTGCCGGCGGGCGTGGCGCATCAGTTCGTAATACATCACTTCGTTGGCGCGGGCGGCGCGCGCTTCGAAGGAGCCGCCGCCCCAGAAGGGCAGCACCGCGCCATCGTGGTAGAAGCTCAGCACGCTCGCCAGCGGCCGGTCGCCCTGCCACACGGTGAGGATGTCGCTGTGCGCGGGGAAGGCCTCCAGCATCGCGCGGAACAGCGCGCGCGGAAACACGGGGGTGCCCAGATTGCGCACACTGGCGCTGTAGCAGGCGTAGTGCGCCGTCAGATCCTCGCGCCCGCGCCCCACTGTAATGCGGTGGCCGAAGCCCAGCCCCTTGCGCACCTCGGCGCGGGCCTTGCGCGGGATGGCGAGCAGTTCCGCATCGTCATCGGCGGCGAGCATCCGTTCGAAGCCGCAATGCTTGTCCGACCAGCCCTCCCAGCCCTGCGGCACCGGCCCGCCGCGCAATTCGATCCCGGCAAATCCGCCGCGCACGGCATAATCCTCAGCCGCCTCCGCCAGCGCCTGCGCCGTGCCGTCACCCTGAGCGACGATCCCGCCGCCCACGCCGAAGCCGCTCGACACCAGCGCCTTGCCAAACAGGGCCGAGCGCACTTCGGTAAATGGCAGCCAGCCTGTCAGCACGCCCATGCGTTCGGCCACCAGCCCGGCGGCGCGCTGGCCGGTGCCCGCCGCCACGCCCGCAAGCCAGGCCGGGCGGTGAAACAGGCTCGCGCCCGTCTCGGCGACAAAGCCATCGATCCGGCGCAGCAGCGCGGCATCGGCGAAATCGACCGCGCGCACGCTCTCGGCGATTTTCACCGGCGCGTTCATGCCAAAGCGTCCTCAGCCCGTTCGGGGAGCACCAGCGGCGCGGCGCGCGCCGCCTCGCGGTGGGCGACCAGATCCATCCGGCCCCAGCGGAATTCATGCACCAGATCGCGCAGCTTGCCCGCCATCCTGGCAAGGCCGGTGTAATGCCGGAAACGCGAGCGCAGGGGTGCGTGGGCGACCCGCGGCTGATCGGGATCGACCTCCCACGGGTGGAAATAGAACATCGCCGGGCGGCCCTCGCGCCGGTTGACCTGGCGGATCGCCCAGCGCGAAAAGCCATAGGGCAGCACCCGGAAGAAGCCCCCTCCCCCCGCCGCCACGCGCCGCCCGCCGAGGATGGCGGTGGTCACCGGCAATTCGATCATCGAAGACCACGGCAGCGGCTTGAAGGCAAAGCGCGGCGCTTCGGGCCAACCATAGTGATCGTGCACCACCGGCGCGACGCTGGAGGAATAGGCATAGCCCTGCTCGGCCAGTTCGGCGAAGGCCCAGGGGGTGCGCCCGTCGATCGAGAAGCTCGGCGCGCGGTAGCCCGTCACCGCCGCGCCGCTGCTGTCTTCGAGAATGGCCCGCGCCTTGCGGATGTCCTCGGCAAATTGGGCGCGGGTGAAGGTGAATACCCGCGCATGGTCATAGCCGTGGCTGGCGATCTCGTGCCCGGCATCGACGATGCGGCGGATCATTTGCGGGTGGCGCTTGGCCACCCAGCCCAGCGTGAAGAAGGTCGCGCTGACATCGGCCTCGGCGAAAAGGTCGATGACGCGGTAGACGTTATCCTCGACGCGGGTCCTGATCGAATCCCACTCGCCCCGCGCGATCACGTTTTCGAAGGCGCCGACCTGAAACCAGTCCTCGACATCGACCGACAGGCCGTTGACGATCCCCGGAGCCAAGCCGGAAGGGTCGGGAAAGGGTGCGTTCATGGGCTCAGAGCACCTCTAGGCGGCCCTGCGCGACGGGTCTTCCTCGAGCCATTCGATCAGCATGGTGAGCACATGGCGAAAGGATTGCTCCTGTTCCTCGAGCCGCGCCTCGATCCGCTCGAGCGCGGCGGCGAGCCGGGCTTCGGCGATCTGCACGTCCTCGCTCGAAAGCGCCTCGCCATCCGGGCCCCTCTGGCTCGTCCCGGCGGCCTGCAATTCGCTGATCGCCGCCTCAAGCTCGGCGGTGCGCGCGTCGCGCTCGGCCAGCAGCGCGGCGACTTCGGTGGCCGGCAGACTGCCCTCGGGCGCCGTCGCAGCCCCCGGCGCAGGGACCGGCGCAGGGACCGGCGGGGCGGAGCGCAAATCGCTGCCGCCGCGCGCGCCGCGGTTCTGATCGGCGGCCATCTCGGCGATCACATCGTCGAGCATCGCCAGCGTCAACTCCCCGCGCTCCTCGATCACGCCGAGCAGCAGCAGGCGGTTCATCACCTGATTGACCCGGCGCGGGATGCCGTCGGTGTGGCGGTAGAGGGCGTCGAGCAGCCCCTGGGCAAAGGTCGGCCTTCCGTCCCACCCGACATGACTGAGCCGGTGGCGGACATAATGCTCCACCTCGCCGCTATCGAGCGCTTCGAGATGGTGCGAGGCGATGATCCGCTGACGCAGCTGCTCCAGCCCCGGATGATGCGCGAGCGTGCGGCGGAATTCGGGCTGGCCGAGCAGCAGGCTCTGCAGCAGCGGGTGCGAGCCGAGCTGGAAGTTGGAGAGCATCCGCAGCTCCTCCAGCGCGTCCAGATCGAGGTTCTGGCATTCGTCCACCACCAGCAGGCAGCGGCGTCCCGCGCGCGCCTCGTCCTGCAGGAAGCGCTCGATCGCGCCCAGCGCGCCGGCCTTGTCATGCCCTTCGACCTGAAGCCCGAAGGCCTGCGCGACGACATGGACGATTTCGGCCCCGTCGAGCGCCGAGGTGACCACCTGCCCCACGGTCAGCGCCTTGGGATCGATCCGCTCCATCAGGTGCGCGACCAGCGTTGATTTGCCCGCGCCGATCTCGCCGGTGATGACGATGAAGCCCTCGCCCTGCGCAAGGCCATAGCCAAGATAGCTCATCGCCTTCTTGTGGCTGACGCTTTCGAAATAGAACTGCGGATCGGGGGTCAGCTGAAAAGGCCGTCCGCTGAAGCCGTAGAATTGTTCGTACATGAGCCGCTTGTCCCAATCAGAAATTGTAGCGCAGGCCGACCAGCGCGGTGGCGAAGGCGAAGTCCTCGGCGGTGAATTCGCTGTCGAAGTAATCGACCGCGACCGCCGCCCGTCCGACGAGGCGCTGGGTGATGGACTGGTTGTAGGCGATCGAGCCGCCGAGCGCGGTCACGTCGTTGCCTGTCCCCGCCGCGTCGAACCAGTTGACGTAAGCGTTGGTGGAAATGTCCGCGCTCTGCCCGATCTGGCGGGAGAGCCCGGCGACGACGTAGTAGCTTTCGTCGGTCAGGCCGTTGGCGGGCGCGAGCGCGGTGCCGGCCGCCGCGATGAAGGTGCGCCGGTCGTAGCCCGCGCCGATGGCGGCGGTGGTGCGCCCCATGTTGCGCTGGTAGGAGGCCAGCACCCCGCGCCCGCGGAAGGCCGCCGCGCGGGTCGAGCCGAGGCCGCCGATCAGCGCCTGCCCCTCGGTGCCGCTGACAAGCCCGCCGAAATCGCCGGTAACGGGATTGCGGATCGCCTCGAAATCGCTGCCGAGACGGGCCAGACCGTTGTTCAGCACCCCGCCAAAGCCGCTCACTCCGTCATAGGCCGACACGGCGAAGCTGCTTCGCTGGCTGGGGGCATAGGTGAAGGTGCCGTAATAGGTGGTCGAATCGTAGCGCCGACCCACGGCGGCCTGCAGATTGGTGCGCGAAGACGGACGCCACAGCACGCCGACATCCCACAGCAACCCATCGACATCGAAGGCGATCTGGCGCGGCGCGGAGGTATTGGTGACGAGGCGGCCATCGGCCCCCACCACCGGGTTGCCATCGGCATCGCGCAGCGCATCGCGGCTGGAGATTTCGACATCCTCGTAGCCTGCGCCCGCCACGAGGGCGAGCGTGCGGCTGACCGGCACGGTCACGTCGCCGCGCACGTAGAGATCGCGCACCCGCTGATCGAGGGTGTCGATATCCTCCTGAAAACCGCCTGCGGTGACCGCCAGCCCCACCGGCAGCACCTCGCTCGGACGCACGCCCGCGCGCAGCTGGCCGAGATAGGTCACGCTCTCGTCGAACACGTCGACCGCGTCGCCTGCCTGCGTCACCAGTGCATCGTCGGCCTCGAAACGGTTATAGCCGACCCGCGCCACGCCCTGCACGTCGAGCGCGCCGACACGGGTGTTGAGGCTGGGCCCGGCATAGAGGCTGTAGATCCGGCTTTCGGCATCCTCGCGCACCAGCGGATTGGGCGTCGCCGCGCCCCCGCCGTCGATCCGGCTGCGCGAGGCGAGCGCGCCCGCCTCGAGGCTCAACGCGTTCGGCACCAGCGCCAGCGTGCCGCGCGCCACCCCGCTGATGGTGTCGGTATCGACGCTGTCGTCGCCATAGCCGATATTGCGCTCGTATCGCAGCGAGACCGCCGCGCCCGAATTGCGGCCTTGCACGTTGATGTCGACCCCGGCGGCGACCTGCGTGAAGGTGACGACGTCGTTGCCGGGGCTCAGCTCGGCCGAGACCACCTGCGAGACTTCGATATAGGGCTGCACCACGCGGTTGCCGCGCTGGCCCGAGGTCTGGCCGCCCAGACCGGGATCGCCCTGCGCCTGTGCGAAAGCGGGCGCGCTGCCGGCGGCTGCCGCAAGCAGCGTCAGCAGCAGCGCCGGAGTGAGGGGGCGGGAGCGCATGATCATCTTCCCTTTGTGCCATAGGAGCCGAAGCGCCGGCCCGAGGGGCTGTAGCGCGCGGCATTCAGCAGCAGTTTGATATCCGCGCAAGCCGAGAGCAGCTGCTGCGCATCCTCCAGCGCAGCACGGCTCGTCTCGTCGGCACGCACCACCAGCAGCGCCTGGCCGACGTGTTGCGCCAACTCGGCGGCGGGCGAGGCGGCGAGCGCGGGGGGTGTGTCGAAAATCACAATCCGGTCGGGCGCGCCCTCGGTGAGGCGGTCGAGCACCTCGGCGGTGCGCGCGCTGGCGAGATATTCGGCATCGCGCGACGTGGCGAGTCCTGCGGGCAGGACGAACAGCCCGTCAATATCGGTGCGGATCACCAGGCTCTCGGGCTGGATCGCCGGATCGGCCAGCGCGTCCATCAGGCCCCGTTCGGCTTCGATCCCGAGCCGTTCAGTGACACTCGGGCGGACCACGTCGGCATCGACCAGCAGCACCTCGAGCCCGCGCTCGGCGGCGAGTGCGATGGCGAGGTTGACGGCGCAATAGGTCTTGCCTTCGCCCTGATGCGGCGAACACACGAGGATGCGCCGCGCGCGCGCCTTGCCCCCGGCGCGGGCATCGGCAAGCAGCTCGCGCTTGACGATGCGGAACTCTTCCAGAAGGGCGGTGACCGGATCTTCGGGCACGATCAGACCGCCCTCACGCAGGGTCTCGCGGTCGACCTTGGCGAAGGGCCCGCAGAAGGCGACCGCGCGCGGGGCCTCGGAAGCCGGGGCGGGTTCGGGAGCAGGCGCGAGAGCGGCAGGCTCGGCCACCGGGGGCGGCGGAGCCTTGGCGAAGGCTGGCGGCGCGGCTTGCGGTTGCGGCGCAGGGCGGCGCAGCGCCTGCGGCACCGGTGGCACGTCGATCGGCACGGGAGGCAGCTTCGGCCCCTCGCGCCGCGGATCGAGCCCGAAGGCGGCATCCGCACGTTCGAACAGCGACGCGGGCCTTGCGCCCTCGCGGTTGATCTTGCCCTGATCGGTCATCGCCCGCTCCCCCTCACGCAACCGACCCGACCGAGACGACCTCGATCGCGAGCAGGATCACGAACATCGCGCCAAGCCCCGCGCAGGCTCCGGCAAACTGCTTCAAACGCTTCTGTTCGATCGCGCGCGCGGCGTCCGAAACGGTGAGCGAGATCGACCCGATCACCGGCAGGCCAAAGACACGCTCCAGCTTCTGCGGTGTCGCGAAGCTCGATTTCAGCTGCCCCAGCGCATAGGCCGCCGCCACCCCCGCGCCGAGGCCGACGATCAGCACGCCCAGCAGCAGCAGCGGGCGGTTGGGCGCGGCAGGCTTCTGCGGCACGCCCGGCTGCTGGATGATGTCGAACCGGAACTGGCTGGCCTTGTCCTCGACCTTGCCGCGCGTGCGCAGCGCCTCGCGGTCCTGCAGCAGCTTTTCGTAGTTCTGGCGCAGCACATCGTAATCGCGGCTGATGCGGTTGGCTTCGGCAGCGACCGTGGGCTCGCTCGCCTGGCTTGCCATCAGCGCGGCAAAGTTGCTCTGGATCGCGGCGCGGCGGGCCTGCAACGCCTCGACGCTCGCCTGCCGTTCGGAACGGATCGCCACCAGCGAGGCATAGGCCGGGTTCGGCGTACCGCCCGCATCGTCGCCCGCCGCCGCGGCCTGCCGGGCGAGGATTGCGACCTGCTTTGTGGTGGAGACCACGTCCGGGTGGCTGTCGGTCAGTCCGCGGGCGCGCAGTTCGGCGAGCTGGGTCTGCGCCTGCTGCAACGCGGCGCGCGGTCCGGTCGCCTGCGGGCCGCCCGCGATCGTGCGCGGGGTGCTCGCCAGTTGCGAGGCAATCGCCGCCAGCCCGCTTTCCGCCGCCGCCAGATCGGCATCGACATTGCGCAATTCGCTGCGCGCCTGCTGCACCTTGTTCGAAAGCGTGTCCGACCCTCCGACAAGATCCGGGTATTGTGCTTCGAAGGCGAGACGGCGCTGTTCGGCCTGTTCCAGTTCCAGCTTGCGCTCGTCCAACTGGCGGTCGAGATCGCCGATCGCGGTGCTGATCCCGGTGCGGCTGCCGATCACATATTCCTCGCGCATGATGTCGAGCAGTTTCTGCACCACATCGCGCGCCAGCACGGCGTTCTCTGCCTCGCTCAGATCGCCCCTGCCGATGGTTGCGGTGATTTCGAACAGATTGTCCTGCTCGCTTGTCACCTTCACCTTCTTTTCCAATTCGGCGGTCGCGGCATCAAGTGCGCCGCGCTCGGTGATCCCTTCGCCCAGACGGGTCGAGGTTATGACCTTCTCTAGGTTCTTGGCGCTGGAGAGCGTCTGGCGGATCTCGGCGATCTGCTCCTTGCTGTTGCCGGCAATGCCGAGCTGCTTGGACAGGTAATCCTCGACGTTGACGTAGACCCGCGCCTTGGATTCGTAGCTGTTCGGGATCATGCTGACGACAAGCCACCCCAGCAGGCACACGCCCCACGCGGTCGCAATCGCGATCCAGCGGCGGTGCCACACCGACCACAGCGCCGCGCGCAGCTCGTCGAAGATTTCGCTCATGCCCCGTCAGGCCCTCTCAGAACCGGCTCTCGGGGATGATGATCGTATCGCCCGGCTTCAGCATCACGTTGGCCGAGGCATCGCCCTTGCGGATCAGATCCGACAGACGCAGGCGATATTCGGTCTGCGTGCCCTTGTCGCGGTCGAGGCGGATCAGCTTGGCGCGGTTGCCCGCGGCGAATTCGCCCAGCCCGCCAACCGCGATCATCGCATCGAGGGCGGTCATGTTTGCCCGGAACGGCAGCGAGGCCGGCTGCGGGGTCGCGCCGATGATGCGCACCTGCTGAGTGAAGTTGCCCTCCGGCGTGTTGACGATCACCGAGACGATCGGTTGCTCGATATATTTCGACAGCTCGCCCGCGATGTAATCCTGCAGCTCGGTCGCAGTCTTGCCGACCGCCGGGATGTCCTGCACCAGCGGGATCGTCAGCCGGCCATCGGGACGCACGCGGACCTTGTCGGCGGAGAGCTCGGGATTGCGCCAGACATGAATCGTAATCTCGTCGAGCGGGCCGATGGTGTATTCTTCCGAAGGCGCGATGCTGCCATCGCCATAGCTGGCGGGCGGAAGCTCTTTGCCCCCGCTGGCGCAGGCGCCGAGCAGGGCCGCACCGAGGGTAAGCGCGGCGAAGTGCTTCAGAGGCAGACGGTGGGGCATTGATCGATCCTTGGCCATTCTTGAGCGGGAGGCCGTGCACGATGCAGGAGCGACCTGCGACACGAACCACCCGGATATCGGGGCTCTTGTCGCCGGAAATGGTGAACATCTGGTTAGTTATACAGCGCCAAATCGGGCTGCATCCCGAAACGGGACAGCGGCTATTCGGGGGTTAACGCGCGGCTGATACGGTGCCGTCAGACCAGCATTTCCGCCGCCGGGCCGTGGCCGAGAAATGCCGATGGCGAGGCTGTCGCGCCGTAAGCCCCGGCGCAGAACACCGCGACCAGATCGCCCACGTCGGCGCGTGGCATCATGACATTGTCGGCAAGCCTATCGAGCGGGGTGCACAGGCAACCGACAATGCTGACTTCCTCTGTCGGCTCCGCACCGTAACGCGTCGCAATTGCGGAAGGATAGTTGCGCCGCACCACGGTTCCGAAATTGCCCGAAGCCGCCAGCTGGTGATGCAGGCCGCCATCCGTGACGAGAAAGGTGGTGCCGTGGCTTTCCTTGCGGTCGATGATCCGGGTGAGATAGACCCCGGCCTCACCGACGAGATAGCGGCCCATCTCCATACACAGCTCGGTGTTAGCCAACGCTGGCGGCAGCTGCGCAACCCGTTCGACCAGTGCCGCACCGACCTTGGGCAGATCGACCGGCGTGTCGCCGGGGAAGTAGGGGATGCCCAGCCCTCCGCCCATATTGAGCTTGGGGCAGCCGTGCCCGATCGCCTCGGTGAGTTCGGCGGCGAGCGCCAGAACATTGGCCTGCGCCTCGATGATCGCATCGGCACTGAGCGTCTGGCTGCCGGTGAAGATATGGAGCCCCCGCCACTCGGCCCCCTCGCGGATCAGTCGTTGGGCAAGCGCGGGCACCTTCTCGGCATCGACCCCGAATTGCTTGGCCCCGCCCCCCATCTTCATCCCCGATCCGGTCATGACGAAGGAAGGGTTCACCCGGATCGCGATCCTCGGCGCGCTTCCGAGCCGCTGCCCGATGGCGAGCGCGCGCATCCCCTCGCCCTCGCTCTCGCAATTAAGCGTCACCCCGGCGCCGATTGCGGCCTCAAGCTCGTCGTCGCGCTTGCCCGGCCCGGCAAAGCTGATCCGGCGCGGGTCGATCCCGGCGGCGACGCACAGCGCCAACTCGCCCGAGGAGGCGATGTCGAACCCGTCCACCAGCCCGGCCATATGCGCGATCACCGCAGGGTGCGGATTGGCCTTCACCGCATAATTCACCCCCACCCGCTGCGGCAGCGCCGCGCGCAGATCGGCCATGCGGCTATCCATCATCGCGCGCGAATAGACGAACAGCGGCGTGCGCCCGGCCTCGGCGACCAAGGCGCGCGCGGTCTTGCCGCCGATGGCAAGTTCGCCCTCCAGCGTCTCGTATCCGGCAGGGATCGGGCCGACGGGCTTCATGCGCCAAATTCCTTGTTGAGTTCCGCAGTCAGAGCGCTGCGGTCGATCTTGCCATTGGGGTTGGTCGGCATCATCACGCGCCAGTGGACCACCTGCGGCTGCATGAAATTGGGCAGGTCGCGCTGAAGCCGCTTGGCCAGTTCCTCACGCCGCGCCTCGTCGCCGCGCACCACCAGATGCACCGCCTGCCCAAGGCGCGCATGGGGCACGCCGAGCGCAACCGCCTCGGCGACAAGGCCGGTGGCGAGTGCCGCCTCCTCGATCTCCTGCGGGCTGATGCGGTTGCCCGCGCTCTTGATCATCGCATCGCGGCGACCGGCGAAATAGAGCAGGCCTTGGGCATCGCGCCGCACCCGGTCGCCCGACCACACGGCCATCCCGCCATAGGTGGAGGCGGCCGGCGCGGGCTTGAACCGCTCGGCGGTCCGCCCGGGATCCTGCCAATAGCCCTGCGCCACCAGCGGGCCGCAATGGACGAGCTCGCCCTCCTCGTCATCGGCGGCGATCTCGCCCGCGTCGTTGATGACGAGAATTTCTGCGAAGGGGATCGCCTTACCCATTGATGTCGGGTGCAAATCCACCAGCGCCGGGTCGAGGAAGGTCGATCGGAACGCCTCGGTCAGTCCGTACATCGGGAAGAGCCGCGCATCCGGGAACAGACCGCGCAAAGCTCGCACCAGATCAACCGTCAGCGCGCCGCCGCTGTTGGTCAGCCGACGCAGCGATGCGCGCGCCGCATCCGGCCAGTCGATCTCGGTGAGCTGCACCCACAGCGGCGGCACCGCAGCTAGCGTGGTCACGCCATGCTTCGCGCAGGCCTTGGCCACGTCCTTGGGAAACAGGAAATCGAGCGGCACCGCGCTCCCGCCCGCATACCATGTGCTGAGCAGCTGGTTCTGCCCATAATCGAACGACAGCGGCAACACCGCCAGCGTCACATCGTCCTCGGCGAGGGAAAGGTAATGCGCGACGCTCACCGCGCCAAGCCACAGGTTGGCATGGCTCAGCATTACGCCCTTGGGCCTGCCGGTCGAACCGGAGGTATAAAGGATCGCCGCGAGTTCCGAAGGGTCGGCGGCGGAGGGCGGCAGGTCAAGCCCCGCCTCTTCCGCTGCCGCCAAGGCCTCGGGCTCACCCAGCGCGGCGCAGCCGGGGGGCAGATCGCCCGGCTCCAGCGAGGCAAGCCGCGATCCCGTGCCGATCAGCAGCCGCGCACCGCTGTCGGTGAGGATATGCGCCGCCTGCGCGCGCTTGAGCAGCGGGTTGATCGGCACGTGCACCAGCCCGGCGCGCGCGGCCGCCAGCGGGAGCAGGCAGGTAAGCTCGCCCTTCGCCGCCCAGCTCGCCACCCGCGCGCCCTTTTCGGGCACCATCCGCGCCAGCCACCCGGCAATGCGCGCAACACGCAACCTTAACTGCTTGTGGTTAAGCGTGCCCTCGCGCAGCACCAGCGCAGGCGCCTCCCCACGCCCCGCCGCCACCGCCCGTTCGGCAAGGTGGTCGAGCGGATAAGGGGTGGAATCGGGCAGGTGCGGCATCATCGGGAGCATTCTTTCACGTGGTCGACGTGCGGTATCACGATAGCGTTAAGGTCTTGCAAGCGCTCTCTGCCCCGGCGGACGCAGCGCCGTTCGACCGCGCTGAATGGTTCGCGCTGCTGGCAGAGACCGGCCTCACCCCGCTGATCGCGGTCGCGGGTGAGGGCTCCGAGGCTGCCGCGCTCGCGCTGACCGAGGATGCGGGGCGGATTACGCCCTTGCGCAACTGGTACAGCTTCACCTGGCGCGCGCTGGCTCCGGCAGGTGCAGCGAGCGACCGGCTGCTGGAGGCGATCGCGCGCCAAATGAAGCAACGCGGCTGGCGGGTGACGCTCGAACCCGTACCGGACGAGGATGGCTCGGCGCAGCGGCTCGCCCGCGCCTTTCGCAATGCCGGCTGGCAGGTGGTGGTGGAGGCCTGCGATATCAATCACATCCTGCCCGTTCGGGGCCGCAGCTTCGCCGAATATTGGGAGACCCGTCCCGGCCCGCTGCGCACCACACTGAAACGCAAGGCAAAGAAGGTCGAGGTCGAGGTGCTGACGCATTTCGATCCCCAGGTCTGGGCGGATTACGAGGCGATCTACGCCGCCAGCTGGAAGCCCGCCGAAGATCAGCCCACGATGCTGCGCGCCTTCGCCGAGGCCGAGGGCGCGGCAGGCCGCCTGCGGCTGGGGATTGCCCGGGCGGAGGGGGTAGCGGTGGCCGCGCAATGCTGGACGGTCGAAAGTTCAATCGCCTATATCCACAAGCTCGCACATCTTGATAGCCACAAGCCGCTGTCCGCGGGCACCACGCTCACCGCCGCCCTGTTCCGCCATGTAATCGACATCGACACGGTCGCGCTGGTGGACTTCGGCACTGGCGACCAGAGCTACAAGGCCGACTGGATGGAGGACGTGCGCCCGCGGTTCCGGATCGACTGCCTCGACCCGGCAAGCCCGCGCAGCTGGCTCCCGCTGGCCAAGCGACTGCTCCGGCGCGGCGCGCGCTGACCCACCCCTAGCGGTTGCAATGCTTGCACCCGGCCCCGCGCGTGGCTAAGCCCCGCCGCCATAGCCTGTCACAGGGATTTGGGCACAGATGACCACCGTACCGAACATCGACAGCGCAGCCGAAGAGGCTGCGCTCGACCGCGAGTTGAAGGCCTTGCTTGCCGATGTGCTGGGCCTCGATCCCGAGCAGGCGGCGAGCTTTGGGCCGGATACGGGGCTGTTCGGCCACCTGCCCGAACTGGATTCGATGGCGGTCGCAGGTCTGCTCACCGAGATGGAAGACCGCCTTGGCATCATCATAGATGATGACGATGTCGACGGCGAAATGCTTGAAACCTATGGCGGTCTGCTGGCCTTCGCCCGCGCGAAGCTCGGGCGGGCCTAGGCCCGGTGTGACGCCCGCGGGGGTGCTTGTCGCGTGATCACCACCTGGCAACCGCCGCTCCGGGATGGCGCGGCACCTGCGGAGGAACTTCTGGTCAGCTTCGACCGCGGGCGTGCGGCGCGGGTGCTGGTGTGCCCGGCGTGGTTCGACGAGGCGAACAAGCTGCGGCGCTTCACCATCGAAGTGATGCGGCGGCTGGATGCAGCCGGGATCGACAGCCTGCTGCCCGATCTGCCCGGTTGCAATGAGAGCCTTGCACCGCTCGAAAATCAGACGCTTGAGGGCTGGTCTTCAGTCGTAAGGGAGGCCGCTGAAGCCTTGGGGGCGACTCACGTTCTGCCGATCCGCGCCGGGGCGCTGGTCGTGCCGGAGGGCCTGCCGGGGTGGCACTACGCGCCGCAATCGGGTCCGAAGCTTCTGCGTGGCATGATCCGTGCGCGCATCATCGCCGCCCGGGAGGCAGGGCTCGCCGAGACGAGCGAAGGCCTGATGGCGGCGGGGCGTTCATTGGGTCTGGTCCTCGGCGGATGGCACATAGGCCCGGCGATGTTCCGCGCGCTTGAGCTTGCGGAACCGGTGCTCGCCCCCGGCCAGGACATCATCGCACAAGGCACCCTCGGCGGCCCTGGCCTGTGGTTGCGTGCAGAGCCGGATGAAGACTCTGCGCAAGCCGACCGGCTCGCCGCTATCATCGCCGAAAGCCTCGGGTTGTCAGCGACATGACACGGCTTTCTCTCACCTTCGGCTGCGGCAGCCTGACGCTCGTCGGCACGCTCGACACCGCCCCCGCAAGCACCGGCCTGCTGATCGTGAGCGGCGGCAACGAAATCCGCAGCGGTGCCTTTGGCGGGCAGGCCGAACTGGCAGCGCGGATCGCCCGCGCGGGTTTCCCGGTGTTCCGCTTCGACCGGCGCGGGATTGGCGACAGCGAGGGCGAGAACCGCGGCTTTCGCCACTCCGCCAAGGACATAGCCGCAGCGCTTGATGCCTTCCGTGCGATGGTGCCGCAGCTTTCGCGCGTGATCGCTTTCGGCAATTGCGACGCGGCCTCGGCACTGATGCTGAGGGGCGGCGCGGGGTGCGATGGGCTGGTGCTGTCAAACCCCTGGACGATCGAGCCGGGCGAAGACTCAGCGGCGGACGATACCCCGCCCGCTTCGGCGCTGCGCGCGCGCTATCGCGAAAAGCTCGCCAACCCGCGTGAGGTCTTTCGCCTGCTTGGCGGGGGGGTGAACCTCGCCAAACTGGGGCGCGGTCTTGTCCACGCGCTGCGCCCGGCGCCGCCGCCCTCCAGCCTTGCGCAGGAGATGGCTGCTGGTCTCGCAGGCTTTTCCGGCCCGGTGCGCATCCTGCTCGCCACCGCCGATCGCACGGCGCAGGTGTTCGCGGAGAGTTGGGACATGGACGATCCGCGCATTGTCCGCTGCGAAGGCGCAGGCCATGCCTATGTCGAACCGCAACATCGCGACTGGCTCACATCTCAGATTCTGGCGAGCTTGCGCGCCTAACGCTCGAAATAGCTGACCAATTCCACATGGGTCGACCAACGGAACTGGCCGACGGGGCGCAGCTTTTTCAGCCGGAATCCGGCCTCGATCAGCACCGCCCCATCACGCGCCCAGCTTGACGGGTTGCAGCTGATATAGACCACCCGACCCAGCGTGCTCCGCGCGATCTCGGCGATCTGCGCTCGGGCCCCGGCGCGCGGGGGATCGAGCAGCACGCCGGCGAAGCGGTTGAGCTCCTCGGGCTGCAGCGGCGCGCGGAACAGGTCGCGGTGCAGCGCCAGCACCTGCCCCCCGCTCATCGCCCCGGCGGTCTTGCAGGCGAGATGCGCCGCCCGCTCGGCCTCGACCGCGAGCAGCTTGCGCCCGCTCTCGGCGCGCAGGCCAAAGGCGAAGGTGCCCAGCCCCGCAAACAGATCGGCGACCGGCCCCGTGCCCGCCAGCCATTCGGCAGCATCAGTGACCATCCGGTCTTCCGCATCGGCTGTCGCCTGCAGGAAGGCACCCGGCGGCAGGCTGACCGGCACGCCGCCCAACGTCACCGTTACCGGCTCGGGCTCCCACACGGTCTCGCGACCATAGCCCTGATCGAAGGTAAGCCGTGCAAGCCCCTGTTCGCGCGCGAAATCGAGCGCAGCCTCGGTCGGCCCCAGCCCTTCGAGCGGGAAGTGCGTGAAGCCTGCCTCGACCCCCTGGTCAGCCAGCGTCAGGTCGATCCCGACCATCGCCTTGGGCCCATGCGCCGCGACGAAAGCGCGCAGCGGCGCGATCAGCGCAACAAGTGCGGGGTGTAGCACCGGGCACTCGGCGAGATCGACCACCCGGTGCGATCCGCCCTCGCGGTAGCCCAGCACCGCGCCGCGCGCCGTGCGCAGCCCGTGAAGCCCCGCGCGGCGACGACTGTGCGGCGGCGAGAGATGGACCGGCAGCACCTCTTCGGCAGCGATCCCCTGCCCGCTCGCGGCGTTCAGCACGCGGTCGCGGACGAAATCGGTCAGCGCCGCATCGTCCGCGTGTTGAAGCTGGCAGCCGCCGCACACCGCGAAATGGCGGCAGGCGGGGACGACATGATGCGGCCCCGGCGTGATCGCACCCGCCTCGTCCACCAGATCGCCCGGCACGGCGCCTGCAACATGGCGGCCAGAGGCGGTCACGCCGTCACCCTTGGCGGCGATACGAATGATGGGGTCTGGAATGGTCACAGCGAGGCCGCTAGCGCCTCTGACACGGCCTGTGCAAGCTCTTCGGGGGTGAAGGCCGGGCCGCATCGCCGCGCGGCTTCGCCATGCAGCCACACCGCCTCGCAGGCGGCGGTGAAGGGATCGCGCCCGGTCGCCATCCGGCTGGCGGCGATTCCGGCGAGCACATCGCCCGTTCCGGCCATCGACAGCCAGCTCGGCGCAGGCGGGGCGAGCGCGAGGCGGCCGTCGGGCGCAGCGATCACGGTGTCGGGCCCCTTGGCGCAGATCACCATCCCGCTCGCCCGGGCGAGAGCCTGTGCGCGGCAGCGACGCCCCTCGGCCACCACGCTGAAGCTGCGACAGAGTGTTTCGAGCTCGCCGTCATGCGGGGTTGCGAGCGTCGGGGCCTTGCGGTCGCAGACTTCTCTGCCGAGCAGACGGAGCCCGTCGGCATCGATCACCAGCGGATGCGCGCTCGCCACTGTCTGCGCAAGCCGGTCGCACGCGGTAATGTCGGTGCCGAGGCCCGGCCCGATCAGCACCGCGCCGATTCGTTTGTCACCGAGCGCCTCTGGCAGCGCCTCCCCTGTCGCCGGGATGCTGGCGGGGAGATTGGCCGGGCAGATCTCGGCGAGCACCTTCACGTAGCCCGCTCCGCCGCGCTGCGCCGCGAGGCTGGCGAGCACGCTCGCGCCGGGCATCGCGCCCGCGATGATCGCGCAGAGCCCGCGGGTGTATTTGTGCGCGTCGGCTGCGGGCGGCGCGAGCCGCGGCCGGCCGATCAGCTGCGCCGCGCCCTCTACCGCCGCGATCCCGATCGGCACGAGCCGCATCTGCCCCATCAGCGCGCGGCCCGGCAGGCTCCAATGCACGAACTTCCACGCACCCAGCGCCAGCGTGAGGTCGAACCGCGGCAGCCGTTCATTAAGAGCCGCGCCGCAATCGCTGGCGATGCCCGAGGGTACGTCGACCGCGACCTTGTAGCGGTGCCGTGCCGCAAGATCGCGCAGCAGCAGCGCGTGCTCGGCACTGAGCGGCCGGGTGAGACCCGATCCGAACAGGCAATCGACGAAGACATCCCCGCCAGCGGCCCCCGCGGTGGACACAGGCCCGTCCCAGTGCCGCTTCGCTTCCTTCGCCGCATCGGTCGCTGGCGCGAATGGCGCGATGACGGTCACCGCATTGCCCGCTTCGCGCAGCCGCCGCGCGATGACATAGCCGTCCCCGCCATTGTTGCCGGGGCCGCAGAGCACCGTCACCGGGCGACCGGCGGCAATGCGGCGGATCCATTCGGCGGCGCCCCCGGCGGCCGTCTCCATGAGGTCGATCACCGACATACCGGCATCGAACAGCGCCTGTTCGGCTGCGCGCATCTGGGCGACAGAGAGGACCTGTGCAGCCGTCATCGGCTAGTTGCGGTTCTCGGGCGGGTTCGGAATGCGGTAGCGATCGGTTTCGACTGCGATCTCGACATGGGCATGAGAAATGTCGGCGAGGACCTCGACCGCGGCCGCGCCGTCAGAAGCCACAATGGCGCCGTTCGCGATCCGGAAGCGGCGAAATCCGCCGTCCGGGTGATGGACAACGAAGGCGCCCTCGCCACCGACCTTTTCCAGCGTGCAGACGGGTGAGAACTCCGCGCCTGCGCCGATTGCGCATGCGATGGCGTCCCCCGGCGGCGGCGGGCTTTCGCTCCCGCACGCTGCCAGCAGGATGGCCGGGACGAGCGCGCTAGATGTCCGCAAACACATGGGTCTCCGCCTTGGCGCCCGGATGGGTGATCGCGCCATAGCGCGCCGGGCCGACCACCTGTTGATAGCGCCACAGCGCCCCCGACTGGTAGTCGTTCTTGCGCGGCTGCCACATTTTGCGACGCTGGGCCAGCACATCCTCGGGCACTTCGAGTTCGATGGTCCCCGCCTCGGCGTCGATGGTGATGATGTCGCCATCCTCGACCAGCGCTACGGGTCCGCAATCGGCGGCCTCGGGACAGACGTGTCCGATACAGAAGCCGCGGGTGGCGCCCGAGAAACGCCCGTCGGTGATGAGCGCGACCTTTTCGCCCATGCCCTGCCCGTAGAGCGCGGCGGTGGTCGAAAGCATCTCGCGCATGCCGGGGCCGCCCTTGGGCCCTTCGTAGCGGATGACGATGACGCAGCCCTCGGCGATGTCGCGGCTTTCGACGGCGGTGAAGGCATCCTCCTCGCAATCGAACACGCGCGCGGGGCCGGAGAATTGCAGGCGCGCCATCCCGGCGACCTTCACGATGGCCCCGTCGGGCGCGAGGCTGCCCTTCAGCCCCACCACCCCGCCGGTGGGGGTGATCGGGGTCTTCACGTCATAGAAGACCTTCTGGTCGGGGTTCCAGGTGATCTCCTCGAGGTTCTCACCAATGGTCTTGCCGGTGACGGTGATCGGGTTGGGGTCGATGAAACCGCCGTCGAGCAGCGTCTTCATCGCCATGTAGACCCCGCCGGCCTCGTGCATGTCCTTGGCGACATACTTCCCGCCGGGCTTCAAATCCGCGATGTAAGGCGTTGATTTGAATATTTCGGCGACGTCGAAGAGGTCGAAGTCGATCCCGGCCTCGCTCGCCATCGCGGGCAAGTGAAGCGCGGCGTTGGTCGATCCGCCGGTCGCGGCGACGACGCGCGCGGCGTTCTCGAAGGCGGCGCGGGTGCAGATGTCGCGCGGGCGCAGGTTGCGGGCGACCAGCTCCATCACCTGCTTGCCGGCCGCCACCGCGATATCGTCACGCGAGCGGTAAGGCGCAGGCGCCATGTTGCTGTTGGGCAGGCTGAGGCCGATCGCCTCGCCGACGCAGGCCATGGTGTTGGCGGTGAACTGGCCCCCGCAGGCACCGTGACCGGGACAGGCGACCTTTTCCAGAGCGATCAGCTCGGTCAGCGGGCAATTGCCTGCGGCGAACTGGCCCACGGCCTCGAACACATCGACCACGGTCACGTCGTTCCCCCGGTGGGTGCCGGGGAGGATCGAGCCTCCGTAGACGAAGATCGACGGCACGTTCAGCCGCAGCATCGCCATCATCATGCCGGGCAGGCTCTTGTCGCAGCCCGCGAAGCCGACAAGCGCGTCATAACAATGGCCTCGGACCGATACTTCGACTGAATCCGCAATGATCTCGCGGCTGATGAGCGAGGATTTCATCCCCTGGTGGCCCATCGCGATGCCATCGGTCACGGTGATGGTGTTGAACCTACGGGGCGTGCCGCCGCCTGCGATCACGCCTTCGCGGCAGATATCGGCCTGTGCGTTGAGCGTGGTGTTGCAAGGCGCGGAATCGTTGCCCGCGCTGACCACGCCGACAAAGGGGGCGGCGATCTCTTCCTCGGTCATGCCCATCGCATAGTAGTAGGAGCGATGCGGCGCGCGCTCCGGCCCGACCGAAACGTGGCGGCTGGGGAGCTTCGACTTGTCAAATTTTTGCGACATAAGATTTCCCGAAGAAGGCGATTTGCGACACGCCCTTGCCTTTAGCCAAGCGCCGACGCAACCCTTTGCGCAATTTTTGCCAAGAGCGCGGCCCAGCGCATGTGATCGTCGGGGGTGCGGGTGAGATCCTGCCGCAGTTCAATGCCGAGATAAGGCCGTTCATGCGCCTCGGCATGGCGGTTCATCGTGTAATTGAGATCGCGCCCCGAATAGGGGAGGTTGTCTCCGACATTCAGCCCCTCGGCTTTGAGCATCGGCATCGCGATCCGCGCGGCGCGGTCGTCGGTATTGTAGAGCACGCCCACCTGCCACGGACGCGCCTCCTCGCGGCTGGCGAGGTGCGGGGTGAAGCTGTGGAGCGAGAGGATCAACGCCGGTTCGCTGGCGGCCAGCCACTCGGCGAGCGCGGTGTGATAGGGGCGGTGGAAACGGTTGAGCCGCCCTTCCCTGTCCGCGCCGACATTGCCGGGGATCGGATGCCCGTCGCTGGCGTAGGGGACGAGGCCGGGCGCATCCTCCTCGCGGTTAAAGTCACACACCAGGCGGCTGACCGCCGCGATGTGTGCGGCGATGGCGTGATCGCGTGCCAGCAATTCGGCGATGGCCTCGGTGCCGATGTCGACCGCGATATGTTCGTGCAGCAGGTGCGCGGGGATGCCGAGGGTAATGTCGGAGGGCACGTGGTTCGAGGCGTGGTCGGCGGCGCAGACGATGCCGCCGCGCGTGGGGGTGCCGATTTGGCGGAAGGGGGCGGTCACCGCAGCCGCCCCGCCATCGTCCACCACGCGGCAGGCATGGCTGCCTGCCCCGCATCGCGGGCCTCGGGCGTGTCATAGAGCGCAAAGCAGGTAGCACCCGAGCCGGACATGCGGGCGAGCCACGGGTCGGTGGCGTGCAGCGCTGCCAGCACCTCGGCAATCACCGGGCAGAGCGAGATGGCGGGGGCTTCGAGATCATTGCGCCCTTCCCTCGCGATCGTCGACGCGGGGCCTTCCGGCAGCGCACCGCGATCCTGCCCATCCCACGCCTTGAACACCGGCGCGGTCGAGAGCGGCACGCGCGGGTTGACCAGCAGGACGGGGGTTCCGGCGAGGTCGTCTTCCACCGCAACTTGCTCGGTGCCCGTGCCGAGGCCGATATGGGTGCGGCTGAGCACGCAGGCAGGCACATCCGCACCGAGCTTCGCCGCGCGCGCCTGCCAGTCATCGGGCAACCCGTGAAGCGCCTCGACCATCCGGAACACCGCCCCCGCATCCGCCGACCCGCCGCCAAGGCCAGCCGCAACGGGGAGGTTCTTCTCCAGCGTCACTGCCAGCCCTTGAGGCCGCGGCAACGCGGTCAGCGCGCGCGCGACGAGATTGTCGAAGGGATTGTCCAGCCCCCCCGCAAATTCGCCCAGCGTGGTGATACTGTCCTGCGCGGCCGGCTCCGCCGTCAGCACATCGCCCGCATCGACGAAGGCGAACAGGGTCTCGAGCGCGTGATACCCGTCCTCCCGCCGCCTGCGGACATGCAGCGCGAGGTTGATCTTGGCGTAGGCGGTTTCGGTGACAGGCATGGCGGCGCTAGATCGCCGCCGTGTATTTGTCGGACGCTGCCTCGAAGTCGATCCTGGCGGCTCGGATTGCACCATCGGCGCGCATCGTGCCGCCCAGCGGATCGATCGCCTCGATCTCGTAATCGGCCTCGCCCGGATCAATGCCGGTTATGATCACATCGAAGGTCATGGCCGGGCCGCCCTGCGGAACAAACCAGTGGATATTGTCGCGCTCGGGGGTCATGGCCGACATCTGACCGGTGCGCGCGATATAGTCGCGGGTCGGGCGCACGATCATCGCCCCGTCTTCATCCCCCAGCCGGTCGAAATTGCGCACCCGGAACGCGCCCTCGACCACGAGGTGCGAGGACACCATGTGGCGATGCCCGTGGGGGGTGATGACATTATGCGGCGCGAAGGCGAACAGCGCCGCGCCGTAACCGAGCTTGCGCGGCGCGCCGTCTCCATCGAGAAAGCGGATTGCGCTCTTGCGCGGGTCATTGGTCGTGGGGAGCGCCTGCTGGGTTACCTGCGCGCGGTCCAGCTCCGCCATCAGCTCGGCGACTTCGATTTCGCTCGCCAGCCGCTCGGCCTCGGCCATCCACTGCAGCGGTGTAACCTGCCCGCCCTTGAGCGCGCGCGCCAGTTCACCTTGCCGCTCGATCCAGTCGCGCGCAGCCATGCGACGGGGAGGCTTGGCGGAGGAAACTGAGCGGCCGAGCAGCGCAAAGGAAAGCACGGCAAAGCCGCCAGACATGGCGAAACGCCGGTCGATCCCGAACATCGCGAGGCTCGCCGGTGCCGCATTCGCCCAATCGGTTTCGGTCACCGGCATCGCGCGCGCCTCACATATTCGGATAGTTCGGCCCGCCGCCGCCTTCCGGCGTCACCCAGTTGATATTCTGGTTGGGGTCCTTGATGTCGCAGGTCTTGCAGTGGACGCAGTTCTGCGAGTTGATCTGGAACTTGGGCTCCCCGGTCTTCTCGTCGACCAGCCATTCGTAGACCCCCGCCGGGCAATAGCGGGTCGAGGGACCGCCGTAGACCGCCAGCTCGCTTGTCCGCTGGAGTTCCCAGTCCTTCACCTGCAGGTGGCAAGGCTGGTCTTCGGCGTGGTTGGTGTAGCTGTAGGCAACGTTAGTCAGCTTATCGAAGGTAGTCACGCCGTCGGGCTTGGGATAGTCGATCTTGGGATAGAGATCGGCGCGGCCCGTCGCTTCGTAGTCGCGGTGGTGCTTCATGCTGATCGGCAGGCCAATCTTCAGCGTGCGCATCCACATGTCGATCCCGGCGAGCGCGGTGCCGATATCGCCGCCGTATTTGGCGACCGCCGGCTGGGCGTTCTGGACGAGTTTCAGCTCGTCGGCGATCCAGCTGGAGCGGACGGCTGCGTCATATTCCATCAGCTCGGTCTTCTCATGCCCAGCAGCCACCGCCGCCGCGATGCTCTCTGCCGCCAGCATTCCGCTCTTCATCGCGGTGTGGCTGCCCTTGATGCGCGGCACGTTGACGAAGCCCGCCGCGCAGCCGATCAGCGCCCCGCCGGGGAAGGCGAGCTTGGGTACGGACTGCCAGCCGCCCTCGTTGATCGCGCGCGCGCCATAGGACACACGCTTGCCGCCTTCGAGATATTCGCGGATCGCCGGGTGCTGCTTCCAGCGCTGGAACTCCTGATAGGGCGAGACCCAGGGGTTCTTGTAATCGAGCGCGGTCACGAAGCCCAAGGCCACCTGCCCATTCGCCTGATGGTAGAGGAAGCCCCCGCCCCAGCTTTCGCTTTCGGTCAGCGGCCAGCCCTGCGTGTGGATCACGCGGCCCGGCTTGTGCTTCTTGGGGTCGATGTCCCACAGCTCCTTGATGCCGAGGCCATAAACCTGCGGCTGGCAGTTCGCTTCGAGGTCGAAGCGCTTCTTCAGCTGCTTGGTAAGATTGCCGCGCGCGCCCTCGGCGAAGAGGGTGTACTTGGCGTGGATCTCCATGCCGGGCTGGTAATCGCCCTTGTGGCTGCCATCGGCGGCGACGCCCATGTCCTGCGTGATCACGCCCGCAACCGCGCCGTTTTCGTCGAACATCACTTCGGCGGCGGGGAAGCCCGGGAACACCATCACGCCCAGCCCTTCGGCCTGTTCGGCCAGCCAGCGCGCGAGATTGCCGAGACTGCCGGTGTAGCATCCCTTGTTGCTCATCAGCGGCGGCATGATTGCGTGCGGCATCGAGGACTTGCCGGTCTTGGACAGCACCCAGTGCCAGTTGTCCGTCACCGGGGTCTGCGCCATCGGGCAGCCCATGTCGCGCCACTCGGGCAGCAGTTCGTCGAGCGCCTTGGGATCGACCACCGCACCCGAAAGGATATGCGCGCCGATTTCCGAACCTTTTTCGAGCACGATCACCTCAAGCTCGGCGTTGACCTGCTTGAGCTTGATCGCGGCGGCCAATCCCGCCACCCCGCCGCCGACGATCACGACATCGCAAGGCATTGATTCACGTTCGCTCATGAGACTTTCCTGATCCTCGACAGTTTTGGGCGCGCTCGCCGCACATTCCGGCGAATTGGCTATGGCTTGCACTTGCTAACTGGGGTTCCCCCCGTCAAGACCCAGCATTATCAGCATGACCCGCCCTGAACTCTCTCTGGCACGCGATTTCGAAGCGGCGCTCGCCTGGTGGCGAGACGCGGGGGTAGACTGCGACTTCGTCGATGACGCTACGGCGTGGTTGGCCGACGCCGGCCCTCAAGAGGGCAATGCAGGCGGTGCCGGAGGGCCTGCCGCCAACGCAGCGCGCACCGCGCCGCCGGGCGCACCCGGCGCGGCCAAAATCACTCCAGCGCCCGCCGCAGCTGCCAGCCCGGCCGTTTTGCGCCGCGACCTGTTGGGCGATTCGCCGCCGCAAAGCCTCGCGGAATTCCGCGAATGGTGGCTTGCCACCCCCACACTCGAAACCGCCCGCGCCTTTCCCCGGATCGCGCCGCGCGGCGCCTCCGAACCGGCGCTGATGGTGCTGGTGCCCCAGCCCGAGGAGGCCGACCGCGACACCTTGTTGAGCGGGCCACAGGGGCGGCTGCTGGCCAATATTCTCGCGGCGATGGGGCTTTCCGAGGACGCGGTGTATATCGCATCCGCGCTCCCCAGCCATACGCCGATGGCCGATCTGGCGATGATCGCGGCAAGCGGGATGGATGCGGTCACCGCGCATCACATTGCGCTGGTCAAGCCCGCGCGGCTGGTCGCCTTCGGCACCGGCCTTGCGCCGATGCTGTTCGGCGCGGGCGAACAGCCTTTACGTGAAATCAACCATGCCGGTGGCAAGGTCCCGGTCATGTCGAGCGAAACGCTCGATTCCCTGATGGATATGCCCCGGCTCAAGGCCCGGTTCTGGCGGAGATGGATGGAATGGTCGGCCTCACACTGAAGCGCCCGGGCGTGGCGCTGGCGGCAATCGTGCTGGCGGCGGTCGGCCTCCACGCCCCCGCTGCCGCACAATCGGGCGATCTGGTGGCGCGCTGGAATGGCGCGACCCCTGCCGAGGGCGCGGTGGACGCGGTGCTCTCCCCCGATGAGCGCGCCGCCTATCGACAGCTTTTCGCCGCGATCGACGCCGAGCAGTGGGACATGGTCGAAAGTCTCATCGCCCAGCGCCCGGGCGGGGTGCTCACGCAGGCGGCGCTGGCGGAGTATTACACCCACGCTAACAGCCCCAAGATCGCGCCCGAACAGATCGCCGCGTGGTTCGCCGCCGGGACCGATCTGCCGCAGGCCGAACAGCTGGCGCGGATGGGAGCCAAGCGCGGGGTGACCCAACTGCCGCCCCTGCCCGCCGCGCAAGGCATGGCGCGTCAGCCCTATGCGCCCAAGCGCATCCTGCCGCGCAGCGTCACCGACGGAACCATGCCGGGCACCACCGCAAGCGCGATCCTCGAGGCGATCAAGGGCGATAATCCCGCCGAGGCCCAGCGCCTGCTGGCCGAGGTCGATTTTTTCCTCTCCCCCGAAGCACGCGCCGAGTGGCGGCAGCGGGTGGCGTGGAGCCACTACATCGAGAACAACGACACAGCCGCGCTCGAACTCGCGCGCACCACTGCCGAGGGCAGCGGGCCGTGGGTGGCCGAGGGCGCGTGGGTCGAGGGGCTGTCGGCATGGCGGCTGGGCCATTGCGCGCTCGCCGCCGACGCCTTCGTGAGGGCGGCCGGAAGCGCCGAGAATGTCGAGCTCGCCGCCGCAGGCCATTACTGGGCGCACCGTTCGCTGGTGCGGTGCCGCGAGCCCGGCCAGGCGCAGCAACACCTCAGCGCCGCCGCGCAGTATGACGAGACGCTTTACGGGATGCTCGCCTCCGATCAGCTGGGCGTGGAGCTGCCCGCCGATGCCGCACCGCAGCCGTTCAGCAAGGATGACTGGGCCACACTCGCCCAGCGCCCCAATGTCCGCGTCGCCGTGGCTCTGACCGAGATCGGACGGGCCGGCCTTGCCGATGAAGTCCTGCGCCACGAAGCGCGAATTGGCCCCGCCTATCAATATGCCGCGCTCGCCCGGCTGGCGCGCGAGCTCGGGATGCCTTCGACCCAGCTGTTCATGGCGCACAACGCGCCTTACGGCACCAGCAGCGACCGGAGCTTGCGCTTCCCGGTCGCGCACTGGCAGCCGGTCGGCGGCTGGCAGGTCGATCCGGCGCTGGCCTTCGCCCACGCGCTGCAGGAATCGAACTTCCGTGCCACCGCGGTCAGCCCGGCCAATGCGCGCGGGTTGATGCAGATCATGCCCGGCACCGCGCGCGATCATTCCTTCCGGCTGAGCCTCGGCGCGTCCTACGAGGATCTCAACGATCCGCAGGTTAACCTCGCCTATGGCCAGCGCCATCTGGAGATGCTGCGCGACAACCCCGCCACCGGCGGCGCACTGCCCAAGATCATGGCTGCCTACAACGCCGGGCTCACCCCGGTGGGGCGCTGGAATTACGAGATCAACGACCAGAACGATCCGCTGCTGTGGATGGAGTCCATCCCCTATTGGGAAACACGCGGCTATGTCGCGATCGTGATGCGCAATTACTGGATGTACGAGCGCGCCGCCGGGGCCCCCTCGCCCAGCCGCCGCGCGCTGGCGCAAGGGCGCTGGCCGGAATTCCCCCGCGCTGCTACCACCCGCTCGGCCAGACTGGAGCCGTAAGCGGGAGCAACGCAGCGTGGCGATTGACGAAAGCCGGATCTTCAAGCCAATCAACATCGCGGTCCTGACTGTCTCGGACACCCGCACGGCGGAGAACGATACCTCGGGCGATATTCTCGCGGGCCGCGTCACGGGCGCGGGGCACCATCTGGCTGCGCGCATGATCGTCAGGGACGACGCCGCCCTGCTCGCGTCGCAGCTCGAGGCGTGGATCGACGATCCGGCCATCGACGCGGTGGTCAGCACCGGCGGCACCGGCCTTACCGGGCGTGATGTTACCCCCGAGGCTCTGGCGATGATCGCAGGCGCGCGCGAGATCCCCGGCTTCGGCGAGCTGTTCCGCTGGCTCAGCTTCAAGACCATCGGCACCAGCACCATCCAGTCGCGCGCCTGCGCGGTGGTGGCGCGCGGCACCTATATCTTCGCGCTCCCCGGATCGAACGGCGCGGTAAAGGACGGGTGGGACGGCATCCTCGCCGAGCAACTCGACAGGCGCAACCGGCCCTGCAATTTCGTGGAACTGATGCCGCGCCTCAAGGAAGTCTGACCGCCGACGGGGCTTGCGGATCGCGGCTTTGTTCCGTAAATGTTCCACGTGAAACATTCTCCGGTCAAAGGTCGCGGCGCGCAATCAGGGGCGGTCTCCACCCGCTTCGGGCTGGCAGAGCGCGAGGTCGATGGCGACTGGCGGGATCATGTTGCGATGCTCGATGGCCCGCCGGTCAAGCTGCGCACCACGGTGACGGAAGAACGCCCCAAGTCGATCCTCACCTTCAACCAGTCGCCCGATGTGCCCTTCGACCGCTCGATCAATGCCTATCGCGGGTGCGAGCATGGCTGCGTCTATTGCTTCGCACGGCCCACCCACGCCTATCACGACCTTTCGCCCGGCCTCGATTTCGAGACGAAGCTCTTCGCCAAACCCGAGGCGGCGGCGCTGCTGCGCAAGACCCTCGGCAAGAAGGGCTATACCCCCCGGCCCATCGCGCTTGGCACCAACACCGATCCCTATCAGCCGATCGAGCGCGGCTATCGCATCACCCGCCAGATCCTCGAAGTCTGTCTCGAAACGCGCCACCCCGTCACCATCACCACCAAGTCCGACCGGGTGCTTGACGATGCCGACCTTCTGGAGGAGCTGGCGCGTGCCGATCTGGTGGCGGTGTCGATTTCGGTGACGAGCCTCGACCCGGTGCTGTCGGCCAAGCTCGAACCGCGCTGCGCAGCCCCGGCCAAGCGATTGGCGGCCTTGGGCGCGCTGGTGGCGCGCGGCGTGCCGGTGCATTGCTCGCTCTCGCCCGTCATCCCCGCGATCACCGACGAATTCCTCGAAGGCATCATCGCCCGCGTGGCGGAACTGGGGGTCAGAAGCGTCGGCTGGATTCCGCTGCGCCTCCCCCACGAAGTCGCCCCGCTGTTCCGCGAATGGCTTGGCGTTCACTACCCCGATCGCGCGGGGAAGGTGATGAGCATTGTGCGCGAGATGCGCGGGGGGCGCGACAATGATCCGAACTTCCACAGCCGGATGAATCCGCAGGGCGTGTGGGCCGATCTGATCCGCGCCCGCTTTCGCGTGGCGTGCCGCAAGGCGGGGATCGAGAAGGCCCGCTTCGTGCTCGACACCGCGCAATTCCGCCCGCCGGAAAGCGATAGGCAGATGCGGCTACTTTGATTATGTCCGTCAGGGACAGGCGAGACTAACAGGGGGAATGAATGATGCGTTGGATGGGAATTCTGGCCGCGGCGGCGCTCGCCACGGGCGGGCTCACAAGCGCGGCGCAGGCACAGGGCAGCGAGACGATCGAAGTCTTCACCCGCGCCGATCTCGAACGCGCGCTCACCAACTTGAACGCGACCTTCGAGAAGCAGGAAGAATACCGCAATCTCGACATCACCTTCGAAGGCTCGATCATGGCCGATGCCCTGTTGCTCGCCTGCGAGGACGAGGAGACGGAAAAGAACTGCTACGGCACCTCGATCCTCGCCACCTTCGAAAATCCCGAAGGCGCCACCCGCCAGACCATCCTCGAGGCGATCAACACCTACAATTACAACGAAAATTTCGGCCGCGCCTATATCGACAGCGAAGGCACGATCTCGGTGCGGTTCTACATCATCTCGGACGGCGGGATCACCCGCGAGAATTACGAGACGCAGATCAGCCTGTGGACGAGCTCGCTGAACAATTTCTTCGGCTATCTCTATCCGGAGGCCGAGGCCGAGGCTGCTGCGGATTCGTGAGTGTCCGGGCGGGGTGCGGCGACCCGCGTCCCGCCGTCACCCGAACCCCCCGCCCGCCTCGCCGGGAGCAAAGCGCATCAACCGGCTATCCACCAACGCCGCCGTGCGGTTCACCACGGCCTGCTGATAGTCCGCATCCTTGATCATCGCGAAGAATGCCCCTGCGTTGGGGTATTGCGCGATGAAGCCGTCGTGCCAGTCCTTGTTGCCCGGCCCGGTCACCATCGTCTCGAACCGCCCGCGCCACACGATGCTGCCGCCGACGCGCTGGAAGATCGGTCCGCTGGTCTTGCCATATTCCTCATAGGCGCGCCGCCCGCTCCAGCCCTTGCCCGCGTGTTCGTGGCCCTCGGGATATTCGGCCCAATCGCGGTAACGCAGCAGGTTGAGCATATGGATCGGCGTATCGCGCGGCAGGTTCTTGAAGGCCGCGAAATTCTCCGGCGATGGATCGATGTAGAACTCAGCCATTTTGCCATCCCTCTCCCGTCAGGTCGCATTGCATGTAGACCGTATCGAGCCTGCGCCCGAACTTGAAGCCGACATTGCGCATTCGCCCTGCGTGGACGAAGCCGCACTTGCCGTGGAGCGCGACCGAGGCCGGCTCGCCCCCGCCGATTACCGCGATCATCTGCTCGAACCCGCATTCGCGCGCCGCCGCGACCAGATTGCCGAGCAGCCGCACGCCGATCCCCTGCCCCCTCGCATCCTCCGCGATGTAGATGGAGTTCTCGCAGGTGCGGGCGTAGGCGGCGCGCGGGCGGAACTGGGTGGCGTAGGCGTAGCCAAGCACCGCGCCGCCCCGCTCGGCGACGAGGAACGGCCAGCCCTGCGCCGTCACATCGGCGATCTTGACCGCCCATTCGCCCACACTTGGCCCTGCGCGGTCGAAAGAGGCGGTGCCGTGGGCGACGTGGTAGTCATAGATGGCGCAAACGGCCTGCGCATCGCGCTCGCGCGCAGGCCGGATGCTCACCTCAGCCAAGCGTGTAACCCGCAAAGCGATCACGCAGGTCCTTCTTGCTGATCTTGCCCGTGGCGGTGTGCGGGATGTCGTCGACGAATTCGACCGCATCGGGCAGCCACCACTTGGCGATCTGCGGCTTCAAGTGCTCGATGACATCGTCGGCGGTGACTTCGGCTCCGGCCTTCTTTACCACGAACAGCACCGGGCGCTCGTCCCACTTGGGGTGGTAGATGCCGATGCAGGCCGCCTCGGCGACGCCCGGATGCCCGCAGGCGGCGTTTTCGAGCTCGACCGAGCTGATCCACTCGCCCCCCGATTTGATCACGTCCTTGGTGCGGTCGGTGAGTTGCAAAGTGCCGTCGGGGTGGAGGATGCCGACATCGCCGGTGTCGAACCACCCATCATTGCCGACCGCGTCCCGCTCCGCCTTGAAGTAGCGCTTGATGATCCACGGGCCCCGGATTTGAAGCGCGCCGCTGGTCTTGCCATCGCGCGGCAGCTCGGTCGTCATGTCGTCGAGATCAACTGTGCGCAACTGTACCCCGAAGATCGGGCGGCCCTGCATCGCGGTCTTCTCGACCTTCTGTTCAAGCGTGAGGCTATCCCAGTCCCAGGTCGGCCCGCCGACCGTGCCGATGGGGCTGGTCTCGGTCATCCCCCAGGCGTGCTGCACGCGGGTGCCGTTCTTCATCAGCCGCTCGATCATGAACTTGGGCGCGGCCGAACCGCCGATCGTCGCGGCCTTCAGCGGGGGCAGGTCGAGGCCCTCGCGGTCGCAATACTGGAAATGCGCCAGCCACACGGTCGGCACGCCCGCGGAATCGGTCACGCCCTCGCGCAGCATCAGATCGTGCAGCACGGCGGGGTCGTTCACCGCCGAGAACACGAACTTGATTCCCGCCATCGCGCCCGCATAGGGCAGGCCCCAGCTCGCCGCGTGGAACATCGGCACCACGGGCAGCATCACCGAGGCGCTGGAGAAATTGAACGCCGCCGGTTGCAGCCCCGCCATCGCGTGCAGGATCGTCGAGCGGTGTTCGTATTGCACGCCCTTGGGATTGCCCGTGGTGCCGCTGGTGTAGCAGATCATGCAGGGGTCGCTCTCCGCGCCGGCGACCCATTCGAAGTCGCCGTCCTCTGCGCCGATCCAGTCCTCGAAGGCGGGGGCATGGTCGCCGCTATCATAGCAGATGTAGTGTTCGACCGTGGTCCAGCGGCTCTTCATTCGGTCGACGATCGGCTGGAAGGCGGCATCATAGCACAGCACGCGGTCTTCGGCGTGATTGACGATATATTCGAGCTGATCGTCGAACAGGCGCGGGTTCACCGTGTGGAGCACCCCGCCCATCCCCGCCACGCCATACCAGCTGACGAGGTGGCGGGAGTGGTTCATGGCAAGGCTCGCCACCTTATCGCCCGGCTTCAGGCCAAGCCGCTGGAGCGCCTGCGCCATCTTCAGCGCGTCACGGCGGATGCCGGCCCAATCGGTGCGGGTTTCGCTGCCATCGGCCCAGCGGCTGACGATCTCGCGCCCGCCCGCCTCGCGCGCGGCATGATCAATCACCGCGGTCACCCGCATCGTCCAGTCCTGCATGGCGCCAAGCCTTGATCCGGCCATTATCGTCTCTCTCCCAATATCGCGCGTCGGATCGCGCTCTTATCGACTTATGGCCGCATCAATGCCTTGGAAGGCATCCCCAAGAAATCCGCTCGTCGCTTCTACGGAACGTTTGGACGCAAGCGTGAAACATTGTGAGGCAAGGAGTCTTTCGCCCGGGACACCAACCAACAGCGTCATGCAACTGGCGCATGGCCGTTCCTTCCATCGGGGCGACGGCCTTTCAAAGGGAAATATCAATGAAGTCGACATCTCTCCTTCTTGCCACCGCGGCGATGACCGTTGCTGCACCGGCATTTGCGCGTGAAGGCCAGCCCTATATCGGTATCAATGGCGGCGTGATCCTCGAAGATCAGGTCGATGTTGATTCCGTCACCGACCCGTCCACCAACCTCGCCTTTGCCGACACCAAGACCGGCGTCGATGCCGACATCGTCTTCGGTTACGATTTCGGCGCATTCCGCCTCGAAGCAGAAGGCGGCTACAAGCAGGCGGGCTACGACGGTCTCACCGTGCTCAATTCGGCGATCCTTCCCGGCGACGTGACCGTCCCCTCGGGCACGGTCGTGCAGAACGAGGAAGATCTGAAGATCTACAGCGGCATGATCAATGCGCTGGTCGAATTCGGCAATGACGACGGCTTTCAGGTCTTCGGCGGCGGCGGTGTCGGTATCGCCAACATCGATCTTCCGGTGCGCGTCGCCGGTGTCGGCACCGTGGTTGACGACAGCGCGACCGATTTCGCCTGGCAGCTGCTCGCCGGTGCCCGCGTCGCTCTCAGCGACAATGTCGATCTCGGCGTGAAGTATCGCTATTTCGTCGCCAACAACTTCGGCTTCCAGGCCAGCAACGGCGCGCGGTTCGAAACCGATTTCGATTCGCACTCGGTGCTCGCCAGCCTGACCTACAACTTCGGTGGCCGTCAGGAGCCCGCTCCGGCCCCGGCCCCGGCTCCGGCCCCGGTCTACACCCCGCCGCCGCCGCCGCCGGTTGTCGCCCCGGTCGCCCCGCCGGCTCCGGTCTGCAACTCGGGCCCGTTCATCGTGTTCTTCGACTTCGACCAGTCGGACATCACCCCGGCTGCTGCCAACATCCTCAACAGCGCGGCAACCGCCTATGCGAACTGCGGCACGGCCCGCGTGATGCTGGCCGGTCACACCGACAAGGCCGGTAGCGCCGCCTACAACGTCGGCCTGGCCGAGCGTCGCAATGCCTCGGTCAGCTCCTACCTCGCCAGCCGCGGCGTGCCCACCGGGCGCATCAGCAGCGAAGCCTTCGGCGAAACCCAGCCCAAGGTTCCGACCGCCGACGGCGTGCGCGAAGCACAGAACCGCCGTGTGGAAGTCACCTACGGTCCGGGTTCGGGCATGTAAGCCACAGGTTCTCAGGACCACAGACAAAGGGGCCGGAGCGATCCGGCCCCTTTTTTGTATGCCGCCACGGTAAGGTCAGGCTACCAGCCTAAGATTGCTGCGCTTCTTGAGCGGCACCAGCGCCACCCGATCAATGCCATCGACCGCAGCAAGCCGTTCGGCCAGCTCGCCCGTCAGCACGAAATTGCGCCCCAGTCGCATCCCTACCTCGCCCCCCTCGGCGAGAGCCAGACGAACGACCACCTCGCCCGAACCCGTGGGCCGCTCGCCGCGCGCGGCCTCCAGCTCGATCCGGAGTTCGCGCAAGGCTTCGAGGTGGGCGATATCGGCGGTCAGCTCCATCGCCGTCGCGCCGACCACCGCCGCCAGCGGGCGCGCCCCGCGCACGGTGAGACGCGGGGGCTCATCCGGGCTCGGGCTGTCGAGCTCAACGGTCAGCAGCAGGCACTCGCCCGCCGCCGCCCAGCGTTCGAAATCGGGCACCAGCGCCTCTTCAAAGCAGGCGGCAGAGAACTGGCCCGAAGAATCGGAGAAGTCCGCCCGTACGAAAGTGCCACCCTTGCGGGTGCGCGCCTTGGTGATGCTCTCGACCAGCACCGCCATCACCGCCGTGCCCCGCCCGCCCACCGGCGCGCCCGCTTCCATCAGGCTCTGATAGGTGCGCGCGCCGTTGGCCGAGGCGGCCTCGCGATACTGCGCGACCGGGTGTGCGGAGAAGTAGAAGCCGAAATTCTCGCGCTCCTTGGCCATGCGGTCGGTGCGGCTCCACGGCGCGCAGGGTTGCAGGCGCAGGTCTTCGGCAGGGCCCGCATCCCCGCCGAACAGACCGGCCTGCCCGCTGGAGCGCTCGCGGATTGCCGCATCGGCGACCGCCATCAGCAGATCGGCATTGGCGAACAGCAGCGCGCGGTCGGGCTCAAGCCCGTCAAAGGCGCCTGCGCAGATCAGCCCTTCGAGCTGGCGGCGGTTCATCGTACCCTGCGGCACCCGCTCGAACAGGTCCTTGAGACTGGCGAAGGGCCCGTTGGCCTGCCGCTCGGCAACGATCGCCTCCATCGCCTTTTCGCCGACATTGCGGATGCCCGCGAGCGCATAGCGCACCGCGTAGCCCGTGTCGGTCTGTTCGACGGTGAACTCGGCTTCCGAGGCATTGATGCAGGGCGCCAGCACCTCGACACCGCCCTGCCCGTTGGGATAGCGGCGCGCGTCGTCGACGAAGACGTTGAGCTTCTCCGACTGGTGCATGTCGAAGCACATCGAGGCGGCGTAGAATTCCTCCGGGTAATGCGCCTTCATCCACGCGGTTTGGTAGGCGAGCAGCGCATAGGCCGCGGCGTGCGACTTGTTGAAGCCGTAGCCTGCGAATTTGTCGATCAAGTCGAACAGCTCGTTGGCGCGCTTCGATTCGATGTCCGAGACCTTCTTGCAGCCTTCGACAAAGCGCCCGCGCTGGGCGTCCATCTCGGCCTGCACCTTTTTGCCCATCGCGCGGCGCAGCAGGTCCGCGTCGCCGAGCGAGTAGCCCGCGAGCACCTGCGCGGCCTGCATCACCTGTTCCTGATATACGAAGATGCCGTAGGTCTCGGCAAGGATGCCTTCGAGCTTGGGGTGCGGATATTCGATCGGCACCTGCCCCGCCTTGCGCTGGCCGAACAGCGGGATGTTGTCCATCGGGCCGGGGCGGTAGAGCGAAACGAGCGCGATGATGTCGCCGAAATTCGTCGGCTTCACCGCCTTGAGCGTCCGGCGCATCCCTTCGGATTCCAGCTGGAACACGCCGACGGTATTACCCGCCTGCATCAGGCTATAGACCGCCTGATCATCGAGCGGCAGCGCGCCCAGATCGATGGCGATCCCGCGCTTTTCGAGCAGGTCGACGGCCTTGCGCAGCACCGAGAGCGTTTTCAGCCCGAGGAAGTCGAACTTCACGAGGCCCGAGCTCTCGACATACTTCATGTCGAACTGCGTCACCGGCATGTCCGAACGCGGATCGCGGTAGAGCGGCACCAGCTGCGCCAGCGGCCGGTCGCCGATCACCACGCCCGCCGCGTGGGTCGAGGAATTGCGCGGCAGGCCTTCCAATTGCATCGCCAGATCGACGAGGCGCTTCACCTCCTTGTTGTCGTCATACTCGCGCCGGAAATCCGCCGCACCGTTGAGCGCGCGCGGCAGGGGCCAAGGGTCGGTCGGATGATTGGGCACCATCTTGCACAACCGGTCGACCTGACCGTAGCTCATCTGCAGGATGCGCCCGCAATCGCGCAGCACCGCGCGCGCCTTCAGCTTGCCGAAGGTGATGATCTGCGCGACGTGATCGCCGCCATATTTGCGCTGAACGTAGCGGATCACCTCGCCCCGGCGGGTTTCGCAGAAGTCGATATCGAAGTCGGGCATCGACACGCGCTCGGGGTTGAGGAAGCGTTCGAACAGCAAGCCCAGCTTGATCGGGTCGAGATCGGTGATGGTCAGCGCCCAGGCCACCGCCGAACCCGCGCCAGACCCGCGCCCCGGCCCCACGGGAATGCCGTTGTCCTTCGCCCACTTGATGAAGTCGGCCACGATCAGAAAGTAGCCGGGAAACCCCATCTTGACGATCACGTCGATCTCGAATTCGAGGCGGTCGAAATAGACCTTGCGCTCCTCCTCGGTAAGGTCGGGATAGGCCGCGAGCCGCGCCTCGAGCCCTGCGCGCGAATCCTCCGCCAGCATCCGCGCTTCGCCCGCCAGATCGCCTGCGAGGCTGGGCAGGATCGGCTTGCGATAGGGCGGCGCAAAGGCGCAGCGCTGGGCGATGACGAGGGTGTTGGCGGTCGCCTCGGGGAGGTCGGCGAAGGCCTCCTCCATCATCGCCGCCGATTTGACGAAAGCCTGCGGGTTGGAGCGCGGGCGCTCGTCGGCGTCAATCTGGGTCGAATTGGCGATGCACAGCATGGCGTCATGCGCCTTGTGCATATGGGGTTCCGCGAAATTGGCGGGGTTGGTGGCGACCAGCGGAAGATCGCGCGCATAAGCCAGGTCGATCAGCGCATCCTCGGCCCGCTCGCAGACGGAATCGCCGTTGCGCGCCAGTTCGATATAGAGCCGCCCGGGGAACAGCGCGGCGAGGCTGTCGACCAACCGCTCGGCCGCGTCGTGCTGGCCTTCCGCGAGCAGCCGCGTCAGCCCGCCCTCGCCCGCGCCGGTCAGCGCGATCAACCCAGCAGTGCGGCCTTCCAGATCATCGAGCGTGACGTGGGGATCACGCTCAAGCGGGCGATCAAGGTGCGCGCGGCTGACGAGGTGGCAGAGGTTGTCGTAGCCCGCATCGTCCTGCGCAAACAGCGCGAGGTAATCGACCACAGCGCGGGTGTCATCCCGCGCCACGCCGAGCAGCGATCCGATGATCGGCTGCACGCCTTCGCCCTTGCAGGCCCCGGCAAATGCCATGATCCCGTAAAGCCCGTTGCGGTCGCAGATCGCGATCGCGGGATAGCCGCGCTCCTTCGCCAGCTTGGCGATGTCCTTGGGATCGATCGCCCCTTCGAGCATCGAATAGGACGAAAGCACGCGCAGCGGAACGAAAGAAGCGAAGGCCATGGCGCCCAATGTAGGATTTTGCGCCGATTCCGGAAGCGTTCCGCTGCGCTAATTCTCCACAGGCGCGGGATAAGTCAGAGCAGCTTTTCGATGTCCTTGGCGATGCTCTCGGGCTTGCCGGTCGGGGCGTAGCGCTTCACGACGCGGCCCTGCCGGTCGATCAGGAACTTGGTGAAGTTCCACTTGACCGCAGTAGTGCCCATCAGGCCCTTCTTTTCCGACCTCATCCAGTCGTAGAGCGGCGAGGCGTCCGGGCCGTTCACGTCGATTTTCGCCATCAGCGGGAAGGTGACGCCAAAATTGACCTTGCAGAACTGGTCGATCTCCTCGGCATTGCCCGGTTCCTGCGCGCCGAACTGGTTGCAGGGGAAGCCCAGCACCTCGAACCCGCGGTCCTTGTACTGCTGGTAGAGCTTCTCCAGTCCGTCATACTGGGGCGTGAAACCGCACTTGCTGGCGGTGTTGACCACCAGCAGCACGGTGCCGAGCTTGTCCTTGAGATCGAGCGGATCGCCCTTGTTGGTGGTGACGGTGAAATCGGCAATGGTGGTCATGCGGTTTCTGCCCGGCTGATCGTTTCAATTGCCGCCTTGTGCGGGGAAGTCAGGGTGGCTGGCAAGCGCGATCGCTTCATCGGCGGTATAGATGCGGTCGCCCGCCTTGCGGACCACATAGCCGCCGCGCTCGTCCTCGGCCATGCTGGCGATGTGCCGGATCATTTCGGCAAAGCTGCCGCGCATCAGCGTTGCGGCGCCTTCACCGGCGGCGACGATCGAGGCGCGGTCTTCCCACGCCTGCTCGCCCGAACGCAGGGTGTCGCCGTTGAAGGTGCTGGGATGGTCGGTCATGGGGAAATCTCCTTTGCCCCACCAAGCCGGAAAGCCGGGGGAAGGTTCCGTCGCCCTAGACCAACACGCCTTCCTTCAGCCGCACCACGCGGTCCATCCGCGCGGCGAGCCGCTCGTTATGCGTCGCAATCAGCGCCGCGCTGCCCTCGCCCCGCACAAGCGCGAGGAATTGTTCGAGTACGGCGTCGGAAGTCTTCTCGTCGAGGTTGCCGGTCGGCTCGTCCGCCAGCACCAGCGTCGGCCGGTTGGCGAGCGCGCGGGCCACGGCGACGCGCTGCTGCTCGCCGCCCGAAAGCTGGCTCGGCCGGTGCGAGAGCCGGTGGCCGAGGCCGAGGCTGGTCAGCAGGCTATCGGCCCGCGCCACCGCATCGGCGCGCGCGGTGCCGAGGATCATCTGCGGCATCACCACATTCTCGCGCGCGTCGAAATCGGGCAGCAGGTGGTGGAACTGGTAGACGAAGCCCAGATGCTCGCGCCGCAGCGCCGTGCGCCCGTCGCCCGAAAGCTGCTCGGCGCGGGTGCCAGCGATGCTGATCGAGCCCTCGAACCCGCCTTCCAGCAGGCCCACGGCTTGCAGCATGGTCGACTTGCCCGAACCCGAAGGGCCGAGCAGCGCGACGATCTCGCCCGGCTGGATGTCGAGATCGACCCCGCGCAGCACCTCGATGCGCGCGTCGCCCTGCTCGAAGGTGCGCCGCAGCCTCTTGAGGCTGACGATGGGCATGGTCTCACTCATAACGCAGCACCTGCACCGGATCGGTATTGGCCGCCTTGAAGGCCGGATAAAGCGTGGCGAGGAAGCTCATCCCCAGCGCCAGCAGCACGATTCCCAGCACCTCCCACGGATCGGTGCGCGAGGGCAGGGTCGAAAGGAACCGCACTTCCGGGTCCCAGATTTGCTGCCCGGTGACGAACGCGATGAAGCCGACGATCGGCTCGCGGAAGAACAGGATCACCGCGCCCAGCACCAGCCCCGTCACCGTCCCGATCGCGCCCACGGTGCTGCCGGTGGTGACGAAGATCTTGAGCATCGAGCGCCGCGTTGCGCCCATCGTGCGCATGATCGCGATGTCGCGGGTCTTGGCGCGCACCAGCATCACGAGGCTCGAGAGGATGTTGAACGATGCGACCAGCACCATGAAACTGAGCGCGAAGAACATCGCCACCCGCTCGACCTGCAAGGCTTCGAACAGTGCGGAGTTCATCGCCTTCCAGTCGGCGATGATCGCCTTGCCGGTCAGCCGGTCGGCGAGCGGTGAGAGGATGTCGCCGACCTTGTCGGGATCGGTCACGGTCACTTCGATCTGCGCGACGGAATCGCCCATCAGCAGCAGCGTTTGCGCCTCCTTCAGCGGGAGCATCACGAACTTCTCGTCGAAGGTGTAGATGCCGACCTCAAAGATCGCGCCGACTTCGTAGCCGACCTGCCGGATCGAGGTGCCGAATGGCGTGGTGCGACCCTGCGGATTGATGATCGTGATCGTGTCGCCCACCCGGATGCCGAGGTTCTGCGCCAGACGGCTGCCGATCGCGACCTTGCCCGATCCACCCGTCACGCTGGCGATGTCGCCCATCAGCACCTTCTCGCCAAGGCCCGCCAGGTCTTCGTTCGTCTGCCCACGCAGGAAGATCGCCTCGACCCGCCCGCCGAAGCTGGTGAGCAAGGGCCGCTCGATCATTGGCGAGGCGGAGGTGACGCCGGGCGTCGCCTTGATCTCGGTCATCAGGCGCTGCCAGTCGGGAATCTTGCCGTCATAGCCCTGCACCACGGCATGGCCGTTCAGCCCGGTGATCTTGTCGAGCAATTCGCCGCGAAAGCCGTTCATCACGCTCATCACGACCACCAGCAGCGCGACCGAGAGCGCGACCACGCCGACCGAGATTCCGGCGACCAGCGCAATGAAAGCCTCCCCCCGGCCGGGCCAGAGGTAGCGCTTGGCGATCATCCATTCGAAGGGAGAGAGCATGGGTGGTGAGAGGTGCCCGTTGTTGGCTGAACGCTGCCTGTAGTGCGCAGGCCTGCCCGCGGCAATCCCGTGTTGCGCCAAAGGCGTGCGCGGCGCGGATGTTCCGTGCTGTCACACGCCGATGTCACACACCGGTCAGCAAAAAGGCAGGGCGGCGGGACGTGCTTTGACTTGTAATTGATCCGTCACATCGCCATTGGAGCGGTGCGCCGCGGCAGCCGGGTCCGCGGATAGCTCTGGTGATGCCGATGACGCCCCTCAATGTGACTCACCCCTTCCTCGATGCCGATGGCGATAAGCTGCGCGAGGAGTGCGGGATTTTCGGTGCGATCCGCGCCAATGATGCCGCCGCGACCACCGCGCTCGGCCTTCATGCGCTGCAACACCGCGGGCAGGAAGCTGCCGGGATCGTCAGCTATGACGGCAAGGAATTCTACGCCAGCCGGGGGCTTGGCCATGTGGCCGAGAATTTCTCCTCCTCCGAAGCCATCGCCGCCCTGCCCGGCCATATGGCGGCAGGTCATGTGCGCTATTCGACCACCGGCGGATCGGGTCTTCGCAACGTCCAGCCGCTTTATGCCGAACTGGCCAGCGGCGGCTTTGCCGTGGCGCATAACGGCAATATCTCCAACGCCATGACCCTGCGCGCCGATCTTGTGAACAAGGGTTCGATCTTCCAGTCGACTTCGGACACCGAGGTGATCATCCACCTCGTCGCCACCAGCCGCTATCCCACGATCGCCGACCGGCTGGTGGATGCACTGCGACTGGTGGAGGGCGCCTATGCACTGATCGTGATGACGCCCGAAGGCATGATCGCCTGCCGCGACCCGCTCGGCATCCGTCCGCTGGTGATGGGGCGCATGGGGGATTCGATCCTGTTCGCCTCTGAAACCGTCGCCTTCGACGTGGTCGGGGCCGAGGTGATCCGCGAAGTCGAGCCGGGCGAGCTGGTGCTGGTCGATTTTGCCGGAGAAATCCGCTCGGTCCGCCCCTTCGGCAGCCCGGCGGCGCGGCCGTGCATCTTCGAGCACGTCTATTTCAGCCGGCCCGATTCCGTCTTCGCCGGGCGCTCGGTCTATGAAGCGCGCAAGGCGATCGGGATGGAGCTTGCCCAGGAGGCTCCGTGCGAGGCCGATCTGGTGGTGCCTGTGCCCGACAGCGGCGTGCCCGCGGCGATCGGCTTCGCGATGCAATCGGGCCTGCCCTTCGAACTCGGCATCATCCGCTCGCACTATGTCGGGCGCACCTTCATCCAGCCGTCCGACGGTGCGCGCCATTCGAGCGTGAAGCGCAAGCACAACGCCAACCGCGCGCTGGTGGAGGGCAAGCGCATCGTGCTGATCGACGATTCGATCGTGCGTGGCACTACCAGCCTCAAGATCGTCGAGATGATGCGCGAAGCGGGCGCCAAGGAAGTCCACTTCCGCGTGGCCAGCCCGCCCACGGCGCATTCGTGCTTCTACGGGGTCGACACGCCCGAACGCTCCAAGCTGCTCGCCGCGCGGATGGATTTGGAGCCGATGCGCGAATTCATCAAGGCCGACAGCCTCGCCTTCATCTCGATCGACGGGCTGTATCGCGCCGTGGGCAAGGAAAAGCGCGACAAGGCCTGCCCGCAATTCTGCGACGCCTGCTTCACCGGCGACTACCCCACCAGCCTCACCGATCTGGCGCTCGCCGAGGCGAAGAACGCCGAACTTCCCTTTGCCGACCCGAAAGCAGCCTGATCCCATGACCAATTCCTCCAAGCCGCTTTCCGGCAAGACTGCGCTTGTCACCGGCGCGAGCCGCGGGATCGGCGCTGCCACCGCCATCGCGCTGGCAGGTGCGGGCGCGCACGTCATCCTCGTCGCGCGCAAGGTCAAGGCACTGGAGGCGGTGGAGGATACGATCCACGGCCTCGGCGGCACCTCCACCATCGCCCCGGTCGACCTGACCGAGCCCGATGCCGTCACCCGTCTCGCCGACGCGATTGCCGGGCGCTGGCCGACGCTCGACATCATGGTGCTCGCTGCGGCCTACCTGCCCGAGCTCACACCGGCCTCGCAGATGGAGCCCAAGCAGTTCAACCAGGCGCTGCTGACCAATGTGGTCGCCACGCAGGCGCTGCTCGCCGGGTTCGATCCGCTGCTGCGCCACGCCGCGGCGGGACGCATCATCGGCCTGACCAGCAGCGTGAGCAGCAATCCGCGGCCCTATTGGGGGGCTTACAGCGCCACCAAAGCCGCTTTCGAGAACCTGCTCGCCACCTACGCTGCGGAGGTCGAGCGCCTCAGCCCGCTGCGCGTGGCGATTGTCGATCCGGGCGCAACCCGCACCGAAATGCGCGCCCGCGCCTATCCGGGCGAGAACCCCGAAACGGTCAAGCCCCCCGAAGTCGTCGCCGAGCGGCTGGTGGCCCTCCTTACCGAGGGCTTCGACACCCTCCACCGCGAGCGGATCGACTAAATCCTGAACGTCGTCACCACTGGCTTAACCCTATTCTGCAAGCGCCTTTTAACGAAATGTGTCGCATTTCGCGGGGTGGACCAAACCACCGCGAGACCGCAGCACAGGGTTAACCATCATGCCGCTGAGTTCAGACACCTATCGTGCCGCCGCGCAGGAAGATCGCTGCGGCCCCCGCACCCGTCTGACGATCCCCGCAACCTTGCGCGCCTCGGGCGGGCGGGCGTTTCAGAGCGTGGTGCACGATCTTTCGATTTCCGGCTTCTCTGCCGCCTCGATCAACCGGATGCACCAAGGCCAGATGTGCTGGCTGACGATGCCGGGGCTCGAATCGCTGCAGGCCGAAGTGGTGTGGTGGGACAATTGCATCGTTGGCTGCGCGTTCAGCGAGCTGCTCAGCCCGATCGTTCACGACAACATCCTGCAGCGCTACAGCAATTTCGGCGCCTATCGCCCGTGATGCGGCGCGCTTGAGGCGCCGCGAGGCTCAGCGGGCCTCGGCCGCAACCTTGCGGCTGAGATCGAGGATTTCGCCCCGCGTCGCCCCGCCGCTCGCCTGCTTCCAATTGCCGATATAGGCGAACACCACCCCTTCTCCGGGCCGCTTGCCCGGAAACAGGGTGATGCCCTGCCCGAAGATGCCTTGCGCGCCGAAGGTGCCCTGCGGGTACGTCCACCACTGGTAGCCATAGCCGAAGCCGCTGTCGCCGAAATCGACCGCGCTGTCGGTCGCCTCGGCGAACCAGCCTTCGGGCACCGCGCCCTTCCCGCCTTCGAGCACGAACTGCCCCATCCGCGCATAGTCGGCGAGCGTGATCGACAGGCAGCACCCGCCGATATTGCCGCCGCGCGGATCGACCATCCAGAACAGGTCGCCTGCAAACCCGGCCGGGTCGACGATCTTGCGCTTGGCATATTCGGCCAGCGGCTCGCCCACCGCATTTTCGACCAGCACGCCGATGAGGTTGGTCTCGCCGGTCTTGTAGACCCACTTGGCCCCCGGCTCGGCCTCGCGCGGGAGCGCCTTCATCTGGGCGACGATGGCGTTCGCACCATGCTCGATCACGAAGCTCTGGGTCTTCGCCACATCGGAATTGGGATCGCTGTAATCCTCGTTCCACGCGACCCCGCTGGTCATGGTGGCAAGCTGGCGCACGGTAACGCCTTCGTAGGCGCTGCCGGCGAGGCCCGGAATATGCTTCGTCACCGGATCATCGAGGCTGACCAGCCCATCCTTCACCGCCGCGCCCAGAAGGGTGGAGGTAAAGCTCTTGGCAACCGAAAAGCTCGTCCAGCGATCCTGCGGCCCCATGCCCAGCCCATAGGCTTCATACGCAATCTTGCCGTCGACCAGCACCATGATCCCGGCCGTGCCGGTTGCGGCCATCGCCGCCTGCAATTCGGCCTGCAATTGCGCGCTGAGCGGCGCGCCCTTTTCAAGCGGGCGCGGCGTGGCGGCAGCGGGGACTTCGTGACCGGCGAACCACTGCTCCATTTCGCGGAAGCGCTCGCTGCGCTGTTCGTCGGTCCAGAACAGAACCTGCAGATCGGACGGATCGCGCGCGGGCGGCTGGACGAGGCGCCCGTCCGGCGTGGCAGGGCCCTGTTCCTCGGCACTCACACCCGATGCTGCCAGCAGCATCGCCAGCGCCGCTCCCGAAACCGCCTGTCTGATCATGCCCATCGTCTCGCCCTTTGCTTGTCGTTGCGAGAGGCTTTGGCGCGCGAAGCGCTGGCGGGCAAGCCCTGTCAGCCGCCCTTCATGTCCTTAAGCGCCGCCAGCGCCCGCTCGCGCGCGGCCTTGTGGGCGATGATCTTGCGCGGATAGCCGGAGGGGCGGCACCCGGCCTCCTCGGGATCGTGCACCGCGGCATCGGGCAGCCCCTTCAGTTCGGGCACATAGGTGCGGATATAGCGCGCGGCGTCGAATTTCTCGGACTGGGTCAGCGGCGCCATGATCCGGCTGAACATGTTGCTGTCCACCCCGGTGCCCGCGGTCCACTGCCAATTGGTGGCGTTGGAGCCGTAGTCGGCATCGACGAGGCAATCCCAGAACCACTTCTCGCCCTCGCGCCAGTCGATCAGCAGATGCTTGATGAGGAAGCTCGCGGTGATCATCCGCACGCGGTTGTGCATCCAGCCGGTCTGCCACAGCTGGCGCATCCCGGCATCGACGATCGGATAGCCGGTGCGGCCCTGCTGCCAGGCTTTCAGATCGCTGGCGGCTTTCTCTTCGTTCGCGGGGTCGCGCCAAGGGAATTTGTCGAAGTCCTCACGGTAATTGGCCGTGGCATAATCTGGGAACTGGCAGATCGCATTCTGGGCATAGTCGCGCCAGATCAGTTCGCCCTCGAAGGTGCGCCAGCCGTCCGAGCGCTTGTGCTTGAAGCGGTGCCAGATCTGGATCGGCGAAATCTCGCCGAAGTGCAGATGCGGCGAGAGGCGCGAGACCTTGTCGACCGAGGGGAAATTGCGCTTGTCGTCATAATCGTCGACGTCCGCTTCCCAAGCGGCGAGGCGCTTATGGGCGGCATCCTCGCCCACCTGCCAGAAATCGCGCATCCCGCCCGCCCAGTCGGGCTTGGTGGGGAGGAGGTTCCAATCGGTAAGGTCGTCGCTGGCGGGCCAGCTGTCGGGCGAAGACAGGGTCTCTGGCGCAGGCAGTTCGTCGCGCGGGGGGAAGGCGCTGCGCATTGCGCGTGAGAAGGGCGTGTAGATCTTGTAGGGATCGCCGCTGCCCGTGGTGACGCTGCCGGGGGGCATCAGGTAGTTGCCGTCGTAGAGTTGCAGGTCGTGGCTTTCGGCGAGCTTCTTCTGCGCCTTCCGCCACCACGGCTCGTAATGCCGATTGGCGTGGATCGCGGCCGCGCCGGTCTGCTTGGCGAGCTTGGCCAGCTCCTCCACCGCATCCCCGCGCCGCAGGATCAGCTTGGCGTGCCGCTGGGCGAGGCTGCTAGATAGGCTTTCGAGCGAATGATGCAGCCACCAGCGCGAGGCGCCGCCATAGGCGTGGTGCTTGGGGGCGTCGTCATCCAGGACGAAGACGCAGACCACCGGCCCGGCCTTGGCGGCGTGATAGAGCGCGGGATTGTCCGCGAGGCGCAGGTCGCGGCGGAGCCATACGATTTGGGTGTTGGACAAGATAAACTCCGTTCGCCCTGAGCCTGTCGAAGGGCCGCACTTCTCTTTCACCGTTGGTCCCAAAAACAGGGCGGGGCTTCGACAAGCTCAGCCCGAACGGATGTGAGGGGATAATGCGTCTAACCTGAGGTCGGTTCCTTACTCAGCGGCTCACACCGCACATCCGGCAGCGCCACCGAGAACCGATCCCGCGCGCGCGGATCGTAGAAGCGGGCGTCGTAGAGGATCACCGAGCCGTCCTCGGCGCGCGTGGCAAAGGGGGCGCGTGACCAGAACAGGAAAGCGTCGAGCTGGGTGTTGGTGCGGCGCAGGTTGGTCAAGTCGGGCAGATGACAGCCAAAAACTTGCGTTACCATGAAGACATCATCGTCTCGTGAGAAATCGTAAGGCCAATTCGTATATACGCCGTCATCAACATCAATATAATCGCGACCCCAGAAGAAAAACGGGACCGGACTGACGATAGAGACCGATCCTTCAATCGGCCGATCAGAGCCGATACTGGGATGGCTGATCCACCAGTTAATTCCAATATACGCCAACCCAACCGCAATCCCCACCCGCGCAGGCCGCATCCACTCGGCCCCCGCCTTCTCCCGCCGCCGCGACCACCACACGGTGCCGATCAGCAGCGCCCACAGCCACACGTCGATGATGAACAGCGTGTCGCCGTAGAACCACTGCGACGAAAACGGCTCCAGCAGCCGGATGCCATAAACGTTGAGCCAGTCGAAGAACGGGTGGCTGAGGCAACCGATGAAGGCCATCGCGTAAAGCCAGCCGAAGCGCACCGGCAGCCGACCCTCGGGCCGTGTCCCCCGCTTGGTCTGCCAGCGGTCGAACGCCCACAAGATCCCCGCCAGCACCAGCGGCAGCAGCACCAGCGCGGGCGGGCCGTGGGTGATGCCTCGGCGGAAAGCGAGGTGCTCGGTGCCCTCCAGCCAGAAGAAACACGCCGCGTCCACATCGGGCAGGTTCGCGCCGATGATCAGCGCGGGCATGGCGAGGCCGGTGGTCTTCTTCAGCCCCGCCTGCCCCAGCACTGCGCCGACGAGGCTATGCGTCAGATTGTCCATGACAACGCTGGCTAGCGCGCCGCCGCCAATCTAGCGAGTGGAAATACGCCGCCGCAGCGCCTATCGCCTCGCGCAACGATACCGGAGAGAACCACGATGACCGATGCGCCCTATATCCGCCCCGACATGAAGGCCTTCCTCGACATGATGGCGCAGGTGAACGGGCCCAAGCTCGTCGACATGACATTGGAGGAAGCGCGCGCATCCTATCAGGCGCTGCACAACCTCGCCGACCGCCCGGCGCGCGACATCGCCGTGATCCGCGACCTCGCCTGCGCCGGCCCCAATGGCGACATTCCGCTGCGCCTCTACGACGCGCGCGAAAGCCGCGATGGCGCAACGCCGGTAATCGTCTTCTACCACGGCGGCGGCTTCGTGATCGGCGACCTCGACACGCACCACGCGCTGTGCACCGAGATCGCCGCGCTGGCCGATCTGCCGCTGGTCGCCGTGCACTATGCCCGCGCGCCCGAAGCGCCCTTCCCCGCCGCGATCCTCGATTGCGAGGCGGCGACGCGCTGGGTGGCCGCCGGGCCCGAGGCGCTGGGCCTCACCCCCAGCGGCATCGTCACCATCGGCGATTCCGCGGGCGGCAATGCCACCGTGGTGGTCGGCCAGCTGCTTGCCGCCGATCCCGCGCACACGCCCGTGCTGCTACAGGTGCCGATCTTCCCGCTGGTGGCCGATGCCAACGGCTCCGAGAGCATGGCGGCCTTCTCAGAAGGTTTCGTGCTCACCGCCGAGAGCATGGGCTTCTTCGACGCCGCCTACGCCGCCGACCGTGCCGATCCGCGCGGCTTCCCGATCCTCGGGCGGCACGACAATGCCCCGCCGACCATCGTCGTCACCGCCAGCCTCGATCCGATCCGCGATTCAGGCCGCGCCTATGCCAAGGCGTTGGTTGATGCCGGGCGCGATTGCCTGTTCATCGAAATGCGCGGGGTGACGCACAGCTTCACCAACCTGCGCGCAGCCGTGCCGAGCACGCAGGGTGACTTGGAACGCATCGTCGCCGCGATGCGCTTCATGCTGGAGAACCCGGCATGAGCTTCGACCACCTGCCCTATCGCCCCTGTGCGGGCTTCATGCTGGTGAACCGCGATGGCCTCGTCTTCGTCGGCGAGCGGATTGACCCTTCGGCGCACGGCTATTGGCAGATGCCGCAGGGCGGGATCGACAAGGGTGAGGATGTGCGCGCCGCTGCGCTGCGCGAGCTTGAGGAGGAGATCGGCGTCGGCCCCGACAAGGTCGAAGTGATCGCCCCCGCCTCGCGCCCGATCCGCTACGATCTGCCGCCCGAACTGGTCGGCAAGGTGTGGAAGGGCAAGTATCGCGGGCAGGAACAGCACTGGTTCCTGGGCCGCTTTCTGGGCGAGGATGCGGATATCGACCTCGAGGCGCACGACCCGCCCGAATTTCACGCCTGGCGCTGGATCGCGCCCGAGGATCTGCCCGCGCTGATCATCCCGTTCAAGCGGGCGGTTTACGAGGAAGTGTTGGCGGAGTTCCGCGACCTGATCTGACGGCTCAGTTGGCGGTGGCGGCGTCTGCGCTGCTCTCCACCGCCAGCTTGGGCGAGGGGCCGCGCGTGATGCTCGATTGCAGCGCGACCGTTTCGGGGCATTGGTCGCCGCACAGCGATTGCAGCTTGGCGAGATTGCGCTTGGCTTTCTCAAGCGCACCCTTTTCGACCAGCGCCGCGCCTTCGCCCGAGATCGCGGCAAAATTGTCCGGATCGCGCTCCAGCGCCTCGCGGTAGTAACGGATCGCCTTGCCCTGCAGCCCCTGCTGGCGCGCGGCTTCGGCGAGGTCGATGAAAATCGGCGTATAGGCGGGATCGACCGCCAGCGCGGCTTCGAAGGCGTCGATCGCAGCCTGCGCGTCGCCCGCCGCCAGCGCGGCCTGCCCCTGCCCGATCAGCACCGCCGCGCGCGGATCGGGATCGCCGACATCCGCGCTCGAAATGCTCGCGGTCATGGCCAGACACAGGGACAGAGCGGCGGCAGGGGGCGCGAAACGCATCAGAAGCTCCTTCAGTGCATGGGACCGGGAACCGGAAGAGGTATCCATAACATGCGAGGCTATCATGGTGAACGCAAGCAGGCGATGAAAAAACCATCCGTGCCGTCGTGAAGCGGATCGAGCCGGATTCCCGCGCCGCGCGGACGGCCGAGCGGGAGCGTCAGCGCCTCGCTGCGCCAGCCGGGATGGCGGGCGAGGAAGGCGGTGATGCGGTCCGGCCCTTCGGCATCGAGCACCGAGCAGGTGACGAAGGCGATGCTGCCGCCGGAGCGAGTCAATTGTGCCGCCAGATCGAGCACGTGGTCCTGCAACTGGTTCAGCCGCGCCAGTTCGCTCTTGTCGAGCCGCCAGCGTCCCTCGGGGCTGCGCCGCCACGTGCCGCTGCCCGAGCACGGCGCATCGACCAGCACGTGATCGGCCTTCCCGGCAAAGGGCGCCAGCGCCTGCATCTCCCGGCCCGGATCGAGCAGCACGGTGTGATCCACCGCCGCTCCGGCCCGCGCAGCACGCGGCGCGAGGTTGCCGAGGCGGCGCTTGTCGGTGTCGGCAGCGACGAGGCTCGCGGCATTGCCGAGCCGCGCGGCGAGCGCGAGGGTCTTGCCCCCGCCGCCCGCGCACAGGTCGATCACCGTGTCGCCGGGGCCGACGGGCAGCGCCTCGACGATCAGCTGGCTGCCGCAATCCTGCACCTCGATCTGCCCGTCGACATAGGCCTCCCACTGTTCGACCGGCGTGCCCGAGGCAAGGCGAAGGCCTTGCGCCGAGGGCAGAGCCTCGCCCGCTTCGGGCAGCGCGATGGCGGCGCGGTCGGCCTTCAGCGCATTGACCCGGATATCGAGCGGCGCGCGGCCCAGCAGGGCGGCAATCTCGCGCCCGCCGAGGTCCGAAGCACGCAGGGCCGCCGCCAGCCACTTGGGCGCAAGACCGGTGCTGGCGGGCTCTTCGCCCTCGCCGATGGGGGCGGGGCCGTGGGGGGAGCCGTCGAACTGCGCTCTCACCGCCTCGTCCTGCGCCGCCACAGCCAGCATCGCCGCGCGGCCATTGGCAGGCACCGGCCCGCACAGGCGGATCGCGCGATAGACGAGATCGCGCACCGCGCGCCGGTCTTTCGATCCGGCATAGCGGCGGGCGCGAAAATAGTCGGCGATGATGCGGTCGGCGGGCGCACCCTTGGCGCGGGCCGATGCAATGACGGTATCGAGCAGCTCGATCGCCGCCTGTATTCTAGCGGCGGGGGTCATATTATGTCCTTAGCGGGTGGGATAATTGGGGGCTTCGCGGGTGATCGCGACATCGTGGACGTGGCTTTCCGAAAGGCCCGCATTGGTGATCCGCACGAACTTCGCGCGGCTCTGCAAATCGGTGATCGTGCTGGAGCCGGTATAGCCCATCGCGGCCTTGATCCCGCCGACCAGCTGATGAACCACGTCCGCTGCCGGGCCCTTGAACGGCACCTGGCCTTCAATACCTTCCGGCACCAGCTTCATCGCGGAAACGTCCTGCTGGAAATAGCGGTCCGCCGATCCGCGCGCCATCGCGCCGACCGAGCCCATGCCGCGATAGGCCTTGTAGGAGCGCCCCTGATAGAGGAACACCTCGCCCGGGCTTTCGGTGGTGCCTGCCAGCATCGAGCCGATCATCACGCTCGAAGCGCCCGCCGCCAGCGCCTTGGCCGCATCGCCCGAGGTGCGAAGGCCGCCATCGGCGATCACCGGCACGCCCGACTTGGCAGCCTCGGCAGCGCTTTCCATGATCGCGGTCAGCTGCGGCACGCCCACGCCAGCGACGACGCGGGTGGTGCAGATCGAGCCCGGCCCGATCCCGACCTTTACGGCATCGGCGCCTGCATCGACCAGCGCACGCGTCGCTTCGGCGGTGGCGACATTGCCCGCGATCACCTGCACGCGGTTGGAGAGCTTCTTCACCCGCTCGACCGCGCGGGCGACTTCGACGTTGTGGCCGTGGGCGGTGTCGATCACGATCACGTCGACCTCGGCATCGACCAGCGCCTCGGTGCGCGCAAAGCCCGCATCGCCCACCGTGGTCGCCGCCGCCGCGCGCAGGCGGCCGGTGCTGTCCTTGGTGGCGTGGGGGTAATTCACCGCCTTTTCGATGTCCTTGACCGTGATGAGGCCGATGCAGCGGAAGGCATCGTCGACCACCAGCAGCTTCTCGATCCGGCGCGCGTGGAGCAGACGGCGCGCCTCTTCCTGCCCGGTGCCGAGCGGCACGGTGGCGAGGTTCTCGGTCGTCATCAGCTCTCGCACGGGCTGCATCGGGTTCTCGGCGAAGCGCACATCGCGGTTGGTGAGAATGCCGACCAGCTTGCCGCTGGCGTCGACCACCGGAATCCCGCTGATCCGGTTGGCCTGCATCAGCGCCTGCGCTTCGCCCAGCGTCGCGTCGGGCTGGATCGTGATCGGATTGACCACCATCCCGCTTTCATAGCGCTTCACCGCGCGCACGGCGGCGCATTGCGCCTCCACATCGAGATTGCGGTGCAGCACCCCGATCCCGCCCAGCTGCGCCATCGCGATCGCCATGTCGGCCTCGGTCACGGTGTCCATCGCCGAGGACAGGACGGGGATATTGAGCGCGATCTCGCGCGTCAGGCGGGTGGAGGTATCGGCCATGCTCGGCAGGACGCTCGATTCCGCCGGGCGGAGCAGAACGTCATCGAAGGTAAGACCGAGCGGGATATCCATGTGCGCCACTTTCTGATGGTCGAGAGAGGGTTCTCCTCCAGCGGGAGAATCGTGGCGGCCCATGTAACCGCACAAGCGCCAAAGCGCTAGGGCTGCGGGGCGGCGGGTGCAGGAAAGCGCGCCGGGTCGGCCACGATGCGGATCACGCCTTCGTGCAGCAGCAGATCCTGCACCGCGCCGCCCAGTTCCACCGCCGCCGCCTCATCCGAGGGGCGATGGTAGCGCGAGGCGATAAAGGGATCGAGCACCGCGCGGCTGCCATAGGTGCTCGAGATCAGCACCGCAGGCACCCCGACCTGGATCAGCGCCCAGCCATCCTGCCGCTGGAGATAGCTGTCGGCGAGGATCTGGTCGCCCCTTACCCGGCCCTGCGCGGCGATGGCATCGCCGATCACCGCATCGAGCGCCGGATTGCGCCCCGCCCCGATCACGCCGAGCGGGCTGCCAGCGGGCGCCACCGCCATCATGTCGAAATTGAACGCGGCAACGATGCTCTCGATCGGCAGTGGCGGCGCCTTCAGGAAGGCATGGGTGCCAAGCAGCCCGTCCTCCTCGGCGCTGACGGCGAGCACATAGACATCGCGCGCCAGCGGCGGCCCGGCCTTCAAGCGCCGGGCGAGTTCCAGCATCATCGCCACGCCGCTGGCATTGTCCGCCGCACCGTTGCAGATGTGGTCGGCGGCCGAGGGCGGGCCGCAGTCGCCCAGATGATCCCAATGCGCCAGCAGCAGCACCGCCCCCGATCCCGGCTCGCTGCCGGGGATCTTGCCGATCACGTTCTGGCTCGAGAATTCGCGCCGGTCGGCGGTTGCCTCGATGGTCATGGCGAGGTTGAGTTCGAGCGGGGCAAAGTCCGCCTTGCCCGCTTCGGCCTTGTAACGCTGCCAGCGCTGCGCGCCCACCACCTTTGCGACCGCGGCGTCGGTGATATAGGCCGAGAGCGTGTCGGGCTGCTCGCTTGCCAGCTCCACCCGCGCACGGGTTTCGCGGCGGCGGACTTCGGCCAGTGCTGCGGCATCGGGCACGACGGTGACGACCGCGGTGGCGCGCTGACGGAACAGCGCCTCACGCCGCGCGGCATCGCGCCCCGGATCGGCCAGCATCAGCGCTGCCGCCCCCGCCAGCGCATCGCCCAGCACCGAGCCATCGCCCAGCCCGACAAAGACCACCGGCACGCCCGTTCCCGGCCCGCCTGCCGCCAGCGCCCGGCGGCGCGGGGTGAAGACGGCGGCCTCCTCGTCCGACAGCGTCACGGCCTTGCGCCCCTGCCCCAGCGTCAGCTTGCCGGTCTGCGGTTCGACCTGCACCAGATCGACCGGCATCCGCCAGTAGGAGCCCGGATCATTGGTGCCCGAGACCAGCCCGATCTCGGCGAAGCGCTTTTCGAGATAATCCAGCGTCGCCCGCCCGCCCGGCGTGCCCGGCTTGCGCCCGGCAAAATCGTCACTGGCGAGCACCGCGATGTCGGCGCGCAGCCGCTCGGCAATCTCGCTCCGCACTGGGCCGGGCGCGGCGGCTGGCGGCACCTTGGCACAGGCCGCAAGCGCAAGGGTCGCCAGCGCCAGCGTCAGCAGCCGGAAACGCGAGCGGCTCATTCGGCCGTCCAGCCCCCATCGAGCGCATAGTTCGCGCCGGTGATATTGCGCGCCGCATCGCCGCACAGGAACACCGCCAGCGCCGCGACATCCTCGGGCGTCACGAAGCTCTTGGTGGGCTGCTTGGCGAGAAGGATGTCGTTCATCACCTCTTCGCGCGTCATCCCGCGCGCGGCCATGGTGTCGGGGATCTGGTTCTCGACCAGCGGCGTCCAGACATAGCCCGGCGAGATGCAATTGGCGGTGATCCCGCTGGTGGCGAGTTCCAGCGCGATGGTCTTGGTGAAGCCCGCAAGGCCATGCTTGGCCGCGACATAGGCGCTCTTGAAGGGCGAGGCGACCAGCGAATGCGCGCTGGCGGTGTTGATGATCCGCCCCCAGCCCTTCGCCTTCATCCCCGGCACCGCCGCCCGCGTGGTGTGGAACGCCGCCGAAAGGTTGAGCGCCATGATCGCGTCCCACTTGGCGACCGGAAAATCCTCGACCGGGGCAACGTGCTGCATCCCGGCATTGTTGACCAGAATGTCGATCGGGCCGATCGCGTCCATCATCGCAGCAATCGCGGTTGCATCCATCAGATCGGCGCCGTGATGGACCGCGTCCAGTTCCGCGCACAGCTGCGCAATCTCGCCCGCGTCACCGAAGCCGTTGAGAACAACCTCGGCGCCTTCCGCCGCCAGCGCGCGCGCCACCGCGAGACCGATTCCCGAGGTCGATCCGGTGACAAGGGCACGCTTGTCCTTGAGCATTCGGAACATCTCCTGCACGTTCGAATTACAGGGTTTCGCTTTTGCCGCAGGACGTGCGCCTGTCCAGCAAATTGCTGAGCCCTTCGGGGGAAGGAAAGGATTACGCTGATGCGGTTGGGGCCATTCGATACATCCCAGATCAACGTCCGTTCGTCAGATGGCGGCGGCGGTGGTGGCATTGGCGCGGGCGGCGTGGGCTGCGGGACGCTGGTTATCGCGCTGATCGGCGCGCTGGTGTTCGGGCTCGACCCGATGCAGACCATCGGCATGGTCGAAAGCGTCCAGCAGCAGGGCGCTCCTGCAAGCGGCAGCGGCGGACGCGAAATGGATGAACAGGCGGTCTGCACCTCCAGCGAGTATGCGACCGAGGCCTGCAACGCGCTCACCAGTCTCGACCAGACCTGGTCCGCCGCCTTCGCCCGCGCGGGCCTGCCCTTCGAACAGCCCGTGCTCGATCTCTATCGCGGCGGCCGGGTCAACACCCAAGGCTGCGGCAGCGCCACCTCGGCGGTAGGGCCGTTCTACTGCCCCGCCGACAAAGGCATCTATATCGACACCGGCTTCTACGATCAGCTCGCCCGGATGAGCGGCACCGGAGGAGATTTTGCGCGCCTCTATGTGATCGCACATGAATACGGGCACCACATCCAGAACATCACCGGCCTTGCCGGCCAGGTGCGCGCCGCGCAGCAGCGCAATCCCGCCGCCGCGAACCAGCTGCAGGTGGCGATGGAGTTGCAGGCCGATTGCTATGCCGGGATGTGGGCGGGCAAGAACCGCAACCTGATCGAAGCGGGCGATCTGGAGGAGGGCCTCAAGGCTGCCAGCGCGATCGGCGACGATACGCTCCAGCGCAATGCCGGACAGCGGATCAATCCCGAAGGCTTCACCCACGGCACCAGCCGCCAGCGCATGGACGCGCTGCGCCGCGGGCTGGAGGCGCGCAACGATGCCGCCTGCGACGTATTTTTCGAAGGAAACTGAACCAATGAACACCTCTCGCCTTCTCCTCGCCGCGCTCGCCATCGGTCTCGGCAGCGGCGCCCATGCGCAATCCATGCCCGAGCCCGACGTCACCGAAGTCGCCAAGACACCCTTGCGCGATCTCAACATCGATGCCCGCGACATTCCCGAGGCGCTGCAGGTGGCAGTGCGCGATCCCTATGCAACGCAGGGCATGGACAAGTGCGACGCGCTGGTCACCGAAATCGCCGCGCTCGATATGGAGCTGGGGGCCGATTACGACATCGCGCTCGACGACGGCAGCGACCGCTTCAGCGAAGGGCGGATCGGGCAGAGCCTGGTCGGCTCGATCCTTCCGTTCCGCGGGATCCTGCGCGAAGTGACGGGCGCGGCCAGCAATGACCGCGCCCTGCGCGCCGCATACACTGCGGGGATGGTACGCCGCGCGTTTCTCAAAGGCTGGGGTCTGGGCCGCGGCTGCGCCTACCCTGCCCGTCCGAAAGCGACGGAAAAGTAGCGCCTAAAGCGATTTATCGCTCCAGCGCGCGATCTGCTGGTCGAGCGTGCGAAGCACCTGCTTGCGGGTCTCTTCGGGAATGTCGCGATCGGCGGCGATTTCGGCGCGGGCCTCTTCCAGCCCCCTGCGGGCCGAGGCGTAGATGCGCTTCTGGCAGATGCTGACGACCTGCACGCCATCCGTGGTGGTGGTCTCCGAGACCTCTTCGCTGCCGGGCTTGCATTCCTGCCGGACGACCACCCGCTGGCTTGCCTTGCGGGCCTCTTCGCTGGCGGCGAGGGCCTGGGCGAGAATTTGCGGCAATTCGGCCCGCACGCGCTCGGCCTCGGCGAGGCCTTCGCGCAAAGCGGCAAGCATTGCCTCGCGCTCGGCGCCCTCGGCGGCGTGCACGCCTTCCAGATTGCGGGCAAGCATCGCGCCGTCGGGCATGGAGCGGAACACGAAGCGCGTCCGGTGCTGCTTGCCGTCCTTGTCGGTCCAGGCGTGTTCGGTCACTTCGGCATCGCCTTCGACCTTGGCGCCATCCTTGTCGATCATCACCACCACCGGCGGCGCTGGGGGCTGCGGGACGGCAGGGCCCTCGGGCGGCTGCGGCGCGTCGGGAGCGGCGGGCGGCGCATTCGGTGCCAGCGGTGCGGGCGGTTCGGGCGCAGCGGGCGCTTCGGGCACGGCCTCGCTTGCGGCGTAGGAGATTGAGGCGGTCAGCGGCAGCATCAGCAGGCCAGCGCCCAGCAGCGCGCGGCCCGCCAGACGGCGGCGGGGGGACAGATCGTACATGGCAAGGCTCCTCAGGCGGTGGATGATCGATGTCTCGCCCAGCACCGGACAGGCCATCGGGGCGGTGAGCGCAGCGTGGTTGGCACCGCCGGGGGCGGCGGCAAAGCGCGTGATCAGCGCGGCATAGGCGGCGCGCTCATGGGCCGAGCGGTGCGCCATCACCCGCGCATCGCAGGCCGCTTCCTGATCGCGGCGCAGCGCCAGCCAGCCATAGCGGCCGAGCGGGTTGAACCAGTGCAGCGCGAACAGCGGCTGGACGAGGATGTTGACCAGCAGATCGCCCGCACGGTGATGCGCCAGCTCGTGCGCCAGCGCGAGATCGCGCGCGGGCCGATCATGCAGCGCCATGAAGCCGGGCGGCAGCGCGATCACCGGGTCGAGCACGCCGAAGGCGAGCGGCGCGGTGGCCGCGGGGGTTTCGACCAAGCGGATCGTGCCGATGAGGCCGCCCAGAGCGCCGGGCGCGCGGCCCATCTCGCGGCCCTCGGCCAGCAGCGCGTCACGCAGGTCGAAATAGGCACCGAACCGCCGCCACAGCGTCACCGCCGCCCCGCCCAGCCACAGGGCAAGCAGGATTTCGGCGAGGGGCAAGGCGGCGACCCACGCCAGCAGGTCGAAACCGGCCGAGACCGGTTCGGCGGCGGGCGCAGAGAGGTTGAGGGCAAGCGGCGCGGGTGCCTCGCCCGCGGCCTGCCATACAACGGCGCCAATCGGCGCGGCGGTCAGCGGCTCGCTAGCCGGAACCGGCGTGGGCGCGGCTGCCCCGGGCGCCATCCATGCGGGCAGGGTCAGCGGCGGCAGTACCAGCCGCGCGGCGGGCAGCGCCCACAGCGCATAGGCGACTTGCGGCCCGAATGCCCGCGTCACCGGGCGGCGCAGCAGCAGCACCGCAGCGATCAGCACGCCGGTCCACACCAGCGTAAGCGCAAGGCCCGGGATCATGGCCGCAGCTCCTTCAGCAGCGCCTCGATCTCGGCGAGGTCGGCCTCGGTCAGCGCTTCGCTTTCGGCGAGATGCGCGACCAGCGAGGCTGCGCTGCCCCCGAACAGCCGGTCGACCAGCCGCCGCGATTCGCCGCCGACATAGGCCGCGCGGGCAATCGTCGGCGTGTAGAGGAAGCGCCGCCCATCGGGCTCGGCCGCCAGCGCGCCCTTCTGGACGAGGCGCGAGAGCAGGGTCTTCACCGTCGCGAGGCCCCAGCCCTTCTGCGCGCAGACTTCCTCGCACACTTCGGCGGCGGTCTGGCGCGGGCGATCCCACAGTACCTCCATCACCGCGTGTTCGGCTTCGGTAATTCGCTCGGCGGTTGGGGTATCGGTCGGGTCTTCGGGCGGGCTCACAGCACATCTCCCTTGCTCTGATTACACCTGTAGTCATAACGACTACATCTGTAAACCTTGCGCACAGATGAATAAGCGGCTTCCCGCCTTGCGCTTCGTTGAAGCGGCGATACACCCGGACGAATGACATGGATGCGTGCCCTCGCCGCCCTTGGCGCCCTTGCGCTGGCCCACCCCGCCGCCGCGCAGGAGGAATTCTTTCCGCTCACCAACCCGGTCGAACTGGTCGCGGGCGAGACCGACACCCAGGTGGGCGAGCTGATCTTCCGCGGCGGGGTGGAGATCACGCCCGACATCGCCAGGATCGGCGGGCTCTCGGGACTCGAATGGCATGACGGGCGGCTCTACGCGGTCGCCGACGATGGGCGGCGGGTGGTGATGACGCCCGAGGATCTGGGCGCGCGGCTGGTCGATGTCTCGTCGATCGGGCTTGCGCCGCTGCAGGATGCCAAGGGGGACGAGCTGAGCGCCAAGACCCGCGGCGATGCCGAGGCGATAACCCGGCTGTCCTCGGGCGAATGGCTGATCAGTTTCGAGCAGGATCACCGCATCTGGCGCTATGCCGACCTCGCCGGGCCTGCCAGCGGCGTAGAGGAACGCGCCGCCGCGCTCGTCGCCCGAGCCGATGGCAATGCGGGGATCGAGACGCTCGCAGCCTTCCCCGGGGGTCTCTTGGCCTGCGGCGAATGGGTCGATCGGGCGCGCCCCAATTGCCTGCGCATCACCGAAAGCGGCGCGGCCCCCTTCCACCTCGCCGCGCCCGAGGGGATCGCGGCGGCGGGCGGCGTTCCGACCGACGCCACGTGCAAGGCCGATGGCACCTGCTATGTCTTGTTCCGCAGCTACAACGCGATCGAGGGCAACCGTGCCGCCATCCTTGCGCTTGCGCCCGACAACACCCCCACCACCCTCGCCGTGCTCGCCCCGCCGCTGGTGCTCGACAATTTCGAGGGGCTGGCCGTGCGCGAGGAGCCGGGGCAGACCTTCCTCTACCTCATCTCGGACGACAATTTCCGCAACTGCGCCGGAAGCGACAAGGCAGGCTGCCAGCGCACCCTGCTGATGAAGTTCGCGCTCGCCCCGCCGCCTGCCGGCCCCGCTCCGCTCACGCCGGACGATTTCGCCGGATCACCCGCTGCCCGTCCGGCGCAGCGCCCCTTCCCCGATGCCGCCTTCGTCTCTGTGGTGCTGGAGACCAGCCTCGGCCCCGTGACCATCGCGCTCGAAACCGAACGCGCGCCAGTTACCGCGGGCAATTTCTTGCGCTATGTTGACGAGGGCCGCTTCGACGGGACGGCCTTCTACCGTGCGATGGACCTAATGGGCGAACGGCTGCCATCGGGCATCGTGCAGGGCGGCGCGCGCAACGATCCTGCGCGCGTGCTCCCCGCCATCCCGCACGAGCCGACCACCGCCACCGGCCTCTCCCACGTCCACGGCGCGCTGGCGATGGCGCGCGGCGCGCCGGGCACCGCCGACGGCGACTTCTTCGTGATGATCGAGGATCAAACCGGCTTCAACGCCGATCCCGCCGCCGCCGATCCGGCCTGGCGCGATGGTTTTGCGGTGTTCGGTTACGTCACCGATGGCATGGCGGTGATCGCCAGCATTCACACCGCCGCGCGCGATCCCGAGGCCGGTGAGGGCGTGATGAAGGGCCAGATGCTCGCCGCCCCCGTCACGATCATTGCGGCGCGGCGGGCGGCGCCTTCTTCGCCCGTGCCGTAGCCAGAACCGTATCGTCGAAGGCCGGACGGCCGACCGGCGCGCTGGCGATGCGCGGCTTGGCCGCCTCCAGCGCCGGAAGCCAGGTGCCCACTTCCGGCCCGATACTGACCTGCGGCAACGAGGCGAGAAAGCGCGCCTTGGCCTCCCAATCAGCGACCGCACGCCCCGCCTGCCGCGCGGCTTCCTCGAGGCTGATAGGCTCGCGCAGCGCGCGGTTGATCAGCGCGTCGCCGAAGAAGGTCCAGTCGTTCTCCGCCACGCAGCCGAACGAGGATCGCGTGGCGGCGGCGGCGGTCAGGATTGCCGTGTCGGGGCTGGCGAGCGCGGGGACGAAGACGCCCGAATAGCACGCCGAGATGATCAGCACCCGCCGCCGGATCCCCGCCTCCTCCAGCGCGCGCTTGAGGCCGACGGGCGAGAGAATGCCATAGCCGCTGTCGCCGTAGTGGTAGGCGAGCCCGATGTCCGCACCGTGGCTGGTGGTGTAGAGCACCAGCACATCCTCGCCCCCGTCCATCACGCTGCCGAGGTGGCTGATCGCCAGCAGCAGCGCGGAGATCGAGCCGTGCGGCGCATCGTCGCGGGTGCCATCCGGCCCGGCGAGCGTCAGCGTGCGCCCCTCTGCCCCGTAGCGCGCAGCCAGCACCCGCGCCGCCTCCCGCGCCTCGCGGGCGAAGACGGGATCGCTGTCGAGCGCGACGGTGAGCACATAGGCATCGGCCACGCCCGCGCGCTGGCGCTGGAGCGCGGTGAGCGCTGAATCGAGCCTGCGCCGCTGTTCGCGCCCTTCGGCGGCGGAGAAACCCCGGTGCAGTTCCGGGCTGGCCTCGAACGACTTGCGCCGCTCGGCCCGGCTCTCCCCGCTGCCGAGATCGGGCCAGGGCGCGGTGTGCGGCGGGGGCTGGTTCGGGTTGGCGGAGGCAGGCTGTGGGGCGGACTGGGACAGGGCCGGAACCGCCAGCAACGCTGCGGTAAGCCCTGCGATGATCCTGCCCCTGTTCATCGCAGAGGAAGCTGCCCCTTGGCCGCCGCAGCGTCAAGCACGAAGCGTCGCGCCCACTTACCCACGCCTGCCCCCCGTCACCGCCGCGGAAAACTACCGAGCGGCCTCCTGAACAACGAGATGATGAACCAGGCAAACCATAGCAGAGCGACGCTCACCCAGAAGCGGTATCCCTCCGGGTTATGGTCCCGCAGCAGCGAACCGACCGGATCATTGCGGTTGACCAGAACGGCAACCTTGCTCCCCTGCCCAAGCATATCGAATGCGTCGCGGCCCACGGGTTGCGCGATCAGGTATTGCGCGCCGTTATAGGCAAAGGCCACCTTGATCAGAGTGTGGCACCGCCTGCGCCTTGGCACGCACGACCTGTTAAGGTTCTCCTTAAACGCGGCCGTCCCGTAGATTCCGGGTAGCGGAACCCGCTCGGTGCAGAGGATACCGTTTCGGCAGGTGAAGACGCTGTGCCCCACGACCTCGCCTGTCGCAACTGCCCCTGCCCCTTCCAGCCTTAAACGGTGGAACCGGTCCGCAAAACTGCCCGCACCATAGGCGAGCAGCCCTGCGGCGAAGGCTCCCAACAGGGCATAAGTGGCCCAGATCGGAAGAACGACCTTCCCTATATCAGTACACCCGCGCCTTGGGCTCGATGTACTTGATGTCGTCGGTCAGCGTGTATTCGTGCACCGGGCGGTAATCGATCCGGCTGTTCGAGCCGCGACCGCCCCAGCCGTCGAACCAGGCGATGGTGTGCTTCATCCACTCGGCATCGTTGCGATCGGGGAAGTCCTCGTGCGCGTGGGCGCCGCGGCTTTCCTTGCGGTTGGCCGCGCTCGCCATCGTCACGTTGGCCTGCGCCATCAGATTGTCGAGCTCCAGCGTTTCGATCAGATCGCTGTTCCAGATCAGCGACTTGTCGGTGACGTGGATGTCCTCCATCCGCTTGTTCTGCTCGGCGAGCTTGGCCACGCCTTCGTCCATCAGCTTCTGATCGCGGAACACGGCGCAGTGCTTCTGCATCGCCTTCTGCATTTCCGCACGGATCTGCGCGGTGGGCGATCCGCCCTCGGCATAACGGAAGTGATCGAGCCGGGTCAGCGCAAGGTCGGCGCTGTCGGCCGGCAGTTCGGGCTGCTTGGCATTGGGCGTCAGATTGTCGCGCAGGTGATGCCCGGTCGCACGGCCGAACACCACAAGGTCGATCAGCGAGTTCGATCCCAGGCGGTTCGCCCCGTGGACCGAAACGCAGGCCGCCTCGCCCACGGCATAGAGGCCGGGGATGACGGTGTCCGGATTGCCATCCGGCCCCAGCGTCACGACCTGCCCGTGATAGTTACACGGAATGCCGCCCATGTTGTAATGCACCGTCGGGGTGACAGGCAGGGGCTCGCGCGTCAGATCGACACCGGCGAAGATCTTGCCGCTTTCGGTGATCCCCGGCAAGCGCTGCGCCAGCACGTTGGGGTCGATATGGTCGAGGTGGAGGTAGATGTGATCCCCCTCCGGCCCGACACCGCGCCCTTCGCGCATTTCGAGCGCCATCGAGCGGCTCACCACGTCACGCGACGCGAGGTCCTTCGCCGACGGGGCATAGCGCTCCATGAAGCGCTCGCCTTGCGAGTTGGTGAGGTAGCCCCCCTCCCCGCGCGCGCCTTCGGTGATGAGCACGCCCGCGCCGTAGATGCCGGTGGGGTGGAACTGCACGAACTCCATGTCCTGCAGCGGCAGGCCAGCACGCAGCACCATCCCGCCACCGTCGCCGGTGCAGGTGTGGGCGCTGGTGGCCGTGTAATAGCAGCGCCCGTAGCCGCCGGTCGCCAACACGACCGACTGCGCGCGGAAGCGGTGGATCGTGCCATCGTCGAGGCACATCGCCATCACGCCGACGCACTGCTTCACGCCGTCGCGTTCGTCCATGATGAGGTCGAGCGCGAAATATTCGATGAAGAAGTCCGCATCATACTTCAGGCTCTGCTGATAGAGCGCGTGGAGCATGGCGTGGCCGGTGCGGTCGGCGGCGGCGCAGGTGCGCTGCACCGGCGGGCCGGCACCCATGTTCTGCATGTGCCCGCCGAACGGGCGCTGGTAGATCGTGCCATCGGCGTTGCGGCTGAAGGGCACGCCCGCGTGCTCGAGTTCGTAGACCGCTGCCGGGGCTTCGCGTGCGAGATATTCGATCGCGTCCTGATCGCCCAGCCAGTCCGACCCCTTGACGGTGTCGTACATGTGCCAGGTCCAGTGATCGGGCGAGTTGTTGCCGAGCGAGGCGGCGATCCCGCCCTGCGCCGCGACCGTGTGCGAGCGCGTCGGGAACACCTTGGAGATGTTGGCGGTGCGCAGGCCACTTTCTGCCGCCCCCATCGTCGCGCGCAGGCCCGATCCGCCCGCGCCCACCACCACCACGTCATAGGTGTGGTCGATGATCTTGTAAGCGCCCTTGAGATGCGCGCCACCAACGTCATTGGCGGTGCCGGGTGCTGCTGCGGTTGCCATCAGGCGTTACCTCCGAATGCGAGCGCGGCGACGCTGAAAATCCCGAAGGCGCCGCCGCCGATGGTTGCAAGATTGAGCGCGGCGAGCACCGCGAACTTGGTGCCGGCTTCGTGGACATAGTCCTCGATCAGCACCTGAAGACCCAAGCGGGCGTGCCAGAACAGGCTGACGATGAGCAGGATCATCGCCGTCGCCGAAAGCGGCTGCGAGAGCCACTTGACCACATTGGCATGGCTGTAATCGCCCAGCAGCGCGAGGCTGACCAAAAGCCAGCTCATCAGCACCACATTGCCGATCGCGGTGAAGCGCTGCACCAGCCAGTGATGCGGGCCGTGATGCGCCGCGCCAAGCCCGCGCACGCGTCCGATGGAGGTTCCGTTACCCATGTTTCCGCTCCCTCAGCGCAGCACGATCACGGCCCAAAAGGCCGCGGTGAGAATGACAGCGATGATCGGCGATGCGATCGACCACATGCGATTGGTGTCGAGCTCGTAGCCCGCACCGATATCCAGCACGAAGTGGCGCAGCCCGCTCATCATGTGGGTAAAGAAGGCCCAGCTGAGGCCCACCAGCACGATCATGCCGGGGATCGAGCCCATCACGGTCTGGAAAGTGGCATAGGCCTCCGGCCCGCTGGCGAGCGCGCCGAGCCACCACAGCAGCACGCCGAGGCCCACCAGCGCCAGCCCGTCGCCGGTCGCGCGGTGGAGGATCGATACCAGCATGTGCGGCCCCCAGCGCCAGATCTGCAAGTGGGGCGAAAGCGGTCTTTGATTCATGATGATCCCGTCTGGTCCCTGTATGTGGCCTCCCACTTAGCGCCCCTGCCGCGTGAGGCAAGCGGCGAGCAGTGGACAGGACTTGCAAATTTCTGGATAGGCGATTGCATGGGACACATTCTTGTAACCGGATCAAGCCGCGGAATTGGCAGGGCGGCGCTGGAAGCCCTCGCGGCGCGCGGCGCGAAGGTGATCGGCCACGCCTCGAGTCCGCAGGCTGCGCACGATACCGGCGTGCCGATCATCGCCGCCGATTTCGGCGATCCCTTAAGCGTTCAGACGCTGTGGGATCGGGCGCTCGAGATCGCTGGCGGAGAGATCGACGCGGTGGTCAACAATGCCGGGCGGTTCGAGGCGAACCGGCTCGACCGCTCTGACATCGAATGGCTCGATGCGTGGGAGGATACGCTGCGCGTCAACCTCACCAGCGCCGCGCAATTGTCGCGCTTTGCGGTGCTGCACTGGCAGAGCCGCGGCTTCGGCGGGCGGCTCGTCCATGTCGCCAGCCGCGCCGCCTATCGCGGGGACAGCCCGGCGCACTGGCACTATGCCGCCGCCAAGAGCGGGATGGTGGGGATGCACAAGACCATCGCGCGCGCCTATGCCGGACAGGGCATCCTGAGCTTCGCCGTCACCCCCGGCTTTACCGACACGAGCATGGCGGGCGACTATCTCGCCAGCCGCGGCGGGCCGGGCCTGCTGGCCGATATCCCCTTGGGCCGGGTGGCAACACCCGAGGAAATCGCGAGCATCATCACCTTCTGCGCCCTCGACGCGCCCCCCAGCATGACCGGCGCGGTGATCGACGCCAATGGAGCCAGCTTTGTTCGGTAAATCTCTCGCCCTCGCGCTGCTCGCGAGCGGACCGGACGCCGCCGCGCAGCCCCAGCCTCCCGCCGAGCAACCGCAAATGACGATCGATACCGAGGATCGGGTTGCACGGCCCGACCAATGGGCGCGCGCGTGCAAGGATTGGGACGATTGGGACAAGCCGGCTCCGCCCTTCCGGGTCTACGGCAACACCTTCTATGTCGGCACCTGTGGCATCACCGTCCTCTTCGTCGCGGGTGAGAACGGCACCGTGATGATCGACACCGGCACCGAAACCGGCGTGTGGCACGCGCTGCGCAATGTCGGGCGGATCGGCTACGCCCCCCTGCACATCGGCCTGCTGCTCTACAGCCACGAACATTTCGACCATGTCGGCGGGATGGCCGCTGCGCAGATCTATACCATGGCACCCGTGCTCGCCTCGCCCGCTGCCGACGCGGTGTTCCGCACCGGCAAGGACGATCCGCGCGATCCGCAGGCGGGCATGCACGAGCCGATGCGCCCCGCCCCGCACGTGATCCCGGTCGAACCCGGCCGACCGATTACCTTCGGGGGCATCGCCTTCACCCCGGTCGCTACGCCGGGCCACACACCCGGCGCGCTGAGTTGGCAGTGGGAGGCTTGCGAAAAGGACGTGTGCAAGACCATCGTCTATGCCGACAGCCTCTCGGCCATCAGCCGTGACGATTACCGGTTTACCGACCACCCCGAATATGTCGCGGATTTCCGCGCCGGATTGGAACGGCTGCGCGGATTGAAGTGCGATATCCTTCTCACCCCCCACCCTTCCGCCAGCGACATGATTGCGCGCGCGCGCACCGGCACCTTCGAAGGCGGAATAAGCTGCGCGGAATACGCCGACAGCAAGGCCGAGGCATTGGACGAACGCCTCGCCAAGGAAGCGGTGTCCAAGTGAGCACCACCTGGAAACTCATCGCCCACGCCCCCAAGCCGGTCATCCAGGCGGCGCTACTGGCGCATGACCTGATCGACGACTGGGACTACGAACTCGTGATCGCCGGGCGCGAAGTGGCCGAGGACCGGCCCGACGACTGGGTGCTCGAAGGCTGGTATCCGAGGAAGCCCGGCAAGGCCGAGAAGGCCGCGCTTGCAGGACTGTTCGAGGGCGTTCTGGAGGGTGGGGCGCCGCCGATCGCGGTCGAGGAACTCCCGCCCGAGGACTGGGTGACGCTGAGCCAGCACAATGCGCCCCCGATCCGCGCAGGCCGGTTTCACGTGCACACGCCCGATTATCCCGCCGATCCCGAACTGATCGATTTCGTGATCCCTGCCAGTCAGGCTTTCGGCACCGGCCAGCACAAGACCACCGCCGGGTGCCTCGAAATGCTGGGGCATATGAAGGCGAGCGGCATGGTCGCGCGGAATGTCGCCGACATCGGCACCGGCACGGGCCTGCTGGGCTTCGCCGCCCTCGCCCTGTGGCCGCGCGTGGCGCTGACCCTGACCGATATCGACCCGGTCTGCACCGGCGTGGTCGAGGAGAATGCGCGGCTCAACGCCGTAGCCATGGGCGCGGGCGCAGGCGCGGCGGTGATGATCGTCGCCGACGGGATGGACGATCCGCTGCTGCAGGTGCGCGGGCCCTACGACCTGCTGATCGCCAACATCCTCGCCGGGCCGCTGGTCAGCCTCGCGCCCGATTTCGCCAAGGCGGTCAGCCCCGGCGGCAGCCTGCTGCTCGCCGGACTGCTGGCGGGCGAGCAGGAAGCGGCGGTCAAGCGGGCGATGCAGCTCGCCGGCTTCCGCATGGCCGCCCGCCTCCAGCGCGGCGACTGGGCGATCCTGTGGCTGCGGCGGCGCAGACGGATCAGGTAAGCCGCGCCCGCCAGCGCTCCAGCCACAGCCGCTCGGCGCGCGGGGGATCGAGCGCGAGCGCCGTGTCGAGCGCAGCGGCAGCCTCCCCGGGGCGGCCAGCCC